>ENA-ORTL01000044-ORTL01000044.1-human-gut-metagenome-genome-assembly--contig:-NODE-44-length-205613-cov-24.9072_pt1 | contig 205613 bp, 180 predicted proteins | sample MGYA00241916_ERZ509196 | MGnify/ENA primary metagenome ERZ509196 (study PRJEB26280, sample SAMEA2338844) | human gut metagenome | biome: human gut; feature: human-associated habitat; material: faeces... | reverse complement strand
TATAATCAGCAAGGATGATTATAGGTTCTGTGGACAAAACTGCGGAAACTCAAGAAGCAAAGGGGTTGACACTCTGCTTTTTTCGTGTAATTAATAGGGGGATAACAGGTACGGAGGAGAAAAAAGTGGGAAAAAATACAAAAATTTTATTTACAGATCTGGACGGAACCCTTTTAAATGATGAAAAAGAAGTAACGGCCGGCAATCAGGCTGCCATAGACAGAGCGTTGGAGCAGGGGCATAAAATTGTCGTAACCACAGGAAGGCCTCTTGCAAGCGGGCTGGATATTGCAGAGAGGATCGGTCTCACAAAGGAAGGCTGTTATGTGATCGCCTTTAACGGAGGACAGATCTATGATCCCTTCCACAAAAAAACAATTTATGGCAAAACCTTCTCAAAAGAGGTGGCTAAGCCTTTGTTTCAGGAGGCTATGGACAGAGGACTTCATATTCAGTCCTATTCGGACACTCAGGTTCTTTCTCTGAAAGAAAACCGGGAACTGCTTTTTTATATCAGCGGAACTACAGTATCTTATAAAATTGTTCCGGATCTGGAGTCGGCATTTCCAAATGATCCGTATAAAATCCTTCTGGTAGGGCTGGATAACCGTGCAGAACTGGACAGATATCAGGAGGAATGTGTGAATCCTCTGAAGGGAACCGTAAGAGGATTCTTTTCTACAGAAAATTTTCTGGAGATCGTTCCGGACGGTGTTTCCAAGGGTGTTGCAGTAAAATGGCTCTGCGAGTATCTGGATATTTCCCTGGAAAATTCAGTGGCAGCAGGAGACGCGCCAAACGATGTGGAAATGCTGCAGGCAGCCTATGTGGGAGCTGTGATGAAAAACGCCTATGAGGGAATGGACAGATACGCAACCTATGTGACAGAGCGGGACAACAACCATGACGGCGTGGCAGAAATTATAGAGAAGTTTATTTTAAGATAAACAGAAGAAGTAAGACTCCCGGTGTTTTGAACACCGGGAGTTTTTGCGGCAATCGGATGGGGCTTATGGCTGGTAACAAAGGCCTATATCAGAGCTGTCAGCGCCGGGTCTGAAAAAATACGGGGAAGAAAATAGAACGGTATCAGTCACTGCTTACAGGTTACTGTCCCGCGAGGTGTATTGGTATGTATATGCCAGAATCCCGGGACATACAGGGCAAAATTCCTTCGCCGAAGGTCATTTGGAAGGTGTTTTCCCTGCTCCTATACAGATCCGGCTCTCTGTGTTATGATAATTGCATAAGGAGGCGCTTTTATGGAACGGGAAAATCACACATATATAGCCATTGATCTGAAGTCCTTTTATGCTTCTGTGGAGTGTCGGGAGCGGGGGCTTGATCCGATGAGGACAAATCTGGTTGTGGCGGACGGCAGCCGCACACAGAAAACAATCTGTCTTGCAGTATCTCCGTCTTTAAGAGCATATGGGATTCCGGGCAGGCCAAGGCTTTTTGAAGTGGTTCAGAAGGTCAGAGCCATCAATACTATGCGAAAGAGAAAAGCGCCCGGAGGAAGTTTTTCCGGGGCTTCGTATCTGGCGCCGGAGCTGGAAGCATACCCGGAGCTTGAGCTTACCTATATTACAGCTCCGCCAAGAATGGCATTTTATATGGATTACAGCACAAGGATCTACAATATTTATCTGAAATATATAGCGCCGGAGGATATGCATGTATACTCTATTGACGAGGTGTTTATTGACGCCACTCACTATCTGAAAACCTATGGTATGACTGCCCGTGAGCTTGCAATGACAATGATCCGGGACGTGCTGCAGTCAACAGGAATCACCGCTACTGCAGGGATCGGAACAAATCTTTATCTGTGTAAGGTCGCAATGGACATTGTGGCAAAGCATATAGAACCTGATGAAAACGGAGTCAGGATCGCCGAGTTGGATGAGATGTCCTACAGGAAGCTTTTGTGGGATCATCAGCCTCTTACAGATTTCTGGAGAGTGGGAAAAGGCTACGAAAAGAAACTCAGGGCCAACGGGATTTTTACCATGGGGGATGTGGCGCGCTGTTCTGTGGGAAAGCCGGAAGATTTTTATAATGAAGAGCTCCTTTATAAGCTTTTTGGAATTAATGCAGAGCTTCTGATCGATCATGCCTGGGGATGGGAACCCTGTACCATCCAGGATATAAAAAGTTACAGACCCTCCAGCAACAGTGTAGGCTCAGGTCAGGTTCTCACCTGCCCCTACAGCTTCGAAAAAACCAGACTGGTGATCCGGGAAATGGCAGATCTTCTGGCTTTGGATCTTGTTGACAAGCGTCTGGTAACAGACCAGCTGACCCTTACAGTGGGATATGATATTGAGAATCTGAAGAATCCGGGGAAAAAATACAGCGGGGAAGTAACCACAGACCGTTATGGAAGAAAAATCCCCAAACATGCGCACGGAACCATTAATCTGAAGCAGCAGACTTCTTCTGCAAAAAAAATCGTAACCGCTGTAATGGAGCTTTACGACAGGATCATGGACAGAGAGCTTCTGATAAGAAGAATGTATCTGGCAGCCAACAAAGTAGTTCCGGAGGAAATGATACAGGAAGAGGAAACTTTTGAACAGCTTGATCTCTTTACGGATTATGCGGCGCTGGAAAAGCAGAAGCAGCAGGAAGAGGCCGTGCTGGAGCGGGAACGCAAAATGCAGGAAGCCATGCTGGATATTAAGAAAAAATTCGGGAAGAATGCAATTTTGAAGGGAATGAATCTGCAGGAGGGCGCTACGGCCAGAGACAGAAATTCCCGGATCGGAGGTCATAAGGCTTAGGCGGCTCTCCGGTCTGATAAAAAGGAGGGCAGGAATGAAAAATTATTTTGGTGAAACACATAAATATGACGATATCATCAACCTTCCCCACCATGTGTCCGGGACACATCCTCAGATGCCGGTGGAGGACCGGGCAGCCCAGTTTGCTCCCTTTGCCGCACTGACCGGATATGGAGCGGCCATTAAGGAAACAGAAAGATATACAGAAAAGAGAATACAGCCGGATGAGGAGAGCGTGGAGATTTTAAACAGACGGCTTGAATTTATCCGGGAGCATATCAGTGAGAAGCCGGAGGTTACGGTCACATATTTTCAGCCCGACCTGAAAAAAGAAGGCGGAAAGTATATGACAGTCACTGGCACTGTAAAAAAGATCGACACGTTCAGACACCGGATGCTTCTGAAGGATGAAACAGAAATTCCTTTTGAAAATCTCTGGGAAATTGTTTTCCAGGAAAAATAAAAAGATTATCACATTGAAGATAAATCTGCCATCTGACAGTGGTTTTATCAGAAATTCCATCAGAAATTCATCTCTGGACGGAAAAATTCAGCCTTTACGGATGAGAGGATATTCTGTATACTATACTAAAAAGGTCAATAAAAGGAGGAAATACTTATGCTGGAAATTGGCACAAAAGCGCCGGCGTTTAAACTGCCGGATCAGAATGGAGAAATGCATACGCTTGAGGAATATAAAGGGAAAAAAGTGATTCTTTATTTTTATCCCAGAGATAATACACCGGGATGCACAAAGCAGGCATGCGGCTTTGGAGAGCTTTATCCTCAGTTTACAGAAAAAGGGGCGGTCGTTCTGGGGGTAAGTAAAGACAGCGTGGCATCCCATAAGAAATTTGAGACAAAATATGAGCTTCCGTTTACTTTGCTGTCAGATACAGAGCTTTCCTGTATTCAGGCATATGATGTGTGGAAAGAAAAGAATATGTACGGTAAAAAAACTATGGGTGTGGTCCGTACCACATATTTAATTGATGAGGAAGGCGTGATCGTGAAGGCCTTTGGAAAAGTGAAGGCTGCAGATAATCCGGCGCAGATGCTGGGAGAATTGTAAAATGAAGATTATCATATCTCCTGCGAAAAAAATGAACGTGGATACAGATACCTATCAGGTAACCGGGCTTCCGGTATTCCTTGAGGATACGAAGCTTCTGATGGATGAGATCAGAAGACTTACCTTTGAGCAGGCTAAGGAGCTGTGGAAATGTAATGATAAGCTGGCGCAGCTTAATTATGACCGTTTCAGGAGTATGGACGTAGAACGCTGCCTGACTCCGGCAGTTCTTACTTATGAAGGGCTTCAGTACCAGCATATGGCTCCGGAAATCTTTACAGATACAGCTCTTTCCTACATAGACAGACATTTACGGATCCTGTCGGGATTTTATGGAGTGCTGAAGCCTTTTGACGGGGTGACGCCCTATCGTCTGGAAATGCAGGCCAGATTGTCTGTAAAAGGAAAAAAGGATCTGTATGATTTCTGGGGAGACCGCCTGATTATAAATCTGGCCTCCAGAGAGTATTCAAAGGCTGTGGAAAAATACCTGGAGCCAAAGGATCGGTTTCTGACAGTGGAGTTTGGCCAGCTTAAGGACGGAAAGGTGAAACAGAAGGCAACTCTGGCAAAAATGGCTCGGGGAGAGGTGGTCCGGTTTATGGCAGAAAATAATGTCTGTGATCCGGAAGATATAAAAAATTTCCGGGCGCTGGGCTTCCGGTACAGTGAAGAACGGTCAGACAAAAATAAAATGGTATTTTTGGCGGAACAGGATAAGAAATAAGATGATCTTGACTTTTATGCAATAAGAATAAAGGACATATGATAGTTTTGTATATTCTGACATTGCAGGAAAACAGAATAATGTAATATTTCAGGACAGATACAGAGCCGCAGTGCTTATTGTATCTGTTTTTCTTTATGATAAATTAACATCCCTTGTCCGAAGTTTAATACCGACTTTATAAAAACTCGTATACAATGTCTGAGAACAGTAACAAACGAGGGACTCTCAGGAGCGTCCCTGCATGTGCAGAAAAAGAGCACAGAGAGGAGAGGATTATTATGATGGATATTCTGATGATAGCGGTTCTTCTTGGCTGTTTTGGTCTTGTGAAGCTGTTTGCGGATTTCTGTGAATCACAGGTGGATCCAAAAGAAAAATAAGAGGAAAGGCGGAGTAAGATTATGATAGCATTGGGGATTATCATTCTGGCGCTTGGAGGCTATCTTGTATACGCGCTGATATATCCGGAAAAGCTGTAAAAATTTACAGATCTGTTCAGAGAATGTTGGATTTTAATTTATGACAAAAGGGAGAGCAACAGGAGGAGAAAAATGTTACAGATCATTCTTACACTGGCAATGTTCCTGGTACTTGTGATTCCCATGGGAAAGTACATGTACCACATTGCCACAGAACAAAAAACTTTTGCAGATAAAGTTTTTAATCCAATCGATCATTTAATATATAAAATCTGCGGCATCAAAAATGAGGATATGGGCTGGAAGAAATATGCCCTTACTCTGGTAACAGCAAATGCTGTGATGGTTTTTGTGGGATACCTGATCCTCAGGATTCAGAATCTTCTGTTTCTGAATCCAAACGGTATTGAGGGAATGGAATCAAGTCTTTCCTTTAATACGATCATCAGTTTTATGACAAACACCAACCTGCAGCATTATTCCGGTGAAAGCGGACTTTCCTATGCAGCGCAGATGTGCGTGATCATTTTTATGATGTTCACTTCAGCAGCCAGCGGCTATGCGGCATGCATGGCATTCTGCAGAGGGCTTTCCGGAAGAAAGCTGGGGAATTTTTACAGGGATATGGTAAGGATCACAACCAGGATCCTGATTCCGGTATCTTTTATAGTAGGTCTGATCCTGGTAAGTCAGGGAACACCTCAGACACTGATGCAGAATTTTACAGTAGAAACGATTGAAGGAAAATATCAGGATTTTGCAATGGGTCCGGTAGCGGCTCTTGAATCCATCAAGCATCTGGGAACAAACGGCGGCGGCTTCTTCGGCGCAAACTCAACCACACCATTTGAGAATCCTACAGTAATTTCAAATATTGTGGAGCTGCTTTCCATGATGATCCTTCCGGGAGCCTGCATCGTAACCTTTGGCCACATGCTTCATGACCGGAAGAAAAACAAAGTAAAGGCAGCAGCCGTGGCAGTGGCGCCTGCAAAGAAAAAAATCCTTATGGGACGTCAGGGCGCTGTAGTGTTTGGCGCAATGGCAGTCATCTTTATGATCGGACTTCTGTTATGCTACAACTCAGAGATGGCAGGAAATCCCGTGATCGCAGAAATGGGAATCGACCAGAGTGCAGGAAGCATGGAAGGAAAAGAGGTTCGTTTCGGAACTGCCCAGTCTTCCCTGTTTACTACAGTGACAACTTCCTTTACCACAGGTACGGTAAACAACATGCATGATACCCTGACTCCTCTTGGGGGTCTGGTGCCAATGCTCCATATGATGCTGAACTGTGTGTTTGGCGGCAAGGGCGTAGGCCTTATGAACATGGTGATGTACGTGATCCTGGCAGTGTTTATCTGCGGTCTTATGGTTGGACGTACACCGGAATATCTGAATAAAAAAATCGAAGGAAAGGAAATGAAGTTGGTAGCTATCGTAATTCTGATTCATCCGCTTCTGATCCTTGGTTTTTCTGCACTGGCAGTTGCAGTTTCCGGAGGGCTGGATGGTATCACAAACCCATCCTTCCACGGACTGAGCCAGGTATTGTATGAATACACTTCCTCGGCAGCAAACAATGGTTCCGGTTTTGAGGGACTGGCTGACAACAGTGTATTCTGGAATGTGACAACAGGAATTGCAATGTTCTTTGGAAGGTATATTGCCATTGTAGCGCAGCTTGCAATTGCCGGTTCCCTTCTGGCCAAGAAGAGAGTGAATGAATCCATTGGTACACTGAGAACTGACAATGTTGTATTTATGATCGTTCTTGTATTTATTGTATACATCTTTGCAGCACTGACCTTCTTCCCGGCTCTTGCACTGGGACCGATCGCGGAGCATCTGTCGCTGTGGATGTAGTAGATGCAGAAAAAAGGAGAAGAGAAACATGGCTAAGAAGGAAAAAACAAAATTCATTACTCCGGATATTCTGAAAACTTCTATTATTGGAGCATTCCAGAAACTGGATCCAAGATATATGATCAAAAATCCGGTAATGTTTGTTGTTGAGATTGGATTTATTATTACTTTGATTCTGACTTTCTTTCCTACAATGTTTGGAGGAAATGCAGAGTACAGAATTTATAATGGAATTGTAACAGTGATTCTTTTTGTGACGGTGCTGTTTGCAAACTTTGCAGAATCTGTTGCAGAGGGACGTGGAAAAGCCCAGGCGGCTTCTCTGAAAAAAACCAAACAGGACACAAAGGCGCGGGTACTTCTTTCGGGCGGACAGGAAAAAACAATCAATGCGTCTGAGCTGAAAAAAGGCGATATTGTTCTTGTAAAAATGGGAGAGGTAATCCCCAATGACGGCGAGGTTATTGAAGGAATCGCTTCTGTAGACGAATCTGCTATTACAGGAGAATCTGCTCCTGTAACAAGAGAAGCAGGCGGAGATTTTTCTTCTGTAACAGGTGGAACTACTGTAGTATCTGACTGGCTTAAAATAAAAATCGTTGCTGAACCTGGAGAATCTTTTCTGGATAAGATGATTTCTCTTGTAGAAGGTGCATCCAGACAGAAAACACCAAATGAGATTGCGCTGAACACGCTTCTGATCGTACTGACCCTGATCTTCCTGATCGTTGTGGTAACTCTTTATCCGTTTGCAAATTACCTTGGAGTGGAGATTCCGGTGTCATGGGCAATTGCTTTGATGGTATGTCTGATTCCAACTACTATTGGAGGACTTCTTTCTGCAATCGGTATTGCAGGTATGGATCGTGTTACCCGTTTCAATGTCATCGCAATGTCAGGTAAGGCTGTGGAAGCCTGCGGTGATGTGGATACCATGATACTTGACAAAACAGGAACCATTACTTTTGGTAACCGTCTTGCAGCAGAATTTTATCCGGTGGAAGGTGTGGATAAGAAAGATCTGATCAGATACAGTGTTCTGTCTTCTCTGCTTGACGGAACTCCGGAAGGAAAATCTACAATCGATCTGGGCAAAAAGATGGGATGTGATCCGGACAGTCTGAACACAGAAGGAATGGAATTTGTAGAATTTACCGCTCAGACAAAAATGAGCGGGGCTGACTGTAAAGATGGAACCATCATCAGAAAAGGCGCATACGAGGCAATTAAAACATTTGTACAGGAAAAGGGAGGAGAGATTCCTTCTGACCTGGAAGGCATTGTAACAGAAGTTTCCAACCTTGGCGGAACTCCTCTGGTTGTATGTGTAGATGCCAAAATTTACGGAGTTATTTATTTGAAGGATACCGTAAAACCGGGACTGGTAGAGAGATTTGAGCGTCTTCGTGAAATTGGTATCAAAACTATCATGTGTACCGGTGACAACCCTCTGACAGCGGCAACCATTGCAAAGGAAGCCGGAGTGGACGGATTTATTGCAGAGTGTCGTCCTGAGGACAAGATCACAGCCATTAAAAAAGAGCAGGCAGAAGGTAAGCTGGTAGCCATGACAGGTGATGGAACCAATGATGCTCCGGCTCTTGCTCAGGCAGATGTAGGTCTTGCCATGAACTCAGGAACCCAGGCGGCAAAGGAAGCCGCAAACATGGTGGATCTGGATTCTGACCCCACTAAGATCCTTGAGGTAGTGGAGATCGGAAAGCAGCTTCTGATCACAAGAGGATCTCTGACAACCTTCAGTATTGCCAATGATATTGCAAAATATTTTGCTATTATCCCGGCAATGTTTACACTGGTCCTGCCACAGATGCAGATTTTGAATATCATGCATCTGGCTACTCCGGCAAGCGCCATTCTTTCCGCACTGATCTTTAATGCGATCATTATTCCGGCGCTGATCCCCATTGCCATGAAGGGAGTCAAATATAAACCTATGAAAGCAGAAAGACTTCTTCTTAGAAATATGGGTGTGTATGGACTTGGCGGAATTATCGTCCCGTTTGTGGGAATCAAGCTGATAGATCTGATTGTAGCTCCAATGCTTGCAATGATTGGAATGTAGGAGGAATGTTTCATGAAAAAGTTTGGAAAAATGCTGGGAAAGGCATTTGTATTCTGTATAGTGATGATCGTGCTCTGTTCATTTGTCTATCCCCTCGCCCTGACAGGTGTGAGTCAGCTGACCATGAAGAATAATGCCAATGGAAACCTGATCGACAAAAATGGAGAGCCAACCAATAATATAGAAGAAGCTGTGGGATCTGAGCTGGTAGGTCAGGATTTTACAGAGGATTATTTTTTCAGAGGAAGAGTTTCTTCTGTAAATTATAATACATACACAGAGGAGCAAAAGGAAAACGGCGAGTATACAGGCGTATCCTCAGGAAGCTTTAACTATGCAAACTCCAATCCTGAACTGGAAAAAAGAATTCAGGAAGATCTGGATGAGTTTCTGGAAACTCATCCCGGAGTAAAAAAAGAGGATATTCCTTCTGACCTTCTGACTGCTTCCGGTTCCGGACTTGATCCACATATCAGCCCGGAGGCAGCACAGGTTCAGGTTGCGGCAGTAGCTGAAAATTCCGGACTTTCCGAGCAGGAAGTACAGGAGATTGTAGAAGAAAACACAGAACATAAGGTGCTTGGCGTTTTTGGAGAAGAAAGAGTAAATGTGCTGAAATGCAATCTTGATATTGCAGGCGCAATGGGACTGATCTGACAGAAAGAAGAGGGTAAAATGGAAGATACAAGACCTGATTCAGAATATCTGTTAAAAAAGCTTCAGTATGAGGAAGAGCAGAAACTGAAAAAAAATAAGGGTAAGCTGAAAATTTTCCTGGGATATGCGGCAGGCTCCGGCAAAACCTATACCATGCTGGAAGCGGCTCATGAAGCAAAAAAACATAATACAGACGTGGTGGCCGGGTATATTGAACCTCATGACAGGCCGGATACACGCAGACAGGCGGAGGGGTTAGAAACCATTCCGCCTCTTGTGGTAGAATATAAAGGGGTAAAGCTCCGGGAGTTTGATCTTGACCGTGCTCTGGAGCGGAAACCTCAGCTGATTCTTGTAGATGAACTGGCTCACACCAATGCTCCCGGCTGCAGAAATGAGAAGCGGTATCAGGACGTAAAGGAGCTTTTGCGGGCAGGGATTGACGTTTATACCACCATTAACATTCAGCATCTGGAAAGCCTGAATGATCTGGTGGGCTCTATTACCCATATAGAAGTGCGGGAAAGGATTCCGGACAGTGTGTTTGACCACGCGGATCAGGTGGAGGTTATTGACATTGAACCGGAAGATCTTCTGGCTCGAATGAAAGAGGGGAAGATCTATAAGCCGGTGCAGGCGGAAAGAGCCATGAATAATTTCTTTAAACGGGAAAAACTTGCGGCTCTTCGAGAGATTACTCTGAGGCGTACGGCAGACCGTGTAAACCGTATCGCAGAGGAAGAACGGAATATTACCGGGGACATGGACTACCACACAGGAGAACATATTCTTGCCTGCATTTCCGCCGCGGAGTCAAGCGCAAAGGTCATCCGGTCAGCGGCCCGTCTTGCCTATGCCTTTCGCGGGCAGTTTACAGGACTTTACGTGGAAACACCTGCCATGCAGGAAGCTGATGAAAAGACGAAACAGGGTGTGCGGAGAAATATGGAGCTTGCCCGGGCTCTGGGAGCAAAAATCGTTACAGTGTATGGTTCTGATATTGGCAGCCAGGTTGCAGAATATGCAATGGTAAGCAATGTTTCTAAGGTGGTTCTTGGAAGGACAAACCACAGATTTTTTATGCGAAAGCCAATGGCGGAGGTACTGGAAAAATTGAACAGTATGGCTCCCAACATTGACGTATATATTATCCCGGATATGAAAAACAGAAAGGCTGCAGGAAAATACGGTCACAGAGAAGGCCGCAGAAAGGCAGAAAATGCAGGAATGCAGGCATTGTGGGAATTTGGACTGATCAATATAATTCTGGTTCTTACTACGATCGCAGCCTGGATTCTCCAGAAATTTCACCTTCCAGAATCCAATATCATTATGGTGTATATTCTGGGAGTGCTGCTGTCGTCCTACATATCTGACAAAAAAATCTATGCGGTTTATTCGTCCCTGTTCAGTGTGCTTGCCTTTAATTTTTTATTTACAGAACCGTACTTTTCTCTGAAGGCTTATGATAAAGGATATCCCACCACTTTTGCAATGCTGTTTATTGTGGGGCTTTTTACAGCGTCCCAGACAAGAAAGCTGAAGCTTCAGAACAAAGAAAGTGTAAAAAAGGCTTACCGGACAGAGATTCTTCTGGAAAACAGCCAGAAGCTCCGCCGATGCAAATCCGAAAAGGAGGTCTGGCAGCAGGCGGCGGCCCAGGTGGAAAAGCTTCTGGATCTGTCTCTTGTGATCTATCCGGTAAATAAAGACGGGCTTCTGGGAGAGGCAATGCTGTTTCCCCGTCAGGGAACAGAAAAAGCCAGTCTGGAACCTTTGCTGACTTCTCAGGAAAAAGCGGTGGCAAAATGGGTGGCAGCCAATCACCACCGGGCAGGAGCCTGTACACATACGCTTCCAACAGCCAGAGGCATGTACCTTCCGGTTCAGGATGAGGAGCAGGTGAAAGGTGTCGTTGGCATTTTTCTGGAAGAACGAAGGCAGATCCAGGAGTTCAAGTACGGACTTCTCATTGCTATGCTCAACGAAACCGGTGTAAAATTAAAGGATCGGTTCTGAGTATTTTCACATAGTTCTTGACAAGTGAAAAAACTGGTGTTATATTACAAGTAGAACAAAGAGACAGGGGATGCAGCAGTAACTTGCCGGCATCTCCTTTTTGCAGGACTTGTGAACCGGAGGTGGCATGATGGCGAAAAGAGATTATTATGAAGTCCTTGGAGTGGGCAGAAATGCTGATGAAAAGGAGATCAAAAGAGCATACAGAAAACTTGCCAAGCAGTATCATCCGGATATGAACCCGGGAGATGCGAAGGCAGAACAGAAATTTAAAGAGATCACAGAGGCTTATAATGTTCTCAGTGACACAGAAAAAAAGAAACTATATGATCAGTTTGGCTTCGCTGCATTTGAGGATGGTTTTTCAGCAGAAAATGCAGGAGGGTTCCATGGGGGATTTTCGGGCCGTGGAAATGGCTTCGGAGGCTTTGATTTCGGGCAGGATGGAAACGGCTCTTACCGTGAATATCATTTTGAAAACGGAAACATGGATGATATTTTTGGGGATATCTTCGGAGATATGTTCCACGGTCAGGGCGGATCAACCAGAAGAGGACGGTCAGGCTTCGGAAGCGGATTTTCCGGAAATTCCGGATTCCGGGGATATCAGGATTTCGGCGGCAGGCAGAACACTGGACGGGGCAGCGATCTGCGTTCAGAGGTCAGTGTCAGCTTTAAAGAAGCTGTTTTTGGCTGTGACAGAATGCTGCAGCTTTCTGATCCAAATGGAAAGTCCCAGAAGCTTCAGGTGCACATTCCGGCAGGAATTGAAGATGGAAAGAGCATTCGCCTGAAGGGGAAGGGAAATCCCGGATACGGAGGCGGAGCATCAGGCGATCTTTTTTTGAAGGTTCATGTGGAACCGGAAACCGGATGGGAGAGAAAAGGTCAGGATATTTATACGATAGCAGAAATTCCTTTTATGACAGCAGTGCTGGGAGGAGAAGCGAAATTTTCTACTTTGTACGGAGATGTGATGTGCAGGATTCCGGCCGGAACTCAGTGCGGCGGAAAAATCCGGCTGAGAGGAAAAGGGGTTCCTTCCATGCAGAATCCTTCTGTAAAAGGAGACCAGTATGTGACTATACAGATCCAGGTGCCAAAGGCGGTAAGCAGAGAGGCGGCTCAGAAACTGAAAGAATACGGAATGGCAATGGACAGAAGCTGTTCAGGCAGACGGGGAAGCGCAGTATAAAGCGCTTCCTTTTTCGTCTGCATACAAAAGATTTTTGGGATACCTTGATAACAGAAATGAAATCGCTTATAATTTGGCAAAGAGGTGATGTGTTTGGAAGAATTTCGGAAGGAACCTGCAACGCTTACATTGATCATTATAAATATTGTGGTGTTTCTTATGGTGGAATTTACGGGACTTTCTCAGGATACGCTTCATATGCTGGACTGGGGAGCAGCCTATACGCCGCTGATCGTAGAAAAAGGGGAAGTTTATCGTCTGTTTACCAGTATGTTTCTTCATTTTGGGATTGAACACCTGATCAATAATATGCTGGTACTTTTTGTCCTGGGAAGCCGTCTGGAAAGAGTGATCGGAAAGCTGCGTTTTATCGTGATTTATCTGGCTGGAGGTATGACGGGAAGTGTACTTTCTCTTGTCTGGGATTTGAGACAGGGGGAATATGCAGTATCGGCAGGAGCCTCCGGCGCAGTTTTTGCGGTAATGGGAGCTATGATTTATGTGGTGATACGGAATAAAGGACGCCTGGAGGATCTGTCTGTGCGTCAGATTCTTGTTATGGCCGTCTTTTCTCTGTATTTTGGATTCGCCAGCAGCGGCGTAGATAACGCCGCGCATACAGGGGGACTTGCAGCAGGCTTTCTGCTGGCGGTTTTTTGTTATCACAGGCGGAAAAAGATCTGAAATTCAGTGCCTTTACCCGGTACGCTTCGAACCTTCAGACTGCCTCCGTGCGCCTCAATGATCTGGCGGGTGACAGGAAGCCCAAGTCCCGTTCCTGTGGGCTTGTAGGTAACGAAGGGATTGAATACATTTTTTATCTGGCTGTCTGTCATTCCGCATCCATTGTCACGGACGGAAATACAGATGCCGTCAGTAACAGCGGCTGCCGTAACAGAGATAACGCCGTGAGAGTGCTGAATGGATTCCTGGGCATTTCTGAGAAGGTTCAGAAGCGCCTGATGGATTTTTGTCTGGTCCAGACAAAGAAGGGGAAGGGTCTGGGGAATATCTGTTTCCAGAGTGATCCCAAGGTAGTCCAGCGCAGGGCGGAAAGAGCGGATAATACTTTTTAAAAGGAGGGTAATATCTGTCTGTACAGGGGAAAGATGCTCTGCGTTGTTGTAACGGGACAGTTCATTCAGCAGCTCCCGGATATATTCCAGATTTTCCATGATACCGTACCAGCCGTCATAAGAATTCAGTTCAGGATGAGCGGAAGCGAGCATCTGGAGTTCACTCTGAATCAATGCTACCGGATTACGTATTTCATGGGTAAATTTTGATAAAGTCATTTGCAGCTCTTTTTTCTGCTGTTCTAAAGTTAAATTTTCCTGCATAATCTGTCACCTCGTTTGCAGTGTACCATTCCGGCCTGTTTCGGGCAAGAAATTTCATGTTGAAAAAATCGACAAAGTACGAGAGAATAGAAGAAACAATATTTCATAATTCAAAGGAGGAGTATATTATGGAAAACTGTATTTTTTGTAAAATCGCAAATGGTGAAATTCCCTCTGCAACGTTGTATGAGGATGAAGAATTTCGAGTGATCCTCGATCTGGGTCCGGCAAGTAAAGGACACGCTCTGATTCTGCCAAAAGTTCATGCGGCAAATATTTACGAGCTTCCGGATGCAACAGCAGGAAAAGCCATGATCCTGGCAAAGCATATGGCAGAGAAACTGACAAATGCACTGGAATGTGACGGATTTAATATTGTGCAGAACAATGGAGAGATCGCAGGACAGACAGTATTTCACTTTCATATGCATTTGATCCCGAGATATCAGGGAGACGGTGTAGAGCTTACCTGGAAGCCGGGCAGCCTCACTGATGAGGACAGAGATGAGATTCTGGCAAAACTGAAATAGGAATCAGGTATTGTACAAAAGATGAAAAACGAGGATTTTAATGATATTTATAGGAAATACCATAGATTCTCTGTAAAAAGCGCTTACAGGCTTGTAAAGGACAGAATGCTGGCAGAAGATATCAGTCAGGAAGTGTTTTATCATCTCTATGAGATTATGGATACTCTGGATCTCGGTAATGAAGAAAAACTGAGAGCGCTGATATTTATAGCAACTGTCAATAAAACAAAAGATTATTTTAAGAAACCATGGAAAAGGCAGGAACATGTTGCTCTGGAGGACTGGAAACGCAGAAAGCCTTCTGAGGAGAAAATGGATCCTGAAAAGATCATGCTGAACCGGGAAGAGATTGAGTACAGAAAACAGGTGCTGCTCAAACTTCGCAGGGTAAATCCTGTAAATTATAATATTCTGGTTATGGTGAAATATTTTGGGATTTCTCCGGATTCTGTGGCAGAGGAGTACGGTATCACAAGAAACAATGTGAATAACCGTATCCTCCGGACAAGAAAATGGATGAAAGCAGAGCTTGAAAAGCTGCACAAAAGACATTAAACAATTATTGGACTATCTGGATCCTGCACATTCTTCAATCATGGAAACGATATGGTGAATGGAATCCATCTGGCTGCCTGCCGACATTGCCTGTTCATATTTATGACGGTCGGCATACAGATTTCGGATCACTGACAGAAGCTTTTCGTCAGTGATCTCTTCCTCTTCAAGAACCATACTGTAGCCCTGACGTTCAAAGGAACGGGCGTTAAGAATCTGATCGCCTCTGCTGGCATTGGCGGAAAGCGGAATCAGAAGGTTTGGCTTATGAAGAGCGCTGATCTCGCAGATGGCATTGGCTCCGGCTCTGGAAATTACAATATCAGCCAGGGCAAAAAGATCAGAAAGCTCTTTTTTGATATATTCAAACTGGACATATCCTTCTGTTCCTTTCAGTGATTCGTCTGTTTTGCCTTTTCCGCAGAGGTGGATCACCTGGAATTCCTTCAGAAGCTCAGGAAGAATGCTGCGGATGTGTTCATTTACTGACGCGGCTCCAAGACTTCCTCCGATCACCATCAGCACAGGTTTATCGGAAGTAAAACCGCAGAAAAGGCGTCCGGCTTCTTTATCTCCGCTGAGAAGCTCTTCGCGGATAGGAGTTCCGGTAAGAACTGCTTTTTCCTGAGGAAGATTTTTTACTGTTTCCGGGAAATTACAGCATATTTTTGAGGCGGAAGAAAGACAGAGCTTATTGGCAAGTCCGGGAGTCATATCGGACTCGTGGATGATCGCCGGGATTTTGCGCTTCTTTGCAGCGATCACAACAGGAACAGTCACAAAGCCGCCTTTGGAAAATACCACGTCCGGTTTCAGCTGTTTCAGCAGTTTTTTCGCCTCATGAAAGCCCTTTAATACACGGAAGGGATCTGTGAAATTTTTTACATCAAAGTAACGTCTTAATTTTCCGGAAGAAATACCGTAATAGGGAATACCAAGCTCTTCGATCAGCTTTTTTTCGATTCCGTCATAGGAACCAATATAGGAAATCTGGTATCCGGCTTCTTTGAGAGCAGGAATAAGAGCAATGTTTGGAGTGACATGTCCGGCAGTACCTCCGCCGGTAAGTACAATATGTTTCATAGGGGATTCCTCCTGAATAAATCTTTTTGTTACCAATAAATATGAACCAATGGGAAAGAATTGTCAAGAACACAAAATTTTAATGCAGAAGGCAATCCAGAATGAGATTCATTCGGTTAGAGGGAGCAGTAACAGAGACAAAATTCCGTTGGTTTCTGAAAATAGTCATGGGGCAGTTCAGAGAAATTATGGAGAGCAGGAAAATCAATACAAATGTCTGAGAATACAGCACTGGGAGAAAACCATGGAAAATAAAGATAAAAGGAATGGAAAACAACAGAATAATCAGGCATCAGACAGAGAAAAAAAGGTATTTTTAGATGAGCAGTATGTGAAAACAGCTGCGCAGATGGAACGGGAACTTTTTGCAGACAAAGATTTTGAAGACTATGAGCCTGAGGACAGTGAAGCAGAAGCCCGTTCATATGAAAAACTGGTCAACAGACTGAGGAAAGAGGGGGTATACAGAGAAGAGTTTGCGGATATGGCAGAGTTTCCAGGCATAGAAGAAGTGGGCCCAGAAGAAGCTCCGGGAACAGAAGAAGCCATGGATGAAGAAGTTGAAGATATAAAAGCTCCACAGTTTTCTTCTTCCGGCAGAAAAAAATATGCCAGGGTACATGTGGGAAAAGTGGCTGGTGTTGCGCTTCTGTGCTGCGCCTGTATATTTGCTGCCAGTATGACAAGCCAGGCAAACAGAAATTATCTGGTGAACAATATACGTGTGTGGAGCGGAAATGATACAAAGACTGTAGTTGGTAATAGTGAGCAGAATGAAAATGTGGATACGGCAGAGTATGAAGCTGTGGAAGAAATTGAGAAACAGCTGGGAGTAGAAATGCCGGAATTTTATTACAGACCAAATGGATTTGAGTTTGTGAGTTATGAGATAGATACGACAGTAGATGTTGCCCGGATTGAATATCAATATGAAGATAATATTATTATGTTTGTGATTGACAGACAGGATTCCAATACTGCAAGCAGGATTACCAGTGTTGGAGAAACAAAAACGGTAGATATTGTTTATGGAACAGAAGATCAAGAGATAGTTCTAGAAAAAATTCAGGGAAAACATGATAAAAAACCTAGTTATTCTGCTCAATGGAAGATGAACGATATTGTGTATTATATATCTGGAAAAATAGAAGAACAGGAATTAAGAAAAATATTAGAACAAATGAAATTTTAGAGTGATTTTTAAAAAGTTTTGTCGTATTACTTATGTAAGGGTTGGTTGCAGAGGAAAGGAGGGATAACAATCAGTAGATGGAAACAGATGCTGGGGATTGGTTTGGTGGCTGGAATCCTTGCACTGGGAAATGTGACAATGGTTTCTGCTCAACCGCTCAGTATTATGGATGAGGTAGAAACGACAGCAGATTATGCGGAAGATACCAGTTACAGCCTGCTTCGTGGAAATCATCTGAATCTGGGAACAGTAAAGGTTCAGAGGATATCCAGTAATGAAATTGGTATTTATGGCGTGACTCAGTGTCATCATACCTGCGACAAGGTATATTTATCCTTGTACCTTGAGCGTAAGGTAAACGGAAGTTACGGTACTTACAAGTACTGGGAATTTACTGCAGATGATGCTACAAGCCTCAGCCGAGGATTAAATGTTGCAGTTCCCAGCGGTACTTATTATCGTGTGCGCGGCTATCATGCTGCCAAGGACGGAACTACGAAAGAGTCAACATCTACGCTTACTCAGGGCATACTGATTAAGTAATCATGCGGATTTCCGGGGTATAAGGGACGATACTCCTGGGAAGAAACAAATTTTTGGACATACAAAACGAAAAACTGAATAGCGGAGCATGGGTGCAGACTGCAGGATGTACAGAAAAAAGAACTGTCAACCGCCATTACCATCAGGCAGCGCGAAATGCTCGCATTAGTAACTGGTAAACAATGAGATTACGACAAAACATTTGTTAGACGTGTAAAAAATAACTCGTCAACGAATACGACAAACCTTTGAGGGCAGGGCAGGATCTGAGTATTCTGTCCTGTCTTCTTTTTGAAAAACAACTGTTAAAATCACGGAGAATCGTGTATAATAATTATAAAATATTCCAATTTAATAAAGATTGTCTGACAAAGGGGGCTTGCATATGAAGATTACATTTATCGGTGCAACGCACGAAGTGACAGGAAGCTGCTACTATCTGGAAGCAGCGGGAAAAAAGTTTCTGGTAGACTGCGGTATGGAGCAGGGGCCGGATTATTATGAAAACAGGGATATTCCGGGAAATCCTGCTGATATTGATTTTGTGTTGCTGACCCATGCTCATATGGATCATTCCGGTAATCTTCCTGCAATTTATGCCAAAGGCTTTCAGGGACCGGTTTATGCCACAGATGCCACCTGCAATCTTTGCGACATTATGCTTCGCGACAGCGCTCATATACAGATGTTTGAGGCTGAGTGGAGAAACCGTAAGGGACGCCGCCAGGGCAAGCCGGAATTTATTCCCGCGTATACTATGGAAGATGCAATGGGAGTGATCCGGAATTTTGTTTCCTGTCCTTATGAAAAAACAGTGAAGCCTGCAGAGGGAATTGAGGTACGGTTTGTAGATGCGGGGCATCTTCTGGGATCGGCAAGTATTGAGATTACGATCACAGAAGGGGACACAAAGAAAAAAATTGTTTTTTCCGGGGATATTGGAAATACAAATCAACCGTTGATCAAAGATCCTACCTGGCTTCACGAGGCAGATTATGTAGTCATGGAATCCACTTATGGTGACAGAAGCCATGGAGACAGACCGGACTATGTAGGTCTTCTCAGTGAGGTTATTCAGAGAACCTTTGACAGGGGAGGAAATCTGGTGATTCCTTCTTTTGCTGTAGGACGTACACAGGAAATGCTGTATTTTATCCGGCAGATCAAAGAAGAGGGAAGAGTGAAGGGCCACGGGAACTTTAAGGTATATGTGGACAGCCCGCTGGCAAACGAAGCAACAACGATCTTTGGGGAACACAGATATGACTGTTTTGATGAGGAGGCCGTTGCCCTGACCAGAAAGGGAATTAACCCGTTAAGCTTTCCGGGGCTGAAAACTTCTGTTACCAGTGATGATTCCCGGGCAATCAACTTTGACGAGGACTGCAAGGTGATCATATCCGCAAGCGGAATGTGCGACGCCGGCCGTATCAAGCATCATCTGAAGCATAATCTATGGAATAAAAAGAATACGATTCTTTTTGTGGGATATCAGGCAGTGGGAACACTGGGAAGAGCTCTTCTGGAAGGAGCAACAGAGGTGAAGCTGTTTGGAGAGGAAATCCATGTGGAGGCAGAAATCTGTCAGATGCCGGGAATCAGTGGTCATGCAGATGTGAACGGTCTTCTTGACTGGATCGGAGCCTTTGAAGGCAAACCTCAGAAGGTATTTGTAACTCACGGAGATGATACGGTTACGGAACTTTTTGCCGACAGGCTCAGGGAAGAAAAAGGACTGGATGCAGTGGCGCCTTTCAGCGGAACAGTTTATGATCTGAAGGATAATGTATGCATTTATGAGACAACGGGAGTGAAGCTTGAAAGAATACACATTTCCTCCAGAAGCAGTAAAGCGGCCAGAGCCTTTGAAAAACTGGTTGCAATGGGTCAGAGGCTTCTGTCTGTTATTAAAAAGAATGAGGGATGTCCAAATAAAGATCTGGATCGTTTTGCCAGAGAAATCCAGTCCCTTTGTGATAAATGGGACAGAAAAGACGGATAACAGAAAAACGGCTGCGGAATCCTGATGGGATTCTGCAGCCGCTTTTATCTTCTGTTGCAAATAAATCAGGCCAGAGCTTCCTTTAAAGCTTTTGATAACTGATCCGGGCAGGATGTAGGACGTACACCGCAGCGGATTCCCTCAAGGCGGCGGATTGCTTCCTCCGCCTCCATGCCTTCTACAAGACGGGCAACGCCCTGAGTATTTCCGGAGCAGCCGCCCTGGAATTTTACATTGTGTATTTTTTTCTGGTCGTCCAGCTCAAATTCAATGGCGCTGGAGCATACGCCGCTTGTTTTGTATCTCATTTGTTTTCCTCCTGATGTAATTGGATTTTAAGTACTGTTCATTTGGAAATATCACGCCTGATGTAATCCGGCATGCTGATGTGAACAGCAATAGTTTTCTGTAACACATTATAGCAGAATTTAAAAAAAGTTTCCATATAAACGAAACTTTTGTTATAATGTATCATGAATAAGCAGGTTACGGCTTACGGCCGCGTCCTGCCAGGTATTCTGGTATATATCCAAATACCGGAATATAAGATCAAAATGCCATTGCCGATGATTCGGAATGCATTTTGCCTAAACTGATAAAACAGGTTACAGACCATAAGACAGGAGAATTTTGTTATGAGATGTATTGGAATTATAGGTGCAATGAGCGATGAGGTTGCAGGACTGAAGGCTCTTATGCAGGATACACAGATTATAAGAAAGGCTTCCATGGAGTTTTACTCAGGAATCCTGGAAGGAAAAAAAGTAGTTGTTGTACAGTCCGGCATCGGAAAAGTCAATGCAGCTGTCTGTACACAGATCCTGATCGATGACTTTCAGGCAGAGGTTGTGATCAACACAGGAATTGCAGGAAGTCTGAATAATGATATTAATATTGGAGACATTGTAGTTTCTACCGATCTGGTTCATCATGATGTGGATGCAGGCGCTTTTGGATACAAAAAAGGACAGGTTCCGGGTATGGACGTATTTTCTTTTGGAAGCGACGACGCTCTTCGCAGTCTGGCAGTAAAGGTGTGCAGAGAGGTAAATCCGGATATTCAGGTATTTGAGGGAAGAATTGCTTCCGGAGATCAGTTTGTGGCAGATCAGGGAGTAAAGGACGTTATTGTCAGCGAATTCGGCGCTTATGCAGTTGAAATGGAAGGCGCTGCTATCGCACATGCCGCATATCTGAACCATGTGCCGTGTCTGGTGGTCCGCGCGATTTCTGACAAGGCAGACGGAAGTGCGGAAGTAGATTATCCTGCTTTTGAGAAGCTGGCGATTGAGCACAGCATGAAGCTTACCAGAAGAATACTGAGAGAGATGCAGGCATAAAAAGTCACATCTGAGCTTTTGTCGCATAGTTTAAAGAAGAAGTCTGGAATAAGCAGGAGCCTGTCTATGTATTATGATGAATTTTTTCCGTTTTACGCAGCATATGCAGATCCTTTACTTTATGAAAGAGAAAATATACAGGAAAAGGAATTTGCGCTGATGAAATCCTGGTATCCGGAAAGTGTCCGCAGGCTGCAGGAAAGGGTGGAACAGGAATGTCAGCTTCTGGATTATGAAGGAAGCCGTATTTATGACGAGTATCCGGACCGATGGATGCTGCGCCGGATGTGCAGGGATATCAGGGAAACAGAAGAAAATACAATGGAGGCTCAGATGGTGTCTTCGGAAAAGCTGGAAGAACTGACAGAGGTGCTTCTGTACCAAGAGATATCCAGAAGACGATGCAGAAGGCTAAGATGCCGCGGATACTGAAACAGGCAGGACAGAACGCCTGAATAAAGGCGAGAAAGAGTTATACAGAAATGATGAAAACATTACAGGAATTTTTGGAGGAGCAGATCAGTGAGGAGCTGATCCTTGCCGTACTCAGCGGCAGCAGAAAAAAGGAAATTCCCTCAAGAGTGAGAATACGTCCGGTGGAGCTGAAGGGCAGGATCCTGTATCAGGCCTCATCCACAGTGGGGACAAAGGTTCTTCACGAAAATTATACCAGAAAAGAGCTTCTTGCCTATATGGAGCAGGCTCTTGCAGGAGATTATTCTCAGCTGCAGGTACAGGGCAGCAGCGCGGACGGAAGTGTTCTTGTAAGCAAAAAAGGAAAACAGACCATTAAAGTGAAGCCCCACGCTGTAAAAAAGCCTGCAAAAATACTTTCGCACAACAGGGTAAAGCAGTATATTCTTCCGGAAGGAAGGCCGGTTCCTTTTCTGGTGGACCTGGGAGTTATGAGCCCGGAGGGAAAGGTTCATGTTTCTGCTTATGATAAATATAAACAGATCAACCGTTTTCTGGAATTTATAGAGGATATCCTTCCCCGCCTTTCCAGGGACAGAGAGATTACGATTGTGGATTTTGGCTGCGGAAAATCATATCTGACCTTTGCCATGTATTATTTTTTACGGGAGCTGAGAGGGTATGATGTGAATATCATCGGGCTTGACCTGAAGGCAGATGTGATTGAAAACTGCAGCCGCCTGGCGGAAAGCTACGGATATGACAAACTGCATTTCTGTCAGGGGGATATAGCCGGATATGAAGGTCTCCAGAAGGTGGATATGGTAGTTACCCTGCATGCCTGCGACAAGGCAACGGATTATGCTCTGGCAAAGGCTGTGGAGTGGGATGCAGAAGTGATTTTTTCCGTACCCTGCTGTCAGCATGAGCTGAACAGTAAGATCAGCAGCGAGCTTCTGGAGCCGGTTTTAAAATACGGTATTTTAAAAGAAAGGATGTCTGCTCTTATTACAGACGGAATCCGGGCAAATCTTCTGGAATCAAAAGGATATTCCACACAGATCCTGGAATTTATTGATATGGAGCACACACCTAAGAATCTGCTGATCCGGGCAGTAAAAAGCGGAAAAGAGCAGAGCACAGACAAGCTGAAAAAAATGACAGAGGCTCTTAATGGGGAGCTTACGCTGGAGCAGCTTCTTTATCCCCGGGATAATGAGAAGGGAGCGGTGTAAAGGCAGATGAAAAAGTTTTTTCGCAAGTTTGCAGTGCTCCTTCTGGTGTTTGTGCTGGGAGTGGCCGGAACTGCGTTTTTGATGAACAGCCGGTCAACAGATGACCGTTCCGATATGAATAATCCGGTTCTTCCGGAGGTTATGACTGAGTTTGGAGGAACTCTTTCCAATCTGATGCATGGATACAGACAGCCCATGCAGGCTGATTTTGTCAGGGAATGCATTACGCCCCTTGATACCACCCGTACGGTATCTCTGGCAGTGGATCCCCATGAATCAGAGGTAAAAAGCCTTTCCTATGAGATCAGAAGCTCAGACGGAACAAAGGTGATCGAAAACAGAAAGATCAGCGCCCTGGAATCTTCCGGAGACGGGTATCTCAGAACTTCAGTACAGATCAGCGCAGGTCTTCTGATGAATCAGGAATATTCCATGCAGATTACACTGGATACGGATTCCGGCGAGGCTTACTATTATACGAGGGTGGTTTCCAGGGCGGCAACCAATGTTGCGGACTATGTGGCTTTTGCCTCATCCTTTGCCCAGAAGTGCATGGATAAGACTACTGCAGATGAACTGGGGACATACCTGGAAGCAACTGAAACATCAGCCCGCAATTTTGCAGATATTTCCATTACTTCATCCCTGGCAAATGTAAGCTGGGGGAATTTACATCCTCAGATATCCAGAGCAGGGATTCCGGTGATCAAGGATATTAATGAGACCACTGCCAGTATTTCTCTGGAATATGAGATCATGGCTGCCAATGATGAGGGAAAAGCAGAACACTATAATGTGACAGATTTTTACAGAATGCGCTATACGGAAACACGTATTATGCTTCTTGATTTTACAAGATCTGCCCATCAGATCTTTAATCCGGAGCTTTCTGTGATCAGCGATAAAGGCCTGCTTCTTGGAGTTGGAGATAAGAATGTCTCCTACATGGCAAACAAAGACGCTTCGGTAGTGGCCTTTGTCCGGGAAGGCGAGCTGTGGACCTATGCGCCGGAAAGCGGGAAATTTGTGGACGTATTCAGCTTTCGCAGAAATGTTGACAGCGATTCCAGAGATGCAGATATGAACCATGACATCAAGCTTCTTGGCATAGAAGAAAACGGCGACGTGGATTTTATGGTTTATGGATATATGAGCCGCGGAAATCATGAAGGATACAGCGGCGTTGGTATTTATCATTATAACAGCGACCAGAACATGGTAGAGGAAAAGGTGTTTATACCAGGTACGGAGTCCTATGAATTTCTCAAGGATGATCTGGGAATTCTTTCTTATGTAAACAAGGATAACCAGCTGTTCCTGGTAATGGCAAAAGATCTTTACCAGATTAATATTGACGAAAGCAGTTATAAGGTGCTGGCAGAGGGAATCAACAGAGATAATTTTGTGGTTTCCGATACCAATGCCCATGCAGCCTGGATCGTGTCCGAAGGAGAAAATGCAGGGCAGATACAGATGATGGATTTTGATTCCCAGAAGGTAAGAATGATCGCACCGGGCCAGGATCAGGAGTTGCGTACCCTGGGATTTATGAACGAAGACCTGATTTACGGGCTTCTCCAGAGCGGAGATATCCTCACAGACGAAAACGGTCACAGCACAGAAGGGCTGACCTCTTTCCGGATCGAGGACTTTGAGGGCAATTTGAAAAAGGAATATCACCAGGAGGGAATGTATATTGTCAATCCTTCTGTGGGCGGGACTCTGATGGAGTTTCAGCTTGCTGTAAGAGGAAAACAGGGATATTCTGTCCAGAAAAAGGACAATATCATGAACAATGGAAATAAAACGGCCAAGCTGGTAACCGCAGAGCAGACCAGCTCCGACCGCCAGGGAATTATGACCCGGCTGACCTTTGAGGACAAACCGGAATCAGACAAGCCTCTGGTTCTCAGAGCCAAGATGCGCAGTGTGAAAGAGCATATTGTGGAGCTTGAGGTGGAAACACCGGAGGAAGAGTTGTACTATGTATATGGAAAGGGTGGTTTGGACAGCACCTGGACAGACCCTGCACAGGCAGTAAAGCGCGCGGATTCTCAGATGGGAGTTGTTCTGAACCGGGCCCAGCAGTATGTATGGGAGAGAGGAAATCTGAAAACACAGATTACCTTGAATACAGAGGATATTCCGGAAATTATCCGGACAGGCTCCTGGGATAAAAAGGTTCTTCAGGACGGAATGGGAGATACCGGAAAAATAATCGACCTTTCCGGCTGCAGTCTGGAAAATGTTCTGTATGAGATCAGCGCCCAGAGAGCTGTGATTGCAAAAACAGGAGAAAATTCCAGTACTGTGATCGTGGGGTACGATGAATATAATACCTGGCTTCTTGATCCGGCTACCGGAGAGGTGAAGCCTTATGGAATGCAGGACAGCACAAAGCTGTTTCAGAAGGCAGGAAATATTTTTATTACTTATCTGGAAGCTGTGACCTATTGACAGGTCATGGCATTCCTGAAAATAAATTAAAAAAGAAGAGAATTCTTCAGAAACAGGAGGCAGCATTATGCAGAAAGAACTGATGGAAAAATTTGTGGAGGTTTATGGCGAAGGCGGAGAAATCCGTGAGTACTTTGCGCCGGGAAGAGTAAATCTGATTGGAGAACATACAGATTACAATGGCGGACATGTATTTCCCTGCGCCCTGACTCTGGGTACATATGGACTGGCCCGCAAAAGAGACGACAGAAAACTGCGTTTTTACTCTGTAAACTTCTCCAGGCTTGGTGTGATCGAATCTTCTCTGGATGATCTGATTCCCTCTGATCAGGCAGGATGGACAAACTATCCGAAGGGCGTTATGTGGGCGTTTGAAAAAAGAGACATTAAGCTGGAGCATGGTGTGGATTTCCTGATTTACGGAAATATTCCAAATGGTTCCGGACTTTCCTCTTCTGCGTCTCTGGAAGTTCTTACAGGACTGATGCTGAAGGATATGTTTGGTGTTGAGAAGCTTTCCATGCAGGATCTGGCTCTGATCGGACAGTATTCCGAGAATAATTTCAATGGAATGAACTGTGGTATTATGGATCAGTTTGCAAGCGCCATGGGCAAAAAAGACTGCGCGATCTTCCTTGATACAAGCACTCTGGAATTTGAATATGCTCCGGTACAGCTGAAAGACGCCAGAATCGTTATTACAAACAGTAAGGTAAAACACAGTCTGGTGGGATCTGCCTATAATGACAGAAGAAACGAATGTGAGACAGCTCTTGAAGAACTTCAGAAAGAATTGGATATCAGAACTCTGGGGGATCTCAGCGAGGAAGAGTTTGAAGCTCATAAATCAGCCATCACAAGCAACATCTGCAGAAAACGTGCAAAACATGCAGTTTATGAAAATCAGCGTACAATCAAAGCAGTAAATGCGCTGAAAGCAGACAATGTGGAAGAGTTCGGAAAACTGATGAATGCTTCTCATGTTTCTCTTCGTGACGATTATGAGGTTTCCTGTGAGGAGATCGATATTCTGGTAGACCTGGCATGGCAGATTCCGGGAGTGATCGGTTCCCGTATTACAGGAGGCGGTTTCGGCGGCTGCACAGTAAGTATTGTGAAAAATGACGCAGTGGATCATTTTATTGATACCATCGGAAAACAGTACAAAGAAAAAGTAGGACATGAAGCAGAGTTTTATGTAGTAGACATCGGTGACGGAGCTCATGTGATCGCATAAAATCAGGGGGATAAAAGCATGTTAAGTAAAAGCATCAGAAAACTGGTACAGTACGGAATTGAGACAGGACTGACACCTGAATGTGAAAAAAATTATACAATCAATCTCCTCCTGGATGTCTTTCGTGAAGAGGAATATACAGAACCGGAAGAAGTACCGGAAAATGTGGATCTGGAGGAAACTCTGGGAGAGCTTCTGGATGAGGCTGTGAAACGTGGACTGATCGAGGACAGTGTTGTATACCGTGATCTTTTTGATACACGCCTTATGAACTGTCTGATGCCAAGACCTGCTCAGGTTCAGAAAGAATTCTGGGACAGATATCAGAACAGCCCTCAGGAGGCTACGGATTATTTTTACAAATTAAGCCAGGACAGCGATTATATCCGTCGCTATCGTGTAAAAAAAGACCAGAAATGGACAGTGGAAAGTCCTTATGGAGATATTGATATTACAATCAATCTGTCAAAACCGGAAAAGGATCCAAAGGCCATTGCAGCAGCAAAAAATGCAAAGGCAAGCAGTTACCCCAAATGTCTTCTCTGTCCTGAAAATGAAGGCTACGCAGGCCGTGTGAACCATCCGGCAAGGGAAAACCACAGAATCATTCCTATTACAGTAAATGACAGTCCGTGGGGCTTCCAGTATTCACCGTATGTATATTACAATGAGCACTGTATTGTATTTAACAGTCAGCATACTCCCATGAAGATCGAGAGAAATACCTTTATCAAGCTTTTTGATTTTGTAAAGCTGTTTCCTCATTATTTCCTGGGCTCCAATGCGGATCTTCCGATCGTAGGCGGATCTATTTTAACCCATGATCATTTCCAGGGAGGCCATTATACCTTTGCCATGGCAAAAGCCCCCATTGAGAAAAATGTAGTGATTCCGGGATATGAAGATGTAGAGGCGGGAATTGTAAAATGGCCGCTGTCTGTTCTTCGAATCCGTCATAAGGATGAAAAACGTCTGATCGATCTTGCTTCTCATATTCTGGAGGTATGGAGAGGATATACAGATGAGGAAGCCTTTGTGTTTGCGGAAACAGAGGGAGAACCTCATAATACCATTACGCCCATTGCCCGTAAAAGAGATGATCTGTTTGAGCTTGATCTGACGCTGAGAAATAATATTACTACAGAGGAAAATCCTCTGGGCGTATATCATCCTCATGCAGAGTACCACCACATCAAAAAAGAAAATATCGGTCTCATTGAGGTTATGGGCCTTGCAGTACTGCCGGCGCGTCTGAAAGAAGAGCTGGAGCTTCTGGAAGAGTACATTCTGGAAGGAAAAGACATTTCCTCCAATGAAAAGATTGAAAAACATGCCTCATGGGTACAGCAGTTCCTTCCAAAATATAAGGATCTGAACAGAGACAATATCCATGAGATCCTTCAGAAGGAAGTTGGAAATGTGTTTGTTCATGTACTGGAGGATGCCGGTGTTTATAAATGCACAGAGGAAGGCAGATCCGCCTTTATGCGTTTTGTAGAAAAACTCTGATATTTTCTGAGGCAGGAGTTCCGTTCCCGGGAACCGGGCGGATTTCCGTAAAACTCCTGCATTTACACCTTGCAGGAACACAGTGAATGGGATATACTAGAAAGCGAAACGGATGTTTGTACATCTGCTTCGCTTTTTATATCATGAGTTATCATTAAACAGAGAGAGGAAATAGATTATGAAACTTACAACTGTAAAAGAAATTTACACAGACCGGGAAACCTTTCTGGATCAGGAAGTGACCGTAGGCGGCTGGGTGCGCAGCGTCCGTGGCTCCAAGGCATTTGGATTTATTGTACTTCATGACGGTTCCTGTTTTGATACACTTCAGGTAGTCTATCATGATACCATGGATAATTTTGCGGAGATCAGCAAGCTCAATGTAGGAGCTGCCATTATTGTAAAGGGAACTCTGGTTGCAACACCGGAGGCTAAACAGCCTTTTGAGATCCAGGCATCAGAAGTACAGGTGGAGGGAGCGTCTGCGCCTGATTATCCTCTTCAGAAGAAACGCCACACCATGGAATACCTGAGAACAATGACACATTTAAGACCAAGGACAAATACCTTCCAGGCAGTGTTCCGTGTCCGTTCTCTCTGTGCATATGCAATCCATAAATTTTTCCAGGAGAGAGGCTTTGTATATGTCCATACACCTCTGATTACAGGAAGCGACTGTGAGGGAGCAGGAGAAATGTTCCGTGTTACCACTCTGGATCCTCAGAATCCGCCTGTAGATGAGAACGGAAAGGTTGATTACACTCAGGATTTCTTTGGAAAAGAAACAAACCTTACAGTAAGCGGACAGCTGAACGGTGAAACCTATGCTCAGGCATTCCGTAACATTTATACTTTTGGACCTACTTTCCGTGCAGAAAACTCCAACACCACCCGTCATGCGGCTGAATTCTGGATGATCGAGCCGGAGTGTGCGTTTGCAGATCTTAATGACAACATGGATCTTGCTGAGGATATGCTGAAATATGTGATCCGCTATGTGCTGGAGAACGCTCCTCAGGAGATGAATTTCTTTAATTCCTTTGTAGATAAAGGACTTCTGGACCGCCTGAACCATGTGATCGATTCTGAGTTCGGACATGTAACCTATACAGAGGCGATCGAGCTTCTGGAAAAGAACAATGACAAATTTGACTACAAGGTATTCTGGGGCTGCGACCTTCAGACAGAGCATGAGCGTTATCTGACAGAGCAGATCTTTAAGAAACCTGTATTTGTAACAGATTATCCCAAGGAGATCAAGGCTTTCTACATGAAACAGAATGAGGATGGAAAAACCGTTGCTGCTATGGACTGCCTTGTTCCGGGAATCGGAGAGATCATTGGCGGAAGCCAGAGAGAGGACGATTACGATAAGCTGAAAGCCCGCATGGATGAGCTTGGTCTGAAAGCAGAGGACTATCAGTTCTACATGGATCTGCGTAAATACGGATCTACCCGTCATTCCGGTTTTGGACTGGGATTTGAGCGCTGCGTTATGTATCTGACAGGAATGGGCAATATCCGCGACGTAATTCCTTTCCCGAGAACAGTAAACAACTGCGATTTATAAGGAGTCATAAATGATAAGATTTATTCATCTTGCAGATGTTCATCTGGGGGCGGTTCCCGACAGGGGCTGCCCGTGGAGCCATGAGCGGGAGGAAGAGATCTGGGAAACTTTCCGCCGGGTCATTGCGTCTGTACGCAGGGATCCGGTGGATTTGTTATTTATAGCAGGAGATCTTTTTCACCGGCAGCCCCTTCTGAAGGAGCTGAAAGAGGTTAATTATCTTTTTTCCACCATACCGGAAACCAGAGTGTTCCTGATGGCAGGCAATCATGACTATATGAAGAGAAATTCTTTTTACAGGGGATTTGCATGGGAACCTAATGTGACATTTTTCGATAGTGAGAAAATGAGCTGCGTATATATTGAAGAGCTTCAGACTTTTGTTTACGGAATGAGTTATGAGCATCAGGAGATAAAAGAACCTCTGTATGACAGCTGGCAGCCGGAGCAGGAACAGGGCTTTCATGTGCTTCTTGCTCACGGCGGCGATGAGAAGCATATTCCCATGGATGCAAAAAAAATTCTTTCCTCAGGCTTTACTTATCTGGCTCTTGGGCACATTCATAAGCCTCAGGCAATGGTAAGGGGAAAAGCCCTGTATCCCGGAGCTCTGGAACCCATTGACCGAAACGATACAGGAGATCACGGTTATATTGAGGGAAGCTATGACAATGGCAGAATGCGTCTGAAATTTGTTCCTTTTGCATCCAGAAGCTATCAGAATCTTCTTCTTACCCTGGATGAGACCTCCACTCAGTATTCTCTGGAGGAGATGCTGAAGGGAGAGATCCTGAAACGGGGCGGAAAAAATATTTACAGACTGATTCTCAGGGGAAGACGCGCTCCTGAATTTATTCTTCTTACAGAGCGTCTGAAAAAGCTGGGAAATATTGTGGAGGTTCTGGATGAATCCAGACCTGCTTATGATCTGGAAGAGCTGTACAGAAAGTATACAGGAACCCTGATCGGAGACTATATTGGATATTTTATGGGAAGAGAGCTGACTGTGGTGGAGGAAAAGGCCTTGTATCACGGGCTCCAGGCATTGCTGGAAACCAGCATACTCAATTAACGGCGGGAAGGAATTATGATCATAAAACGAATTACAGTCAGGAATTTTGGAAAGCTTCGGGACAGGACCATGGAGTTTTCAGATGGAATCAACGTACTGTACGGTGACAACGAAAGCGGAAAGACTACTACGCATACCTTTGTGAGAAGTATGCTGTATGGAATCCAGAGACAGAGAGGCCGTGCTGCCCGTAAGGATGCTTACAATCTGTATCTTCCATGGGAAAATTCTGCCGATTATGGCGGAACTTTGTGGTTTGAAAACGGCGGAAAGAATTTTCGTCTTACAAGAAATTTTTATAAGGAAAATCCCACAACAGAATTTCTGTGTGAGGATGACGGGGAGATTCTGGATGTGGCTCAGGGAGATCTGGACGCTGTGCTTGGCGGCATCAGTGAGACGGTTTATGAAAATACAGTTTCAGTGGCTCAGCTGAAAAGTACCACAGGACCGGAGCTGGTAAGAGAAGTCCAGAACTATATGGCAAGCTACCAGGGAGCCGGAGACAGCTCCGTAGATCTGGGACGGACCATGCAGATGCTGAAAATGGCCAGAAAAGGCTATCAGGTACAGGCAGAACAGAAAAAAAGGGAAAACCAGAGGGAAAAGGAAAAAATTTCCTCCGGAATGGAGTATATCAGACAAGAGCTTGAAGAACTGCAGGAAAAAGAAGCCAGAGTTTCCGGACAGGAAAAAAGCTTTTATATAGGCGGCGACGGAAGCGGGATCGGTGATCTGGAAACGGGGATCGCAGCGCTTTACAGGAAGCGGAAAATTCTGGAGTTTGTGATAACGACAGCTCTTATATTCGGAATCGGCGGAGCTCTGGCAGTAGCCGGAATCACAAAAAGCCTGATTACTGCCATGGTCATTGGTGTGATCGGCATTGCGGCAGGAGTCGGCGCCTATCTTGTGAGAATGCGTGTATCTGAGGAAACAGAAAAAAAAGAATGGCAGAAAAACCGCCTTCTTGCAAGACAGGAGAAGCTTTCCTGGAGCCGGGAAAATATCAGAGAAGCCCGGAAGGAAAAGGAAACGGCCCTGGAAAACGCTGCGGCAGAATACAGAGAGGCTGAAGAGTACGTTTATTTTCCTCTTGCAGAAGAAATGGAAATAGAATCTCTGAATCTGGCTATGACAGTGATCGATCAGATTTCAAGGGATATTCACCGACAGGTGGGAGGAAAGCTCAGAAGACGGATCTCCGGAATCCTTTCTGAGATCACAGGAGGCAGGTATACGGAAATTCTTATGGACGCAGATCTCCATATGACAGTAAATACCGGAGAGCGTACCGTGCCTCTGGAAAGCCTCAGCAGAGGAACTGTGGAACAGATCTACTTTTCCCTGAGAATGGCAGCAGGAGAGCTTCTGTGCGGCAGAGAGCAGCTTCCTGTGTTCCTGGATGAGGTATTTGGCATGTATGATGAGGAACGCCTTACCTCTGTGCTGAAATGGCTGGCAAAAGAGAAACGTCAGGTGATCATCTGCAGCTGCAGACAGAGAGAAATGGAAATTCTGGAAAAGAATGGAATTGCCTATAATAAAATAGCGCTGTAAATGAATACGGGAAAAGCCCTCTGGCAGTCACAGGACTGCGCAGGGGGCTTTTCTGCGGTGTCAGTTTATTGCTTTCAGGCGCCTGATGTGAGCCTTCTGAAAATTATTTATACTGATCCATATAGTTGCTTACGCAGCGTTTGATACGGTCTACCGGATTCAGAAGGTGGCTGACAGACATATCATGGTTCAGAGTGTCGATGATAAGAGCAATATATTTACTCATATCGCAGGTAATATAATATGGTTTTTCAAGAAGCTCCGGTGTCTGGTATACCAGGTTGGTAGTAAGAAGCTTGTCGAATACGCCGTTTTTGAAGCCTTCGTCAAATTTATCCAGACCATCTGTAAACAGACCGAAAGTAGAGCAGATATAGATTCGTCCTGCGCCTCTCTTTTTAAGAAGAGAAGCGATCTTGAGAACAGTGTCTCCGGAGGAGATCATATCGTCGATCAGGATCATATCCTTGCCTTCCAGCTTCGGTCCAAGGAATTCATAGGCAGCGATCGGATGACGTCCGTTTACACGTCTGGAATAATCGAGACGCTTATAGTACATACCCATATCAACGCCAAGGATATTGGCAAGATAAATGGCGCGGTTCATGCTTCCTTCGTCAGGGCTGATGATAGCAAAATGCTCATTGTCAATGCGAAGACCTTCTTCGTTTCTGAGAAGAGCCTTGATAAACTGATAGGATGGCTGAACAGTTTCAAAACCATGAAGAGGAGTTGCGTTCTGAACACGGGCGTCATGGGCGTCAAAGGTAATGATGTTTTCCACACCCATTCCGGTCAGCTCCTGAAGAGCTGTGGCGCAGTCCAGTGATTCACGTCCTACACGTTTGTTCTGGCGGCTCTCATAAAGATAAGGCATGATAACATTGACTCTTCTTGCTTTGCCGCCGATTGCTCCGATCACACGCTTCAGATCCTGGAAATGGTCGTCAGGGGACATCAGGTTGGTGAAGCCGCTGATGCGGTAGGTCATGCTGTAATTGCATACATCTACCATAAGATAAATGTCATCGCCGCGGACAGACTCTGTGATCACGGATTTTCCTTCTCCGGAACCAAAACGGGGAGTCTGTACTCCGAGGATGTAGGAATCTCTCTGATAACCTTCAAAAGCAAAGGAATTAAGCTCCTGATGATTTCTTTCCTGTCTCCATTTTACAAGCCAGTCATTGACCTTGGAGCCAAGGGACTGACAGCTTTCCAGAGGGATCAGCCCAAGTCTTCCTACAGGGAGTGTTGTGAGATCTTTGGTGCTTAACTGTGCCATTCTTTATTTTCCTCCTAAAAATATTTTCTGTATGCGGATATCTTTTCCAATGAGTTTCAGCATTTGAAAATTGCTTGCGATCCGGGAAAAGGTTCTCTCGGAATAGGTGGCAGAAAAATCCTCCAGCTTCAGATTGGTAGAGATGATGGTGGATTTTCTGCGGGCAAGCCGCTCATTGATGCACAAAAAAAGCTGAGAAGATACAAAGCTGTTGGTAAGCTCTGTACCAAGGTCGTCAATGATCAGAAGATCACAGTCGTAAATAAAATCTTCTCCCGGATCCGTTTCTGTCTTTCTGGCAAAAGTATTCTGCGCCAGTTTGTCAAAAAGATCAAAAGCTGAAAAATAAAGCACGCAGTGAGCGGTTTTCAGCAATTCACGGGCAATGCAGTGGGAGAGGAAGGTTTTGCCTACTCCGGTGCTGCCGTACAGAAAAAGATTCTGGCAGCCGGAATCAAAATTGCGTACAAAATTCACAGCAGTATCATAGGCATGCTTTGCTGTTTCTCTTGCGGTCAGTCCGGTTGCCTCGTTTTTTATTGTATCAGAATACCAGTCAAAAGAAAAGTGCTCAAAATTTTCTTTTTCCAGAATCTCTGCAAGATTGGATTGAGTATAAAGAAGTTCGATCTCTGCTTTTTTGAAGCAGGAGCATTTGCCTGTGTCCGTGTAGCCTGTATCCTGGCAGCGGGGACAGAGGTAATGAGGTTCCAGATAATCTTCAGGAAAGCCGTTTTCTTTCAGCAGAGAACGGCGCTCACGGGACAGCAGAGCTACGGATCTTTTCAGATCTTCCACAGAGCTGCTTTGACCGCAGAGCAGAGAACGTGCCTTCTGGGCGCTGAGAGAAGCGACCTCACGGTCGATCTCTGCCAGCCGGGGAGCCTTTGCAAAGGCGCAGGAGCGCCGTTTTTCCAGGTCGTGCATAACCTGAGTCTGTCTCCGGTTGTATTCTCTCATAATAATATCATACTGAAAGTTCTGTAAAGACACGTCATCCCTCCTTGCCTGAAAATTACTGGTTCAGCAGGCGTTTTTCATATTCGTCAAAATTATATTCTCTCTGCTGAAAATTATTAAAGCGGTTGCCGGAAGCAGGAGCGGCAGGTTTGGACTGTTTTTTGTCCTGCTTCCGTTTCTTGTGCTCTGCGTCCAGAGCCTGGATATCCTCCAGAGTTTTTACCTGTTTCTTTTTCCAGCCCTCCAGGATCTTGTCCGTATACTGGAAGCTGGCCTGTCCTGTCTGCAGAACTGTTCTGGTGCAGGCTTCCTGAATGATGGCAATAGAAAAACCATAAGTTTTCAGCCAGGTGTCCATCAGAGTGATCTCTGTTTCCACAGGGCTTCTGTTGGTGATTCCCAGAGCCTTCAGAATGGAATAGTAATCCTTGCTGTACCGGGCGTTGGCTTTTTTGGCCTCCGCCACAGTGGAGATTCCCTCCTGGGCCCAGGCAAGGGCAACGGTTTCCATATAACGGATGCTTTTGTGGCTGCGGCTGACGCAGTATTCAATCAGGTATTCGATCAGATCTGCGGAAAAGCCCAGACCGTCATAGAAGAAAAGGATTTTCTGTATTTCTGTAGGGGACAGGGTTTTGCCCAGATACTGTTCTGCAATATAAAGAAGCTGGATAATATCTTCGTTCTGCTTCAGCTCTTTTACACGGTCCGGCGTAAGCGGTGCGGCTTTGGCCGGTACTGACTGCTTTATAGTGGCGGCAGCCGTTTCGTCTTCAGCAGAGGCTTTTGCCTTTGGCAGAAGCAGGGCAATGCCACGGAGACTTTTATCTGCAGCGAAGTCCAGGGCAAGAAGCTCCTGCCGGGACCAGTATTTCAGCGCCCGCAGAATATCCCTTTCTGTACAGAGCAGGTGGTCGGCCATCTGTTCCAACGTGAAAGAAACCGGAGTAGTGGACAGCGCCCGTAAAAGATAAATGTAAACCTTTACAAACTCACCATTGGCCTCCGGCATGTAGTCATCTATAAAAATATTGGACAGAAGCGTAACCTCTGACTGGGAGGGCTTCTGCAGTGTAATCATGCTCATGAACGATCTCCCGCTTTCTGAATCTTTTAAGTCATCTGCATTATAGCACAAGATTTTTCAAATGAGAATAGGGTATTTTACGGGGAAATCTTTCCACATAAAAATGTGGATAATGTGGATAATGTGGACAACGAATTATCTCGAATATTTGCCACAAATCTCGGAAACCGCGTATTTTGTTGCTTTTTCATTAAAAATAGATAAAATTGATGTAGAAGAATGTCGGATAACAGGGGCATAAAAAATCCACATGTCCGGCACGGGGGATATGTGCATAAACATGTGGATAATGTGGATAACTTAGTTTCCGAGAAGCTGTTCTCCTATATTTACAACGTCTCCGGCCCCCATAGTTATCAACAGGTCACCCTGTGTACAATTTTCAAGTAAAAAATTCTCGATTTCATCAAAAGTCGGGAAATATTCGCAGGAAGTTCCAAGTTCTGCAATTTTCTCTCTCAGATCTTCTGAAGAAATTCCAAGAGTATCAGTTTCTCTTGCCGCATAGATATCTGCCAGAACCACATGGTCAGCCAGAGAAAGGGCTTTTGCAAATTCAGGAAGAAGAGCCTTGGTGCGGGTGTAAGTATGGGGCTGGAACACGCACCAGATCTTTTTGTGAGGATAATTTGCAGCCGCATGGAGAGTGGCTTCAATTTCAGTAGGATGATGGGCATAGTCGTCAATGATGGTCACTCCGCCGATCTGCCCCTTGTACTGGAAACGCCGGTCTGTGCCTGTAAAGCTGTGCAGTCCCTCTGAGATCACCTCCCAGGAAAGATTTAAAAGCCGGGCAGCGGCAACAGCAGAAAGAGCATTGGAGACATTATGTACTCCCGGAACGCTGAGAGAGCAGACACCAAGAGCCTGTCCCCTGTGGCACACGGTAAAGGATGCATGTCCAAACTCGTCATAGGTAATATCAGTAGCTGTATAATCTGCCTCATGTTCCAGACTGTAGGTAAGTACCTGGCAGGACAGTCCTTCTGTGATTTTTTCATATTGCGGTGTATCTGCGTTGATGATCAGAGTTCCGTCCTCTGGAAGAAGCTCTGCAAATTTACGGAAAGAGCAGCGGATATCTTCAATATCCTTGAAGAAATCCAGATGATCCGCATCAATATTCAGGATAATGCTGATCTTCGGAAAAAAGCTTAGAAAGCTGTTTGTATACTCACAGGCTTCGGTCAGGAAGGTCTCTGACTGGCCTACACGGATATTTCCTCCGATAGCCGGAAGAATGCCGCCCACACTGATAGTAGGATCGCAGTCTCCTTTCAGAAGAATGTGAGAAAGCATGGAGGTAGTGGTTGTTTTGCCGTGAGTACCCGCTACTGCAACAGGCATGTCATAATTGCGCATGATCTGTCCCAAAAGCTGGGCTCTTGTGAGCATGGGAAGATTCATCTCCTGAGCTTTTCTGAATTCCGGATTGTCCGGGTGGATCGCAGCAGTGTATACAACAGCCTGAACGGTATCGGAAATATTGGAGGCGCGCTGTCCGTAGTAGATTTTTGCGCCTTTTTCTTCCAGAGTTCTGGTAAGAGGGCTTTCTTTTGCGTCGGAGCCGGAGATAGTGAAGCCTTCTTCAAGAAGAACCTCAGCCAGTCCGCTCATACTGATACCGCCGATGCCGATAAAATGAACGGCTATCGGTTTTTTGAAGTCTATCTGATACATAGTATTATTCTCCTGTTCATTCATGAATATGTTCCTATTATAACCCTATCAGACTTAAATGAAAAGTCTTTCTTATTTTCCTCTCCGCTGTTTACAACATATAACTGTTGTAAAATAAGTATAATAGTTATATAATAAGAAAAAAAAGAGGAGGAGAAAATGCGAAAAAAGAGATTTGAACTGACCAGAGGAGAAGAAACAATGATGGAGATTTTCTGGGATGCAGACTGTCCTCTGACAACCATGGAAATTTCTAAGTTGACAGATGAATTTAATGACAGCTATATTCACCGTCTTGTTAAATCCCTGGAAAAAATGGAAATGTTGAAGATAGTAGGCTTGCAGAAATCCGGAAAGCAGTATGCCAGACAGTTTTTGCCAACTGTGACCAGAGAGGAATATGGAGCCATGGTGATGGATAATTTGGGAATTCAGGGAGAGAAAGCGCTGGCAAAGGTTGCGGTTGCCATGGTAAAGCGGATGGATGATGATGCAAAAGAAGACAGAGAGGAGCTGATACATGAACTGGAGAGTATTGTAGAGGAACTAAAGAGAGGATAAATGCTGATGGATGTTTCGTTTTATTCCGTTCTGATGTCCGTTTTCTGGAGCAGCCTTGGGGTATTCATTTTGTACCGTTGTCTGAAGCGGCGTTGGTTTATCCGAAGGTTTGGGATTCAGATATTGTGCGCCTTATATTTGCTTTGCGGGCTGCGTCTTTTCTTTCCGGTGGAAATAAAGGGTGTAAAGGTCATTTCGTTAGAGGGGGTGCTTGCTTCTGCATATAGGATTGTCGGTCTGCAGAAAGCAGAGCTTCTGGGAATGGAAATCTCTGCGCTGCAGGTTTGCGGCGGAATCTGGATTGTGGGGGCTGTATTTTTTGTAATGAAATGGTCCTGGGGTTATTTTCGGGGAAAAAGAAGCCTTCAAAGGCTTTTGGAGCATTCCAAAAAACAGGAAAGCGGGATATTGGAACAGATACAGAAGCAGTGCGGTCATGTTATGACCGCTGAGGTATGGAAAAGCGCAGATGTGGATATCCCCATGGGGGTTGGGATTTTTAAGAAGAGGATTCTTATTCCGGATAAGGATTATTCCCACCAGCAGCTGTACTGCATACTTTGTCACGAATATACGCATTTCCGGAATCGGGACATTGAGACGAAGATTCTGCTGCAGCTGCTTTGCTGTGTGTTTTGGTGGAATCCCTGTTCTTATCTGCTGCTGAGAGAGATCGACCAGATATTGGAAATACGCTGTGATCTTGCTGTGACCAAAGTCATGGAAAGAAAAGAAAAAAGTGTCTATCTGGAAACCATTCTTCGGATTCTGCAGGAGGGAATGGGCAGGGACGGTTCCAAAACAAAGCTTCCCTCTGCGATGCTCTTCCAGCAGGGAAAAAATCGCGAAGTGCTGGAACGTTTTCAGATTGTGAAGGATGCGAAGGAATCTAAACGATCTATCATAGGTGGCTGTGCGACAGCGGCGCTTCTTTGCTTTTTACTTTGCGGCTCGTATCTGTTTCAATTTCAGGCGGCATTTTCTCCGCCGGAAATTGAGGGGGAGTTGACGCCGGATGATGTATACTTAATTGATAATAAAGATGGAACATATACGCTTGTATATAAAGATAAAGAACAGATGAAAAAGCGTAAAAATACAACATTTAGATATAGTCCGGCAATAGAAGGAATGATTGAACAAGGATTTGAGGTAAGGGAATGAAAAAAATAAAAGTATGCATGATTAAAATTATATTAGGTATATTTTCTGTGTGTATATTATGTGTAAATAATGTGTTAGCCAATGATAATGAGTATAACAAAGAAGTAGAATACGATGTTGTATTTTATAGCGATAAAATTGTATTTAAATATCGGACAACTAATGATGGGGTTGTTCAATATCGAAGATGGAATGAAACAAAAGCATGTTGGGTAGATCCATACTGGATAGATTTATAGAAAAAATTAACGAAAACACTTTTGCAGTTTGTGTTGCAGAAGTGTTTTTTTTGTGCAAAAAACATAAATATAACTTGATTTTATGTTTTGTATTGACAAAAACAACGAAATAATATATTCTTTAAACAAGTAAAATACTAAAAGTATAATACATATATTAAAGATGAAAAAGGAGAAAGGAATATGGGGGATGTGATAATAAAATGCTTTCAAACACCGAAGCAAAAATATTTTTATGACAGATATCTCAATTCTGTTGTGGCTGTGACAGAGGAAGAATTTGACGCACTGCAAAAGGTTGAACAGACAGGTAAGATTTTGGATCAGGATGGCTTAAAACGTCTTACAGACAGAGGGCTGCTGAAAGAATCTGTTGTAGAAAAGATAGAGCATCCGGATAGTGTGGATTTGAAATATTTTTCCGAACATAAAATCAATGATTTGATTTTGCAGGTAACACAGCAGTGTAATTTGAGGTGTAGGTACTGCTCGTATTCCGGACTTTACAATAATCGTACCCATAGTTCAGAAAGAATGGATTTTACTCTTGCGAAAAAAGCTATTGATTTTTACATAGAACGAAGCAGAGAAGCAGAAAAACTTTGCCTTTCCTTTTATGGGGGAGAGCCGCTTTTGGAATATTCTCTGATACAAAAATGTGTTTTCTATATCTTGGAAAAGAAGGGAGAACAGCCCATTACGTTTGTAATAACGACAAACGGCACCTTGCTGACAAAGGAAAAATTTGAATTTTTTGTGAAAAATAAGTTTTCTATTATGGTAAGTCTGGACGGAGAAAAAGAAAGCCATGATGTAAATCGCAGATTTGTTTCTGGAACAGGTTCTTTTGATATAATTATGGAAAATCTGGAGCAGCTGAAAAAATACAATGAAACATACTATCGGGAAAATGTAACATTTAATTGTGTAATCAGCGCTTCTACAGACTTGAAGAAAACCTATGCGTTCTTTTCTGATACGGAACGTTTCTTTGATGGAACAGTGAATTACAATTATGTAAATACGGCAGGAATCAAAGACGATACCATTACGAGAATACAGCAGAAAAATCAAAGGGAACAGGATTACCAATACCTGAAAATGCTGCTCTGCTTAATTGGGAGAAGAAAATGGGATAATATGGCGAGAATGCTCCGTTCCAGTGCCGATAACGTTGAACTGCTGTATGCCCATCTGCACAGACATGAACCAGAGTGGGAAGCCATGCATCACAACGGACCGTGTATGCCGGGAATCAGACGGCTTTTTGTTAATACAAAGGGGTTGTTTTATCCATGTGAACGGGTATCTGAAAATGACCCCGAGATGAGCATCGGCTCTTTGGAGGATGGATTTCATTATGACAGGATGGATTTTTTCATGAATCACGGAAAAATAATCCAAGAAGATTGTAAAAAATGCTGGAATCTTCGAGAATGCCTGTTTTGTCTGGGGTCTGTAGAGAAGCACGGCGATACCATTACAAAAGAAGATTTGAGAAAGACTTGTATGAATTCCAGAGAAAGTATGGCTGTTGGCCTTTGTCAGGTATGCGCACTGGCAGAGCATGGTTATCAGGGAAATCAGAATCTGAAAATGCTTAAATAGAGGGAGAATATTATATTATGATGGAGATATTGCTTTTTCCATTAAATGAAGATACAGAGACTCTGGCATTGCATATGAAGGAAAATCCAGACTATCATATCCGGGCAGTGTCAGGATATCAGGAAGATACGGAAAAACTGAGAGAATTTCAGCGAAAATCCGGTATTTTTGTAAGTGTAGATTTTCGGGCCTGCCTGGATATGGCAGACGCAGTGATATTTGCGGAGAGCACAATGGGGCATGGATATTATGGATATGAGGAGAGGATCCAGCTGGCTCTTGAAAGTGAAAAAAATATTTTTATGTCCCTGTCAATGGCAAAGAAAGTAAATATATGTGAGAATAATCCGCACGTACACCTTTTACAGAATATTACAGGCAAAGAGAGAAAAGCCTCCGGTCAACTGAAGGAAATACCGGTTCCGGTTATATCTGTTTTGGGAGCAGGAGAAAACTGTGGAAAATTCAAGCTTCAGGTTCAGTATCATCACCAGCTGGAAAAAAGAGGATATAAGGTTCTGACAATTTGTTCGAACCCATTGGGGAAATTTTTGAATATGGAGATACTTCCGGGTTTTCTGTTCTCCGAAGATCTATCCTTTCAAAAAAAGATAGAAATGTTTAACAAATGGATTTATGAACTGCAGGATGGCAGAGAAGCAGACGTCATTGTGCTTGGATATCCAGGTGGAATCTTGCCTCTCAACGAAATCGAGCCGAATCATTATGGAGAAGTTCCGCTGGTGATATCTAATGCCGTAATATCGGATACAGGGATTCTGGCAGAATACGGAGCATTTAAACAGGATGCGGAGACGGAACAAAAAATGAAGGAGCTTTGCTTCGTCAAATATAATACAGTAATCTCTGGCTTTGCGGTATCGCAAAATTACTACAAAACGAATTATGAGGAACGTAAGGTTCGATACCGGAAAAAAGATAGTGTGCAGCTAACAGATGATAATCGGGGACGGTATGCTGCAATCGAAAACGAAGAAGAGATAGAGAGGCAGATAGACCGTCTCATAGCGGAGCTGGGCGACAATTTTTTTGCTATTTAATCAAAATAAGGAGTGGGGGCGTGAAGGAATTACTTTCAGATGTGATTTATAAATATACAGGAATCAAAGCGGACAGTAAGGAAAATTTATTGGATCTTCCCATTATACGGGAGTATTGGTTATATATTCTCGTGGAGTTGGAGGATACATATAAAATTCCGGTAATCAGGGCTTTGGAGTCTATACAATCGGAGGAATTTTCAATCGGAAAATTAGAGGAAGTATTAACATCCGGCTTGAGATAATGTGAGATCCCGGATTTAATAAATCTTTAGGAAAGGAGGAAGAAAGTAATGAGAAAGCTGCAAAAAAGATTTGTTTGCCGTCCAAATACGGTTGAAGCCTATGCATGTATGGATTCAAACTGCAATTGTAATCCAGCATATTGTGCGGCAACGTGGGAATCCATGATTGAGCCTCTTCATTCCAGGAACTCGGAGAAACAGCTGCATATTCAAAAAGTAACATCATAAAAGGAAAATAAAATAAGCAGAGTACAAAAGAAAGGGTGACTGTCAGAATCTGTGTAACTTGAAACTGATAGAACAGGGAGAGGGAAAACACAGAAAGATGGCAGTCACCATGCTTCTGGTTTGATTTAGAAAGAACGGTTAAATACAGGACAATGAAGATAGCGCTGATTGATAGTGGAATTGACGAAGATAAACTGTGTAAAAGAACAGCAATTATAAAAAGAATAGATTTTTGCTGTTTGCCAGAAAAAGAAAGTCGCATGAATCTCCATGGTACAAACTGCGCGAATATTATCGCTGAACAATGTTCAGATGTGGAATTTTGGGATTTGAAGGTGCTGGATGAAAAGGGAAGTGCGCCGATTTACAGACTGCTAGACGCCCTGGACTGGTGTATTGCAAACAAAGTAAGACTTTTGCATATGAGTCTGGGGACAAGGAATTATTTTGATGTGAAGGAATTGGAAGGAAGAATCGCCAGGCTGACCAAGGGTGGCACAATTATTGTGGCGGCGTACCACAACAGTAACATGAGAACATATCCCGCTGTTTTTTCAAGAGTATTTGGCGTTCGTCAGGATATGAGCGGGATATTGGGACAGGGAGAGCTTCTGTTTCAGAAAATAAAAGGATTGGAAGAAGAAAACAGTATCGTCATACACTGGTGGAAAGAAAACCTGGACTGTGCGAATAGTTATGCGGCTCCGGTGCTGACGGGGATGATTGCGGACTATCTGAACCAGTATCCGGATAAGGGCTTTGACGAGACATTGCAGTATTTAAAACAGAAAGCAAATTCTAAAAAACAGTATCCGGAAGAGGTTGGTCGGTTACTGAGAACGGTACAGGAACAATTGCATATTCCTGTGATTCTGGCGGCGGACTTAAATCCGGCAGACATACATGAACTGGCAGAAGCCTTTCGTACGAGGGGGTATTTCTGTATTGTGCTGCAGGAACAGGTGACAGAGGGAACAGGAATTCCGTGGGGATTTTATGTAGATAAACAGAACGAATTGGAAAGTGTGTGTATTACGATTCAAAAAATATATCAGCCGGATATTCTAATTTTAGATACGGTATTGGAAAATTTTTATAACGAAAATCAAGATATAGCAGATATATGTTTAAAAAAGAAGGATGAAAAATATTATCTGTCCGGAGAACGTCTGGAAGAGATGTTTTGCAGTATAAAAAATACCATTGAAACTATTTTTTTATATTTTACAGGGGCATAAACTGTGGTATGATAAAAAAAGAAAATAGCTGGAATATAAGAAATGAGATTTTGAAGATATATAAGAAATATATTTTTCAGATATGTATATGTCTGGTGACCGTTTCAATCCTGAATTTTTTTCAGCCATTGATTATCAGAGAGATTACGGATAAGGGTATGCTGGAAAAAAATATGAAGGATATTATCGTTTTTTCTGTTCTTTTGCTGCTTACCTATACGGTGATGCAGGGAGTAGATCTGATACAGACGTCGCTTTTTGTAAGGGTGCGCAACAAGCTCTGGGGAAAATTGTATGATAAGGTTTACCAAAAACTAAGCCGACTTCCTCTTACGTATTATTTCGAAAAGGACAGTGCAGAAATAATCGGTACTATAGAAAGTGATATTAATAGCGTTTCTTCCGTTGCAGATGAAATGACAGCGTTTTCAGTAGCAGCAATCCTGCAGATTGTCGGGGGAATGGCGGGACTGTTTATGCTGAACTGGAAGCTTGCGTTTTTGGTTGTGTTTTTGATTCCGGTTAAGTGCGTAATCGTAAATATTTTGTCTAAACAAAAAGAAAAACAGATTTCAGGAATGATTGAGAACAATCGCGCGTTCTTTGCGTGGATGGGAGATTGTATCAGCGGGATCCGTGAAATGAAGCTTTGGAACCTGTTTTTCATAAAACAAAAACAGTTTGAGCAGCTGCAAAAGAAAATGATGTGTTCGTACAAAGACAATATGCTTCTTGACCAATGGCGTGTTTTTTTGATTGCGGTTTCCGACATGCTGTTGCATGCAGGGCTATACATATTAAGCGGGGCAATGATTATACAAGGGGAATTTACAATAGGGGGCGCGTTTGCGTTTCTGTCATATAGCGGGGATGTGACCTCCCCGATTACCAGCCTGATTAGCATACGTTATTATTTTGCGCAGATTCTGCCGTCCGCAAGGCGGCTGGTTGATTTTTTGGAATTAGAAGAAGAATATGTACAGACGGAGGACAGAGTAGAAACAAAGCAGGAATCCGCAGCGATACTGGAATTTTCCGACGTCTGGTTTGGCTACAATCAAGAAGAAATGATTTTGAAGGGAATTCATTTTCAGGCAGATAAGGGTGATAAAATTGCCATCATTGGCGATAACGGAAGCGGGAAGTCCACAATCCTGGATTTGGCGGCAGGATTTTATAGGCCAAACGCTGGGGTGATTCGTATACAGGGCGTTCCGTTGAATCAGATGGGAGCATGGGAAATCAGAAGCAAGATATCCGTTGTCAGCCAAAAATCCTATCTTTTTCAGGGAACTGTAGAGGAAAATATCAATATTGGAGAAGACGCACTGGAAACGGAAGTGATAGATGTATGTCATAAGAGCGGCGTTTGCTGCAGTAATTTAAAAGAAACGATTGGACATGACGGAGCAGCGCTCTCAGGCGGGGAGCATCAAAAAATTGCTTTGGCAAGAGCGCTGCTGAAAAAGGCTGATATTCTTTTTCTGGACGAGGCAAATGCCAGTCTGGACGTGGGAGCGGATGCGATATTGTGCGACCTGTTAAAAAATAATATCAATCACAAAACCGTTATATTTGTGACGCACAGGCAGGAGCTTTTGCAAGCAGCAGACAAGATATACCGTTTAAAAAACGGAAAGCTGATACAGGAAAAATAAATCAAAAGGAGGAACAGTATGAAAAAGAAACAAAAACTTGCGGCTTTTTTTCTGCTTCTTGGCGTTCTTACTGCAGGAGGCTGTGCAGAAACGCCGCAGGAGAGCGCAGTGATAAGCAAAGCGGACGGGCTTTCCGAGACGTCCGTTGCTAAGCCCATGAAGGAGGGAGAAACAAGAGAGATAGAGGTTCCGGGGCAGTGGAAGGCCCAGGAAAAGCGCGGAAACGACCGGGTGACCATGGAAGCGGAGCTGGAGATGGAAACACCCAGGGTAGGAAATCTTCCGGTGCTGGAGCTTCAGAATCATGAGCTGACTCAGGAAGAGTTGGAAGAGCTGGTAAGCTACTTTGCAGAGGGGGAGAAACTGTACGTGCCCCGGATTGCAAACCAGGACGATTATCAGGAGGTGATCGACCGGATCGACCAGAAGGAGGGCAAGTACGCAAATCCCAATTTGGCCGTTTTATATGGGCAGTATAAGGAGTGGTATGAGAAAGCGGCCACCCTTGCGCCGGAAAAGGACGGGGAGGACAAGGAAACGCAGCCGGCCTTTGGAAAAAAACAGGAGGATCCTGCGAAATACGCGATGGCAGATCTGGAAGAGCCTAAAAAAAACAAGCTGGAGATTTTTTTTGACGCGGATGTGGGGGAGGACAGGAACAGCCATATTTCAGCGGAGAATTACAGTGCGGACGCGGGAAATTCCAGCAGCTTTCAGTGGCAGGAGGGAGAGTTTATCCTTGGCGAAAAGGATTGGAACAGCCTTCTGGAGAGCGCGGAGCAGGAGCTTTCGTCTAACGGGGCGTTTACGCAGAAAAGGATGGAAATTCTCGGCGCCTATGAGGTGGCTCTCAAGACAGAAGATTTTTCAGTAGACCAGGGACAGAAGCAGGCGGAAGTACTTCTGGAGGAGCTAAACATCCAAAATATGGAACTGCATGACACGGAAAAGGCATTGTGGTTTCCAAGCGGCGCGTTTCCGGATAATGAGGCTGAAGACACAGAAAACCGTCTGTGGTTGGGGAATCCTGAGGACGGACAATTTGCATACACCTATATCTTTTCCAGAAATATAGGCGGTCTTTTCGTGGACCAGCTAGAAAGCATGACCTTCAACGAAGGGACGCAGACGGCCTATGCGCCGCCCTTCCCGGTGGAAGAAATCCGGGTGACGGTGACAGCGGACCGTGTGGTCTCCTTTGACTGGCAGGGAATCTGCCGGGAGGTTTCTGTGGTGGCGGAGAACACGCAACTGATTGATTTTGAGACTGTGGGAGAAAAACTGTTTGATTACATATATTACCATTATACTGCACAGGAGCAGCCGGCGGAAAGCAAGGCGGAGTTTACCTATACCGTAACCTCAGCAGACCTGGGCTACACCTATATTCCGGCCTACAAAAATCCCTCCCATGCATGGCTGGTTCCGGCATGGTTTTTCCGGGTGAGACCGCATTTTGCACCGAATACACCCGGGCTTTCGGACAGCACGTGGCCCACAGAGGAGTTTATGGTGAATGCTCTGGACGCAGGACAGATTGCGAAGCACATGTAGGGGAATGGTGAAGGGTATGGGGTATTTCATAAGAACAGAAATCAAAAATCACATGTGCCAGGCGCGGTTCTTTGTGGGGCTTCTGGTATTGTTTGCGGCGGCTGTGATTTCGGAGCATTTTCACGTACAGGTTCTGGTGGACAACGGAAGCTCTACGGAGGGACCGGGCTGGTTTGCGGCATATTCTTATTATATTTACGGTGACAGCTTTCTTCTGTTTCTTCCGGTAACATGTGCGCTGGCTGTGTCGGGGGCACCCCTTGAGGAGCTTCGCAGCAGGTTTGCTCTGTCCGCCTATATCCGCGCCGGAAAAAGAAGATATTTTACGGGAAAAATCTTGGGGCTGGGCTTTGGGGGCGGCCTGCTGGCGGTTCTGTGTAGCGTCCTGCTTCTGGGAACCGGGGGGATTCTGGCTGGACGTGTTCCGGCTTCCGGTGATCAGGTGTCCTCTGGAAGTCTTCTTCTTACGCTTCTGGCCGGGATTTTGTGCAATTTCCTGAACGGGGCGCTCTGGTCCATAGTAGGAAGTGGGGCGGCTTTATTGTCGGGTAATCTGTATCTGGCATATGCCTGTCCATTTATTCTGTATTATGTGCTGACGGTTTTTCAGGAGCGGTATTACCGGAATCTGTTTTTCTTAAGTCCTAGGTATCTGAGCGCGCCGCTGTATTACAATGTGGGCGTCTGCATCTGTATGCTTTTTGTTCTCTGTGCAGGCGCCGGGCTTTTGTTAAGACAAATATGGCAAAGGAGGCTTTCCAGTGGATGATATTAGAAAAATATGCCTGATTGCCGGGGAGAATTTCTCAGGTTGGCGGAAAAACCCAAGGATTTATATGAGTTTTGTTTTGGCGTTTGTGCTCTGCCTGATGTTGTCTGGACAGGCAGTTTCCTTGTCCCAGACCTATGAGACGCCGCTGCAGCTTCTGGAAACCTTTATCTGGACCTTCGGGGATGCGCAGTCGGTGCTTCTGTCTTCTCTGTTGCTGCTTCTTCTGTTCGGAGACGTTCCGTTTATTCACGCAGCTACGCCTTACTGGCTGATCCGCACAAAAAGGCGGGTCTGGCTGGCAGGACAGCTTCTCTACGTGATACTGGCCACTGTTATTTACTGTGTGTTTCTCCTGGTGGTTCAGATGCTTCTGGCGTCTCCTTATGCTTTTCCGGGAAATGTGTGGAGTGAGACAGCGGCTATGCTGGGATACGGGGGAGGGAGCACGTCCGTCACTATTCCGGTGTCTTTAAAAACCATGGAAAATACCACGCCCCTAGAATGTATGCTGCAGATTTTCCTGCTGCTTTTGCTCTACTCCTTGTTTATGGCAGTGCTTCTTCTGTTCCTGAATCTGGCAGGGGGCGCCCAAGTGGGGGTGCTTGGTGTTCTTGGTATCAATCTTTACGGATTTTTACTGAATCCGGAGGTTTTTCAGAAGGTGTTTCATTTTACAGGAAATCTGGAATACCGGGCCAATGTATGTGTGGGCTGGCTGTCACCCTTAAATCACGCCACCTATCCCATGCACAGCTTTGGGTATGATTATCTACCGGCAATGGGAGTCAGCGTGGGAATTTTTTTGATTTTCATTGTGCTGCTGGCCGGATTGGCCTGGAAAAAAATGAAGACCTATAATTTTTCATTTACACAGACAGATGAGTGAAGGGAGAAGGGTATGGAATACGCAGTCAGACTGGAAGGCGTCTGTAAAAAATTCAAAGAAGAACAGGTACTTAAGGGAATCACCCATTCCTTTGAAAAAGGAAACATACATGGTATCGTGGGTTTTAACGGTTCCGGAAAAACCGTTATGTTTAAGTGCATCTGCGGTTTTTTGAAACCTGAAGAGGGCCATATCTGGGTCAACGGACAGGAAGTGGGAAAGGATGTGGATTTTCCTCCTTCCCTGGGAATGATCATTGAAAATCCGGGATTTTTGCCCAGGCTCACAGGTCTTGCCAACTTAAAAAGGCTGGCGGCCATTAATCGGGTGATAAAGGAGCAGGAAATCCGGGAAAACATACGGAAGGTAGGTCTTGATCCGGATTCCTCCAAAAAAGTGGGGGAATATTCTCTGGGAATGCGGGAACGTCTGGGAATTGCCCAGGCACTTATGGAGGACCCGCAGCTTCTCATACTGGACGAGCCTTTTAATGGTCTGGATAAAAGAGGGGCGGCAGATGTGTGCGCACTTCTTTCGGAGCTTAAGGAACGTGGAAAAACCATACTTTTGGCGGCTCATAATCTGGTCAATATGGAGAAACTGTGCGATACGGTCTGCGAGATGGATGCGGGCGTGCTGACCCGGATAAAATAAAAAATCGCTGTAAGCCTTATTAATTTAATAGGCTACAGCGATTTTTGTTGTTTCGAACTATGGTGATTTATTCTTTTCCTTTGCTGTTTTTTGAATTGTTCTCATTTGACTTCTGGTTATATAAAATTTGGGGATTTCAAATAAAAAAGAAGTTTTTTCAGGAGCCGTATGTTTTAATTCAACTGTTAAAATTCTGGTAAACGAGAATATGGAATGAATTTTGCCTGCTATTGCGAAAGTTTGTAACATTAGTAAGCATATAATAAAGCAACAAAAACATGTGCAATAACTCCAAAAAAATGCAAAAAGCAAGTAAAAATATTGTAAAAAATGTTCACTAATAAGGGGAAGTATGATATAATTAAAAAATCATAACATACAAGGGGTGAGTGCATGATGATGAAGAAGGAAATGATTGCCATGCTTCTGGCTGGCGGTCAGGGCAGCAGACTTGGTGTGTTGACAGAAAAGGTTGCAAAACCGGCTGTCGCATTTGGCGGAAAGTACCGTATCATTGATTTTCCGCTGAGCAACTGCATCAATTCAGGCATTGATACAGTGGGAGTTCTGACACAGTATCAGCCGCTGCGTTTAAATACTCATATTGGAATCGGTATTCCGTGGGATCTGGACAGAAATGAAGGCGGAGTCACAGTTCTTCCTCCCTACGAAAAGAGTACAAGCAGTGAGTGGTATACGGGAACTGCCAATGCGATTTTTCAGAATCTGGATTACATGGAACAGTATAATCCGGATTATGTTCTGATTTTATCAGGAGATCATATTTATAAGATGGACTATGAGGTAATGCTGGACTTCCACAAGGCAAATAAAGCAGACATTACCATTGCCTGTATGCCTGTTCCTATTGAAGAGGCAAGCCGTTTCGGGATCATGGTAACAGATGAAACCGGAAGGGTAACAGAATTTGAGGAAAAACCGGAGAAGCCAAGCAGCAATCTTGCGTCTATGGGAATTTATATTTTCAGCTGGCCGGTTCTCAAGGAGGCTCTGATCGCTCTGAAGGATCAGAACAGCTGCGATTTCGGAAAGCATATTCTTCCGCACTGTAAGGAGAAAGGTCAGAGACTTTTTGCCTATGAGTATAATGGCTACTGGAAAGATGTGGGAACTCTGGGTTCTTACTGGGAAGCCAATATGGAACTGATCGATATTATACCAGAATTTAATCTTTATGAGGAATTCTGGAAAATTTATACAAGAGGAGATATTATCCCTCCTCAGTATATTGCGGCAGAAGCGGTAACAGACAGATGTCTGATCGGTGAAGGCGCTGAAATTTACGGAGAGGTGCATCATTCTGTGATCGGTCCAAATGTCGTTATTGAAAAAGGCTGTGTGATCCGGGATTCTATTATCATGCGCAATTCTGTAGTCGGTGAAGGAACAGTAATGGATAAAGCAATTGTGGCCGAGGATGTTGTGATCGGAAAGAATGTAACGCTTGGCTGTGGAGAAGAGGCGCCAAATGTGCTGAAGCCTGCGGTATATTCCTTTGGGATTGCCACAGTAGGCGAGCACAGTGTGATACCTGACAATGTAAAAATCGGTAAAAATACAGCGGTGTCCGGAGTTACTGTGACGGAAGACTATCCGGAGGGAATACTGAAAAGCGGACAGAACATTAAGACAAAGGATGGTGAGAGGGCATGAGAGCAATTGGAATTATTCTGGCAGGCGGAAACAACAACCGTATGAGGGAGCTGTCAAACAAAAGGGCCATTGCAGCCATGCCTGTGGCGGGAAGCTATCGCGCCATTGATTTTGCATTAAGCAATATGGCAAATTCCCATATTCAGAAGGTGGCAGTACTGACTCAGTATAATGCCAGATCCCTGAATGAACACCTGAGCTCCTCAAAATGGTGGGACTTTGGAAGAAAACAGGGCGGTCTTTTTGTGTTCACACCTACCATCACAAAAGAAAACAGTCTCTGGTATCAGGGAACAGCAGACGCTATTTATCAGAATATTACTTTCCTGAAAAACAGCCATGAGCCTTATGTTGTCATTGCTTCAGGAGATGGAATTTACAAACTGGATTATAACAAGGTACTGGAATTCCATATTGCCAAGAGAGCTGATATTACGGTTGTGTGCACAGAATGCAGGGATCAGAGCGAGGTAGAGCGGTTTGGCGTTATCCGTATGAATGATGACTGCAGAATTGAGGAGTTTGAGGAAAAACCAATTATTTCTTCTTATAATACAGTATCTACAGGTATTTATGTAATACGAAGAAGACAGCTGATCGAACTGCTTGAAAGAGCCGCACAGGAAGACAGGCATGATTTTGTAAACGATATTCTGATCCGTTATAAGAATCTGAAACGGATTTACGGATATAAGATTGATTCCTACTGGAGCAATATTTCTACAGCAGAAGCATATTACAGAACAAATATGGCATTTCTGGAGCCGGAGATCCGCAATTATTTCTTCAGACAGGAACCGGCTGTAAAAACAAAGATTGATGATCTTCCTCCTGCAAAATATAATGCAGGGGCTTCGGTAAAAAACAGTCTTGTTGCCAGTGGCTGTATCATCAATGGAACAGTAGAAAATTCTGTTCTGTTTAAGGGTGTGTTTGTGGGCAACAACTGTGTGATCCGGAATTCTGTGATCCTCAATGACGTATACATAGGAGATAATACGCATATTGAGAACTGCATTGTAGAAAGCCGGGATACCATCCGGGCAGATTCTGATTACCGTGGCGAAGACGGAGTGAGGATCGTTGTAGAAAAAAATGACCGCTATGTGATTTGATAAACGGACCTTCTGTTTGAGGCATATGATGCGGCAGAACAGATTTCCGGTCAGTTGGCGTATACAAAATGAAAGGGGCAGAAAAAGATGAATATTACAGATGTACGTGTGAGAAAAGTTGCAAAAGAAGGAAAAATGAAAGCAGTTGTATCCATTACAATTGATGATGAGTTTGTAGTACATGATATCAAAGTAATCGAGGGTGAAAAGGGACTGTTTATTGCAATGCCCAGCCGCAAAGCAGCAGACGGAGAATACCGCGACATTGCGCATCCCATTAATTCCACAACCAGAGACAGAATACAGACACTGATCCTTGACAAATATCAGGAGGTTATGAACGAGACGGACGGACAGGACGAGGCAGCAGAGGAATAACACCGGATATCTGTAATAAAAACGAAATGATTTAGTAAAGGAGATGTTCTGAAGCAGAATTTGTCGAAAAAAATTACTTCAGAATGTCTCTTTTTTTGTGTGTTCCTGCCTAAATATTACATATTTGTTACAAAAATAAAATAAAAGTATTGATTTTTGAACGGAATGTTGTTATACTTGTCCTACGAAAAAAAATATGAGGTGTTTATATGAAGATGAAGAAAGTTCTTTCACTGCTGTTGACCGGCGCCCTGACTGTTTCCATGGGGACAAGCGTTTTTGCATCCACAGAAGACCAGATCGCAGCCGCACAGGCACAAAAGCAGGAGGCACAGGCGGGACTTGCTCAGGCACAGGCAAATATCAGCAGCCTGGAAAGCAAGAAACAGGAACTGGAATCCTATATGGCAGAACTGGACGCACAATATAATGAACTGACAAATACAATTTCACAGCTCAGTGTGGAAGCAGCTGAAAAGGAAGAAGAGCTGAAAAAAGTCCAGACAGAGCTGGAAAGGGCAAAGAAAACAGCAGAGAATCAGTATGAGGCAATGAAGCTTCGTATTGTTTATATGTATGAAAATGGCGGAAATTCCATGCTGGAAACACTTCTGTCATCAGAAAGCCTGGCAGATTTCCTGAATCAGGCGGACAATATTTCAAAAATTTCCGAGTATGACAGAAATATGCTGAAGCAGTATGAGGCAACCCAGGAAAATATCCAGGTACAGGAGGAAAAGGTAGAAGAGGAATCCAGCTCTATTAACAGCCTCCTTTCCGAAAAAAGCGCCAAGCAGCAGGAAGTGCAGTCTCTGGTTGCAACTACCGGTGACAGCATCAACTCCTATATCAGCCAGATCAGCGCAAGCCAGGAAGAGGCAAATGTTCTGATGGCTCAGGTAAACAGCGCAGACAGCAGTATTGCAACTCTGATGGAGCAGGCTGAACAGGAAAAAGCAGCAGCTCAGGCGGCTGCACAGGCAGCGGCAGAGCAGGAAGCCGCTTCACAGGAAAGTGAAGAACCGGAATATGATCCGGAAACAGACACAACCGATTCTGAAAGCAGCTCTACAAGCAGTGATGTTACTGTAGAGGAGGTTGCTCCGGAAGAGGATGCAGAAGAATATACAGAAGAATATACGGAAGAGTACACAGAGGATACGGAAACAGAGCCGGAAGCTCCGTCAGATACAGATGGAAGCTTTGATTCTTCCGGTTCCGGTCAGGGTACATACCTTGGAAACTTCATGCTGACAGCTTACTGTAACTGCGCGCAGTGCTGCGGAACAGCGGGAAATGCCACTGCCAGCGGTGTGATGCCTTCAGCAGGTCATACAGTAGCTATGGCGGGAGTTCCCTTTGGAACACAGCTTCTGATCAACGGAACTGTTTATACTGTTGAGGATCTGGGAACCCCTTACGGACATGTGGATATTTATTTTGGAAGCCATGAAGAGGCATTAAGCTTTGGGCTGCAGTATGCAGATGTATATCAGCTGAACTAAAACCATACAGGAATATCATGAAGAGACTGCCAGAGATGACGGTCTCTTTTATTCTTTACCCGGAAAACAGTACATTCTGTAACATTTTCCCGGTAAATAAAAGATTCTTTGTGAGGATTCTGAGAGTTTGAGACGGACCTGTCCGCTTATTCAGGGAATATTCTCACGGAAGAAGTAAAAAACGAAAAAAGGAGAAAGATATTAATGGAGCTTGTAAGTGGAAGACCGCAGAACACAGAGGGAAGACTGGAAAAAGAAATCAGAACGTATGACTTTCTGGATTCTATAGGGATTCATTATGAAAGAGTGGATCATGAGCCGGCTATGACCATAGAGGCCTGTGAGGAGGTTGATAAAATACTGGGCGCTGTAATCTGTAAAAATCTTTTTTTGTGCAACAGACAGGAAACAGACTTTTATCTTCTGCTGATGCCCGGGGATAAAAAGTTCAAAACAAAGGATCTTTCAGCTCAGATCAATTCCTCAAGGCTTTCTTTTGCAAAGCCTGAATATATGGAACAGTTTCTGGATATTACGCCGGGTTCAGCCAGTATTCTGGGGCTGATGAACGACAGAGATAACCGGGTACAGCTTCTGATCGACGAGGACGTGCTGAAAGGAGAATATATAGGATGTCATCCCTGTATCAATACTTCAAGTCTCAGAATCAGCACAAAAGATATGACAGAAAAAATAATACCGGAATTGAAGCATAATCCAAAGCTGGTTCGTTTACCTTAGTATAGAGGAAAAAGTCTCAGAGCAGTGCTGTGGGAATCAGTAAAAATGAAATATGAATTTTTTATAAAACATGGGTATTTCAGCAAATTTGGCATTGATTAAATAAGATAATACGTTATACTATTATCTACAGAAGAATATACGCTGAAAATGGTTTTGAGGCGGTGGACCGCCTGGCGGGAAAGGGTGATAATTTGGATTATCTGAGGAAGTCAAAACATATATGGATCATCCCGGCATATGGGATTTTTTATATGATTTCTTTTATGCTTGTGGAAAAAATCAGTACAGAAACCCATCTGATTCATTCTTTTGTGGATGATCTGATTCCGTTTTGTGAATACTTTATTATTCCCTATATGCTGTGGTTTCTTGTAGTTCTGGGAAGCGTCATGTATTTTGCATTGGGAAGTCCGGGCAAAAAAGAGTATTATCAGTATATGGCGACCCTGGGTGTGGGAATGACTCTGTTTCTTATTATCTCCTTTGTGTATCCCAATGGCCAGAATCTCAGACCTGAACTGACAGGAGAGGGGCCTTTTATTCAGGCTGTGCAGCTTTTGTACCAGACAGATACCCCCACAAATATTTTTCCGAGTATTCATGTATTTAATGCAGTTGCCTGTTGTGTGGCTCTTCTGAATAACAAAAAATGCAGACAGAACAAAATCTTTACAGCCGGAAATATTGTGCTGACTGTATCAATCGTTCTTTCCACTATGTTTTTAAAGCAGCACAGTGTGGAAGATGTAGTTACCGCTCTGATCCTCAATGTGATCTGTTATCAGATATTTTACAGGATCATTCCGGAAAATATGCATAAGTTTGAGAGGATGCTTACCAGAAAACAGATCTGTACAGCGTCTAACCTGCTGACCGTCGGCAGACTTGCCCTTGCTCTTGTATTTATGGCCCTGATTGAGCGGTACAGACTGATGGGAGAAAAAGCTCTGCTTGCAGTGATGCTTCTGGCAATTATAGCTGTGGATATACTGGCCGGGAAGCTTGCCCGGAGACCGGAACAGGTAAGCGACGTAGGAAGACTTCTGGAGCTTCTGGCAGACCGGGTCTGTCAGTTTGTGATCCTTTCCTGTCTGATTCCGAAGTATTCACTGGCAAAGATGCTTCTGGTATTATTCTTTATTAAAGAAAGTTATACAGCAGTCCTTGGTTGGAGAGTGATTTTATATGCAGATAAAGAGGCTCAATCTCCCTGGTATGATACTATGACTAAGGCAGTGTTCTACATAGTGGCGCTGATTCTTTTTGCAGGACCTCGAATTCTGGCATCAACAGCCGGTATTCTGATCGGTGCCTGCGGAATCTGTATGATGGCAGCCTTTGTAATGAACATAGAAGAGATCCGCGTTGCAGAGGAAAAATTCCGACACTCTGTTGGAGAAAAGGTTCCGGGCAGGATCGGATAAAAAATAAAATAATCGGGTAGATATGAGGGTGCAGCTTTTATCAGGCTGCACCCTTTTTAAAAAAAGAAGATTGGTGTAGATTCATGTAGAACTTTCAGAGAAAATAGGATATAATATAGTTCAGAATCATACGGAACGCCGTATTAAGGCTGTGAAAACCGAAGAATTCTGAAGTTTTCAGTATAAAATTTAATGGAGGTTCAACATGGAAAACGTATATATTATGGAGCATCCGCTGATTCAGCACAAAATTTCTCTGCTCCGTGACAAAAGCACAGGAACAAATGAGTTTCGTAAGCTGATCGAGGAGATCGCAGTTCTTATGGGATTTGAGGCGCTGAGAGATCTTCCTCTGGAGGATGTGGAGGTGGAAACTCCTCTGGAAACATGTATGACACCGATGATCGCAGGTAAAAAACTTGCAGTTGTGCCTGTGCTTCGCGCCGGTCTTGGAATGGTTAATGGAATCACAACTCTGGTACCGTCTGCAAAGATCGGACATATTGGATTGTACAGAGATCCGGAGACACATGAACCTCATGAATATTACTGCAAATTACCGGATCCCATTGATCAGAGACTGATCGTAGTAACAGATCCCATGCTTGCAACCGGCGGTTCCGCTGTGTCTGCAGTAGATTTTATCAAAGAGCATGGCGGGAAGAATATCAAATGTATGTTTATTATCGCAGCTCCGGAAGGCCTGGAGCGTCTGCATAAGGCTCATCCTGACGTGCAGATCTACGTAGGCCATGTGGATCGTGAGCTGAACGAAAACGCATATATCTGTCCGGGTCTGGGAGATGCAGGAGACCGGATCTTCGGTACAAAATAAAATCAGAACAAACACAACAAAAACGGATGGTGTATTTTCGGAGAGCGTGTTTTCCGGGACACGATCCGTTTTTCTGTGCAAAAAGAAAGAAAGCCTGATACCTGCCTTTGCCGAAAAGAACATAGTCTTGCACAAAGACATCAGGGATAACGGTATCAGAAAAACATATCAGAAGAAACAGTATAAAAACAGGCAGAAAGGAACTTGATTTATGACAAAAAAACAGCGGGCTCTGGAAGTAATTCAGAGACTGAAAGACGAATATCCCGATGCGGGATGCACCCTGGATTATGATCAGGCATGGAAGCTTCTGGTCAGTGTACGCCTTGCAGCGCAGTGTACAGATGCCAGAGTAAACGTAGTGGTAGAAGATCTTTATGCAAAATATCCGGATGTAGAAGCGCTGGCAAAAGCGGAGCCGGAGGAAATTGAAGCGATCGTAAAGCCATGCGGACTGGGAAAAAGTAAGGCAAGAGATATCAGCGCCTGTATGAGGATCCTCCATGAACAGTATGAGGATAATATTCCCACAACTTTCGAAGAACTGCTGAAGCTTCCGGGGGTGGGAAGAAAAAGTGCAAATCTGATCATGGGAGATGTATTTGGAAAGCCTGCCATTGTAACAGATACGCACTGCATCCGCCTGACCAACAGAATAGGACTGGTAGACAATATCAAAGAGCCGAAAAAAGTGGAAATGGCCTTATGGAAGATCATTCCTCCGGAGGAGGGCAGCGATTTTTGTCACAGACTTGTTTATCATGGAAGAGATGTGTGTACTGCCCGGACGAAACCACATTGTGATAAATGCTGTCTGGAAGATATCTGCAAGAAAAATATCTGATACGGAAGGAGAAAAGGAATATGGCATTGACGGCAGTACATCATATTGCGTTGCTTGTATCTGATTATCAGAAATCAAAAGAGTTTTATGTGGATAAGCTTGGATTTCGTATTGTGAGAGAAAATTTCCGGGAGGACAGAGGCGATTATAAACTGGATCTGATTCTGAATGGAGTTGAGCTTGAGATTTTTGCCCCGGCACAAAAAGATCATGAGCATCAGCTCCATCCGGCAAGACCGAATTTCCCGGAGGCATACGGGCTCAGACATCTTGCCTTCACAGTTACAGATATTGAAAAAACAGCCGCAGAACTCAGGGAAAAGGGAATTGAGACAGAACCTGTCCGGGTAGATGAGTTTTCGGGAGGGAAATTTACCTTTTTCAAAGATCCGGACGGACTGCCGCTGGAGCTGCATGAATAATTTGGAAGAAAGTGGTGAAAAAATAATGATTAAAAAGCATGTAGAGGATTCCCGCACAGAAAATACCTATCTGATCATGCCGAAGCACATCAATTGTTACGGCAGGCTTTTTGGCGGGATTCTAATGCAGTGGATAGATGAGGTGGCCGGAATTGTGGCACACCGTCATGCAGGAAGTATTGTAACGACAGCCTGTGTGGATAATCTGAATTTCAAAGCCGGGGCTTATCTGGGAGACACGGTGGTACTGGTAGGAAGAGTGACTTATGTAGGAAAAACGTCTATGGAAGTACGAATAGATACTTACGCAGAGGATCCGGATGGAATGCGCAGAATGATCAACAGGGCTTATGAAGTTCTGGTATCAATAGATGAAGAAGGAAACAAACTTGAAGTTCCCGGGTTGATTGTAGAAACTGAAGCTCAAAAGGCAGAATGGGAAGGTGGACAAAAGCGTTATGCTTTAAGAAAACAAAGACGAAAAGAAGGGTTTTAGAGAAAAAAACTGCAGATGAAATATGGAGGAAAGTTCTGTAATTTATAGAATAAATGTTTTTTGTTGAAAAATTTCCAGATAAGTAGTACACTTTGGATATAAATATACAGAAACGGATAAAAACAAACTTAAACAGAAAGGAGAAAACAACAATGTTAAGAAATATTCCTCCGATTTTGTCACCGGAACTTTTAAAAGTTCTTGCAGAAATGGGACATGGAGATACGATCGTAATCGGTGATGCAAATTTTGCAGCCGCTTCTATGGCAAAAAAAGGAATTCTTGTAAGATGTGATGGTCTGAAAGCAACAGATCTTATGGATGCTGTTCTTTCACTGATGCCTTTAGATGAATTTGTAGAAAAGCCTGTTTTAATTATGGATAAAGAGCCTCGTCATGCAGAACTTGAATGTCCTGTATGGGGTGAATTCAAAGATATTGTGGCAAAATATGATGAGAGAGGGGCTGAGGCTTGCGGAATGATTTCCAGAAAAGAATTTTATAAAAAAGCGAAAAAGGCATATGCAGTTGTGGCTACAACGGAGACAGAGTTTTATGCCTGTACGATTCTTCAAAAAGGATGTCTGTAGAAAACAAACAAAAACGGACATAAAACAACATAAAAAATGCGTAAAAGCGGTTATTTCAAATGAAATACCGCTTTTTTCTTATGAAAAAAAGAAATGACATGTTTGTAAAAATGGTATTTAACGTTATAAATGTGAGAATTTGAACAGATAGTTTTTGAAAACTGTGATATTTTACTAAAAATACAATGTAAAACTGTGAAAAAGTAACAAAAAGAAAAAAACGGACAGAAACAAACAATAACGTATTTACAATTGTGGTAATATATGATAAAATCAACCTATCAAAAGCGGAAAAACATGGCAAAATGACCAAAAACAAAAAGGAGGTAACACAATGAAGAAAAAAATAATGGCTCTGGTGCTGGCAGCGTCTATGATTGCGGTTCCGTTTACAACTGCTTATGCCAGTGAAAAGGATGCATCAGCTGAAAAAACAGAAGAATCTGCTGATGAGACCAAAGAGACAACAGAATCTCCGGTAGCAGGAAAGAAAATTGCTTATATCATGTATATGACTCCGGCTACAATTTTCCAGATGTGGTCTGATTCTTTCACCGAGACTGCAGAAAAACTGGGAATGCAGGCTGATACATTTTTCTGCAATGACAGTGCTGACACGTGGAAGCAGACTATTGAGCAGTGTGCACAGGGCGGATATGATGGACTGATGGTTTCCCATGGCGGACAGGAATATGCATATGATTTTCTGACAGGAATATTGGAACAGTATCCGGATCTGAAAATTGCTACCTTTGACACTCCGTTTAAAGATGCGAACGGCGAAGTTGCCAAGATTCCCGGTGTTGTTCAGTTTTTCCAGCAGGACGCAGGATTTGCCTCCAGCCTTGTTGAAAGTATTATGGATATGTACCCGGAAAAAGTAGAAGCAGGAGAGCCGGTAAACATACTTCAGGTTCAGCAGGGAGCAGGATATAACAGTCCCTTTGACCGTCGTCAGATTGGATATCAGCCATATGAAGACGAAGGCAAAATTAAAACAGTTGAGAGAATTGCCCCCATTGATGATCAAAATGCAACATCTTCTATGAGAGATGTAACAGCTGCAACCTTACCTAAGTATGGTGAAGGTGAAATCGATGGAATCTGGTGCTGCTATGATGCATATGCACAGGGCGTGTATCAGGCACTGATTGAGGCAAATTCAGATATCCCAATGGTATCAGTAGATATCTGTAATGAGGATATTCAGTTTATGCAGGAAGGCAAAAACTGGAAAGCATGTGCTACTACAAACTGGAGCTCCAATGGAGAATTTGCATGTCGTGTTCTCGCACTGGAAATGGCAGATCAGTATGAAGATATTTATGCTGCATCCTGCTATTATGAAGATCCTGGTGACTGGATGGAAATTCCGTCTGTAATTGTCACTCAGGAAATGGTTACATCAAAAGATGGAATCAATATTGAAAATCTGGCTGAAGTTGCCGGTGAAGAATATTCCGATACCTCCTGGATGCCGACTTGTGATTGGATGGTTGATCTCCTTGGTCACTGATCCATCTTAAAGGAATTGTTCTCATAAATATGTGAATAAAAGAACATCAGGATTAGGTGAGGCGCCGGGGCAGTGTTCCGGCGCCTGTATTTTAAGAGATCTGATACAGGGGTGCAAAAACTAAATGGAAAAGAGGAAATTTATGGATAAGATTACACTTGGAACAAGAAATGTCTCTATTGAATTTCCCGGTGTAAAAGCTCTTTCCAATGTAGATTTTGAAATCGAAACGGGAGTGATTCATGCTCTGATGGGGGCAAATGGAGCAGGTAAATCTACATTGATGAAAGTTCTTGCCGGTTCAAATCCAGACTATACAGGAGAGGTTCTCTACAATGGAAATCCTGTAGAATTGCGAAATCCGGCGGCAGCTAAAAAACTTGGAATCCAGATTGTATATCAGGAAGTTGATATGGCTCTGATTCCAACACTTACTGTTGCCGAAAATGTTATGTTTAATGACCTTGTAATGAATATGGGACATAAGCAGTTTGTAAACTACGGAAAGATCCGGAAAGATGCAAAAGAAGCTCTTGCACGTTTAAATGTAAATATTGATGTACGACGTATGTGTGGAACGTTGACACTGGCACAAAAACAGATGGTATTAATTGCGCGTGCTGTGCAGAGTGCCTGTAATTTTTTGATTCTTGATGAACCTACAGCTCCTTTATCTGATACAGAAACAGAAGAGCTGTTCAGAGTAGTCAGACACCTTCGTAAAACAGAAAATCTTGCAGTTATTTTTATTACACATCGTATTCATGAGGTATTGCAGATCTGTGATTCTTATACAGTTATGAGAAATGGTGAAATTGTGGATACGACACCGATTACGCCCAAGACAACTTCAAAAGAGATTGTGGATAAAATGCTGGGACGCTCATTTGAAGAAAACTTCCCGAAACAGGTTTGTGAGATAGGAGAAAAAGCTTTTGAAATCGATCATCTTACAGAACGAGAGGGGCGCGTTCAGGATATTTCCATGTATGTACGGAAAGGTGAAATTGTCGGTCTGGCAGGACTGGTGGGTGGTGGTAAAACCGAATTGTGTAAAACAATTTTCGGAGTTTATAAAAAGTCTGCAGGTACTATAAAGCTTAATGGAAAAGAGCTGAATATAAAAACACCGTCAGATGCTGTAAAAAACAGAATTGCACTTGTTCCCGAGGAACGACGTAAAGAGGGAGTACTGGTTGCAGAGACAGTGACTTTTAATACAACAGCAGCCAGTCTGGATGATTTTTGTACATTTTCTTTTGTGAACGATCGCAAAGCAGCCAGAAAAGCGGAAGAATATGTAAAAAGTCTCAGTATAAAAACACCGTCGATCAAGCAGAAGGTTGCTTATTTATCCGGTGGAAACCAACAGAAAGTTGCAGTTGCAAAATGGCTTGCTGCAGACTGTGATGTCTATATTTTTGATGAGCCCACTAAGGGTGTGGATGTAGGCGCAAAACAGGAAATTTTTACATTGATCAATAATATTGCAAAAGAGGGCAACTGTGTTATTTATGCAACCTGTGAAAACTCAGAACTGTTATCTATTACGGATCGTATGTATGTAATGTTTGATGGCCGCATTACAGCAGAACTGCAAACTGCAAAGACTTCTGAGGACGAAATCATGCATTATGCCACAGGAGCAACCAGTGCATACACAGGCTGAAGCCTTTAGTAACATATCCATTATGGGAGGAAAATAATATGGTTCAAAATGCTAAAATGAAAAATATTGGAAAAATGCTGTTGAGCTGGGCAGCGGTAATCGTTTTAGTTGTTGCAGTTGTAATTTTTACGATTGTGAAAGGTACAGCGTTTTTCTCTGTAGCAAACCTTCTGAACATTCTTCGTGCGATGTCTGTTGTTACGATTTTTGCTCTTGCTGCAACAGTATCTATGGCTCCGGACGGATTTGATATGTCAGCCGGAACGTTGGGAACATTCAGTGCTTATGTGTTTGCCGCGTCATTTCTGTGGTTTGGTCTTCCACTCTGGCTTGCGGTTGTAGTAACAATCCTGTTTACTATGTTTTCGTATTTACTGACAATGTTTTTGATTCTTGTATGTAAGATTCCGGATATGCTGGCAACATGTGCTCTTCAGTTTGTACATGCAGGTCTGGGACTGGCATTTACAGGCGGAAGCGCTGTTTCTGCAGGACTTGGTGTTCCGAAATGGGTAGCAAACCTTCGTGGTGGTGATACAAGCCCGCTTCGTGGAGGATGGACTGAAGGATCTCAGAATATCGGAAAATCTCCGTATATCATTATTATCATGATCGTGTGTGTGGTAATCTGCTGGGTTCTTCTGGAACGGACAAAACATGGTCGTTATCTCTATGCAATGGGTGGAAATAAAACTGCGGCAAAACTTTCTGGTATTAATGTAAAAAAATATCGTTTTATGGCAGGTATGTTTGCCGCTCTGTTTATTGCAGTTGCCGGTATTGTTGTATGTTCACGTAACTCTGCTGCACAGATTAACGGATGTGACAGTTATTTGATGAGTTCTCTGGCGGCAGTATTTATCGGACGTTCTGTAGGTGGAGCGGAAAGGCCAAATGCTCTCGGTACAGTTGTTGGAGCGCTTTTGATTACTGTTCTTGAGAATGGTCTGACAATGTGTGGAGTTGTTTATTATGTTCTTCCGGCTGTTAAAGGCGCAGTTCTCTGTCTTGCGCTGGTTGCAGCATACATTACAGTAAAAGAAGACTGATAAAAAATAAAATGGAGGGTTTGAGATGTCTAAATTTGATACATATTTTTTAATGACTACAGAAGATGCTATTGAGTACGCAAAACTGAAGGTTCCGCAGATGGAATGGGATGCGGAAAGTATGGAATGTAAAGAAATTGGAGATGGAAATCTGAACTATGTTTTTAAAGTCACAGATGGCAGGAATCATAGCGTTATTATCAAGCAGGCAGGCGGTGTGGCGCGTATTTCCGAGGATATGAAACTGGATACAGACCGCAATCGTATTGAGTCTGAGATATTGGTTCTTCAGGGAAAACTTGCTCCCGGATATGTGCCGGAAATATATTTTTATGATACTGTTATGAGTGCCTGTGGCATGCAGGATCTGAGTGACCATGAAATTATGCGTACAGCAATGCTGGAGCATAAAATTTTTCCGAAATTTGCAGATCAGATTTCTACTTTTATGGCCCAGGTTCTGATGGGAACTACAGATGTGGTGATGGATCATCAGGAAAAGAAAGATTTACAGAGAAAGTTTATTAATCCCGAGTTATGTGATATTTCGGAGGCGCTTGTTTATACAGAACCATATAATGATGAAATGCACAGAAATAATGTGTTTGCTCCAATAGCAGACTTCGTGAAAGAAAAACTTTATGAAGATGAAGAACTGCACTGTGAAGTAGCAAAACTGAAAATGGATTTTATGACAAGGGCGCAGTCTCTGATTCATGGAGATTTACATACAGGTTCTATCTTTATTAATGAAGACAGTACTATGGTATTTGACCCTGAATTCTGCTTCTATGGACCTATGGGATATGATATTGGAAATGTTATTGCCAATATGATTTTTGCATGGGCAAATGGAGATGTATATGGCAATTCAGAGTTCTGTGCATGGGTAGAAGAAGTTATTGTAGATGTTGTAGATCTGACTATGAAGAAACTTCGTGCTTATTACGAGGAACATGTAACAGATACCATGTGTAAAAATGAGATGTATAAAAACTATTATCTGGACACTATTCTGGCTGATACTTCTGCAGTTACCGGACTGGAACTGATTCGGCGTATTGTTGGTATGGCAAATGTAAAAGATATCACCAGTATTGAGAACAAAGAAAAACGTGCCCGGGCAGAGAAAATCTGTATTACTGCAGCGATTGATTTTATTAAAAATCGAGAGGCTAAAAAATGCGGAAAGTGTTTCCTTAATACCTTAAAGGATGCTATTGCTGCAATAGATGAATAACAGATATGATATTGCAATTATGAAAGGAGAATACAGTTATGGAAAATGCTTTAAATCTGGATACGGTCCGACTGTCAGAGGATAAAAAAGAAATAGTTATTCTTGATCAGACTCTTCTTCCTAACCAGTGTAAATATTTAAGTATTAAGAAAGCAGGAGATATTTGGGAAGCAATTTATTCTCTTAGGGTACGTGGCGCTCCGGCTATTGGTGTGACAGGAGGTTATGCTTATTATATATTGGCAGATCAGATTGAAACAGAAGATAAGCAGGAGTTTGTAAGAAAATGTACGGAGATGATGGAGTATATTAACTCTTCGCGCCCTACAGCCGTGAATTTGTCCTGGGCTTTAAATCGTATGCATGATGTTATGTTGAATGAAATTCATAACATGAGCATACCGGAATTAAAAGTGCGTTTGATGGAAGAAGCTGATGCAATTCGCCAGGAGGACATTCAGATCAGCCGCAATATTGGGGAATATGGATTTAAACTGTTAGATGAGCTTGGAAAAGGTGTGGGAATTATGACACACTGCAATGCCGGAACGCTGGCAACTGCAAAGTATGGTACAGCACTTGCTCCTATGTATATTGCACTGGAACATGGATGGGATCCTAAGAACGATATGCATGTATACTGTGATGAAACAAGACCTCTTCTGCAGGGCGCTCGTTTAAGCGCATATGAAATGCACGCAGCAGGAATTGATACTTATGTGCAGTGTGATAACATGGCGTCGTATACAATGAAAGAGGGAAAAGTAGGTATTATATTTGTGGGATGTGACCGCGTGGCGGCAAATGGTGATTTTGCAAATAAGATTGGAACCAGTGGTGTGGCAATTATTGCAAAACATTATGGAATTCCGTTTTATGTATGTGCTCCTTCTTCTACGATTGATATGACCCTGGAATCCGGAGATGAGATTCATATTGAGCAGAGAAAAGGCGAAGAGGTTACAGAGATGTGGTATGAAGAGCGTATGGCACCGGAAGGAGTAGGAGTAGTGAATCCTGCTTTTGATGTGACAGATCATAGTTTAGTTACAGGAATCATTACAGAAAAGGGAATTGCGTACGCACCGTTTAAAGAATCATTTGAAGCTATGGGGATTAAACCGGTTGAAAAATATGTAGATAAAAAATAAACAATAAAAGGGCGACAACAATCGCCCTTTTATTGTTAATAATATTGTACAGAATTTTTGGTAAGCCATTCTTTCCATTCCGGAGAAAACTCACAGTCTGTAATAATGGCGTCCATTTTTTCCAGAGGAATAACTGCAGAAAAAGAAGTCTTATCCAGTTTTGTATGATCTACCACGAGAAATTTCTGGTGAGCGTGCTGAAGTGCAATTTTATAAAGCATGGCGGAATCTTCGTTGATATCTGTAACGCCGAATTCTCTGCATACACTTCTGCAGGAAACAAATGCTTTGTCAAAAAAGTACTGTTGAAGAGAACGAACAGTACCGTTTCCGGTGAAACCTTTGGTTCTTGAAGAGAATTCGCCTCCGGTAAGAAATAGATGTACGGTGGAAGAACGTGAAAGAATATTGGCAATTTCCAGGGAGGTTGTAACAACGGTTAATTTCCGATTGACAATTTTTCGTGCGATGTACCAGGAAGTAGTAGATGAATCAAGAAAAATAATATCGCTAGGCTGAATCAGGGTATCACATTTTTGGGCAATGATTTCTTTTTCAGGGATACGCAATGTCTGTCTGGTTGTAACATCAAGATCATTCTGGACTCCTTCCAGTATGTATGCTCCTCCATGAGTACGTATAAGCTCCTGATTTTTTTCCATTGCGCGAAGGTCGCGTCGAATAGTTTCCTTGGTAACATTCAGACGTGCGGACAGATCGGAAATAGTGACACTTTTTTGCTCCTGAAGCAGTTTTTTGATGGCTTGTTTACGGGTGATTGCTAACACAGCAAAAAGACTCCTTTCATATATTTAAGCATCTTTGTTTTAATTTAAGATATCATGGTTTAAGTGAAAAATCAAATATAAGAACCGGATATTGAAGAAGTTCGAATATTAGAGATATTTTAATGAGTTTAGAGCTGACAAGCGAAATTTTTTCTATAAACTATATAAAGAGAATAACTTATACAAAATACATAATTGATACGGAATCAAAACAACAAAAACGGACAAATTAATTGACAAAACAAACAAAAGTGATTAAAATATAGTTAAAATAAATATATTAAATTAAAAATAATTAATAAAATTATTCAATAAGTACAAAAAGATTACAAGGAGGTAGAACATGAAAAAAATTATTAATGCGCCGGAGACTTATGTAGATGATATGCTTAAAGGGATTTATGCGGCTCATCCGGATCAGGTAAAATGTGCGGAAGATGATCTTAGAAGTTACTGCATTGCTCACAAAAAAGATGGAAAAGTCGCTATTATTACTGGTGGAGGCTCAGGACACCTTCCGCTGTTTCTTGGTTATGTAGGAGAGGGACTTATTGATGGTTGTGGCGTAGGCGGTGTATTTCAGTCTCCGTCACCAGAACAGATTTATAAGATTGCAAAAGAGGTTCATGCAGGAGCAGGAGTTCTTTTCCTTTATGGTAATTATACCGGAGATATTATGACCTTTGATATGGCATCAGATCTTTGCGATATGGATGATATTGAATGCAAAAGTATTGTTGGAGCTGATGATGTAAATTCACATGCGGACCCAGATACGCGCAGAGGTGTGGCTGGAATTTATTTTATGTTTAAGGCAGCTGGGGCAAAAGCGGATGAAGGTGGAACACTTGAAGAAGTAATGGCTGCAGCGCAACTGGCAAAAGACAATACACGTACAGTTGGATTTGCGCTTACTCCGTGTATTATTCCGGAAGTAGGGCATGCGAATTTTGAATTGAAGGAAAATGAAATGGCAATGGGAATGGGAATTCATGGGGAACCTGGTGTATGGAATGGTCCGTTAAAAACATCCCGTGAGATTGCCGAGGAATCTTTAAACACGCTTCTTGGTGATATGCCTTTGACAGAAGGAGATGAAGTTTCTGTTCTTATTAATGGACTTGGTGCGACTTCAGTTGAGGAATTATATATACTTAGCAATGATGTAAATGAAATTCTTACATCTAAAGGAATTCATATTTACAAAACTGTTGTAGGTGAATATGCAACATCTATGGAAATGGCAGGTGCATCTATTTCCATATGTAAAATGAATGATGAAATGAAACATTATATGGATTATCCGGTAAACACACCGTTTATCTGCCAGAAATAATTAGAGTCTTGAGGAGGTTTCATATGGACAGAATTGCATTTAATCAGCTGCCGGATCTGTTTACTTCTGTGGGCGAGCTTTTTACAGAGAAAAAAGAGGAATTATGTGATATGGATGCTCGCCTGGGGGATGGAGACCTGGGGCTTACCATGAGTAAGGGATATGGTTCTCTTCCGGAGTTAATACGCAATGAAATGGATGGAGCTGGCGGAGATATAGGGAAACTTCTTATGAAATCGGGAATGAAGATGGCAAATCTTGTTCCCTCTACCATGGGATTTCTTATGTCCAGTGGTGTTATGGAAGGTGGAAAAAATTTAAAGGGAAAGACAGAAATAGATGGGATGGGACTGGCAGCATATCTTGTTGGATTTGCAGCCGGAATACAAAAAAGGGGCAAGTGTCAGACAGGTCAGCGCACAATTTATGATTCTGTATTTCCAGCAGCTCAGGCAGCAAAAGAGTTGACAGAAAAGAATCCGGAGGCTTCTCTGAGTGAAGTTGTGGCAGTTGCACTTAATGCAGCAAAAGAAGGAACAGAATCAACCAAGAGTATGGTTCCTGTATTTGGAAAGGCAGCAGTTCATGCAGCGCAATGCGCTGGCATTGCTGATCAAGGTGCAGTTGCAGGTTATTATAAGATTTTGGGATTTTATAATTATATATGTGGGATGTAAACAAAAAGGCTGGGGCGATTATTCGTCCCAGCCTTCGTAAAACCGAATATTTACAGAAATATTCCGTACAATATCTCCCTCCTGAAGCTCCATATCCTCTTTATCAGAAACAGATGGAAGATTACAGTCATCCTCAGAAAGCTCCAGAGAGATCCAGTTATAAGCTGCTTCATTTGCATTGTCAATGGCATCGTCCAGGGTGTCACCGTCAGCATAGCAGCATTCCAGATCCGGGAAAAATCCATGATAGGTTCCGTTTTCCGTTTTGCGGAATACCGCAGGATAAATAAATTTCATAAATGCCTCCTACTGTTTGCTACATACTGTTATGAAAGATATTGTAACATATTCTTGCAGCGATGGAAAAGAAAAATTTGTTTCCGCATGGAAAAACCGGGATATATTTTATATAATCAGAAACGGGAGGTAAAAGCTGTGATAAAGTTGATTGCCAGTGATTTAGACGGAACACTGCTTACAGACAGCAAAGAGCTGTCACAGACAACTGTGCAGATTCTTGATATGGCTGTAAAAAAGGGAATATATGTGATACCGGCTACAGGGAGATCCTTCAGGGCAATACCTGAACGGATCCGGAATTATCCGGGTATCCGGTATGTGATCACATCCAATGGAGGCGCCATTTATTCTGGCCTGGAGAATAAGAGGATTTATCAGTGTCTGCTGAACGGACAGACGGTTGAGGAAGCATTGGATATTCAGGTACCGGAAAATACCGCTATAGAGCTTTTTGTGGATGGAATCCCTTATTCGGAAGAAGCTTATGTGAGGTTTCCGGAAAAATATGGGGCCACAGAATATGGGGCAAAGTATGTAAGGAAAACAAGAATACCGGTAAAAGATATAAAAGCGTTTGCCATGGAACACAGAACGGAACTGGACAGTATGGCATTTATCTGTGGGGACAGGGCCGGCAAATGCACATTGGAAAAACAGTTAAGAGACTCGCTTTCTGATGCATATATAACCTCGTCTGTTCCTCATATGGTGGAAATTGGACATAAAAACGCAGGAAAGGGAAATACGCTTCTATATCTTATGAGACTTCTGGGGATATCCCCGGATGAAGCAATAGCCTTTGGAGATGCAGATAATGACTGCAGTATGCTGGAAGCGGTAAAATATGGAGTTGCTGTGGGGAATGCTACAGAAGCCTGCAAAAAAGCTGCAGCTTTTGTTACAGCATCCAATGAAGAGGACGGAGTAGCAAAAGCTGTCAGACAGTTTCTGCAGAAAGCATGAAGCGGAAATTTCCGCATTTTGTAGTATGAACCAGATAAAAACTTAAAAAAATCGCACGATGTCCTCTGTTTCTTTACGTTTGGGACGGTTGGGCTCTTCAGCCGGTATACCTACGGCAATTACAGAAACAATGGTTTCTTCTTTCGGAACAGAAAGGACTTCTCTTATTTTCTGTGCATCTCGTATTCCGATGATCAGTGTGCCATAGCCCAGTTCTTCTGCTTTGAGGACAAGGTTTGCGTTCTGAAGTCCAAGATCATAACAGCCCCAGCCGTTTCCAAGTTCGTTGTCAGCCGTTCCATCCTGTTTGAAGCCGGAGCGGTTGTGCACAAAAGTTGTGACAATAAGGGCTGCATTTTCGGATTTCAGGGCATTGCCGGAAGGAAGGCAGTCTGTACGGAACTGTTGGGTCATTTCTTCGGACAAAAGACAGTAGTAACGGCCTGTCTGAGAGTTTTTCCAGGATGGAGCTTCCTGGGCGGCCCGGATCATCTCCAGGATATCTTCTTTGGGAATGGTATGCCCTGCACTGTATTTACGGACACTTCTTCTTTTTTTAATTAATTTTTGAAATTCCATATAGGTTCCTCCTTTGGGTGTATAAATAAAGTATTTTATTGATACCAGATGTTATTATTATGACATTCTTTTGAGGTTTTGGCAAAGAGAATATGCCTTATAATTATAAAGTGTTACAGATACAGCTCATGCAGTATTAGTTGCTTTGCAGGATTGGGGCTAAAACTGAGGTGTATAAGACTGTTGAAAACGGAGTAAACAGTAACTGTATAAGAGAAAATTCTGTCTACAGTCTGTGCCTCATATTGAAAAAGATAAAGAAGAACCGTATATTGAATTAAAAAAGGGGGAAAAGAGTAGTGAAGAAAATAAAAAAGTTATTTTATATGCTTGCATTGCTTTTGCTGATAGGCGGAGCTTCTCTGGGACTGTCAGAAAAGACGGTAGAGGCGTCTTCTGGTGTTATCGCACTGCGTAATAACAGGGTATACAGAACCTATGATTTGGACGGGAACCGGAGAAAAGACAGCATTATGCTGAAAACCACAGGAAAAAGATATAATCTCAGTGCATCTTTTTATGTAAATGGAAAAAAAGTATATTCTTTACCAAAGAAGGACTGTTACTCTGCGAGATACCGAATGATAACTTTAAAAAATGGGAAACATTTTATTTACGCGTGGACAGAGGGGGCAAATCCGCTGGTATCTTCACACAGGCTGTTACAATATTCTAAAGGAAAAATGAAAACAGTCTGTATTCTGGGTAATTTCATACGGGATTATCAGAGTGGATGTTATTTAGAATGGTATGAGAATCCTGCTATTACGGTGTCAGGCAATTCTATTAAAGTAAAATTATATTCTATGAACTGGACTACAGGGGGAATTACTTTTGTTATTAATATGTCATACAAAAATGGAACCCTTGTAAGAAGCGGTTACAGCGGCAATCTGACCCGTTCGGAAAGCTGCAGGGTTTCCAAAGATTTTTATACATATAAATCGCCGGGAAGTAGATCAAAAGCATTTAAAGTAAGAAAAGGAGAAAACGTAGTTATAAAAAAATACTATGTAAAACAGGAGAAGCTGTATTTCCAGGTAAGAAGAGCAAATGGACAGACAGGATGGATCAAGGCATTTACCAGGAAACAGTCCGGGCCGGGGCGGAGTCCCATTTTTTCCAACAGATTTTACGCAAGCTGATTTCTGTAAGTTCCGGGTTATAAGTGTCCAATGCAGTATAAAGAAAAATAATCCACCCACAAATACTGCCACACCTTGAAAACAGGTAAAAAGCTGCTAAAATAAAATTGTTCGGTGCGAATGAAAAAGAAAAAGATTCCCACGTTGTCTGAGAACTGTAAAGAGTATCTGGCAGCGTGGGAATTTGTTTTTATTTTTTATGCCCGTATATTGCGGTGGTTATTGTGCAAAATTAGAAATTTGCTTATTTATAGTCCGCAGATTACAGAGATTTTCATGGAGATAAAAGATGAAGAAAATGAAAAAGCTATGTGCAGTGGGGCTGGCAGCCCTGTGTCTGGCAGGAAGTATGAGCTGCTTCACAATGGCAGAAGCATCAGAAAATGTGCAGGAGCAGGCTCAGGATCAGATGCTGTATTCGTCAAGAATGTGGGAAAGTAATGGTCATATTTATACTGTATATAATGTAGATGCAGAGGGATATACATCTCTGTCAGGAAATTATATGGATGCCATTGCCGTATATGAGGGAAAGGTTTACTGGAGAAAAAATAACGGGGAAGAGAATGAACCTGCTGAGATCATACGGATGGAGCCGGACGGTTCCGGCCAGGAGGTTCTTGCAGAAAATGCGCATCCTTCCTCGCTTCTGTGCATTGATGAGGGATTTATCTATTATACTGCTGCAGATGAAAAGGGAGAGCAAAAAAGCCGCAGGATCAGTCTGGACACAGGGGAAAATCAGGAGGCTCCGCCCTACAGATTCAGAGCGGGAAATGAAAACTTCTGGTTTTCCACATCTCTGGAAGACGGGATATGGTATTGCTCGGAGCCCGGATATAAAAATATCAGGTCAATGTCAGGGGTAAACGGGCTTCGGCTGGGGGCTTTGGATCATAAGCTTTATTATATGGTACAGGGGGAGGATTCTTTATATACAACCTGTTCCTTTGATGTTGAGACCGGTGAGACAGAGATACTGCTGAGAAATCAGCAGGCAAAAAGCATTGTCAGCGGAACCGGACTTTATTACAAACAGGAAAGCAATGGGTATACAATGCTGTATCGAAAAGATTTACGTACAGGTGAGGAAACCAGCTATGACCTGGGAGAATTTCACCTGTATATGGGCGGCGGATTCTATGAGTTGGGGGATAAAATCTGTCTTATGCGGTTCCGTCCGGAACTAATGCCGGACAATACGGAGCTGTGGGAGCTGGACACACAGACTGGAGAAAAAAGACTGATCGGACAATGGCATAATTCAAATGCAGTTAATGCGGCAAAGGAGCCGTAATCCTGAAAAATAAATCTTGACAAAAAGAGAACAGAATATTATAATGAACGATGTTCATATTGAAAACAGTTTTAAATGTATGATCAGGGAAACAGGAGACGTATATAATGAATACAGTTGTTACCTCCAGGACAGCAATTCTTGAAGCCAGCAGACAGCTGATCCGGGACAAGGGATGGTCTGCATTGAATATCAGAAGCGTTGCCGGAGCATGTGGCGTTTCAGTAGGTTCTATTTATAATTATTTTAATTCAAAAGCAGATCTGATGGCAGCTGCGGTAGAAAGCATCTGGTGTGACATTTTTCATTTTTCAGATGAGAATGCCTTTGACAGCTTTACCGAATGTATTCAGTGGGTATTTGACAGTCTGGAAAAAGGAGAACAGAAATATCCTGGATTTTTTGCTCTGCACTCCGTAGGCTTTGAGGCAGGAGAAAAGACAGGAGGGCAGCAGTTAATGGCGCAGTCCTGGGAACATATGCGCAGGGGCTTTTGTATGGTGATGGCTCAGGACAAAAAGATCCGTAAGGATGCCTTTGACGAAAACTTTACCAGAGAAACGCTGGCAGAGCTTGTATTTTCTCTGATTCTTGCCAACATGCTGCAGAAAAAATATGACAGCAGTTCTATTTTGGAAATGGTCAGAAGACTGATTTACTGATAACTGTGTGCAGAACAGATTGCAGAAGCAGACTTTTCTGCACCTTATTTGGGAACAAAATGAACAATGTTCAGAAAGGAGGCAGATAAATGCTCAAAGTAAAAAAGAACAGCTTACTTATGATCGCATGTCTGGTATGGGGAATTGCAGGGATCAACATTCTGCGTATAGGACTGCTGGCATATCCTGCATACGTTACAGTGGGAAACATCATTCTTTCTGTTGGGGTGTTTTCTGTTTTTCAGTATTTTATTTTTGGAAAGCTGGTAAAAAAGCATACACAGAGAATACGGACATACAAGGAAGAAAAGCAGTTTTTCCTGAAATTCTTTGATGTGAAATCTTTTGTGATCATGGCGGTTATGATGACAGGAGGGATCTATATCAGAGAGTCCGGCCTTGGCCCGGAGATATTCATTGCAGTATTTTATTCCGGACTTGGCGCATCACTTTTGCTGGCAGGGATTCTTTTTGGCAAAAATTATTTCAGAGAGATCAGCTTACAGAAAAAACAGCGCAAAGATGCTGTTAAATTATAGAAAAGGAGACAAATATTATGCAGGCTTTTGGCGAAACTTTATTTGACGTGGTTTATCTTGTTCTGGTTATTACCGTAGGAATCAAAATGATCAGACAAAGCAAAGGGGACAGGCAGTATCGTCTGTTTGGAATTATGGCAGTCACTCTGGGGTGCGGAGATGCTTTTCATCTGGTTCCCCGGGCATACGCATTATGTACAACAGGGCTGGAAAATTATACAGCGGCTCTTGGCATCGGTAAATTTATTACCTCGATTACAATGACAGTGTTTTATATTCTGCTCTATTATGTATGGAGAACCCGCTATAAGATTGAAGGAAAAAAAGAAATTACAATAGCTGTATATCTGATGGCAGCTCTTCGTATTATTCTCTGCCTGTTTCCGCAGAATGCCTGGACAAGCGCTGATGCGCCTCTGTCCTGGGGAATCTACAGAAACATTCCGTTTGCCATTCTGGGACTGATCGTGATCGTTTTGTTTTACAGAAGTGCGAAAGAGCACAAGGACAGAGATTTCCGCTGGATGTGGCTTACCATTGTGCTGAGCTTTGGATTTTATATTCCTGTCGTTCTGTGGGCAGATACCGTACCGGCAGTTGGAATGCTGATGATTCCTAAAACCTGCGCTTATGTATGGACAGTAATGATCGGATATCAGGCCATGAGAAAAACAGCCAGATAAGATGATATGCAGTACTGAGAAGCCGGCCAGCCGGGGGATGACTGCCAATATAAGAGTAAACAGCGTCAGACCGCAGAGTCTGTCAGAAAAACACCGTATACCAGGTAAAAATATGCCCGGTATACGGTGTTTTTGCAGGGATTAAATATTTTTATAACCGGGCGATTGCAGTGCTTATCATTTCTCTGCACTTTTCAATCTGCGGCATGTCTTCAGGAATGATGGACGCCAGCGGTTTGCGTACGCCTCCGATATTCAGCCCGTTCATTTTAAGGATTTCCTTCATGACTGCATACAGGTTGCCGTGACAGGAGCACATTGCATAGATGATGCGGTCAATTTTATACTGGATCTCTTTGGCCCGTGCAATATTGCCGGCTTTTAAAGCCTCGTCTGCTGCAAGGAACAGCTCAGGCATAACGGCATAGGTACCGCCGATCCCGCCGTCTGCGCCGATGAGACGTCCGGAAATGAACTGTTCATCCGGACCGTTGAATACAACAGAGTCGTCTCCTTTTACATCCTTGAACATCTGAATATCCTGTACCGGCATAGAAGAATTTTTTACACCGATCACATTTGGATTTTTCAGCATTTCTTTATAAAGCGGGATGCTCAGCGCCACACCTGCAAGCTGCGGGATATTGTAAATAATAAAGTCTGTATTTGGAGCTGCGCTGCTGATATCATTCCAGTACTGCGCGATCGCATGATCCGGAAGATGGAAATAAATAGGCGGGATAGAAGCGATGGCATCAACTCCAAGGCTTTCTGCGTGAGCTGCAAGCTCCTGGCTGTCTGCCGTATTGTTGCAGGCTACATGGGCGATTACGGTAATTTTGCCTTTTGCAATCTTCATCACATTTTCCAGAATGAGCTTGCGTTCCTCTTTGCTCTGATAGATACACTCTCCGGAGGAACCGCATACATAAACGCCTTTTACATTTTTGTCGATCAGGTGTTGGGTAAGAGCCTGTGTTCTTTCTGCGCTGACACTTCCGTCATCCTCGTAGCAGGCATAAAATGCCGGAATAATTCCTCTGTATTTTTCTAAGTCTCTCATATTGTCCTCCTTTTTTATATCAGCCTTTTACAGCGCCCATGGTAATTCCTTTTGTAAAGTATTTCTGGAATGCCAGGAATACAACAATGATCGGAATTGCTGCCAGAGCTGCGCCGGCCATGATCAGACCGAAGTCCGTAGAGTTTTCTGCCTGCAGTTTGGCAATACCAAGGGAAATGGTAAGATTGCTGGTGCTGCTCAGCATGATCAACTGCATAAAGTAATCGTTCCAGGAATTAATAAAGGTAAAGATCGCAAGAGCTCCGATACCTGGTTTGATCATTGGAAGAGCCACGTCTGCAAAGGTTCTCCATTCACTTGCGCCGTCGATACGGGCCGCCTCCATCATCTCTCCCGGAATGCCTTCAGCGAACTGCTTGATCAGGAATACGCCAAAGGGCCAGCCCACAATAGGGAAGATCGTTGCCCACAGTGTATTATACAGATTCAGCGACGACATTTCACGGATCAGCGGAATCAGGATAACCTGTTTCGGAAGCGCCATTGCGCATACGATCAGTGTAAAAATAATGGTACGTCCCACAAAGCGTTTTTTTGCCAGGGCATAGCCGGCCATAGCTGCCGTGATACAGGTCAGCAGCATGGCAACTACTGCCATAAAGATAGTATTTCCCATCCAGCGGATTGCAGCCGGAACTTCAGGTCCTGCAAATACAATATCCGTAAATGGAACGTGGATTTCCCATAATGGGGCTACCTGTCTGCTGAAAAGCTTTTCGTAGTTTGCCAGAGTCCATTCCTGCGGAAACCACTGTGGTGTTGTGGCATTGATCGCCTGGGGCGTTTTAAAGGAGCCGGTAATGATCCAGTAAAGCGGGAATGTAAATCCGATAGCCAGAATAATGATAGTCAGGTAAGCCAGGATTTTATATAATTTTGTCTTTGTAAATTTTGTTTTCATAGCTTCCCCTCCTTACTTTTCACTGGTTACTTTAAACTGTATTGCAGAGAGAACCGCAATAATAATGGCAAGAACAACGCCCATTGCGTTTCCGTATCCGTAGCGGTACAGCTTAAATGCAGTGTGATAAATGTAATACATGATCGTGTCTGTGCTGTGGTTTGGTCCGCCGCTGGTAAGAAGCTGGATCAGGGCAAAGCACTGGAAGCTGTTAATGGTAGTGATAACCAGTATGTAAAGAGTAGTGGGTTTGATCTGAGCCCATTTGATCTTCCAGAATACCTGAAGATGATTTGCGCCGTCTACCTGTGCCGCTTCTACAAGAGACTGATCCACATTATTCAGAGCAGATACATAAAGTACGATAGGCTGTCCTACAGAAGTGGTGATCAAAATAAGAATGATACAGCCAAGAGCATATTTTTCATCACCCAGCCAGTTGATATTTTTTTCAAGAAGACCGGTGGATTTGCCGAGATAATTGAAAATACCGTAATAATTATTGAACATCCATTTCCACACAACAGTAACAGCTACAGAACCGGTAACAACCGGAAGATAGAATACGCAGCGGAACAGGGAGCACAGCGGGCCTGTCATATTGTTCAGCACTGAGCCTACCCACAGGGAAAAGATACAGGTTACAGGTACGGATACAATCACAATAATAAATGTATTTTTTAATGCGCCCAGGAAAACAGGATCCGTAAACAGTTCCTTGTAATTGGCAAGGCCTACAAAGATATCCTCACGGTTCATGGTAGAATCAAAGAAGCTGGTTATAATACACTGGAACATCGGATAGATGACAAATCCCAGAAAAAATACAAGACTTGGAAGCATAAACGCATATCCTGCGATGGTTTCTCTACGGGTAAGCGCTTTACTGCTTACTCCGTTTTTTTTCTTACTTGCTGCCAAGAGAAATCCCCCTTTCTATTACTCCTACAGAGACAAAACGCCCCTCCCGCGCAAACGCAGGAAGGGCGCCCGAGTTCTCATTTTGCAAATATGCAGTTGCAGTTTCGGTTATATTACTGAGCTACTGCTGCATTTGCGGTTGTAGTAAATTCTTCAACTGCTGTCTTAACATCTGTGCCGGAACCAATCTGCTGAAGCATGTTCCACCATGCGGTACGGGCCTCTGCCCATCCGCCTACTACCTGGTAATAATCGCCCATGTAATCAACGAAAGTAGAATATTCAGTCATCAGTTCATCGTCTTCGTAAATGTTTCCGATATCTTTTACCGGCCAGTAGCTGGAAGCTTTAACACTTTCTACTACCTGTTTTTCATCGTTTGCCATAAAGTCGATAAAGGTTTTGGAAGCTTCGATCTTGGCCTCATCGCCGTTATCAAAGATACCGAATCCCCAGATACCGCCGCAGAGCTGAGGCTCGCCGCTTTCTGTAGGGAATGCCATTGGAAGAACATCAAATGCGATGTTTTCAAGATTGTTCTTTTCCTGAGCTACGTTCCAGCAGAATGCCATTGCAAGTGTTCCGTTGCAGAAAAGGTTGATCTCATCTGCGCCCTGGAGAGAAGCGTCGAAGTTGATTCCGTCCATACCGGAAAGAAGCTCAAGAGCTTTAATGTTTTCTTCGCTGTTTGCTGTGTATTCGGTGTGCTCCGGATTGGTAAAGGTACCGCCGTAAAGGTTGTTTACCAGTGCGCGGGTTCCCTGGTCGCCGCCCTGACCTGCACAGTAAACTGCGCCTACGTTTTCCTGGCCGGAGTCATAAACTGCCTGAACTGCTTTTTTGAAGTCCTCTGTAGTCCAGGTGCGGGTTTCTTCGTCAATATACTGCATAGCGTCTGCAGCTTCAAAAACGTCTTTATTGATTGCCATGGTATGAGCAGTCATACAGAGAGGATACTCATAATATATGCCGTCATTGCTTTTGCATGCAGCCTCAACAGACGGATAAATAGCTTCTTTGGCTTCATCAGTCCAGAGATCAGCAAGGTCTACCATTAATCCTTTTGCACCCCAGTTTGCAACCAGACGTTCCGGTCCTTCCAGAACAATATCCGGTGCCTGTCCGCCTTCAATTGCAGTGTTGATCTGGTCATCTCCGTTTGTGTAGTCCAGATACTCTACTGTCACGTTGAGCTCAGGATGCGCCTCATTAAAGCTGGCGATCAGACTGTCTACTGTTGCGGCATCGCCCCAGCTTCCGATTGGGTAGGTCCATAAGGTAATGTCAGTCGCTTTGTCAGCTTTTTCATCCTTAGCAGCAAATGCAGTTACAGGGAATGCCAATGTGCATGCCAATGAAAGCGCCAAGATTTTTCGATACGTCATATTGTACCCTCCTTCTTATTTGGATGACTACCTGTCTTGGCAATCATTAATAAATTGATAATAAAAATATAAGTCGCTTTCGTCATTTTATCAATAGATATTGCAAAAACTATTATAAAAATTTTCATTTTCCATAAAAAAATTAAAAATTTTCATTTACAGCGTAGTATCACAGGACAAAATTTCAGGGATGATCTCTGAAAGAGCTTCTGCAAGCTGTCGGTGCCCTTCCTCTGTAAGGTGCATGAAATCTACATTATTTGGTTCAGCAGTAACCACCTGGTTTGCATCCAGATATGCACAGCCCGTCAGATCTGCGATCTTTTTGTATTCTTCCGCAAGCTTCTGAGATTTTTCTGCGCAGCCTTTTCCCATGGTTCCTCCTACCTCGGAAGTTTCATAGCGTTTGTCAATATTCTGAGGCGTTACAATGAGGATAGAAGGCCTGCCGTTTTTCCAGCAGTCAGTTGTGGAAACTGCTTTGGAGATCAGACGCTTCAGGCCAAGCGCAATACATTCGGCAGAAGCGCCGAAACGTTCCTTGGTATCATTTGTACCAAGCATAATGATCAGCAGATCTACAGGCTCATGGCTCATAAGGCATGGATAAACATAGTCCAGACCGCTGAGCGCCTCGTGGATCGGATCGTCAAAGGTGGTAGTACGGCCGCTTAAACCTTCTTCCAGGATCAGCCACTGGTCTCCCAGCTTTTTTTGCAGAAGACAGGTCCAGCGCTGGCTTTCATCAAATCGTCCTCCGGTTTTGGCACAATAGCCGTGAGTGTTGGAATCACCAAAACAAACTACATGTTTTTTCATAGTCATACCCTCCAATAATATTGTTTTATCAATATTATAATTAATTTTATGATTTCTGAAAATACTTTTCTTTATCAGTTGCGGAGGAAAATAATTTATATTATACTTTTTGTTAGGAAATTAAGGTTTTGGAGATTTATTATAAAGAAATCAGGAGGCAGACTCATGACGGATTCTATTTTAGACGCAATGACAGAACAGTATAATTCTATGACCCGTTCCGGAAAGAAGCTGGCAAATTATATTTTGTCTAATACTGCAGAAACTCAATATTTATCTATTACATCGCTGGCTGAAAATTCCGGTGTATCGGAAGCGACTATTACCCGGTTTTGCCGTATGCTGGGATTAAATGGATATCATGAGCTGAAACTGGCTCTTGCAAAATCAGAACGGGCGAATACGGCCGCTGATTCTGAAGATGCGCTTCTGGCTGTCAGCGACAGTGGGTCTCTGGAAAAGATGTGCCGTAACCTGAGAGACTCTTATCTTTCGTCTATTAATGAGACGATTTTTCAACTGGATACTCTTTCTCTGAAACTGGCAGTGGATCTGCTTGTGCAGGCAAGACATGTGTATTGTTTTGGACAGGGGGGAAGTATGGTAACTGCAAAGGAAGCCTGGGCGCTGTTTGCAACAGTAACTCCAAAGTTTATTCATATTGAGGATTCCCATATGCAGACCATTGCGACTGCGCTTCTCACTCCCGGAGATGTGATTTTGTTTTTCTCTTATTCCGGTTCTACCAGAGATATGCAGGAAGTACTGGATCTGGCAAAAGAACGCCATATTCCCATTGTTCTTATTACGCATTTTCGTAAATCACTGGCTGCCAGTTATGCAAATGTTTCTCTTATCTGCGGCTATAATGAAAATCCTCTGCAGTCCGGCTCCATAGCGACAAAAATCGGTCAGATGTTTTTGATCGACTGCTTATTTAATGCATACTGCAGCCAGAATACAGATGAAAATTCAGCAGCAAGAGATGCAACTTCCCAGGCTATTTCACGCAAGCTGTTATAGGCTACTGATTCCGGGCAGGAGGCTGGCGGAACTGCTTTTTATAGGCCCGGGAAAAAGTGGTGTAATCCCTGAAGCCGCTCTGAAGAGCGGCTTTCATAACAGGTGTTCCCCGGGCGATGAGGGAACGGGCAAGGAGAAGCCGTTTGCTTGTAACATAGCTGTGGATGGTGCAGCCGGTTTCTTCTTTGAATTTCCGCATCATATGATATTTGCTGAAAAAGAACCGGGCTGCCAGAGCGTCAATGGAAAGATCCTGCTCAAGATTCTGGTTGATATATGCCACAAGCTGTTCCACATGGGAATCAGAGGAATAGGATCTCTGATCAGTAATGTACTGTTTTTGCAGAAAAATACGGTTTACATGAACCATGAACTCAGTGAAAAGAGCCTGTTTCAGAAGCTGATCTCCGAATTGAGTGCCGGAGATCGCAGTTTCCAGTTCATAGAGAATGGATTTTATCTGCTCCATAAGCCGGGTGTCCAGACGGATCAGGCTGAAGCTGCGGTCATTTGCTTTCTGAAAGCAGGTATTCAGTTCGGATGTCTGAAGATCGTCTCTGATCCACAGGATAAAACGTTCATAGGGAACGGAAAAATCAATTTCAGGCATATGAATAGCCCCCCGGCTTACAAGGATAATATCCCAGGGCTTCAGATGATATGCCTTTCCTTCTATATGATAGGTGACTTTTCCGGAGAGAAAAACAATGATTTTATGAAAATCATGATAATGGTAAAAATATTCTTTTTCAGTTTGATCTTTAATATGAAACAACCGGAAATCCTCTTTTAAATATCCTGTTTTTTCTTTCTGGACAGGTATGGAATAATTGTTTTCCTGCTCTGAGTCCCGGGAAACGGGAAGGGTATCCGGATGGTATGAAGATGTTTTCATGTATTTCAGCTCCTGGTGTTATTTACAGTCAGTTTATCGCAGATGAAGAATGACTGCAAGAACAAAAAACAGATGAGGAGCAGACTGAGTTACTGTGAAGATCGTAAGCAGCAATCGCACTGACAGGAGTATGGGGTCAGAAATATAAAAGCAGTTTTTGCAATGTAACAGGCATTTTATCCTATATACATAGAAAAAAATATCAGATATAATAATAACAGAATAAAGGTGAACATAAGATTCAATGGAGGGTTTTAAGATGGCAGGCTGCATTACAATGGTGAAATATCAGGGACTTGGCAATGATTATCTGGTTCTGGATCCTAATAAAAATCGTGTACAGCTTCAGGGGAAAAAGATTGCCCTGATGTGTCAGAGAGGATTTGGTCTGGGGGCAGACGGTGTTTTGTACGGACCTGTAGAAATCAATGGCAAAACAGGCGTGCATATTTTTAATGCAGACGGAAGCGAGGCTGCGATCAGTGGAAACGGCGTAAGGATTTTTGCAAAATATCTTATGGATCAGGGATATGTAAAAGAAAAGAAGTTTTCCATTGAAACTCTGGCCGGTCCCATCGAGGTAGAATGTCTGAACAGCCGTGCGACAGAATTTCGTGTAAACATGGGGAAGGCTTCCTTTTTGTCAAAGGAAATTCCGGTAACAGGAGAGGTTCGTGAAGTTATCAATGAGGATTTCTCTTTCCATGGAAAGGATTATAAAGCAACCTGTCTGACAGTAGGAAATCCTCACTGCATTATCTTTATGGATAAGGTCAGCAAGGATTTGGTAAAGGATCTGGGTCCTTATGTGGAAAATGCAGACGAATTTCCGGAAAGAATGAATCTCCAGATCTGCCGTAAGATTGACACAGGAAATCTGGATATTGAGATATGGGAAAGAGGTTCCGGTTATACAAAAGCCTCCGGTACCGGAAGCTGCGCCGCAGCAGTGACCGCTTACCGTCTGGGAATGGTGGAGAGCCGTGTGAATGTAAACCAGCCAGGCGGAATGATCCAGATCGACATTACAGATAACGGTGATATTTATATGACCGGAAGTGTCGGATATATTGCGGATATGAGAGTTGCGGAGAGCTTTTTCTCCTGATGGCGTCTGATGCGGTAATTAAAACTGAATTATTATAGAAACTTTACTTCTCCCGGTTTTTGTGCGGTCAGATATAAACAGCTGTCGCAGGAACCGGGAGTTTATGCTATACTGTTTTTGTAATCAATAAGGCAAAAGATATGTGCATTATGGGAGTGGAGAAACAATGTATCAATATGAAAAAAAGAACCGAAAATCATTAGGCGCTCAGACAGAGGATGAGCTGATGAAATATATTCTTCAGAAACCTGTAAAACCGGGGCAGAAGATTCCCAATGAATTTGAGCTGGCAGAGAAATTTGGTGTAGGACGGAGTACTATCCGGGAAGCTGTAAAAGGACTTGTTTCCAGAGGGATTCTGGAGGTGCGCAGAGGGTCGGGAACATATGTGATCAATACAAACTCTCTGGAAGAAGATCCTCTGGGATTTGGAAAAATAGAAGATAAATATGAGCTGGCTCTGCAGTTGTTTGAAGTAAGGCTGATGATTGAGCCGGAGATTGCCGCTATCGCCTGTAAAAATGCCTCGGATGAGGATTTGGTTCATCTGAAAAAGCTGTGTGACGAAACTGAGGAACTGTATCTGGGCGGCCACAACCATATCAAAAAGGATATTGAATTTCATACCTTTATTGCAAAATGCAGCAAAAATCAGGTAGTTGAGATTCTTCTTCCGGTGATTCACACCGCAGTACTTACCTTTGCAAATGTAACTCACAGACTTTTGAGAGATGAAACCATCCGTACCCACAGAGCCATTAACAATGCAATTCTCGCACGGGATTCCGTGGGAGCAAAATGCGCCATGATCACCCATCTGACTTATAACCGGCAGACGATCATGAAGATTCTTCAGGAGCGTTCCGAAAAAAATACGGAAAACATCTGATGTTTTAGAACGCAAAAAGACAACTTAAAAAATCCTATGGGAAGAATATACTAAATCAAAGCGATTATTCTTGGAAATAATCGCTTTTTTTGTGCAAAAAACAGAAAAGAATTTAAAGACATCATATATATTGACGGAGAAAATGGGGAATCCTATAATGAGGGCAAATAACATAAGACGTCAGATGTTAATCTGCTGAATGAGAAAACTGTTTTATATTAACAAAGGAGGATTTTATTTATGTCTATGGAAGGTACTGCATTGAACCCTACACGACTGGTTGCAGCGGCGCTGATTGGACTGGTAATCTTACTTGTACTCATCATTAAATTTAAAATCCAGGCAATGGTAGCCATTCTCATTGGGGCAATTTCAATAGGCCTGATTGCCGGAATGCCCTTTGAGAATATTGTTACAGCCGTGAATGACGGTATCGGAAACACATTAAAAGGAATTGCGCTGCTGGTAGGTCTTGGCTCCATGTTCGGCGCAATACTGGAAGTTTCGGGCGGAGCCCAGACGCTGGCAGTTACAATGGTCAGACGCTTTGGCGATAAGAAAGCCGCCTGGGCTCTTGGAATCACTGGTCTGGTTATTGCAATGCCGGTATTTTTTGACGCAGGTCTTATTATCCTGATCCCACTGGCATTTTCCCTGGCAAAGAGAACCAGACGCTCTTCTCTGTTTTATGCAATTCCGCTTCTTGCCGGACTTGCAGTTGGTCATGCCTTTATTCCACCTACACCGGGGCCGGTCCTGGTGGCAACCATGCTGAACGTAGACCTCGGATGGGTTATTATGGTGGGTATTTTCTGTGGCGTTTTTGCAATGATCGCAGCAGGTCCGGTATGGGGAGCCATTTGCGGAAAGAAATATATGATCCCTGTTCCGGAACATGTGGCAGAGCAGCAGGATATTGATGAATCAAAGCTGCCGAATTTCTGGACTATTGTCGGAATCATTCTGATTCCTCTTGTACTGATTATTATGGACTCTGTCTGTGGAGTTGTTCCGGCGCTCAGCGCGCTGGCACCGGTGTTCTCTTTTCTGGGAGAGCCGTTTGTAGCCCTTCTGATCGCAACAGTGGCAGCAATGTTTATTCTTGGAATCAGACACGGCTATACAACTGAAGAGCTGGAAAAGGTTATGACAAAATCTCTGGAGCCTACAGGTCTTATCCTTCTGGTAACTGCCTGCGGCGGTGTGCTCCGCTATATGCTGCAGTATTCCGGACTTGGCGAAGTAATCGGAGACGCAGTTTCTTCTGCAAACCTTCCGATCGTAGTAGTAGCCTTTGTGGTAGCGGCTCTTGTAAGGATCAGCGTTGGTTCTTCTACAGTTGCCATGACAATGGCAGCAGGAATCGTAGCAGCCCTTCCGGGAATTGCAGAGCTCTCTCCGCTGTATCTTGCATGTACTACAGCGGCAGTAGCAGGCGGTGCAACTGTCTGCTCCCACTTTAATGATTCCGGTTTCTGGCTGGTAAAATCGCTGGTGGGAATGGATGAAAAGACAACCCTGAAAACATGGACTATTATGGAAACCCTGGTAGGTGTGACCGGATTTATCGTAGCGTTGATTATTTCTATGTTTGCATAACAAAGTGACGGAAACTGTTTGAACACAGATTTTCTGTCAGGGAAAAAGAAAGGAAGATTGTGATGAAATTAGTAAGTCAGGAAATGAGAAAAATAGCTCCTGAGCTGGATCCTCTTCGTATTGGAACAGGCTGGAAGCCGGAAGATCTTTCCAAGCCCCAGGTGATTATTGAAAGTACTTTTGGAGACAGCCATCCGGGAAGCGGACATCTGAATATTCTGGTGGAGGAAGTCCGTAAAGGAATTGAAAAGGCCGGAGGTCATGGTGCACGTTATTTCTGTACTGATATCTGCGACGGAGAAAGCCAGGGAACAGACGGAATCAATTATAGTCTGGCAAGTCGGGAAATGATCGCCAATATGATTGAAATTCATGCGAATGCAACTCCTTTCGATGCAGGCGTTTATCTGGCAAGCTGTGACAAGGGGATGCCGGGAAATCTGATAGGTCTGGCAAGAGCAGATGTACCGTCGGTAGTGGTTCCGGGCGGAACCATGAATGCCGGACCGGAGATGCTTACTCTGGAGCAGCTTGGCATGTACAGCGCAAAATATGAACGGGGAGAAATTGATGAGGAAAAGCTGGAGTGGGCCAAGTGCAACGCCTGTCCAAGCTGCGGCGCATGTTCCTTTATCGGAACTGCGTCCACCATGCAGATTATGGCAGAGGCTCTGGGACTTGCTCTTCCGGGAAGTGCTCTGATGCCTGCAACAAGTCCTGATCTTCTGGAATATGCAAGGCAGGCAGGAGAGCAGGCAGTAAAGCTTGCAACTATGCCGGGGATGCGTCCAAGCGAGATTGTCACAGAAAAAAGTTTTGAAAATGCCATTCTGGTTCATGCGGCTGTATCAGGAAGCACCAACTGCCTTCTTCATATTCCGGCCATTGCTCATGAGTTTGGCATTGAGATCACAGGAGATACCTTTGACCGGCTGCACAGAAATGCCCGTTATCTTCTGGATGTACGTCCGGCCGGTCGGTGGCCGGCAGAGTGCTTCTACTATGCAGGAGGTGTTCCTGCAATTATGGAAGAAATTAAGGAGCATCTGCATCTGGACGTTATGACTGTTACAGGCAAAACCCTTGGTGAAAACCTGGAGGAACTCCGAAGAAACGGTTTCTATGAAAAATGTGAGAAATGGCTTCAGGAATTTAACAGACGCTACAATGTAAATCTTACCAGAGAGGATATTATCCGTTCTTATGACAATGCCATCGGAACGGACGGAAGCATTGCCGTTCTCAGAGGAAATCTGGCTCCGGAGGGAGCAGTGATCAAGCACACTGCATGTCCAAAGGAAATGTTCCGGGCAGTTCTGAACGCAAGACCCTTTGACAGTGAGGAAGAGTGTTTGGATGCAGTGCTTCATCACAGGGTACAGAAAGGCGATGCAGTATTTATCCGCTACGAGGGTCCGAAAGGAAGCGGAATGCCGGAGATGTTTTATACCTCTGAGGCAATCAGCAGCGATAAAGAACTTGGAAGAAGCATTGCCCTGATCACAGACGGTCGCTTTTCCGGGGCATCCACAGGACCGGTTATTGGACACTGTAGCCCTGAGGCTGTTGAAGGCGGTCCCATTGCTCTGGTAGAGGAAGGAGATCTGATCGAGATTGATGTTCCGGCCCGTAAGCTGAACATTATCGGAGTCAAAGGTCAGCGCAGATCTATGGAAGAAATTGATGAGATTCTGGAAGAACGCCGCAAAAACTGGCAGCCCCGTGAACCCAAATACAAAAAAGGCGTGCTTCGTTTATTCAGTCAGCATGCGGTAAGCCCCATGAAGGGCGCTTATCTGGAATAGATTTTTACAGGAGGCAATTATGGGAGTAAAAGATTCTGGTCAAAATACGCACATATTCATTACCATAGGAGAGATCATGCTTCGCCTGACCCCTCCCAACCATGAAAAAATCCGAATGGCCTCCAGTTTTGAGGCAAGCTACGGCGGAAGTGAAGCAAACATTGCGCTGGCGCTTGCGAACCTTGGCATAGACAGCACTTTTTTTACCGTTGTTCCCAATAACAGCCTGGGAAAAAGCGCTGTCCGGATGCTGAGAAGCAATGATGTGCACTGTGCTCCGGTGATCTTCAGTACACCTGAGGAGACGCCCACTCACCGTATGGGCTGCTATTACCTGGAAACCGGGTACGGGATCCGGGCAAGCAAGGTTACCTACGACAGAAAGCACAGTGCCATTACAGAATATGATTTCAGTCATTATGATTTTGAAAGACTTCTGGAAGGGTATACATGGCTGCATTTAAGCGGGATTACTCCGGCTCTTGGCAAAAGCTGCCGGGAAATGATCCTTACCTGTCTGAAAATTGCCCGTAAAAAAGGACTGACAGTGAGCTTTGACGGGAATTTCAGAAGTACTCTGTGGACATGGGAAGAGGCAAGAGATTTTTGCACTCAGTGTCTGCCTTATGTGGATGTTCTTCTGGGAATTGAACCCTGCCATCTCTGGAAAGATGAGACAGATCACAGTCAGGGGGATGTGAAGGACGGTCTGCCCATGCAGCCGGATTTTCAGCAGCAGGAAAAGATTTTTGAGGAATTTGTCCGCAGATATCCCAATCTGAAATGTATTGCCCGTCATGTGCGCTATGCCCATACGGGAAGTGAAAACAGCTTAAAGGCTTATATGTGGTATCAGGGACATACTTATGAAAGCAGGCTGTTTACGTTTCAGATCCTGGACCGTGTAGGCGGGGGCGATGCTTTTGCCAGTGGACTGATCTATGCCATGATGAAAGAGTATGAGCCAACGGATATGGTAAACTTTGCGGTTGCCAGCAGCGCCATCAAACATACCATTCACGGAGATGGAAATATTACCGATGATGCAGATACTATCCGAAGTCTGATGGATATGAGCTTTGATATAAAAAGATAACAGAAAGGAATGGATAATAATGAAAACACTTGAAGAGCAGTTTTATGATTATGCAGTAGTTCCCGTAGTAGTTCTCAATGATGCAGAGGATGCGGCTCCCCTGGCAGATGCTCTGGTAAAAGGCGGTCTTCCCTGTGCAGAGGTGACCTTTCGTACAGAGGCGGCAGAGGAGTCTATTCGTATTATGAGCGAAAAATATCCGGAAATGCTGGTTGGCGCAGGTACGATCCTGACTGTTGATCAGGTAGATCGAGCAGTGGCAGCAGGTGCAAAATTTATCGTAAGCCCGGGCTTTGACCCGGAGATCGTAGATTACTGCCTGAAAAAAAATATTCCTGTTTTTCCCGGATGCGTTTCTCCTTCCGAGGTGGCGCAGGCGGTAAAACGTGGACTGAAAGTTGTAAAATTCTTCCCGGCAGAGCAGGCCGGAGGACTTGCCATGCTGAAAGCTATGGCAGCGCCCTATACCATGCTGAAGTTCATGCCTACCGGCGGGATAAATACAAAGAATCTGAAGGAGTATCTTGGTTTTTCCAAAATTCTCTGCTGTGGCGGAAGCTGGATGGTAAAAGGCGATATGATTAAAAATAAAGAATTTGACAAGATTACAGAAATGACAAAAGAAGCAGTAGAGCTTGCGGCAGCTGCCCGCAGATCATAATGGAGGGAAATAAAATGAATCTTAATTTAAGACCAAAGGAAGAATGTGCATTTGATGCGGTATCTCTGGGAGAGGTTATGCTGAGACTGGATCCGGGTGAAGGAAGAATCCGTACAGCAAGAAGCTTTCGTGCATGGGAAGGCGGAGGAGAGTACAATGTTGCCCGTGGCCTGCGCCGCTGCTTCGGACTGAAAACTGCTGTGATCACAGCGTTTGCAGACAATGAAGTGGGGATGCTCATGGAAGATTTTATTCTGCAGGGTGGTGTTGATACTTCTCTTATTAAATGGATGGAAACAGACGGGATAGGAAGAACCTGCCGCAACGGTCTGAATTTTACAGAAAGAGGATTCGGGATCCGGGGAGCAATAGGATGCTCCGACCGTGCCAATACAGCTATTTCCAAGGCAACGCCTGAGGACTTTGATTTTGAGTATATTTTTGGTGAACTGGGCGTACGCTGGCTTCATACAGGCGGAATTTATGCGGCTTTGTCCGAACAGTCCTGCGAAACAGTTCTGGCAGCTATCAAGACTGCAAAGAAATATGGCACGATTGTTTCTTATGATCTGAATTACCGTCCTTCCATGTGGAGCGCCATCGGCGGTCTGGAAAAGGCGAGAGAGGTCAATCGGGAGATTGCGAAATATGTAGATGTGATGATCGGCAACGAAGAGGACTTTACCGCATGTCTCGGACTTGAGGTAGAGGGCAATGACGCGGAGCTGAAGGAACTGAATCTGGACGGTTACCGTAAGATGATCAATCATGCGGCAGAAATTTATCCAAACTTCAAGGCAGTGGCAACTACACTTCGTGAGGTAAAAACAGCTACCGTCAACGACTGGAGCGCCATCTGCTGGGCAGACGGACAGATTTATCAGTCCAGAGAATATAAGGGACTGGAGATCATGGACCGTGTAGGCGGCGGTGATTCCTTTGCTTCCGGACTGATCTACGGCCTTATGACTACAGGAAATGCAGAAATTGCGGTGAATTACGGTGCTGCTCACGGAGCCCTGGCAATGACAACACCGGGCGATACCACTATGGTAAATAAAAAAGAAGTGGAAGCAGTTATGGGCGGCGCAGGAGCCAGGGTAAAACGATAAGATAAAACAATAAAAAACAAGTGCTGCAGAGCGCCGGTTTCTTCAGAGCAGAAACCGGCGTTTTTCGTTGAAGATTTTCAGGGTCCATGTTAAAATATACATAATTATCATCCGGTATATGGGAAGATTACAGAGAAACGGAGGAGAGCTCATGAAGCTTACAATGCTTGGTACAGGCAACGCACTTGTGACAGAGTGTTACAATACCTGTTTTGTTGTTCAGAATGGAAAAAAACATCTGCTTGTGGATGGCGGCGGAGGAAATACTCTGCTGGCTCAGCTGAAGCATGCCGGATTTAACTGGATGGATATGAGAGAGATTTTCGTAACCCATAAGCATGTGGATCATCTTATGGGAATTGTGTGGATGATCCGCATGATCTGTCAGTATATGCGCCAGGGGCAGTATCAGGGTGAGGCATGGATCTACGGACATGACGAGGTAATAGCGATTCTGAAAGAAATGGCAGACAGGCTTCTTTCCGGAAAAGAGACGTGTTTTATAGGGAACAGGCTGCATATGGAAGTGGTCGGAGACGGGGAAGAGCGTACTCTTATAGGGAAAAAGGTGACTTTTTTTGATATTGGCTCCACCAAAGCGAAGCAGTACGGATTCTGCATGGATATGGGAGATGGAGAAAAGCTTACCTGCTGTGGGGACGAGCCCTACAATGAGTGTGAAAGAAACTATGCAGAAAACAGCAAATGGCTCCTTCATGAGGCTTTTTGTCTTTATGATCAGGCAGAGGAGTTTCATCCTTATGAAAAGCATCACTCCACGGCGAAAGATGCCTGTGAGCTGGCAGAAAGTCTGAGGGTAAAAAATCTTATTCTGTACCACACAGAGGATAAAAATATTTCCAGAAGAAAGGAACTGTACACTGCTGAAGGAAAAAAATACTTCCGGGGAAATATTTTTGTTCCGGAGGATCTGGAAACCATTGATCTGTAGACCATTGATCTGCAGATCGCAGCAACAGGAACATTCCGCCGGTCCCTGCGGAATTAAGGTCTGCAGGCAGGAAATATAAAGACTGTCATTTCCGGCTTCTCTTGAAGTTTGGGGCAGGATATGGTATGCTAGGAACACTTGATACGTACCGGTTTTTCGGAACCGGCACTGTCTTGATAAATATAAAGAAAGAAGGTGAAGCTGTGGTTGAGTTAGATCAGTTCAAGAGTATTCTTGCAACATACACAGAACCATTAGTGGAAGTGAGGGATTCACTTTGACCTGGCTAATAAAGAAAAGCGGGTTGAAGAATTAGAGCGCGAGATGGAAGCGCCGGATTTCTGGGATGATGCAGAAACATCTCAGAAAAAAATGAAAGAATTAAAAAGCATGAAGGACGACATGGAAACCTATCATAATCTGGTGACGCAGATGGATGATATGGAAACCATGATCGAGATGGGGTACGAAGAAAACGATCCGGATCTGATCCCTGAAATTCAGGAGATGCTGGACGAGTTTCGTACTGATTTTGATAACATCAGAGTAAAAACACTTCTCTCAGGAGAGTATGACAGTGAAAACGCCATTATCAAGCTGAATGCCGGAGCAGGAGGAACGGAGGCCTGCGACTGGTGCGGAATGCTGTACCGTATGTACAGCCGCTGGGTGGACCGCAAAGGTTTTACTATGGAGGTGCTTGATTATCTTGACGGCGATGAGGCAGGTGTAAAATCTGTTACTTTCCAGGTAAACGGAGAGAATGCCTATGGCTATCTGAAATCCGAGAAAGGCGTACACCGTCTTGTGCGGATCTCTCCGTTTAATGCAGCAGGTAAGCGTCAGACTTCTTTTGTATCCTGTGACGTTATGCCGGATATCAAAAAAGACCTGGATGTGGAGATCAATGATGAAGATATCCGTATTGATACCTACCGAAGCAGCGGCGCCGGCGGACAGCATATCAATAAGACCTCTTCTGCCATCCGTATCACACATTTTCCTACAGGAATCGTGGTACAGTGTCAGAATGAGCGTTCTCAGCATATGAACAAGGATAAAGCGATGCAGATGCTGAAAGCAAAACTCTATCTTCTGAAGCAGCAGGAGGCGGAGGAAAAGCTTTCCGGTATCCGGGGAGAGGTAACGGAGATTGGCTGGGGTAATCAGATCCGTTCCTATGTTATGCAGCCATATACTATGGTGAAGGATCACCGTACAAACGAAGAAACCGGAAACGTGGATGCAGTGATGGACGGAGGCATTGATCTGTTTATCAATGCATATCTGAAATGGATCGCTCTGTCAAAGAAAGCGGAGTAATATAGTAACGTTCACAGTAGCTTATGCTCCTCTCTTTATGAGTGCCCTGCAAAAAATACTTGCAGACTGTACTCAGGTGTGATAACATATCCCTCGTAGGAAAACAGGTGTCTTTTTGAAGCGGACATCCCTTCGGGGGATATCTTTTTATCACATACAGGAGAAAGGACATGGAAAAAACAACAGAAAAAAATAAATATTATGTAGTAAAAGAAAGGGCGGTTCCTGAAGTACTTTTGAAGGTAGTACAGGCAAAGCGCCTCCTTGATTCGGAAAAGGTCAGTACGGTTCAGGAGGCGGCAGAGCAGACAGGGATCAGCCGCAGTTCTTTTTATAAATATAAGGATGATATTTTTCCTTTTCATGAACAGGCAAGGGGAAAAACAATTACCTTTATTATACAGATGGACGACGAGCCCGGACTTTTGTCCGCAGTTCTTCAGACTATAGCAAAGTTTCACGGAAATATTCTTACCATTCACCAGAGTATTCCCATTAACGGAGTGGCCACGCTGACTTTAAGTGTGGATATCCTTCCGGGAAGGGGAGATGCAGAGGCTATGGTGGAGGATATTGAGAGAACTGAAGGTATTCATTACCTGAAGCTTCAGGGAGGAGAATAGCCGGACCATCGAACAGAAAAGGCTGTTGCGAAGCAGCGTAAAAGCAGAAAACAGCCGGAAGAAACTTATATGGGAGGAAGATATGGTAAATATAGCAGTATTAGGATACGGCACAGTAGGCAGCGGTGTCGTTGAGGTTATCAACACAAACCATAAGAGCATTAATAAAAGGGCCGGCGCAGAGATCAATATCAAATATGTACTGGACCTCAGAGACTTCCCGGGAGATCCTGTTCAGGAGATTCTGGTTCATGATTATGAGATCATTGCCAATGATCCGGAGGTAGATATCGTTGTTGAGGTTATGGGAGGCATTGAACCTGCATATACCTTTGTGAAGCGTGCGCTGGAGGCCGGGAAGAGTGTATGTACCTCTAACAAGGCTCTTGTTGCAAAGCACGGTCCGGAGCTTATGGAAATTGCCCGTCAAAAAGATATTAATTTCCTGTTTGAGGCAAGCTGCGGAGGCGGTATTCCCATTATACGTGCTCTGAATTCCTCTCTTACAGCAGATGAGATCGATGAGATCACCGGAATCCTCAATGGAACAACAAACTATATGCTTTATAAAATGAGCACAGAAGGCTCTGAGTTTGATGCGGTTCTCAAAGAGGCTCAGGAAAAGGGATATGCAGAGGCGGATCCCACAGCGGATGTGGAAGGCTATGATGCATGCCGTAAAATTGCCATTCTTTCTTCACTTGCCTATGGAAAATTCCTTAATTATGAAGAAATTTATACGGAGGGCATTACAAAGGTTACACCGGAAGATATGGAGTATGCGGCAGAGCTGGGAATGACAGTCAAGCTTCTGGCAACCAGCCGTAAGGTAGGAAATGATTCTTTTTATGCGATGGTAGCTCCGTTCCTTCTGGGCAAAAACAGTCCGCTGTACAGCGTCAACGGAGTATTCAACAGTGTGTTTGTACATGGAAATGTTCTTGGCGATGCCATGTTTTATGGAAGCGGCGCAGGCAAGCTGCCAACAGCAAGCGCTGTTGTGGCTGACGTTGTGGACGAGGCAAAACATCTTCACAGAAATATTATGACAAACTGGACCAGCAGACCGCTTCATCTGATGGAGCTGGATCAGGTTGCGGGAAGATTTTTTGTACGGGTAAAAGGAGCTACTGTAGAGCAGGTGGAGGAAGTATTCGGAAAGGTCGAGATCGTTAATCTGAAAAAGCTTCCGGGAGAGTTTGCATTTGTGACTTCTGTGATGAAGCAGGCTGAATATAAAGAAAAAGCAGCCCGTCTGAATGGAAAAGTGGTTTCCATGATTCGTGTAAAAGACTGAGCTGAAGTGCACCTGAGACAACGGGCAGCCGGGAGACAGTACTCAGAAGTGTACCTGAATGTCTGGAAATAACAGGCAGCGAGGAGGTAATTATGAAATATGTTGTGGTTTTGGGAGACGGAATGGCGGACTGGCCAATGGAAAGTCTGAATGGCGGAACACCCCTTTCCTGCGCCGTTACCCCATGTATGGATGAGCTGGCGGGAATGTCCGAAATCGGAACTGTTTCCACCATACCTGGAGGAATGGCGCCGGGAAGTGATACGGCAAATCTCTCTGTGATGGGCTATGATCCCAGGAAATATTACACAGGGAGATCTCCTCTGGAGGCTCTGAGCATCGGAGTGGATATGAAGGAAAGCGATGTGGTTTATCGCTGCAATCTTGTGACTTTGACAGAGGAGGATGTTCCTTATGAGGAACAGAGAATTCTGGATCACAGCTCCGGAGAGATCAGTACAGAGGACGCGGCAATTCTTCTCAGAGATGTGTGCCAGGAGCTGAAAAATGAAAACTGCAGTTTTTATGTGGGAACCAGCTATCGTCACTGTCTTGTGTGGGAAAATGGAAAAAATCTGGAGCTTACACCGCCTCATGATGTGCTGACACAGAGGGTCGGAAATTATCTGCCGGAGGATGAAATGCTTTTGTCCATGCAGAAAAAAAGCTATGAGATCCTGAAGGATCATCCGCTGAACCGGAAACGGAAAGAGCAGGGACTGAACCCGGCAAACAGCTTCTGGTTCTGGGGCGCAGGCACAAAGCCCATCCTTACATCTTTTGAGAAGATCTATCACAAAAAGGGAGTGATGATCTCTGCTGTGGATCTTCTGAAGGGAATTGCAGCGGGAGCAGAAATGGACTGCAGGATCGTGGAAGGAGCAAACGGCGGGCTTCATACCAACTATGAAGGGAAAGCCCGGGCTGCGGTAAAGGCTTTGACAGAGGAAGGTTACGATTTTGCGTATATTCATGTGGAAGCGCCGGATGAAATGGGGCATCAGGGAAGCGTTGAACGCAAGATCCAATCCATAGAATATCTTGATCATAGGCTGATACGCCTGGTGAAAGAGGGACTGGACGCAGCGGGAGAGGATTACCGGATGCTGATCCTTCCGGATCATCCTACGCCTGTGAAGGTGCGGACACATGTGGCAGAGCCGGTACCGTATCTTCTTTATGACAGCACAGCTCCCCGGAGCCACAACTGGCATTATAATGAAAAGGAAGCACTGGAAAGCGGAATCAAAGTAGAACACGGCTGGGATATGATGAAATATCTTTTCGGAGGAAAATTATGTTAATTGTAAAAAAATTCGGAGGCACCTCGGTGGCAAATAAAGAACGTATTTTTAATGTTGCCCGCAGGTGTATCGAGGATTATAAAAATGGAAATGATGTAGTAGTGGTGCTTTCTGCAATGGGAAAGTACACAGATGAGCTGATCACCATGGCGCAGGATATCAGTGAAAAGCCGCCAAAGAGAGAAATGGATATGCTTTTTACTATCGGAGAACAGATGTCTGTAGCTCTTATGAGCATGGCAATGGACAGCCTGGGCGTTCCGGCGGTATCCCTGAATGCTTTTCAGGTAGCTATGCATACCACAAGCGTACATGGCAATGCCAGACTGAAACGAATTGATACAGAGCGTATCAGAAGAGAGCTGGACAGCCGTAAGATCGTTGTGGTGACCGGATTCCAGGGGATTGATAAATATGATGATTATACAACTCTGGGAAGAGGAGGATCTGATACCACGGCAGTTGCCCTTGCGGCAGCTCTGCATGCAGATGCCTGTGAGATATATACAGACGTGGACGGAGTTTATACAGCTGATCCCCGTAAAGTGCCGTCAGCAAGAAAGCTGAAAGAAATCACCTATGATGAAATGCTTGATCTGGCAACACTGGGAGCGGGAGTGCTTCACAACCGTTCTGTGGAAATGGCTAAAAAATACGGTGTACCTCTTGTGGTACGTTCAAGTCTGAATACAAGTGAAGGAACTGTTGTAAAGGAGGAAGTAACAGTGGAGAGAATGCTGATCAGTGGAGTTGCCCTTGATACAGAGGCAGTGAGAATTGCAGTAATTGGTCTGAAAGATGTGCCGGGCGTGGCGTTTAAGCTTTTTGATGTTCTTGCAAAGAAAAATATTAACGTTGATGTGATTCTGCAGTCCATCGGACGTGCAGGAACAAAGGACATTTCCTTTACAGTGGACGGAAAGGATCTGGATGAGGCTGTGGCAACTCTGGAAGAACACCAGGCAAGACTGGGATATAAAGAAATCCATTCAGAGAGAAATGTTGCAAAGCTTTCCATCGTAGGAGCCGGTATGATGAGCAATCCGGGCGTGGCGGCAAAAATGTTTGAAAGCCTGTATAATGAAGGGGTAAATATTAACATGATCTCCACTTCAGAGATTCGTGTGACTGTTCTTATTAATGAAAAAGACGGCATCCGGGCAATGAATGCAGTACACGATGCCTTTAATCTGGCAGACTGAAAGAGCAGGAACTGTCTGATCTGCATAGAAGAAAAATCTTCCGATCCTGTTACAGTATATTTTGACATAAAAGACAAAAACATACATGAAACACAGATAAAATTGTGAAAAAATACTGGAAAAAACTTCTGGATTCAGATATAATGGGGAAAATGACCAATGGAGGATCAATCTATGAGGAAAAAGTATTTAGCATTTCTGCTTGCCGGATGCATGACTGCCGGTGTTCCCTCAATGGCTTGGGCGGCAGAACAGACAACAGAAGCGGTTTCGGAAGAAACATCAGGCGGGGAGGCTGCTCCGTCAGAGGAAACAGCAGCGGCTCAGACAGCGCTTGGTACAGATGTTTACAGTTTTCAGGCAGAATATGCAGGTAATCTCATACAGCTTCCTGTGAAATATGAAGATTTTACAGCTCTTGGATGGACGCTCAGTAAAAATGACAGTCCGGATACCATGGTTCCCCCAGGATCATATACAATGGTGACATTTAACAACGGTGAAGCAAGCGTTTATGCAGATATGATGAATTTCGGCATTAATGAGGCGGCTGTTTCCGACTGCCTGGTAGCCGGCATCAAGTTTGACATGAGCTGGGGTGACATTGATCTGACTGCCAATCCGGTGAAGCTTCCGGGCGGTATTTCCATGGGAGTTTCCAATGTGGACGATATTAAAGCAGCATATGGAGAACCAAGCGATACCTATGATTCAGATCTCTATACAAAAATGACTTACCAGAAGGATACCTATGAACGTGTGGAGCTTTATGTTTATAAAGAAACCAATACACTTCTTCAGGCTGATATCAGGAACTTTAAAGAACCGGAAGGTTTCGATAAAGGCAGTGTCAGTACAGAAGTACCGGAGATTGTGACAAATTATCAGACTCCGGCAGCTCTGGGAAGTGATTTTATGGATCCGGAAGTAGAGTTCATGGGAAATCTTTACCGGCTTCCGGCTCCTGTTTCCGCCTTTCTGGATAACGGCTGGGAAATGAAGGATGTGGCAGAGGATGCCTTTGTAGAGGGAGGCGGCCTGGAATTTATTGATATGATGAAAGATAACCAGACCGTGAGTTTTTCCGTTTATAATCTGACAGAAAATGCAACCTCTGTTGAAAACTGCTTTGTGACAGAACTTGATTTTGGCTCCTATGACCCGGAGGTTCTTGCGCTGAAGCTTTCAGAGAATATTACTCTCGGCGCTGATAAGAGTGAACTGATTGCAAAGGCCGGAGAGAGAGGATACCTTTACGAAGACGAAGACAACTATCTTACCATTTATCCTGATAAGGATTCCAAACTGGAACATTCGGTACAGTTCTGGTTTAACGAGGAGGAAAGTACCACAAAGGTTGCAAGTATTACGGTTCATCACGAAATGGACGAAGAATAGTATATCTGGCCGCTTATCTGATCTGATCGGATAAGCGGTTTTCCTGTGGTGAAGAAGAACTGCAGCTTTCATGGGACCGGGACAAAACTTTCGCAAATCGTAAAAAAATATCGACACTTTTATTAATTCGTGCTAAAGTATCTAAATAGCAGAAGAAAGAGAGGGTTGAAAATGATTGGAAACAGACGTTACTGGAAAGCCTGTGCAAAGCAGTTTTTAAGTGGAAAATGGGGAATTGCCATTCTGGCAATGATGGCGGCACCGGCATTAAATACAATAGGAACAATGGCTGCAATTAAACTTTTTCCCGGAGATTCCTTTCTGGCATGGCTTCTGGGAGAAGCTTTTCTGTTTATTGTTTCTCTGCTTTCCATGGTGATCAGTACAGGATATAATTTTATGCTTCTGAACATGGCCCGTGGACGGGAGTACAGATTCGGAAATCTGATCTATATGTTTAAAAAAGGATCAGACGGAGTATTGTCGGCTGCCCTGATCATGGCGCTGATCGATACGGTTCTTATGATTCCCTTTTATTATATGGTAAACATGACTGCTCCGGCAGCAGAGACAATGGAAGCAGTGCTGGAATGGAGTCAGCCGATTATGTACAGTGCGCTGGCAGCAACAGTTCTGGGAGTTGTGATTAAACTTCCCTTTGCTATGGCATTTTATATCCTTGCAGATAATCCGCAGATGAAGGGGAGAGAGGCTCTGAAAAAAAGCGCGTCTCTGATGAAGGGACATATGATGCAGTATCTTGTGCTGCAGATCAGCTTTATTCCTCTGATGTTTCTTTCCATACTGTTTCTGTATGTGGGCTTATTATGGGTAATGCCATATATATACGCCACAAATACTATATTCTATATGGATGTGACCGGAGAGCTGAAAGAAACTCATAAAAAACATATGCATGAGGTGGCAGACTGGATCCCGAAAGAACTGGAAGATACTGCTGCAGATAAAGAGTTACAGGAACAGCGCACAGGAGATGATTATAATTCAGAGGCGTAGATTCTGATAAAAATATTTTCGTAAGAAATAGATGCGAACAAAACAACTGGAGGAAAATATGGATATTATTCAGATAATTACAAAGGAGCTGAGTGTAGAAAAGTGGCAGGTGGAAGCTGCGGTGAAGCTGATCGATGAGGGCTGCACCATTCCGTTTATTTCCCGTTACCGTAAGGAAGCAACAGGTTCCTTAAATGACGAGCAGCTTCGTTCTCTCCATGAGAGACTTCTGTATCTGAGAAATCTGGAAGATAAGAAAAATCAGGTGATCGGAAGTATTGAGGAGCAGGGAAAACTGACGCCGGAGCTGAAAAAACAGATTCTTGAAGCCCAGACACTTGTGGTTGTAGAAGACCTGTACCGTCCGTACAGGCCGAAACGGCGTACCCGGGCTATTATTGCAAGAGAAAAAGGACTGGAGCCGCTGGCAAATATCCTGATGCTCCAGATGACAGATAAAGCGCCTGAAAAAGAGGCGGAAGCTTTTGTATCCGAAGAAAAAGGCGTTGCAGATGTAAAGGCTGCCCTTGACGGAGCAAAAGATATTCTGGCAGAGCATATTTCTGATGAGGCAGATTACAGAATTTATATCCGTAAGCTGACCGCACAGAAGGGAACCGTTGTTTCTTCTGCCAGAAAGCCTGAGGAAAGCTCTGTATACGAGATGTATTATGAGTTTGAGGAGCCGGTGAAAAAACTTGCAGGTCACAGAGTTCTTGCGCTGAACCGTGGAGAAAAAGAAAAGATCCTTACCGTAAAGATCAATGCGCCTGAGGAAGAGATCCTGGGATGGCTTACCCGTCAGGTGATCAAAAAGGACAATCCCAAGACGACTCCTGTTCTGAAAGAGGTTGTGGAGGACAGCTACAAGCGTCTGATCGCTCCGGCCATTGAACGTGAGATCAGAAGTGAGCTTACAGAAAAAGCAGAAGACGGAGCCATTCATGTATTTGGAAAAAATCTGGAGCAGCTTCTTATGCAGCCTCCGATCATGGGCAAGGTGGTTCTGGGATGGGATCCTGCCTTCCGTACCGGATGTAAGCTGGCAGTAGTGGACGCTACGGGAAAGGTCCTGGATACAACAGTGATCTATCCTACAGCTCCTACTTCTGAGGCCAAGATCCGTGCAGCAAAGGACACACTGACAAAGCTGATCAGAAAATATAATATTTCTCTTATCTCTCTGGGCAACGGAACAGCATCCAGAGAGTCAGAACAGATCATTGTGGAGCTTCTGAAGGAGATTCCAGAACAGGTTTCCTATGTGATCACCAACGAGGCAGGAGCTTCTGTATATTCTGCAAGTAAGCTTGCCACAGAGGAATTTCCTAATTTTGATGTGGGGCAGAGAAGCGCGGCTTCCATTGCAAGAAGGCTTCAGGATCCTCTTGCAGAGCTTGTAAAGATCGATCCGAAATCTATTGGCGTGGGACAGTATCAGCATGATATGAACCAGAAGAAGCTGGGAGAAGCTCTTGGCGGAGTGGTAGAGGACTGCGTTAATAAAGTGGGCGTGGATCTTAACACAGCTTCCGCCTCCCTTCTGGAATATATTTCCGGAATCAGTAAAGCCATTGCAAAAAATATCGTGGCATACAGAGAAGAAAACGGCCGTTTTAACAGCAGACGGGAGCTTCTGAAGGTGGCGAAGCTTGGACCGAAAGCATTTGAACAGTGCGCCGGTTTTACCAGGATCACAGGCGGCAAAAATCCTCTTGATTCTACAAGTGTACATCCGGAAAGCTATGAGGCAGCTCAGAAGCTTCTGGAAAAAATGGGATTTACCACTGAGGATATTGCCGGAGGAAAGCTCAGCGGAATTTCCCGTAAGATCAGCGATTATAAAAAACTTTCAGAAGAGCTCGGTGTGGGAGAGATCACACTGAGAGATATTGTGAAAGAGCTGGAAAAACCGGCAAGAGATCCACGTGAGGAGATGCCGAAACCGGTTCTTCGTACCGACGTTCTTGATCTGAAAGATCTGAAAGAGGGAATGATCCTGAAGGGAACAGTCAGAAATGTGATTGACTTCGGAGCCTTTGTGGATATCGGAGTTCATCAGGACGGTCTTGTGCATATTTCAGAGATCAGTGAAAAGTATATCAAGCACCCTCTGGAAGCTGTCAGCGTTGGTGATGTAGTTGACGTCCGCGTACTGGGGGTTGATATGAAGAAAAAACGTATCAGCCTTTCCATGAGAGGGATTAAATAAAAAGATAACATGGATTGAGATAAAAAATGCCTGCACTTCAAATCGAAATGCAGGCGTTTTTTTATCAGCTTAACAGTGCGGAGTCGTTGGAAAATTCCTGACCGCTCGCTTTTTCAAACTGATCCAGAAGATTTCTTACAGTCAGTTTTTTCTTTTCTTCTCCTTCAATATCCAGAATGATCTTTCCTTCCATCATCATGATCAGACGGTTTCCGTGATTGATGGCATCCTGCATATTGTGGGTGATCATCATTGTGGTCAGGTGATCACGGTTGACGATCATATCTGTGATCTCCAGAACCTTTGCTGCGGTTTTTGGATCCAGAGCAGCAGTGTGCTCGTCCAGAAGAAGAAGCTTTGGCTTTTTCAGAGTTGCCATCAGAAGGGTAAGAGCCTGTCTCTGACCTCCTGACAGCAGACCGACCTTGGAGGTAAGTCTGTCTTCAAGACCGAGACCCAGAACTTTCAGAAGCTCCCGGTATTCGTCCCGCTCCTTTCGCGTGATTCCCGGACGGAGAAAACGTGTTTTGCCTCGGCGCTTTGCCAGCGCCAGATTTTCTTCAATTCCCATGGTTGCAGCGGTTCCCGTCATGGGATCCTGGAAAACGCGGCCGAGATATGCGGCTCTTTTATGTTCGGAAAGCCTGGTAACATCAGTGCCGTCAATAAGGATCTGGCCTTCGTCTACCATCCAGGTTCCGGCTACTGCATTCAGCATGGTGGATTTTCCGGCTCCGTTGCCTCCGATCACGGTAACGAAATCTCCCTCCTTTAAGGTAAGGGAAAGTCCGTTAAGGGCCAGTTTTTCATTGATGGTGCCGGGGTTGAAGGTTTTATATAAATTTTTCAGCTCAAGCATTTGTATTACCTCCGCGTTTCATTGGTTTTGCAAAATACTTTGCTTTCCAGTAAGGAACTGCAAGAAAAACAGCAACCACAAGTGCGGACAGAAGCTTCAGAAGATCTGTGTCGATTCCCATCCAGATCACTGCCTGAAGAACCAGGTAGTACAAAATGGAACCAAGAGCCACACTGAAAAGACGGAGCGCAAAGTTGCGGAATATCTTTCCGAAAACAGCCTCTCCGATGATGACGGCTGCCAGACCGATCACAATAGCGCCGCGGCCCATATTCACATCTGCAAAGCCCTGATACTGGGCAAGAAATGCGCTGGAGAGAGCTACAAGGCCATTGGAGATCATAAGTCCCAGAACCTTGGCGAAATCCGTGTTGATGCCCTGAGCTCTGGACATATTTGGATTACAGCCTGTGGCGCGGAGAGAGCAGCCGATTTCCGTTCCGAAAAACCAGTAGAGAACAGCGATCAGGATCACAATAAAAACAGCTACGATCAGAATGGTGTTCTGATAAAAAGGCACGTCCTTTATATTTCTCAGAGATACCAGAAGATCATACTTACTGGAATTGACTGCCTGATTGGCTTTTCCCATGATCTTAAGGTTTACGGAATAAAGTCCAAGCTGAGTCAGGATTCCGGAAAGGATCGCGGGAATTCCCATAACTGTATGGAAGATTCCTGTTGCAAGTCCGGCCAGCATTCCGGCTCCTGTGGCAGCCAGCATGGAAACCCAGATGTTCTGGCCGCTCATCAGCATCATGATGCACACTGCGCCTCCGGTACACATGGTACCGTCAACTGTCAGATCGGCAACATCCAGAATACGGAAGGTGAGATATACGCCGATGGCCATAATGCCCCAGATCAGTCCCTGGGCAGCTGCCCCTGGAAGGGCGTTTATTAAACTCATTATATCCATGGGGAACCTCCTGGCTTATTCTTCAGCAGCGATGGCTTCGTAGTCATCCGGAATTTCAAGCCCAAGCTCTTCGCAGATTTCCGGGTTATATTTTTTGGTGAAGTTCGGTGCGTATTCCACAGGCATTTCTGCAACATCTTCTTCGCCCTTCAGAATCTTTACAGCCATTTTTCCTGTGGCAGTACCGAGATCATAGTAGCTGATAGAAAGAGTGGCAACGCCGCATCCGCTGCAGATACCTTCTTCACCTGCGATTACCGGAACCTTTTCCGGAAGGCAGATATTGTTAATGATCTCAGCATTGGAAGCTGCTGTGTTGTCTGTGGGAACATAGATCACATCGCTTTCGGAAGCCGCTGTGGTGACAACGGAAGAAAGATCGTTGGAATCAGAAAATGCATAATATTCACAGGTATATCCCAGCTTTTCAAGTTCTTCCTTCACAGTGTCCACCTGATACTGGGAGTTGGGTTCAGCAGAGCAGTAGAGAAGTCCTACATTTTTTGCATCCGGGAACAGCTCGTTAAGCATAGCAGCCTGCTGATCAAGAGGCGCAAGGTCGGAAGTGCCGGAAATGTTTGTTCCTACCGTACCGTCGAAATCATCAAGATCCAGAGCAACGCCGTATTCTGTAACAGCAGTGCCCAGTACCGGAATATCTTCAGTTCCTGCGGCTGCTGCCTGAAGAGCGGCAGTTGCATTAGCCAGAATCAGATCCACATCATTAGAAACAAAATTATTGATAATGGTGGAACAGGTATTGGAATCTCCCTGTGCATTCTGCTCATCAAAGGTGACTTTATCGCCGAATTCCTCTGTGAGGGCATCCTTGAATCCCTGTGTGGCCGCGTCAAGAGCCTCATGCTGAACCAGCTGACAGATGCCAACATTATAGGTGTCGTCAGCAGCCATTACAGGTATGCTGCAGGTACCGGCAGCCATTACAGCGGAAAGTGTTAAGGCAAAAATTTCTTTTTTCATAATATATATCCTCCTTTTATTCCATTTGTGTTTAACTGTACAGAGAAAAGATTTACTTCTCTGCTTTTAACTTCTAAAGTATAACGCTTTAACGCTAAGAAGTCAAGCGGATGAACAATAAAGAAAATAGCAGCTTAAAAAATTTAGTTAGCCGAAAAAACAGTTTGAATTTTCTGATTGTATTGACAATTTACGCCATTTTCGGTATGATTAAAGTACTTGCAGAGAGGCGGAACGCAGACGGTGTTGTGCCTCTTTATGTTTCATAAAACATATTCACTGTGTTCCTGCGCAGGCAGGAATACCTATGGGTAAGAATGGAGGAAAAGAGGATGAAAAAAGCATTAGCAGTAGGTCTGGCAGCGGCTATGGCAGTTTCCATGACAGCGCCGGTGTATGCAGAGGGAGACGGCGTTGCAAAAGAAGACCTGAAAGTGGGAATTATTTACATTGGTGACGAAAACGAAGGTTACAGCGCTGCTCATATGGCAGGAATTGATGAGATGGTTGAGAATCTGGGACTGGAAGAAGACCAGGTGATCGAAAAAACTCTGATCGGAGAAAACGAGGCGGCTTATGACGCAGCAGCAGACCTGGCAGACCAGGGATGCCAGATCGTGTTCGCAAACAGCTTTGGTCATGAGACTTATGTTCTGCAGGCAGCAGGAGAATATCCGGAGGTTCAGTTCTGCCATGCAACAGGAACTCAGGCAAAGGCAAGCGGACTTGCAAACATGCACAACTATTTTACAAACATTTATGAATCCCGTTATGTATCCGGTGTTGTTGCCGGACTTAAGCTGAACGAGATGATCGAAGCCGGAGAGATCACAGAAGATCAGGCAAAAATGGGATATGTAGGCGCATTCCCGTATGCAGAGGTTATTTCCGGATATACTTCTTTCTATCTTGGCGCAAAGAGCGTATGCCCTGCAGTTACTATGGAAGTAAAATATACAAACAGCTGGGCAAGCTTTGACCTGGAAAAAGAGTGTGCAGATGCTCTGATCTCTGACGGATGTGTTCTGATCAGTCAGCACGCAGATACAACAGGCGCTCCTACAGCATGTGAGGCAGCAGGCGTTCCATGTGTAGGCTATAACATTGATATGACCTCTGTTGCTCCGAACACAGCTCTTACATCTGCATCCATTAACTGGGGCGTATATTACACCTATGCAGTACAGTGCATGCTGGACGGCACAGAGATCGATGTTGACTGGTGCAAGGGCTTCGCAGAGGGCGCAGATAAACTGACACCACTCAATGAGAAGACTGTAGCAGAAGGAACAGAAGAAAAGGTAAAAGAAGTAGAGGATGCAATTATTGACGGTTCCCTTCATGTATTTGATACTTCTACATTTACAGTTGACGGCAAAGAAGTTACCACATACGAGAAAGATGGAACAGAGTACGTATCTGACGGATATTTCCATGAGTCTGAATTCGGATCTGCTCCGGCATTCGATCTTGCGATCGACGGAATCACTTCTATCGTGGAATAAGGCAGATACACGGCGGAGCTGCTTGTCAGCAGCTCTGCTTTTTTATATGATGGAATACTTTTAACAGCAGGATTCGATTGTATAAAAAAGCAGAGCAATCTGTATATAGTATAAATTTACTGTTCAATGCATCAAAGGAGGGAATAGAAGTGGGAGAGAATTATGCTCTTGAACTGAAACAGATCACCAAGCGTTTCGGTTCCGTTCTGGCAAATGACCATGTGGATCTCACTCTCAGAAAATCCGAGATCCTTGCGATCCTGGGAGAGAACGGAAGCGGAAAAACCACGCTGATGAATATGATCTATGGAATTTACTATCCGGATGAGGGACATATTCTGGTAGATGGAAAAGAAGTTACGATCCGTTCACCAAAGGATTCTCATGCGCTGGGAATCGGTATGGTGCACCAGCATTTTAAACTGGTGGATGTTCTGACAGCAGCAGAAAATATTGTTCTCGGTCTTCCGGGAAAAGCAATGCTGAATATGAAAAAGATCACAGAGGAGATTCAGGTTCTTGTTAATAAATATGGATTTGACCTGGATCTGTCCCAGAAGATCTATGAAATGTCTGTGTCTCAGAAACAGACGGTAGAAATTGTCAAAATGCTTTACAGGGGAGCCAGGATACTGATCCTGGATGAGCCTACTGCTGTTCTGACTCCTCAGGAGGCGGACAGACTGTTTGATATTCTCAGAAATATGAGGGACGACGGATGCTCCATTATCATTATCACTCATAAGCTTCAGGAGGTTCTGGCTCTTTCTGATCGTGTGGCGATCCTCAGAAAAGGCTGCTACATAGATACGGTAGAGACTTCAGGCGCAAGTGTTCAGAGTCTGTCAGAGATGATGGTAGGCGCCAAGGTGGATCTGGATATCGACCGTCCGGATCCGGTAAATCCGGAGAAACGCCTGGAGATTAAGGGGCTGACCTGCAAAGATAAAGAAGGCGTCAAAACACTGGATGATGTAGATCTTACGGTCAACAGTGGAGAAATCCTGGGTATTGCCGGAATTTCCGGAAGCGGACAGAAGGAACTTCTGGAAGCTATTGCAGGACTGCAGCCTACTGAAAGCGGAAGTATCCGGTTTACAGACAGCGACGGAAATGTGAAAGATCTGGCAAAAATGAATTCTGTGGAGATCCAGGAGCTTGGCGTAAGTCTTGCTTTTGTGCCTGAGGACCGTATCGGTATGGGGCTGGTAGGCGATATGGATATGACAGATAATATGATGCTGCGAAGCTATCACAATGGCAAAGGTGGTCTTCTGGACAGAAGAGGGCCAAGGCAGCTTGCCTCAGAGATCAAGGATCAGCTTGAAGTCATGACGCCAAGTATTTCAGCGCCTGTACGTCAGATGTCAGGCGGAAATGTACAGAAAGTACTGGTAGGACGCGAAATCGCACAGAATCCGAAGATTCTTATGGTAGCATATCCTACAAGGGGAATTGATATTAATTCTTCCCATACCATTTACAAACTTTTAAATGAGCAGAAAAAGCACGGAGTAGCAGTGATCTGCGTTATCGAGGATCTGGACGTACTTCTTGCTCTCAGCGACAGGATCGCTGTGCTCTGCGGCGGAAAAATAAGCGGAGTTGTAAATGGAAGAACTGCCACAAAAGAGGGAATTGGCCTTCTGATGACAAAACATGAAAAAGGAGGGGAGCAGTCATGAAAAGAGAACCTTTCTTAAAAATGGCCAAGCGTGAAAAGATCAGCTGGCAGAAACGGCTTCTGATTCGTTTTATTGCCCTTCTTCTGTCTCTGATCGTGTGCGCGGGCGTGATTTTTTTACTGGTAAGAATGAACCCCATGGATGTATATAAAGCGATCTGGGACGGCGCTTTAGGTTCTGAACGCCGTGTATGGATTACTCTTCGTGATACGATGGTTCTTCTGTGTATTGCAATCGGTCTGGCTCCGGCATTTAAAATGCGTTTCTGGAATATCGGTGCAGAAGGTCAGATTCTGGTAGGCGGAGCCTGTGCGGCAGCTGTGATGATCTATGCAGGGGACAGCATGTCTCCGGTACTCCTTCTTATTATAATGTTTGTATGCAGCGCGCTTGGCGGAATGATCTGGGGAATGATTCCCGGAGTGTTCAAAGCATACTGGAATACAAACGAAACACTGTTTACTCTGATGCTGAATTATGTTGCTATGCAGATCGTTACGTTCTGCATTGTGTTCTGGGAGAATCCCAAGGGCTCCAATACGGTGGGAATTATTAATCAGACCACTCAGGCAGGCTGGCTTCCGGAACTTTTCGGACAGAAATACGGATGGAATGTCCTGATCGTTCTTGTATTTACAGTTGTGATGTTTATTTACCTGAAATACAGCAAGCAGGGCTATGAGATTGCAGTCGTAGGTGAAAGTGAGAATACAGCAAGATATGCGGGAATCCGTGTAAAAAGAGTAATTATCCGTACCATGGCCATTTCCGGCGCTATCTGCGGTGTGGCAGGCTTTATTATTGTCAGCGGCGCAAGTCATACAATTTCCACTGCAACAGCAGACGGCAGAGGCTTTACAGCGATTATTGTTGCATGGCTTTCCAAGTTTAATACATTTATCATGCTGGCAGTATCCTTTGGCATCGTGTTTATGCAGCAGGGTGCAGTGCAGATCGCAACTCAGTACGGATTAAATGAAAATGCTTCCGATGTAATCCTTGGAATTATTCTGTTTTTCCTGATCGGAGCAGAGTTCTTTATTAACTATAAGGTTGAGCGCGCAAAGAAATAGGAGGAAGATGCAATGAGTGTTCTTATTATTTTTATTCAAAAAGCCATTGTCCAGGGCATCTGTATTCTGTATGGTGCGCTTGGCGAGATTATGACGGAAAAATCCGGAAACCTGAATCTGGGAATTCCGGGAATTATGTACATGGGCGGTATTTCCGGCCTTATGGGAGCATTTTTCTACGAAAAGGATAACCCCAATCCCAATGCTCTGGTGGGAGTTCTGATCTCACTTTTGTGTGCGTTTGTGGTTGCATCCCTTGGCGGACTGATCTACAGTGTCCTGACGATTACGCTCAGAGTAAACCAGAACGTAACCGGTCTTGCCCTTACTATTTTCGGTACCGGCTTCGGAAACTTTTTCGGCGGTTCTATTTCCAAGCTTGCAGGCGGTGTAGGACAGATTTCCGTAAAGGTTACAGGAAGCGCCTATACAGCCAAGATTCCGGGATTATCTGAAATTCCGGTGATCGGAGATCTTTTCTTCAGCTATGGATTTATGACGTATCTGTGTATCATTGCGGCAGTAGTCCTTTCTGTATTTTTGTTTAAAACAAGATATGGACTGAATCTCCGTGCCATCGGAGAGAACCCGGGAACTGCAGATGCGGCGGGAATCAATGTTACCAAGTATAAATATCTTTCTACCTGTATCGGAGCAGGACTTGCAGGTCTGGGCGGACTGTATTTCGTTATGGAGTATTCAGGCGGAACCTGGACAGACAACGGTTTTGGAGACAGAGGATGGCTGGCAGTTGCCCTTGTTATCTTTGCCCTGTGGAAACCGCTTAATGCCATCTGGGGTGCGTTTCTGTTTGGAGCACTCTACATCCTGTATCTTTATATCCCGGGACTGGGAAGAAGTATGCAGGAAGTATTTAAGGCTCTGCCTTATGTGGTTACGATTATTGTTCTTGTGTTTACCAGCTTCCGTAAAAAGAAGGAACACCAGCCTCCGGCAGGTCTGGGACTTCCGTACTTCAGGGAAGAACGCTAAAAAAGTATTGCAAATACATTTATACGGCAGTATAATAAAGCATATAAAAGGAAATTCTTCGGGGCAGGGTGACTGTGATCTGCATGATGCAGAAAGCGGAATTCCCTACCGGCGGTATAGTCCGCGACCCGCTATGAGCGGTTGATCTGGTGACCGGAAGCATCCGGAATTCCAGAACCGACAGTAAAGTCTGGATGAGAGAAGAACACGCTTGTTTTTACGTGCTCAGTGCCCCGGGAATATTTCCCGGGGTTTTTTGCGCAGCAGGAAATCAGTACGCAACCTGAGAGGAATTTTCTTTAAGAAGAAGGCTGTTATTCAGGACCTTCAAAAAAGAAAAGGAGAGATAAAGTATGAGTGAACAGGTTTTAAGAGGTGGGAATGTAATGGAGAGAAGTCGGACAAGGACACTGACACAGATTGCTATGCTGGGAGCTGTGGCAGGAGTACTGATGAACTTTGAGTTTCCGATTCCGTTTCTGGCGCCGTCTTTTTACCAGCTTGATTTTTCGGAGATTCCGGTACTGATAGGAAGCTTTGCCATGGGACCTCTGGCAGGTGTGGTGATCGAGCTGGTGAAGATTCTGGTACATCTTGTGACAAAGGGAACCATGACTGCAGGTGTGGGTGATGTGGCAAACTTTATTCTGGGATGTGCTTTTGTGATTCCGGCAGGCCTGATCTACCGTTTCCACCATATCAAAAGCAGAAAACATGCTGTAGAGGGAATGGCTGCAGGAACAGTTCTTACAACTGCGGCCGCTTGTCTGATGAACGCTTTTGTACTTCTCCCGGCATATGGAAAAGCTTTTGGAATGCCTGTGGAGGCATTTATTGAAATGGGGACAGCTGTAAATCCTTCTGTAAACAGTCTGCTTGGATTTGTGGCAATGATCATTGTTCCTTTTAATCTGTTTAAGTATACACTGACTTCCGTGATCGTGTTTTTTATTTATAAAAGGATCCGTGTTATTTTAAAAGGCGACTGAAAATAATATTGAAATAAAAAGAAAACAATCAGGGCTGAGGCTTTGGTTGTTTTCCTTTTGGGAAGAAAGAAGGAGGGTTTGCTATTAAGGTATATTTTCATCTTCCAGGATTGTTTGAATTTTACGAACTGTATCAGATATTTTTTCCGTTATACCGCAGGCACAGAGAATATTTTTATGACTGGTGTGAGATAGGCTCTGTATACGGAGCTCCGGCAGATTGTATCTGGGGCGGCGGCCGTGTAGGAGAGGGAAATCATGATCCGCAGGAGGTTTTGGCCCTGATGCAGGAATATGGGATTTCAGCCCGACTGACATTCAGTAATTCTCTGCTCAGGCAGGAACATCTTTTGGATAAAAAGTGCAATGCTCTTTGTGAAGTGTTTGCAAAAAAGGGACAAAATGGTGTGATTGTTCATTCAGACCTGCTTCTGGAATATTTAAAAATAAATTATCCGGAACTTTATTTTGTTTCGTCTACCACAAAGGTACTGACAGATTTTCAATTATTTATGAAGGAAGTCAACCGGGAGGATTTTCTTTATGCCGTACCGGATTTTCGTCTCAATAAGTCTTTTGATAAATGGAAAATTCTGTCCCAGAGCCAGAAAGACAAGGTGGAATTTTTATGTAATGAATGCTGCTGGTTTGGCTGTACAGACAGAAAAAGCTGTTATGAGACTGTGAGCCGTAAAAACCTTGGAGAGGACTGTCCGGAGCATCACTGTGCGGCTCCTGACGCCAGTTATGGCTACCGTTTTTCAAAGGCAATGGAAAATCCCGGATTTATCAGTATCGACGATATAAAAAATGTTTACATGCCAATGGGATTTTCTAATTTTAAGATAGAAGGACGGGGACTTGGCAGCGCTTTGATTCTGGAATTTTTGCTTTATTATATGACAAAACCGGAGTATCATATTCATATAAGAGAAAAGATATATTTAGATAACATGCTGGATTTATTTTAAAGGAGAAAATTAACAATGGGAAAGATACATAATGTAGAAAAACTTACCGACAATCGTTTTGTCAACCTGTATCATGTGGATGCAACCAGTGTACATAATACGCCGGTATCTTACTTTGTGGCGTCCAGAGCGAAAACAGTCAGTGAAATGAAGCTGAAAACAGGAAAAAACGATCCGGACGGCGTTATCATCTACAGCCTGTACGGAGAGAAAAAAGACAGGGTGGTTCTGATCCGCCAGTATCGCTATACCCTTGGCGGATATGTATACGAATTTCCTGCGGGACTGGTGGAAGCAGGGGAAGATTTTCACGAAGGGGCAGTCCGTGAAATGTATGAAGAGACAGGTCTTACCTTTACTCCGCTTCATGTGGATCCGGCCTTTGAAAAGCCTTATTTTACTACCGTAGGGCTTACGGATGAATCTTGCGCCACCGTTTATGGTTATGCTTCCGGTGAGATCAGTAAGGCAGCCCAGGAGGACAGCGAGGAGATTGAGGTGGTTCTGGCAGATCGGAATGAAGTAAGACGCATCCTGAAGGAAGAGCGTGTAGCCATCATGTGCGCTTATATGCTGATGCATTTTTTGAAAGATGAAGAACCGTTCGAATTTCTGAATGAAGAAATATAGCTTGACAAATGCGAGAAAAACATGCTATAGTTTTTATGGTTATAAAAGCTATAGTGTGTTACTCTTTGGGAGGCATTAACTATACATAACAAGAAGTGTTTATGTGTAGTAGTGTCTTTTTTTATACAAAAAACCGGTTGAAACAGGATACAGCTGCGTATACTCACTTCTTAGATGATAATAAAAATAAGAAGGAGTAAAGTAAGAATGAAAGACAAAATTTTCAGTGTTCTTCAGCGTATAGGACGAAGCTTTATGCTCCCTATCGCCATCCTTCCGGTAGCAGGCCTTCTGCTGGGTATCGGAAGTTCGTTTACGAACGCAACCACTATTGAAACTTATGGATTAACAAAAATTCTGGGAGATGGAACCATTCTCCACTATCTTCTCATGATTATGAATAAGGTAGGAAGCGCTGTTTTTGACAACCTGCCTTTGATTTTTGCAGTAGGCGTTGCCATTGGGATGGCAAAAAAAGAGAAAGAGGTTTCCGCTCTTTCTGCAGTAATTGCTTATTTTGTTATGAATACAGCAATCAACGCCATGCTTATCAACAACGGACTGATTCTTGAAAATGGAGAGATTGCAGAATCTGTCCTTGAGGGAACAATTACTTCCGTCTGCGGTATTCAGTCTCTTCAGATGGGCGTATTTGGAGGAATTATTGTAGGCCTTGGAGTGGCGGCTCTTCATAATCGTTTTTATAGAATCCAGCTTCCAAGCGCATTGTCTTTCTTTGGAGGAACAAGATTTGTTCCTATTATTTCCACGATCGTATACATGTTTGTGGGAATTTTGATGTATTTTGTATGGCCGGCAGTTCAGAATGGTATTTTTGCACTGGGTGGTCTTGTGACAGGTTCCGGATATGTGGGAACGCTGATCTTTGGTCTCATTAAGAGAGCGCTGATCCCGTTTGGACTGCATCACGTATTCTATATGCCTTTCTGGCAGACTGCAGTTGGCGGCACTATGGAAGTGGCAGGTCAGATGGTACAGGGTGGACAGAATATCTTTTTTGCACAGCTGGCTGATTCCGCAAATATTGCACATTTCAGTGCAGATGCTACCAGATATTTTTCCGGCGAGTTTATTTTTATGATCTTTGGTCTTCCCGGCGCAGCGCTGGCTATGTATCAGTGCGCGAAGCCTGAAAAGAAAAAAGCAGCAGGCGGTCTTCTCCTTTCTGCAGCTCTGGCATGTATGGCAACAGGTATCACAGAGCCGCTGGAATTTTCTTTCCTGTTTGTAGCGCCGGCTCTTTTTGCAGTACAGGTGATCCTTGCAGGTTCTGCTTATATGATCGCTCATATGCTGAATGTTGCGGTAGGTCTTACTTTTTCCGGCGGATTTCTTGACTTTTTCCTGTTTGGTATTCTTCAGGGAAATGAAAAGACCAGCTGGCTTCGAGTAATCCCTGTAGGTATTATCTACTTCCTTTTATACTATTTTATTTTTAAATTCATGATCCGGAAATTTGATTTCAAAACTCCTGGACGTGAAGAAGACGATGTGGAAACAAAACTTTATACAAAGGCAGACGTGAATGCCAGAAAAGCTGCAGCCGGAGAGGTACAGGCTTCAGACAGTGAGGATCCGGTCAGCGAGGCGATCACCAGAGGCCTTGGCGGCAAAAAGAATATCAGTGATGTGGACTGTTGTGCAACAAGGCTTCGTTGTACGATCCACGATGCTTCCAGGGTCAATGACAGCATCCTGAAAGCAACAGGAGCTTCCGGCGTAGTCCATAAAGGAAATGGAGTGCAGGTTATTTACGGACCAAATGTGACGGTGATTAAATCTAATCTGGAGGATTATCTGGAAAAAGCTCCGGATACCTATGCAGAAACAGAGGAAGCAGGAGAAACAAAGCAGGAAGAAACAAAGAATACAGAAACAGAGAAAAAGGTTGTAAAACGCATCGTGATCTCCAGCCCTGTTACCGGAATGGCAGCGGATCTGGGAACAGCTCCTGACGAAGCTTTTGCACAGAAGATGATGGGAGACGGCGCCGTAGTAACACCTGAGGAAGCATTTGTATGTGCTCCGGAGGATGGAGAAGTTGCTTTTGTATTTGACACAAAGCATGCTATTGGATATATGACAGATTCCGGGATCAGCCTCCTGATCCACGTAGGAATCGATACAGTAAAATTAAATGGAGAGGGATTTGAGGTTCTGGTGGAAAACGGACAGAAGGTAAAAAAAGGTCAGCCTATGCTGAAGCTGGATCTGGATTATCTGAAAGCCAATGCGCCGTCTCTGGCGACGCCGGTTCTCTGTACGGAGCTTGAAGACGATCAGAGGATCCGTCTTCTGAAAGAGGGACCGGTGAAAGCAGGAGAACCACTGTTTGAGGTGGAAGTGCTGAACTAGGATCCGATGGGGAAAGATACGGATGATGTACAGGATAGTGAAGGTTTTAAATCATAATACATTTATTGGGATTCGAAGTAAAGATAAGTGTAAATGTCTGATCATGGGAAAGGGCATTGCTTTCGGCAGAAAGGTGAGCGAAAGTATTTCCGTGGGAGAAGATGCAAAAGTCTACACGCTGACGGAACTTACGGAAAGAGGATCAGCAGAAGAGATCATTCGCTCCGTTCCTCCGGAGTGCCTGGAGCTGGCAGGAGAGATCCTTGATCATGCAGAAAAAGTATTTGGTCAGATTGATCGTTCTATTTTATTCCCTATGGCAGATCACCTTGCTTTTGCTGTACAGCGTATCCGAAACCAGGAACAGATTAGTAATCCTCTTACGGAGGATATACGGATCCTGTTCCATCAGGAATACAAGGTTGCCAAGTGTGCCGAACAGCTTCTCAGGGAAAGGCTTCATGTGGAAATTGATGAGCATGAGATCGGATATATTGCCCTTCATGTTCATGCAGCTATTGAAGATCAGAAAGTTTCCCAGGCCATGCAGCTGACCAGGGCGGTAAGAGACTGTATCTCTCTGGTAGAAAAACAGACAGGGACCACCATTGACGTAATGTCTCTTTCTTATAACAGGCTGATGAACCATATCCGTTATATGGTGGCCCGCGCTCTCAGCGGGGAAAAACTGAAGGTAAATATGAACGATTATATTTCCATACGTTTTCCAAAAGCATTCGATATGGCATCCCAGGTGTGCGGAGAAATGATGAAAAATCTGAAGATCTGCCTGGATGATGTGGAGGTCGGATATCTTGCCATGCATCTGGAACGTGTGATGGATACGGAATTAAAGTAAGTGTTCATGCGGCTCGTTGCTGTGAAAGTCGTGAACAGCAACGAATTGAATGATGATATGCAGAGTACTTTTTAAAATACTATGGTAAAAAAGATAGATATAATGTAAAATAAAACAAAAAACAAAAAATGGAGGAATATCATGAAATCATTTGAGTACACAATTAAAGACGAACTGGGAATCCATGCAAGACCGGCAGGACTTCTTGCAAAAGAGGCCAAAAAATACAGCTCTGTATGTATGATCGAAAAAGGTGGCAAAAGCGTAAAACTTTCTCAGCTCATGATGCTGATGTCTCTTGGTGCGAAACAGGGAGATCTTGTTAAGGTGACTGCAGAGGGTGAAGATGAGGATACTGCTATTGCAGAACTGGAGAAATTCTTTAACGAAAATCTCTAATCACAAAATATAGAAGCCACAGGTCAGGGAGGAAAAAAGTATGCAGAGTTTCCAGGGAAAATCCGTATATAAAGGAATTGTAATGGGACCGGTAGTCGTTCTCAAAAAGAATGATTATCAGGTAAAGAGATCCAGGATCGAGGATGCAGATGCTGAGACCAGCCGTGTTAAGGAGGCAGTAAAGCGTTCTCAGGAACAGCTTCAGAAGCTTTATGACAAGGCACTGAAAGAAGTCGGAGAGGCAAGCGCGGCTATTTTTGAAGTACATCAGATGATGCTGGAGGATGAGGATTATCTGGAGGCTATTCAGAATATGATCCAGACAGAAATGGTAAACGCAGAATATGCGGTTGCAGTAACAGGGGATAACTTCTCTCAGATGTTTGCATCTATGGATGATGATTATATGAAAGCCCGTGCAGCAGACATCAAGGACATTTCAGAACGTCTGGTCCGCAATCTGAGCGGACAGGAAGATGCAGATTTAAGTGACATCGATCCGTCTGTCATTGTAGCGGATGATCTGAGTCCCAGTGAAACTGTTCAGATGGATAAGGAAAAGATCCTTGCTTTTGTTACGGTTCATGGTTCCACCAACTCTCATACTGCGATCCTTGCCCGTATGATGAATATTCCGGCGCTGATCGGAGTTCCTCTTGTACTTGACGAACTGAAAAATGGTACGACTGCAGTAGTAGACGGATTTACCGGACAGGTAACTTTTGAGCCGGATGAAGAAACTCAGGCAGCCACACTTAAAAGAGTTCAGGAAGAAAAAGAGAAACTTGCTCTTCTGCAGGAACTGAAAGGAAAAGAAAATATCACACTTGATGGTAAAAAGATCAATATCTATGCAAATATCGGAAGTGTTGGAGATATCGGCTATGTTCTGGAGAACGATGCAGGCGGTATCGGACTTTTCAGAAGTGAATTCCTGTATTTAGGCAGAAATGATTTTCCTACAGAGGAAGAACAGTTCCAGGCATATAAGCAGGTTGTGCAGACTATGGCCGGTAAGAAGGTCATTATCCGTACCCTTGATATCGGGGCGGATAAGCAGGTGGACTATTTTAATCTTGGAAATGAAGAGAATCCGGCACTGGGATACCGTGCGATCCGTATCTGTCTGAAGCAGCCGGATATCTTTAAAACTCAGCTGAGAGCTCTTTTCCGTGCAGCTGTATACGGTAACCTTTCTATCATGTATCCAATGATCACTTCTGTTGAGGAAGTGGAAAAGATCTATGAGATTGTGAAAGAGGTGGAGATCGAGCTGAAAGCCCAGGAAATTCAGTACAGGATTCCGGAACAGGGAATTATGATCGAGACTCCGGCAGCTGTTATGATCAGCGACCGTCTGGCTGAGATGGTAGACTTTTTCAGCATCGGAACAAATGACCTGACTCAGTATACTCTGGCGATTGACCGTCAGAACGAAAAACTGGATGATTTTTACAATCCGCATCATGAAGCAGTTCTGCGGATGATACAGATGGTTGTAGACAATGCACATAAATGCGGCAAATGGGCAGGTATCTGTGGGGAGCTGGGCGCTGACCTGACTCTGACAGAGAAGTTTGTCCGTATGGGACTGGATGAGCTGTCCGTGGCTCCGTCCATGATTCTGAAACTCCGCAAGATCGTCCGGGAAATGAAAGCAGAAGACTGAATATAGAGATTGTTAACAGGTATCGAAGCCAGATATTTTTACTATATGTTAATATCTGTCATAAAAGCTTTTTGCGAGACATCGGAACTGTGTTCCGGTGTCTTTTTGCAGTTAATATTTCGGATATGCTTATTTATTGTATGATTTCATATTATATGAAACTGAGATTTATAAAAACATATGTGGTAAGAGTAAATATGCCTCGAGATTCTTCGACAAAACTTGACAGGATTCTCCATATGAAATACAATGTTCCCTAACTGAAAAGGGAATTTACAGAAAAGGAGACAACCATGGTCTATTCGTTTTATCAACTGCTCTGGCTGTACATGATTTATTCGTTTATAGGCTGGTGCGGAGAAGTTGTTGTGGCAGCAGTAAAAAGACACCGTTTTGTAAACCGGGGGGCAGTCAGCGGCCCTTTTTGTCCGATTTATGGTCTGGGAGCTGCTGTGGTGGCTGTATTCTTTCCGGAGCTTAAAGGAAATCCGCTTTTTCTGTTTTTGGGCGGAATGGTAGTCAATACCTTTGTGGAATATGTGACAGGCCGTATTATGGAGATGAGCCTTCATAAAAAATGGTGGGATTATTCAGACCAGAAATTCAATCTGGGAGGATATGTATGCCTGAAAACCTCGGTTCTCTGGGGAATTTGTACCGTTCTTATGATTTATGTGCTGAACCCTGTATTTACTGGACTTGTGGGACTGATTCCAAAGCTCTGGGGAGAAATTATCCTGTGGGTGCTTTTTGGCCTGCTTATTGTAGATTTTATTGGAACAGTGATTGCTGTCTGGGGGCTGAAAAAGAAAAACGGTCGGATCGATCAGATCAGAGAAGGCCTTGGACGTACTTCAAAGCTTCTTGAAAATACCATGACCAGACGGCTTCAGGCGCGTATGATCAAAGCGTATCCCAATCTTGAGAAGGAAGAAAAGGAGGATGTCTTTGCTTCCGGATGTGGTTTCTATAAACTGGCCTGCCTGTTTTTTATCGGAGCCTTTCTCGGAGATATTACAGAGACTGTTTTCTGTCGTTTTTCCATGGGAAGATGGATGAGCCGCAGCAGTGTGGTATTTGGGCCGTTCAGTATTGTATGGGGACTTGGCTGCGCCATGCTTACCTGGATCTTGTACAGATACAGGGAACAAAGTGACAGAAGGCTGTTTCTTTGCGGGACGATTCTCGGCGGCGCCTATGAGTACATCTGCAGTGTGTTTACAGAAATTGTGTTTGGAACTGTATTCTGGGATTACAGTAAAATTCCCTTTAATCTGGGCGGAAGGATCAATCTCCTGTATTGTTTTTTCTGGGGATTTGCAGCTATTATCTGGATGAAGGGTATTTATCCGTTTTTGTCCAGATGGATTGAAAAAATTCCGGTACGGATTGGAAAGCCTTTATGTATGATCATGGTTTTTTTTATGAGCGTAAATATAGCACTGTCCGGACTGGCTCTTGATCGGTATTCCAAAAGACATGATGGCCTTCCGGCAAAAAATGCTGTGGGAGAGCTGATGGATGACTGGTTCCCGGATCCTTATATGGAAAAGGTTTATCCGAATATTAAATTCAGGTAGGATAAAAGCCCTTTTGTGTCGGCAGAAATGCAGACATGAAAGGGCTTTTTTGGCAGCTTTATTTCTTTTTCTTTTCCAGATATTCATTCAGAGTGGCATTGGAAATGTCAGTGATAAACATATGGCCTGGCGCGTGAGTGATAACAATGGGCGGCTTTGCATTTTCAACAGCTGCCTGAGGTGTGACACCGCAGGGCCAGAACACAGGAATCTCTCCCGGGTAGATATCTACAGCCTCTCCGTAGTCCGGGTTCATGATATCGGTAACGCCGATTGCTTCCGGATCTCCCATCTGTACAGGGGCGCCATGAACATTTGGCATTTTTTCAGTGATCTCATAGGCTTTCTTTGCATTTTCCGGAGTCATTGGACGCATGGAGCATACCATAGGCCCGGAAAAAGGTCCGACAGGGACAGTCTGGATACTGGTTTTAAACATGGGGACATTTCGCCCCTGCGCAATGTGGCGGACTTCGATTCCTTCACGGATCAGCGCCTCCTCAAAAGAGAAGGAACAGCCGATCAGAAAGCCGACATATCCTTCTTTCCAGTATTGAGATGCATCAGTGATTTCCTTTGTAAATACTCCGTTTTCATAAATGCGGTATCTGGGGATATCTGTGCAGATATTTCCGCCTTCTCCCATATCATGAGTTTCAGGAGTGCCTTTGATGATTTCCAGAACCGGACAGGGAAAGGGATTTTTTGCTGTAAATTCTTCAAAATCTGCTGCATACTCCGGCGGCAGAATAACAAGATTTGCCTGGGCATAACCCCTGCACATTCCGGCTGTGGGAAAATCAATTTTACCCTGTCTGATCAGACTGCGGACTTGTGAGGGGGCCATATCTATATATGGTGTAATATCAAATGCCATAAAAGAGTCCTCCTTTTTACGTTAATGTATAAAAATACTATATAGGAAAATAATGGAAAATGCAATCCTGTGTTGTCAGGGGAGTGTTGATGTGGATAAGTCAGGTATATTAATAAAAGATTGGTGCATAAAATAAAAAGAAAGCAGCAGAAGGCGGCAGTTATGGCAGACCAGAAGCTTGATAATCTTTTAAATCTCGCCTTAGATTCTACAGAAGAGGAACGGAAAAAGTCAGGGAATTTGAATATCGGATACGAAGAACGGTCCGGAAACTGGGATATCATAGTAAAATATAGTGGTGATGCAGAGGCATTGTCAGGAGAAAGAATCCGGACAGTGCCTCTTTTGGGTGGATATGCAGTGGTGAATCTTCCGGAAGAAGAGATTCCGGAGTTTGCATCAAGACCACAGATAGAGTTTGCAGAGATTCCAAAGCGGTTGTATTTTCAGGTGAACCAGGCGCTGGATGCCGCCTGCATCCGCCCGGTTCAGGAGGGATATTTTCCGGGAGCTGCGCAGACAGGAAATACAGCAGACCGCATGCCTGAACAGATAACTGGCAATATTTCAGGGGGGAAACAGGGGCTTTCCGGGCAGGGAGTGCTTGTGGGAATCGTGGACTCCGGGGTGGACTGGCAGCATCCTGATTTTTGCAATGAAGACGGCACAAGCAGAATCCTGCGGTTATGGGATCAGAGCCTTCTGGCAAAGCCCGGAGAAAATCCCCCGGAGGGATATGCAGCAGGAGTGGAATATACAAAAACAGATATCGACAGGGCATTGAGACTTTCCAGGGCAGAAGGAAAACAAATTGTTCGGGAACAGGACTTCAGCGGTCATGGAACCTCTGTTCTCGGAATTGCGGCAGGAAATGGCAGAGCTTCCGGAGGTGTGAACCGGGGAGTGGCTTATACCAGTGATATTATTGCCGTAAAAATGGGAATGCCCGGAGAGAATTCTTTTCCAAGAACAGCAGAGCTGATGCAGGGAGTTGATTATCTGGTCCGGCAGGCGGCAGAGCTTGGAAGACCAATGGCTGTTAATATCAGCTTTGGGAATAATTATGGATCCCACAGAGGAGATTCGCTTCTGGAGACATATTTAAGCAACGTATCTGATGCAGGAAGGACAGTGATCTGCGTGGGGACGGGAAATAATGGAAATGACAGCGTTCATACAGCAGGAATCCTGGAAACAGGTACGCAGGCAGAAATTCCATTCAGTGTCAGCCCCCGGGAGCCGGTGCTTAATGTACAGCTGTGGAAATCTTACGCAGATGAAATAGAAATTTCTCTTGTGACTCCTTCAGGAGAAAGGATAGGGCCTCTGTCTGAACAGATTGGAACTCAGAGATATCAGGCCGGAGAAACAGAGCTTCTGATCTATTATGGAAAACCAGGCCCTTTCCAGGTGACTCAGGAAATATATTTTGACTTTATTCCGAGAGGAGCTTATATTACAGGAGGTGTGTGGAAAATTCAGCTTCGGGGACGAAGGATCAAAGACGGCAGTTATCAGCTTTGGCTGCCGGGGGGAAGGGTTTTGAATCCGGCAACCGGATTTTATTATCCGAAGGCAGAGGAAACGCTTACGATTCCCTCTACTGCAGCTAAGGTAATTACAGTAGGAGCCTATGATTCCAGACTGAATGCCCCGGCAGATTTTTCAGGAAGAGGCGGGGGCAGCCTTTTTTATCCAAAGCCGGATCTGGCTGCGCCGGGAGTGGAAATTACAGCGCCGGTTCCCGGCGGAGGATATGGAACCGTAACCGGAACTTCGTTTGCTGCGCCTTTTGTTACAGGCTCGGCAGCGCTTTTGATGGAGTGGGGGATCGTCAGGAGAAATGATCCTTTTCTCTGGGGAGAAAAGGTGAAGGCTTATTTAAGACGAGGCGCGCAGCCCATGCCGGGATTTGATAAATATCCTGATAATCAGGTGGGGTATGGGACATTGTGCGTGGGGGAGAGTATACCGAAATAATATTCTTTTTTACTTTTGTGAGAAAGAATTGAATTGACCTGTCTGTCACAAGTATAAAAGCAAAAAAATAAAAAAAATATAAATTTCCTCTTGCAAAATAAAAACAAGTATGGTATTATAATTTTCGCTGAGGTCAGTAAAACGATTACAGCGAAAAATAAGGCTCCATGGTCAAGCGGTTAAGACACCGCCCTTTCACGGCGGTAACAGGGGTTCAAATCCCCTTGGAGTCATTTAAAAAATATAAAATGTGATTTTCTTTGACTTGATTCCGACATTTGGTGTATAATGTTTTCAGTAGTATTACACGCCGATGTGGCTCAATTGGCAGAGCAGCTGATTTGTAATCAGCAGGTTATCGGTTCGAGTCCGATCATCGGCTTTTTGGACCTTTAGCTCAGTTGGTTAGAGCAACCGGCTCATAACCGGTCGGTCCTGGGTTCGAGTCCCCGAAGGTCCATTTATGTTTTTTGGCCCAGTGGCTCAGTTGGTTAGAGCGCCGCCCTGTCACGGCGGAGGTCGAGAGTTCGAGTCTCTTCTGGGTCGTTTTATGGGGTCTTAGCTCAGCTGGGAGAGCATCTGCCTTACAAGCAGAGGGTCATAGGTTCGAGCCCTATAGGCCCCATATATTTTTATTATTTTATAGTGTATGCCGCAGTGGCGGAACTGGCAGACGCCCGGGACTTAAAATCCCGTGGGTAGTGATACCCGTACCGGTTCGATTCCGGTCTGCGGCACTTGGTGAATGTGCTTCAAACTCTTATAAATCAAGGGTTTGGAGCATTTTTTCTTTTTTTAAAATCTTGTACAAAGTTGTACAGCCTGTAAATCAGGGCTTTTCAGCTATTTAACCTAATATCTGAGCCATCTGGGAATTATCCTGTTCTTGAACTCGTTCTCCGATATAATGCTGGGTCATATTAAGTGTAGAATGACCAAGCAGAGGTTGGATATCAATCGCTTTCATCCCGGCATCATACAGCATAGATGCTCCTGTGAACCGTATTTTATGGCTTGAAAGATATGGAATCCCTAATTCTGTACAATATTTTTTTAAACGTCTGTTGAAGGTATCTGTTGTCAGCGGTCGCCCTTCGTGCATAAACAGAAGTGTACCATCAGGGTTCAATTCTTTCATTTTCTTTAAAACCTTTACCCCTTCTTGTGGGAGAAATTCTGTCCTTATGCTGTAATAGGGATTTCCTTTGGGATTTTTTAATATTCTGTATGGTGTGCTTAAAGTCATATCCTCTTGTAATGTTCGTTCTTCCACAAGCTGTTGTCTGATATTTACCATATTGTTTTCCGTATCATCCCAGGTTAATGCTTTGATTTCTCCAATCCTGAAAATACCATAAAAGGCAAGTTTGATTGCCAGTACATAGGCATCTGGCTTCTGCGTATCTAAATATGCAAGAATCATAGCACGTTCTTTTGTTGTATATGCTTTCTTTTTTGCTATGGGCATTTTAAACTTTAGTTCGTTGCAGGAAATAGAAGTGATAGGATTGTAGGGTATTAGTTCATTCAAGACTGCATAACGGAAAATTCCATTTAAGACAGATTTGCGGTTATTAAAGTCTTTACGAGTAATAAGTCCATTTCCCGTCCAAGATTGAAAAAGTCTTATCAGGTGTCGGGGTTTTATTTCTGCTATCTGCATATTAGATATTTCTGAATCCTGAATAAAACGTTTCCAGATTCCAATATCTTCTTCTATTGTTTTGCCAGATACGATTTTTGTTTTGGCGCGATAGTGAATCCAATCTTCATAAACAGCATTTAATACATGATGAAAATAATAATCATACAGTTTGTCTATTAATTGAGATTTACTATTTGCAATAAACTGAGGATTATAGGATTTCACCCTTCCATCGGCACAGTTATAAAATTCTTTTTTCTTCTTGTCTTTAAAATATATTTCAGAAACTAGCTTTTCTTTTTGCTTTTTTGTCATATCTATCTGTTGTGCCATCTCTGTTTCTGTTAGTGTAGCACTTACAATAAATTTTTGCAATTCCTCTATGGAATGATAAAGCTGTATTTGCTTTTGTGTGAATACGATTTTTTTATTGTGGGTCATAGTCTGTTATCTATAACAGCCTAAAAATCTATCAATATCTTACTACCTGAAAATATGCCTTGCTGTGCCTGGCTTTACATTACGATACGTTAGGCGTATTGATAGATTTCCTCCTTTTCTTTGGATTTTATAAGGTGTTTTCTTTCTGTAAAATCTGATAATATGGAATAACTATCAAGTAAAAGAGCCTGCCGCCCTTTCCTGTGAGCCTCCTTCCCTGCCGGGAGATACGGCGTCACAGGGAGGACGGCAGAACTTCTTTTGAATTAGCAGTTATAGCTTCACCTCCTTTTGCAGTACAGGTGGATTTCTCGGCAAAAGAAGCCCTATTCCATGCACTTCTGATAAAAATATTAGCATAGTGTAAGGGGGGACTGTTTTATATCAGTGAACTTTTGAAAAATGCCATGCAAGGGTTTAGGGGGGGATATCTTTCTGCCTGTCTTTCATTAGATTTTAGCGTAAAACGGGATGTGGACATATTGCATAAGTGTAAAATTACAAGATTCTTTCCGGCAAATGAGACGGTCAGTTTTGATTACACTATTACTATAGCAGGCAAATTCATTCACAGCCTTTCCAAAAAGCTATAGATTTGTTGGATATATGACTATGTACAAAAATGGGAGAGGAAGAAATTACATAAAAAAAGAAATCCAGAGTTTATTCTGAATTTCTTTCCTACGAGAATAAATAAAAATTTGTAGTCTGACAGGATAAATAATATTTCATAAGAAATAATGCTAAAAATCAAGAGGAGCTGTGGCATTGAATAGAACATTATATTATCCCGGATTAAATGATTAGTTTGGTTTATGATGAGAAGTCGTGTGAGTTTGAATCCATTCCTTTAAAACCAGATTAATATATTGACTGAAATTTCTGTCATCCTTTTCTGCCATTTGTCTGATTATTTCTATTACATTTTCGTCTAGTGTGATGCTTACTTTTGTTTTTAATGGTTTCATAATGTATTATCCTTTTTAATAGAATATACCACTTTGTATCATATTCTATTGACTTATCGCATAAAGTAGGATAAAGTAGGATTACATAAACGAAAAATAGGAGGAAATTTACAAATGAAAAGGAAATTGATAATTGCATTAGCGACGGCTATGACGATCACCTTAGGCAGTGTCGGCGTTGTTTCTGCTGATGATACGAACTTTGCTCCGTTTATTCCTGTAAAGGAAACACCGATTCGTGACGGCTTTGTCTGGATCGTGGACACGCCTGCTTGGACAGAGACTGTCAATCATCCTGAGGAAGGGCATTATGAGAATGGGGCACTGATTAGCCCTGAAGAAGGACATACGGAAAATGTGCTTGTTACAGAGGCATGGGATGAGGTAGTTCACCATGAAGCTGAGTACAAGACTGTACATCACGAAGCTGAATACAAACATCACGAGGCAGTATATGATACTGTTCACCACCCAGAGGAGGGTCATCATGAATTAAGAAATATCTGTCATACTTGTGGTATGGATATTACTGGTTGGGCTGTTAAACACCTCCAAGAAAGTCCAAATTGTGAAGGATATGGCAATAAAGAAGTCTGGATTGTAGACAAACCAGCATGGGATGAACAGGTTCTTGTTAAGGAAGCTTGGGACGAGCTTATCAAAGAAGCGTGGGACGAGCAGGTTCTTGTAAAAGAGGCATATGATGAGACTATCCATCATGAAGCTGTTTATGAGGACAAGTGGGTTGTCGACAAACCAGCAGTTTATGAGCAGGTTTGGAAGGTTGATAAGGAAGCATATACAGAGACTATTGAACATCCAGAAGTTGGTCATTGGGAACCTATTCCAGAAAATCCAGACGAACAGGAACCTGAAACACCTCAGAACCCGGACGAACAGGAGCCTGAGACACCTCAGAACCCAGACGAGCAGGGGCCTGAAACACCTCAGAACCCGGACGAGCAGGAACCTGAGACACCTCAGAACCCGGATGAACAGAATTCTGAAACACCTGACAACAATCAGAACAACAATGAAAATAACAACCAGAATGAGAACAACTCTCAAAATAACAATGAGAATACTTCCCAGAATAACAACAGTTCTGAAACAAATAACAGTCAGGATGATTCTACAGGAAAACAGCCACCGAAAACAGGAGATCCTACAAGCTTTGCTTCCCTCTATGCACTGGCAGGAAGTGCGCTGGCTGGCATTGGAGCAGTAAAATTGAAATTCAGGAAAAGAAAATAAATCTTTTTGAAGGTAGGGTACTGTCATTTTGGCAGTACCTTTTTTGAGCAGATGTTTAAAATTCCAATTTTTAAAATAAATAGAAAAAACGGAAAACAGTTGCAAATGAGATTACCTCTGGTATAATTTATACAGGAATTGCGAAAGAGGTAGCAGACGTGCATATAGTCGGAAAAATAAACCGGGAAATATACAAATGTATTACGGATGATATTGTAACGGATGAAGTTATTATTACGGATGAACGGATTCAGCACATTATTGATAGAAGGGGAAAAGAATTCTATGAAAAATATGGTGATAAATTTATAAGTATCCTTCAGGAACCAGATTTTATATTTAAAGATAAAGAGAATACAGCTCTTGTTTGTAAAGAATTTGAAATTAACAATAAGTATGTAAATCTGGTACTAAGATTAGTAGTGTCAACTGACAATCCCGAGTATAAAAATTCGATTATTACGGCAGTAGGAGAGAGTATGAAAAGATTTGAGCAAAGATTAAGAAATAATGAGCCTCTTTACAAAAAAGAATAATTGCTGTACAATAAGCATATAATAAATAGGCTTTACCCGAATGATTATTTGAGGTGGTAAATTTCGTAGCGACCACACGCCGACGGTACTGACAAGGGGAAACCCTGAGAGATGCAGGAGAATGCTACGCCTGCCAAATAATTGTTCGGTTGAGCAAATATAGATTATGAACACCGCCAGTCAGTAAATGTCCGGCGGTATTTTTATATTCATTTTTAGGAAAGAAAACTGACGCTTGCCCGAACATCCCACCGCCCTGTTAGGTACACCGATGCTTCGGGCATCCTGCGGAACGCTGAACGATGAAAAGAGAGTGGACAAGGAAAAATAGCATATCAATATTTTACAGGATGGAACTATTCCATTCTTTAAAAAACAGAAAATATGTTGATTACACGTTTGATTACATTTTTTTGAAGATGTGCTGAAACCTCCTTATTTACAGTGTTTTTTTGCCTATAGGATTATTCGATTCCGGTCTGCGGCATTGATGAAAAGTGGGAGAAACGTTGAATTTACAGCGTTTCTCTTTTTTTTAGCTATTTTATATATAATTCTGTCAGTTGTAAAAAATTATAAATTGAGATATACTGTTCACCAGTATATTGGGAGAAAACAGAGAAATAATGAAAGAGAAGGGATGTTTTAAATGAACGATAACAAAAGTTTTCTGGGAACAGAGCCAATTGGAAAGCTTTTGATGAAGCTGGCGCTTCCTACAGTAGCGGCTCAGCTGATCAATATGCTTTATAATATTGTAGACCGTATTTATATAGGGCACATTCCCGGGGACGGAGCTCTGGCTCTGACCGGCGTGGGAGTGTGTATGCCGATCATCATGATTGTATCTGCTTTTGCAGCGCTGGTAGGCAACGGAGGTGCGCCCAGAGCTACCATTTATATGGGAAAAAAGGATAATGATACTGCTGAAAGAATATTAGGGAACTGCTTTACCGCACAGATCATAATTTCAGCTGTCCTTACGATGGTTCTTCTGATCTGGAACAGGGATCTCCTCCTTGCTTTTGGCGCAAGTGAAAATACCATTGATTATGCAGTGGCATATATGAATATCTATGCTTTTGGAACTGTTTTTGTACAGATCACATTGGGAATGAATCTGTTTATCACTGCTCAGGGATTTGCAAAAACGGGAATGCTTTCCGTACTTCTTGGAGCAGTGACAAATATTATCCTGGATCCGGTATTTATTTTTGGGTTCCATATGGGAGTAAGAGGCGCTGCACTTGCAACGATCCTTTCTCAGGCTCTTTCCTGTATCTGGGTACTTTGCTTCCTGTTTGGAAAAAAGACAGTTCTGAGACTGAAAAAAAGATATATGACAGTCAAAAAGGAGATTCTTCTTCCCTGTCTGGCGCTTGGTTCTTCTGTATTTATCATGCAGTCCAGCGAAAGCGTAATCTCTGTATGTTTCAATTCTTCTCTTCTGAAGTATGGAGGAGATATTGCCGTAGGAGCTATGACCATTCTTACCAGTGTCATGCAGTTTGCCATGCTTCCTCTTCAGGGACTTGGACAGGGCGCTCAGCCCATTATAAGTTACAATTACGGAGCCGGAAACAGAGAACGTGTCAAAGGCGCTTTCTGGCTGCTTTTAAAGTGCAGTATGTTTTATTCCGTACTTTTCTGGGCAGTGGTCATGCTGTTCCCGCAGATGTTTGTAGGTATGTTTACCTCAGATGCGGCGCTTGCAATGTTTACCCGGGAAGCGCTTAAAATTTATATGGCAGTGGTGGGACTGTTTGGTATCCAGATGGCATGTCAGATCACATTTGGAGCGCTGGGAAATGCAAAAGCCTCTATTCTTGTGGCTGTTATGAGAAAATTTGTGCTGCTGATTCCGCTGATCTATATTATGCCTGCGATTTTTACGGCAGACAAAGCAAGGGCGGTTTATATGGCGGAGCCGGTTGCAGATACACTGGCAATTACATTTACCGGATTTTTGTTCTTTTTCCAGTTCCGTAAAGTCCTGAGAGAGATGAACAAAAATACAGAAAATAAAAAGTAAATCGGGCAGAAACATATAAAACTCTCAGATTCTGGAAAATATTTTCCGAATTCTGAGAGTCTTTTGTCAGTCAGTTGTCTTGCGGCGGATCAGAACAGGAGTGATCTGCTTATGAACAGGAGTTTTTAAAGGAGAAGGCTTCCTTTTTTTCATTTCATCCATCTGAGAGACCAGCAGCTCCAAAGCAGTTTCAGCAATTTTGTCGATCTGCTGACCGATGGTGGTAATGGGCACGATAGCTTCATTTGCGATAGGAGAGTTATCAAAGCCCACAAGACGGTACTGTTCTGGCAGATGTCCATATTTCTGGATGATAAGATTCAGAAATATATTTGCATAAGTATCGTTGGCGAAAAAAATTCCTTTTTTTCTGTCAGGATATTTTTCTTCGATAGTTTCAAAAGTTTCTTTTATCCGGTCAAAGGTTGTTTCATAAGTGGAGCCAAGATCGCCCAGCATGAGTTCGTATGGCACATGATACTTCTGACAGGTATCTTCAAAAGCAGTGATACGGTTATGAGCCGGAACATTTTCGGGTACGGGAACATTGATGTGGATCAGGATATCGCAGTGGTTTCGTATCAGAAGACTGGTTGCCTGCAGTCCGCCCATATAGTTGTCAGTATCCACACTGCAGATATGTTTGGCTTCCCGCTCAATAGCTACAATGGGAATATTGCATTTTGCCAGTTCTGCCGAGGAAAAAGTGTGGCTCAGAATGATCAGACCCTCAATTTTATAAGCCAGAAGCTCATTGATATACTGCTGCTCCCGTTCTCTTCCGTCATTGCTGACAAAGACAAGAAATTTATAGCCGAATTTTGAGTAACTGGACAAAAGCTGATTTAAGATTTCTGAATAATAATGAAGATAGAGATTGGGGATGATGATTCCGACAAATTCGCTTTTTCCGTTGGCAAGGACTTTGGCCAGTTTGTTTTCCTGATATCCCAGTTCTTCCAGAGCTGCGGCTATTTTTTCCTGATTTTCAAGGGTCAGTGAATCCGGGTTATTAAAATATCTGGAGATCGTTGTTTTTGAAAAATTTGTGTAAGCTGCTATATCAGCAAATGTCACTTTTTTTTTTGCCATGATTCTGTACTCCCTGTATTTATATGGTAATTATGTTATGTCAGACACGTTTTTATATGGATATTTACAAGTATAACAAGGCAGATATAAAAAATCAATCTAAAAATAACTGGTTAAGTAACCGGTTATTTTTTTAGCTCCAATCTATTGACAGACAGAAAAAAGTGATGTATTATCAATTTAAAGTAACCGGTTATAAGATCGAAAAAGAAAACGGAGGGAAATGGAGTGAACATTTTAGCGAAAAAGAAAACGTCACCTGTCAAGCGAACGGCAAAGGATAAGCTGATGTATGTAAAAAAGAACTGGCAGCTTTACCTGTTTTTTCTTATGCCGGCACTGCTTCTTACTATCATTTTCAAGTATCTTCCCATGGGCGGAGTGCTGATCGCTTTTGAAGATTATAACGTCATTGACGGCATTCTGGGAAGCGAATGGGTGGGACTGGAATACTTCAAAAGATTCCTGTCATCGCCGGATTTTATGGAATACCTGATGAATACTCTGAAGCTCAGTGCATTTGGTCTGCTTTGGGGATTTCCGATTCCCATTATCCTGGCTTTATTGTTAAATCGTATAAGACGTGAGGGAATACGAAAAAAGATTCAGCTGCTGATCTATGCGCCGAACTTTATATCTGTCATCGTTCTTTGCGGTATGGTTCGTATGTTTCTCTCGCCGGTAGGCCCTATTAATTCCCTCCTCGGGATTGATACAAACTGGATGACAATGCCTTCAGCTTTCCGTACGATTTATATTGCCAGCGGAATCTGGCAGACAGCCGGATGGTCATCGATTATGTATACGGCTGCTCTTGCAAATGCCAGCAAAGATCTGGAAGAGGCGGCAATCGTAGATGGAGCAAATATCTTCCAGCAGATACGATATGTAGAGCTTCCGGCGATCAAAAACATCATTGTGATCCAGTTCATCCTGCAGGCAGGAAACATTATGAGTATCGGATTTGAAAAAGCTTTTGCATTACAGACGGACATGAATCTTCCGGCATCTGAAATCCTTTCAACATATGTGTATCGAATGGGTCTTCTTAATGGAGATTACGGATATTCTACAGCAGTAGGTTTATTTAACGCTATTATCAATGTTATTTTACTGATCGCAGTCAACTGGGTTGTGAAAAAGTTAAATGATGGCGAAGGTTTATAAAGAGGAGGAAAGAAATGGAAACAAGAAGAAAAATGAAACTCGGAACATCTGATAAAGTGATTCTGGGAATCGGCTATACTGTTCTTGGCATTTTTGTTTTATCAATACTGATCCCTCTTGTATATATTCTAATGGCTTCCTTTATGGATCCAAATGTACTGAACAGTCGGGGAATCAGCCTGAATTTTAAAGACTGGACGCTGGATGCCTACAGACGAGTTCTGGAAAACGATATGATCTGGCGTGGATTTTTCAATTCATTTTTTTATTCAGCGGCATTTACTGTGATTTCTGTGTTTATCACGCTGCTGGCAGCTTATCCTATGTCAAAGAAAGAATTTGTAGGAAGAAAATTTTTTAATACAATCTTTCTTATTACAATGTTTTTTGGCGGAGGAATGATCCCTACTTTTATTTTAATTAATCAGTTACATATGGTAAATACCATCTGGGCGATTCTTCTTCCGGGAGCATTCAACGTATGGAATATGATACTGGCAAGAACCTATTATCAGTCTATTCCCAAGGAACTGCGGGAAGCATCTTCTATTGACGGTGCAAATGAGATCCAGCATTTCTTCAAGGTAATGCTTCCTGTCTGCAAGCCCATTATTGCAGTTCTGGCATTATGGTCATTTGTAGGAATGTGGAACAGCTATTTTGACGCAATGATCTATTTAAACGACGCAGAGCTCCAGCCTCTGCAGCTTGTATTAAGATCGATCCTGGTCCAGAACACGCCTCAGCCGGGAATGATAGCGGATATCCAGAGCACGGCGGAGATGGCAAAGGTTGCTGAACTTCTGAAATATGCTACTATCGTAGTATCCAGCCTGCCGCTTCTGATTATGTATCCGTTCTTCCAGAAGTATTTTGATAAAGGAATCATGGTTGGTTCTGTAAAAGGTTAAGGGGGATGTAAAGCATGAAAAAAAGAATAAAAATGCTGATAGCGGCAGGTCTTTCCGTTGTGATGCTTACTTCTGCTGCAGGATGTGGAAAAAGAGAGCGTATGGAAGCAGAGATCAATCCGGATACTCCTGTATCAGAGGTTTCGTTTCCTTTGAAGGAGCAGGCGGAGTTGTCCTTTATTACAAATGCACCGGCAACATCAACGCAGGATCCGAATGAAAGGGTTATTTTCCAGAGAATGGAAGAGCAGACAAATGTGCATATTGACTGGACCTGCTTTGTTGCAGATCAGTTTGCAGACAAGAAGAACCTGGCTCTGGCACAGTTTGGAAACCTTCCGGATGGTCTGTTCAATGCAGGAATGAATGATTATGATCTTCTGAGATATGCAAAACAGGGAATTATCATTCCCCTGGAAAATCTCATTGACAAATATATGCCTAATCTTCAGAGGGTATTCGAACAGTATCCGGAATACAGGACAATGTGTACAGCGCCGGACGGACATATTTACTCATTCCCATGGATTGAACAGCTGGGGGCAGGAAAAGAGGCTATTCAGGCAATTGGAAATATTCCCTATATCAACAAAAAATGGCTGGATTATCTGAAGCTGGAAGTACCGTCTACGGTGGATGAACTGAAGGAAACACTGATTGCCTTTCGCGATCACGCCGCAGAACTGGAAGAGGAATTTGAGATTGAGGGCGGAGTGATTCCTATGTCCTTTATTATAAACAACGGAGATCAGGATCCGTCCATCCTGATTAACGGATTTGGAGAGGGCTATGGTGATACGGGGGATCATTTTGCAGTAACAGACCAGGGCGAAGTGATCTACACCACTGTACAGGAAGGGTATAAGGAAGGAATCCAGTGGCTTCACCAGCTGGTAGAAGAAAAGCTGGTAGATCCGGAAGCCTTTACTCAGGAGTGGTCTACATATGTGGCAAAAGGTAAAAATCACCGTTATGGTCTTTGCTTTACCTGGGATATTTCGAATATTGATAATTATCAGGATTATGTGATGCTTCCGGCTCTTGCCGGTCCGGAGGGTCTTGTTAATGTCACAAGGCAGAACAACAGTGAGACCAGCGGTTTTGACAGAGGACGCTGTGTGCTTACCACCAGCTGCAGAAATACAGCTCTGGCAGCAGCCTGGATCGATCAGATGTATGCACCTCTCCAGTCTCCTCAGAATAACTGGGGAACTTATGGAGAAGAGGATTCCTTTAATATTTTTGAGATGGCAACAAATAAAGATGGAGAGCCTATGCTGAAGCATATGGACCTGGGAGATCAGTCCCCGGTAGAGGTAAGGGAGGCTCAGTCAGTAAACGGACCTCTTGCCATACTGAATGAATATTATGACGTATATGTGACACAGCCAGATGATGCCAAATGGCGTCTGGATAACATGCATGAGGTATATTTGAAGGATATGAACAGTAAATACGTTTATCCAAATGTATTTATGAGCATTGAGGACACTAACAAGATATCCCAGTATGATACAGATATTAAGAAATATGCAGAACAGAAAAAAGCGGACTGGATCCTGAATGGCGGGATTGAAAAAGAGTGGGACAGCTATCTTGAAAAAATGGAACAGTATGGATTGTCAGATTATCTGGCCATCAAACAGAAGTATTTTGATCAATATCAGGAAAGCCTGATGGAAAATCAGGGAGATACAAAGTAAAAAATATATAGCGATACAGGAGTTTGAAATGAGCGAAAAATTAACAAAAGCAACTCGATTTCAATATGAACAGATGAATCAGATGCCGGAAGGAGAGAAACCTGTTTTTCATGTTTCTGCTCCTGCAGGCTGGATCAATGATCCCAACGGGTTCTCTGTATATAAAGGAAAGGTGCATCTGTTTTATCAGTATCATCCATATTCCATCTGCTGGGGTCCTATGCACTGGGGACACAGCGTAACGGATGATATGATAAAATGGAAGACAGAGCCGGTGGCTCTGGCGCCGGATCAGGAATATGACAAAAAAGGATGCTTTTCCGGAAGCGCTGTTCAGGCAGGAGACAGACATGTGCTTATCTATACCGGAGTTACAGATGAGGAAAAATCTGACGGAAGCCGGGAAGAAAGACAAAACCAGTGCATTGCCTTTGGCGACGGAGTAACCTATGAAAAATCACCGCAGAATCCGGTAATCACCGGGGACATGCTGCCGCAGGGATGCAGTCAGATTGATTTTCGTGATCCGAAGATTTGGGAAGAAGATGGGAAATATTATCTGATCGTGGGAAATAAAAGCGAAAAATATAAAGGGCAGGTGGTACTGTTTTCCAGCTCAGACCTGGAAAAATGGAAATTTGAAACCATTCTGGCTGAAAACACATCAGGAAAAATCGGATGCATGTGGGAATGTCCGGACTTTTTTGAACTGAATGGAAACCATATTCTGATTTGTTCTCCACAGAATATGACAGCAGAGGGACTTGAATTCCATAATGGACACAATTCTCTGTATTTTTCCGGAAGGTATGAGAAACAAAGCCACACCTTTATAAAAGATGAACCCAGATCACTGGATTACGGACTGGATTTCTATGCGCCTCAGACAACCTGTCTTCCAGATGGAAGAAGAGTCATGATCGCCTGGATGAAGTCATGGGATTCCTGTGTGATTCCTGACGGACAAAGCTGGCAGGGAATGATGACGCTGCCAAGAGAACTGGAATATGTAAACGGAATTCTTTTCCAGAAGCCGGTAAGGGAGTTGGAGAAATATCACAAAAATCCTGTTTACTATAAAGAAGCGGAAATCAAGGATAAAACAGAACTTCCGGGAATCCGGGGCAGAATACTGGATATGACAGTGGAGATCCCCGAGGGAGACTATGAAGAGTTCCGGATCGATCTTGCACATAATGAGTCTTATACAACCAGTTATACATACTACAGGAAGCAGGGAATACTGGAAACAGACAGAACCTATTGTGGAATAAACAAAGATGTAGTGTGCCAGAGAAAAATGAAGATACGTGGTACGGAAAAAGCTCTGAAACTTCGCTTCATACTGGACCGTCAGTCCATAGAGCTGTTTGTAAACGAGGGACGGCAGGTAAGTACAACGGCAATCTGTACGCCGCAGGAAGCAGAACGGATTGTATTTTCATGCGACAGAAGTATAAAAGTAAATATCCAGATGTACGAAATAGCATAATAAATATAAAAATCTCAGATTTCAGGGAAAAGGCATCCTGGAATCTGAGATTTTTTATTATTATGGAATAAGGTGTGTTTTATGTGTTCAGGCATCCTCCGCCAGTATGGTTCCTCCGCCAAGTACCGTATCCCCGTCATAAAAAACAGCAGCCTGACCGGGAGTAACGGCTCTCTGAGGCTCCTGGAAGGTAACGCGGATTCGATTTTCCCCAATTTGCTCAATAATGGCTGGCTGCTCCGGCTGGCGGTAACGGGTTTTTACCTTACACTGGACAGGGTCATCCAGATGATCCCAGGGAATCAGATTAATATCCCCCACCAGACAGGAGGAGGACATAAGATCATCCTTCCCGCCAAGAATCACCTGATTGTCTTTCAGGGATTTTGCGCAGACGTAAAGAGATTCCGGTGCAGAAATGCCCAGACCTCTTCTCTGACCAATTGTGTAATGGATGTGTCCTTTATGGGTTCCCAGAACTTTCCCTTCTTTGTTGACAAAATCTCCGGGTACGGAGGTCTGTCCGGTATATTCTTCGATAAAGGAAGCGTAATCGCCGTCAGGGACAAAACAGATATCCTGACTGTCCGGCTTGTCTGCGTTGATAAAGCCCTGTTCCTGGGCTATCTGACGGATTTCTGCCTTGGTATAGGTTCCCAGGGGGAAAAGTGTATGGGCAAGCTGATCCTGAGTCATGGAGTAAAGGACATAGCTCTGATCCTTGGTGTGATCCAGCCCTTTTTTCAACAGATAACGTCCGGTGTCGGGATCCTGCTGAATCTGAGCGTAATGACCGCTGACAATATAGTCTGCGCCCAGTTCCTGGGCTTTTTTGATCAGGGCGTCAAATTTCAGGAAACGATTGCAGTCGATGCAGGGATTTGGAGTACCTCCGTTTAAATAGGTGGATGCAAATTTATCAATGACGTGGTGGCGGAACTCTTCATGCATAGGAAATACATAATAGAGGATTCCCAGTCTTGCAGCTACATTTCGCGCATCCTCTGTATCAGAGGGAGTGCAGCAGGAACGGTCGCCTGGCTGGCTGCACTGAGGTTTATCATAAAGCTTCATGGTAGCTCCGGCGCAGTCATATCCTGCCTGGATCATCAGGTAAGCTGCCACGCTGGAGTCAACGCCGCCGCTCATGGCAATGATTGCTTTTTTCTGCATGGAATATTCTCCTTATTTTATATGGATAGAAATCAGGTTAAAAGTTTTTCATTTGATGTGGCTATGGTATCATTATCAACCTATGATGTCAATATGTAAATTGCCGGGTACAGAGTGGATATTGCAGGTATATTTACAGGAAAATTATGGTTTGTTTATAGATTTTATAATTATATTAGAAATTATACAAACTCTTATCACAATTATGTTGTATTCTATAAGTGTCTTAAAGGTAATCCCCTTTAAGAACAGGCAGCACTTCAATGCCGGAAGAGCTGCCGAACTCTTTCCTTTCCCTAAAAAATAAAAGAAAACAATGACAGCCGCCCACCCGGCAAGATCGTCGGGAGAGCGGCAGTTTTCTTGTTTGCCTTTAGCAGTTTATATGCTCCGGAAGAACTTTGGCGCTTCCGGGGCAGTTTTTATTTTATGGTCTTCGATAACGGTTCAAGCAGGAATAGATTTCCTGGGCTCTTGGCATGGCATACCCACAGGGGATATAAGAACCGCCGCTGAAAAATACCAGTCCCTTCTGATCCAATTCCCGGATCAGATATTCTGCAATTTCCGGAAGTGTCCGTTTCCCGTCAATGAGATGCTCCACAGCATATTTCAGCAGCATACTTAAAGAAGCTGTCTGTTCCGTATCCACGATCTGCTCAATATAGCGCAGATCCACTTCCTGTCGTCCTATGGAAAAGCCGTCTTTTCCATGTACCTTTGTTTTGAGTCTGTCCGGACGGTCAGAATCTCTGCGAGGGGATCTGGGAGCTGCGGAAGCAGCTTTTGTCATGATCCGGCAGCTTTTGGGAAAGTGGAATCCCGGCACAGAGGTTTCTGGAAGCGGATACTGGCTGCAGAGAGTTTTTACCATGTGGGTAATGTCCAGCGGATAATAGCTGTCCATCTGGATCACTGTGTCTGCAATATGGAAAAAGGCGCCGGAGCTTCCTGCAACAAGGATTGTGGAAATTCCGGCTTTCTGATACAGATCCCCGGCCCGTTCCAGAAACGGAGTGATGGGTTCCTTTTCTCTTACAATTACTTTTTGCATAAAGGAATCCCTTACCATAAAATTTGTGGCAGATGTATCTTCATCCAGAAGAAAGACCCTGCTTCCGGCTTCCATGCCCTCAATGATCCCGGCTGCCTGAGAGGTACTGCCGCTGGCATCCTCTGTTGAGAAACAGCGGGTGTCTTTTTTATTTGGGAGATCATTGATAAAAAGAGAAATATCTACATCTTTGATAAAGCGGCCGTCTTCAGAACGCAGCTTCAGAGCTGTATCATTTGTGACCACATACTCTCTTCCGTCACCCGGAACATGGTTATAAACGCCAAGTTCCAGCGCATTGAGCAGAGTGGATTTACCATGATATCCACCGCCTACAATCAGGGTGATTCCCTCCGGGATGCCCATTCCGGTTATCTTTCCTTTATGCGGAAGCGTCATGGTGACCCGAAGAGTATCCGGAGACTGGAAGGGGATGGAATCCTTCATGGGATGGGAGGAGATTCCGCTCTCTCTGGGCAGAATGGCGCCGTCTGCCACAAATGCAGCCAGAGCTTTTTTTTTCAGCTGTTCCCGGATATAGGCCTGATCTTCTGCGAGAAAGATGGCTTCCTCCAGTTTTTTGGCATTCAGATTTTTATAAAGAAATGCCTTCTGTACACAGATTGGAAGAAATTCAAACAGAATCTTTTCCAGCTCAATGGAATTGATCGTCCGTCCGTTTGCAGGAAAGCCGATAAAAAAACGGGCGGTGATTTCTTTGTCTGTGATCTCGCAGGCAGTTCGCTTCAGTACCTCCTGACCGCAGTGGCTGACAGAGATCAGGCCGCTTTTTCCCGAGCCTTTTGCCCGGAAGGAAAAACGATCGATCTGCTGTTCAAACTGACGGGTGAGATAGTCGCAGAGAGTGATTTTTGCAACAGGATTCTGAAGATATTCTTCCGGAAAACCGGCAGCTTTATGAGAAACATGGATGCTGATATGAGAGGGAGAGGCAAAGGGATCTCCCTGAACATGATCAACAGATAAAATATAATGGCCGAACTGATACGCTCCTTTCAGAGATTTATATGCGGGATAGCTTTTTCTGTGAATGGAGTGAAGTAGGTTCAGCAGATCTGTGGATTGCTGCATAATATAGTTGCCTCCTTGATAAACTAATAAACGGCAGGACTGCCTTTTTCTTTATTTTAGTAAATTACAGAGAATAAGGCAATGATTTCCGGAAAGCCGGAAAGGAAGATTCCAGTCAGACGCAAAAAAAGGATAATATTAAAAAATTACACGGAACTGTTTTCTTAAATCTTCTTTAAGATTTGTCAATACATGTAGAATTTTAGACATAATTGGATTATAATGTACAGGAATTGTGTATTAATTCAGGCAGAAGCAGGACTTTTGCAGAAACCCAGAAACCCGATGTCATACTCCCAAAACACGGAGTATTAAATACGAAATATATTAAGGAAAGGTGGAACCAATATGGAACGAAGAAACGCATGGCTCAGCTATGGAGAAAATGAAGAAAAAGAGATGGAGCAGATTGCAAAAAACTACAAAAGCTTTCTGGATGCAGGAAAAACAGAAAGAGAATGTGTAACAGAGCTGATCAGACAGGCAGAGGCTGCCGGCTATGTTTCTATGGAGCAGAAGCTTGCATCAGGAGAAAAGATTCAGGCAGGAGATAAGGTTTACTCTGTGGCTATGAATAAGATCCTGGCATTTTTCCATATCGGACAGGAGCCGCTGGAAAAAGGAATGAATATCCTGGGGGCGCATATTGACTCTCCGCGTATTGATATTAAACAGAATCCTCTTTATGAGGAGGCCGATATGGCATATCTGGATACCCATTATTATGGCGGTGTAAAAAAATATCAGTGGGTTGCGCTTCCTCTTGCCATTCATGGTGTGATCGCCAAAAAAGACGGAACAGTTGTAAATGTAACAGTAGGAGAAGATGAAAACGATCCTGTTGTTTATATTACAGATCTTCTGATCCATCTGGCAGGAAAACAGCTTCAGAAAAAAGCAGCTGAGGTCATTGAGGGTGAAAATCTTGATATTCTCATTGGAAGCAGACCGCTGAAAGATCTTGATGACGACAAAAAGAAAGAGGCTGTAAAAGAAAATATCCTCAGAATCCTGAAAGAAAAATATGATGTAGAGGAAGAGGACTTCCTTTCTGCAGAGCTTGAGGTAGTTCCGGCGGGAAAAGCAAGAGACTGCGGACTGGACAGAAGCATGGTTACGGGCTATGGACAGGACGACCGCGTATGCGCATACACTTCCTTCCTGGCAATGCTGGAAATGAAGGATCCGAAGCGTACAGCCTGCTGTCTTCTTACAGATAAAGAAGAGATTGGCAGCGTAGGAGCAACAGGAATGCAGTCCAGATTTTTTGAAAACAGTGTGGCAGAACTTCTGGAAGGAATGGGATGCTATTCTGATCTGACACTGCGCAGAGTTCTCAGAAACTGCAGCATGCTGTCCTCAGATGTAAGCGCAGGCTTTGATCCTGCATATGCAGAAGCATTTGAAAGAAAAAATGCGGCATTTCTGGGAAGAGGAATTGTTCTGAACAAATTTACAGGAGCCAGAGGAAAATCCGGTTCTAATGATGCAAATGCAGAATATGTTGCAAGAGTACGGAAGATTTTTGACGATCATGAGATCGCATTCCAGACTGCAGAGCTTGGAAAGGTAGATGTAGGCGGAGGCGGAACCATTGCCTATATTGCGGCTCTTTATGGAATGGAAGTCATTGACAGCGGTGTGGCTGTGCTGAGTATGCACGCTCCATGGGAAGTAACCAGCAAAGCCGATATTTATGAAGCAAAAAAAGCATACAAAGCATTTTTACTTGACGCATAAAAGCTGTTTTGGGCAAAAATAATAATTTAATGCCAGAATTTTGAAGTTTTGAAAAGTCTTTTTTCGTTTTATAAGTGAACGAATAAATTGTATCCGCTTATAAAGGCGTGGAAAAGAGAGTATAAAAGGAGAAATCATGGGGGATACATTAATCAAGGTAGAAGACCTGTGTAAAATTTACAATCCTGGAGAAAACGAGGTCCGCGCTCTGGACCATGTGAACCTTGAAATTAAAACCGGAGAGTTTGTGGCTATCATCGGCCAGTCCGGCTCTGGTAAATCTACGTTTATGAATATGCTGGGCTGCCTGGATGTGCCTACTTCCGGGAAATATTATCTGAATGGAACGGACGTATCCACCATGAAGGACAATGACCTGTCAGTGGTTCGAAACCGAGAGATTGGATTTATTTTTCAGGGCTTTAATCTGATTGCCAATCTGAATGCTATTGAGAATGTGGAGCTTCCTCTGATATACCGGGGCATTGACAGGAAAACAAGGCATAAGCTGGCTATTGAGTCGCTGAAAATGGTAGGTCTTGAGAAACGAATGCAGCATAAGCCAAGCGAGATGTCCGGCGGTCAGCAGCAGAGAGTGGCAATAGCCAGAGCCATTGCGGCGAAACCGCCGGTTATCCTGGCAGATGAACCTACAGGAAATCTGGATTCTGCATCCAGCAGAGAAATTCTCGGAATCCTGAAGCAAATGCATCAGTCCGGAAAGACCGTGATTCTTATCACACATGACAACGGGATTGCCGATCAGGCAAGACGGGTGGTAAGAATCATGGATGGAAAGATAGAATCAGACACCATAAATCAGGATTTTGGTAAAGGAGAGGAAGTATTATGAAAAAGCCAAAGAAGAAGCTGGTGATCGGAGTTGGAGCAGTAGCAGTGGTGGCAGTTGGAGCGATCGCAGTTTTGGGAAATTCTGGAAAAGAAGGGGAAACACTTCCGAAGGTGGAGGTTGTGGAAGCTGTAACCGGAGATGTGCAGCAGACTGTAGAGGCCAGCGGAACAGTTGTAAGCGAGGAAGAAAAAACGTATTTTTCACCGGCAAATGCAAAGGTTGACCAGGTTTCCTTTAAAGAGGGAGAAACTGTAAAGGCCGGAACAAAGCTTGTGGAATTTAATATGAAAGATCTTGAGAGAGAAGAGAAAAAAGCTGAACTGAATGTAAAATCCGGGGAGCTTGATATGCAGAATACTCTCAATAAATCTGACAAAGCGGTAAAGAAACAAAAAGATGCTCAGGGAAATGTTGCTTCCCTGGAGCAGCAGGTGGCAGCGCAGAAAAATTATGTGGCAGGTCTGAAATCACAGCTGGCTCAGGTAACGGCAGATGCTCAGGCTCAGGCTGCGGCAGAGGCTGCCAGAAAAGCGGAAGAGGCAAGAAAGGCCCAGGAGAAAAAACAACAGGAAATTCAGCGTCAGTATGAGGAAGCAGTGAGAATTTATGAAAATGAGACGCTTCCTGCATACCAGAACAGGCTGAATGAGCTGAATTCAGCAGCAGATCAGGCTCTTACAGCTTACAATCAGGCTGAGAATACATATCAGATGGCATTTACTGCCTGGTCAGCAGACCAGAGCCCGGAAAATACAGAAGCCCTTTCGCAGGCAGAGGCGGACAGAAGCAATGCTCAGGTAGAATACCAGAATGCTCAGGCTGTTTATGAGGATTACAAAACTCAGATGCCGCCGGCTCCTCTTTTATCTGACTTTACAGGCGCTTCTGATCTGGTGACAGACGGAACCGGCAGTGATTTCAGCGATACGCCTTCCGGGGATACTTCCGGGGGAAGTGTGTCAGTGGATACTTCCGGAATAGAAATGGCGCTTGAACAGGCCAGCAGTGATCTGGCAGAACTTCAGTCAGAGCTTGCGTCTCAGGAGGCAATTGCCGAGGCCGATCCCAATGCAGTAACAAAAGAAGAAAAGGAAAAGATGAAGATCACAAATAATCTTTCCGAACTTGAAAAAATGTCTGCCAAAGAGCTGGTAGAGTCTGCAAAAAAGGGAGTAACTGCAGATTTTAACGGGGTTATTTCAAAAGTAACGGTGGTAGAGGGATCTACAGTAACCCAGGGAACGGAACTTTTTACTTTGCAGAATACAGACAAAGTAGATGTGGATGTGAATATTTCCAAATATGACTATGACAAGATTCAGGAAAATCAGAAGGCAGAGATCACTCTTGCAGGAAAAAAATATGAGGGAACTGTAACATCTGTCAGTCATATTGCAACACAGAATGAAAAGGGAGCTTCTCTGATTTCCGCAAGGGTAAGAATAGACCATCCGGATGAAAATGTATTTCTTGGTGTAGATGCAAAGGTAACCATTCAGGCAAATAAAGCAGAAGATGTTATTGTTCTTCCGGCAGAGGTTGTGAATATCGGCAAACAGGGATCTTTCTGTTATGTCCTTGAGGGCGGCGTGATCGCCAGAAAGAATATCGAAACCGGACTGAGCTCTGATGATTACATAGAGGTCACAGAAGGCATTGAAGAAGGCGATACGGTGATCAGGGATATTGGAACACTTCAGGAAGGAATGCCTGCAGAGGCCATGGCGTCAGGTGATGCCGCAGTGACGGGAGAAGGTGCCTGATGAATGGATTTTATGAATATGTGAAAATGGCTGTTCAGAATATCCGCGCAAATAAAGGCCGGTCTTTTCTGACAATGCTTGGTATCATTATCGGAATTGCTTCTGTTATTGCAATTGTTTCCATTGGTGAGGGAACAAAAAATCAGATGAATTCTGAGATCAGTGATATCGGAGGCGGTCAGGTTTACATTTATGTCAGCGATGACGCAATCACAGAGCAGGAGTGGATCACTCCTGAAGATATCAATGCGGTCCGCGAACTGGAAAGTGTGGAAGGCGTAAATGTAGCGGAAAGCTATAACGGTGAAACTGTTACTGGAAAAGGAACCTTTAATCTTATGGTAACTGCAGAAGGTCCTGATCCTAAAATGGTAAACAATGCGGATATGAAATACGGAAATTATTTTGGAGAGCAGGAAGTAGAAGAGGCCAAGCCTGTATGTGTAATCTCAGATGCTGATGCAAAAAGACTGTTTGGCACGGATGACGTAGTCGGTATGAGCCTTGACATCACCTGCTATGATGTGACAAAAAGCTTTCGTATTGCAGGCGTAACCACACAGAAGGAAAATGGAACCTTTGTCAGCTATACATATGAAGGCATGCCTGTAACTGTAAACATTCCTTATTCCGCAATGAATGAGCTGGTAGGAGATGTGGATTACTTTTATTCCATGACTGTTCAGGTGGATACCAGCCTGGACTCTCAGAAGGTTGCCAATGAGATCGTTCATCTGTTGGAAAAAAGACATCAGAGCGCAGGAGATGATTACTTCCAGATCCAGAATTTCCAGGATGTTATGAAATCCATGAACCAGATGCTTGGCATGGTAACTGCCTTTATTTCCTTTGTGGCAGGAATTTCCCTGCTGGTAGGAGGAATCGGCGTTATGAATATCATGCTTGTTTCCGTAACAGAAAGAACAAGGGAGATTGGTATCCGCAAATCTCTTGGAGCAAAAACTTCTTCCATTATGCTGCAGTTTCTGGCAGAAGCAGCCATTCTTACGGTAATTGGCGGAGTAATTGGAATTATCCTGGGAATTATCGGAGCATATGGAATCTGCAGTGTCATAAGTACAAGTATGCAGATGACGATCAGCCCCGGAATCAGTCTCAGTACGATTCTGTTTGCAACTCTGTTTTCCTGTGCAGTCGGCGTTTTCTTTGGAATATACCCTGCGAGAAAGGCCGCGAAACTCAGCCCTATTGAAGCATTGAGAAGAAACTGAGCTTATATAAGGACTTCCTGTGGGAGGAGGCTGGCAAGGAGTCAGGATAAAACCTCCCCGGGAAGCTCTTTTTTGTATACAGAGCCGCAAATTAAGCTTCAAAAACGGAAGCAAAATTCTCTACTGGAAAACTTCTGGAAAAAAATAATTTTTTTTAAAAAAAGTATTGACAAAAAGTACGTTATCATGTAAAATACTCTTTGTTGCGAGGGAAGTCGCAAGGATGTGCGTTTAGCTCAGCTGGATAGAGCGTTTGGCTACGGACCAAAAGGTCGGGGGTTCGAATCCTCTAACGCACGCTAACAACCAAAAGAACCTTGATTTTTCAAGGTTCTTTTTATTTTATACGTTTATGTCGGCATTATTATTTTTTTGATAAATACTTGACAAAATAAGTTTGATTTCATATAATGAACCATGTTCAAATTGAATTGATTACTTATGAGAAAGGAAAACAGGAATGAAAAAAATCTTAAATACTTCCATGATCTATTTTATCCTTGCTGCGGCAGCAGGAGTGTTTTACAGAGAGTTTACGAAATTTAACGGATATACAGGAGAAACAGCTCTGAGCTATGTTCATACTCATTTGTTTGTGCTTGGAATGTTTGCGTTTCTTATTATAGCTTTGTTTGGCTGTCAGAAGCCGGAATTATTTGAGCAGAGTACATTCAAGAAATTTTTTATCCTTTATAATATTTCCCTGCCGTTTATGGCAGTTATGCTTCTTGTAAGAGGCGTTGTTCAGGTTCAGGGGGCAGAGCTTACAAAGGCGGCAGACGCCATGATTTCAGGCTTTGCGGGAATTTCCCATATTTTAATTGGAATTGCTGTTCTGGTACTGTTCCGATCCCTGAAGAAATGTTTTGAGTGACGAGAACAGAAGAATGGAACAGGTTATCAGCGTAAGAGGAAAAAACATAATCAGATGCTAAGGTAAAACATTAAAGATAATATGAACACTGTGTTCAACAGTGATTGACAACAGGCAGAATCTATGACGATTCTGTCTATTTTATTTTTGCATATTGATTTTAAAAAGTTATCTGTGATACAGTCTAAATAACAGAAAATAGTGAGCGGATATTTGGAAAAATAAAAATATTTTAAAGAAACTTATGGGAAAGAAGCAAAAATTTAAAAGAGCCCGGGATTCGGAAGAGGAGTTTATGGACGAAATAGATTGAACAGTCCGTCTATAGTGGCTGAGAATCTAAAGGGCGGAAAGGGAGGATACTATGAAAGCTGCATTTAACGAGGATGAGCTGAGGGTAATTGGAAAGCATACCCAGTTCGGTATTTACGGGGGAGAGGATACAGAAGCAGTAAGCTATAATTATCCCATTACTCCGAAAGAGAATATGCTTCGTATGCTGCGGGGAGAAAAACCTTTATGGGTTCCAAATCAGACGCTGGAAAATAATGCTCTGCAGCCTCTTGTAATGGACGATGCCCGGGCCAGGAATTTTGGAGGAAAAGACTGGTTTGGCATTGAATGGGAGTATGAGCCTCTGACAAGAGCGGCTATGGTGAAGCCGGGAACCCGGAGGCTGGATGACATTACTAACTGGAGATCTCTGGAATTTCCGGATCTGCGCGCCATAGACTGGAAAAAGGATTACAAAGAAAGATATGAAGGAAAAATATCCCAGGACAGGCTGACTTATTTTATCATTGTAAATGGATTTTTTGAGAGAACGGCAGATCTTACAAGCTTTGAGGATGCGTTCTGTTATCTTCTGGAGGAACCGGAAGCCCTTACAGAGTTCTATGACCGTCTGGCAGAATGGCACATTGAACTGATCAAGATTGCAAAGGAATATTATCATACAGATATGATTCTCTTCCATGATGATATGGGAACTCAGATCAGTACCTTCTTTTCACCGCAGATTTATAAGGAACTGTTTTTGCCTCAGTACAAAAAGGTCACAAAGGCAGCTCATGACATGGGAATGTATATCTGTCTTCATTCCTGCGGATGTATCGGTTCTCTGATGCCTCTGATCATTGAAGCCGGATTTGACGCATGGGAGGGACAGGATTCCTCCAATGACAAAAAGGCTATTATGGATCAATACGGAAAAGAACTGGCCCAGTGTACGTTATTTGTGATCCCGGCTGATATGAGTGATGAGGAAGCTGTTGCAGAGGTTCACAAAAGAGTGGATGAGCTGGGAGTCAGCGGACGTTTTGCCTGCCGCCTGAAGGATGAAAAGCCTGACCGGAAAGTAGATCTTGCTCAGGAGCTTTACAGATACAGCCGTATCAGACTTGCAGAAACGAAATAGAAAAGGAGAGGGGGATTTCTCTATGAAGGAGCAAAAACAGGAAACAAAGGGACTCAGCGGCGCGCTGAAAAAGTTTTATGGTGTGGGGGACTGTGGATTTACTCTGATGTCAAATATTGAAAGCTATTATTTCAGCTTCTTTCTCACAAACCTTGCCAGGTTCAGCCTTCCAATGGTTACGTTTATCACCACAACGGCAAGCGCTGTGGATGCGCTGCTTTCCTGGATTTACGGGGCCATTCTGAACAGCATCAAACCTATGAAGTGGGGACGCTACCGTTCCTGGCTGATCGCTATTCCATGGCTGGTTCCATTTCTTTATGCATTTCAGTTTGTAAAGATCGGCGACGGAATGGTTTCGGCTGTGATCATCATTATAGCTGCCATTGCCAGCCATGTGGCGTGGAACTTTGCGTATGTTGCCAATGTTTCTATGATCTCAGTGGCAGGCAAAACGCCGGAGGAAAGATCGCAGCTTTCTGCTACAAGAGCAGCCTGGGCCAATTTTTCAAAGGTTATTTTTTCTTACGTAGGTCCCGGCCTTGCTGCAGTAATGGCAGGAATCATTGGCGAAGTAAATCAGTACGGCGCAGCAGCGTTTGTGCTTGGATGTATTATGGCAGTGCTGTATTACGCACACTTTAAAATGTTTGACGGCTATGAAGCAGTTCAGATGGCAGAGAATACAGGAAAAAAGGTAGCAAAGGATAAAACAGGCGGCATGGATCTGATCCGGGCCCTTTTGCAGAACCCTCCATTGATCGCCCTTCTGATCGCTGACCTTGCCAAGTTTATGTTTAACTTTGTATTAATGGGAGTGGCGGCTTATTACTTTACCTACATAGCAGGTGACGAGGGAATGCTTTCTACCTATATTCTGGTTACTAATATTTTCTGTGTGATCGGAGCTTATTTAAGTAAGACATTAAGCATTAAATTTACCACAAGGACAACAACTATTGGGGTTATGGCAATCCAGGCTGTGCTTCTGATCATCTCTTTCCTGATGTATGATAACGTAATGGTTGTCATTGTTCTTATGAGTATTGCAATGTTCGGATATGGCATTACTTATGCTTGCACACCTGCCCTGTATGGTGATACCATTGTATACAGCGAATGGAAAACGGGAAAAAATGCAGCAGGCTGGATCAGCGGACTTCAAAACGTACCGCTGAAGGTTTCTATTATGACAAGAGGAATTATCATTTCTGCATGTCTGGCAATGGGAAATTTCAGTCCGGATATTGATCCGGCGGCAGCTTCTGAGGAACTGAAGCGTGCCATCAGTCTTGGATTTATGATTATTCCGGCAGCGGCTCTTATTATTGCGGTTGTTGCGCTGGTATTTGGATTTAGGCTTACCAAGGACAAGGTTGACCAGTATGCGAAGGAGATTGCATCCCGTTCATAAACAGATAAAGGACGGTCAGGCAGGATGGATAACGGAGATATCAGATTTCTTTTAAATCTGCAGATGCTGGCAGACGGAATAAGGAAAAGCTTTCCGGATCTGGAATTTTATCCGGGAGAGGATGAAGTATGTCTGGAGGGAGTGCGTTTTTTCCAGAAGGGAAAGGAACTGGATTCCCGTTATGTGTATATTGCAGATGCAGATCAGCTGGAGCCGGAGATTCTTCCGGATACCCGCTGTTCTCTGATACTGGCAGACAGAGAGAACATTTCAGATAAAAGAAATATCTGCCTGAAGCGGAATGACAAAAGCAGCTGTAATGTATGTAATCCGGATCCTCTGAACAAAGAGTATTGTTATCAGAGCCAGAGTAACGAAAATGATCAGGACAATGGTAAATTATCTGTTCAGGATCCTCTGGCTGAACAGAATAAATGTAAAAAGTGGAACAACGGCAGAAACAACATTATCCGGATACCAGGAGAAACGGAGCTTACAGAACTTTTTAATGTGTGCCAGGATATTTTCCGGTATCACTGTTCCTGGGCAGATACCTTGAAAAATATAGTGATCCGTCAGGGAAGCGTGGACGATCTGTGCAGGGTAAGCTGTGAATATTTTCATAATCCTGTTTTTGTGCATGATTCCAGACTGAATGTAATTTCCTGTCCGGTATGGAGAGAGGGAATGATCAACTGGCAGAGGGATGAAAGTACAGGACTTCTGATCACTCCGCTGGAAGAGCTGAATGAGTTCAAAACAGACAGAGAGTATCTGAAAACACTTACCACTACAAAAGCAGATATTTTTTCTGCAGATCTGAGAGGCTACAGGGATATTTATGTGAATATCTGGGGCAGCTACGGAGGATATGAAGGAAGACTGGTCATCTGTGAAATTGACAGCTCTCTGGAACCGGGACAGCTTGTATCCGCAGAATATCTGGCGGAAATGGTACGTTATGTTCTGGAAAAACGGGGCCATATGGAAAACACTTATAAGCGGGCGCTGGAAGTAATGCTGGTGGGAATGATACAGGGAAAGAAATTTTCTGATTCAGAGATTGCAAGCCGGATTGAACAGTGCGGTTGGAAAACAGAAGACTCCTATGTATGCATCCGCCTGGACGCAGAGGAGCAGGAGGGAAATCCGGGATCCTCAGCAGCCAGTCTCTGTAATTATGTGGAAGCCAGAGTTCAGGGAAGCAAGGCTGTAAGCATGCATAACCGGGTCTGTATTATTATTAACCGGAACCTGAACAGACATTATACTTCAGATATTGCAGGCATTTTAAGAGACGGGCTGTTTAAGGCAGGATTCAGCAATGTGTTTCATAATCTGACTAATCTGGAAAGCTGTTACAGGCAGGCATCTACAGCCCTGAAGTACTGCCGGAAGAAAAATGATATGATGTGGTCCTATACATTTGGAGATATTGTAATGGACTATATCGGAGACCTTTGCAGCAGTGAATTTGAGCCGGAAGAGCTTTGTGCATATGAATTAAAAAAGCTGAAGGAATATGATGCTGAGAACCGGACAGAGCTGTATAAAACACTGATGACTTATATTTTAAATGAAAGAAATACCGTAGCCACAGCTTCAGACCTTTATGTGGGACGAAGTACTTTGTTTTACAGGCTGAGAAAAATAAAGGAGATCACAGGGCTTGATAATGAACATCTTGCCAGGCCCATAAAAAATCTATATTTAAGACTCTCGATTTTTCTTATGGAGAGAGGATAACAGGAGAAGGGAGATGGCTTTTATGCTGACACCAAAACAGAATTTGCTGGAAACACTGAAAAAAGACGGAAAACCGGAATGTCTCTGTAATTCCTTTACCATGTTTCGGGGAATCCCCGGAGATCCCTGCTTTAAGCTGATACGCGGAAATCGCATCAGAGGAACAAATTCCTATGACCAGTGGGGAACTCTGATTCTGTTTCCGGAGGATGCTCCGGCGGCAATTCCCTATGTTACAGAAGAGAATCAGGTGATAAAGGATGTGGCGGAATGGCAGAAGTATGTGAAGGTTCCTGACCTGACAGGAAAATGCTCCGAAGGCTGGGAAGAAGTTCTGGAAGCAAAAAGTAAGATCGACCAGGAGAAATACCTTACCATGGTAGTAATGGGAACCGGGATTTTTGAGCAGCTTCATATGCTGATGACGTTTGAGGATACTCTGATGAACTTTTTGCTGGAGCCGGAGGCAATGCATGAGCTGATCGATGTGATCTGTGAATACCGTCTTACCTATATGAAGCTTGTTGTGGAGCATCTGCATCCGGACTGTATTGTTTCCCATGATGACTGGGGAGCAAAAGACAGCCTGTTTATGTCGCCGGAGGTATGGAGAGAGTTCTTTAAGGAGCCGTACAGAAGACTTTATGATTATCTTCATTCACAGGGAGTAATTGTAATGCATCATGCAGATTCCTATCTGGAGCCTATTGTTGAGGATATGGCAGAGATCGGCGTAGATATCTGGCAGGGAGTTCTGAACACCAACAATATTGCAGCGATTTCCCAGAAGGTAGGGGACAGGATGCTTCTGATGGGCGGAATTGATTCTGTTATTGACCGGGAAGATGCCACAGAGGAGGAAATCCGAAAAGAGACAAGGCGAGCCTGTGAAGAGTATGGAAACCTGAAAGGCTACTGGCCGGGGATCACTTACGGCGGACCGGGAACGATTTATCCTCATGTAGAAGAAATTGTGATCGATGAGATCAACCGATATAATGAAGAACGATTTGGAGTTTCTGTTTCATAAAAAATGTCCCGGAGATGTACTGCCGGGTACTGCAGATAAAAATATCAGCATCAGGAAATGGAGGAGAGAATATGACTGCAAAAGAAATTTTTCTGGAAACAATTAAAAAGGACGGAAAACCGGAACGGCTTTTAAAACAGTATGAGGGACTTGGATTTTATCCTCCCAATCCGGCATCCACTTATATCCGGGGAAATCGCCACCGTGGTATGGAGCCAATGAAAGACAGGTTTGGTACAGAGATCCTCTGGCCGGCAGATCAGCTTGCAGCAATGCCTCATGTAACAGAAAGCAATAAGGTGATCAGTGATATCTGTGAATGGAAGGAGCAGTTGAAAATGCCGGAGCTTCTGGAAAACTGTTCAGATCCGGCTCTCTGGGAGCCATTTAAGGAAAAAGCTCAGGAAATCCGGGAAAGCGGAAAGCTTTTTATGGCATTTATGCCAACAGGAGTGTTTGAACGGCTTCACTTTCTTATGGGATTTGAGGATATGCTGATGAATTTTCTTCTGGAGCCGGAAGATATGATGGATCTCTGTAATGCTATTGGAGAGTATCGCTATCAGTATATGAAACTGATTGTAGATAATCTTCATCCGGATGTGATGCTTTCTCATGATGACTGGGGCTCCAAAAATCAGCTTTTTGTAAGCCCGGAAACATGGAGAGAGTTTATTAAGCCTCAGTATGCAAAAACCTATGGATATATGAAAGAAAAAGGAGTCATCATCATCCATCATGGGGATTCCTTTATGGAACCTGTCGTAGAGGATATGGTGGAGCTTGGCGTTGACGTGTGGCAGGGAGTTCTTCCTCAGAATGATATTCCGAAGCTTCAGAAACAGCTTGCAGGAAGGATGACACTGATGGGAGGAATCGACGCATCCATTGTGGACAGAGCAGATTCCACAGAGGAGGAGATACGCAGGGAAGTAAGAAGAGCCTGTGAGGAATATGCTCCGGGAGGACATTTTATCCCATGTATTACTTATGGCGGACCGGGATGTCTTTTCCCTCATGTTGACCCGATTATTGACGATGAAATTGACAGATATAACAGAACAGAAAAGTGAAGACAAGATGAAATATAAAATTACCTTTGAAGATGAACAGCTTACCTGCCTGGCAGAGGCAGGAACCACGGTTTTGGAGGCGCAGATCGCAGCAGGAATGACTCCGGATGCTTTTTGCGGAGGAAATGGAAAATGCGGAAAGTGCAAAGTGGTGATCGACGGAAAAGAAGTGCTGGCATGTAAGACGGCAGTAGACAGAGATATGACAGTGTATACAGGAAATAAAAAAGGGGAGCGGGCTCAGATCCTTGCACAGGGAAGCGGCAGACAGGCAGAATTTTCCCCCGGAAATCTTCCGGAAGGCACGGATACACCGCTTCTCAGCGCTGTGGATATTGGTTCTACCTCTGTAGTGGCGTATCTTCTGGACGGAACAAACGGAGAGCTGCTTGGAACAAAAAGTATTCTGAATCCTCAGAGACAGTTTGGAGCAGATGTGGTCAGCAGATGCAGCTATGCGCTGAATAACGGCGGAGAGGCTTTAAGCGGCTGTATCCGCAATGCAGTAAACATACTTTTAAGAGAACTGGCAAAAGGGGCGGGAAGGAACCCGGAGGATATTGTGAGAATCGTTATGGTGGGAAATTCCTGTATGCATCATCTGTTTCTGGGGATTCCCACTGATACGCTGGCTCTGGCGCCCTATACGCCTAAAGTTACCGAAGCGCAGGAGCTTATGGCTATCCAGTACGACATTCATGTACATCCCCGGGCGCAGCTCTGGTGGCTTCCCAATATCGGCGGTTTTGTAGGCGCAGATACTGTGGGATGCCTGGTGGCCTCTGATCTGGATGCCTGTGAAGAAATGACGCTGCTGGTGGATATCGGAACAAACGGAGAGCTAGTTCTGGGAAACAGAGACGGGCTGATCACCTGTTCTACAGCGGCAGGACCAGCCTTTGAAGGAGCGAAGATCACCTGTGGTATGCGGGGCAGCAAAGGCGCCATTGACCATGTAACTGTAAAAGATGGGGAAACAATCTGCCATGTGATCGGAGAAACCGAGGCAGTGGGAATCTGCGGCTCCGGTCTTCTGGATGGGGCTGCCTGTCTTTTGAAACTGGGAAAAATTGATGAGACAGGAAGACTGGAGAAGGAGTATCATTTTACTGACCGGGTATTTCTGAATCAAAAGGATATCCGGGAGCTTCAGCTGGCAAAGGCTGCCATTGCGGCAGGTATCCGAAGTCTTTGCGAGAAGAAGGGGATTAAGGTCAGTGATATCAGCCGTGTTCTGATAGCCGGAGCCTTTGGCAATTATCTTGATCCTGCCAGCGCCTGTGCCATTGGAATGATTCCTCCTGAACTTCAGACAAGGATCACCTCCATAGGAAATGCTGCCGGGGAGGGAGCCTGTATGGTTGCTGTGAATCGGGAACAGTTTGAGCGGAGCCGGATTCTGGCACAAAAGGCTGAGTTTGTGGAGCTTGCTCTTGATATGGGATTTCAGGAGATTTATGTAGAAGAAATGGAGTTTCCGGGGGAATCAGAACATGAATGAGCTTGACAGAATAATGGAAATCATAGAGGCAGCCGGTTTTTCCCATACAGGAAAAATCAGTATGGATACGGTAGAACTCAGGGATGAGGTACGGGATATGTGCCGCAATGGAAACTGTGGAAAATATGACAGGAACTGGTCCTGCCCTCCCGGCTGCGGAACTCTTGATCAGTGCAGGCAGCAGCTTCTCAGCTATAAGACCGGAATTCTTGTGCAGACTGTTGGAGAAATAGAGGACAGTATGGACTGGGAAGGCATGAAAGATACAGAAGAGCGCCACAAAAAAACTTTTCTTGAAACAGCGGAAAAGCTCCGTAAAATAGCTCCCGGATTTCTTCCTCTGGGAGCAGGAACCTGTACCTTGTGCAGAGAGTGTACATACCCGGACAGTCCTTGCAGGCAGCCGGAGTGGAGAATTTCATCTATGGAGGCCTACGGGATCCTGGTCAGTGATATCTGTTCCGGAAACCAGGTAAAATATTATTACGGTCCAAAAACGATCGCCTATACCTCCTGCTATTTCTTTGATTTTTCTTCCTGATCCATCAGATAAAAGGACAGCATCAGGTAAAGCAGCTCATCTGGGTCCGTGAGATCGGATTTTAAGGCTGCCTCAATTTTTTCAATACGGTAAAGAAGCGTGCTGCGGTGAATATAAAGTGCCGCAGCCGTTTTTGTTGCACTTTGATTATTTTGCAGATAAACCCTCAGAGTTTCATAAAGCTGAGAGCCGGCGCTTTCATCCTGATATTTTAATTGAAGAAGTTTTTCATGGCAGATCATGTAGGCTGGAAGCTTTCCTGTGATCTGTTCCAGAATATAAGGCAGTGCAACATCATTAAAATGATGGATCCAGGAGGTTGGATTTTTGCGGGAGCCTGTCTGAATGGAAATAGAAGCCTGTACATACTGCCTCTGAAAATTAAAATGTCCCAGCATCACTCTGCTGTAACCGGCGATCAACAGACTGTCCCGGATAAAACCGGCAAGCTTCTGAGAAATTTCATCCAGTGTAAAGTCGCACAAATCCAGATTAATATATACAACTACATTTCCTCTGTGCTCCACTGCACAGGCAGCCGGAATAAAATTTTCCACATAACTGCAAATGGATTTTAGGGTCAGATTTTTCCAGTCCAGAATTCCTGTTTTAATCAGAATGCACTGATAGGAATGGGAGGACAGCCAGCCATTTTCTGTAAGCTGGTGACTGACCTCCACATAGTCTGCTTTGGAATTGGTAAGGAGATTATGAAAAATCCGGTGGAGAGGGTACAGGGTATCGTGTTCTGCCACAGACTTTGTGGACAGCACATAAGAAATAAGAGATGCCAGATGTTCTGCCACAAAGCCAAAGGTGTCATCCAGTGGAAGCTCTCCGGGGCGAATCAGAAGGCGGTATCCGGTTTTTCCGGAACGTCTGATATTGACGCACAGAGCCGGAGGTGCAGTATGGTTTCCGGGATAATAAAAATAACCGGTACGGTACTGAGCCTCTTCGTAATTACTGTCCTGCTTCAGAGAGTTGACAACATTCTGAGTTTCTTCTGTGGAGCCAAAGATTCCGTCTTTCAGCTGATTGTCAGGCTGATTTCCGGTTGCGATCACTGTGAAGTCAAGGCCTATGACTGTCATGGGATTGGGAATGACAGAAGTACTGAGGTCAATCAGCTTCTGAACAGAGGGCTGGTTCAGGATCAGATCAAACAAACCCTGATTCCACTCTTCGTATTTCAGGAAAATTTCCTGAAGAAATGAAAGCACGGAAACAGCAGAGACGGTTTCCTGCAAAATGCACAAATTTGGATAGTCATCCTCTTCCAGATACCGGGATTTTCCGGTGAGGATCACCAGGGTTTCAGCCAGGTGATGGGAGGGGATCAAAAAGTCAGGGTCGTCACTGATATATATTTTTCCTCCGGTCAGAGGCCCGGGAGCCTGATAGATCACAGGATATTCCAGATGAGGCTCTGAAGACAGCCAGGAAGAGGCTGCTACAGAAAAATGCTGGCGAAGGTGATATACAATAAGCTGGGCGCTGAGTTTCATAAAAGATTCCTTTCTGACGGGACTGCCGTGTCATTTAAAGCAGTTTTTTTTATTATATCCTATATGGTGTCAGGGCTCAATAGCTGTATTCAGATACTTCATACAAATTGTAGGAAAATGAATAAGAAAATAGACGATTTTGAAAATAGAGATTATCTGTATCCTCTGTTATACTGAAAACAGTTAAAGTGTAGGAGGGATTTACGCATGATAATTATTGGGGAAAAAATCAATGGTTCCATTCCTGCTGTGGCAGATGCCATTGCCCGCCGTGACGGGGAATTTATTAAAGAAAGGGCAAGAATGCAGGACGAGGCAGGCGCTACGTATATTGACTGCTGTGCTTCGGTTCCGGAGGAGGAAGAGGCAGAAACCCTGAAGTGGATGATCGACTGTATTCAGGAAGTCAGCGATCTTCCGATTTCTGTGGACAGCCCAAGCGCGGAGGTGCTTGCGCAGGTGTTTCCATACTGTAAAAGACCGGGGCTTATCAATTCTGTTTCCGGTGAGGGAAATAAGATGGACGTACTGTTTCCTCTGATCGCGGATACGAAATGGGAAGTGATCTGTCTGCTTTCTGATGATACAGGTATTCCGAAATGTGCTGCAGACCGTCTGAGAGTTTTTGACAATATTATGGCAAAGGCAAAGGAGTACGGAATCAGTCCGGACAGAATGCACATTGATCCGCTTGTGGAAATGCTCTGTACCTCAGAAGATGGAATTGCCATGAATGTGGAAGTGATCAGTACCATTCGGGAAAAATATCCAGACATTCACATTACAGCTGCAGTCAGCAATATTTCCTTTAATCTTCCGGTTCGTAAGATGGTGAATCTGGGCTTTACGGTTCTTGCAATGAACGCAGGGTTGGACAGCGCGATCCTTGATCCCACCAACAGAGATATGATGGGCGTGATTTATGCTACAGAAGCGCTTCTGGGACGGGATGATTACTGTATGGAATACATCAGCGCATACCGGGAAGGAATTTTCGGACCGAAAAAATAACAGTTATTAATTTTAATATAAAAATGAGGAGGTAGTTTCAAATGGCAGGTATTCAGGAAGTTTACGCTTTAGTAGAAAAAGGAAAAGCAAAGGTGATCGCAAATGCAGTTCAGGAAGCACTTGATGCAGGCTGTGATCCGACAGAAATTCTGAATGACGGAATGATCAAGGCAATGGATGCTGTAGGTGAAAAGTTTAAAAACGGTGAAATTTTTGTACCGGAAATGCTGGTAGCTGCAAGAGCCATGAAAAAAGGTGTTGAGGTTCTGAAACCTCATCTTGCAACAGGCGCAGCAGGGGCAGCGGGAAAGGTAATTATCGGAACCGTAGCAGGCGACCTTCATGATATTGGCAAAAATCTGGTAAGTATGATGCTGGAATCTGCAGGCTTTGAGGTGATCGATCTCGGTGTTGATGTTCCGAAAGAAAAATTCGTGGAGGCATACGAGGCAAACCCAGACACAAAGATCATCTGCTGTTCAGCTCTTCTTACTACAACCATGCCTGCGCTGAAGGAAGCAGTAGCGCTGATCAATGAAGCCGCTTTCCGTCCGAACGTAAAGGTAATGGTTGGCGGAGCGCCTATTACTCAGGCTTTTGCAGATGAGATCGGAGCAGATGCGTATACAGAGGATGCAGCCTCCTGCGCGAAGAAAGCAAGAGAGCTTGCCGCATAGTAAGTATTCTGAAAGAAAATTCACATAGAAACGGCTGTATTATAAAAAACGGGCGGAACAGGGAGTTGTTATATGCTTGAAGAATCCTTTGAGCAGCTAAACCAGAAGCAGTGCGCTGCTTATCTGAAAAAGCTGAAACTTCCACAGGAAGAGTGTACCCTGGAGTTTCTGGACAGGCTGATCCGGAGACATCTGGAAGAAATTCCTTTTGAAAATCTGGATCTGGTACGTACCCATGAGCTGATCCAAACTGATCTGGATACTGTTTATAAAAAAATCATTCAGGGCAGAAGAGGCGGCTACTGTTTTGAGCTGAATGCATTATTTCTGGGCCTTCTGAGGGGACTCGGATATCAGGCGTATCCTGTTGCCTGCCGGGTTCTCAGGCGTCCGGGGCTTCGGATGCCTACGCACAGAGCCAGTGTGGTCTGTGCTGACGGTAAAAAATATTTCTGTGATGTGGGTTATGGAGGCATTGCCTGTGTCCGGGCTGCTCTTATGGAGCCGGGCGCTGTTACTCATACTGATTTTGGTAGCTTTTATTTTGAAAGAGAATGTGCAGGATGGCTGAATTTCTGGCATAAGGGAGAAAAAAACAGGGAAAAATCAGGCATAAAAATATTTATGGTGGCAGAATTTCCCAGCGCTCCTGTTGATTTTGCTCCGGCAAATCAGGCAATGTGCAGTCCTGGAGCCATGTTTTATGACAAGGTAGTGGTGCACAGAATGACAGAGTACGGCCCTCTTTCTGTAGAAGGAAATCAGGTTACACTTCGCGAAAAGGAAGGCAAGAAGATTGTTACCCTTTCCTCAGGAGAGGAACTGAGAGAAGTACTGAAAAAAGAATTTAAAATAGAAGTCATCTGACAGGTAAAACGGTTTCCGTAAATAAAGCGGAAGCCGTTTTTATCTGGCAGGAAAAAATATATTCTGTACGACCACTGGAAGGTAAATCGGTGAATGATAAAAGATAAAAACTCTCCCTAGGGCTGCGGTCATGTCTGGAAATTTTATATTCTATGTGCTAGACTGATTGGGACAGAAAGCTCAGAGATTCAGCCTTGTACTATGAAGTATTCTAATATTATACAACATGGAAGATCATACATAAATGCTGAGTATTCCGGCAAATCAAAACAGAAAAATTCGTATTTTAATTTGTACTGAAGTTACTGTGCAGGAGGCATTTGACCAGGTTACTGTGAATGGAGTGAGCAGTAATATACTGAATCTTGACGCAGGATTAAAAGCAGGGAGGATATCATGAAAACCAGAATGGCAGAGAATGCGAATATAAAAGAAAATGAAATTCAGAAAGAGATTAAAAAAGAGACAGGGGAGGAACAGAAGATGCTGAAAAACGAGTATCTTTCAGAAATAAACCTGGATGACAGATTTGAACTGAGAGAGATCAGACTAGGAGAAGCCGTAGAAGCAGCAGGGGTTGAAAAAGCTTGTTTTCCTCCAAGTGAGGCCTGCTCTGAAAAAATGATGGTAGAACGTGCTACAAAGGCGCCGGAGTATTTTCTTGTGGCAGTTGACAGACAAACAGGAAAAATCGCAGGGATTTTAAATGGTCTTGCTACAGATGAGACAACCTTCAGGGATGAATTTTTTACAAACGCAGAGCTTCATGTTCCGGAAGGAAAAACGATAATGCTTCTTGGACTGGCGGTTCTTCCTGAATATCGGGGAGAGGGGCTTGCCAGAGCGCTTATGTATCGGTATCTTTGCAGAATGGTGCAAAAAGAAAAAGGCATGGTACTTTTGACCTGTCTGGATTCCAGAGTACCTATGTATGAAAAAATGGGATTTCAGGATAAGGGAGCTGCCAATTCTACATGGGGAGGCGAAGAATGGCATGAAATGAATTACCCTGTGGGAATCGGCAAATTGCCTTGAAAACTGTCGGAGAAACCCGTATAATGTAAATCAGTGAAAGAAAGAATGAGGGCACAGGACTATTTTGCTCCACAGGTTTCACAGACATGGGGGAATGTTATGAACAAAACAAAAACCATTTGTTTTACAAATAATAAGGGCGGCAGCGGCAAGTCTACCACCTGTTCCAATATTGGCGCGGCAATGGCCCGGGCCGGAAAAAAGGTTCTGATGATTGACGGAGATATGCAGTTAAATCTGTCACTGGCTTTTTTTTCCGAGGACTGGGTGCTGGAACAGGCAGCAGGCGACAAGAATCTTTATCATGCAATAAGAGAGCAGAAGGATCTGGCAGATTATATTGTGCATACGGATTATGAGAACCTGGATCTGATTCCTTCTTCTACTCTGATGAGTTCTATTGAGTATGAGCTGTTTACAAAATGGCAGAGAGAATTTATCTTAAAAAAATGTCTTCAGAACATAAAAGATTCGGGCGTTTATGATTATATTCTGATCGATGCGCCGCCTACGCTGGGAGGCTGGGTCATGAATATCCTGTGTGCATCGGATCAGGTGGTTGTTCCTGTGGAGGCAAGTCCCTGGGGAATGTTCGGTCTGGCAAATATGTTTGATTTCCTGAACGAGGTAAAGCAGATTGCGCCGGAACTGAAGGTTGCGGGAATTGCAGTTACAAAAGTGGATACCCGTAAAAACTATTTTAAACAGACAATGGAAACTTTACACGAGCTGGAAGAAATCTATGTGTTTGATTCCTTTATCAGGGTGGACAGTTCTGTAGAATGGGCGCAGGACAACAGCGCTCCGGTAGTGGAGTACAAAAAATCCAGCAGAAGTGCAAAAGAATATACAGCGTTGGCAGAGGAGGTAATGAGACGTGTCAGTAGGTAAGGAAAGCATTAAGCGCGCGGCAAGCGCAGGGGCAAAGAAAACTGCAGCAGCAAAGACAGCAGAAGCAGGTGTTAAGACAACAGCAGAGGTAAAAGCAGCAGAGCCAAAAGCTTCAGCAGCAAAAATAGCGGGAACTGCAAAAAAGACAACATCAGGAAAAACATCTGTAACCAAAGCGGCGGCAGCCAAAAAGACAACAACGAGAAAAACTACAGCGGCAAAGACTGCAAAAAGTGTAAAGACTTCTGTACTTACTCCTGCCAATTCAGAAGAGATTCAGGCAAAATTTATCTCTGATAAGGCGAAACAGCCGGAAAGTGTCAATGGCCCGGTGCATGTAACAGAAGAACTTCCGATATATCTTCTTTAAAAAATAAGAAATAAAAAGCTGTCACGGGATCACAGGAAAGTATTTTTCACATAAACATGAGAAAATACTTTCCGGGAAACTGATTTTGCGGCAGTTTTTATTTGGTAAAAATATGGATGGGAGATGGAAAGTGTGGAAAAAGTCAGGCATCAGACATCAGAAACATTTCGGCTCAGTGCGCTTCTGGCATTGTCAGGAGGCTTCCAGGACGCCTATACTTATAATGTAAGAGACAGAGTTTTTTCCAATGCGCAGACAGGAAATGTGGTGCTTATGAGCCAGCATCTTATGATGGGAAAGTGGGCGGAAGCCCTGCATTATCTTTTTCCTGTAATTGCCTTTGCCATGGGGGTATTTGTGGCGGAAAGAGTTCAGCAGAAATATAAATACAGGAGCTGTATCCACTGGCGTCAGATTATTGTTGCCCTGGAAATTGCGATTCTTTTTCTGGTGGGATTTATTCCTGCACAGTTTAATATGGCTGCCACTATGCTGGTATCTTTTTCCTGCGCCATGCAGGTTCAGACCTTCCGAAAAGTACACGGTTATGGTTATGCCAGTACCATGTGCATCGGAAATTTACGGGCGGGAACAGAGAGTTTGTCTGTTTATCTGAGGGACAAAAAGCCCGGAGCTTTGAAAAAAGCTGTTCATTATTATGGGATTATTCTGATTTTTGCAGTGGGCGCAGGCATGGGAGGCGTGATGTCTCTTCATATTGGGCTGAGAGCTATCTGGATATCTCCGGTTCTTCTGACAGCAGCCTGTTTGTTGATGAATTACGAAAAAATATAACCTCTGATATGTTAAAACACAGGTGGATTTATGATAAAATAAATGCAGATATTTTGGAAAACGGCAGGTGAGAGTATGGAGTTTCAGCACGAACTGATCATTCCCAATGAAGGGCTGCCCTTTAAGATTTTTCTTTTTGAGGGGAGCAGGGGGAACTATATAAGAGAAAAGCACTGGCATACCTCTATAGAGATTTTTGCTGTTATGGAGGGAGAGCTGCTTTTCTATATTAATCATGAGAAATATCCCCTTCATGCAGGAGAACTTCTCATAGTGAATGCCAATGAAATCCATTCAGTTCATGCATTAAAGACGAATAAAACTGCAGTGATCCAGATACCTCTCAGGCAGTTTGAAAGCTATTTTACAGCCCAGCAGTTTATCCGGTTTGAGGGCGGTGTGCGCGGTGGAAAGGACAGCGGCAATCCGTCAGACAGGCGGCTGATCTCTCTGGTGCAGAGACTTTATAATGTGTATGCAGAAAAGCGGAATGGATACGATTTCCGCACGATTTCTCTGTATTATGAGCTTCTTTATCTTTTGGTTACTCAGTATCGGGTAACAGAGGTTGAGGAGAAGGAGCTTCGTCATAACCGGCATCTGAATGCTCTTTCCAGAATTACCACTTATATGAGAGAACACTACAGAGAGGAGCTGAAGCTTTCAGACCTGGCAGAAATGTTCGGATATTCAGACGCTTATCTGTCAAGAATGTTCAGGGAGTATGCAAAAGTCAATTTTAAGACTTATCTTCAGGATATCCGTACCTCTTATGCCTATCGGGATATTCTGAATACAGATCATACAATCGGTCAGATTGCCCTGGATAACGGGTTTTGCAGCAGCCGTGGACTGTCCAAGGATTTCAGAAAGCGGTACGGGGTGCTTCCAAGTGAGGTGAAGCGTGAAAAAAAGCAGAAAGCAGCTGAGCAGGAAACTGACAGCTTTAAATAAAAATGTCAAAAAAATGCTATAAATCAGATAAAAAAAGCGGCGAAAAGCATACCGGACTGTGGTATGCTTTTTTCAATGAATGAGAGCACCGGAGAGCAATGGGACTTTCATGGAAGTTGTAAGGAGGAATTACAATGAAAATTCAGAATGTAACAGATGATTCTTTCCGAAAATACGGAAAAGTTCTGGAGGGATATGACTTCACCGGTCTTTTAAAAGAAATGAAGCATATGCCAGTACCGGAAGATGTGATTTACGTTCCTTCTGTAGATGAGCTGGAGGCATTGGATGTGGCAAAAGAGCTTCAGAACAGAGCCTACGGCGGACTGCCGATTCAGATCGGATACTGCAACGGACACAACAAAAAACTGAATGCAGTAGAATATCACAGAAATTCTGAGATCAATGTTGCAGCCACAGATCTGGTTCTTCTGATCGGAGAACAGAAGGATATTGAGGATGATTTTACATACGATACATCAAAAATCGAAGCTTTTCTTGTACCGGCAGGCACAGCCATTGAGGTGTATGCCACAACACTGCATTATGCGCCCTGCAATGTAAAAGAAAGCGGATTCCAGTGCGTGGTTGTTCTGCCGAAGGGAACCAATACGGAGATTAATTTCCAGTTGAAAAAAACAGGAGAGGACGCACTTATTATTGCAAAAAATAAATGGCTGATCGCTCATGAGGAAGCTGGAATTGAGGGAGCTTTTAATGGGCTGAAAGGTGAAAATATCACAATTGAATAAGGATGCAGCATCAGAAAAATCAGAAGATTTATAAAAAGAAAATTATAAAGAGATATTTATAAAACTTATACGCAGTCGTATAAAAACAACTATAAACCAATAAATAACAGAAAAAATGGAGGAAAAAATCATGAATAACATGCCAGAAGTAAAAGTTGGAATCGTTGCAGTCAGCAGAGACTGTTTCCCGGAAAGCCTTTCTGTAAACAGAAGAAAAGCTCTTGTTGAGGCCTACACAAAGAAATATGACGCAAAGGATATTTATGAATGTCCAATCTGTATTGTAGAGAGCGAGATTCATATGGTTCAGGCTCTTGAAGACATCAAAAAAGCAGGCTGCAACGCTCTTTGTGTATACCTTGGAAACTTTGGTCCGGAGATCTCCGAGACACTTCTTGCAAAGCATTTCGACGGACCGAAAATGTTTATCGCAGCAGCAGAGGAGACACAGAATGATCTCTGTCAGGGACGTGGAGACGCATATTGCGGTATGCTGAACGCAAGCTATAACCTGCAGCTTCGCAACGTAAAAGCTTACATTCCGGAATATCCTGTTGGAGACGCAGAGGACTGCGCGGACATGATTCATGAGTTCCTGCCGATCGCAAGAGCAATCGAAGGACTGAATAATCTGAAGATCATCAGCTTTGGACCGCGTCCGCTGAACTTCCTTGCATGTAACGCACCGATCAAACAGCTTTATAACATTGGCGTTGAAATTGAAGAGAACTCTGAGCTTGACCTGTTTGAGGCATTTAACAAACACGCAGGTGACGAGCGTATTCCAGCAGTTGTAAAAGAGATGGAGGAAGAGCTTGGCGAAGGTAATAAGAAACCTGAAATCCTTGCAAAGCTTGCACAGTATGAGCTGACATTAAAGGACTGGGTTGAGGAGCACAGAGGATACCGCAAATATGTTGCCATTGCAGGAAAATGCTGGCCAGCATTCCAGACACAGTTTGGCTTTGTTCCATGTTATGTAAACAGCCGCCTTACCGCACAGGGAATTCCGGTTTCCTGCGAGGTTGATATTTATGGTACTTTAAGTGAGTTTATCGGAACTGTTGTAAGCCAGGATGCAGTTACACTTCTGGATATCAACAACACTGTTCCAAAGGATATGTATAAAGAGTCCATTGAGGGCAAATATAACTACACTCTGAAAGATACTTTCATGGGATTCCACTGCGGAAATACTGCTTCCGGAAAACTTGTTTCCTGTGAGATGAAATATCAGATGATCATGGCAAGAGCTCTTCCGGAAGAAGTAACACAGGGTACTCTGGAAGGCGATATCCAGCCTGGAGACATCACCTTCTATCGTCTGCAGAGCACTGCTGACAACAAGCTCCGCGCTTATATTGCACATGGTGAAGTGCTTCCGGTTGCTACAAGATCCTTTGGCTCTATCGGCGTATTTGCGATTCCGGAAATGGGACGTTTCTACCGTCACGTTCTTATTGAGGGAGGCTATCCGCATCACGGCGCAGTTGCTTTCGGACATTATGGAAAAGCTCTGTTTGAGGTATTCAAATACATTGGCGTTCCGGTAGAAGAGATCGGTTACAATCAGCCGGCAGGCGTAAGATATCCTACAGAAAATCCATGGGGATAAGATCATTCTCCAGGTGATAAAATTCTGAAATATACAGGCTGAAAATCCATTGCCGCAGGCCGGAGGGAATAAAAATCAGCTTTGTGAACAATAAAAGATACACGTCCCGGGGAAACCCGGGATGTGTAGTTTAAAAATAAAAACCGTACTGAAAATCGGACTGAAATAAAAGAAAGGACGGAAAATATGTACTATATTGGAATTGATCTGGGAACCTCTGCTGTAAAGCTTCTGCTTATGGAGGAATCCGGAAAAATCTGTAATATTGTATCAAAGGAATATCCATTATTTTTCCCTCATCCGGGCTGGTCGGAACAGAATCCGCAGGACTGGTTTGCTCAGAGCATGGAGGGAATGAAGGAGCTGACAAAGGATATTGACCGCAAAGAAGTTGCCGGAATCGGCTTTGGAGGTCAGATGCACGGCCTTGTAACTCTGGATGAAAATGATCAGGTGATCCGCCCTGCTATCCTCTGGAATGACGGACGTACCCAGGAGGAAACAGAGTATCTGAATAACGAAATCGGCAAGAATAAGCTGTCTGAATACACCGCAAACATTGCTTTTGCAGGCTTTACTGCCCCGAAGATTCTGTGGATGAAAAAGAATGAGCCGGACAAATTTGCCCACATCGCAAAGATCATGCTGCCAAAGGATTACCTTGCATATTGTCTGTCAGGTTCTTTCTGCACAGACGTTTCCGATGCTTCCGGAATGCTTCTTCTGGATGTTAAGAACCGCTGCTGGTCAAAGGAAATGATGGAGATCTGTGGTGTAAAAGAAGAACAGCTTCCAAAGCTTTATGAGAGCTGGCAGGTTGTGGGAACTCTCAAAAAATCCATTGCAGACGAGCTTGGATTCTCGGAAAATGTAAAGGTTGTTGCAGGCGCAGGAGACAATGCTGCCGCTGCTGTTGGAACAGGAACAGTGGGAGACGGACAGTGCAACATCTCTCTTGGAACCTCAGGAACAATCTTTATTTCCAGTAAAGATTTTGGCGTTGATGAAAACAATGCTCTTCATTCCTTCTGTCACGCAGACGGAAGCTATCATCTGATGGGATGCATGTTAAGCGCTGCCTCCTGCAATAAGTGGTGGGCAGAAGAAATCCTTCAGACAAAGGATTTTGCGGCAGAGCAGGCGCCTATCAATAAGCTTGGAGAGAACCGTGTATTCTTCCTTCCGTATCTGATGGGAGAGCGGTCTCCTCACAATAATCCGGATGCCAGAGGCGTGTTCTTTGGCATGTCCATGGACTCTACGAGAGCAGATATGACTCAGGCTGTTCTGGAGGGCGTTGCCTTTGGTCTTCGCGATTCCCTTGAGGTTGCCAGAAGCCTTGGAATTAAGATTGAACGTACCAAGATCTGCGGCGGGGGAGCAAAGAGCCCTCTGTGGAAAAAAATCATTGCCAACGTCATGAACCTGAAGGTTGATGTACTTGAGGTTGAGGAAGGACCGTCCATGGGAGGCGCCATGCTGGCGGCTGTTGGCTGCGGCGCATACCCGGATGTGGAAACCATCGGAAAGAAAATGGCTCATGTAGTGGATACGGTTGAGCCGGAACCGGAGCTGGTGGCGAAATATGAGGAACGCTACCAGAAGTTCAGAAAGCTTTATCCTGCAATGAAAGACCTGTTTTAAATTCTGTAAAAGATAATAAGGGGGCTGTAAATCCGTGTATGCGGAGTGCAGCCGTTACTGTTCACTCCGTTCACAGCAACGAGCCAAAATTCATTTCAGATTGCCTACGGCAATGGAATTTTGGCTTGTATGTCTCGGGATTTTGGCATATACATGCCAAAACACCTCGCGGGATAGAGCCGTGAGAACAGTAACGTGCAGCCTTCTTTTTTACAAAAATATTAAAAGTTATAGTAATAACCGAATAGATGTGCTACACTAAAATTAATTATACGGATACCGTTGTTATGCACGGCTTATAAAGAAGGGGAGAGAACAGAATGTCAGACGATCGTCATAAAAAAGCACTGGATCAGGCTGTACAGAAACTTCGTACACAATTTTCCAATTATGTAACAGCAATATACTGTTACGGAAGCTATGCCAGAGGAGAACAGAAATTCTGGTCAGATGTGGATGTTCTGGTTAAGGTATCGGATGATACTTCTCCCAGAATTATGAGACAAATGAGAGCCGAAGTAATACCTGAACAGTATGATCTTCCTGAAGTGGATCTGAAATTTTCCTCAGGAGAACAATTCAGTACTAGCTACCGATTTAATGAAAATATAAAAAAGGAGGGGAAGCTGATATGGAAAAAGGACTGAGTTATTTTGACCTGGCAGAAAATGACTATCAGTTTCTTTTAAAAGATAAAAAAGAAGGCCGTGTAGGCAATATGATGACAGTTTATGGGAGAGCGAAAGGAAAAACGCTCTCCCATATTTGTCAGTACAGATATTTTTTTCTGTATTTCAGAAGCATCCATGCGGCCAGAATTATTGCCATCAGTTCGGCGGCAGGATTTGCAAGCCAGATTCCGGTAACGCCCAGAAGGGCAGGAAGAGCCAGAAGGCAGATGATCATAAAAACAAAGGATCTGGTAAAGGCAAGCATTGCGGATACCATTCCGTTATTTAGAGCAGTAAACATTCCGCTGGCAAAAATATTAAATCCAATAAATAAAAGCGCAGTAGTGCAGATGCGGTTTCCGGTTACTGCAAGCTGATAGACCGGGGAGTCCGGCTCAGTAAAAACAGATACCAGAGGTTCGGTAATAAGCAGGGAGATCAGGGCAGCGCTTACGGAGATCGCGGTAATGATCTTCAGACTGAGACGAATCAGTTTTTTCAGTTTAAAATGGTTCTGAGCGCCGTAATAATAGCTGATCATAGGCGCAGCGCCATAGGAATATCCGCTGAAAAGGGAGCTGACAAACATCAGTACATACATGATGATGGTAATAGCGGCAACTCCGTCTTCGCCAACATATTTCAGCATGGTCCAGTTAAAGATAAGAGTAGTGATTCCTGTCACCAGAGCGGTTGCCATTTCAGAACAGCCATTGGTTACTGTTTTTTTCAGTACAGAGAAGCGATATACAGGTTTTACAAAGTGCAGCATGTTTTTTCTTTTAGAAAATACAGCCAATCCGGCCACAGTAGTGACCGAATAGCCGATGCCGGTTGCTACGGCAGCGCCGCCGATTCCCATTTCCAGTATCTGTATAAAAACATAATCAAGGATAATATTCGCAATTCCTCCTGCTACGGAACAGATAAAGGACAGGGAAGATTTGCCGGAGGCGATCAGGTAAAGAGAAAAATTATTCATTAAAAGGATCGGGACGGTAAAAATCAGGTAATGTCCAAGATAATCCCGGCAATAGCCCATGACTTCCAGAGAGAGCTTCATATTGGAAAAGATCATGTTCATGGCAAAGTATCCAATCGTACCCATAATAAGTCCTACCAGGACATTTACAAATATAAGACTGGTAAAATCCTGTCTGGCTTCTGTTTCTTTCTTTTCTCCCATTTTTTTCATGATAACAGCGCTGCCTCCGGTAGCCAGCATGGTAGAAACAGCAGTGACCAGGGAAATAACAGGGGCAGTGAGATTAATGGCTGAAAGAGCGTTCGTCCCGATGAGTCTTGATACAAAAAGCCCGTCTACCATGGTATAAAAGGACATAAACAGAGACATGGCTATGGTTGGCAGGGTAAAGAGTATGACATTTTTTAAAGTGACTGGTTTCTGATAGGCGTTCAGAGACTTGTCGTTTGTCTGATTCATAAGATTCCTCCTTGTGTTTTTGCTGTGCATGAGATATCATAAACTTTACAGTAAGTGTAAGGTCAAGAGGGAAATATGAAAAAACAGGAAACAGATTTAACAACATCACAGTTTGCAGCCATTCATCAGGTGAATCCCAGAACTCTGCATTATTATGATTCTGTGGGGCTGTTTTCCCCGGAAAAAAAGGGGGAGAATCAGTATCGCTACTATACTAGCCGTCAGAGCATTGATTTTGAATATATTCGTATGCTGAAAGAGCTGAATATGAGCATCAGCGAAATCCGTTCTTATGTGCAGGAGCCGGGACCGGATAAATTTATGAAGCTGGCCGATGAAAAAATAAATGAGATAAACAGAGAGATACAAAGGCTGGAAAAGACAAAAGAAGTTTTGAAGATCCGAAAGGAGCAGCTTGAAGTATGCAGCCGTGTGGACGATATGCTTATAGAACTGAAACAGCTTCCTGAGGAGTGTTTCCGGGTGATTCCTTTCGATATAAAAGAAGAAAATCTGAAAGATCTGTTTTCCTGTGCAAAGGAATGTTGGGGGATTGAACAGTGCAGAATGGGGATCGGCAGCTATATTTCTGTTGATAAGGTAAGAGAAAAGAAATTTGAAAAGTATGAAGGCGTTTTTTCTCCGGCGCTGAAAGCGGAAGAAGGAGGGGAGATTCTGATCAGGAAAAGAGGGCTTTGCCTTTGCGGTTATCAGAGAGGGATCTGGGACAGACTTCCTGAGCTTTATGAAAAAATGCTGGCATTTGCAGAGAAGGAAAATCTTGTATTAAAGGGCTTTGCCTTTGAATCCGGAATGAATGATTTTGCCATAGCAGACGATAACGATTATGTAACAAGAGTAGTGATCCCTGTAGAAGAGTCTTTCTGACGGGACGGAGGCTCCGGAAGTATAATGATCATTCTTTCCAGGTATGTGACAGAAAGTTTACTGTTGTCAAATTTATTATGTCTAATTTGTATCAGATATGTAAAAGAGAAAACCGTCCGGAGAGGGTTCATTTCCGGACGGTTTTCTGTATATTACTTATAGAGTATCTATGAGTGACCTTTGATTAGAACAGACCTGTGATCTTTCCTGTTTCGTCTACATCGATCTTCTCAGCTGCAGGTACTTTTGGAAGTCCAGGCATTGTCATGATCTCGCCGGTAAGGGCTACGATAAAGCCGGCACCTGCAGAAATCTTCAGGTTACGTACAGTTACCTCAAAGTCTGTAGGAGCGCCCAGTTTTGTCTGGTCGTCTGTCAGGCTGTACTGTGTTTTTGCAACACAGATCGGGCAGTTGCCAAAGCCAAGATCTTCAAGCTGTTTTGCCTGTTTCTGAGCGTTAGCTGTAAGAACAACTCTCTTGCCGCCGTAGATCTTCTGAACGATCTGGTTCAGTTTGTCCTCAATGGAGCCTTCCAGCTCATAGGAGTAGGAGAAGTCATCGTTTGGCTCTTCACAGAGACGGATTACTTCTTCTGCAAGCTTCAGACCGCCTTCGCCGCCTTTTGCCCATACTTCAGAAAGAGCTACGTTTACGCCCATTTCTTTACATTTTGCTTCTACAAGATCAAGCTCTGCCTTAGTGTCTGTCGGGAAAGCGTTGATCGCAACAACACATGGAAGTTTGTATACGTTTGTGATATTGCTTACATGTTTCAGAAGGTTCGGAAGACCTTTCTCAAGAGCCTCAAGGTTCTCGTTGTTCAGATCAGCCTTTGCAACACCGCCATTGTATTTCAGAGCACGAACAGTTGCAACAACAACAACAGCGTTCGGTTTCAGGCCTGCCATACGGCATTTGATGTCAAGGAATTTCTCTGCACCAAGGTCAGCGCCGAAGCCAGCCTCTGTAATTGTGTAATCAGCCAGTTTCAGAGACATTTTTGTAGCTGTTACAGAGTTGCAGCCGTGAGCGATATTAGCGAATGGTCCGCCGTGTACGATTGCAGGAACATGCTCAAGAGTCTGAACAAGGTTTGGTTTCAGAGCGTCTTTCAGAAGAGCTGTCATAGCGCCCTCTGCATGAAGATCTCCTGCTGTTACCGGTTTCTGCTCGGAAACTTTGCCGTATGTATATCCGATGATGATTCTGGAAAGACGTTCTTTCAGGTCTTTGATATCGCTTGCAAGACACAGAACTGCCATGATCTCAGAAGCAACAGTGATGTCATAGCCGTCTTCACGCGGCATACCGTTTGTCTTTCCGCCAAGGCCGTCTACTACATTACGAAGCTGACGGTCGTTCATGTCCACACATCTTCTCCATGTGATCTTTCTCGGGTCGATGTTAAGAGCGTTGCCCTGGAAAATATGGTTGTCGATCATTGCTGCAAGAAGGTTGTTTGCTGCGCCGATAGCATGGAAGTCACCTGTAAAGTGAAGGTTGATGTCTTCCATAGGAACAACCTGCGCATATCCGCCGCCTGCTGCGCCGCCTTTTACACCGAATACCGGTCCGAGAGATGGCTCACGAAGCGCAACCATAACGTTTTTGCCAAGCTTCTGCATACCGTCTGCAAGACCTACAGTTGTCGTTGTTTTTCCTTCGCCTGCCGGTGTCGGGTTGATAGCTGTAACAAGGATCAGCTTGCCGTCCTGTTTGTCTGTTTCTTTCAGAAGATTGTAGTCGATTTTTGCTTTGTACTTTCCGTACTGCTCCAGATATTTGTCGTCAATACCTGCTTTTGCAGCAATCTCAGTAATTGGTTTCATTTCGCATTCCTGTGCGATTTCGATGTCACTCTTGAATCCCATAAGTTTTGTCTCCTTTCATAAACGGAAGCCTGAACCCGGACAGAAATAACAGACTGTCTGAGTAAAAAAGGGCAGTATCTGAAAGTGTCAAATACTGCCCAGACGGTCGGCTTCACAAATCTCTGACTCCCCTGTGGTTATCCACGTCTCCGCCAGTTGTCAGAGATGTTTTAAATTGATGATGAAATGGTAACACATTAATTATGGTTTGTCAATAGTTTGTCAAAAAAATATCAAATATTATGTTGTATTTGTATATCTGATATAAAAAAACTGGATGAACTTTATATACATTGCACAAGTAAAGTGTGATACGACTGTGATTGTAAATCGGGAACCGTCAGAGAATTACCTGGAAGTTCCGGTGAGTTTTTTCAGAAGCCTGCAGCCGTGACTGTACAGGGAAATGTGGCTTTTGTGAAGGTCAAAGAAATATCCTGTTCCTGTAAAGCTGTCAACAGCAACTGAAAGAAAGGTTGCGTTCAGATGAGGATCAATAACAGTTTCTGCAATAGCGCTGTTGGTGGAAATTTCTTTCAGGGTTGTTTTTGTGTCTTCTGTTACCCCATTCTGATACATAATAATGATCAGACAGGCATTTTGCCTGCTGCAGTCAGAACTGTTAAAGCTGTCAATTTCACGGTCAAGTGTTGCAGACAGGTCGGTGGAATCTGTAAGCTTTATATAATAGCGAACCGAGTCTTTCCAGAAAGAGAATTTTTTGCGGTAATAATAACCGTTTTCATACTGGAATTTATTTTCGCTCAGACTCTGCTGTAAAGTCGTTCTGCTCATGGCAGGAAGAGAAGTAAGTTCCTGACCGTTCAGTTTTTTCTCCTTACGGTCTGCTTCCCACAGCACAGCATAACCGATATTTTTCAGAAGAAGAATAACTGCTGCGATACCAAAGATAACAAAGCCGCCTATAGCAATTGCATCGCCGTTTTTTACATGATACTTCTGGAAAAATATTCCGGCAATAATAAAGCCAAAGGCAATAAAGAAACAGACCAGACCGGCAAAAAACAGCAGAAGACCTCTTTTTTCAGAACGGAGCTGTTCCTGTTCGTCAAATGTTTCAGGTACCTGAGAATTTTCATCTTTCATATACAGATTTCTCCTGAGATGTAAGTGTAATATAATGATTTTATCACAGGAGATTCAGGAAAGAAAGAATAATTCTGAGGTTTTTATGGAATTATTAAAAAAATAACAGTGTGACAGACGGCTCTTTGAAAGAATTTTTATTTTGCTGTTTCTGTAAGTTTTTTCAGAAGTCGGCAGCCGTGGAAATACCAGGAAAGGCGTTTGTTGCGAAGGTCAAAGAAATAGCCGTTTCCAGTCTGGCTGTTGACAGCAACAGGAAGAAAGGATGAATCATTTTTGGGGGATATAACAGTGTCTGCAATAATAATGTTTATAGAAGAATCTTTCAGTAATTTTTTGGTAGCTGCTGTGAGATTGTCCATATACATTACGAGAATCAGACAGGAGGCAGTGTTTCTTCCTTTCCGACAGATACCGTCAAATCTGTCAACTTCCTGATCTATGGTTTCTTCCAGATTCCAGGACGGAATCAGCCGAAAGTAGTAATGGACAAAGCAAAGCTGCCAGAAGGAAAATTTTTTTCGGTAATAATAGCCATTTCCGTCGTTTTTAAACTGGTTGGAGAGAAGGAGATACTGAAGGGATGGATGGCTGATAGAAGGAAGCACAGTTAATTTGCGGCGTATGAGCTTGTTCTTTTTAACAGCAGATTCCCACATCAGACCATCGAAGAAATTTTTTACAATAAGGAATAGGCCTATAGTAGAGAAAATAAAAAATCCTATAATGAAAATGCGGTCTCCATCCGGAGAATTACTTAAATGAAGATCATTGATCAAAACGGCTATCAGGATACAAACAAAGCTGATAAAAACACAGACCCATCCGGCAAAAAACAGTCGAAGCCCTCTTTTTTCAGGGCGGAACTGTTCCTGCTCGTCAAAGGTTTCAGGTACCTGAGAGTTTTCATCTTTCATAGATAGATTCCTCCTGAGATGTAAGTGTAATATAATGATTTTATCACAGAAAATTCTGAAAAAAAAGAATAATCTGCATTTTAAGAAAATATTAAAAAATAACAGTGTGACAGGTGGATGTTCCTGCTGCAATATCACATGGTGGCATAAATATGAAATGAACAGATGCCAATAAAAGCGTAATGGATACCTATAAAGAAAAGAAGAGACACGCTGGATTCTGTGAACAATATCCGGATTTGTCGATATAATAAATAATATGCTGCTATTCGCATCAGCCTGGTCAGAATGCTATATGAACAGCACCAAAGCACAGTCAGATAGGTCTGTAGAATTGTGAATATCTTGACATTTTTGAAAGACCATGATATAAAAAAATAGAATTAAGTGTTGATTTTACAGATATCCGGAGATAGCTGTAAGAATCGGTGAAAAGGGAAACAGGTGAGAATCCTGTGCGGTGCCGCCGCTGTGAGCGCATAGAAGCAGTTTTGCTTCACTGCATTTCATACAGGAATGTGGGAAGGAGCAGAACAATATTGCTGCGCGAAGCCAGAAGACCTGCTTAGTTCTTTTTTGCATCCACGGGCCATGGTCATGCAGAAAAACAAGGGGATACTGTATCCATATATGGGAAAACAGATGCACTGTCGGCCGAAAGGCGGCAGTGTTTTTTTGTTTACCAGGAAAGTAGTACATTCTGTACTAATCTTCCTAGTAAACACAAAACGCTCCGCGAGGATGCGACCGGATGCATGCGGAATATGACTGCCTACGGCAGTCTGCATCTGGCACGCAAAGCAGAACAAGTCCCTCAAGGATTGAGGGATTTAGGGAGTGATAAGCGGACTTGTCCGCTTTGTTCTGTAGAGGATAAGTAAAGATGGGCCGGATTATATTTTCAGGAGGAAAAAACAATGTGTAACAAAAAAATGCTCAGTATGATGATGGCTGCGGTTATGACAGTGGGAGTGAGTGCAGGGACGGTATCAGCAGAGACTGATTATGAACCAGTAACTATTACTTTGAATTTACAGCGTTCAGGTCTGGGAGAGAATGTAGAGTATACATTTACAGAAAAGCCATCTGCGGTAGTAGCATCCGGGGAACAAATGGCGGATCTTTTCTTTGATCTGGGGCTGGAGGATCAGATGGCAGGCTATACAAAAGGAAACTGCTGGAGCACAAAATCAGAATTTCCGGCAAGCGAGAAAGTTCCTCAGCTTCTGGAACCGGGACAGGCTCTTTCTAATATGTCAAAAGAAAAACTTCTGGAAACTGGTTGTGATTTTCTGATTGGCTGGGATTCTGTATTTGCAGATAAAAGCTTTAATAAAGACTTCTGCGAGGAAAATGGTATTGCAATGTATTTCCCGTATGTATGTTCAGATCAGGCCACCTTTGAAGATCTTTATAAAGATTACGAAACTCTTGGAAAGATTTTTCAGGCAGAGGATGTGGCAGCAGAAAAAGTACAGGCTATGAAGGACAAGATTCAGTCAGTGAAGGAAACCATTGGCGAGGATGCTTATAAAGATCCGGTAGAAGTGTTTGTTTATGATTCCGGTGAGGATGCACCTTTTACTGCATGCCAGGGAATGCCGGGAGATATCCTGAAGCTTGCAGGCGGTATTTCCATTTTTGATGATATTGAAAAAGGCTGGGCAACTCCTTCCTGGGAAGAAGTGATTGAACGTGATCCGGAAGCTATTGTAATTCTGGATTATACAGGTAAGGATGATATTGCTGCCAAAAAAGAATTTCTGGAAACCAGCGAGTATACAAAAGATCTCACAGCAGTAAAAGAAGGCAGAATTTATTCCGCAAGCTGCAGTGACATGCAGGGGTCAGCAGGAAGCGCGGCTACAGTGGAGCAGATTGCACAGCAGCTTTATCCGGATATGTTTAAATAAGAGGATGTTATGAAAAAGAGATCAACAGCAGGCGGGAGGAGGCATTTTGCCGTCCTTCTGCTTTTTATATTAGGGATGATCGCTGTTTTTACCTGTATTTCTGTGACTATGGGGGCAGTAGAAATATCACCGGTAAATATTGTGAAGATCATTATTAATAAAAGTTTTGGGCGTGAAATTTTTGATGCAGCATGGGAGACAAAAACAGAAAATATTATCTGGAATATCCGTTTCCCGAGAGTTCTGCTGGCATTTATTGTAGGAGCCGGACTGTCGCTGTGCGGAGTTCTGATGCAGGCTCTCACAAAAAATTCCCTGGCTGATCCTTATGTGCTTGGAATTTCTTCTGGAGCATCGGCAGGAGCGGTCTGCGCTATGGTACTTGGAATGTTCAGCATTTTTGGAGGCTATTCTGTGATTGTGGGAGCGACAGCCGGAGCAGCGCTTTCGATTATTATGTCCATGAAGATCGCTTCTGTTCGGGGACGTATCACATCCACCCAGCTGGTATTGGCAGGAATAGCCACTTCGGCTCTGTTTTCAGCCATAACAAATTTAATAGTGTATGGCGGGGGCGCGTCAGATAAGACAAAGACAGCGCTTTACTGGATGGTAGGGTCTCTGAGCGGAGCTACCTGGTCCCGGCTGCATTATGTGGCAGTGGTATTTATTATTGCAGTGGCAGTGATTTTTCTGTTTGCAAAAGAGCTGGATGTACTTCTTTTGGGAGATGATGCGGCAGAAAATCTGGGAGTGGATACCCGGAAGTTAAAATGGGTTATTATTGCTGCTTCTACAGTACTTACAGGAGTGGTGGTATCGGTCAGCGGAGTAATCGGATTTATCGGTCTTGTTGTGCCTCATATGATGAGGGGAGTTGCCGGTTCAGCACATAGAAGACTGATTCCGCTGGCACTTCTGGGAGGCGGACTGTTTGCTGTGATCGCAGATCTTCTTTCCAGAGTGCTGATTGCTCCGGAAGAATTGCCGGTGGGAGTGATATCGGCTTTTTTTGGAGCGCCTTTTTTCCTGTATCTGATCCGGAAAGGGAGCAGAGAAAAGATGTGAGGGAGGTTATGAGACAGTGAGTTTAGAGGTAAAAACTTTGGATTATGAGATCCGGGGAAAAGAAATTTTAAAGGATATTTCTCTTGAAATTCATACGAAAGAATTCGTAGGGCTGGTAGGACCAAATGGCTGTGGCAAATCCACTCTTCTGAAAAATATTTACCGAACTCTTCGTCCAAAGTATAATACAGTATTTATTGACGGAAATGATATTTTAAAACTGTCTTCCAGAAAAATGGCCCGGGAGCTTGCAGTAATGGCTCAGGAAAATAATATGGAATTTGATTTTAAGGTTCAGGATATGGTAATGTTCGGACGTTATTCTCATAAAAAATTTCTTCAGGGAGATACGTCCCGGGACAGGGAATTATGTGCGGAATATCTTGCGGAAGTGGGACTGGAGGGATATGAAAACAGATCTTATCTCAGTCTGTCAGGAGGCGAAAAACAGAGAGTGCTTTTGGCCAGAGTGCTGATTCAGGAAAGTCGGTACATTATTCTGGATGAGCCGACCAATCACCTGGATATCAGTTATCAGTATCAGATTATGGATATTTTGAAAAAACAGGAGGCAACAGTATTTTCTTCTGTTCATGATCTGAATCTGGCAGCTCTTTACTGTGACAGGATTCTTTTTATGTATCAGGGGAAGATCGTGGACGACGGAACTCCGGAAGAGGTTCTCACTTCAGAGAACCTCTGGAAATATTTTCAGATCAGGGCTCAGATTTCCCGGAATCCGGCAACTGGAAAGCTTCAGATTTATTATCTTCCAGATTGGATATAAAGAACATTTTTATCAGTGTCTTTTCCGGAACTGAGAAACCAGAAACAGGACTACGCCCACCACCAGGATAACAGGCAGCAGAAAGCTGAGTACCATAAACAGAAGCGCAAGAACAGCTGCCGCCGCCGCGATCACGATCAGCTTTCCGTACCAGGTGGAAAGATCCAGATGGTAGTGCCGGTGTTTGGGCTGGCCGTATTCACTGTCCGACTGATTTCCATAACCTGTGTTTTCGGTATGGTAAATATCCTGTCCTGAATAATCCGAGGTATTGGTTCCGGAAAAAACAGAAGGCTCTGCATCGGTATCAATCAGGGTTTTGGCAATCAGTCTGGGATCGCCCAGTGAATCCAGAACCTGTTTTTCCTTCTGTCCTCTTTTTATGGCATCCTGTATATAATCATGGTAATATTGTGTATGCGCAGAGGCTTTTGCCTCCGGCATCTGGTCTGAAAGCTGCTCGTATAAAATATTAAGAAATTCTTTTTTTGTCATGTTTATCTCCCGAAATCGTTATGAACGTTATTTTATTTTTGTGCAGACTTCCTCTGTATATCAGAAGAAAGTTTTATTCTATAAGCAAACATATTTTTTAAAGCTGAATAAGGATTTTGAAAATCTGTGTTTATTATGGGGAACATGGAAGGATTCTTCCTTTATGCCTGTCTGACACAGAGCTTTCTGCTTAATATCTGATAAATGTGTATGCATAGAATTACTGATATTTTATCATACAGAAAGAAATCATAATAGTTTTTGAAATATTAAATTTCCATAAAACAATTCAGAAGGTCCGGTAAATTTCATGGAAACAGAAGGATGATTTTTTAGGGCTGTTCCGTAAAAATAGCTTGTATACATTCTTTCCAGGTTATAAAATAAAAAACAGATGGTCTGATCATGTTTTTATGAAAAGGGAAACCAGTACAAAAAGGCAGGAGGCAGGAAACATGTTACGAACTTTTCTTGTGGAAGATGAAATTGTTGTCCGGGAGACCATAAAAAAGATGATTCCCTGGGAGCAGTATGGATATGAGCTGGTTGGCGAGGCTCCGGACGGGGAAGTGGCTCTTCCAATGATAAAAAATCTGAAGCCGGATCTTCTGATCACGGATATTAAAATGCCGTTTATGGACGGGCTGACCCTGTGCCGTATGGTGAGAAAGGATTTTCCTGAGATGAAAATAGTGATTCTCAGCGGATATGACGATTTTAATTATGCAAAGCAGGCGATAGCCATAGGGGTAGAAGATTATCTTTTAAAGCCCATTACAAAAAATGCATTTCTGGAGCGTCTGACAGAAATACGGGAACGCTGGGAGAGAGAAAAAGGACAGCGGGACTATTATGAAAAGTTCCGCAGGGAGATTCAGGAATACGAAAGAAATGCAAGCAGAGATTTTTTTGAAGCTCTTGTCAGCGGAAAAATGGATGTGGGAGAAATCTACAGACAGGCAGAGCGGCTAGGGCTTGATATTGTTGCAGAAGTCTACAATATCATTCTTTTTACAATGGATACCGGAACGGAAAGCTATGATATTTCTGAAGCGTACTCTGAGTGTGAAGCTCAGAGAAGAGAAAAAATGGAAGCTTTTTTTGTGGACAATGCAAATGCCATGCTCTTCCGTAACAATGCGTTCAGCTATGGCGTTCTTGTAAAGGAAAAGAGAGACGCGCTTTCTGAAAATACAGAAAAATGTGTGGAGTTTTTTAAGGGGATTATGAAGGGCGAAAGGGAGCAGGACTGGTTTCTGGCAGTGGGACAGCCGGTAGAAAGACTGAGCAGTATCAAATCCAGTTATTATACAGCTTCCAAAACCTTTGCAAGGCGTTATCTTTATGACGGCTCTGTTCTCTATTATAAGGATCTGAAACAGGAAGATACCAAAAGGGATAACAGCCCTTTTCTGAAAAAAATTGACATCAATGCCCTGAATCCGGCCACTCTGGAACGATTTCTGGGAAGTGGGCTTCTGGATGAGACAGAGGACTTTGTAAGAGATTATTTTCAGGCTATCGGCCATGAGGCAATGGAATCTCTGGTGTTCCGCAATTATGTGATATTGAATGTAAGGTTTTCTGTTCTGGGATTTTTGCAGAAATTAGGCTGCGAACCGGGCAGACTGGAAGGACAGGATACAGAGCAGGAGCTGATGGAAAGGGCTCAATCCATGGAAACTGCCAAAAAATACGCTCAGGATATTATCCGGAAGGCAATTATGCTTCGGGATGAGAACTCGGGAAATAGAAACCGGAGTATCCTGAAATCAGCCATTGAATATATTGATACTCATTATATGGATGAAAGTCTTTCTCTGAATACTGCCGCTCAGGTGGCAAACATCAGTGCCAATCATTTCAGTGCCCTGTTCAGTCAGAATATGGGACAGACATTTATAGAATATCTGACAGCTCTCAGAATGGAGCATGCAAGGGAGCTGCTCCGGTGTACCGGAAAACGTTCCAGTGAGATCGCAGCAGAGGTTGGATATAAAGACGCCCATTATTTCAGCTATCTATTTAAGAAGACACAGGGAATGACGCCAAGTGAATACCGTAAAACCAGGGAGGACAGAGGATGAAGAAGATCCGGCTGGAAACAAAAATAAAAAGAATCCTTCTCGGTACGCTGGTGCCCATGGTGGTATTAATGCTTCTGCTTCTGGCTATTGTTTCCAGGTATATTTCACAGTATGACAGACTTCTTGAGAATCTTGCTATCAGCAGTGAATTTAATCTTCATTTTAAGGATGATGTTGATCTTGGCATGTACTCTATTGCTGTAGGAACAGAGGAAAACAGCTATTTGCCTGAAGTGATGAAAAGTGTCAGGGATGCGGAAAAAATCTTGAACAAGCTGAAAGAAAATACATCCAGCAGTGAGAGCCGTAAAAATCTGAAGCATCTGGAAAGTTATCTGAAAAACCTTGAAAAAAGAATGGTGGAATTGACAGAGATCACTGAGTATGACCAGAAAATGGCTTCCATGGACAACAATATCCGGATTCTGACCCGTCTTATTGTAGAGGAAATGCAGAATTTTATTTATAACGAATCCATGTATCTGGTTCATATGGAGTCTCTTATGACACAAAGAGTCTATATGCTGGTGGGCGGCGTTGTGGTTCTGTTTGTGGTTACAGTAGGTATTATGCTGCGCCGTTCTTTTCGGTTTTCAAGAAGCATTACAAGACCTGTGACAGAAATCCTTGGAAATGTCAGGGAAGTAGGACGGGGAAATTTTGAGATTTCTGAAGTCGATACTGACAGTATGGAAATTGAGGAGCTGGATGCAGGAATCCGAAGGATGGCAGAGAAGATCGAGCAACTGCTGCAGAGTGTAAAAAAGGAAGAAGAAATGCAGCATCTGACACAGCTTCAGCTTCTTCAGGCTCAGGTGAACCCTCACTTTCTCTATAATACGCTGGACACCATTATCTGGCTGATCGAAGGGGGACAGAATGACGATGCTGTGGAAATGATCTCCAATCTGTCTGTATTTTTCAGGACCTCACTTTCAAAGGGAAACGATGTGATCACCCTTTCCGAGGAAAAAAGACATACAGTCAGTTATCTGGAGATCCAGCAGTCCAGATACCGGGATATTCTGGAATTTGAGATTCATATTCCGGAAGAATTTAATGAAGTTATGGTTCCAAAGCTGACGCTTCAGCCTTTGGCTGAAAACGCTCTGTATCATGGAATAAAAAACAAAAGAGGCGGGGGAAAAATACTGATCGAGGGAGAGAAAAGAGGGGACGATCTGATCCTGAGGGTAACGGATAATGGGCAGGGTATGAAAAAAGAGCGTCTTCTGGAAATTCAGCATGCGATCCGCACAGGAGAACGGGCCGGATTTGGACTTTCGGCAGTGGCAGAGCGGCTGAGACTTTATTATGGGGCCGGATATGGAATGGAGATTCATTCAGAGGAAGGCAGAGGTACTGTAATTGAAATTCGTATTGGTAAAAAAATTAACCTCTCATCATAAATAAATCAACTTTAATCGTAAAAAAATCAATTTGTTAAATTGAAAACAAAAAATTGATAAAAGACCATACATTTTTCCGAAAATATTCTATGGAGTTTTTGGTGGTTTTCGCTATAATAAAGACATCTTAAAAAACACCGAACCAAAAAGTAAAGGGAGGAAACGGAACATGAAGAAAAAAATTATGGCAGCAGTTATGACAGCAGCAATGGTAGCAGGACTTGCAGGCGCAACAAGCGTATATGCGGCAGAGGATACTATTACAGTTGGATTTTCACAGGTTGGCGCAGAATCTGACTGGCGTACAGCAAATACTGAGTCCATGAAATCCACATTCTCTGAGGAGAACGGATATGAGCTGATCTTTGACGATGCACAGCAGAAACAGGAGAACCAGCTGACTGCAATCCGTAACTTCATCCAGCAGGAGGTTGATTATATTCTTCTTGCTCCGGTAACTGAAACCGGATGGGATACAGTTCTTCAGGAAGCAAAGGATGCCGGAATCCCGGTTATCATTGTTGACCGTATGGTTGATGTTTCTGATGACAGCCTTTATACTACATGGATCGGAACAGACGCTCTTCTGGAGGGTCGTAAAGCAGCAGAATGGCTGAACGCATACGCAACAGCAAAAGAGATCAAACCAGAGGATCTTCATATTGTAGATATTCAGGGAACAATCGGTTCCACAGCTCAGATCGGACGTACACAGGGTCTTGAGGAAGGCGTAGAGAAATATGGCTGGGATCTTCTCGAGCAGCAGTCCGGTGAGTTTACTCAGGCAAAAGGACAGGAAGTTATGGAGTCCATGCTGAAGAAATATGACAATATCAATGTTGTATACTGTGAGAACGACAACGAAGCATTCGGCGCAATCGACGCTATTGAGGCTGCCGGCAAAACAGTAGGAACTGACATTGCAAACGGTGAAATCCTGGTTATCTCCTTTGATACAACAAACGCTGGTCTTACAGACACTCTGAACGGAAAAATTGCCTGTGATGTAGAGTGCAACCCACTTCACGGACCACGTGCAGAAGAACTGATCAAAGCTCTTGAAGCTGGTGAAGAAGTTGAGAAACTGAACTATGTAGACGAGGAAATCTTTGCAGCTGACGATACTGTTGCTTCTGTAACAGCAGTAAACAGCCTTGAAGAAGAAGGCGAATATGCAGTTACACCGATCACACAGGAAATCATTGACGGACGTGCATATTAATTACAGAACAGACTGACAACAAAAGTGGAAGCAGATAGGAAAGTCTGAGAAACAGGAAGTGAATCCGGAGCGTGGTACATAATTCGGAGAACCCGGATCAGTGGACCACGCTCCTTTTGCGCTCAAAATCAGAGAAGAAAATCTGTTTTTGGCATATTTTATATGATTTTACAGATAATTATAAAAATTTAGGGAAAGCAGGTGGAAAGAATATGGAACAGAATGTTGTGCTGGAAATGCGTGATATCAGTAAAAATTTCACCGGTGTCCGTGCTCTTTCCCATGTGGATTTCACTTTGCGTAAAGGCGAGATCCATGCGTTAATGGGAGAAAACGGTGCAGGAAAATCTACGTTGATCAAGGTTCTGACAGGCGTTCATGAATTTGAAAGCGGAAGCATCCGCATGGCTGACAAAGAAAAAAATATCATCAATCATTCCCCGCAGGAGGCGCAGGAAAACGGAATCAGTACCGTATATCAGGAGGTCAATCTGTGCCCGAACCTGACTGTGGCTGAGAATCTTTTTATTGGGCGTGAACCCCGTAAAATGGGAATGATCAACTGGAAAGAAATGAATAACCGTTCTGAAAAGCTTCTGGAAAGTCTTGACATTCACGTACCGCCTACCCAGATGCTGGATGAGTGTTCAGTGGCTATTCAGCAGATGATCGCCATTGCCCGTGCAGTGGATATGAAATGTCAGGTACTGATCCTGGATGAGCCGACCTCTTCGCTGGATGATGACGAGGTTGAAAAGCTGTTTGTCCTTATGAGAAGACTTCGGGATGAGGGAGTTGGAATTATCTTTGTTACTCATTTCCTGGAACAGGTTTATGCAGTTTGCGACAGGATCACAGTTCTTCGTAACGGCGAGCTGGTAGGGGAGTATGAGACAAAGGATCTGCCGAGAGTCATGCTGGTAGCCAAGATGATGGGCAAGGATTTTGACGACCTTGCTGATATTAAGAGTGCTCATGAAGGAAAGAAAGCAGAGGGTTCCGTTCCGGTAATTGAAGCAGAGGGACTTGGACATAAGGGAACTATCAAACCATTTAATATTAAGATCAATAAAGGCGAGGTAATCGGCCTTACCGGTCTTCTGGGCTCCGGCCGTTCCGAGCTTGTCCGCGCCATCTACGGTGCAGATAAGGCAGACTGCGGAAAGCTGAAGGTCAATGGAAAAGAAGTAAAGATCAACAGCCCTCTGGAGGCTATGAAGCTTGGTATGGCATATCTTCCTGAAGACCGTAAAGCAGAAGGCATTATCGCAGACCTTTCTGTAAGAGAAAATATTATTATTGCCCTTCAGGCGAAAAAAGGTATGTTCCATCCATTAAGCAGAAAGGAAATGGAAGAAGCTGCAGACAAATACATTGATATGCTTCAGATCAAGACTGCAAGCCGTGAGACACCGATTAAGAGTCTTTCCGGCGGTAATCAGCAGAAGGTGATCCTTGGCAGATGGCTTCTGACGAATCCGGAATATCTGATTCTGGATGAGCCTACAAGAGGTATTGACATTGGTACAAAGACAGAGATCCAGAAAATTGTCCTTGACCTTGCAGATCAGGGAATGGCAGTGACCTTTATTTCCTCAGAGGTAGAGGAAATGCTCCGTACCTGCTCCCGTATGGCAGTGCTCCGTGACGGAGAAAAGGTGGGCGAGCTGGAAGAGCATGAACTTTCTCAGAGCAGTATTATGAAAGCCATTGCAGGAGGTGACGATAAAGATGAATAAAAGCAAATTAAAACAGATCACAGGCGCAAGGCTTTTTCTCCCCATCGTATGCCTGATCGCCGTGCTTCTGCTCAATGTGATAAAAACACCGGACTTTTTTAATGTATCTATCAGGAACGGTGTCCTTTACGGATACATTATTGATGTTATCAACCGTGCTTCCGAGCTGGTTATCCTGGCAGTGGGCATGACTCTTGTAACAGCTGCTTCCGGCGGACAGGATATCAGTGTAGGTGCGGTAATGGCAGTGGCGGCAGCTGTTTGCTGTCAGGTACTTTCCGGCGGACAGGTTTCAGTTACTGAGTATCAGAACTCCATTATCCTTGCAGTTGTGGCAGCTCTTCTGGCATCAGCTCTCTGCGGCGCGTTCAATGGATTCCTGGTAGCCAGGCTGCGTATCCAGCCCATGGTTGCAACGCTGATCCTGTATACTGCAGGACGTGGTATTGCACAGCTTATCACAGCAGGTCAGATTACCTACATCCGTGTGGATTCCTTTAAAATGGCAGGCGGATATATCGGAAAATGTCCGATTCCAACCCCGATTTTCTTTGCAGTGATCACAGTTGTGATCGTTGCCCTGATCCTGAAAAAAACAGCCCTTGGTCTTTATATAGAAAGTGTTGGTATTAACGGAAAAGCCGCCCGTCTGGTAGGCCTGAATTCCACTATGATCAAGTTTCTGACCTATGTGATCTGCGGTGTTCTTGCAGGTATTGCCGGAATCGTTGCCTCCAGCCGTATCTATTCTGCAGATGCAAACAATATCGGTCTGAATCTTGAGATGGATGCGATCCTTGCAGTTGCTCTTGGCGGAAACTTCCTTGGCGGCGGTAAATTCAGCTTGGTAGGTTCTGTAATCGGCGCCTATACCATTCAGGCTCTTACAACAACTCTTTACGCAATGAATGTAAAGGCGGATCAGCTTCCGGTATACAAGGCTATTGTAGTTATTATCATCGTAACTCTTCAGAGTGAGGTATTTAAGAAATTCATCGCCGGACTGAAAAGCAGAAAAGCATCCGGCGCAGTAGCAGAAGGAGGGCAGAAATAATGAAACAGAAAAAGAAAATGACAAGCTCAGGATTCCTTTTGCTGATCACAATTGTTCTGTTCTTCGTAATGTACGCTGCAGGCATGGTGATTTTTGCAGACAAAGGTTTTGCGAAACCTCAGATGTTTTTGAACCTGTTTGTATCCAATGCAGGACTCCTTGTTATTTCCTGCGGACTTACCATTGTTATGATAACAGGAGGAATTGATATTTCCGTAGGCTCTGTAACGGCCCTTGTGTGTATGGTAATGGCAGACCTTATGGAAAACAAAGGTGCAAGCGCTTATGTTGCAGTTGCAGTTGCTCTTGGCATCGGACTTCTGTTCGGTATTGTACAGGGCTTTCTTGTAACCTATATGGGTATCCAGCCCTTTATCGTAACACTGGCAGGAATGTTCTTCGGACGAGGCCTTACTGCTATCATCAGCACAGATATGATCGCTATTAAAAACAAGGTATTTCTCAGCTGGGCAAACTACCGTTTTTATATGCCTTTTGGTTCCACCAACAAAAAAGGTAAATTTATTCCGGCATACATACCGCCTACCGTTATTATTGCGCTGATCGTAGTGGTTCTCTGTGCAATCCTTTTGAAATACCGTAAATTCGGACGTAAGCTTTACGCTATCGGCGGAAACAAGCAGAGCGCTCTGATGATGGGACTTGATGTGAAAAAAACAATGTTTAAGGCTTATGTTCTTGACGGATTTCTGGCAGGTCTGGGCGGTTTCTTATTCTGCCTGAACAGCTGTGCAGGTTTTGTTGAGCAGGCAAAAGGACTGGAAATGGATGCGATCTCTTCGGCAGTTATCGGCGGAACACTGCTTTCCGGAGGTGTGGGAACTCCGATCGGAACCATGTTCGGTGTTCTGATCAAGGGAACTATCTCAAGTCTTATTACAGCGCAGGGAACACTTTCCAGCTGGTGGGTAAGAATCGTGCTTTCCGCGCTTCTGTGCTTCTTTATTGTGATCCAGTCTGTACTGGCTTCTGCAAAAAAGAAAAAATAAAAAAGAAAGATGATCGGACCGTAATAACCGGCGCGAGAAAAAGAAATGGGCTGCTTTTAAGCAGCCCTGATATCGAGGAGGAAATGTGAAATGAAGACAGGGAGAAATTATAAATTCTGGTTTTGTACAGGATCTCAGGATCTGTATGGGGATGAGTGTCTTAGAAAGGTTGCAGAACATTCCAGGATCATTGTGGAAGAGCTGAATAAATCCGGCATATTTCCTTTTGAACTGGTGTGGAAACCCACTCTGATCACCAATGAGCTGATTCGCAAAACCTTTAATGAAGCCAATGCAGATGAAGACTGTGCAGGTGTGATTACCTGGATGCACACATTTTCTCCTGCAAAATCCTGGATTTTGGGACTGAAGGAATACAGAAAGCCTCTTTGCCATCTGCATACCCAGTTTAATCAGGAGATTCCCTACGATACCATTGATATGGACTTTATGAATGAAAACCAGTCTGCTCACGGAGGCAGAGAGTATGGCCATATTGTGTCGCGTATGGGAATTGAGAGAAAGGTGATCGTAGGACACTGGGCAGACAGAAAGGTTCAGGAACGGCTGGCATCCTGGATGCGTACAGCAGTGGGAATCATGGAAAGCAGCCATATCCGTGTGTGCCGTGTGGCTGACAATATGAGAAACGTGGCAGTTACGGAAGGGGACAAAGTAGAGGCGCAGATCAAATTCGGCTGGGAAGTTGACGCTTATCCGGTCAATGAGGTTGCAGAATATGTAAAAGATGTAAGCAAAGCAGATATTGATGTTTTAGTAGAAGAATATTATAATAAATATGATATTCTTCTTGAGGGAAGAGACCCGGAAGAATTCAGACGTCATGTGGCAGTTCAGGCAGGTATTGAGATCGGTTTTGAACGCTTCCTGGAAGAAAATAATTATCAGGCAATAGTGACACATTTCGGTGATCTGGGAGCTTTGCAGCAGCTTCCGGGACTGGCAATGCAGCGCCTGATGGAAAAAGGCTACGGATTTGGAGCGGAAGGCGACTGGAAAACAGCCGCGATGGTCCGTCTTATGAAGATCATGACAGCAGGGATCAGGGATGCAAAGGGAACCTCCTTTATGGAAGATTATACATACAATCTGGTGCCCGGCAGAGAAGGAATTCTGCAGTCTCATATGCTGGAAGTTTGTCCGAGCATTTCCGATGGAAAAGTCGGCATTAAGGTTTGCCCGCTTTCCATGGGGGACAGAGAGGATCCGGCAAGACTTGTGTTTACTTCCAAAACAGGTCCGGCCATTGCCACCTCTCTTGTAGATCTGGGAGACCGTTTCCGACTGATCATCAATGATGTAGAGTGTAAAAAAGCAGAGAAACCAATGCCGAAGCTTCCGGTAGGAAGTGCGTTCTGGACTCCGATGCCGGATCTGGCAACAGGAGCAGAGGCATGGATCCTTGCGGGAGGCGCGCATCATACTGCATTTTCCTATGACCTGACAGCGGAACAGATGGGTGACTGGGCGGCTGCAATGGGAATTGAGGCTGTATACATTGACAAAGACACAACCATCCGTAATTTTAAGAATGAACTGAGATGGAACGAGGTTGCATTCCGTAAATAACCGGATGGAGGACTAAGGAAAATTCGGGAGGATTTACAATGGGTGTAAACGAAGCAAAGAATTCAATAAAGAATAATAAAACAGCTCTGGGTATTGAGTTTGGTTCTACAAGGATCAAGGCGGTCCTGGTAGATGAAAATAACATGCCTATTGCATCAGGAAGCTATGACTGGGAGAACCGTCTGGAAAACGGAATCTGGACCTATCACCTGGAGGATATTCATGCAGGACTTCAGGGCAGCTACCGGGCTCTTGCCGAGAATGTAAAAGAACAGTATGGCGAAGAGCTTACCAGCGTGGGCGCGCTTGGTGTCAGCGCCATGATGCACGGATACATGCCGTTTAATAAAGACGGCGAGCTTCTGGTTCCTTTCCGTACCTGGAGAAACAATATCACAGGACAGGCTTCTGAGGAGCTGATGGAGCTGTTTCAGTATAATGTTCCTCAGAGATGGAGTATTGCGCATCTTTATCAGGCGATCCTGAATAAGGAAGAGCATGTGAAAGATATTGATTATATGACAACTCTGGAGGCATATATCCACTGGAAGCTGACAGGGAAAAGGATCCAGGGAATCGGAGACGCTGCCGGAATGTTCCCGGTTGATTCTGAAACAAAAGATTACAACGAGGAAATGGTACAGAAGTTTGATAAGCTGGTGGAGCCATATGGCTTCCCGTGGAAGCTTCGCGATATTATGCCTCAGGTCATGGTGGCAGGACAGGACGCAGGCTGTCTTACAGAGGAAGGCGCAAGACTTCTGGATCCTTCCGGAAAGCTTCAGGCCGGAATTCCCATGTGTCCTCCTGAGGGTGATGCGGGAACAGGAATGGTTGCCACAAACAGCGTAAGACAGAGAACCGGAAATGTTTCGGCAGGAACTTCTGTTTTTGCTATGATCGTTCTGGAAAAAGCTCTTTCCAGACCTTATAAAGAAATTGATATGGTCACAACACCGGCCGGAGATCCGGTTGCCATGGCACATTCCAACAACTGTACTTCAGATCTGAATGCCTGGGTAAATGTATTTAAGGAATTTGCAGAAGCTATGGGCATGGAAGTGGACATGAACAAACTGTTTGGAACACTGTACAACAAGGCTATGGAAGGTGATGCGGACTGCGGCGGTCTTCTGTCCTACTGTTATTTCTCCGGAGAGCATATGACCGGATTTGAGGAAGGACGTCCTCTGTTTGTCCGTTCTCCGGAAAGCAGATTCACACTGGCAAACTTTATGAGAACCAATCTGTATACCTGCCTTGGCGCCATGAGAGTAGGCCTGAATATTCTGCTTGATAAGGAGCAGGTAAAGATTGACCGGCTTCTGGGACACGGAGGTCTGTTTAAAACAAAAGGCGTTGGACAGCAGATCCTTGCAGACGCTGTAAATGCCCCGGTTTCTGTTATGGAAACAGCAGGAGAGGGCGGCGCCTGGGGAATTGCTCTTCTGGCTTCCTATCTGATCAATAAAGAAGAGGGAGAGACTCTTCCGGACTTCCTGGACAGCAGGGTGTTTGCCGGAAATGAGGGAAGTACTCTGGATCCAAAGCCGGAAGGTGTGGAAGGCTTTAATATATTTATGGAAAGATATATGAAAGGTCTGAACATTGAAAAAGCAGCAGTAGAGTCTGAAATCTGGTAAAAATAACAAAATAAAAAAGTTCCCGATTTTCATTTGTACGAAAATCGGGAACTTTTTGTCTTGTTACAGAAACTGCTGATCATGGCTATGAGGTATGTTCAAAGCAGTTATAAAGTACAGTTTTAATAAGGTCTTCCGGTAAAAATAGCTACAGATCTCGGCCTCATAATGAAATTTCCTGTAATCCGTATTTCCTGCCCCTGAGGGTAAAAATATCGTCCCTGTCCATCGCCGTAAGTATTGACGCTCAGATACCAGAATCCACGTTTGTGAAGATCAGGAAGTGTGATGGAAACATCTTCCCAGTAGGAATTAACCGCAATATATACAAGATCATCTTTTCCTTTTTCACGGTCATATCCTGCAAAGCTTACAGCAAAGGTATAAGCATCTCTTGGAATGGAGGTATCCTGTGCGTTTACATTATGGATGTGGATAGAGTCCATGCCGCATACTGCATCAGGAAGTTTTTTACGGATAACAAGATGATCTTTTCTGTAGGAAATCATAAACCTGAAAAATTCAAACAGATCTTTGTTTTTTTCCAGAAGAGTCCAGTCCAGCCAGGAAATTTCGTTATCCTGACAGTAACTGTTGTTATTTCCGTACTTGGTATTTCCGAATTCGTCACCGGCAAGGAACATAGGTGTTCCGCGGCTGCACAAAAGCACTGCGCAGGCGTTTCGTATCATGCGGTATCGAAGCTTCAGAACCTCGGGATCGTTTGTCTCACCCTCTGCGCCGCAGTTCCAGCTTCGGTTGTCGTTTGCCCCGTCTGTATTGTCCCAGCCGTTATTTTCATTGTGCTTTTCGTTATAAGAATAAAGATCATACAGAGTAAAGCCGTCGTGGCAGGTCAGAAAGTTGACGCTGGAATTATAGCCTGCGTAATTGCCACCCTGTGAATCCTTGTACATACCGTAAAGATCGCCGGAGCCGGAAATACTCCAGGCAGCATCCCAGGAACTCCAGCAGTCTCCCTTCAGAAAGCTTCTGAGAGAATCCCTGTATCTTCCGTTCCACTCTGCCCAGCGTCCGCTTGCGGGAAAGCTTCCCACCTGATACATTCCGCCTGCATCCCAGGCTTCTGCGATCAGTTTGACATTGCGCAGAAGAGGATCTGAGGCAAGCGTACGGAGAAGAGGAGGATTGTTCATAGGGGAACCGTCCTCATTTCTTCCAAGGATGCTGGCCAGATCAAACCGGAACCCGTCTACACGGTAGTTGACCGTCCAGTACCGGAGACATTCCAGGATCATCTGCTGTACTACCGGATGATTGCAGTTCAGAGTATTTCCGCAGCCGCTGAAATTATAGTAATTGCCGTCCGGCGTCAGCATGTAATAAATATTATTATCGAATCCTTTGAAACAGAAGGTTCTTCCCAGTTCATTGCCCTCTGCAGTATGATTGAACACCACGTCCAGGATTACTTCAATTCCATTGTCGTGAAGGGCTTTGATCAGAGTTTTCAGTTCCGTTCCTTCCCGGTTGTATTCATTGACGGAGGTAAAGCTTGTATTGGGGGCAAAAAAGCTGACAGTATTATAGCCCCAGTATTCCAGAAGACGCTCCCCGTTGATTTCTCTGGCATTCATGGTTTCGTCAAACTCAAAAATAGGCATCAGCTCTACGGCATTGATTCCCAGCTCTCTGAGATAGGGAATCTTTTCCATCAGACCTGCAAAGGTGCCTCTGTTCTGGACTCCTGAGGACTCATGTACGGTAAAACCTCTTACATGAAGCTCGTAAATAATAAGGTCGCAGAGTTCTTTTTTGGACTGAGGCATATCGCCCCAGTTAAAGGAATCTTTTACAACACGGGCGTGGTAGGTTGGATCCCAGTGAGTACCCCAGGTCCTCTGGCCGGAAACTGCCTTTGCATATGGATCCAGAAGAATATTTTTTTTGTCAAAAAGCAGTCCCTTTTCAGGATCCCAGGGGCCGTCTACGCGGTAGGCGTATTCAAAGTCCCGGATATCCAGACCGTAGACGATCATGGAATATACGTCGCCGATTTTATAAGCCTCCGGAAAGGGAAGAACAGCAAAAGGTTCTTCCTCTTCACGGTGGAAAAGAAGAAGCTCACAGGCTGTTCCGCCACAGGTGTGTATGGTAAAGTTCACGCCGTTCTGAAGAGGAGTAGCTCCGTTCAGATCAAACATTCCCGGACTGACCGGAAATCCGGAGATTTCTCCGGTTGGATAAACCTCCAGCGGCGTTTCGGATACAAATTTCTGATGATAGGATTTCATAATAGAAATAGCCTCCTGTTTTTACTATTCCATAAAAAGTTTTTCACATTTTGAAAGTATGTCCTGATTTCTTTTTTCGTAATCTACATGCATGGTATGGATCTTTCCTTCAACAAACATTTCCATTCCCTGAACAAGACCGTCCTCGCTGTTGGGAAGAAGCGTTCCTCCGTACTGCCGGATAAAAGCTCTTGCCCCGTTTATATCACAGGCAGCTGCGGGAACACCGAGAATATCGGCTTCAGGAACTACCAGTACCTGGCCTTCATAGTAAGAAGACAGCAGGAAAAAGTCGCAGGCTTTTACGACAGGGAAGGGATTGCTCATATATTTGATCAGGATAATGTGACTGCTGGATTTCACAGATGCTGCCAGTTCACAGGTACTTGTGTACAGGTTTCCCATTCCTCCAATGATGATCAGCCAGGTATCAGGATGATTTACCCAGAAACGGTCAAATGCCCGGATCAGTCTCTCATGACCTTTTTCCGGGGAAAAACGGCCTACATTGATAAACTTGCGATCACTGCTGTTCAGGATTTCCTGAAGTTTTTCAATGGAAACAGTGGACTCTGTATTTTTATCAAAGATAAGTGGTTTTTCAGATTTAGAACGAATGAGATCAAGATCCATATAATTGGAAATGACCTGGATTTTTTCTGGATGCCCTCCGATTCGTTCTGCTGCGCCCCTTATATCCTCTCCTACAGGTATTACGTGATCATAGGTTGAATAGGCTTTTTGGAGAAGAGGACGACTGACATTATGTTTTTTTGTAATTTCCATTTCCATATCATTATGGGCCCAGATGCTTTTTTTACACGGGGCATAACTAAAAAGTGCAATCATATAGTTTCCGTATCCGTCATAATGAACGGCATGGTCAAAAGAGATACATCCAAAGTGTTTTTTCCATTCCCTTTTATATGCGTGATCAAGGCGTTTGCCAATGCCAAAAGCTGTAATCCCCCAGTTCATATAAAGAATCTGAGCAGCAGCAGTCAGTATATCAAGATTCATCTCAGTGGCAAGTGGATAGAAATGGTATCCCTCTGGGATATTATTAAGTTTTTCCGGATGATCCTTTATAGAATGGGTTCGGAAAACAATATAGTATTCACAGGAGGATGGATCCAAATGATGTATAAGGCTATAAAAGGCAGTGGTAATCCCATTAGGGAGAAGGCTGCCTGTATAAATAAGGACTTTTTTCTTTTTTGTGCCGGGCATAGATGTACTTTTACATATTTTTTCTCCCAGAAGAACATGATGACAGATATTTCTGGTTGCATTTGTCTGTTCGAAAGTGCAGTATTTCTGGAGAAAAGCATCATCCGGATGTCCGGAATCAGTATTCAGCTCTTTTACCAGCTCCTCAGGAGTACGTACCAGTGGGAAGGGGTAATCAGAGATATCTTCATACATTCCTCTGCTTCCCTGATAGTATTCAAGATCATAAGCAAAAAGCAGGATCCTGCGACCGGTAACAGCAAAATCATACATGACACTGGAGTAGTCAGTAATCAGCACATCACAGGCATTGAGAACTTCATAAGTGTCATATCCTTCCGGAAAGAGACGGATATGACGGTAGGAATCTAATGTTAACTGGCTCTGTACAAATGGATGCAGCTTTACCAGCATGATCTGATTTTCATGAAGCAGTATATCAACGCGGTTCAGATAGTCTTTTATCTGATTTACATAATCCTCTTCCTGCACAGAAGAGGAGGTTCCACGGAAAGTAGGCATATAGATACTCAGCTGTGTACCGGCATATCCGAGAAGCTCTTTCAGTTTTGTACCCTGCTCAGGATGAAAGAATATGCAGTTGCGAGGATAGCCTTCATGAAGAACAGTACCCTGATAGAGCTCTTTCAGATTATATGCTCCGGACATTTTTTCTTCCATATAAAGATTAGGGAATACAAGATAATCAGATTGAAGAAGATTCCGCATTACGTTTCCGGTATCATACCGTTCTTCCGGATTATCCTGCCCCATTCGCTTCAGCGGTGTTCCGTGCCATACATTCAGATAGGTCTGCCCGTCTTTTTTTATGTAGCGGCCGGGGAAAGTAGTATCATTGATCAGCCATCCGGCTTTTGCCAGATGATAGTAATAGGAAGGCTCTCCGGTGTAAACAAATTTATCTACTGAGATCCCGTACCGTTCCAGCTTTTTCTGAATCTGCTCTTTTTTGTTTTTCTGAACAGCCAGGACTTTATAAAATTCTTTATATTCCGGCTGATTCAGTTCCTTTAAAATAGCAAGGATATTGCTCTCCAGCGCAAGGCCGCTTCGTGAAACAAGAAGAATTTCTTTTTTGTCAACAGGAACTTTTTCATAGAAAGTATTATAAAATGGATACCAGGCTCCACTTTTGAGTTTTTTCTTTACCTTGGATATAAATAATGGCATAAAATCACCGCCTTAAAAATATTTTACAGATCGTTTGTCAGATGCAGTTTATCAAGTACATAAAATACAAGGCTCAGTATCATGGCAACCACACAGGCAAGAACCATTCCGGTAAGTTTTACATTTCCCAGATTCAGAGCGATTCCGGAAAGGCCTACAATAAATACTACAGAAGTCAGCGCCAGATTCCGGGATTTTCCGTAATCCACCTGATTATCTACCAGCATACGAAGACCTGAGGTTCCGATCATTCCATACAGCAGGAAGGAGATTCCGCCAATAACAGGCCCCGGGATGGTGTTGATCAGGGCTGCAAGCTTGCCAAGGAAGGAACAGCAGATAGAAAGTACGGCTGCTCCGCCGATGACCTGTACGCTGTAGACTTTTGTCATTGCCATTACGCCAATGTTTTCCCCATAAGTGGTAGTAGGAACAGAGCCTACCAGACCGGAAAGGGTAGATGAGAAAAAGTCTGCAAAAAGAGAACGGTGAAGTCCTGGATCTTTCAGAAGATCTTTTTCTACAATTTTACTGGTAACGATCTGATGACCAATATGCTCTGAGGTAACCAGAAGAAGCGCTGGCAGAATTGTCAGGATCGCTTCAATATTAAAGGACGGCGCCTGGAAGTTGGGCAGAGCAAAAAAGGAAGCTTCTTTTACTGCCGTGAAATCCAGAATACCGCAGAAGCCTGCTGCTGCATATCCGGCAATGATTGCGATCAGAATCGGAATAACAGACAGGAAGCCTCGGAAAAGAATCTGGCCAAATACAGCCACTCCCAGAGTCACCAGAAATACGATCACGTTTCTGGAGTCAATTTTGTCATCCAGAAGTCCGGCAGTGCTGGCAGCGCTTCCTGCAAGCTCCAGTCCGATGAGTGCCACAACAGGTCCCATAGCGGCTGTAGGCAGAACAACGTTGATCCAGTCAGTCCCGCAGCGGCGGATGATCAGTGCAAGGATCATTCCGGCGATTCCGAGAACCACGAATCCGCCCAGTGCATATTCATAACCGAACTTGTCTGCAACCAGAAGGCCCGGGGATAAAAATGCGAAGCTGGATCCCAGATAGGCAGGCGCTTTTCCCTTTGTGATAAGAATGAACAGCAGCGTTCCCACACCGTTCATCAGAAGTACCACGGCCGGATTGATTCCGAACATAAAAGGAACCAGCACAGAAGCTCCGAACATGGCAAACATGTGCTGGATACTCAATGGTATCAACAGTTTTACAGGTACTTTTTCTTCTACTTGGATAATTTGTCTTTCCACTCTTTTCCTCTCTTTCTCGTGAGTACACGATGTAATCGGAATTATTATAGCATAGGAGACAGGGGAATACTATTCAAATTCATAACAATCAGTCATAACTTAAGAAAATCTAAAATTTTACATATCTTATGGTAAAATCCACAGGATAGTGATATACTATAGCTTACAGGAAAACAGTGCAGGCAGAGTATTGGGATGTCTGACCTGCGTAACGGCAGCATGGATGCCGATAAAGAAAGAGAGGATGGTGTGCATATGAATATGAATACAAAAATCGAAGAATTGCTGGCAGTTTTAAAGAAAAAGGAAGACGACAAACAGAAAAATACAGTCCTCTGGGTGTTGGCGATCATTGGTGCTGTGGCAGCAGTAGCAGGAATCGCGTTTGCCGTTTACCGTTTCTTCGCTCCGGATTATCTGGAGGATTTTGAAGAAGATTTCGATGATGATTTTGACGATTATTTTGAGGATGAGGAAGAATAAAAACCGACAGCTCCGGTTGATACCGGGGCTGTTTTCTTGCAGGTCCGTTGGGCAAAAAACATGCCATACCTGAGAATCACAGAAAAGGAGATATTAAGGACAGACATTATATGAAAAAAGGCGAGATATACGAAGGAATCATAGAAAAAGTGGATTTTCCCAATAAAGGTTATGTAATGGTGGAGGATCAGAAAGTACTTGTAAAAAACGGAATGCCCGGTCAGAAGATCCGCTTTGTTATTCAGAAAAAACGTTCAGGAAGAGCTCAGGGCCGTATTCTGGAGGTACTGGAAAAATCACCTCTGGAAAAAAGAGAGCCTGTATGTTCTTCATTTCCCCAGTGCGGAGGCTGCATGTACCAGACAATGCCATATGAAGAGCAGCTTCATATGAAGGAAAGACAGATTCGTGAGCTTCTGGAGGAAGTCCTGGTAAAGGAAGGACAGACAGACCTGAATGGAAAAGCAGATTTTGTGTGGGAGGGAATCCATGGAAGTCCGGAAGAGTTCTGTTACAGAAATAAAATGGAATTTTCTTTTGGAGATGAATATAAGGACGGGCCTTTGTCTCTGGGACTTCACAAAAAAGGAAGTACCTATGATGTGCTGAACACAGACGACTGCAAACTGGTCCATAAAGACATGACAGATATTCTTACCTGTGTGCGTGATTATTTTCTGGAAAAAGGGGTACCCTATTATAAAAAAATGCAGCATACAGGATATCTGCGTCATCTGCTTCTGAGAAGAGGGGTAACTACAGGAGAAATTCTGATCCATCTGGTAACTACAAGTCAGGAGGAGCATGATCTGGAACCTTTAAAGGATCTTCTTCTTGCACTGCCTCTGGAAGGAAAAATTGTAGGGATCATGCATATCATCAATGACTCTCTTTCCGATGTGGTAAAAAGTGACGAGACCAGAATCCTGTATGGTCAGGACTGGTTTTATGAAACTCTCCTGGGGCTGAGATTCCGGATCAGTACGTTTTCCTTTTTTCAGCCAAATTCCCTGGCGGCGGAGGTTCTGTATTCGATTGTCCGCACATATGTTGAAGATGCAAGAGGCATGGAGGTCTTTGATCTTTACAGCGGAACCGGAACCATTGCCCAGCTTCTGGCGCCGGTAGCAAAAGAAGTGATCGGTGTGGAGATTGTAGAAGAAGCAGTGGAAGCAGCCAGACAGAATGCTGCTCTGAACGGGCTGTCCAACTGCCGTTTTATTGCGGGAGACGTACTGAAGGTTCTTGATGACCTGAAGGTAAAGCCGGATATGATTGTTCTGGATCCGCCCAGAGAGGGGATTCATCCAAAAGCGCTTCCGAAAATCCTTTCCTATGGGGTAAAGAGGATTGTGTATGTATCCTGTAAGGCCACCAGTCTTGCCAGAGATATGGAAACCTTTCTTCATGCAGGCTATCGTCTGGAAAAAGCCTGCTGTGTAGATCAGTTCTGTCAGACAGTCTGGACGGAGGCTGTGGCGGTATTTGTCAGGGAGTGATAGGCATGGAAAACAAAGTGGAGCGAAAGAAAAAATTTATTATAAACGTTGTATTTTATGCCCTGATCGCGGTACTTGTATGGGTCGGATGCAAATATCTGGTTTCACCGATGATGCCGTTTATCATTGCTTTTCTGGTAGCGGCTCTGATCCAAGTACCGGTAAGGAAGTTCAAGGTATCAAAAAAGCAGAAAAAGCTTTTGTCTATTGTTTTTTGTGCTGTCTTTTACGGGCTTTTGTTTTTGCTGGCAGCCTGGGCCAGTCTGAAGCTTCTGGACGGAGTGGAAAATCTGATACGGCAGGTTCCGCATTTTTATAATACTACAATAGTTCCGGTATTTGAGACAATTTCCAATTATCTGGAGGAGTCCATGACATCGGTACATCCTTCTGTGGCAAATACCATTGAAAACTCTTTTGAGGAAATGACAAATAATCTGGGCTCCTATGTATCCGGTCTGTCAGTAAAAGTTGTACAGATCATATCAGGAGGGATCAGCGGAGTACCGGGATTTGTTATTAAGCTTGTGATCACTGTTGTGGCAACCTTTTTCTTTGTTGGGGATTATGATGGAATTATTGCATTTTTTAAGAAGCTTCTGACACCGAAACAGGTAGCGCTGGTGGAAAAAGGACAATCCTATGTAAAAAACGTTCTGTTTATTTATATCAGATCCTACAGCTTTCTGTTCCTTCTGACCTTTACAGAGCTGTGCATCGGAATGTTCCTTCTGAAAATGCCTTATCCGGCGCTTCTGGCTCTGTGTATTGCAGTGTTTGATATCCTTCCGGTTCTGGGAACCGGCGGTGTGCTTCTTCCCTGGGCGGCAATTCTTTTTATTATGAAAGAACATGGACTGGCAGTGGGGATACTGATTCTGTATCTGGTGATCCTTGTTGTGAGAAATATGGTAGAGCCAAGAATTGTAGGAAAGCAGATCGGGCTGCATCCTCTGGCAACACTGGCAGCGCTTTTCCTGGGACTGAAGCTTTTTGGTCTGGTGGGGCTGGTTGCCTTTCCGGTAGCCCTGACTGTACTTGTGAATTTCAGCAGGGAAGAACTGATGGAAAAATTATAAAAATATATACAAGAAGAAATATAAAAGAGCTGTGGCCCTGGGACACAGCTCTTTTATTTGTTTTGATTCAGGGGAAAACAGGATCAGCCTGTTTTATTCTGGTTCCGTGAAGTTGTTTTGTTCAGAAAATATGAAATATCAGAAAAACTTACCGGCCAGAAAAGAAATAAGACCGCCTGCCCCACAAAGGCACATAACAAGGATGGGATTCCACTTCCACTTTCTGAGAATGAAAAAGGCTCCAAGGAAAAGCAGTGCATTGATCCAGTCAACAGAAGAGAGAGACACAGGAAACTCTCCCCACAATGCGGTCTGGATAAGAGAAAGGCCTGCGGCAGTAATCAAAGCCACAACAGCAGGTCTCAGACATCCGAGAACTGTATCAATGGCAGTGGTTCCTTTATACTTTCTGTAAATCAGTGAAAGAAGGGAAACCAGGATAACGGCAGGAAAAATGGAGCCAAGAGTGGCTGTTACAGCTCCGGGCAGTCCGGCAATACGAAGTCCTACAAAAGTAGCAGAATTAATTGCCACAGGGCCGGGGGTCATGGAAGAAATCGTGATAAGATTGGTAAATTCCTGCATACTGAGCCAGCCGTGACCGTTTACAATTTCACTCTGGATGAGCGGAATAGCTGCATAGCCACCTCCTACACTGAAAAGTCCTATTTTCAGAAAGCTGAAAAAAAGCTGTATATAGATCATCTGGATACCTCCCTGTGAAAGCGCCGGATCATCAGAAGCCTGACAGTCCCAATGACTGCAGCAGCCAGAATAATATAGATGACGCTTACATGAAAAACAAAATTCAGAACAAAAGCCCCTGCCATAATAAAAATGGAAAGGCTGCTTTTTGTTTTAACAGTTGCCATGCCAAGGTCGCAGGCAACATCCAGAACTGTGGCGGCAACTCCGGCTTCCATGCCGTGAAGGACAGCGGATATCAGAGGGCTGGAGGCAAAGGCGGAATAAAACAAGGAGATCACTGAAAGAATGATCATAGGAGGGAGAATGGTTCCCAGAACAGCAGTAAGCATTCCTGCAAATCCGCAGATTTTCCAGCCCACTAAAATGGCGGCATTCACAGCTACTGCGCCGGGACAGGACTGAGCCAGAGCTGCGAAATCAAGCATTTCTTCTTCATCGATCCAGTGAAGATCATGGACAAATTTTCTGCGCATAAATCCCACGATCACAAATCCGCCTCCAAAGGTAAAAGCGCTGATATATAAAGTGGAAAGAAAAAGAGTTTTCAGTTTTTTAAGATTTTGATGCCTGAGAGGTGTATCCATGGAAGTCTCCTTTTTAAGGTAATCAGTTATTTGAATAAGACTATTATATAGGAAGAAACACTTTTTGAAAATACCGGTGAAATAAAACAGAAAGTAATTGACTTTTTCCTTTTTCCTGTATATAATATAAACAAACATATGAATAACTGTTCATATGATAAAACGTAAACGAAAAGGAGATAAAAAATGAAGAAAACCTATAAGATCGAAGTAGACTGTGCAAACTGCGCGAACAAAATGGAAGAGGCTGCAAAAAGAACAGCCGGAGTAAAAGATGCCACTGTGAATTTTATGATGTTAAAAATGAACGTGGAATTTGAGGACGGACAGGATCCGAAGGCTGTTATGAAAGAGGTTCTGAAAAACTGTAAAAAAGTGGAAGATGACTGTGAGATCTATCTGTAATAAGTGAAAGGATAAGGTGCGGATATGAACAAAAAACAGAAAAAAATGCTGACTCGTATCCTTATTGCAGCAATAATGGTTGCAGCGTTGTCTCTGGTACCTGTTCAGGGGTATCTAAGGGCAGTTCTGTACATGATTCCGTATCTGGTGATCGGATATGATATTCTTTTAAAAGCATGGAAGGGAATCAGAAACAGACAGGTATTTGATGAAAACTTTCTCATGGCAGTGGCTACAGTGGGCGCCATCTGTCTGGGAGACTTTAAAGAAGGAACAGCAGTTATGCTGTTTTACCAGATCGGGGAACTGTTTCAGAGCTATGCGGTGGGAAGAAGCCGCCGGAATATCAGCGAGCTTATGGATATCCGTCCGGACTATGCCAATGTAGAAAGAAACGGAAGCCTGGACAAAGTAGATCCAGATGAGGTGGAGATCGGCAGTATCATTGTAGTGCAGCCGGGAGAAAAGGTTCCCATTGACGGAATTATCACAGAGGGAAAAACAACGCTTAACACAAGCGCTCTTACAGGAGAAAGCCTGCCCAGAGATGCAAAAGAGGGTGACGAGATCATCAGTGGATGCATTAATATGACAGGTGTTCTGAAAATCCGCACCACAAGAGAGTTCGGGGAATCTACGGTTTCCAAAATCCTTGATCTGGTGGAGAATTCCAGTTCAAGGAAATCCAGATCCGAAAATTTTATATCCAAATTTGCCCGTTATTATACGCCTGTAGTCTGTTACAGTGCGCTGGCGCTGGCAATTCTTCCGCCGCTTGTCCGGCTGATGTTTATGGGACTGGATCCCCAGTGGGGAGACTGGGTTTACCGTGCGCTGACATTTCTGGTAATCAGCTGTCCCTGCGCCCTTGTGATCAGTATTCCCCTCAGCTTTTTTGCAGGAATCGGCGGAGCAAGCAATGCCGGTGTACTGGTAAAGGGATCCAATTATATGGAAACTCTTGCTCAGACCAGATATGTGGTGTTTGATAAAACAGGAACACTGACAAAAGGTGTGTTTGAGGTCTGCGGTGTGCATCACAATGTAATGGAAGACCATAAAATCCTGGAATATGCGGCTCTGGCAGAGTGTTCTTCTTCCCATCCTATCAGCCGGAGTCTCCAGAGAGCTTACGGAAAAGAAATAGACCGTACCCGTGTAGAGGACATTGAAGAGATCAGCGGAAACGGCGTGACAGCCAGAGTGGACGGGATTCCCGTTGCAGTCGGAAACAGCCGGCTTATGGAGCGGCTGGGAGTTGCCTTTAAGGAGTGTCATCAGGTAGGAACCATTGTCCATGTTGCCATTGACGGTTCCTATGCAGGCCATATCCTGATTGCAGATGTTTTGAAGCCAACTGCAAAAGCTGCGGTAGCAGAGCTGAAGAAGTCAGGTATTCGTGAAACAGTAATGCTGACAGGTGATATTGACCGGGTCGCTCAGCAGGCAGCAGCAGAAACGGGAGTAGACCAGGTATACAGTGAGCTGCTTCCGGCTGATAAAGTAACAAAAGTAGAAGAGCTTCTGGAGAAAAAGAACCCCAGAGAAAAGCTTGCATTTGTAGGTGACGGAATCAATGACGCCCCAGTTCTTTCCAGGGCAGATATCGGAATTGCAATGGGAGCTCTGGGTTCAGACGCTGCCATTGAGGCGGCAGATGTGGTTCTGATGGACGATGATCCTCTGAAAGTAGTAAAGGCAGTCAGGATTGCAAAAAAATGTATGAGGATCGTTTACCAGAATATTTATTTTGCTATTGGAATCAAGATTCTGTGCCTGCTTCTGGGCGCAGTGGGAATCGCAAATATGTGGATTGCTATTTTTGCAGATGTAGGCGTTATGGTAATTGCAGTTCTGAATGCTATTCGCGCGCTGTTTGTAAAAAAATTATAATACCCGTGCAGAAAATCCCTGCATGTGATATGATAAAAAGGAAAGGCAGGGAAATTACATGGCAGAAACAAAAGAGAGTCTGTGCTGTGATACAGAGGAAATTCATGAGGAGCTTTTAAAGATTGTGGATGAGACAATGCCTGATGAGACAGAACTGGATTCGCTGGCAGAGCTTTTTAAGGTTTTCGGAGATCCTACCAGAATCAGGATCCTGTTTGTTCTTTTTGAGACAGAGGTGTGTGTCTGTGATCTGGCAAGAGCGTTGAATATGACCCAGTCGGCAGTTTCCCATCAGCTTCGGATCCTGAAACAGAGCCGTCTGGTAAAGAACAGAAGAGAAGGAAAATCCATGTTTTATTCTCTGGCAGACGATCATGTACGAACAATGATCGCCCAGGGAAGGGAACATATACTGGAGTAGAGATAAGCTGCTGTTTATATTTCTTACAGCAACAGAAAATTCAGAAAAGAGGCTGTGAAACCACAGCCTGTAAAAAGAAGGATCAGGGGTTCGCAAAGAATCCGGGATCCTTTTTTGTCTGCCGGGAAAGTCGTACATTCCATACTGATTTTTCAGTGGATGTATGATAAAATAAACAGGTAACTGTAAGTGAATAAATATTAAAATTTATATCGCTAAATAAGGCAGTACAGAATTTTGCACAATAATATACGGACACGAATAAATTTTAAACTATATATGTGCATCCTGCAAAGACAGAATAACGAGAATGTGTACTTTATAATTTGATCATTTACAGCAGATAATCCGGGATGTATTCTGAGCAGGTTATGGGGAATAGTGACCATATTTAATGAAGAGGAACTGGTTTCTTCTGTTAAGCAACAGACAGAAAAGGATAAAGTACACAGTTTTGTGAAGTTCAGCATTATGATTAAGGGGGAAAACGGGTGAAGAATCAGGAACTGTATCAGATTATGGCAGACCATATGGAGAAGAATAAAAATATGCTGGCCACAGTAATAGAAGGAGAAAATACAGGAAAACGACTTTTTTTTACTGAGGGCAGGCTTGTGGCCGAAAGCGGAGAAGACAGGCTTTCACCAGAGCTGATAAGCCGGCTGGCAGAGACAGAGCAAAGCAGTATTATTGAAGCGGACGGATGCCGGATTTTTGTGGAACTGTTGGGAAAACCCGGAAAGCTTGTGATCTGTGGCGGAGGTCATGTGGCGCAGCAGGCAGTAATTCTGGCAAAACATACAGGGTTTCATGTGACTGTGCTTGAAGATCGTCCGTTTTTTGCGGATCAGGCCCGGGCGGCAGGGGCAGATCAGGTAATCTGTGATGATTTTGCTTCAGCCCTGGAAAAAATTCCTGGAGGCAGTGATACTTATTTTCTGGTTGTTACAAGAGGCCATCGGTATGATGGAATCTGCCTTACTGCAATTTTGAAAAAGGAACGGGCATATGTGGGAATGATGGCAAGCCGGAAGCGCGGGATCCTTCTGAAAAAAAAGCTGGTGGAAGAGGGATTTCCGGAAAGTGAGGTAGAACTTCTCCATACGCCGGTAGGACTTTCCATTCATGCGGAGACTCCGGAGGAAATTGCAGTCTCCATAGTGGCAGAACTGATTATGGTAAAAAACAGTATAAAAAAAACAGGCGGATATGATAAAGAACTTCTGGCATGCCTGACAGGGGAAAGCGATCCGGAGCAGAAAAAGGCTCTTGCGACTATTGTGGCAAGGCAGGGCTCTGCTCCCAGAGAAATCGGAACAAAGATGGCAGTACTTTCAGACGGAAGAATCGTTGGTACGATCGGAGGCGGATGTATGGAAAGCCGCATCCGGAATCAGTGTCTTCATATGCTGAAAGAGGAAAAACCCCAAAGCCGTCTTGTGCTTGAGGACATGTCCGGACAGGAGGCAGAAGAGGAGGGGCTCGTCTGTGGAGGAAGGATCAGGGTTTTTCTGGAAGTACTGTAAGCGTGTATCCGAAAATACAGTGATCAGACTGCGGAGTGGAGATATTATCACAGGGTTGCGGACATTATGGAATAAACAGGAAGATTTTCTGATATATTCAGATGATCCTATAGCAGGAAATGAATGCCGTATGGCGCCAAAAAGGGAAACGGCAGTTTTGAGGGTATATAACTGCCGTGAGAAAATATGGAATACAAATATGCCGGAAGGTGTGTTATAATAAAACTCACAGCAGGTTCCGCAAAACTGTAAACGGAACAGAGAATATCAGAATGTCAGTATCAGTATATTTTACTTTTAATTAAACGGAGGACAGGATTATGAAAAAAAGAAGTGTGATCGCAGCATTACTTTGCAGCTTGTGTCTGACAGCCGGAGGTGCGGTTCCGGCTATGGCAGATTCAGCCAGAGTTGTAACACTTGGCGCAGACCTTACCCAGGATCAGAAGGATACCATGATGCGCTATTTTAAAACAGATGCCAGCCAGGTTCAGATCCTTACTATCACCAATCAGGATGAAAGAGAGCATCTGGGAGATTATATCCCGCTGGAGCAGATCGGAACAAGAACCCTGAGCTGCGCTTATGTAAAACCTACACAGTCAGGCGGAATCAAGGTCCGTACTGCAAATCTGAATTATGTAACCGGAAATATGATCGCCAATGCACTTTCTACTGCAGGAGTAACCAACTGTGAAGCTGTTGCGGCATGCCCTTATGAAGTATCCGGAACAGGCGCTCTGACAGGTGTGATCATGGCATACGAAAGCGCAAGCGGACAGAAGCTTGACAGCACCAAAAAAGATCTTGCAACAAAAGAGGTTGTGGTGACCGGTGATCTTGCGCAGCAGGTAGGAAACGATAATGCGACCAATATCATCAATCAGGCAAAGCTTCAGATCATTGGCGATAATATCCAGAACGCAGATGAAATTTATAATATTGTAAACAACATTGCTGTTCAGAATAATGTTACTTTAAGCCAGGAGGAAATGGAAACGATCGTTGCTCTTCTTCAAGAGATCGCGCAGCAGAGCTACGATATCGAGCAGATGAAAGAGACTCTGGAAAATATCCAGCAGAATCTGGATAAAGAAGCTGCAGATGATCCTGTTCTTGACGGAACAGCTCAGGATGACGGCGTAGTTGATGCAGAGGATGACAATCTGGTAGACGAGGACAGTACAGACGGAGAAGATATTACACAGAATGTAGATCCGGACGCTCTTGGTGAAGACATTAAAGAAAGCTCCACAGAGGATCCGTCTCTTCAGGAAGAAACCATGGGAGAGGCTGTAGAAGGCGAGGACGGCGCAGTTGATGAAGAAACAGGAATCCCTGAAGCTACAGAGGACGGAACCGCTCTTGACGGAACAGCCCAGGATGATATGGCTGTAGCTCCGGAAGAAAATACAGAGGAGATTCCGGAAGCCACAGAGGACGGAACTGTTCTTGACGGAACAGCCCAGGATGACATGAGTGTGACACCGGAGGAAAATACAGCAGAAGATCCTCTGAATACAGATTCTTTAAGTGAAGAAGCAAAAGCATCCTTTGAACAGGCAAAAAGCTTCTGTAAGGGAGAGTATGAGGGAGATACGGCTTCTCTTCAGAGTGTAATGGGAGAGGATGCCATGGCATCAGTTACAATTACACCGGAGGTTGGTGCAGATCTGACTCAGAAGGTACTGGAATCCTATATCAAGGTACTGAAAGACGGAGGAATGAGCTATGTTCCGGCTGATACAGACATATATCTGTCAGCAGAGCTGAACATGGTAAATGCAGAGATGAGACTGATCTTCAGTATGGAACTGGATCCGGCTGAGGATGACATTCTGGTAAATGAAACACCGGAGACAAGACAGGCACTCTACAGTGACACTATGAAATTCTTTGAAAATCTGTATGGAGAGAGCAGCGTTTCTGCTGAAACCACACAGGAAGAAGTAATGGAATAATCCTGCATATGGCGGCTGTGCCATATCGGGCAAAAGGGTGTTTTGCCCAGGAGCAGATATGAGTTAAGATAACATATTAAGATCTCAGTATTAGAAATAGTACTGGGGTCTTTTATTTTCGGGAGAGAGTATCTCAGGTACAAACTTTTTAGTATAACAAAACATTCCACAAAGATTTTAGGATAAGCAGATCTGTCCTTTTTGTTTTTACAAAATACGGAAAAGTCACGCCAGAATATCATCCTTCATAGAATGTGATTATTTTGTGTCTTAGCGCAGGAATTTCGCTTTTAACAACAGAATCCTCCGTTTCGCAGGATGTACTCTAGGCAAAACGGAGGATTCTATTTTCTAAAAAAGTTACTGTTTTTTTCTGTATAATGCAT
>ENA-ORTL01000041-ORTL01000041.1-human-gut-metagenome-genome-assembly--contig:-NODE-41-length-209021-cov-8.62259_pt1 | contig 209021 bp, 175 predicted proteins | sample MGYA00241916_ERZ509196 | MGnify/ENA primary metagenome ERZ509196 (study PRJEB26280, sample SAMEA2338844) | human gut metagenome | biome: human gut; feature: human-associated habitat; material: faeces... | reverse complement strand
ACTTGAACCCGCACAGCCGCAATGGCCAAAGGATTTTAAGTCCTTCGTGTCTACCGATTCCACCATTCGAGCATCCACCTCTTCTCTAAGAGTTGAGCGGAAGACGGGACTCGAACCCGCGACCCTAACCTTGGCAAGGTTATGCTCTACCAACTGAGCTACTTCCGCGATAACGGGTGCAAAGATAGAGGTATTTTTTTATTTTCCAAAACTTGACTGCACTTTTTTTGTACTATTTTACAGTCCGCACCCGCTCAAAATCATATCTTACTTTAATCCAGTTGCTTCCATCCACATGTTTGCCATTAGCTGGCGACCGGGTAAATCTGGATGCACACCGTCATTCGACCAATAACGTGCCGGAGCCAGTTTCACCGCAGCATCGAATCCCGATTGGAAAGGTACGAATACAGTATTGAACTCCTCCGACAGTTTACGGGCGGACTTACGGAATTCATCGAACATCGGATACCATTTGGAATCTTCTATAGCCGTTCCGTCACGCAAAGTGAAAGGCTCGCAAAGGACAATTTGCGTATTCGGAAGTTTCTCTTTCGTATACTTCAACAAGGCGCGCAGATCGTTTTCGTATGTCTCGACCGTTCCTTTATAAGCATGTGTCAACGTATGCCAGTAATCATTCACCCCGATCAGGATACTTAGGACATCCGGCTGGAAAGCAAGGCAATCAATCTCCCAGCGTTCACGAAGCTGATAGACTTTATTGCCGCTGATACCGCGATTGTAAACCTTTGGCTGCAAAGCCGCTTTCTTCTCTAACAACTGAGTAGCGGTAAAGAGCACATAACCACTACCAAACTGTTCCATCGTATTACAACGGTTACTATTCTTGTCTCGACCGCAGTCTGTGATGGAATCTCCCTGGAACAGGATCACACAATCTTTTTTCAGATTAATCTTCGGAGCATGTACAGATGTATTTTCTTTTACAGCGGCTTTTGCGATCTCCGGGATCATCAGGGCGCCGAACCCTGCCAATGCTCCCTTTTTAAGGAAGTCTCTTCTGGAATTCTTCATGGGTAGAAATAAGTTTATTTTATTACATTGATTGAATCGAATACAAAGATAGAAACTTTACAAAAAAACGTATCTTTGTTTCTTCATATTTTCAAAAAGAATAATTTACCATGTTTAGTAAAATAGTTGCGATAGAGCCGGTCAGTTTGATTCCCTCGGCAGAAAAAGCATTGCACACGTTTGCAAATGAAGTAGTGATGTATCCTGATATTCCAGTAGACGACGAGGAGATTGTCCGTCGCATCGGCGATGCCGACGCGGTGCTGCTGAGTTATACTTCGAGTATCCGCCGCGAGGTAATGGAAAGATGCCCCAATATCAAATATATCGGTATGTGCTGTTCACTTTACTCACCGGAAAGCGCCAACGTCGATATCATTTATGCCAACGAGCACGGTATCAAAGTCACAGGTATCCGGGATTACGGAGACGAAGGAGTAGTCGAATATGTCATAAGCGAGCTGGTACGTTGCTTTCATGGGTTTGACGGACCGACCTGGGAGGACGAAGTCCGTGAAATCACCGGGCTAAAAGCTGGCATTATCGGCTTGGGCAAGTCAGGCGGCATGATCGCCGATGCACTTCGGTTCTTCGGTGCGGAAATATCTTATTTTGCCCGTAGCGAAAAGGAATGGGCACGTGAGAAAGGATATCGCTTTCTCCCTTTGGACGAACTGCTCGCACAAAGCGAAGCCCTGTTCTGCTGCCTGAACAAAAACACCGTCCTGCTGCACGAAGCCGAATTCCAGAAGTTGGGTGATAAAAAGATACTATTCAACACAGGGCTTTCTCCTGCATGGGACGAAGAACCGTTTGTCAAATGGCTATCGGGCAATAACCTTTGTTTTTGCGATACCGTCGGAGCCTTGGGCGATGCTCACCTTTTAGAGCATCCGCATGTACGATGCGTACAGACTTCAACAGGCCGCACCCGCCAGGCGTTCGACCGCCTAAGCGAGAAGGTGCTGGCCAATCTTTCAGAATACAACGGGTGAAACAATATTCAGCAGGGTGTTCACAACCGACCATCCTGCTATCTCCGCAGTAGCACTATACACGTCCACCACAGCATGCACCTGGTCGTTCCTGATCTCGACCTTCTGCGTGTCCCCCTTAAATCCGGGAGTCGACTGTATGGTCACCTGCATAGCTTCCGGACCGACAGATGCGCGCGAGGCAGCCACCGTAACGTTCACTTTCGTAGGGAACAAGCGGATGGCTTCCACTGCATTGCCTGTAAACACCACTTTCTGTTCGCTTTGCATCGTCTCCTCATAAACCGGAGTACCCTTCAAAGCGTCAGGTCCCTTCTCATTGAAGAAACAGGCTGTCGCATTCCCCATCAAAGCAGCCGTACGCAAAACATCGAATCCTCCGGTAGCACCCGAAGCAATATAAACACGTGTCCCGTTCTCTTTTGCCGTTTCACATACTTCCCTGTAAAACGAGTCGTCAGCCAGCGCTCCGATCGAAAGGGTAACAATAGAAGTTCCATTCTTCAAAGCCGGAATGGCAAACTCCCGAAGAGCGGCCGGAGAAGCCGTCTCCACTAATATATCGGGTTTCAAAGCCAACAATCCATCCACCGTAGTACATACAGCACAACTTTTTCCAATCTTTTCCATCTCGCCGGCAATACGTTCAGCTTTGGCAACCGTACGCGAATAGACTCCTACCAACTCATATTCGGGCAATAATCCTTTAACGACAGCTTCCGAAACTATTCCGGCAAGCCGTCCACATCCTACTATTACAAATGTTTTCATATTTACAAAGGTAATGCTATTTTCTCTTCTCCAAAAACAAGTTATCAGGACTACCACATCAAAATTTTTGTACATAATTAGGAATTTGTCTTTCACCTATTTGTTCAATATTCTGTATGTTAATACCTTAACAAGTGAAAGTACTGACCGTTTTTGCCTTCACCCGGAGTTTTGCTTTCGCCGTGCTTTTTTATCCACATATATATACGGGGACGAAACGGTGAAGGCAAACGGTAAAAGGTGAAGGCAAACGGCAAACGTGCATTCATCCTTAAACACATTGAAAAATAAAGTACACAAGACAGGGGTGAATAATAGGGATACAAATTTCCCAAAACATTTAATCGCAGCCTATAACATTCCGGCAAAAAAGATATAGGCTGCCAATAAAAAAGGTATAGCCTATTCCGGCACAGCCTATACCTTTTTGAAAAGCGGTCGGCATCCCTGCCGGAAAATCTGCTGACCGTTTTCCAAAGAGATGCTTTCCGGATTGTAAAGTTATGCTTTTTGACTCGTAAGGCTATGCATTACGAAATGCTAACGCATAGCTTTTCATCACCTCCCCTCTCAGCCATATTCAGATGAGGATCGGTTTACAATAGACAAGGTTGGCTAATTTCCTTTTATATCCTGGCAACCAATTCCCGGAAGAGGACGGTCATGACCGCAGCCGCTTTATTGGCGGCGACAATCACATCGGCTCCGTCATTGACGAAATCATCGGCAAAATGATAGCCTTCATTTGTAATCACAGACATACCGAATACACGCAAACCGGCATGACGGGCCACGATCACCTCCGGAACCGTACTCATTCCGATCGCATCGCCTCCTACCCTGCCGTAGAAAGCATACTCTGCCGGAGTCTCGAAAGAAGGGCCTGTCAGTCCGACATATACGCCTTTCTTCAACGAGATATCGCGGGACGCGGCAATTTCCTCGACAAGCCCGATAAACTCCCGGTCATACGCACGCGTCATATCCGGGAAACGGGTTCCGAACTGCTCGTCATTCGGACCGATCAACGGGTTAGGCATCATATTGATGTGATCCCGTATAATCATCAAGTCACCGACTTTGAAATTCGTATTGATACCGCCTGCAGCATTGGAAACTAACAGATTCTTAACCCCCAACAACTTCATCACCCGAACCGGGAACGTCACTTGCTGCATCGTGTACCCCTCATAATAATGGAAACGCCCCTGCATGGCAAGCACCTGTTTCCCTCCTAACCTGCCACAAATGAAGTTACCTTTATGTCCTGCGGCCGTCGAATGCATAAAATGCGGGATCTCACTATAGGGTATGACCACAGCCTCCTCGATCTGGTCAGCAAGGGAACCTAAACCGCTACCTAAGATAATCGCGGTTTCCGGATTGCCGGTAATACGGGACGACAGGTAACCGGCCGCTTCCCGATAAATCGTATTGTCATTTGTATTCATATACATTCAGATTTATTGTTCATACATCTCCTCTACGGTTCTCTCACCAACTTATAGGCAAGTTCGGCCGTACGCTCCATAATCTCCTCCTCGCCCGGAACCTTTTTATCCTGCATCAGGATTTTACCGTCACAGATAACGGTATCGATACAACTGCCGTTCGCTGCATACACCAAGTTGGAGACAAAGTTATGATTCGGAGTAAAAGCCGGGATATTCAAATCGACCAAACAGAGATCCGCCAGATAGCCTTCGGCAATCCGTCCGGCTTTCAGCCCGATAGCCGAAGCACCGGCTTCTGTCGCCGCCCTGAATATTTCACCAGCAGGAATCGCCTCCGGATCTTTCCGCCAGGCCTTGCCTAAAAGCGAAGCGAGCTTCATTGCCTCAACCATATCCAGGTTATTGGAAGAAGAACAGCCGTCAGTCCCCAAAGCAACAGTCACACCGGCCTTTCGCATCTCACAGAACTTAAATTGGATACCGGAAGCCAGCTTCATGTTGGATGCCGGATTATGCACCACTTTCACTCCGTGGTCCGCCAGCATACGAATCTCGTCATCATCGACATAGATACCGTGCGCAATGATCAGACGAGGGGACAATATGCCTAATTTATATAAATAACGTACGGGAGTAAGACCGAACTGTTTGACGGAGTCTCTGACTTCGCCCTCCGTCTCTGCCAAATGCAAATGGATCGGGACGGAATGCTCGGCAGCAAAACCATGTATCCACTGTAGCAATTCGCCGGATACGGTATAAATGGCGTGAGGACCGATCGCATACCGTATACGTTTGCCATAGCCGGCCACATCGACAACCAGTTTCTCATTTTCCCGCTTGCTCTTTTCGGCCAGTTCCGGTTTGAAATGATCGAAGCAGACACCGGAAAGCAATGCACGCAACCCCATTTCCTCGACAGCATCGGCCGTAGCCCGGAACTTATGATACATATCGAAGAACGTTGTCGTCCCGCTTTTTATCATTTCGAGACAGGCCAGCTTCGTTCCCCAATAAACATCCTCGCGCGTCAATTTCGCTTCGTTCGGCCAGATCTTCTGTTCCAGCCAGGGCATCAACGGCATATCATCGCCAAAGCCCCGGAAAAGCGTCATGGCAGCATGTGTATGCGCATTTACGAAACCAGGGATCAAGGCCTTACGCCTTCCGTCTATCACCTGATCCGCCTGTACCTGAAGATCCGCCCCTATCTGCCTGATCTCCCTTTTCTCAATATAAACATCAGTTACAGCGCCATCCAACAAAGCGCCTTTTATCAATATGCTCATATAAACTTAGCTTTCATATTCTTTATCTTTTCATCCCGGATGCGATCCAGCAAACCGGAAAGCTTGTCCCGCTTGACAGCAGCGAATGCACAACTTTCCTTTATCTCAACAATACCTAAATCATCCTTTTCCAGTCCACCTTTTTGGAAGAGAAAGCCGACTACATCCTTCTTACTCAGCTTGTCCCGCTTCCCCCGATTGATCGTCAACGTCACCCACTCCGAACGCATGGGCTTCTTTGCCACTTCCGGCAAGAAAAACTCATCCGGCTCGCGGGTGATATATTCGGGAACCGTCTCCTCCGCATTCAAGATCAGATAAGCAACTCCTTCCGCGTTCATACGGGCCGTACGTCCATTACGATGCACGTATGCCTCTTCACTCACAGGGAGATGATAATGGATCACATTCTTCACTTCCGGAATATCAAGACCTCGAGAGGCCAAATCGGTAGAAATGAATACGGTAGCACTGCCATTACGGAAATGCGACAAGGCACGTTCGCGTTCGGGCTGTTCCATTCCTCCGTGGAAGTATTCGTTATCCACGCCCATTTCAGTCAGATAGTCGCTCACCCGTTCCACCGTCTCCCGGTAATTACAGAAGATAAGGGCAGAACCGCCTTTCAGTTCACCCAAAAGCTTGTACAATGTTTCCAGCTTATCCTTAACGGGAGACTTGACCACACGCAAAGTCAGTCCTTTCGCTTCCTTCACATCTTTCAGGAACGACAACCGCACCGGAGCTGTGATTCCGGTGAAAGCAGGAATATCGACTGCTGCCGTAGCCGAAGTCAGTACCCGGCGGCGTACGCCGGGGAGATGTGCCAGAATCTCTTTCATTTCGGCAAGAAAACCCAGTTCAAGCGACTTGTCGAACTCATCCAGGATCAGCGTACGCACACTGTCCAAGTCGATATTTCCCCGTTCCAGGTGGTCGACGATACGTCCCGGTGTCCCGATCAGGACCGTCGGCGGATGTTCGAGACTCTTCTTCTCCGTGCGGATCGGATGTCCTCCGTAGCAACAATTCACCTTATATCCGGCCCCCAACGAGCGCAATACCGTTTCGATCTGCAAGGCCAACTCACGGGAAGGAGCGATGATCAATGCCTGTATCTTTCTGTCTTCATCCGTCAATGTCGTCAGCAAAGGCAAAAGGAAAGCCAGTGTCTTGCCCGACCCTGTCGGACTAAGCAGCACCATGTCTTTTATCGTCCCGGCATCCAATACCGCCTGCTGCATCTCGTTCAGAGCAGTAATGCCAGTATTAGCAAGCGCACGAGCGACTATTTCATTATTTGTCATATCAATTGAATCGTTTATAAAATTCGGCTACCGACTCGATTCCCTTATAAAAGAAGTCAAGCGTACAGCTTTCGTTTGGCGAATGAATCGCATTCTGTTCGAGGCCAAATCCCATCAGGACCGTCTTGACGCCCAACACCTGCTCGAAAGTCGAGATAATAGGAATACTTCCGCCACGGCGCACGGCCAACGGACGTTTGCCAAAAGCTACGGCTACGGCATCTTCAGCTGCTTTATAAGCGGGAAGGTCGATCGGGCAAACATAGCCTTGTCCACCGTGTTTAGGCGTCACTTTTACCTTGACATAAGCCGGAGCCACACGAGCGATGTACTCTTCAAACAGTTTTGAAATCTCCTCATGATCCTGATGCGGAACCAGGCGGCAGGAAACTTTGGCGTATGCTTTGGAAGGAAGAACCGTCTTGCTGCCCTCTTCCGTATAACCGCCCCAGATACCGCAGATGTCGAAGGATGGACGGCAACTATTGCGTTCCAACGTAGAATAACCTTTTTCACCGAACAGCTCATCCACTCCGATAGCGGCCTTGTATTTGGTTTCGTCAAACGGGATTTGTGCGATCATTTCTCGTTCGGCCGGGGAAACTTCCTCCACGTCATCATAGAAACCGGGGATCGTGATCCGTCCGTCGGCATCAGTTATGTCAGCCATCAATTTGCACAGCACATTAATCGGATTAGCGACTGCACCCCCGAAATGCCCGGAATGCAAATCGCGGTTGGGACCAGTCACTTCCACTTCCCAATAGGCCAATCCACGAAGACCGGTGGTTAAAGAAGGTGTTTCGGCACTGACCATGCTGGTATCGGAAACCAGGATAACATCAGCTTTCAACAATTCTTTATGTGTACGGCAGAAAGCTTCGAGGCTCGGCGAACCGATCTCTTCTTCTCCTTCGAAGATAAATTTCACATTACATTTCAGCAAATCCAGATTCAGGGCAGTCTCGAAGCCTTTTACCTGCATCATGGCCTGCCCTTTATCATCATCCGCACCACGCGCCCAGATACGACCGTCCCGGATTTCGGGTTCGAACGGGCGGCTCTTCCAAAGATCAAGCGGCTCGGCGGGCATTACGTCATAGTGCGAATAGACCAAAACGGTCTGCGCCCCGGGGGAGCCCATCTTTTCTCCATACACAACCGGATTACCTTCGGTCTGCATCACAACCGCTTTATCGGCACCGGCTGCAAGCAAGAGTTCTGTCCAGCGTTTTGCACATACCTCCATATCAGGCTTATGTTCATTTTTAGCACTTATCGATGGAATACGGATCAAAGAGAAAAGCTCTTCGATGAAACGGTCTTTGTTGGACTCGATGTATTTTTTTACGGATGTCATATCTATTCTTAATTTTAATCTGTGCCTACTATAATACTGCCGCTATTTTTCTAATATGGGCCAATCTCTCCAAAAAAGAGGTATCGGATTTTGCCATTTGCATGTCATACCGAGCTTGCTGACGAATCCAAACTTCTGCATCAATACCAAGCGCCGCTTCAAACAAAAGGGCATATTCTGTCGAAACAGAACGCTTTCCATTCAATATTTCATTCAGCAATGTCGGAGAAACCCCCATTTGCAATGCCAATTTCCGCTGCGAAATACCTCGATATTCTATCTCATCCTTTATCAACTCGCCTGGATGTATGGGGTTGGATGGAGTCAAATTATTCGCGATCATTTTAGGATCAATACCTTGAAGTGTAATCATAGCTACAATCATTTATAATGGTTTGATAATTCTATTATATTACATACGGTAACAATCGGTTCTTCTATCGAATCCCTTACGGTAAACTCAACTCGATACTTATTATTCACCCGTACAGATGAAATACCAGCCTTATCGCCTTTCAGCATCTCATAATTCAAGGAATTTATCAAAAGAAGTTCTTCTACCTTCTTGGCATCCAAAAGAAAATCTATACACTTTTGATAACGCCTTATCACATCAGGTTGATAACGATGCTTCTTGGCATCAGTCTTTCCTTTCTCGTAAAGGTCACGCAAATATGCTTCTCCGAATGTAACAACCATATCGTTCTCGTATTTGCGTACAAATATAACGTATTCTTTTCAGTATTCACAAAAATGTGAACAACTTCTTTGTGGAATCTTCAAGTTTTATTCTATTTTTTCCGCTTATACAAAAACGACTGCCAACGTTCCTCCGCATTCCCCTGGCGAAACATTTCATAACGTGCCATTGTAAAAAACAAATCGGAAAGGCGATTCACGAACCGCATGATCCCGGGTGAAACCGGGTCTTTCCGGTTCAACGTCCACAGGCGGCGTTCGGCACGGCGTACAATCGTACGGGCCAACTGCAAGTGAGCTGAAACCAAAGAGCCGCCAGGCAGGATAAAATAACCGTTATCCTCCATCTTCGCCGACAAAGCATCGATCTGTTCCTCACAAACGAGAACCAGGTCATCGGATATTTTGTTCGGATTCTTATCACGAATAGCCGATGGAGTCGCCACATGCGACATCACCGCCATCATCTCCATTTGTATTTTCCCCAGCAAACCCTGCCACTCATGTCCGGCCGGGAGTAGTGCACGGACAATTCCAATTTCGGCATTCACTTCATCCAACGTTCCGTTCGCCTCGATCCGGATATCGTCTTTATCCACCCGCTCGCCCCCATGAATTCCGGTGCGGCCTTTATCTCCTCCACGCGTGTATATTTTCATTTAATGATAAATTTGGTAAACCAGTCGTTCCCGGCCGGATCTGCCCAATACAAATGCGTATATCCGGCCCAAACATTCTTGTAATGATAAAGCGGGGTATCCGTTTCCACTCCTTTGGCCGTATAAGCGACAGCACAGGACGGAAGCGGATCCTGTTGTTCCACCAAACGGGAATAGTGAAATTCATGCCCTTTCAGACGAGCATCGTTATACAATAGGGTACGATACCCCAGACGTAACTTCATATTCTCCATTGTTGCAGACTGATGCAATACGCCTGCCATCGGATAAACGTCTCCGTTTTTATCCCGTATCTCGTCGCAAAGATACATCATACCGCCACATTCGGCCAACAACTTTCCCCCATTCTCGACATATCGGCGAATGGATTGAAGCATCAGCCTGTTTGCCGATAAAGCAGCCAGATATAACTCCGGATAACCTCCGGGAAGATAAACAAAACCGGCATCTGGCAAAGAAGTGTCTGCCAACGGGCTGAAGTAAGTAACTTCTCCTAAATGATGCAGATAACGGATATTCGCTTCATACATAAAATTGAATGCAGGATCACGAGCAATCGCAACAGTGAAAGAAGGTTCACGTCTATAGGTACGATGGCTTACGGACATAGGAAGGGCTGCTGGCGCAACCTGCTTCGTCAATTCCAGCAACCGGTCGATGTCCACATACTTCTCGACAAGTTCCGCTACACGGTCGGCGAACTCTTCAAAGCAAAAATCTTCATCGAGAGACAACCCTAAATGACGGCTGGGAATCTCCACATCCGCACACTTGGGAAGATATCCCAACGCCTCGACTCCGGCATCTTCACATGCCTGTTTCAAAAAAGAATAATGGCTTTCGGAAGCGACAAAGTTAAAGACAGCTCCTACTACCTGTACTTGCTTTTTGAAATGCTTAAACCCGTACAATAAAGGAGCTACCGAATATGCCGTACTTTTTGCATTTACAATCAGGACTACCGGTATTTTCAGCAGACAAGCGATTTCCGCACTGCTCCCTTTCATACCGTCATACCCGTCAAACAACCCCATCACCCCTTCGGTCACCGCCACATCCGCTTTTTCTGTATAACCAGCATACAAATCGTGCACATGTGCCTCCGACATCATAAAAAGATCCAAGTTCACAGACGGATTGCCGGCAGCCATCCTATGATGGCGCGTATCGATGTAGTCCGGCCCACATTTAAAAGGCTGCACCTCAAACGAACGATTCTTCAAAGCACGAAGCAAACCGAGCGTAAAAGTTGTTTTCCCGCTTCCCGATGAAGCGGCACCGATAAGGAGATGAGATTGCATTAGTACTGTTCTTTCTCGTTCGGGAAATCCAGCGTCTTTACATCCTCAATATATGCTTGTACGGCACGCGTTATTTCCTCTGCCAAATTCGCATAACGGCGCAAGAAACGGGGAGAAAATCCCTGGTTGATCCCTAACATGTCATGCATAACCAGCACCTGTCCGTCCACACCTCCACCGGCACCAATACCAATAATCGGAATCGTCAGTTCGGAAGCAACCTGTGCAGCCAAAGCAGCCGGAATTTTTTCCAATACGATTGCGAAACAACCAATCTCTTCTAACAGATGAGCATCTGCGATCAGTTTCTTCGCTTCCGCTTCCTCACGGGCACGAACTGTGTATGTCCCGAATTTATTAATGGACTGAGGCGTCAATCCCAGATGGCCCATGACAGGAATACCCGCACACAGAATACGTTCGATAGATTCCCGAATTTCAGAACCTCCTTCAAGCTTAATACAATCCGCATGCGTTTCCTTCATCACACGGATGGCCGAAGCCAACGCTTCTTTCGAGTTACCTTGATACGTCCCGAAAGGCAGATCCACGACAACCAAGGCACGCTTTACCGCTTTCATGACCGATTTACCATGATAGATCATCTGGTCAAGCGTGATCGGCAATGTTGTTACATTACCAGCCATTACGTTGGAAGCCGAATCGCCCACCAATATAACATCCATACCGGCCTGATCGATTAGTTGAGCCATCGAATAATCGTAAGCAGTCAACATGGAAATTTTCTCTCCACGCTGTTTCATTTCTATCAGGCGATGTGTGGTCACCTTTCTATTATCCTCTAAATCCCTCTTTGCAACTGACATAATGATTTTTATTAAATGTTACAAGGCGCAAAGGTATACAAAATGTTTAGAAAGTGACATCGATACCTCCCATGAAGATCGCTTTCGGCATCGGGAAGCCATCATTAATTGTATAACGAGTTGCCGTCAGGTTCTCTCCTTTCACAAAGAGGTTCAATCCTTTATCACGTGTACCGAAACGATAAGCGATCTTCGCATTCAAAGTAGTAAAATCTTCTTTTTTAGAACATTCCGAATCTGTATATAAATCAAAGACAGACTGTACATTCACGTTCAAAGTGAATCTCCCTGGTGTGTAAGTAGCACCTGCATAGAACTTATGCCCTGGTGCCCCAGGAATAGGTTTACTCATGTGCAAATAACTATAGTTCATGTCCATATTCAAATTCTTACAAATCTGATAGCGAGCTTCAAACTCTATACCTTTATTCGTAAAGGTCCCTGTATTCAAATTTTTATAAGGAGGTCTACCGTCCCCATTCACGCTTACGGAATAAATCATATCTTTCCCGTCGATAAAGAAAGCTGTCAGCTCAGTATACAAGTCGCCTCCTAAAAAAGACTGTCCGACAGCAACTTCATAATTTACCATACTTTCCGGTTTCAAATCTGCATTGGCTGCTCCCCACATATACATCTCGCGGATATTCGGACTACGAAACCCTTTAGAGACAGATGCACGGATAGTATTCCCTTCAAACGAACGTACCGTAACACCTCCCTGAGGAACCCATTCACCTCCATAAGTGCTACTGTGTTCATAACGAACACCAGCATTTAGGCTCAATATGTCAAAAAGCTCTTGTTGCATGATAGCATATCCGGCCGTTTCATTTACTGTTTTATCTACTAACTCTTTTTTTGTACCATCGTTATTATCATTCCAAGCATGTCCACCCCAGTTTTTATAATCCACACCAACAGTAAAATTATTCCCCTTGAACAAACGGAATGATTCATACAACTGGACTCCTACGTTGTGGTCGTCGGAACGGAAAAGATAAGTCAAAGGCTTCTCTCCCGGATCATAACCATCATTAATTTCATGATTTCCCCAATTATAGAATAAACGTAGAGCTCCGCTCATCTTACCATGATTGTTTTCCAATGCCATAGAAGCTGTTCCACGCAAAATATCCATTTTATTATCTACAACAGGTTCAAATGTTTTACCCGGATTTTGAAACTTCGATTTGGCAAGACTGACATCACCTGTCACCTTATAATGCTCATTGATAGCATACCCTAAGTTAGCAAAACCATTTGTGATATTGAAATCCGAATTTGGCCGATGCCCGTCGGTTCGATCATGATTTATCGAGATAAAACTACTGAATTTACCAACGTTAAAACCATTATTCACCATGTATTTTTGCGTATTGTAAGAGCCATACATCACACGCGCCTGTGTACGCCGCCCTTCCTGTTTATGATGACGGGTAATGATATTGACAACCCCTCCCATCGCATTAGAACCATATAGCAAAGAACCCGGTCCACGGATCACTTCCACACGCTCTACATCCGAGGCGACATAGGTATCAGGCAAGGAATGTCCGAACACTCCAGCCCATTGCGGTTGCCCGTCGAACAGCATTAAAACCTTATTTCCACTTCCGACACCACGAATATTAACCGTGCCTGCTGCCCCCTCCGAAACTCCAAAACCGGTAATTCCCTTTTGTGTTACAAACAATCCGGGGACATGTTGGGACAGCACCGGCAACAATGCCGATTCGCTGCTCGCCTCGATCTGCTCCCGATCAATCACCGAGATAGTAAGTGGCACACTGCTCCGGTTCACTTGTACCTTATTCGCTGAAATCACAACCCCCTGTAAGTTAATCAGGCTATCGATGGCAGTCGGATCATTTGCAAAAACCAGAGAACTGCACAAAAGCCCAGAGGCAAGTAAAATTACTTTTTTCATATCTCTTTTTATGTATTAAATTTCTATTGTCAAACCCCTAATCGTGTCACTTTTTTCACAATTCGTGCTACCATTCGGATAAAAAATATATCTAATCCGCCCGACTCATAACTAACTTGCCATGTTTAAGTCCCTTTATCGTAGTCAGCCGGTCCGACAGTTCGGTCAAACGATAAGCCGTACCCATCACAGTTGCGATGTGCAGACAGAAATTCCGGTTCACATAATATTGGGAAGAGGACAAGATAACATCCTGATAATTTTGTTGAATATCGGCAATCCGGGAAGCAATCTCCTTTTTTACCTGATCATACATAAGGATAATCGTACCTGCCACGATATGGTTACACTGCCATTTCTTTTCAGCGACATTCTTCTCCACCAGAAAACGGATAGCCTGCGAACGGTTGGCAAAACCATTCTCGTTCACATATTGGTCCAAAGATTCCAATAAATTATCTTCTAAGGAGACTCCAAAACGCTTTAAAGACATATACAGCTTTTTATTAAAATTTCGGGCGTAAAGATAATATATTTTGTGAAAACATATTATATCATTTGATAATAACTCCTTATTGTCCGACCGGTAATTATTGCTAAAGAATTTGTATTATAATAAAAAGAGATTTTTTCAGGAATCTGTAAAATCTTTTCCATCACTTTATTTGTTATACTAATAATCAGTCAGTTATAAAGATTAAGAATATGAAAAAAATAGTATTACTTCGCCATGGCGAAAGTGTTTGGAATAAAGAAAACCGTTTTACCGGATGGACAGATGTCGATCTTACCGAAAAGGGTATAAAAGAAGCGACAAAAGCCGGTAGTTTGTTGAAAGAGAAAGGATTCAAATTCGACAAAGCCTATACATCTTACCTAAAACGTGCTGTTAAAACCCTGAACTGCGTTCTTGACCGCATGGATCAGGACTGGATCCCTGTAGAAAAAAGTTGGCGGCTGAATGAGAAACATTATGGTTCATTGCAAGGACTGAACAAAAGCGAGACAGCTGAAAAATATGGAGACGAACAAGTCCTGATCTGGCGAAGGAGTTATGACATTGCTCCCCAGCCCCTGAAAGAAGACGACCCACGCAACCCACGTTTCGAACTCCGTTATAAGGATGTACCCGATAACGAGCTTCCCCGTACCGAATCACTGAAAGATACGGTAGAACGAATTCTGCCTTATTGGAAAGAGGTGATCTTCCCTTCGCTTAAAACATCCGATGAGATATTGGTAGCCGCTCATGGGAATAGTCTGCGCGGGATCATCAAATATTTGAAGAACATTCCAGACGACGAGATCGTACACCTCAATCTGCCGACAGCCGTACCATATGTATTTGAGTTCGACGATAGTCTGACTTTAGTGAAGGATTATTTCCTCGGTGATCCGGAAGAAATCAAAAAACTAATGGATGCCGTAGCTAATCAGGGGAAAAAGGCGAATTAATAATTATTTGATTAAAGACAAAGAATGTTCCCGGGTACCCCTCCAAAACTTTATCCCCTTTTTATTTCAATGCCCGGGAGCATTTCAGAAAGCACTTCTTGCTTATTGTCATATTTATCTCAATACCCGTTGGTCCAAATCGAAACAATAGCACATAAAATTTGATTTTATACCCCATATATTTCAAATTAGCCGCAGGGGTAATATTTTTTAACAAACACGTTATCACATAATTCTATAATTATCAAGCAAATATAAACATACGACCTTATTATAGGGGTTATTGTAAACTGCAGCAGTTTTTCTCCCTCTGTCCAGCTCCCTCAAAAGGGAGAGATACAAGGGTGCGAAACTATAATTGTAGGGTTTAACGGAACAAAAAACACCAAATATATATTACATTTGCACCTCAAATTCTACATGACATGAATGCAAAGGTAAAAGGATATTTTTTGGGAGCGATCGCCGCTGCAACTTACGGAACTAACCCATTGTTTGCTCTTCCATTATATAAAGACGGGATGGACCCTGATTCGGTTCTTTTTTTCAGGTACTTATTCGCAATTCCCATACTTGGCATGATGATAAAAGGGAGAGGGAGAAGTTTCAAAGTAGAACGTAAAGCAGTAGCTCCACTGATTGTCATGGGACTGTTGGTCGCCTTTTCTTCACTTGCCTTGTTCCAAAGTTACAATTATATGGAAGTCGGGATTGCTTCGACACTTCTTTTCGTCTACCCGATCATGGTCGCATTGATCATGGCACTTGTCTTCAAAGAGAAACTGACCTTGCAAACAGTCTTTTGCATCTTATTGGCATTGGCAGGTATCGGTCTGCTCTATAAAAGTAGTGACGGCACGACGCTCAATCTTACCGGTGTCTTGCTGGTCATGGCTTCAGCCCTCTCCTATGCCATCTATATAATAGGTGTGAACCAGTCGACACTAAAAACCGTAGCTACACTCCCACTGACTTTTTACATACTACTTTTCGGCGTATCCCTGTTTTTAGTCCGTGTCGGATTCGGGAAAGACCTCTATATCGTAGACAAATGGTATCTTTGGGGAAATCTGATCGCACTTGCCGTCTTTCCAACCGCCATCTCATTCCTTTGTACAACCAGCGCTGTCCAATATATCGGCTCGACACCGACAGCCATACTGGGAGCACTCGAACCGGTCACAGCTGTATTTTTCGGGGTAGCTGTGTTCGGCGAAGCCTTGACACCAAGGATCGGTTGCGGGATATTATTAATCATTCTTGCCGTGACGATCATCATTGCGGGCAGCAATATCACAAGCCATTTGATCCGTTTCAGGAAGCTCTTCCCTCGGTTGCCGATCAAAAGAAAACGGCTAAATTAATATTGTCAATCTAAACAAAACGTAGCGCTACCTGTTTTTTTATTGAAAGACGTCTTTAATTAATTACAACTTAAAAAAACACAGAATTGAAATGAAACGTATATTTTTAACAGTAGCGCTCGCAATGGGAAGCCTTGCCGGCTATAGCCAAACAGATGATAAAGGTTATGAAGAGGGAAAATGGGTATTGAAAGGTATCACTGGTATAAATATGTCACAAACAGCCGTCAGCAACTGGTCGGCCGGTGGTGAAAACTCTTTTGCCGGAAATGCCTATCTGAACGGTTCGCTTACGCATAAAAGCGGGAATTGGCTATGGATCAGCAATCTCGGACTGGACTACGGATTGACGAAGACAAAATCACAGGGCGTACAGAAAACATCCGACAAGATCGCTTTCTCCACCCAGTTAGGCTACCAGGCAAGCGAAAAATGGTATTACACGGCGATGGCCGACCTCAACACCCAGTTCTATAAAGGTTATAATTATCCGGATAAATCGCATTATATCTCCAAATTCTTTGCTCCCGCCTATTCCAATATTTCTTTAGGTATGGATTTCCGTCCAAAAAGCAATTATTCCCTCTACCTCTCCCCAATCGCTGGAAAACTAACATTTGTGGAAGATGACTATCTATCCAAAGAAGGAGCGTTCGGTGTCGATCCCGGCGACCGTTTCAGGGCGGAGATCGGAGCTTATATCAAGGCAAAAGCAGAGCAAAAGATCATGGAGAACGTGAATCTGATCACAAGCGTAGACTTTTTCACCCCCTATGACAAACAGTTCGGCAATGTAGACGTGAACTGGGATGTCCTGATCAACATGAAAATTAACAAATACCTCAGTGCTACGCTCAACACCACGCTCAAATACGACAACGACGTGAAAACCTTTAATGATGAAGGCGAAAAACACGGTGCTAAAGTTCAGTTCAAAGAGGTTTTAGGTATCGGCGTAGCTTATAATTTCTGATAAAAAGCGGATAGTTGCCTCTCTTTTTTCAAAAAAACCCGCCGTAATCGGTTGCAGTATTCAAAGAAAGGAGTAAATTTGCACGTTGAAAATAAAAATGATTAGAAATGATCAATAAGATTAACGCTCTGCTTAAGGAAGTAGAGAACCTGAAAGCGGCAAACGCTGAAGAACTGGAAGCATTACGCATTAAATACCTCAGCAAAAAGGGTGAAATATCCTTGCTGATGAACGATTTCCGCAATGTAGCGGCAGATCAGAAGCGTGAAGTCGGCCAGCACCTCAACAAACTGAAAGAGGCAACCCAAAATAGAATAAACGAGCTGAAAGCCAGCTTCGAGAATGTACAGACGACGAACGATGACATCGACCTCACCCGTACAGCCTATCCTATCGAATTAGGTACCCGCCATCCGCTTTCACTCGTAAAGAAAGAAATCTGCGACATTTTCGGACGTTTAGGATTCAGCATTGCTGAAGGACCGGAAATCGAAGACGACTGGCATGTGTTCTCTTCTCTGAATTTTGCAGAAGACCACCCTGCCCGCGACATGCAGGATACTTTTTTTATTCAACATAATCCGGATGTATTGCTTCGCACACATACTTCTTCCGTACAGACACGTGTCATGGAGAACCAAGAGCCTCCTATCCGTATCATCTGTCCGGGACGTGTATATCGTAACGAAGCGATTTCCTATCGCGCACACTGTTTCTTCCATCAGGTAGAAGCCTTGTATGTGGACAAAAACGTTTCTTTCGCCGACCTGAAACAGGCATTACTGTTCTTCGCCAAAGAAATGTTCAGCGCAGATACGAAAATCCGCTTGCGCCCGTCTTATTTCCCGTTCACCGAACCTTCTGCCGAAATGGATATTTCTTGTAATATCTGCGGGGGAAAAGGTTGCCCGTTCTGTAAAGGAACCGGTTGGGTAGAAATCCTCGGTTGCGGTATGGTAGATCCGAATGTACTTGAAAACTGCGGTATCGACAGCAAAGTATATTCCGGTTATGCTTTAGGAATGGGTATCGAGCGTATAACAAACCTGAAATACCAAGTAAAAGACTTACGCATGTTCTCCGAAAACGATGTCCGTTTCCTGAGACAGTTTGAGTCAGCCAATTAAGTTGAGAACCTAAATCATTTACCATCTTCCCCGGGTCCTTAACCAGCCCGGGGAAAAACACACTAAAAACGTAAATGGTATGATAAAGGTTTTACTACTTATAACAGGAGGGGCAATCGGCACAGTACTCCGCTATGGAGTTTCCACGTGGATACAGCGTTCGATGCTACACTCCTTCCCTTTCGGGATACTTTCGGTCAATGTGATCGGCTCTTTTCTGATCGGCTTCTGCTGGAGTATAGCCGAAACTTGTAATCTATCTGCGGGCGCAAGAGTATTCCTCTTCACCGGACTGTTCGGCGGATTTACCACATTCTCTTCGTTTGCACTGGATACGATGTCGCTGATGAAAACAGGCGAATATAAGTTGGCACTTTTGAATCTGCTCGCCAGCAATGTATTAGGATTGTTAGCCGTATTCTCCGGACTGCTTCTTGGTAAAAATTTCATGTCACTAATAAAATAAGATATGCGTAAAGAGGAACGATATAAAGGAGTCTTGAACTGGTTCAACGAAAATGTGCCGGTCGCTGAAACGGAATTGCATTACGACAACCCGTATCAGTTGCTTATCGCCGTGATCCTGTCCGCCCAATGTACAGACAAACGGGTGAATATGATCACTCCCGCCCTCTTCCGGGATTTTCCGACTCCCGAAGTTATGGCCGCTTCCACCCCGGAAGTGATCTTCGAATATATCCGGAGCGTCTCTTATCCCAACAATAAATCGAAACATTTAGTCGGCATGGCAAAGATGCTGATGTCCGATTTCGGCGGTGTCGTACCATCCGATATCGACGAGTTGCAAAAGTTGCCTGGCGTAGGCCGCAAGACGGCCAATGTCATTGCCTCAGTCGTCTACAACAAGCCAGCAATGGCTGTCGACACACATGTGTTTCGCGTAGCCAACCGCATCGGCCTGACAAACAACAGTAAAACTCCGTTGGAAACAGAAAAGGAGCTGGTGAAGCACATCCCGGAGGAACAAATTCCGATCGCCCATCACTGGCTGATCCTACATGGACGTTACACCTGCATTGCACGCAAGCCCAAATGTGAAGAATGCGGACTCAAACCTTGGTGTAAATATTTCCTGAGTCCCAAGAAAACATAACGCACAATGAAAGCTGACAAGCGGGAAATAGTGACATTCGTTATAGCTGCTCTCGCTACGCTGGTGGCAGTCTGGTTCTTTTTAAGCAAAATGCAAAAAGAGAAAGAGACGGTGCGGACTGATCTATATACCTTAGTCGCCCCGGCATCGGATGCGATCCTGAGTGTAAATCGCCCTGCCGCTTTCACAAAATATATCTTATCCCGGAATTCGGAACGGGATGCTTTCGCCTCGAAGGTCCCGGATATCTATCTTTCCATCATCCAAAACAACCGCGATCTTCCATGGCTGCTTCTATCTTTCCATCCCCAGGGAGTCGTCTTTTACGCACAGGCGGGAAACAGCCTCGCAGGTCGGATAGAGAAAAATACATTGCAAAAGTCTTTCGGCTCATTCGCCCCACAAAAGCAGAAAAGGAACGGCATCACTTTTACCTATTACCCGGACGCCGGAAACCGTTTTTTCGGTTATTACCAGCATGAAGGCATATGGGTGGCAAGTTACAGCAAGAAGTTGCTCGAAGAAGTAGCCCAAATCCAACGAAACCGGCAAAGCTACCTGTTTCCCGACCAAGATCGCCTGCGCCATTCATTCGATCGGAACGCTCCGTTGAACCTGATGGTACAATCGGACAGCCTCGACCTCTACATCTCCCTCCCCGATTCGGCCGAATGGCGTATCCGGAAAGAATGGGTAGGCGCCGACCTTTTCATGAACAAAAATCATCTTTGTTATTTCGGTAGCCTCCCTTATAATTCGGCCGCCGACAGTTTATATACATCTTTAGGCGACACGCTGGCACTACGACTGGAACAGGCCTTTCCGCAATTCGAGGTTTCCAACCAAACGACACGGGAGAATGGCCGGGTGTTTTATACGGGATGTTTTATTTCTAAGGATCAATAATGGAAAATATTTATAACAACTGCTGCAGCATCCTCAACGCCCTTCTCGCCGCCAACCGGATATTCTCTTCACGCTCCGTCCCGAAATGATAACATTCGGATACAACTTTGTCTTTCAAGGCGGCAGCAATCCAGACGGTTCCGACAGGTTTTTCGGGTGAACCTCCACTGGGGCCAGCAATGCCGGAAGTGGCAACGGCACAGTCGCAACCTAACACGCGGATCGCTCCCAACGCCATCTGCTCGACAACCGGACGGCTGACTGCTCCGTATTGTGCCAAGCTCTCTTCCGAAACGCCTAAAACATGATGCTTCACTTCATTGCTGTAGGAAACGACTCCCCCGCAAAAGTAATCGGAACTGCCGGCCACACGTGTTATCAGATGTGCGATATATCCGCCGGTACAACTTTCAGCCGTCCCCATCGTCAGGTGACGGGCACGGAGACACTCGCCTATTTCTTTTTCTATAGCCATTCTTACCTTCTCTATTTTTCCTCACGTCATACAAACAGTTTCCTCGGCAGGAAACCTTTGTTCCATGCGCATGAAAATTTAGTTTCATAGGCATGAAACTTTTGCTCCATAGGCATGGAATAAAATTTACATTACTTCAACTTCGCCTCTACCCTTGCAAAGGGAGCGGCATCCATCGGACAGAACTCCTTGTCGAGATATTTATAATACCCCGTTATGGCAACCATCGCTGCATTGTCCGTCGTAAAAGAGAACTTCGGGATATGCACCTTCCAACCAAAACGTTTCGCATGGTCGAGGAAAGCATCCCGCAGGCCGGAATTAGCCGATACGCCACCGGCAACAGCCACCTCCTTAATGTTCAGATCTTTCGCTGCCCGACGCAATTTGTTCATCAGGATATCGATCACCGTCGCTTGCAAAGAGGCACAAAGGTCCTGCTTGTTTTTTTCGATAAAATCGGGATCTTCCTGTAGTTTGTCACGCAAGGTATAAAGGAAAGAGGTTTTCAATCCGCTGAAACTATAGTCATAACCGGGGATATGCGGCTTACTGAATGTAAAAGCCTTCGGATTTCCTTCGTTAGCAAGGCGGTTCACGACGGGACCACCGGGGTAACCTAACCCCATCACCTTTGCACATTTGTCAAACGCTTCACCGGCAGCATCGTCGATCGTCTGCCCGATCACTTCCATATCGTTGTAAGCATTCACCTTGATAATCTGCGAATTTCCACCCGAAACCAACAGGCAAAGGAACGGGAACGAAGGAGCATGATCATCTTCCGGCGTCTCCTTGATAAAATGAGCCAGCACGTGTGCCTGCAAGTGGTTGATCTCGATCATCGGAATATCCAACGAGGCAGCCAAGCCTTTGGCAAAGGAAGTCCCAACCAGCAATGATCCCATCAAACCCGGCCCACGGGTGAAAGCAACGGCACTTAATTCGGATTTATCGATACCGGCACGCTTGATCGCTTCGGCAACCACCGGGATAATGTTCTGTTGATGTGCGCGGGAAGCCAGTTCGGGAACAACACCGCCATAGGCTTCGTGAACAGCCTGACTGGCAATTACATTCGACAGCATCACGCCGTCGCGTATTACAGAAGAGGAAGTATCGTCGCACGACGATTCGATTCCTAATATTGTCACACTCATATCTTCGTTTTAATTTTTGTGCAAATTAACGAAATCTATCGGGATATTGTTGTAGTTTTGTGCTTAAATATAGTAAAGATATCAAAGGACTTAAATACATAATCATCACCCTGCTCACCCTGTTCTGGATATTCTACGCAACTCCAGCCATCTTGTTGCGCATTCCCTATGTGCAACAAAAAGTGGCAAATACGGCAACGACAGAATTATCCGAACGTTTAGGTGTGCCCGTACGGATCGGGAATGTAGACATCGAGTGGTTCAACCGCCTGGTGCTGGAAAATCTGTATCTCGAAGATAAAAATGGAGCCGTACTGTTCGATGCCAACCATGTGTCGGCCGGTTTCGAAATCCTACCTTTGCTGAATGGAAAGATTGTGTTCTCGACAGTCCGCCTGTTCGGTTTCTCCGTCAACCTGAACAAGGAAACGCCGGCAGACAAGTTGAACCTGCAATTCGTTATCGATGCTTTCGCCAGCAAAGATACGGTGAAAAAACAATCCAATATCGACCTGCGTTTCAACTCGATCCTGATACGCCGCGGTAATTTCCGTTACGATGTGAAGAATGCAGCCGTCACCCCCGGAAAGTTCAACGCCAAGCATATCGACATCCGCAATATGAGTGCTAAAATTTCGATGAAGGCATTCAACAAGGACAGCCTCAATGCCAACATCAAGAAGATGAGTTTCGACGAGGCTTCGGGCTTTTCGTTGAACAAATTGTCACTCAACATAGTGGCCAACAAGGACAGCGCGATCATTAACAACTTTGAAATCAAGCTGCCTGACACGGACCTCAATATAGACCGCGCCCATATCCATACTGGGGAAGCTACCAGTGCATCCGATTGGCTGGACCGTTCGCCCATCGAACTAAATATCGCACCTTCGCAAATTTGCCTGAAAGACCTCTCCACCTTCGTCCCGGCATTCCGTAACTTCTCGGAAACTATCGAACTTTCGGCCGAGGCATCAGGCTACATAAACAATATCGACCTGAAACGGCTGACACTGAAATACAGTGACAAGATGCTTTTCGTCGGCAAGATGGAGATGAAAGGGATCACACATCCGGAAGACGCCTATATCTTCGGGCAAGTCAATAAGATGTATATCACGACCGAAGGAATTTCGGGCCTGGCTAACAACTTCAACCAGCGTCCGGTCAAACTGCCGGATGCGATCGTCAAATTAGGCACGATCAATTTTACTGGCGAAATATCCGGTTTCTTCGACAACCTGGTCGCTTTCGGCAAGTTCTCGTCGGCGATCGGTTCCGTCCAGACCGACCTGATATTCGGGAATGACAAGGAGAAGAATATCGCCGCCTACCTGAAAGGACACCTTTCGACCTCCACCCTGCACCTGGACGAACTTTTTCCAGACGGCAATCCGTATGGAACAGCCAAATTAGCCGTTACACTGGACACGCACCGTCCTGCAGGAGGATCGTTTTCGGGTAATATCAAGGCTAATATAGATGAGTTCGAATACAAAGGCTATAAATACGAAAACATACTCCTATCAGGTAACTTCAAGAAAAACGGATTCAACGGAGTGCTGGACATCGACGATCCGAACGGCAAACTGTATGCTGAAGGGTTGTTCCTGCATGAAGGCAAGAATTCCATGTTCAACTTCACTTCACGTCTGGAACATTTCCGTCCGGACAGTCTCCATCTGACGAATAAATACGAAGCACCGGACATCTCCTGCTCGCTGAATGCTGATTTCACAGGCAACAACATCGACAATCTGGAAGGAAGCATTACGCTTGACAGCCTCTCTTTCAAAACCAAGCCGGACACCTTTTTCCTGAAAAAGCTCAAGGTGGAGGCTACAGGCCATTCGCTGAACCGTCATCTGACCATCACCTCCGACGTTCTGAATGGCGAAGTGACGGGTGCTTACTCCTTCACGACAATCGTTCCCAGCCTTATGCAGACATTAAAAGGGTATGTTCCGGCTCTGATCAACGTCACGCAAAAGAAACAGAAGGTGATGGAAAACAACTTTTCTCTCTTGCTGACGATCGAAAACACAGAAGTCATATCCAACACTCTGAAACTCCCTTTTACGATGCTGAACCAGGGACGTATCACAGGGCATTATAACAACCAGTACAACCGCTTCCGTTTCGAGGCCTACCTACCTAAATTCAACATCGGTAAGTCTATGTTCGAATCCGGCTATCTGACCTGTGACAATCCCGAAGACAAGGTAAACTTGAAACTCAAGGCAACCAATTACAATGCCAAAGGATTACGCAACTACATGGATCTGAAAGTAGATGCAAAAGACAACCAGATAAAGACGCAGATCAGCTGGGCAAACAACAAAGAACGACTATTTAAAGCAGACCTTTCCGCCTCCACGCTCTTCATCGAGGAAGAACAGGAAAAAGGGCCAACCAAACTACGCACAGAAATCTCGCTGAACGAAAGTCCGCTGATCCTGAACGATTCCACCTGGCACATCGCCCCGTCCACCATCACCATTGCAGACGGCAAGATCGGGATACAAGACTTTTCCGTCTCCAACGGCACCGAATATCTCCACATGGAAGGAACGGTTTCGAAAGATCCGGCCGACACACTGTTGCTGGACCTGAAACAAGTCGAACTGAGCTACATCTTCGACATCCTGAACATCCCGGTGCTCCAGTTTGCCGGAAAGGCTACCGGAACCTTCAACATCACCGACCTCTACGGCAGCCGGATGCTGAACACCGACCTCGAAGTACAAGACTTTTCGTTCAACCAAGTACCCTTAGGGCGCCTCAACCTTTTCAGCGAATGGGATGACCAGCAAAAGGGCATTCTGATGCTAGGCAGCATCTACAAGAACGATACGACCTGGACCGATGTCAGTGGCTATATCTATCCGGTCGGCAAAAACGCAGGCCTTTCCCTCTTCTTCGGGGCGAATGACCTGGACGTCGCTTTCCTGCGGCCTTTCGTCGAGAATATCGCCAAGAACATGAAAGGACGAGGATTCGGCAATGTCCACCTGCATGGTCCATTCAAGGAGCTGAATGTAGAGGGAGATGCCTTTGTTCTCGATGGTGGCCTGGGTATCGAATATCTGAACACCTACTACACGTTTTCCGACTCCATCCACCTGACTCCGGGAGCCATCATCGGACGCAACGTAACAGTGCATGACAAGTTCGGCAACTCGGCAAAAGTAAACCTGACCGTCAATCACAAACATTTCAAGGATGTCAGCTTCGATGTAGGAGTCCAAACAAACAATATGTTGGTATTCGATGCACCTCAAAAGCAAAATCCGCTGATCTTCGGAACCGTCTTCGGAACCGGAACAGCCTCCATAAAAGGGAATGGACAATTGATCAACTTCGACATCAATATGCGAAGTGATCCCAAAACATCCGTCAAGCTCGACTTCATGAACAACTCTTCTGCGGCAGAATATGATTTCATCACCTTCGTGAATAAAAAGGAATTACGGGAAATGGCACTTACACAACCGGTCGATTCCATTAAACCTCTTATTTTCAAAAACGAAGATGAAGGGGCGGAATTGCGCATGAACTTCCTTCTCGACATCACACCAGATGCCGACATCGAACTGATCATGGATCCGGTCGCAGGAGATAAAATAACTGGGAACTGTAACGGAAGCCTTCAGATACAATACGGGACGAAAACCGACTTGCGTATGTATGGAAACATCGGGATCGTGCAAGGAAACTATAATTTCAGCTTGCAACAACTCATCCATAAAAACTTTAAGATACGGGATGGCAGTATTATCAACTTTCGGGGAGATCCTTTCGAGGCAACGATGAATGTAAATGCCATCTATAACGTGACAGCCAACATACAGGACTTGGACCCCAGTCTGACGTACGAAAGTTCCCGACGCAATACGCCGGTCAACTGCGTATTGAAATTAGACGGTGTGCTGCGGAACCCAACTATTTCGTTCGACCTCGAACTGCCGAGCTCCAACGAAGAACTCCAACGGCAGGTCAAAAGTTTGGTCGATACAGAAGACATGATGACCCGGCAAATCATCTATCTGCTGGTTCTGAACAAATTCTATACACCGGAATACAATGCACAATATAAATCGAACGATTTCAGCGCAGTGGCCTCATCCGCCCTTTCCTCCCAGATATCCAGTATCATGAACAGCTTCACCGACAAAGTGCAACTCGGTACAAATATCCGAACCAGCCAGGACGGTATCGAAGATACAGAAGTAGAAATGCTGCTGTCCAGCCAATTGCTGAACAATCGCCTCATATTCAACGGAAACTTCGGATATAAGAACAGCATCGTAAACAACCAGAAGAATGCTTTCATCGGTGAGTTCGACCTCGAATATCTGCTGACACCCAGCGGCGATATCCGCCTAAAAGCCTACAACCATGCCAACGATATGTACATGATCCTTAAACAAGCCCTGACAACACAGGGAGTAGGCATCATGTACAAGAAAGACTTTACCCGCTTCTCCGACATTTTCCGTCGCCGGAAAAAATACCCTTTAATTCCTCTACGCCCGGCCACACCGGACAGCACGCGGCAAATACCGACAGCAACAGAACAGACAAAAAAGTAATCCCGATTTCTATAATATAAAAGCAGAAGTCATATTGCAATAAAAAAACGACCGTCTTCATCGCGATGAAGTCAATGTTCATAGGAAACGAACATTGACTTCATGGAAATAAAGTCGGTCGTCACAGTGATGAAGACGGTCGTCTTTTTACCCCTCTTCTATGACAATAATTATACAGTTATGCGAAGAACAGAATCAACAGCTGCGCTGTCAATACCCGAAGGAACATAGTCAACGGATAGACAGTTGCATACCCTACCGATGGAGCGTCGTTTCCGGCTGTCGCATTCGAATAAGCCAATGCAGGCGGGTCGGTCGTACTACCGGCAATAAGCCCCATAAGCGTAAAGTAATTGACTTTGCAGAAATAACGGCCAATACAACCGATGATCATCAACGGCACAAACGTAATAATGAAACCGTAGCCGATCCAGGCAAAACCGCCATTATTCACAATCGTATCGACAAAACCATCACCAGCACTGATACCTACGCAAGCAAGGAAAAGTGTAATACCGATTTCACGTAACATCAAGTTCGCACTCTGTGTCGTGTAAGTAATCAATTTATAATGGTAACCGAAGCGGCTGATCAAAATAGCCACAACCAGCGGACCGCCCGCCAGACCTAACTTGACCGGCTGCGGAATACCAGGGAAGGTAATTGGAATACTACCCAGCACGATACCTAACGCAATACCGACAAAGATCGTGATCAAATTCGGTTCGTTCAGGCGCTTCATCGAATTACCCAAAACCTTTTCCACATTGGAAACCGCTGTTTCGGTACCGACTACATTCACACGGTCGCCAACCTGCAACGTCAATTCCGGTTTGGCAACCAGATCGACACCGGCACGATTGATACGGGTGATATTGATACCATATAATTTACGCAGTTTCAATTGGCCTAGACGCTTACCGTTCAGTTCCGGTTTCGTAATCAGGATACGGCGGTTGATAAACTGGCTCTCCATACGGATCCACTGTTTACGTTCCATATCGATCTCTTCCCCGACAAAAGTCTTGATCGTCTCGGCATCCGCCTCGGTCGTGATGACAAAAACCTTGTCGTTTTCCCTTAAAATGGTATTGGCGGAAGCGATTTCGATCTGCTTGTTGCTGTCACGCCAGACACGGGAAATAACAAAATCACGATGTTCCAGCAGGTTCGACAATTCTGCGATCGTCTTGTCGAAGATAGCCGGATTCTTCACGAGCAACGAGATCGGCTTGGCGCCATTGATATGCGAAGAATCCTCACTGTTCAACTGCTCGTTCTCCTTATCGAAACTTACACGAAAAATATACTTAATCAAGATAATAGACAGGATAATACCGATCACACCCAACGGATAAGCGACAGCATATCCCAAAGCAATCGTATTGTCAGACACTCCGTGCATATCGGAAAATGCCTGCTGGGCAGCACCCAATCCAGGTGTATTCGTTACCGCCCCCGATAAGATACCGACCATCGTAGGCATCGGGATACCAGTCACATAGTGCAGAATGACAGCCGTCAAGACTCCTAAAAACACAATACCGCACGCCAGCATATTCAGCGTAACTCCTCCCTGCTTGAAAGAAGAGAAGAAACCCGGTCCGACCTGCATACCTACAGAGTAGACAAAAAGTATCAATCCGAACTCTTTAAAAAAGTGAATCACATTGTGGTTGATCGTAAAACCGAAATGTCCTAAAATGATCCCCACAAACAACACAAGAGTAATTCCCAAAGATACGCCGAAGACTTTGATCTTACCTAATTGTATGCCCGCAGCGATCACAAAGGAAAGCAGAAGTATGGAGTGGCCGATGCCCTCGCCCCATAACAAATCATTAATCCAATTCATAATAATACGTGTAGTTATAATCTTAAATTTGCCTTAAAGGCTGCAAAGGTAGCCATTTACTTTGTGTTTAACAACATATATACTATCTTTACCCACCAAATATTTTAAAAGATGAAAAAGAGCTATTATATCTTATTAGGCTTGCTGACCTACCTCTCTCCTATCTTCGGACAGAGCGATGCGGACACCGTAACCTCCGCATCAGAACAGACTCCAGCGAAAATAGTCACCATCAACACAAGTGCTGGAATCCTGAAAGCGAAACTGTATGACGATGTTCCCAACCACGTCCGTACCTTTATCGAACGTGCCAAACGAGGCGAATACGACGGAACGCTATTCACTCGCGTACTCCCGGAATTTATGATACAGGGCGGCGCTCCCGATTCACGTAATGCTCCCGCTGGTGCTCGTTGCGGTTTCGGAGACCGAAATTCGGAGATCATGCCGGAGATGCGGCCTCACCATTTCAACAAACGGGGTGCGTTGGCTGCTCCCCGCCAGAACGACGACATCAACCCGCAAAAGAAATCGGATATGTCGCAATTCTATATCGTACAAGGAAAAGTCTACACTAATGGTGAACTGGACACGCTGGAAATGATCGCTAACCAGGATATCAAGGAGAAGGCCATGCAGAAGTTCTTCTATCCCGTCCGCGCCGAACTGCGCATGCAGAAAGCCAGCAATAAACGCGAATACCAGAAACGTCTGCGCAAGATCAACGCCCAAGTAGATTCAATGGTACGTGCCACACCCGGGCACCTGCTGTTCACCAAAGAGCAACGGAAGGCCTACACCACTGAAGGAGGTTGCCACCATCTGGACGGCAACTATACCGTATATGGCGAACTCATTGAAGGATTCGACGTGCTCGATGCCATCGCCGGACAACCTCGCGACGAATATGACCGCCCTAAGAAGGATGTACGCATTATTCAATTGACAATCGAGAATTGACCATTTTAAAAGCTGATATTTCTTATGCTTAAGAGAGATTTTATCCTGGTACAGATCGAGGAGCTTACCAAAGTGGTTCTTCAGATCATTATGAACCGCAACACAAATGCGGCCCGCCATACACCGGAGTTGATCCAAACCGTATACAGTTCCCTCAAACTGGACCGTCCCACCCTTATGACGGTCCAGCCCGAAGAACTTATCCGCCAGCTCGACAGTGACGATAACGGCGGAATCCCCCGTCTTGAGATAGCCGTCAAGACCTTGATCGAAGAAAGTTATCTCTACCCCGACGAGGAACAGGCAATGTTGCAAAAGGCCAAGACACTCTTGGAATATATCCAAACACATGACAACACATTCTCTTTGGAACGCGTGAATATGCTGGACGAATTGGAACGGCGCATTCTTTGACCGACAGTCAAACATCTAACCGATATCTCAAGGATATTCCTTATTTTTGTGCCGTAAAAGTAAACAGCAATGGCAAATAACGAAACGGCACACGAACTAATACTCCAAATCCTGAAAACGCGAATGACCTTTCGCCAGACCATACAAAGAGTATTAAAAACCAATAATGTCGACATGACATTTGAAATGCTCCAGGTGATGCACCGTCTATGGAAGAAACCCGGAGTCAGCCAGCAATATCTGGCAGAACAGACAGCTAAAGATAAAGCCTGCCTGACCAATCTTATCAATAACCTAGAAAAGAAAGGCTGGGTGGAACGACGGGAAGACCCGACGGACCGGCGTAACAAACAAATCCACCTGACAGAAGCAGGCGAACGGCTCGCCCTTCGGGTAAAACCTCTGCTACATGATATATACGACCTGATAGGAGACGAAATGCCTTCTCGGCAAATCGTCTCATGCAAAAATAATTTACAAAAAATAAATAACATACTGGACAAGTTGTAACTCGTCCAGTATGCTATCCATAAAGACGGAGGAAGTACATTTGGCATACAGCCCCAAAAGAAAAACAGGCCCCATTCTAATGTCCGAACCTTGAGGTATCGACTTTTCTGACTTCTTTCTTCTTATATCCACCGAAACGGTAACTGAAATGTAAGGTGAAAGCACGTGAATAGAAACCATTGTTCATATCCAAATGCTGCCCTTTAAAACGGACTTTCAAGTCAGGCATACCTGAGTTGAAAAGATCACTGCAACGGGCTGACAGACTTATCCTATCGTTAGCAAAATTCCATTTCAATCCGGCAGTAAGATTATAGACCGCTTCAATATCGAAAGTTCCCTGAATCATCGGGGTTTGCAGGCTTCCTATCAATTCGAAAGCCAGATTTTTGTTGACTTTAAACGTGTTATCCAGTGAACCGTTGAACATCCATTTTCTCCGGTTAAACGGGATATCGAAAAAGTCGTCACAACGCTGGTGAACCTGCATACCGACCAAAGTCAGCCGTGAATCCAGCCAATTTCCGGCTTTAAAGGGCAGGATGATGTTTGCCCCCCACATCTGCATATAGTTCCAGTTCGTATTCTTATAGATTAATGCTAAACGGTCGGTTGATTGATAGCCCGTCTGAACAAAAAAGTCAGATGTATGCATGAAGAACAGGCCGAAAATATACTTTTGTTTCCATATATAATTGCCATTCAAATTATAGGTTGTCGACGGCTTCAATCCCGGTGTTCCCCAAAGCTCGGTATATCCGTTCAGATGACTGACGGAAGACTGCATATCCCAATAACCCGGATAAGTCTTATCCGTTGATAACGAAAGCTGGAATAAATGTTTGGGAGATTTTACATACGTCAGGGATGCTTGTGGATAAACCGCCCACTTACGATAACCGCCAATGGTATAATATTCACCTGTAGCAGAGACAGAAACCGACGTACCGGTCGCATAATTCCTACTCAGGGAGACATAGAAGTTGGCAGTTTGCTCGCGAAGCCGGGAATCTGTATTTTCGGTCGGAATATCACCTGTAACCTTATCATAGGTCTGAAAATCACGATCTTTCGCAAATCGATAAGATATACCATAGCCTAAATTCCATTCTTTAGCCAAATGACGCTTCCGGTCGGCATAAATAGAATACCGGTCTATCTTTTGACCACCGATTATAGAGAAACTGCTCTGACCGCCATCCGCATAGTCCGCAAGCAACGTCTGGTTATTATCGGACGTATAATGCGTGTAATCTCCACCGACATCAAATCCGACTCCGGAATGATATTGCAAAGTGACATTGTGCATACGGGTCTCAACATATTTGTCTACATTGCTTGCCTGGTAATTGCCGGAAGTCAAGCTATTACTATACTGGTCAGGAGTGAAACTGCCGGTATAAACGATATTGAGATGGTCCTTATCATTCAGATTATACTCGAATGCAGTCCTAAGATTGTGGTTCCAATACTTCATCCGCAATTGCTCGTTTTGCCTGATATCATATACTTGATTTTTCAATGTGTGCTTAGAATAGAGATTCATATATTCCATCTTTTTTACATCATTGGCTCCATACATGACATCAAAAGCCATCTTAGGCGTCGATAAGCGAAAATTGCCGTTCGCCCCACCACTATTGAAATATTGGTTTGTATAATCGGCATTGACTTCTCCCTGGAAAGAATAATCATTCGAGCGTTTCAGGACAATATTAATCACAGCTCCTCTTACATGATATTCGGGAGGTGCACTGTACATGACTTCCGCCTTCTCCACCCGGTCTAACGGAGTGTTGCGCAAAAGCGTCTCGAGTTGTCCGGTGTCCATTGTGGTCGGCTTTCCATTCAAGATCACAGTCAAGTTTCCCGTACCAGCCAAAGTAAGCGCGCCTTTACTCTCCGTGACACCGGGGAGTTTAGTCAGAGCCTCGTAGGCATTGTTCACCACTCCGTCGCCGGCAAGAACAGACAGATCATACCCCAAACGCCCTTCTTCCACCTTCACAAAAGGACGCTCCGCTTTTATCACGACTTCCTCCAAAGCATAATCTTGCGGATCAAGTCGAATGAGACCGGCATCTTTCCCCTTTCCTATGATTTCCTTGGTCTTGTACAAGAGATGTTGTATGATCAAGCGGTATTCTTCCGGCAGGCTATCCAGCACAAAAGTTCCGTCTACATTTGAGATAGAGGCGTTTATATAAGTAGAATCTATTGCCTGCAAAACGATAGTTGCACCATCTACCGGTCGGTTTTTATTGTCCGTAACCTTTCCTGTTATATTCTGTGCCTGCAAGGAAGCAACAAAGAATAATAGTAAAATACCGATTCCGACTTTCATATAATATAAAGTTTGTATTAATTTCCACTCTCCCTAAACAAGGGTTTTCATCATGCACCCGGACACAATTATCTGTCCATCATTTTCTAATACGCCGTAAACATACAAAATTAATCGAAAAGAATAGCAAAGCATGAATCCCATTTCGTTAGAAAAGGTTCGGAAAGATTTGCTACTTTTGTCCTCTCATTTCAATAGACAGTGAATTTACATGAAGGTAAAAGGATTTTTGTACGGACTTATCGCATCCGCCACATTCGGATTGATTCCTCTTTTTTCCATTCCCGCGCTTGAAAACGGCGTAGGTTTGGATTCGTTGCTGTTCTACCGTTTTTCCTTAGCTTCCGTACTGGTTGCCGTACTGATGTGGATGAAAAAGATTCCGTTCGATATACAGAAAGATGAATTCGGGATCGCTTTTATCTTAGGTACGCTCTATGCCATCACGGCGCTTTGGCTGACGGAGGCTTATCTTTATATTCCGAGCGGGGTAGCGACAACCATCCATTTCCTTTATCCGGTGGTAGTCAGCCTGATCATGTTTGTATTTTATAAGGACAAGCTGACAATGCCGATATTGCTGGCAATGGCGATGGCGGTAAGCGGTGTCTATATGTTGAGTGGAGGAAATACGCCAGGAGGTTCTATCAATATGAAAGGATTGATGTTGGTATTGGCTACGGTAGTTGCCTATGCAACCTACATCGTAGGCATGAACCGAAGCCGGATTGCCAGGCTCGACAGCTTGAAAGCCACTTTCTATATCCTGCTTTCCGGAGCGATTGTCTTTCTGATAAATCTGGCGATAAAAGGAGATTTGCCCGACCCGATGCCGAATCTGGACACAACGATAGACGTGTTGATGGTTGCTTTCCTCCCGACGCTGGTATCCGACCTTACACTCATACTGGCCATTCGCTATATAGGTTCGACAACGACTGCGATCTTGGGATGTATGGAGCCACTTACCGCCGTATGTATGGGTGTCCTTTTCTTAGGAGAGCATCTACAACCGATACAGATCGGCGGAATAGTAGTAGTGCTATCGGCAGTCTGCATCGTGATATCAGGCAGTTATATCAGAAAATGGATGCGGGATATCCGGTTTTTATTTATGCGCCGGATATAAACGACGAGATATTCACATAATAAAAACAATATATTCGTAAATATGCATATCATCTTATCTCCAGCTAAGACAATGGCTGGAACATCCAAAATAAAAGCGCCTGCAGGCACAACGCCCCGATTCAACCGGGAAGCAATCGAGATCGCATTGCACATGGCTCAATATCCCGCCGAAGAATTAGGCAGGATACTAAAGCTCAGTCCCAAACTGATGCTGGAAAGTTACCGCCGTTTTCAGAATTTCCATTCTACAGAAGAAGAACCGCTACAAGCTCTGTTAGCTTATACGGGTGTCGTATTCAAGAATATCAATCCCAAAGATTTTACAGAAGCGGACTTCCGCTTTGCCCAGGATCACCTGCGGCTCATTTCCATTTGTTATGGACTCCTTCGTCCGTTAGACCTGATCAAACCTTACCGGATGGAATATGATGTGAAACTGCCTGAATTAGGAGAAGGGAATATGTATGCTTACTGGCGTACCCGCCAAACAGAACCGCTTATTGAAGAAGTGAAAGCCGACGACAACCTGCTGGTCAACTTAGGGAGCATGGACCTACAACCCTCATTCGACTGGAAAAAGGTAGAACAATCTGTCCGTGTAATAACACCGGATTTTAAAGTCTGGAAAAACGGGAAAGCCGAAACAATCGTAATCTATGCCAAGATGGCGCGTGGACAAATGACCCGTTACATCATTAAAAACCGGATTACCGATCCGGAAGCCTTAAAAGGTTTTACTTGGGAAGGGTTTCGGTACAGGGAAGATATCTCCTCCGAAAGCAACTGGGTTTTCTTGCAAGATTAAGAAACCCTTGCAATAAACCGACAGTATCGCCCGTTTATACAAATGAATGGTTGGATATTTTTTTTAATTAGAAATGAAATGAGAAAAACCTTTAATCTTTTATTCATATGTCTGATAGCCTTATACGGCCGGATCGGATATCAAGTGATCCATAATACCGATTTGCCTCAATGCCAACTGGAAGGAAGCCTGTCCGATGTCGCCGAAGAGGTGATCGCCATTCCTTTGGAAACCAACGGACATTGTTCCTTGAAAAAGATCAAAATGATCAAGCGCGACCGTGAAGACATCTTCCTTGTCAGCGACCGCAGGCTTTATCATTTCAACAGCTCCGGACAATTTCTCGGACAAATAACGGCATATCGGCCAGGAACAAAGCAGCCTGTCGAACTGGCCGATTATGCAGTCGATCCCGTCCGCGACCGGCTGATCGTGATCGGCACCGGACAGGAAGTATATTATTATGATTACAACGGGCAACTCCTTTTCCAAAGTATCCTTCCTCAAGATGCTTCATGGAAAACTTTCGGCCACATGGCTTATTATGACAACCACCTGTGGGCGACAATCGACTTGGTCAATTCAGAAAACAAACAAGCTCCGACAGTAGAACAATGGCTCTATAAATTTGATCTCGGTTTCAATGAAGTCGAGAAACGCAAACTGGATGTAGCCGATTTGGGAAGAATGGATATCAATTACAAGACAGGTTCCGAAATAGCCGTCAAGGACGGACACGTTTATGTACAGGCTCCCTCCTTACAGCCGGCCCATATCCTGAACGACACGCTCTATCTCATCAATTGCAACCAGTTGGCTATCACGGAGAATTATGCAAAAATTCTTCCTTTACAGATTGGGACACGTTTTTTAGTCTCAACACACTACGATCCTACCCTGCCGGAACGTAGCTATACATTTTGTTACGATCAACGAGAGACAAAGGCCTATAACGTGCTGGGAGGACTGGAAGACAATTTCTACAAGACAGGCAAAATTCCCGAACTTCAATCTATAGACCTTCAGAGCAACACCTATTGTTATTATAAAAGTGGCAAAGAGCTCGCCACCTCTTTTCCCGACCGGACAGACGAAGACAATCCTGTACTATTCATAGTAAAAATGAAAGCCTGACTCCACAGCCAGGCTTTCATTCAAATATATTTACGAACGATTAGAAAATCCGTCCACAAAGACGTATCTTCATAACCGGATAAACAGTCAGTTTATCCATAACTTTCGAAAACGTATCGTCCGGATCGACCTCATCCAGCAAATCATTGACATTACCATAGTCCGTATAAACTTCCGGTTTGCCATGAAATTGGACTCCCAGTTCGAACATCACGCCAAGCCGTTTCTTCGGTACGGCACGACCGAACCCCAGTCCTACATACGGACGAAAATTCGAAACTTTCAAACCACCTGACACATTGCCATTTTCATCTACCGGAATCGTATAATCACCGATAACGACACCAGCCTTACCAGCTTCGGCTACCAGTTCCTTCAATTCATCACTATGTCCGTTAATCTTTAACAGAGTTCCTCCGCCAAAGTAAGCACCGGCAGTCAAAAAGAAAGCACCTTTTTTAAACGGATAATAATTCACAAGCAATTCACCGGAGACCCGCTTGATACTTCCTTCCATATCGATCGTAGAGGGAACATTCACACCTTCTATTGCTTCCACATCGACATCCACATCCGTATTCATACTGAAATTCGGCATAATAGAAAAACCACCACGCAAATCAAAATGAGAAGTGATAGGAGTTGCCACATTCACGTCAATACCAGTCGTACCGACGCCCACACCTACTGCTAAAGAATTAAACACTCCCAATTCTTTTTGGGCCATAACATCACTCACAACCACGCCTGACAAGGCCAACGAAATAACACAAAGTAGAGTTCTAAAACCTTTCATAACCACTAAAAAATGTATTTGTATTGAAATAAAGTACGGCAAAGAAAAGAAGAATTTTTGACATAAAGGCTGATATAGAATAAAAAAAGAGAGTGCAGGATGATAACCCTGCACTCTCTTTTTTTATTCTATAACAATTACGGACTTATTCTTCGCCATCGCCTCCATCTTCCTTCATATTATGGAACACATTCTGAACGTCGTCGTCTTCTTCCAGCTTTTCAATCAATTTTTCGATTGCTTCACGCTGTTCGGCTGTCACTTCTTTCAAGTCGTTTGGAATACGGACAAATTCGCTACTTGTAATCTCGAATCCGTTTTCTTCGAGATATTTCTGGATAGCGGAGTTCTGTGCAAACTCACCGTAGATTACGACTTCATCTTCATCCTCATCCAGTTCATCTACACCGTAATCAATCAATTCCAGTTCCAGATCTTCCAACGAGATGTCTTCTTTTTTAGCAATATGGAATACACACTTATGATCGAACAGGAATTCGAGACTACCGCTCGTACCAAGCGAACCGCCATGTTTGTTGAAATAGCTACGAACGTTTGCCACTGTACGGGTCGTATTGTCGGTTGCCGTTTCTACGAAAATAGCAATGCCGTGAGGTCCGTAACCTTCGTAAGTCATTTCCTTATAACCGGAGAAATCTTTTTCGACCGCACGCTTGATAGCACGTTCCACATTCTCCTTCGGCATGTTCTCTTTCTTGGCGTTCTGCATCAATGCACGCAGATGAGGGTTGTTCTCAGGATCCGGCCCACCGGCTTTTGCGGCTATCGTAATTTCTTTACCTAACTTTGTAAATACACGGGCCATATTGCCCCAACGCTTAAACTTTCTCGCTTTGCGAAACTCAAACGCTCTTCCCATGATGTATGATCTTTATTTTTTAATTTTTAATTCTTTCATTCTTCATTTATCTCAACTGTGCACCTAACTTCTGTTCCAGGTTCGTCTGAATCTTTTTCATGATAGCATCAATCTGCTTGTCATTCAAAGTCTTTCCTTCATCCTGCAAATAGAAGCTGACAGCATATGACTTCTTTCCTGCCGGCAGATTCTTACCTTCGTATACATCGAACAAAGCAACGTTTTTCAGAAGTTTACGTTCACTCTCCGTTGCAATCTTCTCTATTTCGGCAAATTGAACATTCTTATCCAACAACAAGGCAAGGTCTCGTTTCACAGCCGGAAACTTGGAAATTTCAGAGAAAGTAACCTTGCTCTTCTTGATTTCCTTCATCAACAATGTCCAGGAAAGTTCTGCATAATAGACGTCCGTTTCAATATCCAGTTCCTTGCAGATCTTCGGGCTGACGATCCCCATCGTACCTAACTGACGACCGGAGGAAGTCGTAATACTCAAACCTGCCGAATAGATATCGTTAGCCAGATTACCGAAAATGACCTTCTGCAAGTTCACACCGAGACGAACCAAAATATTTTCCACATACGCCTTCAACTCGTAAACGGAAGACTTTTCATTCGGATGTGCCCAGTTGTTATCCACGCGGCTACCGCTCACCCACAAGCCCAAACGATAATCTTCCGAGAATTCGGCCAACGTTTCGCCTTCCTTCTTATGGTCGATATTGTAATCGTAGCAGTTTCCGAATTCGAAGAAACGGATATTGCCATTTTTACGTTTCGCATTATGTTCGACGCTTTCCAAGCCACCAAACAACAACGTCTGGCGCATGCAATTCAGATCAGCACTCAACGGATTCATCAACATCACACAGTGAGAAACCGGGTAAGTGGAAAGATTGTCATAGTAAGCCGAGCGTGTCAGCGAGTTATTCAGAATTTCGTTGAAACCGCAACCGCAAAGTTGTTCGGAAATCAGGTTCTGTAATTTATAACTGCGATCGGTCGGAGTCTGATAGCTCAGATTGGACTTCACATTATCACTGAACTCCACGTTATTATACCCGTAAATACGAAGAATATCTTCGATCACGTCGACATCACGCTGTACATCGATACGATATACAGGCACATCGATCACCCAACCTTCGGCTGTTTCGGAAACGATCTTCATTTCCAGACTTTCCAGAATGCTCTTAACCGTTTCAACCGGAATCACCTTGCCGATCAACGTATTAACCTTGTTATAAGCCAATTCCACACGATACGGTGCTACCGGAGCCGGATAGATATCCTGAATGGCGCCCGTAATCGTTCCACCTGCCACTTCCTGAATCAACAGGGCGGCACGTTTCATCACATCGACCGTCTGATTCGGGTCCAGGCCGCGTTCATAGCGGAAAGAAGCATCCGTATTCAGACCGAAGCGACGGGCTGTCTTACGGATCCAGGTAGGATGGAAAGTGGCAGATTCCAGGAATACATTCTTGGTCTGTTCCGTCACGCCGGAATCGAGTCCACCGAATACACCGGCGATACACATCGGCTCTTCCACATTGCAAATCATCAGGTCGCGGTCGGTCAACGTGCGTTCCACACCATCGAGCGTAACGAACTTGGAACCTTCCTTCGCCGAGCGCACCACGACTTTATTACCTTTAACCTTATCGGCATCAAAAGAGTGCAAAGGCTGTCCTACACCATGCAGAATATAATTCGTGACATCCACCACGTTATTAATCGGACGCAGACCGATCACCTTCAAACGATTCTGCAACCATTCCGGGCTTTCCTTCACAGTCACACCTTTGATCGTGATGCCTGAATAGCGCAGGCAGGCTTCCGTATTTTCAACGACTACTTCGATAGCCGGAGTTTCATCATCAATCTTGAAAGCATCCACATTCGGACGTTTCAGGTTGGCAGGTTTACCGTTCTGTTTCAGGTAAGCGGCCAAGTCGCGGGCTACACCGAAATGGGAAGTGGCATCCACGCGGTTCGGTGTGATATCGACTTCCAGCACATAGTCGCTCTTTACATTATAATATTCTTTGGCCGGAGTACCGACTACCGCGTCGGCCGGTAGAACGATGATACCTGCATGATCCGTCCCTATACCGATTTCATCTTCAGCACAAATCATACCGTTCGATTCAATGCCACGGATTTTGGAGCGCTTGATCGTAAAGCACTCGTCACCATCATACAATTTAGTACCGTTTACAGCAACAACCACTTTCTGTCCGGCAGCCACATTCGGTGCGCCACAAACAATCTGCAAAGGCTCCGCACCGCCGACATTCACGGTTGTAATGTGCAAATGATCGGAATTCGGGTGTTCTTCGCAAGTAAGAACTTCACCGATGACAAGTCCTTCCAATCCGCCTTTAATGGTTTGAACTTCTTCTACTCCGCCGGTTTCCAAACCGATGGAGGTCAGTGCTGCTGCTACTTCATCAGGCTGTAAATCAAAATCAAGATAATCTTTCAGCCAATTGTAAGATATATTCATCGCTTTAAAATTTATTCAGTAAAGAGACGGGGCCGTCCGGCCTACGCCAAATTGACGGACAAAAGTACAAATAATTATTTAAATATGATAGTTCCAAGAAGTTTCTTGAGGCGAAACCTTCGTTTCATGCAAGGGAAAACTTAGTTCCATGCTCATGGAGCTAAAATTTCATGCCCATGGAACTTTATTTTGCAGACTATCGGAAATCTCCTACATTTGCACCATAAATCTGAAATAAAATATGATGCGCATAGATATACTGACCGTACTTCCCGAGATGATCGAAGGAATGGTGAACTGCTCCATTGTGAAACGGGCACAAGACAAAGGTTTGGCTGAAATACATTTGCATAACCTGCGGGATTACACGACCAACAAATGGCGGCGTGTGGATGATTATCCTTTCGGGGGTGAAGCCGGCATGGTGATGCAGATCGAGCCCATCGACCGGGCCATCTCGGCTTTGAAAAGCGAAAGGGAATATGATGAAGTTATTTACACATCGCCGGATGGGGAAACCTTCAACCAGCCGATGGCAAACAGCATGTCGATGCTGAACAATCTGATTATCCTTTGCGGGCATTACAAAGGAATCGACTACCGCATCCGCGAACATCTGATAACAAAGGAAATATCCGTCGGCGATTATGTCCTGACAGGAGGTGAGCTGGCTGCCGCCATCATCACTGATGCCGTCGTACGCCTCATTCCCGGAGCAATCGGCGACGAGCAAAGCGCCCTCTCCGACTCGTTCCAGGATAATTTGTTGGCTCCTCCAGTCTATACCCGGCCAGCCGATTATAATGGATGGAAAGTCCCTGAAGTCCTCCTATCCGGACATCAACGCAAGATTGAGGAGTGGCGCCTCGCGCAAGCTCAAGAAAGAACTGCCCGGCTACGCCCCGATTTATTGAAGTAGAGCTCTCTACTTCTGTTCTGCCACGAAATTATAGACAAACGCATATTCATACGTGTTGTTTTCCGCAGTAACACCATTCACAGGATTGATTTTTTCTTCAATCGTCATGCCTGTGATATAATCACCGGTCAATGTATAGCGGAATGTATATTCGGCACAGATATCCGTAGCAGCAGAGACATTATACCAATAGGCGCGGGTCGGCAGATTCTGATTCATCTTCCCATACAGCAGGTTCAACGGAGAGATCATATCAAAGCCGACCGGCCGGAATGAATTGACAACCCGGAACGGGAAGTTTTCCGGACGCAATTGAGAGTCATATTCGTATGTAATCTCTTGTTGTGGCAGGTAAGCGTAATGCACCACGTTTCCATTTTCCCATGAATAGCGATCCACCTCACCCATCTCTCTTGTCTGATAACCCGAACCGTTCTCATTCGGCCATTGGATAACCTGCGAAACCGATTTCAGCCAATTAGAGCTATAGGTGTACCTGTTTTCTACAGCAGTGTACACAGCATTGCTCATATACTTGTTTTCGGATTTTTCTTCCTTGGCCGCAATCATATTTCCGCTCAACGTGTAAACCGTATGAACAAACGGATTAGTCGGAGAACCGTCAACCATCTTCACCCCGCTTACGGAAATCGTCTTGTCTACAATAATATAATTATCGGTAAACTGGTTTCCTTCCGTAGTCAATATAATCCGATTGATTTGCTTGTCCTGATCGTAAGTGATATCCGCGTTAAAAAAAGCATTTCCGTTTTTCGTACATGTTACACTCGTCAGTTTATTCAACTCGGGAATATACGGCTTATCATCATCTCCACAAGACACAAGTCCCACCGCTACCAAAAGCATACTTAAAAACTTCTTCATCTCTTTTTCTTTTTATTATTCGATCTTACAAAAATAGGACATTTGCTAAAATAACGGACGAAGTAACCTATTTTAAGTAATTCTACTTGAAGAAATGCAAGTAAACCATTAGTTTTGCAACACAATTTATCACAATAAATATCTAATAACAAACATCTTACAATAAGATAAAACGTAAATCATACAATATCTAAAATTTAATAACATGAGAATGAAACATCTGACGGTGGCAGCATTGACATTATTGCTGTCGGTTTCTTGTAGTCAAAGACAAGAAGATTATCCGTTCCGCAACCCCGATCTCCCTATCGACGAACGTATAGACGACCTCTTGAAGCGTCTGACTGCGGAAGAGAAGGTCGGACAAATGATGAATACGACTCCAGCAATCGAACGTCTCGGAATTCCCCAATACGATTGGTGGAACGAAGCCTTGCACGGTGTCGCACGTGCCGGAAAAGCGACCGTTTTCCCACAAGCAATCGCGATGGCGGCTACTTTTGATGACGACGCACTGTATGAGACATTCACGATGGTAAGCGACGAAGCCCGCGCCAAATACCATCAGTATCAAAAGGATAAAGAATACGACCGCTACAAAGGCTTGACCTTCTGGACCCCGAATATCAATATCTTCCGTGATCCCCGTTGGGGACGTGGCATGGAAACCTATGGAGAAGATCCGTACCTGACAGAGCGGATGGGCATTGCCGTAGTGAAAGGCTTGCAGGGAGACGATCCCAAATACTTCAAGACACATGCTTGCGCCAAGCATTATGCAGTCCATAGCGGGCCGGAATGGAACCGTCACGAATTCGATGTAACGGTGACACCTCGTGATCTATGGCAAACCTACCTGCCGGCTTTTGAAGCCTTAGTGAAAGAAGGGAATGTACAGGAAGTCATGTGCGCCTACAACCGCTATCAAGGCAAGCCCTGCTGTAGCAGCGACAAACTGCTCATCGACATCCTCCGGAACAGTTGGGGATATGAAAACATCATCCTCTCCGACTGCGGTGCGATCAATGACTTCTGGGAACGGGACGAACGCACGCCTCGCCACGAAACACATCCCGATGCGGAAAGTGCCTCTGCCGATGCCGTCCTGAACGGCACAGACCTGGAATGCGGCAACAGCTACCGAGCTTTGGTCAAAGCTCTGAAGGACGGAAAGATATCCGAAAACGATCTGGATGTGTCCCTCCGCCGACTGCTGAAAGGGCGTTTTGAATTAGGCATGTTCGATCCGGACGAACGGGTTCCTTATGCACAAATCCCGTACAATGTGGTGGAAAGCCCCGAACATGTGGCCCAAGCACTCGAAATGGCGCATAAGAGTATGGTGTTGCTGAAGAACAAGAACAACACACTGCCGCTGAGTAAAACGATCCGGAAAATTGCGGTTGTCGGTCCGAACGCTGCCGACTCGACCATGCTTTGGGCGAACTACAATGGCTTCCCGACACATACCGTAACAATATTGGAAGGTATCCGCAACAAAGTACCCGATACAGAAGTCATCTACGAATTGGGATGTAATCATGCCGCCGACTTCGTAATCCAAGACTTGGGCAGCCACATCACCTCCCCTGCCGGACAGGGATTCGCTTCCGAATTTTTCAACAATACGGAATTCAAGGGAGAAGCGGCTTACAAAGGTTTAGCAAGCCAGTTGCATTATACGACAGGTGGAAACACGCAGTTCGCACCGAATGTAAACCTGACGAACTTCACAGCACGTTTCACCGGCGAGTTTGAAGCGCCTGAGACGGAACAGGTCGAGATCAAGTTGTCAGGAAACGACGCCTTCCGTCTCTTTATCGGAGATGAAAAAGTAGCCGAAGTATGGGAAAACGAATACGGAGCGGAAAAGACGTATATGCTGAATGCAGAAAAGGGAAAGAAATATCCTGTCAAGATCGAATATATGCAACGCATGGGCAGCGCCGACCTCAATTTCCAGATCGGTACGCGTCGGCCTGTCGATTATGCCGCTACAGCCGCCAAAGTCAAAGATGCGGATGTGATTGTCTATGTCGGAGGTATTTCTCCCCGCCTGGAAGGTGAAGAAATGCCGGTCAACGTGGAAGGTTTCAAAAAAGGAGACCGCACCAATATCGAACTGCCGAAAGTACAGCTAGAAATGGTAAAAGCACTGAAGGCGACAGGCAAGCCGGTTGTTTATGTGCTTTGTACGGGTAGTGCTCTGGCTTTGAACTGGGAAGAGGCCAACATCGACGCCATTCTGAATGCCTGGTATGGAGGACAGGAAGCCGGAACAGCAGTTGCCGACATCCTGTTTGGCGACTATAACCCGTCAGGCCGCCTGCCGGTCACATTCTATAAATCGATCGACCAGTTGCCGGACTTCGAAGATTACAGCATGAAAGGCCGTACCTATCGTTATATGACCGAAACGCCGCTTTATCCGTTCGGATATGGCTTGAGCTACACGAACTTTGCCTATCGGAATGCGAAGCTGTCTTCTGGCAAGATTGCCAAAGACCAATCTGTTACACTGACGTTCGACATTGCCAACACTGGCAAAATGGATGGTGACGAAGTCGCCCAAATCTACATCAAAAATCCGAACGATCCGGAAGGACCGATCAAGGCGCTGAAGGCCTTCTTGCGTGTACACGTAAAAGCTGGCGACAGTCAGGAAGTCAACATCGAACTGGCTCCCGAAACATTCCACTCTTTTAACGACAATACACAAACGATGGAAGTCCGCCCCGGAAAATACCAGATACTTTACGGCGGTTCATCCGACGATAAAGCCTTACAGAGATTAGAGTTGACAATCGAATAAAAACAAATGCCGCAGGCCTCCGGATGATCCGGAAAACCTGCGGCATTTTATCAAGAAGATTTTGACACACCGTCTTTATCCAATATACGTCTCCATGAACTTGGCACCCGGAACCGGTGAAATCGTCACGACATCCGTATCAGCCGGAATCAGGACTGTTTGTCCCTGGTGAATATAAATTTCATTGCCTTTATTATCACGGATAGAAGCTTTACCTTCCATACAAATATAAACGACGAAAGAATCCAGTTCAGAGAAATCACGAACCATGATCGTATCGACATCCAGCAAATTCGTTGTAAAATACTTGCAGGCAGCAAGTTCTACGGTCGCATTCGTATGCGCCTTGTAATGGGTGCGGTAGTCCGGATACAAAGTATAGTCGATCGCATCCTTTGCCAGTTCGGTATGCAATTCGCGCCCTTTTCCGTCCGGTCCCTTACGGTCATAATCATATATACGATAGGTAATATTGCTTGTCTGCTGAATTTCAGCGATGAAGCAACCGGCCCCAATTGCATGTACACGACCTGCAGGCAAGAAGAAAACATCGCCCGGATTCACTTCGTAACGCTGTAACACGTCCATGATCGTATTGTCCTCGACACGTTTCACATATTCATCCGCATCGATCTGCTTTGAAAAACCAGAATACAAACCGGCACCTTTGGTTGCGTTGATCACATACCACATTTCTGTCTTGCCGAAAGAATTATGACGCTTCTTAGCCAATTCGTCATCCGGATGAACCTGGATAGACAAATCATCGCGTGCATCAATAAACTTGATCAATAAAGGAAATGTGGAACCGAACTGTTCGACCACCTTTTCCCCCAACAGTTGTTTGCCATATGTACGGATCAGTTCATCCAGCGTTTTACCTTCGAGTGCACCATTATCCACAACGGAATAATTCCCCTCAACATGTGAAAGTTCCCAACTTTCGCCGATACCTTCCTGTACCGGAGTGATCCCCTTAAACGGGCAGATGTCAGAGCCTCCCCAGATAATACTCTTAAGGATAGGCTTAAATGTCATTGGATATAACATGAGTGATTTATGATTTATGATTTGTCGGATTCGTCAGATTTATGATTGATGATTTATGATTTATGCGTTGACCACAAATCATAAATCATAAATCATAAATTTAAAACTCATTTCGCTTTCCTCAATACGACGGCGCTACGTGCCGGAATGTATAATTTGAGCCATTCTTTCTTCTCTTTTTTATATAACGGGTCAAACTGTGTGAAATGGTGAATGGAGTCATCCGCGAGCCCGAAACCTCCGAAACGGGTGGCATCGGTATTCAGCAGCACTTCATATTCTCCCTTCGGCACAAGGAAGCCGTAATCGGTAAACGATTTTGTTGGACTGAAATTGAATACGAATACCAGATTTTTCCGCATATAAGCCAAAATCTGATCTCCATCGTTATCCCAGACTTTCTGTATCGGAGTGGACTGGAAGTTCTTCACGCTACGGATCATCTCCAACATTTCACGATCGAAATCGCCCAAGAAATGATATTTCAAATCCATATTATCGACCAAATCCCATTGGCGGCGTGCATACTTATGCGACCAGCCATTTCCTTCGCGCGGAAAATCGATCCATTCCGGGTGGCCGAATTCATTTCCCATAAAGTTCAGATAGCCTCCGTTGATGGTGGAGGCCGTAACCAGACGGATCATTTTATGCAAAGCCACACCGCGTTCCACCATAAAATTATGATCGTCTTTCTGCATATGCCAATACATATCGGCATCGATCAGGCGGAAAATGATCGTCTTGTCACCCACCAACGCCTGGTCATGACTTTCCGCATAGCTGATTGTCTTTTCGTCGGCACGGCGGTTCGTTGTCTCCCACCAAATAGAAGAAGGATGCCAGTCTTCGTCTTTCTTTTCCTTGATCGTCTTGATCCAGTAATCGGGAATATTCATTGCCATACGATAGTCGAAACCATAACCTCCATCTTCATATTTGGCAGCCAAACCGGGCATCCCGCTGACTTCTTCGGCAATCGTAATCGCATTCTTATTGACTTCGTGGATCAATTTATTAGCCAACGTCAGATACGCAATGGCATCACCATCCTGATGGCCGTTAAAATAATCACTGTAATTGCAGAATGCCTCGCCCAACCCGTGACTGTAATAAAGCATCGAGGTCACGCCATCGAAACGGAAACCGTCGAACTTATATTCGTCCAGCCAGAACTTGCAGTTCGACAACAGAAAATGAAGCACTTCATTCTTCCCATAGTCGAAACAGAGGGAGTCCCAAGCCGGATGCTCGCGACGGGCACCGCCCAGGAAATATTGCGTGTAAGACCCATCGAAACGTCCGAGTCCTTCTACTTCGTTCTTGACAGCATGGCTATGTACGATATCCATAATTACGGCGATCCCCATGCCATGAGCCTCGTCTATCAACTGTTTCAGCTCTTCCGGCGTTCCAAAACGGGAAGATGCGGCAAAGAAGCTGCTGACATGATAACCGAACGAGCCGTAATAAGGATGTTCCTGAATAGCCATGATCTGAATGGCATTATATCCTTCCTTCGCAATACGAGGTAAGACCATACGGCGGAATTCGTCGTAACTGCCGACTTTTTCTTCATTCGAAGCCATACCGATATGGCATTCATAAATCAACAAAGGAGAGACATTAGGCTTAAACCGCTTATGCTTGAATACATAAGGTTTCTCCGGATTCCATACTTGCGCGCTGAAAATTTTGGTATTTTCATCCTGAACGACGCGCCGTATCCATGCAGGAATACGTTCCCCGCTGCCTCCTTCCCATTCGACCAGAAGTTTGAACAGGTCTTCATGATGCAGCAAATCTTCTGCAAGCGTGATCTCCCAAACGCCATTGCCCAACCGTTGCAGCTTGTACCGGTCGTCTTTCTTCCATCCGTTGAAAGTTCCGATCAGGTATATAGCGGTGGCATTGGGTGCCCACTCACGAAAAACCCATCCACTCTTTGTTTTATGCAATCCGAAGTAAAGATACCCGGAAGCCATTTCCGACAACGTCTGTCTGCCGTTACCGGTCAAGCTCTTTTCTTTGTTTACCACATATTGGTATCGTCCTTCGATCGCCTCCTTATAGGGGGCCAGCCAAGGGTCATTCTTTATTAGATTTAGCGACTCCATGATTTTTTGAGATTGGTTTCGCACAAAGATAGAAGAAAAAACTCACATAAAATGCATAAGCTTCGGGTTAATTATCCGAAGAATTCCGTTTGTTCTTATTCAAAATTAATGTCGACGGCATTTTTTGAAGTGCCTCTTTACGATGTTCGGATACATCGTTCCAGGTGTTGTAGCCGATCAGCATGAAGTTATAGCTATTGAACAATCCCGGTGTCAGGTCTTTATCCGGCAGCAAATGAGTTTGCGGGGTAGACGAGACGAAATCCCAAAGTTCTTTGACAATCCGGTCATGTCCGGGCGTCGTGGTGGATATCTTGGCTACAATGCCTGCGGAACCGTGAGTCGCTTTCAGCAATGTCCTTGTGTAGTCGAGCAGGAAGAGGTCTTCTTCGGAGCTGATGACGACCAATGTATTGGAAGCCTTCACAAAATTGCGGTTGATGAACACACCGACGTCGCAATTGCTGCGGGCGATAAACATCTTGGTCTTGTCTTTCAGCAATGCTCCGGGATAAAACCAGGATTCGGGAGCTTTGAAGCGTTTGAAAAAGCGGTTATAGAAAGAGGTACGGTAGCGGGTAGCCGCGATATCGTCCGGCGAGTCGCTCATGGAGATACCTGAACCGACCAGCAGAAAGTCGAATCCTTCGTTATTGACAATGTCGCAAATATCCTGTCCGGCGTTATTCGAAACCTCGTAGCGTGTATGGATGTTCATGCCTAATTTTTTGGCTCCATACAGGATAGGGCCGAAACTCACTTCCTCGAAATTATCTGTATGCAACGGATTGACATCGGAGCCGACGGTCAGGTGAAGCGCCGTCAGGTCCAGTTTGTTCTTCCCACGGGCAAACATCTGGTGGGCGACATCGAGCATAATCTGTCCGTTTCCGGCACGTCCGAATGAAAGGAGCACCTTGAATATCCCATCGGTCGGGTCCGCATAAACCTGGTGTTCCTTGATCTTTTCGCGTGTCTTGAAACATAATTTAATGAACGAGACCAACGGTATCGTCATAAAGGTCGTGACCAATGTCATCAGCACCAACATGACGAAAATGGAAGGCGGCAATATCTTCATCTCATAGCCGATCGTCAGCACGACCAGTTCCATCAGACCGCGCGTATTCATCAAGGCCCCGATATAAAGACTGTCTTTCCAGCTTTCACCGACAAAACGGGCGGAAAACAGTGCTCCTCCGAACTTACCGATAATAGCCACTACTATGAAGATTCCGCACATGGCCCAAAGTTCCGGAGTGTTCAACAAGCCGATCTCCGTACGCAATCCGGTCGAGACAAAGAAAAGCGGAAGGAAAAGCGCCAATGACACGTCTTCCACCTTCTCTGTCATGATCTTGCGGAATTTGATGTTTCCCGGCATGACCACGCCTGCAATAAAGGCGCCGAAGAGAGCATGCAACCCCAATATTTCAGTAAAATAGGAGGATACGATCAGTAATAGGAACATCAAGGCTACCAGTGCTTTGTCGATTACCTCTTTATTATGGTATATGTGCCCGATCATCCGTAAGAAAGGACGAACGGCAAGAAACATGAAGAGGATATACAGGATGGAAAACAATATATTGTAAACGGCACTCAGCATACTGCCGGCCTGAGCGATAGCAATCACGACGGCCAACAGGCACCAGGCTGTGATATCTCCGTTGGCTGCACTTGCCAATGAGATAGTTCCCAAATGTGTTTTGGTCAACCCCTTTTCCTGAATAATACGGGCCAGAACGGGAAAGGCCGTGATACTCATGGCAATCCCGATAAAGAGGGCGAACGAGAGAAACGGCGTCCCTTTATGAGCATAAGATCCATAGACATAATAGGCTGTCAGCATACCGAAGAAAAACGGCACGACCGTACTGGTGTGGCTGATCAGGATGGTCTCTTTCAATTTTTTGCGGACTTCGCCGATATCCAGTTCCATACCGATGGCAAACATGAAAAGAATGAGGCCGAATTGGCTTAATATGGTGATATTGCCTAATGACTCGAGTGGAAAAAGAAACGCGGATACTCCCGGCAGGAGGTGGCCGAGCACGGACGGACCGAGTACAATACCGGCTACGATTTCACCGATGACAGTGGGTTGGCCGATCTTTTGGAACATCCAGCCGAACAGGCGGCAGACGATTAATATGGTAATGATTTGCAGAAGGAGGATTCCCATCGACGATTGGATGTGATGAGTAACCGAATCCCAGAACACAAGAAAGCCTTCCCCCATCGTTTTGGGGGCATTTTGCATGGTCTGAACGGCTGTTCCGACCTGCTGGCTTTCTCCTTCTTTGACTATGAAATACATAAGTGAGCCAAAGACCAAGATCATCATCAAATAAAAGGCTATGCTTTTTGTTCCTTTACCCATCTGCTATCTCTGATACGGTTTCTTGCAAAAGTAAGAAAAGAAATTAATATAACTCCTTGTATGATGAGAAAAAAAACAGCCTCCTTTTTGGATTCCTTCCGGCTGTTTTGTCCGGAAAGAGATATTTTCTCGATTTGCTGCTGATATTCATAGACCAACTGCTGCAAACTGTCGCAAGTAGCCGTAACATACAGTGTATCTCGGATGAAACGGACGGTTGCTGTCGCTTGTCCGCTTTTGGAGGTATAAACGGCGGCAGCCGGAAGTTTGCATAGATCGGCAGCCGGGACCTGCAAGAAGGTCCGGCTCTCAGGAATGGCCGTTGTTCGGAGCGTGAGATGGGATACCTGCCGCAAACTGTCAGAATGCATGAGACTCTTGTGCGTAGTTCGCCAAGATGTACAGGAGGAAAAAAGAAGAAGAAAAAAGAAGAGGAAGTTGGATTTCATATTATGATTGATTGTTTGTAAATGATGATTTATAGGTGTGGTGTCCCGTAGGGGCGGGGTTCTACTCCGCCCGATGAAAATAATGTCTGCCATGCCGGATTCAATGTGTGTGTCAAAATCCCCTTGTCCCCGCACTTGATGCGGGGACGCAAAAGGACAGACCTTATCAATCAGATTTTTATAGGTCGGTTTTAATGCGATCCCGCGAGGGGCGCGGGAACAGGGCAGTTTCGACACACCTCCTACAAACGACAATCATTTTGTATGACCATACCATCCATGTTGCATACAGATAAATCATCATTTGTACAACACCATTTTGCGGTTCACCGCCGGGTTACGGTAGGAGATGTGGAGGAAGTTTTTCTTCCGGTAAAGGATTGCCTGATCGAACGGGATTCCGCTTTCAAGCAATACTTTCAACAGATACCGGGCACCGAGAGGTGTGTAGCAATCGGCCGCTTCACCTTTGACATGCCCGGAAGCGGGCACACCACCAGCCAACCGGTTTACTTCCGGGCTACGGAAACCGCTGGTCACGGCGATAGGTGCTCCGAGAACTTCCCGTAAAGGTTCGAGCGTGTTCGTCGCCAGCACTTTCAACGCTTTCAGTTCGGTTTCGCCGGGAACATTGCCCAACGCATTCTCGACAGCGATACGGCTATACGTCAATTCTTCGTATGTAAAATGTTCCGAGATTTCTTTCATGATTTGTTTTTATATTTGTAATCGACGCCGAACAATGCACCGGCGAATGTGCAAGTTTCCCCAAACGCCACCAACACCGAACCATGTATCTCACCTTCGGGAGGCAGAAAGAACCCGGCAAAAAGCAGGCCCAGCCCACAGGCAACAAGAAGAGAAGCAAGAACCAACTGGATATTTTTCATTCTTCATTCTTCATTTTTAATCCCCGATTTTTCAAGGTTCTCCCAAATACTCAAAAATCAAGCCGACCTGCCGAGGCGTCAAGTAACGTTGCCCATTGACGTAGCCACTTTCGCGAAGTGCGGTCGATAAGCGCGTATTGATCACGATCCAGCGTTTCAGTTGCATGCTTCCCGAACGGGCGGAACTGTTCGGGAAATACATCCCGCCCAGTTCCTTTAAACTATAAGCCGCTATTTTCATCGCTTAGAGTTCTCCCGGCCGATCATCTTCACCACCGCCGCCGGTTTCGGGAGCCGCCTCGTCCTGTTTGGCCGCAAGGCTGAGCGTGCCGACCGTATTGCGCAAGGATTTGCCCGGCGTGAAGAGCACACGTGCCTTTTTCAACATACTTGCGGAAAAAGCCTCCTTGTTTTCCGCGCCAGAGCTGCTGACCGACAGGCGGAAGTTCCCGAACTCGCCGAGCTGTACGATGCGCCCTGCCTGCAACTCCATATCCAGCACGAAGTTCAAGTTGTCCAGTACCGCCTTTACGTCAGCACTGGAAACCGTACTTCGGGCACCGATCATCTTGCACAACGTCTCCATGTCCGTATAGCCGTTATAGCTGGGGATGGCGAACATCTTCTGCGGAATCGTTTCCGAATCCTTTCCTAAGTTTTTTTTCTTGACTAATTTGTAATTCTGAGCCATAGTTTTTATGCAAAAATTAAAGAGTTAAAAATTAAAGAATTAAAAAATTGCGAACACAGATGTTGTCTGTCTCTAGAGCAAAGGTATGTCAAGAGGCGATGGGCAGCGTCGACTTATGTGTCAAAGCGGGAGTTTTGCGACACCTTCCTGCACAAGACGGTCGAAATAACGGCGGAGCAAAGCCGTCATCGCTTGGGTTTTGACGAAATGCAGGCGTGTCTCCTCATCCATCGGCAACATTCCGGCAGGTTTCCAGCGTGCAAACCGATCCATTGCAGACCGCTTGTCCGCCGGGCTATCGGCGATCAGCTTCCGGCCTTGGAGGATACGGTAGACACGAGCGGGCAACAGTTGGTCGAGCGGATAGCCTGCACGGTAATGGCGGAAGGCGTTTTGCAACATCCGATCCTCACGTTCACGGTTGTAAGCCTCACTGACCGGCGGCAGGGCAGCTTGCATCCGCTTGTCGCGTTCCATGACTTGCCGATAGCGGAAATCACTCGTCTTGTAGCATTTGAGCCACCGGCTGAAGGTGCGCATGTTCAGCCCCATGAAATCACCATATTCGCCTTTGATGCCGAGTTCGAAACAGAGTGAGACTTCGCCATAGGTCAGAAAGCGGTACGATTCGAACAGGTCAGAGGTCAGCTTGGCGGTCAGGATGGCCAGATCGTCGGCTTCCGGCACCTTGAACCCGGCCATGATATAGCTCTGGCGGAGCAGCATGGAGACACGAGTTGCCAGTCGGTCGGTGACATAGGTCTCGATACGCGGTTCGCCGAACGCTTGTATAGCTCTGTCTAACAGCATTGTCCGGCAAGTATTCGTTTAGCCTTTTCGAGTGACTTGTCGCCAACCCGGTTCATTTCTTCGAATTTGGACATCCGGGACGTTTTTGTTCCCGGCCCGCCCGCCGCCTCTTTCACTCCATGATAGGAAAGCCAGTAATGGAAACGACGGACGAAATTGTTTTTAGTGCCGGCACTTTTCTTTTCGCCTGTGGAAACGAGGAAGTCGCAAAACTCGTCTATCTTGCCGGGGAGCAGGTCGTTAAAGCCGACACCTTGCCCGGCCTGCCGGACGGCGGAAGCCCGCCAATCCTCGTCGGCGAGGAGTTCCTCTTTCCAAACCACCCATTGCTCCCGCCCGCACTCGCCACTGTCGAGCGGAGCGAGAGAGTGTTCTTTACTCTTCTTTCCTTTCTTTTCCTTTCCTTTACTCTGTTCCGGGAGGTCGGAACTTTTCGCATCCATCTCTGCTTTTGGTTGCGGAAATTCTTTCACGCGGACGCTTTTATATTTCGAAAGGTCGATCAACAAGTAGTCCATTCCGTTGCTCAGCACTCTTTTTCGCCTGGCGGCGACCGTAAAAAACTGTTCTTGTATTTCGACGGATGTCAGGATGGCGTGACGTTCGAAGCTCTCCCTGTCGAAAAGGCCTCTTTCCACCGCTTTGGCAACGATCGCCCGGACTGTTTCTGCCGCCATCCCGTCCATCGCTTTGCGGGCAAAAAGCAGACAGTCGTCGTCTTCCCAATGGCAATAATAGCCGCCCCGGTAAATCCGGCTGAGCAATTTCAAGATAACAACTACGCCATCGCTGCCGAATTCGGCTTCCAACAAGGCTATTTTGTTGTCTTCGAAAAAATTAATCGAAAACGGGAAATAATCTATTCCTTTCAGTTCCATAAGATTACAGATTTGGATTAAATTTTTATTTATTTTTTTGAAGAAAAAGTTTGGAGATTTAAAATAATGCCATACATTTACAGCATAAGTTTTTGTAGAAAAATTTTACGTAAATTTTTCATAGTTAAGGTTTGAGAGAGGCGGCTTGCGAAAGTTGCCTCTCTTTTTTGTTACATGCTCTCACGATCAATCGCAAGGTGGCGGTCGAAAGCAGTTCGGACGGCAAGACACGTAAGACGAGCCAGCCTGCGGCAGCAGCCTCGTTGTACTTCTCCATGTCGCGCAAATATCCGTCCGTCCGGACATGCCGCCCGCCGATGAACGCTCCCCCTTCGACCTCGATGGCTACATGCCGCTCCGGAATGGCAAAATCAAACCGCCACTCGCGGGCCGGATGGAAGCGGTATTCGGCCATGACCCGCTCACCGGCGTATTTCCACACCAGCCGCTCAATCAACGAAAAGTTCGTCTCCATCGCACAGCGCCTCCTTCGCTCCCTTTTCATGTTTGTACGTTTCAACCCAGCATGTCCCGCCTCGGTTGTCAAAGGCGATCCACTCCTTGAGGAGCGGCTCGTAGTAGTAGCCGTATTCGCCCGCAAGCGGTGCCGCCTCGCGGTAGGCTCGCACCTCTCCCTCGCCCACCATCATACGCATGAGCGAGGCTGCCGCCCGGTCTCCCAGGAGGCAGCCGTTCAGATGGATGCGGCTCAACATTCGGCAATGGGTTTCGCAAACATCCACAAATCGTCCTCTTCGATCGCAACGGCAGTGTCGTTTCCGAACGTTTTCCCTTCGATGATGTAGGCAATGGCTTCGCGTTCGCAACGGGAAAGAGCTGTCAGGAGTTGTTCCGTTGCAGCGTATTCATCCCGTCCAATGTAGAGGCGGGCAGCCAAATCGGCCGGATGCCGCTTTTCGTCGTTCTCTCCGCCGAAACGGGCGTAGATGGTCAAGAGCTGCGCGTTGCCTGCATTCTGGCGGTAATAACCGCTGACATAAACCGGCTGCGTCTCCGGCAGGCCCGCTATCAGCCTGACATGTACGGCCAGACGCTGCAAAGAGCCGCTGAGATCGGGGTGGATACCGGCCTGATTCTCATACGTGATCAGATGCGTATCGTCGAGAACAGGATTATGCTCTTCGTAGCTCGCTTTCAAATGTCCATCCTTGACGGAGATTTGCTTGAATTGTTGGATAATGTTCATTCTTTAATTTTTAATTCTTTAATTCACAACGCCGGTACAGCTTTGTAAATAATACCGCTGCCGGTGATGAAAACGCCTTTTCGCGCTTGTTTGCGGGCAAAGGAAAGCATCGGATGGAGATAGCGTTCGAGATCGGCGGCCGGAAGGCCTTTCCCAATTCCCTCCCACCAGAATTTAAAGGCTTCGAGATAGCCGTCTGCCGATGTGACGACCGGCACTGGCTCAGTCCGGACGGCATCCGCTTTAAGTGCTCTCTGTCCGGAAACCAATCGGGCGTCGGCACGCTTCAGGGCGGCTTCCCGCTCCTCGCCCGTCAGATCGTCCCGGCGTGCAAGGCGATGTTCATAGTTGTCACGATTTTTCAGGAGCCGCCGTTCGGCTTCGGCAGCCGCATCCATCCGGGCTTGCTGCCAGGCGCGGATATGCGTCCGAGCTTCAGCTGCCGGGCTACCCGCTTGGATAGGATCAATGGCGTTTTCTTCGACTACGAACTGTTTCTGCAAACGGATCAATGCCGTGGTGAACGGCTTTCGACGGGAGTTCATTTTGGCCTTTGCACTATTGCAACGCTCGATATAGTCTTGCAGTTGTACGAGACAGCTGTCATCCATCCCGTTCCCGTCCGCCTTGCGCAGCAAGGATTTCCCTTCATTCACCAGGCTAAGGCTTTCGGTTTGGTTCAGTCCCAATACTACAGACGCTTTGTCCATGCTCAAGGCGACTTTGTCTCCTTCTGCTTTTTTCGGCATTGTGCTTTTTACGGCAATTTTCGTTGCGGTTCGCGAACCGCCCGCATTTGTTTTCTTATTTAACATGATTTACACTTAGATGTATGGATTATGATTTTATATCTACTGGATTTATCGGCAGTTATATGTTTTTGTTTTTAGTTGCCCGGTCCTTTTACTTTCCGGATCGAGAATGTCGTACGTTTGGCGGTTAACACTAATAGAATTTCATTTTTCCGGTTTTCCGATTCAACTGCTTCCCTTGCTTTTTCGAGCTGTTCGGGTTTTTGATATTGGTACAGATATTCTTCTCCAACTTCAAATAACATAAATTTCTCTTGCCAAGTTTGGGCCAAATGGTCTCTTTTCATGCTCTTTGTTTATCGTTATTACTATCAGATTTCAGGTTACAAACGTGTTTCCGTCTCATCCGGGGACAAACATACGGTAACTTGTTTTAACAAGCAAGAGGCTTATATTGTGTTAATTTTATTTGCAAAACATTTGTGTTAAAATTGGCGAAAAGTTTGTTAATACCCATTGCTTAAATAGTATGATTCAAACCATTAAGACTAAATATCAAAAAAACGACAAAAAAACACTTCCATGCCCATGAAATTAGAAATGGATGGGCAGGGAAGTGGAAATGGATGGGCAGGGAGGATTTTATTTTTTCAATTTACGGCATCCAGCAAAATGAAGGCAGCCCAATATCTGGGCGATGCATAAGGTTTGATCTTCATTTTACGAACCGCCGATTCCGATTGCAAGGCTTCTTCATTGTTCCGTTCCGACTTATATTGTTGGTAAGCCGTTTGATTATAGAACTCGCTTTCCGTCACTTCCGTTTCATATTCCCGCACATAGCGTTGTGCCTCACGCAAGGATTCAAATTTGCTCTTACCGGATGTCAGGTTCGCATAAAACTGCGTCATGAGCATCTGTGTTGCTTTATCGTCCACCTTCCAAAGGCTCATCAGCAACGTGTTTGCCCCGGCTTTCTTGAAACCGCGTTGCAGGCCGAACACGCCATCGCCCGAAATCTCACCCAATCCGGTCTGGCAGGCCGAGAGCACAACCATGTCAAGTCCTCTCAAATCCAACGCCGAAATCTCTTTTGCCGTCAGAATCCCGTCGTCCACGCCTTCGGGTAGCGCCTTCCCTTTCAACGCATGGTTCGCACCTGCAAAAAGCAAGCCGGAACGCGTCATCGCTTTGTCTTCAACATAGCGAGGCCGATCGCTATTGTTAAGAGAAAGAAATCCTAAATGATCCATTAATTTCGCTTCACGTTCCGTCCAGTAAAACCCATGTGTCGCAATATGGAGCAGGTTACGTCTCTGTCCGGACAGGGCTTTAAACGAGGCTTCGGTTCCGAGCGTGTCAGTATATAGAAGGTTGGCTACTTTCACTTGTGCCAATGTCTTGTCAATGTCAACCGCTTCCGTCTTGGTAGCCGGAAGTTCCTCTACTCCGCTACGCAGGTTCAAGGAGTCGGCGATCGAGGAGACTTCAAAGTCTCTTTTAGCCGGGTATTTCTTATTGTCGTTAATCAAGACTTGTTCGTCGGCATCATATCTCAACCCGCCATAGACGGAAGCAGACTTGATCTTGTCCTTGTCTTTGGTCAGCGCCAGTTCGCGTGTAGAGGAAAGCCGGTAGAAATTCCTTTCGTCAGACACCCATCCATCGCCCTCCCAAGCGGGAAGCAACTCGATGGCGATGTTATACAACTCACCATCAGGTGCAAAATAGATGTTTCGGATATCCTGAAGCTCAGCTTCAATGGGTTTCCAAATGAGATTAGTCAGTTTCTTTGTGGTGTAGAAATCAGATTTTGAGATACGCTTCAATTGGCTTTCTTCAAAAAGAGGGATCATTTTAGGAGCTGTCATTCCCTGTCTCAAAAGAAATGCAGCATACATGACGCTATCATTCTTGATCGGAAATCTCAAAAATTCGATTGCGGCATCTTGTACACCCAAAGAACGTCGGACATCTTGGTTTCGTATTCTCAGATTCTTTATATAATTGCCATATCCTTTTGATTTCTGCATCAACAAACGCTCTTGGTTCAGGACATAAACCTCCAAAGAATCTATAATAGGATATAACATCGTATCTTTTTCTTCATAAAGAGCATCCAGCTCTCCATGTTTTGACAAGATATCACCGTACAAATTTATTAAAGTCGTGTCATTACTCTCCAAAATGACTTCCTTTATTTCCAAATCAGTATGAAGCAACATACCTTTTCCAAACAATAGGCCATCAAAAGCCGATGACAATAAAGAATCTGTAGATATATAATAAGCTATTTTAGGCATTTCATATCTGAGCCACTGCAGGTCTCTTTCGAGAAAAAGAGTTCGATCATAAGAGGGCAGGAACTGAAAATTAGTTTCGATCTGTTTCAATATCTTATCAGTTGCCTCATACGCGTACCTTGAAGCAGATTTCCAATCATCCCCATAAAAACAATTGGTCGCTTGTCTTTTCTGATAGTAAGTATAAGAGGATAATTGGTCTCGTTGCATTTTCCGTTCGGCTTGCAAAACTTTTTCTCCAAGTTCGATAGCCTTACCATAATCACCACATTCGGCATAACAAAAAGAAAGATCTGACAATAAAACAAGGCAATCGGGATGCTCCATCCCTAATACTGTCCCTATTTGACCCAAGCCATACTCACATTGATCTACAGCAAATTGCAAGCTATCTTTTCTTGTATTGTAAACACAAGAAAGCAATACGGACAGCATTTTCGTATAAATCCTCATATCCACATTCTCTGTGTTTTGATTTATTATATCCAAGGCGAATTGAGCAAAATTCAATGCCATCTCATATAAGCCTGTATTGGTACAGCCTAATGCCTGACTAACCAACAATTCAATCTTTGGCAAGGGATTATCCATATAAATGAGATCACTTATTTTCAAAGCTTCCAAACGGAGATCTTGGGCTTTATAAATATTTCCTATGCCAGCATAACAATTACTCAATGTTGTAAGCATACTAATATAAGCAGTGTTATTAGTTCCCGCTGTATTTTTTTGTATTTCCATTGCCTTAGTCGCAGACTCTATAGCTTCTTCATAATTATCTAAACGAGAAAGAGATATTGCATAATCATTTAATAAACGAGCATAATGTACATTTTTCCCATGATACACTTTTTCACCAATTTGCAATGCTTGGGTAATGATTTCATTTTCTGTTTTATAATCTCCAATACCTGAATAATATGTAGCTAAAGCCTGTAATGCGTTTATATATGTAGGATGTTCTATTCCGTAAATTCTTTCCTTCATTTTCAATGATTTTTCTCCCAGCTCTATTGCCTTCTGGTTGTTTCCTTTTTCACTATAAAAAGATGCCAAATTATTAAGAATAACAGCATATGAACTATTTTCTGTTCCATATCGTCGTTCTGTCATATCCAAAATTTCTTGATTCAGTTCTATTGCTTTTGAATAATTCCCTAATGTAGCATAGCAATTTGCCAAATCAGAAACAGCCGATATGTAATGTGGATGTTCTTTTCCATAAAGAGTTTCCATTATAGAAACAACTTTATTACTATTTTCAACAACATCCTGTAACTTCCCCAAATTCAAACAACAAGTTATATAATGTTTCAGAGTGGCGGCATAGCTAAAAGATAATGTACTTTCTGTTTGTTCCGTTTTATCCAAAGCTTCTTGACTAAAGCTTAGAGCCTTGCCATACTGCCCCAACCCCATATAATACTCCGACAAATTATCCAATATAGAAATGTAATCTGGATGGTTTTCCCCCAACGAATCAAACAATATCTCTTTTGCTTTCAAGGCTAATTCTAATGCTCGTTCAAAATTACCCAATTGGCTATTATACAAAGCTATTCGAGCCAAGCTATTGGCATAACCGGGATATTTATCTCCATATTTTTTCAAATAAAAATCTCCAGCTTCTGTAGCATACTGTATTGCCATAGGCTGGTTGTCCAACTCACTATAACAATCTGCCAGATCTATCAATACAAAAGTTATCAAATTTTCAGATAAATCAGGATTCTTTCTCAACAATGCCAACGCTTCTTTGTTGGGTGTTAGAGCTTGTTCATATTCACCTAAGTTAGCCAATGTCATAGCCATATCATTCAATAATTGTACATATTGAATATTTGATTCTCCAACACTTATCTTTAGCAGTTTTAAAAGCCTTTTTTCTAAAACAAAAGTCTCCTTAAAATTTCCAACCCCAAAATAACAATCTATTAACGTGGAAAGTGAATTAATATACCATATATGTTCTTCCCCAACGATACTTTTCTCTATTTCTATACACTTCAATACATTAGAAATAGCATCCTGGTAATTCCCCTCCAAGGCACAAGCTATCCCTAAAGAAAACAAGGAATCAGAGACGATTGTATATCTTCTATCAACTGGCTCCATATTATAATACAGATACGTTTCCTTTGCCTTAGCCGTATCTCCCTGCAGATAATAACAACTCGCCAACCACATCGCCGAATAGTCACGCCGGTTGCTTGTCGAATCCAACTCTGCTTTGTCAATACGGTCGCTTTCCGCAAACAAAGGGATGGCCTCCTCGTATTGCCCAGTTTTATATAAATCCACCCCACGGGCAAAGAGCGAATCAGACTTTGCCAAAGCCTGTTTGTTCTGTGCGTAAACAGGCTTTAGCATAGACAATAAAAAAAATATGAGCAGGAAGATTTTCATGGTATTAGAGAATTACATATTTTTATTCGTCCGGTTCCAATCCCAACTTGTCGATCACGTCACGTGTGATGATCTGTGCCGGAGCCTGCAAGGTTGTGATGACCCAAGATCTCGTGAGTTCGTCCCAACGTTGGCTGGAAATGCTTTGCCAACTTGAGGCAAAAAAATTCTCCTTTTCTTGCAAGGACTTGCGCCGCTTACGGTCTTTTTTCCAATTATCCCGATATTGCTGCGTCACGTCACACGTTTCTTTCAGTTGAATCGCAAGTTTATACTCGCCTGTTCCCCAACGGTTGCGGAAACGGTCGTTCTCATCGCGATATCCCATGTAAGAACGGGGAACGATGAAACTTTCGCCTACGACTTTATAAGCAGGCTGTTCACCCTCCTTACGGACATAACGCAAGAAACCGTCCGTACCGAGCACACTTTGGTCGACCGGGATATTGATATTGAACTCTCCGAGTTCCTGGTTCTTTTGCAATAAGGCCATATCGGTCATCCATGAAGAGGTCAGCTTGATATTCATCGAAAACGTAAAGTTTGTCCGTTCTTCGAATGAATACGGAATGTTGAGTGATGTGTTCGGCAAGTTGGAATGTGCTGGACTGACAATCAGCGTATCAAGGATAAGTTCGAATTTCGAATGATTGACAATCCGGTTGATCTTGCTCCGGTCGATATGACAAGAAATATAAAATAAGGTATCGTTAGCCTCCTTGCGCAAGCATCCGATCCCATCGAAGCGCATTCCCTTCGGGTCCATCGCGCTGTGGAGCGAAGTTTCCGTATAGAAATCGTTCATCTCCGAAACGGTGCTGATTTGTGTGGAGTATATATTTTCCGCTTGTACCGTTTCTTCCCATTCCGCTTTCAACCGTGCGTTGCGAGTTATCAACGAACCAATAGCATTAACTCCCAAGTCGATAAAAGAAGTTACATAACCCGAAGCAATGCCTTTGACAGATTCTTTGCTGGCATTAAACAGATCGCCCCAATAGCCTCTTTCTGGGCCTTGTTCACGACTCTGCCGGGCTATTTCTTCCGCTAAATCGTCACTCGTGTAAATAAATGTTTGGTATTCCACCGTTTGCGCCATGCTCAAACAAGAGATGGCAGCAAAAGCCAAAGTCATGATTATTTTTTTCATAATTTACCCAATATCATTTGTTTTCTTTTTTTTTAATTGCGTTATTTATCAATCTCAAATAAGCTGAAGCTCCCTTTATCCCTCCGTCGACAGCCTTTTGCATCCACTTGCGGGCTTCATTATAATCTTTCTTTTGAAGATAAAAAAACTTCCCTGCTTCATATTGAGCTTGATGGTGTCCCAATTCTGCGGCTTTTACAAGCCATTCAAGTTTATCTTTTGGAAAAAATAACAATTTATTAGCACGATAATATTCTTCTTTTGTTAAATTTTCTCCTGCATAAGCCCTAATAAGAAGTTCTGTATCTTTAATAGATTTCGCTACAGTAGTATCCTTTTTGATTTCTTCACTTTGCTTATACCACTTCAAGGCCTCATTAAGATATCCTTCTGTACTATTTGCACCATTCTTATTAATTGCATTATTCATATAATAATCTCCTAAAAAACTGAATGCGGAGGCTTCTTTTTGATCAACTGCTTTATAAATCAAGTTCATAGCTTCTTCTAAGTTCTGACGTATCAAATTTTTCCCTAAAGCGACTTGAGCAGGTGCATATCCTTGATCAGCCGCTTTCTTATACCAAAAGTTGGCTGAATCCTTTTTATTCGTACAATATTTATCTGCATAATAGGTTTGTGCCGGAGGATATCCTGTATTTGCCGCCTGTAAAGCTAAAGATCTACATTCTTCATGCAGCTTAGTCCAATCCGAATATCGAGGTTCATCCCATTCAAATACTATAAAAGGGAAATCTGCCAATTTATTATTTATTGCTTCTATTTTTCGCATCAAGTCCTCTGCCGCTATCCTGGATGCTGTTCTTTCATCTTTCACTTCTTTTCGGGCAATCGCGTTTTGCAAGGGCTGAACCGACTCCAATTTTTTCACTCTGGACTGCGCGGCCAGATCTCCTTGGGCAGCAGCCAATCGATACCATTTCAGGGCTTCATCTAAATCCACTGGAACACCGCGCCCAAATTCATAAAGAGAGCCTAATTCGCTTTGAGCAAAAGTATTTCCTTGCTTTGCTGATTTCAAGAACCATCGAACAGCCTCTTCATAACTTTGCTTTACACCTTTCCCTATTAAATAACATACCCCCAAAACATATTGAGCATCAGAATGGTTCTGTTCCGCTGCTTTCAGATACCAATTAATAGCTCCTTTACTATTTTCCTTTACCCCCTTTCCATTACTTAAGCAAGATCCGACATTAAATTGGCAATCCGCATCACCTTTTTTCGCTCCCTGCATATAATACTGAAAGGCCAATTGATCATTCCCTTGTATTCTTGCATCTATTGCTTTGCTAACATATTCTGAAACTTCTTGCCCCCAAATAGATGTCATGCAAAAAGAAAGCAAAAAAATAATTATAAAAAAAATCCGTTCCTGTTTCATTATATTATTCTTAATTAACTAAACACAAACATACAAAAATTTTCTATTCTGCAAGCAACTTTAACAATCAAACTCCTATTTATTACTAAAACTACACATAAAAAAAAGGGAACGTAGCAACCCAATTTCGTGCTACATTTCCCTTTTACAGTCAAGGCCAGCTATATTTAATTAGTATGTTTTTTTTATTCAAACCCAGCATGTACCCCTTTGATGGAGAAGGAATCCGCTTCCCTCTTTTTCTCTCCGGTGTACATCCATTCGATGGTGTCTTCGTATGTCTTACCGTCACTCTGGACGACAGCTTTCACGACGTTCTTTCCGTCTTTGAGGGTGACATTGTCTATAATATAATGTACGTCGGTATAACCTTTATGGATGCCGGACAGCTCCTGGCCGTTCAAGAAGACTTTCGGCTCGCCGATATTGGAATAGACAGTGATGGAGGTGACTTTCTTTTCGCGATCCACATTCCGACGCTGTGTCAGGTAGAGGACAGGGTCTTCGCTCCAGTTCGCCTTGTACCAGAAATAAGAGTCTTTCTTCGTCTTGCGGTCGAACGTCACCAGCCCCTTCATGTTACGGGCGGGAAGGTCGCCGCGGTTGGCCAGAGGAGTGGCAAAATCGAAAGTGTTCCATAAATAAGAAGCGACGATATACGGATGCCCTGCAATCACGCTCCACTGGTATTCGTGTGTTTTCGTCTGGAACGTTTCCGGATAGAAAGGCTTCGTCCAGTTCAACGAGTTCTCCAGATATTCCGTCTGGTGCAACAAGTTGGCATCGGCTCCGTATTCCGTCAGCATCAGTTTCTGGTCCGGATAGTTCTTCTCCAAGCCTTCCACCCACGGTTCGATATCCTGCAATTTCTTTTCATACCAGCCGAAATAGCGGTTCATTCCCTGTATATCGGCGTTCAGGTTGACCGGATGCTCCATGTGTCCGTAGCCATTTACCGAAACAGTGTAACGGTCGGGATCTTCCGTCTTTGCAAGGTCATGCAGAGACTTAGTCAGTTCCTTGGTATATTCGTGCGGATGATAGACTTCGTTATGCAGCCCCCAGACATAGATCGAAGGGTGGTTGAAGCTTTGGCGGATCAGTTCGCGGAGCTGGCTTCGGGCATTTTCGGCTTCCTGCCCGGAGACACGGTTCACGAAAGGAATCTCCGCCCAGATGATCAGCCCTAAGCTGTCGCAACGCGAATAGAGGTAGTCCGACTGCTGGTAATGGGCAAAACGGACGGTCGTCGCACCGATATCCATAATAGTAGCCAAGTCGAAGTCATGATTTTCATTCTTCAACGCACTGCCCAGCCCCCACCAGTCCTGATGGCGGGTAACGCCGTACATCGGATATTTCTCGCCATTCAGATAGAACCCTTTGCCGGCAACGATCTCATACTTGCGCAAGCCCAACGGCTGTACCACTTCGTCGATCACTTTCCCGTCCCGGACGAGGCGGCTCACGACTTTATATAAATAAGGGTTCTTCCGTCCTTGCCATAAGGTGGGATTCTTAATCTTGAAATCGGCTTCGAACGACTGTACGCCCTGTGCCGCGAGGTCGAATGAACGGCTCTGGGTCGCGACTTGTTTCCCTTCCTGGTCATAAATCGTGTTCTGCAAAGTGAGCGGAGCCGGTTGCAGTGTTCCATTATCCAACTTCACCTTTACTTTTACATCCGCTTGCTTTTTGGAGACATTCTTCTGGGTAATGTAAACACCGGAAGATGCACAATCGGTCACACAGATATTATAAGGGTCTGTCACGATCAACCAAACCGGACGGTACATCCCGCCATAGACGCCGAAAAGCACATGGTTGACAGGAATCACATCCGGACGTGACGCATTGTCGGCTTTCACAATGATCTCGTTATCCGCTCCCGGCTTCAGCACCGTGCCGATCTCGCATGAAAAAGCGGAATAGGCCCCTTTATGAGTCGCAACAAGCGAACCGTTCACATACACTTCCGCAACGGCTCCCACACCTTCAAAGCGGAGAAACACGCGTTTCCCTTTCATTTCGACAGGGAAGAAATAGTGCTTTTTGTAGTAGGCAGGCCCTTCATAGAAATTATCGAACTGCACCTGCATGTCTTTCGCATTCCATGTATGAGGAATCTCGACCTCGGTCCATCCACTCTCCCATTTGGGCGCATTGACGGCCAGTTCCTTGCCTGCCGGCGCTTTCTTAAATACCCAGCCGGAGTTAAACGACTCGACAATCCGGCCTTCAGCCTGCATCACCAAACTGAAACAGGCCAGCAATAAGGTTAAACTTAATACTCGTTTATTCATGATGTTTTAATTGATTGAGTTACAAAAATAGGATTACCTGACAAATCCACCGTGTAAAATCATCTCAATCCTGTTCAAGATCGTCTCTAAATCGTTATCTTTGCAGAGTTACACCCCTATAAAGGTCTAATTTAATAAAAACTACAGATGATAAAAAGACTCTATACCGCATTCATCATATATATGGTTATGCTATATGCAACCCCGGCATATAGCATAAATTTCTTCTTCTCCCACCTGGGAGTAGAAGATGGCCTGTCGCAAGTTTCCGTTCTTGATATTTTCCAGGATTCGGACGGCTACATCTGGTTCGGGACACGCAACGGAGCAAACCGCTATGACGGGTATGAATTTGTCATCTATCAGAATGAGGTAAACAACAACGCCACATTGACCGACAACTATATCCGGGGATTTGCTGAAGACGACCGGAAGAATATCTGGATCGCAACTTCAAACGGGATCAACTGCATCGATCATACAACCAAAAAGATAATCCGTTTCTACCCCAAAAGCATCGACAAAAAATGCACCACCAACGCCGCAGTACGACTATTGAAGCATTCCGACGGAAATGTCTATGCTTTCTGCAACCAGTCCATATTCAAATGCAGCATGGACCAGACAGTCGAACCGATCTTGCCCGACACGGTAATCTCTTCACCGGCCCACTCCGTAGCACAAGCTCCGGACGAGGACATCTATATCGGAACGGAGAGCAGCGGCTTGTACATCTATTCCGGAAACTGGAAACTAAAACAACATATACCAGTCGACGGTACCATAACAGCCATACTGCCGGACGAGGGCGGAAACATATGGCTGGGGCTGGACGAAGCCGGAATCTGCCTTTTCAACAAAGAGAGGCAGACTTTTACCTGGTTGCACAAAGACAACACCTGCCTCAGCAACAACTCGATACGCACACTCGTCCCCTATAGCGACAGTTCCATTCTGATCGGAACGTTCCGGGGTTTGAACATACTGGATAAAAAAGAGCTTGCCATCGCTCCGGCAGATATCAATATCGCCGGGAAAGGAGGACTGAGTCATTACTCCATCCATAGCATGATGATCGACAAAGACCAGACACTTTGGATCGGGACCTATTCGGCGGGAGTCAACTATCACAGTCCCTTTTACAGGCCGGTTTCCTATATCACGCCAAACGAATATGCCGGTATCATCGGCAAAGGCCAACAAGACAAGAACGGAAACATGTGGTTTGCAACAGAAGGTGCCGGATTGTTTTACTATAACCCGGAAAGCGGGCGGCAACAGCTTTATCCCATCAAACCTCTTCACGAAGGGAATTACGAGATCAATATCATAAAATCGATCCTGATACAGGGAGACTCGATTTTGTGTTCCACGCATTTCGGATCGGTCTATTTGTTCTCTATCCGTGACAAACAGTATAAAAAGCTGTACGACTTCCGGCACAACGACATTTTCTCCCTATACATCGACAAAAAAGGACGGCTCTGGATACCGACAAACAGCAGCCAGGACTTGGTGATGGTCGACAGGGGGAAGCAGGTCAATCGGTTCATGGCCGATGGTGTTTCCCGTCCTTTCAGATGGGTCACCGTAATCCATGAACTCGAACCAGACCTATTTTTGTTCGGCACATTGTCCGACAGCCTTTACCTGTACGACATCAAAAAAGAAACCGTCCGCAATCTTTCCACCGAACTGCAACCGAATCCTAAGTTCGAGAAGTTGGGGAATATCACGGCCATTACGCAGGACAACGAAGGCAACGTCTGGATTGCGACCAATAAAAACGGCTTATACCGCCTGAACCGGAACCTGAAACTGGCCAAACATTATCAGAAAGAGGACGGGCTGTCCGACAGTTATATTAACTCGCTGACTATCGACCGACATCAAAATATCTGGGTGACGACGGGAAAATCTCTGTACAAACTGAATCGTACGACCGATATTTTCAACGAAATGAAGATAGCCGATATTCCTGCAATGGAGTTTACACGATTTTCAGGCAACAGCATTTCTGACGACGGCAGCATCTATTTTCCTGGAGACAAAGGAATCCTTTTCTTCAATCCGGACAAGATCATGGTGAACCCCAACATTCCACCCGTATATATCACTTCCCTGATTATAAATAACAAAGACGACGTGACGGGAGAGATTGAGGACGGAGGCATTACGCTTGCTTCCGACCAGAATAGCATCACGTTCAGATACACGGCGTTAAACTTTATCCATTCCGAACGGAACCAGTATGCCTACAAGTTGGAAGGAGCTGACCCGACGTGGCACACGGTCGGCAACCGGCGGGAAGCCTATTACAGCAATTTGGCCCCCGGCACTTACACGTTCCGGATCAAAGCCTCCAACAACGACAACGTATGGAACTCCGAAGAAGCGACACTACGCATCACGATCGATCCGCCCTTTTACAAGACTTGGTGGGCTTATCTCCTATACTTCAGTATCATCACATTCATCATTGTGAAAATCATCCGCCACCAACACGACAAGCATGAACGGGAACGGGAACTTCGCTACAAACAGATGGAGCAGGATAAGGTCAACGAGCTGCATGAGGAACGGATGCGCATGTTCACCAATTTCTCACACGAACTGCGTACTCCCCTGACGCTCATCATCAACCCGCTAAACGACCTGATGCAGTACGTCTCGTTCTCGCCCGAAATAAAGGAGACACTTCAGCTGATCAAAAAGAACACCGGACGGATGTTACTCTTAGTCAACAACCTGATGGATATACAAAAATACGAGGCCGGTAAAACGATCCTGCAAAAGACCAGTTTCAACTTCTCCGCCTTTATCCGCGAGATGTATCACTCCTTCGAGAGTGTGGCGGGCAACAGGGAAATCCGTTTCACGTTGGACAACGAGCTGCCGGAAACCTACCAGGTTTGTTTCGATGAGGCGGAAATCGAAAAGATATTCTTCAATTTGCTCTCCAATGCCTTCAAATTCACACCTTCAGAAGGACAGGTGACCATCCGTGTCAGTACGATCACACAAGCAGAATGCGAACTGCTCCCCCATTTCCCGGCTCAATACAGCTCCATCCTGGTAGAAGCCAGATACTTGTTTATCGAAGTGGCCGACACTGGTAAAGGATTCAGCGAACAGGAAGCGGAAAAGATTTTCGAACCTTTCTACCGTTCGCAAGAAGATATACACCGGCAGATTTCCGGTACAGGCATCGGGCTTAGCCTGACACGCTCCATCATTTTGCAGCATAACGGTTGCATCTGGACCGAAAGCTCGGAAGCGGAAGGCACTCGTTTCCTCTTCCTTCTTCCCGACACCGAGAAGCAGGAAGAAGGGCAAGACGAATCTCCCGTCCTGTCCAAATCTGCCGAAATCAGCAAAAAGTTCGATTTGCTGGTCGAAGAGACTCGGAACAAAAACAAACAGACCATCTTGCTGGCCGACGACAACCAGGAAGTGCTTCAATATCTGGAACAACAACTCTGCCTGGACTATGTCGTGGTCAAGGCATTCAATGGCAAAGAGGCATTGGCGATGATCGAGGAATCATATCCTCATATCGTCATCAGCGACGTCATGATGCCCGAAATGAACGGGCTCGAACTTTGCAAACGTATCAAAGAAAACCAAAACTATTGCCATATACCGGTTATCCTACTTACCGCCAAATCGATGATATCACAAATCGAAGAAGGCCTGGATGCCGGCGCAGACGACTATATCGTCAAACCGTTCCAGATATCTTTGCTCAAAGCCCGCATCCGGAACATCCTTTCCCTGCGCGAGAAAATGAAGACGATGTACGGGGAAACGCTTTCCCTCAAACAGTTCGGAGTAGAAGAGCCGAAAGAGCACGACGATTTCCTCGCCCGATATATCGAGATTGCAAAGGCCAATATATCGAATCCCGAACTCGACGTGTCGGTCATTTATGAAGCATTGGGAATGAGCCGGACTAACTTTTACAGGAAAGTAAAGACGGTAACCGGGCTTTCTCCTATCGAACTGATCAAAAACATCCGCCTGGAGGCTGGGGCGAAATTATTAAAGGAATCGGACATGAACGTTTCCGAAATAGCCCAGCACATCGGTTTCAGCAGCCGTTCGTATTTTGCCCGCAGTTTCAAGGCTGTCTATGGAATGTCGCCGACAGAATATCAGGAAACAGAATCTCAAAACTAAGGGTATATCTATCAAATTTCATCAAAATAAATGTTTTTTAGCACGTTGGTATGTTTTTATCCCCTTTTGGAATAAAAATACACGCGCTTGGCTTGCATCTTTCATTCTTTTGACACAAAAAATAAATAGAACCGACAGGTTAATTACTAATTGTTTAATGTGCTAATAAATTATGAAAGGCATGAACAGACAACTACGAGGGAATTTGCCTCCCAACGAAAAGGCAAACGGGAAGAACAGATTTCTTTCCTTATTACTACTCTTTATGGCGTTTGTATCCGTACAGGTATATGCGCAGGATGTCAAAGTTTCCGGTACGATCAATGACAGTATGGGGCCGATTATCGGGGCAAACGTCATCGAAAAAGGAACGACCAACGGTGTCATCACAGACGTGGATGGTAAGTTCACGCTGACCGTGTCATCGAAAGATGCAGTCATCCAGATTTCCTACATCGGATTTACGAGCCAGGAATTCAAAGTGGGAAATCAAACGGTTTTCAACATCAAACTGTCTGAAGACACACAAAAGTTGGACGAAGTGGTAGTCGTAGGTTACGGTTCGCAGCGCAAATCAGACTTGACGGGCGGTATCGTGGCAGTTGGCGAAGAAAAGCTCCAAATGGTCACGACAAACAACTTGATGGATAAATTGGCCGGACAGATTCCGGGTATGAATGTCACGACCGGCAACGCCAAACCGGGCGAAGACCAGTCACTGCGTGTCCGTGGTGAAAACTCGTTGAGTGCAGACAACTCCCCTTTGATCGTCATGGACGGTATTCCTTACAGCGGTTCATTAGGTGACATCGATCCGGATATCATCGAGAACATGTCCGTATTGAAAGATGCATCTTCAGCTGCCATTTACGGTTCACGCGGTGCGAACGGTGTCATCCTGATCCAGACTAAAAAAGGTAAAAAAGGAGCACCGACCGTTAGCTACAAAGGACAAGTCGGCATGCAACAGGCACAACGTCGCATCGACATGATGAAAGGTGCCGAATATGTAAAATACACGCAGGACTACAACCGCATGAAATACGGTTATTCCGGAGATCAGCTCGATCCGCTTGTACTCCTGAACCCAAGCGAACGTGCAAATTATCAGAACGGTTCGGAACTGGACTGGCAGGACATCATGTTCCGCAATGCTTTAACCACCAGTCATCAGATCAGCATTTCCGGTGGAACAGACGCAACAACCTATATGGCATCGATCTCTCACCTGAAAGAAGATGGTGTTATGGAAAATACAGGGTTAAAACGTACCAACATCGCATTGAACATTACACAGGTTTTAAATAAATGGTTAACTGTCGGAATGGGTACACAAGCTGTCCAGAAGGAATTCGGAGGAGAACAGCCTTACCTGGAAGCCGGCCTGAAAATGAGTCCTTACGGTATCTACAAAGATGAAGAAGGACGCTACGTCGATTATCCGATGGACCAGACATTGTTCTATAATCCGATGGCTAACATAAATGCGACAAACGATAAGACAAACCGCAACGTATTTATTTCTACTTTTGCAGAAATTCAATTCCCTATCGAAGGTCTGTCATTCCGCACAAACTTCGGTTACAACTATCGTAACGAGTTCGAAGGAACTTATTACGGAAGAAACACGCTTTCCGGTAGTAAAGTAAACGGTTCTGCCTCCATAGAGAATATCCACTATTACGATTACACATGGGAAAATCTCTTGAAATACAATAAGACATTCGGCCTGCATAAAATCGATGCTACAGCCTTGTTCAGTATGCAGGAAACAAGTAAAAAGGAAGCTAAAGAATCCGGTGAAAGCTTTGTAAACGACGATTCCGAATACCATAATATGGCCGGTGCTGAAAAGAACAAGGAAATCACTTCCAAGCTTACGGAAACAGCGATGCTGTCCTATATGTTACGTTTGAACTATTCTTATGCAAATAAATATTTGCTGACACTTACCGGCCGTTCCGACGGTTACTCTGCATTCGGTAAGAACAACAAATATGCATTCTTCCCCTCTGTTGCTGCAGCATGGAACATGTCTTCCGAAGAATTCATGGAGAACCAGTCAAACTGGATGGATATGTTAAAGGTCCGTCTGTCATGGGGTTCTAACGGTAATCAGGCTATCAACCCTTATCAGACACTTGACCGTTTGAAACTGACAAACTATATTTGGGGCGACCACGGTACTGTTGTAAACGGTTCTTACTTGCCTACCGATGGGGTCGGCAACCCGAACTTGAAATGGGAAACTTCACGCACGGTCAATGCCGGTATCGACTTCAGCTTCTTCAATGGCCGTCTTTCCGGTAACATCGACGTGTATGTGGTCAACACAAGCGACTTGTTGATGAGCCGTACGGTCCCTTACATGAACGGTTACAAATCCATCATGGACAACGTAGGTAAAACCCGTAACAAGGGGGTTGAAATCGCATTGAACTCTGTCAACTTCCAGAACAATGATTTCAGCTGGACTACGAACGTCAACTTCTCACTGAACCGTGACAAGATTATCGAACTGCGCGGCGACGGTAAAGACGATATCACAAACAAATGGTTCATCGGAGAACCGCTGCGCGTATTCTACGATTACAATGTTGTCGGGACATGGCAGGAAAACGAAACATACGTTGAGAATGGACATACGATCAGCTGGGATGCCGAAAGCGGCAAGTTCCTGAATGAAGAAGGAAAAGAATACCAGAAAGGTGCTGTTCCCGGTTCTGCTAAACTGGAAGACAAAGACGGAAACGGCTCCATCACGGCCGACGATAAGAAGATCATTGGTTCTAAACTACCGAGCTTCCTGCTGTCAATGGGTAACCGCTTCGATTACAAAAACATCTATTTCTCTTTCTTGCTGAACGGAGTGTTCGGACAGACAAAAGAATTGCATGACTACAACTTCGATCGCTGGATGCCGACATACAACTACATAAGTGGTATGGACTACTGGACACCGGAAAATCCGACAAACGAAATGACCTCTCCGGCTTATGTTCCTTACGACAAACACTCATTCTACAAAAAGATGAATTATGTCAATATCAAGAACATCACGATCGGATACACGTTCCCGAAGACAGTTTTAAGCACGATTGGAATCAGTTCGCTGAGTATCAATGCAAGTGTTAATAACCTCTATACTTTCAGCAACATCGACAACTGGTTGAACTTGGAAGATAACGATAATAACAGAAACATCCTCGTTACTTATCCGACAGCCTGTTCTTACATGTTTGGATTAAATCTTACTTTCTAACATTATAATCGAATTTGAATATGAAAAATATATTAGCAACTGCCGCTGCCGCATTTTTATTGGTGACATCAACCGGTTGTTCTGGTTTTCTGGATGAAGAGCTAAAAAGCTCGCTGGCTCCGGACAATACATACACAAGCAGCTATGGCTTCGAAGTCGGCGTAAACGGACTGTACGGTTGGGCCCGTTCTGAGTTTAACACATGGGGAGAGGCAACCACAAGCCAGGGACAAGCTTGCCCGTACGAATCGTTCCAGGTTGCAACCGACATTGTCTATGCCGGTCATGGCGACGGTTCACTGGTTCCTTTTGAGAATTTATCCTATACCTCTTCTACCACGTTTGTCACGTCCTATTGGAACTGGGGATATGGTCTGATTGCCTCTGCAAATGAAATCCTCGAATATTCGGAAGGTGACGTCAACTGGGACGAACCGACCGACAAAGCCTATTATCAGGCTGTCGCCCGCTTCTTCCGTGCTTATGCTTACCGGTATCTGGTATATTTGTACGGAGATGTTCCATATGTCGACAAAATTGAAAAGAATTTCCGTATAGACTTTACCCGTACACCGAAAGCGGAAGTTTTAGGCAAGATGATCGAAGACTTGCAGTTTGCAATTGCAAATCTTCCGGAAGATCCCGATAAGGTCGAAGTTGGACAATTGACTAAATGGGCTGCCCAGCATATGCTTTCGGAAGTATACCTCATGGCAGGCAAGTATGCGGAAGCGGAAGCAGCTGCAAAAGCCGTAATCGATTGCGGTTACTTCAATCTGATGACTTCACGCTTCGGTGCGGAAAAAGATAAAGCTGGTGATCCTTTCTCCGATATGTTTAAAGAGTACAACCAGAACCGTACTTCCGGCAATATGGAAAGTATCTGGGTAATGCAGCTCGAATATAACACGACCGGAGGTGGCGGGGAATATGAAGACTGGACAAAACGTGCCTGGGTTCCCAAATACTATAACGAAGACGGTTTTGTGTTGGCAGACTCTTTAGGCGGACGTGGCCTGGCACAGATCGTCCCATTCAAATGGTGGATCGACAGCAACGACTTCTTCGCTTCAAGCGATATCCGTAACTCGGAATACAACATCAAGAGGAACTGGTATTACAACGATGCCTCTTCTGATAAATATGGAAAGAAAGCCGAAATAACAGAGGACACATGGACCAAATTCACCGTATTCCCGGCTGTCACGAAATTCTTTTACGGAAAAGCTGAAAACCTGAGCTACGGCGGTAACAACAAAGACCGTATGAAGTTCCGTCTGGCCGAAACATATCTGTTATTGGCTGAAGCGCGTCTGATGCAAAACAATGCGCAAGGAGCTGCAGACGCGATCAATGTAATCCGCAAACGTGCAAACGCACCGGAAATCGCAGCCAAAGATGCCACGATCGACTTCCTGCTGGATGAACGTATCCGTGAATTGGTCGGTGAAGAGTTGCGCCGGTTTACGCTGGTTCGTACAGGTAAGCTGGTTGAGCGCGTAAAGAAATACAACCCGCACAGCAACACAATGGACGAACACCACACTTTGTGGCCGATCCCGCAGACCATCATCGACTCTAACACAGGAGCCGAGTTCCCGCAGAATCCGGGGTATTAAGCATTGAATACCTACTGACAGACACACACTTATATGGTGAAAGGGGAGTTCCAGCCAAAGGAACATCCCCTTTCTTTTTAATAAGAATCATTGGATTTGGTACATTTTTTAATCATTTTGAGATGATATTATTATATCCTGAGCCTTATCTTTCTTATTTTTGGTGCAGAATTAAATAGAAACAGAACGAATATCATGAAAACTACAATCAAGTACATTTGTACAGGCCTCTCACTTTGCGCTTGTACCTGTTTAGTGAACAACCTGCCGGCACAGGCCGAAACGACAAATACCGCCGTCACTACGACAGCTGCCGGCTGGAACCGGCAAAGCGTTATGGACGTCGCCCGCCGGGTGGCAGACTGGCAGATCAAGGATTATCCCGAAAACAAATATGCCAAGAGCGAACCGCGCGGATGGATCGCCGGGGCGCTTTATATGGGGATGTTCGACTGGGCGGAACTGAGTGGAGACAATACCTATTACGACTGGCTCCGGAAAATCTTCAACCGCCAGAGCTGGCAGGTCGCCAACCGGATGTATCATGCCGACGACGTTTGTATCGCACAAACCTACATCGATTTCTATAATAAGGAAAAGAACGAGAATATGCTGAAACCGACTATCGCCCGCGCTGACTGGGTTTTGAACAACCCTTCCAACGGAAGTATGGACCTCGATTACAGCAAAGGCAGCACGATCGAACGCTGGACCTGGTGTGACGCCCTCTTCATGGCGCCCGGTGTTTACACGCGGCTCTACACACTGACCGGCAACCGCAAATACATGTATTTTGCCGATGGCGAATTTCGTGCCACTTACAATCACCTGTATGATAAAGACGAAGATCTCTTCTATCGCGACAGCCGCTATATCGGACAGAAAGAAGCCAACGGCAGGAAGGTGTTCTGGGGACGCGGCAACGGTTGGGTAATCGGCGGATTGGCGGAAATATTGAAGACGCTGCCGGCGGAAGATACCGAGTTCCGACCTTTCTATCTCGAACTTTATAAGGAGATGTCCGAGCGCCTCGCCGGGTTGCAAGGGAAAGACGGTTACTGGCATGCCAGCCTGCTGGACCCGGACAGCTATCCTTCGCCCGAAACAAGCGCGACCGGATTTATCGTCTACGGCCTGGCATACGGAATCAACCAGGGTTATCTGCCGGCAGACAAATACCTGCCTGTCGTAAAAAAAGGCTGGGAAGCATTGACACGCGCCGTTGAAACGGACGGAAAATTGGGTTGGGTCCAGCCGGTAGGCGCCGATCCGAAAAAGGTGACACGCGACATGACCGAGCTCTATGGTACAGGTGCATTCCTGATGGCTGCATCGGAAATTTACAAATTAGCAGACAAATGAGACATACAGTTTGTTTACTCTTCGCATTCCTCTCCCTTTCCTTATCCGGTATTTCCGCAACGAACGGACAGGATTCATTACGCCAAATGCAGCTTAATGATCTGGGAGTGCAAATCCGATGGGTAAATCCTACCGCCATACGTGCCTATCTGGACGACACAAAAACGGCATTAGGAGAGAAAGCTCCCGCACTTTACGAAAAACTGTCCCGTCTGGAAACGCTCCTGCCCGGAGTACGGCAAGCCTTCTCCGGCAAGATTTCCGGCAATGCAGCCGACGAAGTGATTGGCCAAGCCCAAGAAATACTCGCGTTGAAGCGCGAGATCATCCTGGCCAATCCGCTGCTGGATATGGACAAGGTCATAGTGGCCCGTTACCGTTTAGGCGACAAGGCCCGTAAGGCAATGGGCCCGTCTATGGGCACTTCGACGGCCAACTACAACTCGCTATTTTCCAATCCGCGTAAAGGCTACGATGCCGAGATCGACTTGCTCACAGGCCTACGTGGACAAATCGAAAGCGGCCGTATATACAAGCCTGAAGCCGATGTTCCCCTGTCGGACATACAACTCCACTGGGATGCCGACCGACTCCTTTTCTCCTCGCTCGACGAAAAACGGAAATGGCAGATTTACGAAATAAAAACGGACGGAAGCGGTCTCCACCAGAAGATCACCGTCGATGAGCCGGATTTAGAGTTTTGCGATGCCAATTATCTGCCGGACGGGAAAGTGGTGGCAACGACCAATATCGGTTACAACGGCGTTCCTTGCGTGCATGGCGACGATGTGGTAGCCAACCTTATCTCCTTTGATCCCGAGACGCGTGCTTTACGCCGCCTCACCTTCGACCAGGACGGCAACTGGTCGCCTATCGTGATTCCGAACGGACGCATTATGTACACCCGCTGGGAATATACGGATCTGACACACTATTTCTCCCGTATCGTGATGCACATGAACCCTGATGGGACGGAAAACAAAGCGCTCTACGGCAGCGGCTCCTACTTTCCGAACAGCACGTTCGACATGAAACCGCTCTCCAAGCACAGCAGCCGCTTCATCGGCATTATCTCCGGCCATCACGGGACGGCACGTTCGGGACGGCTCGTCATCTTCGATCCTGCCAAAAGCCGGAAAGAGGAAAAAGGGATGATACAGGAACTGCCGTTCAAAGACCGTCCGATCGTCCCGATCATCAAAGACGAATTGGTGGAAGGTGTCTGGCCTCAGTTCATGAAGCCGTTCCCGCTCAGCGAAAAGTATTTTTTAGTCGCCTGCAAACCGGATAAGGATGCCCTGTGGGGAATTTACCTGGTCGACGTTTTCGATAACCTGACACTCATCACCGAGAAGGAAGGAGAAGGCCTGACTGCTCCCATCCCGCTGGTAAAACGTGAAACACCTCCTGTCATCCCTTCGAAGATCAAGCCGGATAGCAAAGAGGCTACGGTCTTTATCCAAGATATTTATGAAGGTGAAGGTACGCAGGGTGTTCCCCGAGGCACGATCAAGGCACTCCGTATCTTCGCCTATGAGTACGCCTATATCTTAGCTCCTTCCGACCATGATGCACAGGGAATACAAAGCGGATGGGATATCAAGCGCGTGCTCGGAACGGTTCCGGTCGAGGAAGATGGTTCCGCACTGTTCACCATTCCAGCCAACACGCCGGTTTCCATCCAACCGTTGGATAAAGACGGGGCTGCTATCCAGTGGATGCGTAGCTGGTTGACGGGTATGCCGGGCGAGATCGTCTCTTGTGTCGGTTGCCATGAGGACCAGAACAGCATACCCATTCCTAAACGCACGATTGCTTCGGCCAAGCAGGCACGCCGACTCGAGACACCGGAAGGAGGTGTCCGTCCGTTCACTTTCCGTCTGGAAGTACAACCGGTACTGGACCGTAACTGCGTCTCTTGCCACAACGGGAAAAATGCCGAACCGGACTTCCGAAAGGATCAGATGGTCACTTATAAGAGAGGTATATTGACGAAAATCAACAAACAGTATGACCAGAGCTATCTGAACCTGCATCCGTACGTGTACCGTCAGGGACCGGAATCAGATATCTACGTCCTCAAACCGGCCGAGTTCCACGCGAGCAATAGCGAACTGATCCGCATCTTGCAAGCCGGACACCACAGTGTAAAGGTTCCAGAGGAAGATATGCGGACACTCTATACCTGGATCGACCTCAATGCGCCTTACAACGGGGCTTTCACCCAAATCGACCTAAAGCCTCAATCACCGAAGAACCAGGTGGAACGTCGTATGGAACTGGCCGAGAAATACAGCGGAGTACGGGTAGACTGGCAAAAAGAGATCGCCGACTATGCCAACTGGCTGAAAGAAAACAAAAAAGCAGACGGTATTACCGGAGCGACGACCGGAGAGACAGTCGAAATAAAAGAACCGGCCAAACCGATCCGCCCAATCAAAGTAAAGGGATTCCCGTTCGACACGCAGACGGCGACTACCCGGCAAGCAGCCAAAGGCGAAACGACTCGCCGCCTCAGTATCACTCCGGATGTCCATATCGATTTGGTATGGATTCCCGCCGGTAGCTTTGTGATGGGCAACAACCGGACGCCTTCCGCTTCGCCTGCATTTAAGGCAAATGTAAAGGAGGGGTTCTGGATGAGTACGACCGAAATCACGAACGAACAGTTCCGTGCACTTTTCCCGGAACACGACAGCCGATACATCGGGCAGACCTGGAAGGACCATACGACTCCCGGCTATGCGGCCAACCAACCCGAACAGCCAGTCGTGCGCGTCAGTTGGGACGAGGCGAACGCTTTCTGTCAAAAACTCGGCAAGATGTCGGGCTGCAACACTTCCCTTCCTACCGAAACACAATGGGAATGGGCGGCACGTGCAGGAAGTGCAGATGATTTCTGGTTCGGATCGACGAGCAGCGACTTCGGCTCTTTCGAGAACTTGGCAGACAGTACGACTGTCGATCTGGCGGTAACGGGTGTAGATCCGAAGCCGATGCGGGCAAACGATCCCATGCGCAAGTTCTGGGATTTCTTGCCGAAAGTCCTGAACGTAAACGACCATCAACTGATCAGTGGCCCCGTCGCCTCTTACCGCCCCAATCCCTGGGGATTGTACGACATGAACGGAAACGTGGCGGAATGGACGGCCTCCGATTACATTCCTTATCCTTTAAAAGAAAAGGCAAACAAAGAGACTGCCGAAAAGAAAGTCGTACGTGGCGGCTCTTGGCGTGAACGTCCTAAATACTCCACATCTGCCGTCCGTAAAGCCTACCTGCCTTGGCAACGGCCGATGAACGTCGGCTTTAGGATTATTGTCGAAGATATGTAAAGGCGAAAGCGTGGGGACAAGGGATTTTGGAACTTTACAAAACTTCAAGAAAGCTGCGTCCATTGCCGGCGCGGTTCACACAGATGCGGACGGGGATGCGCTCAGTCATTTCCTGCACATGCGAGATGACACCGATCTTGCGTCCCTGCGTCCGCAAACTTTCCAAAGCATCCATCGCCACACGAAGCGTCTCGGCATCCAAGGACCCGAAACCTTCGTCGATAAAAAGGCTTTCGACCCTCATCCGGTTGGATGAAAGAGAAGACAAACCGAGCGCAAGTGCCAGCGAAACAAGGAACGATTCGCCCCCCGAAAGGCTATGAACGGTACGCACCTCATCACACATATCCCGGTCGATCACCTGCAAGGCAAGCGTTTCGGGAACCCGTTCCAGCCGATAACGCCTTGTCAAGCAACGCAATTGCACATTGGCATAGTTCAACAGAATATCAAGCGTATATCCTTGCGCTATGCGACGGAACTTGGCGCCATCGGCAGAACCGGCCAATTCGTTCAGCTTCGCCCAACGTTCGCTTTCCGTACGCCGGACATTCAATTCTTCCTGTAGACCGGAAACTTTCGCCTTGTTCTCCGTCTGGGTACGAAGCCGGAAAGCAAGTTCCGTCTTTTCCTGCGTGAACCGGAGCAGGGTTGCTTCGAGTGGCTGTCCATCAGAAGAAGCCAAGTAGCCGGCAGTCCATTTATCTAAAGCCGCCTTTCTCCGGAGTAGGTCGGCAGAAGCTTCATCCAAGTCCTTTGCGATCTGGTCGGCAATGCCACGCGTCTGGTCGGCGATGCCGGATTGCTCGGTCTGGGTAGCCGACAGTTTTTTCAGACGTTCCTTCAGTTCTTCCATTCGCCGGGTATACTCCTGCTCCACACTATCTGCGGGGCGGCCATCGAGTAGTTTCTTTCGCTGCGCCTGTAAAGAGGAAAAAGCGATATGGTTCTTTTCGTGGAGCTGTCTGGCTTCTTCCGCTTGCTTTTCGAGAGAAGGAAGAAAAGAAGCAAGAGATTCGCATTCGGCTTTTTGGGCGCTCTCCTGCCGTTCCAACTGACGAAGTTTCTCGGTATTTTCCTGCCACTGACGGGCAAAGTCTGTCAATGTTTTACGAAAGGCTTCCGGATTCTGCAACCATGCTTTCTGCCATTCGCTATTGCCGAACAAGAGGTCGGCAGCCGAAAGGGACTGAGCCAACTGGTCGGATTGTTTTTTTATAGTGACTTCTTCCCTCTCTTGCCGGCTGGCGGCGAGTTGTTGCTTGCCGATCATCTCCTTACAGGCAGCCTCGCTATCTGCAAGTTCTTTATGGAGTTGAAGCAACTGCTGTTGCAGACGGGCAAGATGGCGGGTATGGGCGATGTAGGTTTCTTTTTTATCCGATAAAGCCTGCAATTGAAGGGTGAGGGTAGAAACAGGGGCGACGGGTGCCTGATGGGCAAAAGGATGATGTGTACTCCCGCAAACCGGACAGGGTTGCCCTTCCTGCAACCTGCCGCGCAAATCCTTTATGTTGCCGGAAGCCTCCAAGCGTGCCTGTTCGATAAGCAATTGTTCTCGTTCCTGGCGAAGTTTCTCAATCTGTTTGTCTAAAGCCGGTGCATCGACAGCTTTCAGTTCTTCTTCCAGGTTCCGATAGTCCTCTTCCGCCCGTTTCAACGCCTGCTGTTTGTTTGCATTCGCCTGTTGCAGAGCGGCAAGTTGTTTATTCAACGCCACAACCTCCTGCCGGAGCGTTTCGATCGAACGAGTGGCCGCTTCCATCCCCGAACGAGCGACCAATGCTGCATCCAAGTGCAACAACAAGGCTGAAAGCTGCTCCGCAATACGTTCCTTCTTCTTATAACGCTCGCGCCAAGCAGCCAGACGGACCATCTCCTCCGCCCCCTGCTTTTGACGGAGGACGGCAGCCTGATATTTCTTTTCGGCATCTTCCTTCCGAAGCGTAACATTCTTCAACTGCTGCTCCGAATGTGACAAGTCGCGGATAGCCGTATCCAACTGGATATCCAGTTTACGCGCCTGCAATATCTCCTGTTGAAGAGATTTAAAACGAGCTTCGGACTGTTGCTGCTCCTCCACTCCCTTTTCGTATTCACGGCGAGCAACCAACAACAATTCCGTTGCGTGCACCAACTTGTCGGCAGCCTCTTTTTGCTGCCTCCGGCGGACAGAAATCTGCTGTTCGACAGAGCGGACAGCCTCTTGAAGAGCCTGCTGCTCCGCTTTCGCTTTCTCGATCCGCTGCGATTCTTTCTCCGCTTGGGCAAGACGAGTGCGCAAGTCGTTTTCTTCCTCATCCGTCAATAGTTCAATGCCTTGTATGCGTGATTGGATCAAGTCGAAGGCATCTTTCGCCCGCGCATTTCTTTCAAATATCTGGCGGGAAATAGCGGAATAAAGCTCGGTTCCGGTCAACTTCTCCAACAAGGAGGCTTTTTCTCCCTGCTCGGCTTTCAAGAAAGTGGAAAAATCGTTCTGCGCCAGCAATACGGAACGCGTAAACTGTTCGAAGGTCAGGCCGATCAGTTCGATGATACGGGCTTGCAGATCGGAACGCGTCCCCTGCTCTTCCTCCTCCTTGTCGAGGTTGTACAACGCCAAACGCGGATTCTGCAACCGTCCGTTTTCCTTGTCACGCGCCCGCGCCACCGACCAGCGTGTCCGGTAGCGGTGTCCGTTCAAGGCCATGAAATCCACCTCTGCAAAACCAGAAGCCGTCCCCCGCCGCAGCAAGAAACGGGGATCGCTCTGCGACAGTTGTTCATTACTGACATCCTGAAGCTTGACATTATTTTCTTTTGCTTGATCGGTACGAGGCGTACGGGCGAACAGAGCCAGGCACATCGCATCCAAAAGCGTGGACTTGCCAGCTCCCGTAGGTCCGGAAATGGCAAAGATCCCGGCCGAGAGCAACGGCTCTACTGTAAAGTCTATTTCAAAATCACCTTCCAGCGAGGCCAGGTTACGACCTCGTATCGCTAATATCTTCATAGGGAAACCTCCCGTATTACATCGTTAAACATCTTCTCTAACTCTTCCGGCAAATCTCCCCCGAAACGGTTCGTAAAAGTATGGCGAAGCATATCCAGCGGAGCGATCTTTTGCAAATCCGTATAAGACAAAGGACGAGAATCTTCCTCTCCCTCCTTTTTCGGATAAGAAGGGATGATAGAAGTCAGGCGTACAGCCTTATCCGCCAGCACCTCCTCTACCCGATGCCGGAAACCCGGGTCTGGCTCCGTCAGCAGCACCTGTACTTCCAGATAAGGCCATAGGCTGCGGTCGGCTCCCTCTTCTGCCAACGGCAGGTCAGAAAGCTGCAAAAGGACTTCGGCAGGCAATGCCGGTTCCGCCGGAATCCGATGCAAGGCGGTCCGGAGTGGGATAGGCACTGCTTCGAGATCCGACAGGCATCCGTTTTCAAGGGTAAAGGCAACAACCTGATGGTGATAATGCTGTTCAGAGAAAGACATCGGAAGCGGACTGCCTGCATAGCGTACATGCTCACGCCCTCCTACCCGTTGTGCCTTGTGGATATGTCCGAGAGCCGTATAGGCCAAGTCCTCGTTAAAGGCTTCTACCGATATCGATTCAAGCCCTCCCATGATAGTCCGTTCGCTCCGGTCATCTTCCGACAGTTCGGCACCGGTCGCATGCAGGTGTCCCATCGCAAGGAGTGCCTCGCCCGGCTGCCTCTGACTATCGGCATAGTCATAGAGCCCGCGGTACATTCGGGTAACCCCCTCCACATAGGTATCTTTCCTTTCCTCCGAAGCGGGGTAATCTCCCTGGCGAAGATAGGGAACAGCCAAGCAAAGTGCCTCCCGTTTCCCCTCCTTATTATATAAGGGGACCAGGAGTGAATCGAAATCGATCTTGCACAGGTCCGTTCGCGGAACAATCCCGACAATCGACGTATTCAGTTCTTCCAACAAAGGTATCGGCGCCTCCAAACGAGCTGCCGAATCATGATTGCCTGCGATAAGCACGATCTGCAAATGAGGATTACGCCGATTCGCTTCCCGCAAAAACCGGAAAAAACGACGTTGGGCGGCTGCTGATGGATTGGCAACATCGAAGACATCGCCTGCAATCAGCAGGACATCGGTCTGCCGTTGCACCAACAGGTCAGTCAACCACGAAAGAAATGCCTCATGCTCATCATCGCGGTCATACCCGAAAAAGGTTTGTCCGAGATGCCAGTCGGCGGTATGGATTATTTTCAATGACATTGTTTCTTGTTTTGTTTGCAAATTTATCAAAATGTCACTACTAACCCATGAAAACGGGATTAATAGTGCATCTATTTGGAACTACTTGCAAAATTTATTGTCTATCTTTGCCCTCTCAATAAATGAAACGGAACGTATGAATTGGTTACAAGAGGCTTTTTTAGAGCCTACTATGGTTCAAGCAGTTATCATTATTTCGCTGGTCTCTGCACTCGGATTATATTTGGGGCGGATCAAGATATTCGGCATATCACTGGGTATCACATTCGTATTTTTTGCCGGTATCTTAGCGGGACACTTAGGGATCGTCGTGAATAAGGATATGCTTTATTTTGCGCAAAGTTTCGGCCTGATTCTTTTCGTTTATGCATTAGGATTGCAGGTTGGTCCCGGTTTTTTCTCTTCACTGAAAAAGGGGGGTGTAGCTATGAATATGATGGGGTTGGGCGTGATCCTGCTCGGTCTGGTTATGACGGTCGGGTTGCGCTGGACAACAGGAATTTCCCTTTCCAATATGGTCGGTTTACTTTGCGGGGCCGTTACCAACACACCTGCTTTGGGAGCCGCTCAACAAGCTTTGTTACAGATAGATCCAACCAACACCAAGGGGGTGACAGACATGGCTTTAGCATGTGCCGTCGCTTATCCGCTCGGTGTAGTGGGCGTGATCTTGGCAATTATCATACTGAAAGCTCTGTTTACCGACAAGAAACAGAAAGACCAAAAAGAACAACGCGACATGACTACCTATGTCGCCGAGTTCCACGTAAGCAATCCGGCGATCTACGAGAAGAGCATCAAGGACGTGATGAAGCTGACGGAAAAGCATTTCGTTATCTCACGCGTATGGAGAAACGGGAAAGTGAGCATCCCTACTTCGGACACCTTGCTTCATGAGCATGATCACCTTTTGATTATCTCTGTCAAATCGGATGTCGAAAATATTAAAGTCCTCTTCGGCGAGCAAGAGAATGTGGACTGGAACAAAGCTGATATCGATTGGAATGCCATCGACAGCCAACTGATCTCGCGCCGCATCGCGGTGACACGCAACCGGGTGAACGGGGTAAAATTAGGTTCTCTCCGTCTCCGTAACCTCTACGGTATCAATATTACGCGCGTGAATCGTGCCGGTATAGACCTGTTGGCCTCTCCTGACCTGCGCCTGCAAATCGGCGACCGGCTGACAATCGTGGGAGAAGCGAATTCGGTAAACACAGTCGGAAAGATTTTAGGAGACGAAATCAAACGGCTGAACAATCCAAACCTCTTGGCTGTCTTTATCGGCATCTCATTGGGAATGCTGTTGGGGGCATTACCGATCACACTACCGGGAATGAGCACACCGGTCAAATTGGGGATTGCCGGAGGCCCGATCATCGTCGGAATCCTGATGGGTGCATTCGGTCCGCGTTTCCACCTGACAACCTACACAACGATGAGTGCCAACCTGATGCTCCGTCAATTGGGGATCATTATTTATCTGGCGGGATTGGGAATCGATTCGGGTGCACATTTCTTCGAAACAGTTTTCCGGACAGAAGGATTGCTTTGGATCGGACTTGGGTTCCTGCTGACGATCGTTCCGGTGCTGATTGTCGGTTTCATCGCTTCGCAATTCTTCAAACTCGACTATGCACACAACGTGGGGATGCTCTGCGGAAGTATGGCAAACCCGATGGCATTAAACTATGCCAACACGACTGTCGATGGCGACGAGCCTTCCGTTTCTTATGCCACTGTTTATCCGCTCTCGATGTTTATCCGTGTGATTTCGGCTCAGTTGGTACTAATGTTATTCACCTGATCAGGCTTTGGAGCATCTGACCAACACCTTTTCTCCATCTGCCAGAGTGGTTGCAAAGAGATAGACGTGCCCACCATCGGCAATCTTCGTCCGCTTGCGCAAATCTTCTACGGAGAGAGGGAAATTGCGCACGGTTATATTTGCCTGAGGGATTGTTTTTGAAAGTCCTTTACACAGTTTTCCAGTAAAAGGCAGCACTTTGTCCACCCGGAATCTGCGGCCGGGAAAGTCGGGCAACAATTGGTCAGATGTATATAGATGGCTGCTCACTTGCAACTTCTTTACTCCCGTCCGGACAGCTACCTGCTTGAATGCACCGGCTTTTAAAACCGAAGTATTCGGTTCATATAAATAAGCACCGACCTGACTGACCGGAACCAATACAGCATTACGTTCCTCTTCTAATGTAAAAGAGAAAGATTGCATTCCGTCCGGTCCGAAATTAATGCACCGGATCGACGGTTCCCTGCCATCCGCCTCACGCTCCGTCACGAAAAGCAGTTCCTTACATTCATTCCTAACAGAAAGGACATGCACGGATGTCGTCCCCGGCAACAGTTCCAAAGTCATTTGTATATCCGCCATCGGCGAGAGCTTTGCGATGAGGCATGGAGAGCGTTTCAGAAGCTCCGGTAACAGTCCGGGCAGATCGGGTTCGCAATCTTGCAAAGCGAAAACCCGCTTGTTGGATTCTCCCCGGCGTGCAGGGTCGATATAAAAAGCATCGACCTCCGGAAGGGTATCGACGGCTTGGGCGGTATCAGCATTTACAACCGTTATGTTGTTGGCACCCAAGACGGAGAAGTTGTGTTTCGCAGCTTCACAATAAGCAGGAAAACGTTCTATATAAGTCAAATGTTTCGCCTTGAGGGAAAGGAAATAGCTATCAATCCCCAGTCCTCCTGTCAGGTCGCAAACTGTCCAACTTTCACCAATCAGCTCCTGCTTATAAGCAGCCGTCTGTTCGGAAGAACATTGCTCCGCAGCAATCTTAGTCGGAAAAATTAATTGTCCGTTCTCATACCACGACGGCAATTTTTCCCGGATCTGTCTCCTGGCCGCAATCTGATCGACCAAAAAGGGAATATCCATTCCGGGATATTTGGCGGCAGAAAGCAGCAAGCGGGCCAAGTCGTCTGCGGCATGTTCTTTGATGAATTGTATGTGTGCAGTTGTCAATTCCATATCGGCACTAAAGTCAGTGACGACATAAAAAAGAGGATGTGCCATAGTATTTGGTGACACATCCTCTTTTCTGCGGAAAGCGAGGGATTCGAACCCCCGGTACAGTTACCCGTACACCGCATTTCGAGTGCGGCCCATTCGACCACTCTGGCAGCTTTCCTTAGGTCGTCATTTGCGAGTACAAATGTAGGGAAAATTTAATTCCGTTGTCCTCCAAAGAGTATTTTTCTTAATAAAAAAGGGCATTCTCCTAAAAGAATACCCCTTCCTGTTAACGAATTTGCGAATTATTTGAAATAACGGTTGTATAAACCTTCAAATCCTTTACCGTGGCGAGCTTCATCCTTGCACATTTCGTGAACTGTGTCATGGATAGCGTCCAGGTTTAATTGTTTTGCACGAGTGGCAATACGTTTCTTATCTTCGCAAGCACCACATTCAGCATCTTTACGTTTTTCCAGGTTTGTTTTTGTATCCCAAACAACATCACCCAGCAGTTCGGCAAACTTAGCGGCGTGTTCAGCTTCTTCCCAAGCATAGCGTTTGAATGCTTCCGCAACTTCAGGATAGCCTTCACGATCAGCCTGGCGACTCATAGCCAAATACATACCTACTTCAGTACATTCGCCCATGAAATGTGCGTTCAAGTCTTTAATCATTTCTTCATCACAACCTTTAGCAACACCGATCACGTGTTCATCGGCAAAAGTCAGTGCACCGGTCGTTTCTACCATTTCTTTAAATTTGCTCTTCGGCTGCTTGCATTGAGGACAGAATTCAGGAGCTTCATCACCTTCGTGTACATAACCGCATACTGTGCAAATCCATTTCTTTTTCATCTTTGTAAAATTTTTATTGGTTGTATAATCTAAAATAGTTGTAACACTCGTCATTTGTTCTTTGCAAATGTAGGGAAACATTCTAAAACAAGCTCTACAAAAACTCATAAATTTATTCTATCTATTAATTGATAAAAACTATGAAACCTATCCTTTGCTCTCCATGTTATATTAAAAAACTTTCATAAATATGGACACATCAAAGATTATCAGCCTACTGGGCGAACAAAGCGAGTTTCTGTTGGGACACACTTGTAAAACGATCGATAAATCACTTATACACATTCCTTCACCGTCTGTCATCGACAGTATCTGGATCGACTCGGATAGAAATATCCAAACATTAAACAACCTGCAACGCTTGTTAGGAAGCGGACGGTTGGCAAACACGGGATATGTTTCGATACTGCCTGTGGACCAAGATATCGAACATACGGCGGGAGCTTCCTTCGCTCCGAACCCAATCTATTTTGATCCGGAAAATATCGTCAAGCTGGCCATTGAAGGAGGATGCAACGGAGTAGCTTCCACGTTCGGAATATTAGGTTCCGTAGCACGTAAATATGCACATAAGATTCCGTTTGTAGTCAAACTGAATCATAACGAATTACTGACTTATCCCAATTCATACAACCAGATCATGTTCGGCTCCGTAAAAGAAGCTTGGGATATGGGAGCGGCTGCCGTAGGCGCCACCATCTACTTCGGTTCGGAAGAAAGCAGAAGGCAGTTGGTCGAAGTGTCAGAGGCATTTGAATATGCACACGAATTGGGAATGGCCACCATCTTATGGTGCTACCTGCGCAATAGTGAATTCAAAAAAGACGGTGTGGACTATCATGCCGCAGCCGACCTGACGGGACAAGCCAACCACTTGGGTGTTACGATTAAAGCGGATATCATAAAACAAAAACTGCCGGAAAACAACGGAGGATTCACGGCTGTCAAATTCGGCAAGATCGACCAGAAGATGTACACCGAACTGACTACAGAACACCCGATCGACCTCTGTCGCTACCAGGTTGCCAACAACTATATGGGGCGTGTCGGTCTTATCAACTCCGGCGGTGAATCTCATGGAGCTTCCGACTTGAAAGATGCGGTCTACACGGCTGTCGTCAATAAGCGGGCAGGCGGTATGGGGTTGATCAGCGGGCGAAAAGCATTCCAACGTCCGATGAAAGACGGTGTAGAACTGCTGCACACCATACAGGATGTATACCTGGACCCTGGAATCACAATTGCTTAGTATAAATAAAGAAACGCCGTCCCGGACAATTCGGAACGGCGTTTTCTCTTTTATGAATAAATCCTTATTTCTTCAACCACATATCCAGCCATTCGAAGAATGTACGCTGCCAAAGCACTCCATTCTGAGGTTTCAACACCCAATGGTTTTCATCAGGATAGATCAACAACTCGGCCGGAACACCTCGAAGGACGGCTGCATTAAACGCTGCCATACCCTGGTTAGCCAAAATCCGATAATCCTTTTCACCGTGGATGCAGAGAATAGGAGTATCCCACTTATCAACAAACAAGTGTGGGGAATTGGCAAACGTACGTTGTGCCGTCACATTCTGCTTTTCCCAGTAAGCGCCACCCATATCCCAGTTGGCAAACCACATTTCTTCTGTTTCCAGATATTGCATTTCCATATTGAAAATACCGTCGTGTGCAATAAAGGCTTTGAAACGTTTGTTATGGTGACCGGCCAGCCAATAAACAGAGAAACCTCCGAAGCTCGCCCCCACGCAACCCAGACGATCCTTATCGACAAACGGTTCTTTGGCCATCTCGTCAATAGCTGTAAAATAGTCTTTCATGCACTGGCCTCCATAGTCGCCGCTGATCTGTTCGTTCCATTCCATACCGAAGCCGGGAAGGCCGCGGCGGTTCGGGGCAACCACGATATAGTCATTAGCGGCCATAATCTGCATATTCCAACGGTAAGACCAGAATTGGCTTACCGGGCTTTGAGGACCTCCTTCGCAGAACAACAAGGTCGGATATTTCTTATTCGGATCGAAATGAGGGGGATAAATCACCCAGGTAAGCATTTGTTTGCCATCTGTCGTTTTCATCCAACGACCTTCCACCTTGCCAATTGCCAACTGGTCATAAATCTGCTTGTTCTCCGTTGTCAACTGGGCCACTTTATTGTTATCAGCCAAATCGATCGAATAGATTTCATCTCCCATGCTCAAAGAATGGCGCTGCACAATCAACTTATTTTCACCTAACAAGGCTACACCGGCATAATCGTACATTCCGGAAGTAAGCGGCGTGATTTTGTTACCATCTTTCAAATCAATCTTATATACCTGAGACTCGCCATGCCATACCCCTGTAAAATAAAGGGCCTTTGCATCTGCACTCCAGACAAACCCGTCTACGTTGGAGTCAAAATCTTTGCTGGCGAAGATTTTTTCGCCTGTTTCCAGGTTCATGACCATCAAACGGTTCTGGTCTGACTCATAGCCATCCCGCTCCATGCTCTGCCATGCGATAAACTTGCCATCGGGAGAATATTGGGGATTCGTGTCATACCCCATGATGCCTTCACTGATATTGGTCGTCTCTTTCGTATTCAGGTCATATACATAAATATCCGAATTGGTAGACAACGCATATTCCTTTCCAGTCTTTTTACGACTCGTGTAAGCGATCTTGTCCGATGTCGTATTCCATGCCAGCTGTTCGATTCCTCCGAACGGTTTCATCGGGCTTTCAAACGGTTCACCTTCCATAATATCGACAGGGTTACTGATAGCCTTGCCATCAAAATCAGCAACAAAAGGGTGCGGGGCTGTTGTTACCCATTCATCCCAATGTTTATACATCAGGTCCGTAACAATAATGCCGGTAGCTTTATCCAAATCCGGATATTTATCTGCTGTACTCTTGACTGTCTTTACCTGTGAAATAAACAGGACTTTCTTTTCATCAGGAGAAAAGGCAAAACCTTCGATATCTCCGTCATATCGAGAGAGCTGTTTACGGTCGCTTCCATCCGGATTCATTTCCCAAAGCTGGCTGCTGCCGCTTTCATTGCAAAGGAAAGCGATTTTCTTTCCTCCTTTGATCCAGACAGCTTCATTTTCGGAGTAAGCCGTTTTCGTAATCTGCTTATTGTCCGTCCCGTCTGCGTTCATGACAAAGACTTCGCGATTGCTTCTGTTTTCCGGTACGCTGTAATAAGCTACAGTATACACAACTTTCTGTCCATCCGGAGAGACATTCATCCCTCCGATACGTCCCATTGCCCAAAGCACTTCCGGCGTCATCCGTCCGTCTTTCACTTTAATATCCGAACGCCCGATCACATTTTCCATGTTTTCTTTCGCTTTCACCTTTACTTCAATGTCTATATCCTTACTATTACAAGCACCAAATAATAAGGATGTTGCCATAACCATTGTTCCGATAGATTTATTCATGCAGTTTATAATATATTGTGTTTTGGGCACGAAAGTACAAAATATAATTTATATCTTTGTCCCATTAATTTAAGAACTGAACAGTATGAATAAGATTTGGTTATTTGGAGCCTCCATATGTATGGTTTTAGCATTAGGTTCTTGTAAACCTAAACAGAGTGCGTATAAGGCTGCTTACGAACAAGCAAAAGAAAAAGAGTCAACAGCTCCGGTCGAAGTTGTCGAAGAAGAGGAAGTGGTAGAAGAAGTAACTCCGGTTTCTAAACCGAGAACTTCCAATGTCAGCACACGTGCAGAAAGAATTAATGCTGCACAAGGTGAAGACGCAAGCAGACTGAAACGTTATAGTGTTGTTATCGGCAGTTTCAAGAACAAAACCAATGCTTACGCTTTGAAAGAGCGTATGCAGAACGACGGATATAATGCTGTTTTGGGTGAAAACGAACAAGGTATGCTTCGTGTGATCGTTGCCAGCTTTAATGACAAAGCCGATGCTGCTGACAGCCGCGATGCAATCAAAGCAAAATATGCTCCTAACTTCCAGGATGCTTGGCTTCTGGAAAGACAATATTAAAAATCCAATCCACGCGTTTCCGATTTCATGCCCATGTATCCAAAATCGGATGGGCATGGAATCGGAATTGCATGGGCATGACGTTCCTAAAGATCAGATATTTTGTTCGACAGTCATCGGATCTGTCTCTGGATTTGCCTCCTGTTCCAATGTAGTTCTCAAGAACAACCAGATCATTAACAGGATAATCGCAATCACTACCCCAAAAATCAGCAGTACATTCGTATTCTTTCGTTTCATGTCTATTCTTCAATATTGATTTGAAGATTAAACAAGACAATCTCTTTTTTGGTTTAATCGTTCTTCTACTTTTGCTCTTTATTTAACTGAGTAAATATCTTAGAAAAAGTCTCTTGCGTCATATTCAAATAAGAAGCGATATTATAACGAGGAACATGCTTCATCAAATAATGGATTTCACGCGTATCCATGCAATGTCTGACTCTCCCCTCGGCCTGGTTACTACGCATCCTGAATGTTTTTTCTTCACTTTCAATGGCATACATTTCAAGCACTCTACAAATAACAGCGACAAATTCAGTACTTTCTTCCCACAGTTTATCAAACTGTTCTCGCTTAAAACAAACAGCCGTCGTATCTTCCGTAGCCTTAATATTAATCAAAGAACGTTGTTTCCCCAAAAAGCTATGCCATGACGTACAAAAATTCCCGTCACCGGCAAATCGTATGATACATTCTTTCCCATCTTTATTATAGAAACAGGAACAGAATCCACCCGCAATGAAAAACAGTACATTACACTCCCTATTTTCTGTCAGTAATAATTCTCCTTTTGTAAATCGAACGGGAGCGCTATTATCGTAAATCAGCTCACGAAGACTTTCGGAAACTGGATGATAATTGTTCATCACGGTAAACATTTTCTCATAAACGATATCATATAACACCTTCCTATTATCTTCCATTTGTTTCTTATTTTAGTTCAATAAAAATCTTATCTCTTTTATTTGAGACAAACAGACTTTTTGTGACATAAAAACCTCGCAATTATTGCACGCGAAGCTAAAAAAGTCTTTACTAATTTCTATTGATGTAAAATAAGAAACACTAATAAAGGATAAAAGAATCGTCTCCATAGAAACAAGGAATCTGCTCCTGATAGATTTTCTTTGAATTTTCAGAGACGTTCGAATAAATATACCGATATAATTCACCAGCTGTCACATGCCCATCCCCATTCAGATCAGCTTTTCCCCGTAACCCCATTGCCAGAAAATAAGTAAATAATCCAGTACGTGCCTCATCCAATACTAATGCCGCCTGCCCCACAGATGAAGACGTGAATACTCTGAAAGAAGAATTCAGAAGCCACGGCTGATAAAGCAAAGGTTTCACTTTTACCCCTTTAGTCTGCATCAAATTTAAAGGTGTTCCCGATTGGGAAAACTTACCTAACCCACTGAAACAGGCATCTATAAATACTGTCGTACTCTTTGCCTGCAATTTATCCAACTGCTCGAATAATGTATTCAGACTATATCCCTGCTTCTCTATCAACCGCATCTTACTGTCTACCGGAAGCATATAAACATCTCCTCCATCAGCGGCCGGTATCCCATGACCGGAATAATAAACATACAAATCCGTCTTTCCTTTTTCGATTATCCGGGCTAATTCTCCCTCTTCCGCATTAAATAAATTCTCAAAAAAGAAACCGGACACATCTTTATTTTTATGCACAATCACTCTCTCCAAGCCTAATAATGCTTTGAAATAGCGGGAAACCAATTCAGCATCCCTGGCTGCATAAGGTGCCACCGGAATAAAATCATATTGTTCAACTCCTATTATAACAGCAACAGAATTAGGACGTATCGGAACATCGTCCCGTAGAGAGTCCAGATCGGCAATCTGCAAAGATGACACGTAATGTTCTTTTAACGAACTACCTTCCCCCTCCGGTGTCAGAGGCGATTCAACCATACTGAACTGCACAGATACAGAACGCCCGGATATTCTCTTCTGCCCTATGCCCTGCGGCAGAAACCTAAAGTAAAACAATACAATAAACAATAAAGTAATCTTCTTCATTTTACTCTTTTCTGTTTGGAATATGAAACAATGACAGGCTTTAAGGAAGCACAAGCAGGAATTATTTTACCAGGTACAGCTCCCCGATAAGAGGGATCACAAATCAGATACTCTTTATTCCGGAACTTAAAAACCTCTCTCCCTTCAAAACATTCTACAGCAATAGCCACATGTGTGGGATAATACAAGACCAGCACTTCACTTGTCACATACCGGCATATCAGCCATGACAAAAATACAGATAAATCTTCACAATCCGCATACGGATAAAAAGCCGTTTCTTCCGGGAAATAATAAACCTCCGTTTTATGCACCTCCACATCCGGTTTATGGATAAATACCTGTTGTACAAGATCCAATAACCAGGCAATCTGTTCCGGTCGGGACTTTCCCTTCAAATGTATCTTTACAATCTTATCCATAGAGTTTGTAAAGGTCTTGGACGGTTCAGCTCTGAAATAAACCGACAAATCACATAGCGGGAAAGTTGCATAAAAGTCAAGTAGGTTCCGGTTCAAAGATAAAGAAAAAGGATACTTCCCCGTAAACTTACGGCCAATCTCATTTTCTGGAAAATCCAATGCTTCTGAAATATGTAATGATAAGACCTTCTCCGCTTTCGGAAAATCAGCCATGATCGAATAAAGTTTTTTCAGTTGCTTCGAAGAAATATCCATGACATAATACTTCTCTTCTCCAGCCTTGATAAACGGGAGCTTATAAACTTCCTCCGCAAACGGAAGCAATAATACCAACACATCTTTCTCCACCCTGCCAATCTTCGCCTTATAGCCAGCATTACTTAAGGCATAAAATAAAAACAAAGTCCGCTCGCGAGGTGAAAAAGAAGGATATAACTGCATACTTGCATATTTAAGCAGCTGATAATTTCCCCAATCATTCAGACTGAACTGCCGGGAGTACCCTGTATAAGCCCTGAAGAAAGAAGTAAAATCCACTGTCCCTAACTTGCGCCATCCATCCGCTATATTTTTTTCCGACAGACCAGACAAAGACAGCCCTTCCTCTACCATATAAGGGAAATGCAAAAAACTACCGAAAAAAGAATCATGGGAGTGTACCAAAGTAGTCTCTATCGTTCCTGTAAAAAATAGGCCACCTGCATAGACTGGCGGCTCCGTTCCTTCATAAACTGTAAACTCTTGCCAGGCTTGTTCCAAATAATCTGCAAAATTCCTGTTAATACTGTCTTCGAAGTTATAAAAGTCAGCCTCTATGGAAGAAAGATAATCTTCAAATTCATCTTCCGCACTCACTTGAGCCTCTGCCGGTTCCGCATACTTTACATTTAAAAAACAGACGAACAGCAACCAACTATATATAAAACGGCTTTTTTTCATCGGTTCACCTATTCAGAAAAGAAAGAAAAATATTGTTCACTCCGTAATTCTTCCGGTATACGGCGTAACCATCCCAATACATTACCAACAGTCACTTCTCCGGTAAAAGGTATATCTTTCCGGGTAGCCACCACCAATAATATATTCTGTTCGTAGCGGACCGGATAGTTTCCCTTCTCCACACTATAGGCCACCCATTGATTCCGGGGAAAAAAATACTCCACTCCTTTTTTATAAAGGGATATTTCCTCATATGCTCCAGGATATAACTGCTCAACTCCATCCGCATCAAAGACAAACAGATGGTAATAGCAATCCTGTTCGGCAATCAAAGAAAAACGCAACGACTCACCATTTCGGTACGCTTGATCCAAACCAGTTAAAGAAAAAGAAAATGAACCACCACGGGACGGACTCTGCACTGCTTCCGCCGAAATAACAGCCCAAGCAATCTCACTTGCCCACCTTCGGTCACATCCCATTACGAGCTGGACTTCGATCTCTCCATCCCGGCACTCTCTATACACCTCCAACAAAGGATAAACATTGGAAAGCCGAGTCGTAACCAAATTTTTACTGCTTGCAACCGTCTGCATAACCGTATTTCCATCCGAAGTTTCCAAGCGGTTCGTCACAAGCTGTCCGATACGCGTTTCCATCAATCCGGCCAATTGTACTTTTGCCAAACTTTCCGCCTGCACACGGGCAGCATCAAAACTATCGCCTTTGGACTTGGCCGAAACGACGAAATAACGTACCTCTCCGCTCCCGTCTTTCTCCCGCTGGTAACGCCAAGATTCAGCAAGTTGTTCTTCCAAAGGCAGTTTACCGGCAAGAGTATGATATCCTTCTGCCTGCAACTGGCGAACGGCATGTTGCAATTGTTCTTCTTTTGCGGCCTGAACAGACGTATCCTGCCAGCGTGTTCTGCAGGCGAACAAACATAAAACACCCAATAGGCATATCCATTTATTCCACATCTTTATTCTTTTTTTCATTCAACTCCACAGCCGTACTATCAACCTCCATCTTAATGGAATCCCCCGAATGAAGAATAGGAGACTCATTCATCTCCAACTGCAACTCTCCATCCGATGGCGGTGCATACAAAAAATAATAACATCCTCCTGCCAAACCAATCAGCAACCCGGCCACTGCAGCCGCACGAGTAAAGACTGAAAAAGTCAAACGACGTTTTTTAGCGTTTGACTTTTCCGCATCAGATGCGGAAACAACCTCTTCTTCCCCTTCATGTACCAAAAGACGCATACGCTCCAGATTCATCCGGCAAGTCTCGCAGTGAAACAAATGGAATTGAAAAACTTCCACCTCTTCCGGAGTTAATCTGTTCAAGAAATAATCCCGTAACTGCCGATCTTTATGTTCACTACATCTATCCATTTTCTTACTTTCCTTTCAATAGTTCTACAAAACGCAGCTTTAACAGACGTCGGGTACGGACAACATCCTGTCTCAGCTTACCGACCAAACGGCTCCGCCCCTCAACAGAAACTCTCGTATCCTTCATTGCGGCAATTTCTTCATAAGACAAGCCTTCCACATAATGTAAAAATATCAGTTCGGTCTTTTCTTCGATCCCCCGAGTCAATTCCGAGTACCAAGGTTCCAATTTATCCCAAAGGACAACAGTCAGGCCACGTCTTACCTCTTCTTCATCTTCACAATCAATATCATGCAAATTCCCTTTCTGCAAACCAATATCATCTTTTGCCTCTTCTTCATACAAAAAAGCCTCTGAATGCATTTCTCCGGTAACAGTTAGCATGATATCCGGAAAATTATGTTTTCGAATGGCTTCTCTACATTTATTCAAGCACATCCGGGCTATATAATTGCGAAAATGCAAAGGCGTTTCAAAGGCCGGAGTATTTTTCTCCACAACCTTACCGTGCAACAACAAAGAAGTATCCGCCCACACCTCCTGCAAAACATCCTTCCTATATTGTATTGAAACTGATTGTCCGGATGTGACAGTATGAGCTATCTTTTTTATAGTCAGGTATAAATCATTCCAAAACTCAGAATCATCCCTTTCCAAACGTATCATCAGATTTTCCATGCCAACAGGGAAAAACCTTCGGCAATAATCCCAACAGATCTCTTCTAATAGTACCGGTGTGTCGACCGTTAGCAAAACCCGCCTCTCCTTCTGAAACAACTCCTCGTCCAACATTGCAGACAACTTAAACGCAAGTGTTTTCCCCGGAACAGCCAATTCCCTATCTATCGTCGGCTCTTTACATCGTTCACGTAACGTCGCAATTATTCTCTTCTTCAAACTGAGCAGAAAACATCGGAAAGAGGCTGAATCTCCGGCTTCCCGAATAAAACCGGCATAATCCAGTTGTCGATAAAACAGCAACAACACCTCTTTGCGCCACACACGGAAACGGGCAAAGTCATCTAAAACAGAAAGATCGGCCGTCTCAAACACTGGCAACAACATGCTTACCCCTTCCTCTACAGAAGACAACAAGCCCAAATCAACTAATCGATATGCTTCGCATTCCTTCCGGACCAATTCCGTCACAGCACTTTGTATCGTCATCACCACCTTCATCAAAAAAACAATCCGATTGCACCATTCACCTCAAAAAACGAAAAACCGACCGTATTTACCCCTAAAGATACAGCCAGTTTTTTATATCTGAAAATTCCCCCTAGCTCTGCCTCTACACCATCCGCACTATTAGACGTATTAATAGCCCATAAATCTCCGGTCCGCTGTTCGCTCAGATAATCGAAAGTTTCAGCATGCCACATCAAACGGCGATATCCGTATCCGGCTCCGGCATACAGATACAGGCAACCGGCAGGCCGGAACAAGACTCCCCCCGTAATCCCGAGGCGGCTCCGTTTGGAAGCCTTATCCACTATATAAAAATCATTTTCCCCTTCATAACTGAAAATACCCGAATTATCGCAGGTATAAGGTGCATTATCAAATGAAAAATTCGTTTTTCCCCTCACATAACCTCCCCATCGTGCCACCCGTCCATACATCAGCCCGAAACAAGAAGAACCGGAAACATTATACATCAATATATTTTCCGCTTTCTGCTTCTCCTTTACCACCTCTCCGCGCAATTCGAAAACTATTTGTCCTTCCAACCTCCCTATTTCATCCATCACTTGCCAGACAACCGACTTCTCCCCGTTGCCGGCCACTTTCCCTATCTCACCCTGTACCTGCACCAAAGGACCGATAAAACTTTCACCTCCATTGGTACTGACAAACAAATTCAGTGCAGCAAACGAATCAAATGGCAGACGGCTCAGCGTATAATGTATCCGTATTGCCCGTCCAAAAGGTTCGAAACGGACGTTTGAAATACGCTGGGCATACAATTGCAATCCTATCAAAAAGAATAATATCCATATAAACGTCACTCTTCTCATCATTCTTACTTGTCTTTTTCCGGTGAATACATCCATAAACCGTCCTTAGCACAACCGATATATCCCCCTTGGTCCGTACCAGCCGAAAACGTGAAATAATCAGGTTTCCACATTGTAATACCTGCACGAGGCTCCCAAACATCCCGGTCCGGGAGATATTCCCACAGATCACGTGTATAGTCCAACCAATCACCACGCATATTCTCATATCCGAAACCAGCATACAAATGCCCGCCAATAACAAACCCATGCATATCCGACCGAGCCGTCCCCGGAAAATCCGCACGCCTGAACCAGGTATCAGTATCCGGCACATATTCCCACAAGCAGTTGGAATGAACAGGATTCTTGCCATAGACAAAACTCCCGCCTATGACGAATATACGGTCTTCAGCCACAAGGGTCAACGTATTACTCACTTTTTCTCCGGGAAAATCAGCTTTTTTGGTCCATTTCCCTGAAACCGGATCAAACATCCGGATCATCATCGGATACTCCTCCCACATTGCGCCCGTTGAAATCAGATACCCTTTATCCTTATACACAAAAGAAGCCATCAAAGCCGAATAACAGCCCGGCGAATCCGACATCGGTCTCCAAGAACGATCCGATAAGTCATATTCCCAGAAATCATTCTGTAGGTTGACAAGACTATCACCATTCGTTGTATGTCCCAGCCCCATATATATTTTATCATTCATCACATATATTACCGGATCACATCGTTTACCACCTGGAAAATCGGTCAACTTTTCCCATATACACGAGGCTGGCGTAAATTTCAATATAGCCGTACCACCGACATTCATCAGCCCATCCATTTCGCATTCCTGAAAATAAATATCCTTTCCAATGGTGAAAGCCCGATTATAGAAAGCCTTTCGATCCGGAAAATCAGCAATTTTCTTCCAAGCGATATCCGTGTCCGATGTAGAAGTCCGGAATTTAAATACATCCGAATAGCCTTTTTCATTCCGAGTTTCGGCATATACTCGACAATAATACAAGGTAGCTGGAAGCAAATTGGTTATTTTGACATCGATAGTCCCATCTTTATACAAGGGTAACAAATCGACTTTAAGTTGCAAGGTGTCCGGCCGGTCCGAATCTTTCCCGTAACATAAATAAAGGCGACGGGGGATCCGGCTGCTCGTAGGTGACAAAACAATGCTCAGCGTTGCCTCCCGCAAAAAAACCCGACTTGCCGATTTGATCGTGGCAATCGGCAAAGGATCATTTTCCAACGACTCATAATCCGGAATTTCGGGATCCATCGTGGAACAGGCACAAAACCATATACAAGCAAAAAAAAGAATATTATTCCACATACTTCCAAACTCCATCATAAATGCTCCCGATATACACATGTCCTCTCAATGCAAATGAAATTGAAGGCCGAATATTAAACCAATCAGTCAGGACACTCCTCCGGCCCCATCGATCCGTATCAGGATCATAGCACCACCAGTCAACAGCACGTATCAGATATGTTTCCGTCACTGGTTGAACGCCAAACCCGGCATAACCTTTCCCATCCAGGGCTACAGCAACCATCCGCTCGCGTCCACCTCCCTTAAAATCCACACGCCTGTGCCAAGTATCCGTATTTGCTTCATATTCCCACATGCACGAAGTATATTCCACCTTGTTATCATCCACATTTCCACCTTCTTCCATCCGGTTCGTTATTCCAGTAAAGACAAAAGGCCTACCACCGATCACAAAAGAGGAAGCACGTTGCAACTTATCACCGGGGAAATTCCTTTTCCGGCTCCAAACATCCGATCGCGTATCATACTCCCATACTTGCATCGGAGTTGAATTCCAGTAATCCGTCGAAGTCACTACATAAACCTTCTCTTCTATCCCGAATGCAGCCATCATTCCCGTTGTACGGGCTGGAATATCAGCCTTGCGTTCCCATTCATTCGTTTCAGGGTCATAGCACCACCAGTCCTGCTGGGAATAATACCGATGGGAACCATCTTCGGTTATCACCTCTATATCTCCCAACCCGGCATATCCTTTTCCTCCCGCAACAACCGCAACCGGTCCGACCCGGCAGCCGAAAGGTAGAACAGACCGTTTCACCCATTCATCCGTTTCCGGCAAATACTCGATTAGTTTGTTCCCTCCTTCCACAGGATAAAGTGACGAAAGGGCGAAATAACGATCGGCAAAGTTAAAGCCGCACGCGTACTGTTCCTCTATCCAAGGAATACTTGCCACTTTCTCCCACGAAGAATCATCACTTGGAGCTTTGGTCGAAAAGACCACGCTATTCGTATAACTACCACTATCTGAATTAGCCAGATAGAGACGGCAATAGTAATTAGTTGCAGGTTCAAGATCAGGAAGAGAAAGCAATAATTCTTCATGATCTGGCTTATATTGCAAATAAATATCTCTTACCCAATCGGTTGTATCCGGCAACGGATTGGTTTCACTATAGCAGGCACGAAGTTGTGTCAGCTTCCGGTTCCCGACACTGGCAATATTAATTTTCAGAACCGCACTATATTGAGAAAGCTCCCACACATTAATATGTGCTTCCGGCTCTCCTCCTTTTTCATAAGAATTATACCCTTCCGGTATATCCGGATCCGCCACAATGCATCCCCAATTTATAATCAAAAACAAGAATACCCTATAATGCAGTATTTTCATATTCCGCTTTTTACGGTTTATCGAGGGGCAAAAGTAGTGCAAATAAACAAGGTTTACAAAAAATGCTTTCATTTTCAAGCTATCCAAGCCACTATTTCTTAATCTATATTATTTTTTCATCCAATACCACCCCCTTAATTTGTATTCCAAAATTACAAAAACAACTAATAATATGAAAAATACTATCAAAAAAGAAAGCAGGACACTCCTTCTGTCTTGCACCGTATTAGCAGGCATAATGACCCTTTGGTGCATATATTCGATCATCCAAGGAGCATTGTCATTCATTGCAAACCCGATCAATGGAAACGTATTCGAGTCCGATGAATTGTTTTGGGTATTGTTTATTTTCGGCTTTCCCCTATCTTTCATTCTGTTCAACATGACATCCTATTCCGTTTTCAATATTTCTTCGCGAGGCGTGGAAGAAGACGCTATGAGCGGTTGCCTATACACCATCATCATCAATATTTTCATCATGCCACTGTTCACGACAGCCCTCATTTATTACGCACTTTGGTTGTTGCTGGAAATTGCCCTATTCCTCATCCCTTACATAGGAGCCCTGTTGCTTGCCGGAGGGGTCTATCTGCTTTATTTGGCTTGCAACCGATTGGCGGCTTCAAACAAAATGAAATTATTTTATGCCTGCCTCATCTCAGGAGTCATCTTATACGGCACAGCCGGATATTTCTTGAACGAAATGGCCGCACCATCCCCCTCCTCAAAAGCCCCAAATAGCGAAACACCTAAACAACAAACATTCGAAAAATCCTCCCTTGTTGGGACTTGGAAACTAATCTCCCAAAAGAAAGCGGGAGTCTCCCAGCCGGTCAAAAATTACACATTGACATTCGAAAAAAATGACAACTGCGACAATTGCGGCCTTTTTGAAACATTCAATGGAGTAAAAGATAGGACAACCTACACATTATTAAACAAATCCATCATCATGCGCCTATCACTGACAGACGATACACACGACAACGAATATAGGATTGTACAAATCGACAAAAAAAGGCTGGTACTTACATTCGTTTACCTCCCGGACGAAACCACTGCCGGAGAATTGATTTTCGAAAAGAAATAACCATCATATCATCATACCACTCAGCAACTAACTATATATCAACACAAAACAGCCATGACAGTTCGCAAAACAACTGTCATGGCTACTATCATACCATCATACATAAAATTAGTCAATCGGTTATATATCAACCATCTACCTCTTCCACATAATAACAAGTCCCCCTCATCGTCCGCTTATTCGGCACGCTATTCCGCTTCAAAAGCTTGCCGAAATTAAGGATCATCGTTTTTGTAATGTTAAAACCAGGTTGTTTCTCCGCGATCATATCCAGTATTTCGGACGCCAGAAGCGGCTTTACCTCTTCAATATCCTCCGCGATCTTGAAATAACGCAAGAACAGTTGCTCTTCAGCTGGCTGCTGCTGGAAATCCCTGTTGTTTTCAGTGATCAGTGCCTCTTCCTCCGGAGTAAACCAAAAACGTTCACCACGCCTCAACAATTCTTTCGCTTCCGCATACAACTGATCATAATCGATCGGCTGGGCATAATCGATCCGGTCCTTCACCTCCACACAAATGAAACGGCGGCTACCGGTCGGATCCGTCAGCAAATCATAATTGTTGCTGGTCGCGATAAACGTGGCATAGCGACGCAAGTTACGGCTCGCGCTCTGATAAGGCAAACGGGTGTTCACAACCGCCTTTTGCAGGATATGCTTCAAAAAACCTTGATGAGAACTTTTCACTGAATCAAATTCATCAATATTAACCAACGCATACCGATGCAAAGCCAACTCCGCCCCACGGCGATTGCCGAAATCGATACTGTCCGTATAATAAGGACGCAACACCGGTGGCAACAAATTCAAGCAAAACGTGGACTTCCCACACCCTTGGCCACCGACCAACAGAGGTGTCGTACTATTCCCGTGCTCCGAATCCAGTTCCATCCAATGTGCCACCATGCTTAGGAACCAACGGTAAAACAAATCGCCCCATACCGGATTGTCACAAGGGACACGCCCGGCTAATGCCCTGATGCGTTCTTTCCCGTCCCAAGCCGGAAGATTCCCAAGAAAATGGTCGATAGGATGATATACCGGAACACGATCGGAATTGACATACCGGTCGATATCCTTGTCCCATACATTCAACCCTTCCTGCTGGGCTTCCAGGCAAATGGAATTCCGAACTTTCGTCGTATAAGGCTTGTAAACGAACTGTATCATCGAACGGTCCAAATATTCAACTCCTCCGCTCATTTCATTCGTCCGGAAGAAATAACGCCGGTTCATAAACTCGTCCAGCCGCAACACCAACGACATGGATGGCGGGATGGAAGAGAACGGCTCTGCCCGGTTTGAAATATTCTCCAACGTATATGCCGTACGGAAAGCCATACGGATATCTATCTTATATTTTTTCAAAGCCTCATAGCGCAATGTCCAGCCCACCGCCTCTTCCTCCGGTATTCCAAGCCGGCAGCAAGCCTGCGCCAAGTCAATGAACAGCAATTGGATATCATCTTCCGGGCTTTCTGAAAACCGACGCGTCATCTCCATCAGAATGACACTGAACAGCGTGGCGATCTGCCCGTTCCGATCCGCTCCCGGAGCCATCATCTCCAACGGATCCCGAACCGGAGATGGTACGATTTTCAAGTCACCCCCGTCCGGCATCTGCAAAGGTTGCTCGATCCGGATCGCCACCGCATCCGGATTGTAATAGGTGTCCGGATCCACACTCATCCGGCAACCCCGCGACAGAAACGGTTCCTTCAACGATATAATGCTGCCCAACTGCGGCTGGTAATGCCGCACCGCCAGCTGATAAGCCGCAGCATGAAACATACGGGCCTGCTCCTCTTTTTTCGGCAACGAGCCGTCGGGCAGCACAAAAGGAACCACGATCTTGACCGAACGTCCGCTCAGCCCGACGAACGCCAGCAAGGTCTGCGGCAGGGCGGCAGCTTCACGACGGACGGCCTCCGCCTCACTCTGGCTTCCCAAGCCATTCACTTCCAACAAAACATATCCGTTATAGCGCCTCAACCGTATTCCATCGCCACTCTTCTTGAACGTCGAACCAAAAGCCAGAACCGGTAGTTTTCCGGACAAATCCGTAGTTCGTGCTAAAAACGCCATATTCAATTTTCGACGAACCGACAGTATCCCTTCCGCATCCTTGCCGTTTTTCAGCAACCCGACAATATATTCCATATCACGCGAGTGCATCCGCAACACGCCTTTTTTATGCCTGTAATATGTGATTTGCATTACCAAGGATTTCTTTCGAATTTGACAAATTTCATGCTCTTTCTCACGCAGGGAGCCATCCTGAAACAGACACGACGCGCCTTCACCCGATGGGGAGTACATTTTTTCGGATCTTCGAAGCCTTCGCTCCCTGCCGAAAGATAAAAATCACCCAACCCGTCCAACTCCACAGAATGGCCGTCTTTCAACAATTCAAGAATCATCCCTCCGATCTCGCAAACCGAAGCGAACACATCACCTCGGCTCAACGAGCAACGATCGGCAACCAAATCAGCCAGCTTTTTCGTTGAAACCCGCCCGCGCGTAACCGGAACACCATAATAGCGTACTTTATCTTCCGCTCCCGTCTTGTCCAGTTTTTGCCGGACTACATAAAAATGTGCCATAAGATATTATATTTAACATTAAACAATGCATAGAACTACGTCAGAACCCCTATTTTAACACTTTTCAGACCCGGATATTACCGGTTTTCAGACCCGGATATTACCGGTTTTCAGACCCGGATATTACCGGTTTTCAGACCCGGATATTACCGGTTTTCAGACCCGGATATTACCGGTTTCCACACCCGGGTCTTTCAGATGTTTAAACCCGGGTCTCGGAGTATTTTCTTCACTACAAATATACAAATAATATATTGTAAAACAAAACATTATAGCACATTTATTTCCTATAAGTCCTATGTTTTAGAGCACTCTAAAACCTCATTTAAGCCATTATGATTATGATAGTATGATAGTTGATCATGATAGTATAAACCACCAACCATCATCATATATACACTTGATTAACTAATACTTATAAACAAATATGATAGTATGATAGTATATATTGAATAAACAATTATGTATTTATATCACTCACTTCTTAATTTAAGATAAATTCTATCAGACAAAAAGCAAATACATTTGCAACCAATAGAAAGCACAACATAAAAAAACAAACAAACATGAAACAGAAAAAGTTCTATTCCACCCAATTACTCCTACTCGCAGCTATCGCCCTGTTCTTTTCATGTGGCAGTAAAAAACAGGCCTCACACTACAGTGTGCAAGATGAAATCAGTGAAAAACTCGCTGAATACAAAACTGCCGGTTGGCAGATACAGGGTTCCTCGCGAACACTTCGCGGCGTACTCTCTTCCGTGATCGACCGCCTGAACGAAAACCCGGACCTTGTCGAAGTGACCGGTACGGCAAACAACTTCGCTGTCGTCAGCATCGGGAAGGAAGCGGCAGCAGCCAACGCCAGCAACCGCTATGCGGCAACCGCGACCCGGCTGGTCAAAGGGGCGATCGACAGCGATGCCCAATTGTCACAAGCCTTGGGCACGGAAAGGGACAACCTCTACGCAGCCTACTCCAGTACCGTCGAACGACTGATACGGGGAGACCTCAAAGAGGCTTATACATTGGTGCGCAACCGCCAAGACGGCAAGTTGGATTGCGAAATACATTACCTGATCGATGAGGTAAAAGCACAGGCCAGCCGGGAAGCAGCCATGAAAAAAGCCTTGGACAATGTTGACCTTGACCAAAAATATGCCGACAAGATCCGGGAACACGTAAACAAAAGGCCAGACATAGAATGAACATACATTATATAATAACAACGCTCTTCGTTCTGTCCCTTCTGAATATATCCGGTCCGGCCCACGGGCAGGATATATTGGAACGTTCGGAGCCATCCAAACCCGATTGGCTTGCCGACAAAACCCCTGCCCCCGGAAACCGGACATTCGTTTACCGGATCGCTGAAGCCGGAGGCAGCACGTTGGCTAAAGCCCGCTACGATTGCATCCTCGACCTGGCCGAAAAGATCAAACAGGACAGGGAGATCGGCGGGACGATCCGGTCAGGCGGAAGTTTGGAACAGGCTTCCGGGAAAGAGAGCTCCTATATCGAGTTTGAATATGAGAGCAAAGGGGCAACGCAACGTGTCATCTACAAGAAAATAGACGAATATTGGGAATACGTCTCTTACAATGGACGGGCAAGGGAATACCGTTGCTTCACGCTCTACGCCGTAGCCGTCCACCCGGGCGAGACGGCTATCTTCGATGAAGTCACCTTCTCACGCAAATACGGAGCACGAGGATTGGTGCGCTCCATCATCCCCGGATGCGGACAAATCTACAAAGGGAGCGTAGTGAAAGGAGTCTGCATATTAGGTGGCGAAGCGGCTTTGGCCGGAGGGGCGGTCGCATTCGAGAATATGCGGAAAAACTATTCGAAGAAGATGCACCGGACACAAAACGCCGACCACATACGCAGCTATGCCGACAAAGCCGACAATTGCCGGACATTCCGGGATGTCTGCATCGGAAGCGCGGCTGCCCTATACCTATATAACTTGATCGATGCTTTGGTGGCCAATGGGAAAAAACGGACCATTGTCAAGAAAAGCCATCTGTCTTTCACCCCCGTTGCTTCGCCCGATTGCAACGGAGTCCGTTTGTGTTATCAATTTTAAAACAAAAAAACGATATGAATCCTATCTTTAAATTTTCTTGTTCATGGCTGTTTGCCTTGTTTTTAGCTTTAGGTTTGACAGCCACTTCTTGTACGGAAGAGGAGCCGGAATTATACGGCAACGTGCACGGCTATGTATCCGATGAAGCCACCGGCGAACCGATCCGGACAGCCAGCGTCACCATCAACCCCGGAGGGAAGAAAACGGTGACCGGAAGTGACGGCCGCTTTGAATACACAACACTCGAAGCAGGACAATACACCCTACAAATCGCCAAAGACGGCTACCAGACGAATGTAGGCAACGTAACAGTCGTGCCGGGACAAACCGCCCAATGCGACATCCTGCTCCGCCCCGGTGACGGCTACCTGAAAGTGAACAAATCGGAAATCAATTTGGGGACAAGCAACAATATGGCTGCTTTCGAAATCAGCAACAGCGGGAAAATCGAACTGCAATGGACCATCAAAAAAGATTGCGACTGGATTTCTGAAATCACCCCATCCGCCGATAACACGGCTCCCGGCAAAAGAAGTTCCGTAACCGTCAAAATAGACCGTAGCAAACTCGAAAAGGGGAAGAACTACAGCTACTCCATCATCATCACTTCCAACGCCGGTGCAGCCGATGTCACGATATTGGCAAGCGGAGGTGGCAATGGTGAAGACTCGGATGATCCCGATAATCCGGACAATCCAGATCAACCCGGAAGTGGAGAAAATGTTGTTGCCGGACTGATGGCCTACTACACGTTCGATAACGAAAATGCCGACGATGCGACAGACAACCAAATGAATGGTGTTCTGATGAACAACCCGACATTCGTAGATAATACGCCGAATGGAAAAGGGAAAGCTTTGTTCATCAACGGCACCAAGGAACAGTTCGTCAACATCCCTCACAACCCGTTCAAGGCAAAAACATCTTATAGCGTCTCCCTGTGGCTGAAAGATTTCGGCGCAGGTGTCATATTCAACGCTGTTTGCCCAAGCAACAAGACTTACAACGTACCCGGCTTATTAGCCGACTCAAACGGTAAATTCGAATTTACGACCGGATATTATGACTTTTATAACAGTTATCTATTCTCCTATTCCTTCAAACCGCTCCAAGACAGCCAATGGCACATGGTCACTCTGATTTGTACCCCGAACGAGGATACTTACACAAGCAGCGATTGCATAAAAAAATTATACATTGACGGGAAGCTGATCGATACGACCGATGGAAATTTCGATGAAGGAAGCAACAATGGGAAAGCGACCAAGATCCAGATCGGAGGAGATGGTGAAGGGGCTTATAAAAATCTGACTTTCGGCAGCATGAAAATAGACAACATCCGTTTCTACGACCGTGCTTTGAGCAATCAGGAAATCAAAGCCATCTACGATTACGAGAAAGCTCAATAATCCACAATCTTACCGGAGGAGGTCGTGTCTGAATAAGACAGGCACACCTCCTCCCTTTTCCTCACCATAAAACAATCCTGCCATGAGAAGAGATGTTTATATATTATGCCTAATCGGGCTGTTCTGCCTGTCCGGACACGCCCAAAGCGACCGGGAGATATTCGAACAAATGCGGAAAGAGATGCGGGCGGAGTTTGCCGAATACCAAAAGCAAAACGAACGGGAATACGCCCGATACCTGCGCCAGACTTGGCAGGAATACAGATTAGAAAAGGGGATCGAGCCATTCGAACGCCCAAAACCGGACAATCTCCCCCCCGCCTCTCCACAGAAACGGCCTTCGAAGACAAGCGAATTGATTGTTGCTCCGAAACCGGACGGATTGCAAACACCGCCTCTTCCTCCCATCATCTTCGAAGAGAAGAAAAAAGAGGTCGGAAAATATAACGTACAAATAGCTTTTTACGGATCAACCTTACAATTTACCCACAACATCGAACCTTGCCAGTTAGCACAAGTCCGCGAAAAACAGATTGCCGATTTGTGGGAACAATTTGGCAAACAAAAAAACGGCTCATTGTTTACCGACTTGATTACCGTAAAATTAGAAATGCGGCTGAACGACTGGGCTTTTTTCTGCCTGCTCAAGCAAACAGCCAGACAATTACCCCAGCTGAAAGACGACAACACTCGGACCATTTTCATGCACTACGCCTTACATACATATGGCTACGACATCAAAATGGGGATTATAGACAAAGAAGTAGCCCTATTAGTTCCCATCCAAGAAAAAGTATATGCTTACAGCTACCTGCCGGAAAACGGAAAGAAATATTACTTGTTCACCGCCGGGGAAAAGCCATCCGCCACCCCGGTGCGGACATTGCCATCCCTCTCCCGAAACAAACAACGCCCGTTCAGCCTCGCCATCACGGAGCCGATGCTCTTGGCCGAAGACTACCGCGACACAAACAGGACATACCGGGATTGCAGCCTGAACAGTCCGGTCAACCAAAATAGGATCTCCTTTTTCAACGATATGCCCCACACGGACTTGGCGGTCTATGCCGATATGCCGGTCGATGTCGCTTTCGCCGAAAATACCTGCCAAGGATTGGGAAGCCGGATAGCCCCGTTGAGCAGGGAGGATGCCCTGAATTTTTTACTGCATTTCACCCAATCGGCTTTCCGTTACCAGACAGACGGCCAGCAATTCGGCCGCGAACGATCGCTCTTCCCCGAAGAGACTTTCTACTACCCCTATTCCGATTGCGAAGACCGAGCGATCTTCTTCTCCTGGCTAGTCCGCCGCCTGCTGAAACAAGAGATCGTCCTGCTGCATTACAGCGACCATGTGGCTACAGGAGTCCGGATAGAAAAGGAAATCCCGGGCAGCTATATCCGCACTGGTGACAAACGCTACCTGATATGCGACCCGACCTACATAGGTGCCGATATAGGCCAATGTATGCCGGGATATGAGAAGGAAAAACCACGGATTATCAAATTGAATCAATAAAACAAAAATATCATGGAAATTATCTTGAAAATCATCGGCCTTTTTGTCGCCTTCGTATTGGTTGTAATCGCCTTTAAGATAGCTTTATTTTTAATTGGGGCTTCCTTGATTCCGGGGCTTATAGTGGGAGGGTTATCGTATTGGATATTCGATGCATTTTGGCCTGGTTTCATGATAGGTGGCAGCATCGGTGTTGTTTTCGGAATTATAGGGCAATTCAGCAACCAAACAACTATTTTACAAAATAGCACAACAAAAGCCTTATGCTAAAACATAGGGAAAAGTTCTATAAATTTTTATTTTCTCATTTTTTAAATTATTATTTTATGTTTAAAGCACCTTTTTCTTTTGAAGGACGTATTCGCAGAATCGAATACCTTTTATCCGCTATCATTGGCGGTGTCGTAACCGGTATTGCCTTTTGGCTTGGAGTAGGAACCGCCGTATTCGGAGCTGCCAGCAATTCCGGAGGCGATTTCGGCATTGGAGTTTTAATCGGCATCGCTGCATTGGCCGGTGGTATTTGGTTCACTATTGCACAAGATGTAAAACGTCTGCATGATGTAGACAAGTCCGGTTGGTTCTTACTATTAGCATTGATACCAATCGTTAACTTCATCTTAGGCCTGTATATGCTATTTGCCGATGGCACGGTAGGCCCAAATCGCTATGGAGCAGATCCTAAAAACCGTATGCCCTACCAGGCACAACCGACATCCGTCAATGTCACTGTCAATATGAATGGTGAAAAACAGGAAACGATCCAAACTCAAACTGATAAGTTCTGACCACAGATTATCTTCGAGTTGAGGAAAATCAGTTCCTAAACAAATCTAATAAATAGGGTATGGCTCTTTGGTTATACCTAATTTATCACACAACATTTTAATTCAAAAACAATGAACAAAATTGGCAATATTATTTGCATTTCCATGTGTGGTTTCTTGTTTACTACAACTACCCACGCTCAGTCATTCTTAAAAAAGACATTGAAAGTATTGGAAACGGTAAATGATGTAAATAAAGCCGTAAACAGTGATAAAAAAACGGCTATAGAGACAGAAGAAAAGTCACAAACAGATAATAATAAAACAGTCACAAAAAACAAACTTTACATAGGTAGTGCGTATACAGATAATTCATCTCCAATAAATCCTCAAAAAACGAATAAAACAAAAATTATCTATATAGAAAACAAGACCATATTATGCACCGAATATTTCAAAGACGGTGTTTGTTTGGCTTGTCATCCTCAAAAAGGATGGGGAGTGTTTGATACTACTGGGACTCAGATAATAGACTACAAACTTCATTTTGGGACCATAGTAGGAAACTCACAAATGCCTGAATTTGAAAATGGATACTGTCCTGTTAGAGATCCAAAAGGTTCTTATATCATTAATAAACAAGGTAAAATAGTCTCACAATTTACCAACATCAATAATTTATCTAATTTCCAACAAGGGATAGCTACCGCAACCCAAACAATGCCTGACCCTAAAAATAAACATCTTAACATAAGGAGAGTTGTTTATGTAAATAACAAAGGCGAATTGATTTTTCCTCATTTGTATTTCACTGTTAAATGGGAAAATTCAAAACCAATGCGTCCTTTTAATGACGGCTTATCTGCTTACTATGATTATGACCAAAAATTATGGGGATTTATCGACCATACAGGCAATACTGTCGTAAAAGCTCAATACAAAATGGTGCAAGACTTCCATGATGGGTATGCTGCTGTATTAACTACCAATGACAAATGGGGATTCATTGACACAAATGGGACATTCCAGATACCAGCGATGTATGCACGTGAACCTATGCCCTTTTCTGAAGGTGTAGCTTTAGTTAGCAGGAGAGAAGGCCCCAGTTGCCTCATTGATAAAACAGGAAAAATTGTTTTAGACTTTATTTATAAAATGACACCATTTTACAATAATAAAGCATTTGTCAATTTTAGCCAAGAAAGTCCTTATCGAGAAATTGATCCTAATCACAACTTCATTTTCATTATTGATAGAGAGTTCAAAGTCGTAGGTCTTTCAAAAAAAATGCCACTATTTATTGACAATTATAACGAAGAGCATTGGCCATCCAACAATTTATGGCTTTCGGAAGAAGGAGTTCTAATGGATAATAAAGGAGATGCTATATATGCGTCAAATATCATCCGCCCTTTTTCTAATAATCGGTCCTATGTTTGTTTTGATGATGGGAAAAGTGCCCTCACGGCCGGTTTCATGAATCCGTCTGGTGAAATTGTCTTTCTATTTACACAAAGTGAATTTTGAGGTAAAAAGATCACGATTCCTAACATGATGACCACAGAATTATTATTTAATATTCAATTAAAATCTGTGGTCATCTATTCTATAATTTATAGAAAATCAACGTGCTGCCAGCACCTTATTCCTCGCAACCGTCGCCTGGAACTCTTTCAGGTAGAACGGTTCGAAATAGGCGGTATCTTCTGCCTTGCCAGCGGCAAAGGCTTGTTCCGAGAGCGGAATCATGTTTACGGCAAGAGGATAGATATCTTCGATAAAGATGGCGTTCGGAGAAGTGATGACCGGTTTGCATTTGGAGGCACCGTTGCCAAAGAAACAAACTTTCCCTTTTTCCAAGTAAGAAGCATACGTGCCGGCTTCCACAATATCAGCCTTCGTCTCGCGGACAGGCTTTAAAGAAGCATTGTAGATAGCCGCATAAACTTCCATACGCCGGGCATCCAGCATAGCGCAATAAAGAAGGTCGTCAGTAGTAGAGACGATTTGCGAATCGCCCTTACTGCAGGCAGTAGCAGCCATGATGTCCAACGTATGAATGCCGATCAGAGGAATACCGAAACCAAAGCAAAGGCCTTTAGCGACAGACACTCCGATACGGAGTCCGGTATAGGAACCGGGACCGCTACTGACCGCTACGGCATCCAGTTTTTTTCCCTCCTTCTTTTTCAATGCGGAAAGAGCTTCTTCAACAAATACGCCTAATAGGGCTGCATGCGAAGGACCGTCGAACGAGGCCTTCTCAAAAAGGACTTCACCATCCATAGACAACGCTACAGAACATACAGAAGTCGATGTTTCGATATTTAATATACAAGACATTTTAACCAGCAATTGACAACCAGCAATTGACAATTAAATATATGTCAAAAGCCAATCGGTTGATAATGGATGCAAAAATATAAAACATAACTGTAATCTCATGATCAAAACCGATTTTATTAAGGCTGGCACGGAAGGTTTCGGCTTTTTCCAATTAATTGTCAATTGTTAATTGTCAATTATCAATTGATTAGCTATATTTGCACAAATTTTTAGAACAATGATACAATCAATGACTGGATTCGGTAAGGTTACAGCCGAACTCCCTTCTAAAAAAGTAACCGTAGAAATAAAGGCTCTGAACAGCAAGCAACTGGATTTGTCTACCCGCATTCCTTCCATCTATAAAGAAAAAGAAATGCAAATACGCAGTTTGTTACTCCAGTCGCTTGAACGTGGAAAAGTCGAATTTAATATATTCGTCGAATATATTGGTAAAGACACACCCACACAGATCAACTTGGCTGCGGTAGAAAACTACTACAATCAAATTAAAGATATTGCCGACCGCCTGAACATCGGACTTCCCGCTGACTGGTTCCAAACCCTACTCCGCATGCCAGACGTGATCAAGACAGAGGCCCAGGAAGTGAACGAAGAGGAATGGAATGTGGTTGAGAAAGCGATCAAAGAGGCCATAAGGCACCTCTGTGATTTCCGTATTCAGGAAGGCGCCATGTTACAAAAGTTGTTCGAACAGAAAATTGCCAATATCGCCCGTCTGCTTTCAGATGTAGAACTGTACGAAAAGGAGAGGATTGAAAAAATCAAAGCCCGTATCATGGACAATCTCGAAAAGATTGCCGGACAGGACTACGATAAAAACCGGTTCGAACAGGAGATGATCTATTATATCGAAAAACTGGACGTAAACGAGGAAAAGAACCGCCTGGACAATCATCTGAAATATTACATCAGCACGATGGAGAGCGGACACGGACAAGGTAAGAAACTCGGTTTCATCGCCCAGGAAATGGGACGCGAAATCAATACCCTCGGTTCGAAAAGCAACCATGCCGAGATGCAAAAACTTGTCGTTCAGATGAAAGACGAGTTGGAACAGATCAAAGAACAAGTATTAAACGTATTATAAAAACGATATATGGCTGGCAAACTGATCATATTCTCCGCACCGTCCGGTTCGGGCAAATCCACTATCATCAATTTCCTGCTGAAACAGAATCTGAACCTGCATTTTTCCATCTCGGCTACCAGCCGGGCCCCACGTGGTACGGAAAAAGACGGAGTGGAATATTATTTCCTTACACCGGATGAATTCCGCACCCGTATACTAGCAGGAGATTTCCTGGAATACGAAGAGGTCTATACCGATAAATATTACGGCACACTGAAAAGTGAGGTGGAACGAAGGTTGATGAGTGGCGATAACGTCATATTCGATGTCGATGTCGTAGGAGGTTGCAACATCAAAAAGTTTTATGGTGACCGTGCTCTTTCGGTCTTTATTCAGCCCCCTTCGATCGAAGATCTGCGGAGTCGCCTAAAAGAACGTGGTACGGATGCTCCGGAAGTAATCGAAAGCCGCATTGCCAAAGCCGAATTTGAACTGGGTTTTGCCGACAAATTTGACGTAATAGTGGTGAACGACAAGCTGGAAGTCGCACAAAAAGAAGCACTAAAAGTGATAAAAAGATTTCTTGAAAAAGCATGAACGGCAAGAAGTTATCCAAGAAATGGCTATATACATTCATTGGTATAGCATTTGTCGCTCTTGCCACTTGTACAACCGCCCTATATCATAAGGAGTATATCATAGCGACCGGTACCGGACTGGTATTTGGTGCACAAGTCATAAATATCATCAAGTGGAAACGGGACTGAAAGAAAATACGGCCAGCAGACGTAAAACCGGTATTTATTCTGGTTCATTCAATCCGGTTCACATCGGCCATCTGGCATTAGCCAACTGGCTGTGTGAATTTACGGAGCTGGACGAGCTATGGTTTCTGATCACCCCCCACAACCCGCTAAAAGAGAAAGAAGAATTGATGGATGACCAGCTTCGCTATGAACTGGTAAAAAAATCCATCGCAGGTTACCCTAAGTTCCACGCCAGCGACTTCGAGTTTTCCCTTCCGAAGCCCACTTATACCATCCGGACACTCCGGACATTGGAAGCAAGTTATCCGGACCGTGAATTCTATTTCATCATGGGTGCGGACAATTGGAAACATATTACCCGGTGGGTAGAATACGAAGCCATCATTTCCAATTATCCGATCTTCATCTATCCGCGCAAAGGATTCGATGTTGAAATTCCGGCACAATATCCTCACATAAAAAAGGTAGATGCCCCTTTAATCGAAATATCTTCAACCTTTATACGCAAAGCATTCGAGACTGGAAAAGATGTCCGCTTCTTCCTGCCCGAAGCTATACGTAATCTGCCTTTTCCATTACAAAACAATACCTTTTAAGAACATAAAGCGTAAAGTCACATACGTTTTTAGGCAATAAGTAAGAAAAGTTTTGTATTTTTGCACCGTATTATACAAAATAATAGCGTAATGAATCTATTAGAACTGAGTGAACAGGAAATCATAAGACGTAACAGCATGGAGCAGTTACGCCAGATGGGGATAGAGCCCTATCCCGCAGCTGAGTATGTAACGAACGCATTTTCCAAAGAGATAAAAGAGAATTTTAAAGACGATGCAGAGCCCCGTCCCGTAAGTATTGCCGGTCGTATCATGAGCCGTCGCATTATGGGAAAGGCTTCCTTCATGGAATTGCAGGATTCAGAAGGCAGAATACAGGTTTATATCTCTCGTGACGACATTTGCCCGGAAGAAAATAAAGATCTGTATAACATCGTTTTCAAGAAATTGCTCGATATCGGAGATTTTGTCGGAATCAAAGGTTTCGTGTTCCGTACACAGATGGGTGAAATTTCCGTCCATGCACAAGAGATAACGGTATTATCCAAATCACTCAAGCCGCTACCGGTCGTCAAATACAAAGACGGTGTAGCATATGATGGATTCAACGACCCGGAATTGCGTTATCGCCAACGATATGTGGATCTGGTAGTCAATGATGGTGTAAAGAATATATTCATGAAACGTGCGGCAGTTATCAAGACCATGCGTACCGCCTTAGACGAAGCTGGATATACGGAAGTGGAAACTCCGATTCTGCAATCCATTCCCGGAGGTGCAAGCGCACGTCCGTTCATCACGCACCATAACTCACTGGATATCGGCCTCTATCTGCGTATCGCAACCGAATTATATCTGAAACGATTGATCGTCGGAGGTTTCGAAGGTGTCTACGAAATCGGCAAGAACTTCCGTAACGAAGGTATGGATCGTACGCATAATCCGGAATTCACTTGTATGGAGCTTTACGTCCAATATAAGGACTACAACTGGATGATGAGTTTCACCGAACAATTATTGGAGCGTATCTGCATCGCCGTCAACGGCACACACGAAAGCGTGGTCGATGGCAAGACGATTAACTTCAAGGCTCCCTACCGTCGCTTGCCGATCTTGGATGCCATTAAGGAAAAGACAGGTTATGAACTAAATGGCAAAAGCGAAGACGAGATACGCGCGATTTGTAAGGAATTGAACCTCGAAATCGACGAAACAATGGGCAAAGGCAAACTGATTGACGAAATCTTCGGTGAATTCTGCGAAGGCACGTTTATCCAGCCAACCTTCATCATCGACTATCCAGTCGAAATGAGCCCGCTTACCAAAATGCACAGAAGTAAACCGGGATTGACCGAACGTTTTGAGTTGATGGTCAATGGTAAAGAATTGGCAAATGCCTATAGCGAGTTGAACGATCCGATCGACCAAGAAGAACGTTTCAAAGAACAATTACGCTTAAGTGAAAAAGGAGACGACGAAGCGATGTTCATCGATCAAGACTTCCTACGCGCCTTGCAATTCGGTATGCCTCCGACATCCGGTATCGGTATCGGCATCGATCGTCTGGTAATGTTGATGACAGGTCAGACAACTATCCAAGAAGTGTTGCTCTTCCCGCAGATGCGTCCGGAAAAGACAGTAAAGAAAGATGCCGCAGACAAATACGTAGCATTGGGTATTGATGAAGCATGGGTTCCCGCTTTGCATAAAGCCGGATATATCACAATCGACACATTGGCCGATGTCAATCCCAACAAACTGAGACAGGAACTCTGCGAAATGAATAAGAAATACAAACTGGAATTGCAAAACCCCACTGCCGAAGAAGTAGAGGCATGGATTTCGGGCGCAGCCAAATAAAAGTAATACTATGAAGTTGCCCGGAAAAATTGCAATAATGGGAGGTGGTAGCTGGGCTACCGCCTTAGCCAAGATTGTACTTTCTACACAAGATAGTATTAACTGGTATATGCGTCGGCCAGACCAGGTGGAAGAATTTCTGCTACTGGGACATAACCCCAGCTATCTTTCCGCCGTTAAATTTGATACTGACAAAATCAAATTCTACACGGATATCAACAAAGTAATCAAAGATTCGGACACCTTGATTTTCGCCACCCCATCTCCTTTTCTGAAACAACATTTGATGAAGGTGACGACTTCCATGCAGGACAAATTCATCATTTCGGCCATCAAAGGGATCGTTCCGGACGAAAACATGCTCGTTGCCGATTATTTTGCCGAATACTACAGTGTCCCGATCAACAATATCGCTGTTATCGGGGGTCCGTGCCATGCCGAAGAGATCGCTCTCGAACGGTTGTCCTACATCACGCTGGCCTGCCCGAATATCGAGAATGCACGAGCTTTCTCTTCCGTATTCAAGAACCAGTATCTGAACAACTCCTGTTGCAAGGATGTTACAGGTATTGAATATGCTTCCGTATTGAAAAACGTATATGCCATCGTCGCAGGTATCTGCCACGGCATGAAATATGGAGATAATTTTCTGGCTGTTTTCATCTGCAACGCGATCGAAGAGATGCGTAACTTCCTTAACGCCGTACATGGCCTGGAACGGGATGTAACAGATTCAGTATATCTCGGTGATCTTCTGGTAACCGCATATTCCCGCTTCAGTCGGAACCGTACATTTGGAACTATGATCGGAAAAGGCTACTCCGTCAAAATAGCCCAGCTCGAAATGGAGATGATCGCCGAAGGATATTACGGAACAAAATGTATCCATGAGATAAACGAAAAATATAAAGTAAACATGCCGATTCTGGATACTTTATATAGTATTCTATACGAAAAGAAATCGCCGACTACCGCGATACGGCAGTTGACTGAAACATTTAAATAATAATGTAAATATGAAGAACATCAGTCTTAACATTGACAAAGCACTGGGTACCGTAACGAAAGAACAGGTGTATGCTCAGGCTGCAAAGGCTAACGAATGTAATGCTACTTTACAGAATGGTAATGGAGCAGGTAACGACTTTTTAGGTTGGTTGCACCTACCCTCTTCTATTACAGATGCTGAATTGACAGACATCGAAAATACAGCTAACGTACTTCGCTCCAAATGTGAAGTTGTTGTTGCTATCGGTATCGGCGGTAGCTATTTAGGAACAAAAGCAGTAGTAGAAGCATTGAATAACAGCTTCGACTGGTTACATACGGACCGTAAAAACCCAGTTCTGGTATACGCCGGACACAACATCGGCGAAGATTACCTGTACGAACTTTGCGAAATCTTGAAAGGCAAACAGTTTGGTCTGATCAATATCTCCAAATCAGGTACGACAACCGAACCGGCTCTGGCTTTCCGTATGCTGAAAAAGCAATTGGAAGACGCCGTTGGTAAAGAAGAAGCAAAACACCGTATCGTCGCCATCACGGATGCCAAAAGAGGGGCTCTCCGCACGCTGGCTGACCAGGAAGGCTACAAAACATTCATTATCCCCGACAATGTCGGCGGCCGTTTCTCTGTACTGACTCCGGTTGGTTTGCTGCCTATCGCCGTTGCCGGTATCAGCATCCGCGAGTTGGTTGCTGGAGCCGTTTCAATGGAAAAAGCAACAGACGTAAGCGTTCCTTTTGCAGAAAACATGGCGGAAATCTATGCTGCTACCCGTAATGAATTATATAAGAGTGGCAAGAAAGTTGAAATCCTCGCTAACTTCCACCCGAAACTTCACTACATCGCTGAATGGTGGAAACAGTTGTACGGTGAAAGCGAAGGTAAGGACGGTAAGGGTATTTTCCCTGCTTCCGTCGATCTGACAACCGACCTGCACTCTATGGGCCAGTGGATCCAGGATGGTGAACGTACGATCTTCGAAACCGTTATCTCTGTTGAAGAACCGAATCACAAAGTGGTTGTCCCGACAGACGAAGCAAACCTGGACGGCTTAAACTTCCTCGCTGGCAAACGTGTGGACGAAGTGAACAAGATGGCAGAACTGGGCACTCAGTTGGCCCATGTAGACGGTGGTGTTCCTAACTTGAAGATCACAATGCCGGAAGTAAGTCCTTACTATATCGGCCAGTTATTCTACTTCTTTGAAAGAGCTTGCGGTATCAGCGGTTATATGTTAGGTGTAAACCCGTTCGACCAACCGGGTGTAGAAGCCTATAAAAAGAACATGTTCGCCCTGCTGAACAAACCAGGTTACGAAAAGGAAAGCGAAGCGATCCGCGCACGGTTGTAATCAGCAATCACATAGCACAAACAATTTTCAGGCACGACCCTTTCAAAAGGATCGTGCCTGAAAAATATCTATTAGTAAGCATAAAAAAATGATTCAAGAAGCAATCGCCCGATATCTGCAAAAGCAGCAACAAACTTTCCTTGCTCCCAAGGCCGTACTTTTCGATATGGATGGTATCTTGTACGATTCCATGCGTTTTCATGCCCGTGCCTGGTACGAAACAGCTACCCACCACCAGCTGATCTCCACCCCGGAACTATTCTACTTGTATGAAGGCCGGACAGGTGAAAGCACGATCAACGAGTTATACCAAAAGACTTTCCAGAGGGATGCGACCGATGAGGAAAAGAAATCCATCTATGAAGAAAAAGCAGTCTTATTCAATCAATACAACGATGGAAAGGCAATGCAAGGAGCGGCCGAAGTACTGAAAGAAGTAAGAGCCTCCGGCTTACAAACACTTGTCGTAACCGGTTCCGGGCAACATAGCTTGATCAACAAACTGGAACATACCTACCCTGGCTATTTCAAACGGGAGAAGATGGTGACGGCCTTTGACGTGAAGTTAGGTAAACCTCATCCAGAACCCTATCTAATGGGGTTGGAAAAAGCAGGTGTCAAGTCTCACGAAGCTTTTGTCGTAGAGAATGCTCCGATGGGTGTACGAGCAGGAGTTGCTGCAGGGATCTTCACGATAGCGGTCAATACCGGCCCTTTGGATGACCGGGTTTTACTCGATGCCGGCGCCGACCTGCTTTATCCCAGCATGACAGCTTTGGCGGAGGATTGGAACAACCTGATGAATATAATCAAGGTCTCTTAAATAAATTAGAAATGTATCAAAAAAGAACCAGGTACGCGTTCATCCGCATACCTGGTTCTTTTTTGATACATTTAAAAACTATACAAACTACTTCTTACTTTACATAATCCGCCTTGTTCAGGTAATCATAGCTCTGCTGGACACTGGCAACCGGATCGTTTTGGGTATACTGTTCAACTTCAACATACCAGTCTTTGATGTTGTTGGCATACATCTGATCAAAAATAGGTTTGAAGTTCATCTTACCACTGGCACCGATTTCCTTTTCGTCTTTGATATGGACTGCCTTGAACTGGCTCGGACGATTTTTCAGGTAAGCAACTGGATCACCACCGCCTTCCTGTACCCAATATACATCCATTTCAAAGAATACATGGTTCGGACTTACATTATCCAGCAAGAAGTCGTAGATCAACTGGTCTTCGATTTTACGGAATTCAAAAGCATGGTTATGGTAACCAAATGCAATGCTGGCAGCTGCTGTTTTATAGCCGACAGTGTTGAAATAGTCGCAATACATTTTCAAATCGTCCAAAGTCGTCTGATCGGTAACCGGCATCCAAGGTTGAACCATATATTTGACACCTAATTCATTATGGGCATCGATAGCCTGATCCCACCAACTCATCACTTCGGCTTCTTTTTCCTTTGTGAAAGCTTGACCTAAATGAGCGCTCGTACATTTCATGCCCAAGTCATTCACCATCTTCTTGAACTCAGCCGGAGCCAAACCATAGATCTTACCATTGTCGTAGCTGGCTGTTTCAAGATTCTTATAGCCCATCTTTGAAGCTGTTTCCAATACCTTCTGAATTCCTTCTTCTTTTACAAGGTCTCTTAAGGAATATAGCTGAAGCCCAATATACTTGGAGGACTCGGAAGCTGACGCTTTTCCTGCACAAGAAGATAACAACTGAGGCATCACCATACCCCCTGCGAGCATTAACGAAGCTCGCTTTAAAAACTCACGTCTGTTCTGCATAGTACTAAAAAATTAAGTTTGCTTTGAGAATTTCTACAAAAGTAAAACTATATTCGGTGGATTCTAACATAATAACGTTAAAATCATCAAAACGGAGTCATAAAACTTTCTTATCCCATGTCAAGCACGAGAACGGATAATTTGGAAACGGTAAATTATGAGGGCCAGTACGAAGTAAATACCAGCCTGAATCCATAACGTATGATATTCATGTACCACCTCATTCAATGTCGCCCCGCAAGTATTGATACGGATAAATCCTTGGATACCCGGTGTCGAGGGAAACAAATATCCTACAGCCTGCCAAAACGGAGGAATCGCTTCTTTCGGCCAAGAAACGCCGGAGATGAATATCAGGATCACAGATGTAAAGACAAACACCAACATAGGCGCCTCGCGGGTCGTCATAAAACCGGACAACGTCATAGCAAAGAAGATCGAGGCAAACAGGTACGGCAAAATGAACAGCAAGATCGTAACCGGATCGCCCACCTGAGGCAGGGAGAAGAGTTTCGGCACAACAGCCAATACCCAGATGCAGACAACCACATAAATCAGGATATAGGTCAGAGACTTGCCAAGCACGACACGCAAGGTTCCGCCAAAATGCCGGCTGACCGGGACAAGGCTATGAAAACGATTCTTCTCGCGTGCCGTCCCCCCCAACATCCCGATCCCTAAAACCAATGTTTGCTGAATGACCAAAATCAGGATAGCCGGAACCAAAAAACTGGCAAAGCCATTTTGCGTATTAAAAAGGGTCACAGACTCATAGGGGATCGGGTTAACCGTTATCTCCTCCTGTTTCGCCGATGTACCCGGGACACTATGCATCCGTATTTCTTTCCCCAAGTCGAGCGACACTTCTGTCGCCGCCAACAGGAACGCCTTATAAAACAAAAGGCTACTCATATCGCAATACAGGGGAACGGTCGTCTGCTTTCCCGTATGCAAATCCTTACTGAACTCGGCCGGGAAATAGAGGATTCCGTAGGCTTCCTTCCGGTCCAACATCCGCTTCGCCTCCTCCATATCCGCCCGGACAGCGACCACCTCGACATCAGGCGTAGCATTCACACGACGGGTAAACTCGCGACTCAGATAAGAATCAGACTGATCCACAACCACCATCTTCGCCTCGTGCACCACTTCATTATTATAAATGAAGGAATAGAGCAACGGATAAGCAAAAGGCACCAGAAAAAAGAAAATCAGCACACCTTCGTCTTTGAAGACATTTTTCAACTCGTCCTTCCAGATGTAAAAGGTATCCAAGATCCCTTCCTTTATTATATATCGTAAACGATGTTCTCTTTTCATTACTTTCTGTTTTTACGGAATATATTTAAAGTACAGCAACGCTTTCTTCAGGTTCTTTCCGATCAAAAAAGGCAAAACGAGAAAGCCCGTTAACCAGGCATATTCGGTCCAGCTATAGAAGAAAGACCTTCCATTCAATGCCTGGTCGACATAGATCAGAAAATAATGCCGGAGAGGGAACAGGTCGGAAAGCGCCTGTAAAGTAGGGTCCATCCCGAACACCGGGAAAGAGAATCCGACGATAGAAAAAGCGATCATCCCGAACAAGCAAGCGAAGCTCAGCCCTAAACGGAAAGTCGGCAGCACCCCGATCATGAAGATCCCGACCGCCTGTGAAGCAATCACCAACAGAAACAGAGCCGACAACATGGGTAGCCAGCCACTATTCAACGGGAACGAATTGAACCCATACAAGGCAGCCGCATACAAGAATGCCACGATCGTAAAAATCACCGTATGAGGCAATATCTTTCCTATAAGGCTCACCGTAAGAGAGTTTCCACCCATCGACAACCATTCGCGAGCCGTCGAGTATTTGATCTCGGAACCGATGCTCAACACCGTCACCAAGAAAATCATCAACTGCAAAACACCAGGCAAAAGCGTGTTATTCAGATAGACCGAATAGTTAAGCCAAGGATTCCCGATCGCGTGCGTGTCGATCACGATCGGCTGGAGCTGCGCCATAATCTGGTCTTCGGTATAGCCATGCGCCAGTCCCGTCTGAAGCCCGACCGAAGCACCAGCTAAGACGGACATGGTTTTCATATCCCGGAACAGTAGGGATGCGGCAATAAGATAAGTCCCATTCGTATAAAACGACAGCTTGGGCTGCCGGCCTGCCGTCGCATCTACACCGAAATCCTTCGGGATATAAAAGATGCCATACACTTTCCCTTCCTGCATCGCTTGGCGAGCCTCCTCGAACGAAACAGTCGTCAGCACCACCTTCGTCTGCTCGAAAGCATCCAACTGCCGGACTAAGTTACGGGAGTTGGAAGAACCGTCCAGATCTACAACCGCAACAGACATATCGGTCGGCAAGCCCTCCTTCATCAACGAAAGGAAAAAAACGACACAGATAGTCGGAGCCACTAACATACAAAAGAAGTAGATCGGGTCTTTACAAATCCTGAATATCTCACGCTTTGCAATTGACAATTGACAATCGACAATTGACAATTTTGGGGAACTATTTAATTTTTCATCATTCATTTAATCTTGTTCTTTAATTGTCAATTTTTTAATGACTGACATTCCGGGACGTAAATCAGCCACCTTCTCCACTGGGCGGGCACGCACCTCGAATGTCTTGGAGTCGAACTGTCCGTTCGTTTTCGTCGCTTTCCAGGCAGCGTATGTGCCCATATCTTTCATATAATAGACTTTCAATTTAACCGGTCGGTTATCCAACGCCGGGATAAAAGCGTCTAATTCGGAACCAATCTTGATGTCTTTCAGATGGTCTTCACGAATACTGAAAGTCACCCACATATCGTTGAGATCGGTGATATTCATAATCGGAGCACCCGTACCGACCAACTCGCCCACTTCCGGGAAACGTTCGGATACCTCTCCGTCGATCGGTGAGACAAGTGCCGCTTCCTTCAAGTAGGATTCCACTTCGGCAACCGCTCCGCCGGCCTGTTGCACAAGGGCGGCGGCGGCGGCCTTATCCTCCGTACGGGCACCGTCAACAGCCATATCATACTGGGATTTGGCGGCTTTTTCGGTAGCGACCATTGCCTTGTAATTGGCTTCCGCCTCATCACGTTTCTGGGCGGACATTACCCCTTTATCGAACAAGTTTTGTACGCGTGTATATGACTTCTGGGCAATATCCAGTCCAGCCTTCGCCTTTTGCCACATTTCATACGCACCCGCTATCTCTTGTGCGCGAGCTCCCTTGATAGCCTTTGCATTCTGGGCTTCGGCAGCACGCCGCACAGCCTCCGCTTGCTGGAGCTTGGCAAGGACTTCGGGCGTATCCAAAAAGACAAGCGTGTCACCCGCTTTCACCTTATCGCCTTCACCGAAACGATACGCTTCGATCCGTCCGGGCACTTTACCCGAAATACGAACTTGCGTAGCTTCCGCCTGCCCCATAATGATATCATCCGGCGGTGTCAGTAAAAAGAAACCGGTTAATGCGACTAATCCTACCACACCTAAAAATGTGATAAATGCCAATAGCATATTATTGATCGAAAACTTCTTATCCTCGTTCATAAGAGTATGTATTATGATTTATTTTTTAATTTTTAATTCTCAACTTTTAATTTTCCCATTGCTTTTGTCAAGTAGACTTCCGTCAGTTTCACCTCTATCTGCGCATCTATCAGGCTGGAACGAGCCGATACCCAAGCTGTCTGCGCCTGCATCAAGTTAAGAGCTGGGATGACACCTTCCTCAAATCCGAGGTTGGCATGACGAAGATTCTCTTCCGCATTCTCCATATTACGGGTGGAGGCGATCAGTTTCTTGTTCGCTTCATTGACCTTGTAGACGGATTGGTTGACCTGCAATTCCACCTTCTCGCGGGCATCCTGCAACTCCAACGACTTGATGCGTGTCTCGGCACGAGCCGAATTGCGCTTATAACTTCCCTCCCACCAGCCGGAAAGCGGAACTTTCACCATTACACCGACATTGAACATCCCGGCAAATTCATTTTTGAAGCCATTCATGGAATTAGGGTTCGTGACTAAATAATTCGCCATAAATGCCACATTCGGCAACATATCCGACAAAACGATCCGTTCCTTCCGCTTATAAATCTTAGTCGCCAAGTCAAGGCTTTTCAACTCGTTACGATTCATAAAGGCTTCGTTTACATCGGCAGCCGTAATGGAGGGTTCCGTCGGGAAATCCTCAATATCTTCATCAACCAAAACAAGTGGTTCCTCCAATGGCAACCCACATATCTGTGCTAATAACATACGGGAAAGGGCCAGACCATTATCTACTTTCGTCTGCGCCATCTCGGCCTCGTTCAGTTTGACTTTGACAGAGAGCCCGTCAGCTTCGGTCGCTACTCCCTCGTTGATCATCGCCGTTATATCATGATCGGTCTTGCGAAGTAAATCGACATAGGCATCGGCCAACTTCTTCTTATTTACCAAAGAAATCACCTGCCAATAGGTTTCATCGGTTTTATAGATGACCTCCTGCAATTGCTGGTCATTCATCGACTCGGCCAATTGTTTGGCGTACTTGGTAATCTGATTGTAATTGATAATCTTGCCCCCCATAAACACAGGTTGCACAAGTGAAACGCTTCCCACCCAGATATTCTGAATGTCGAGGTGTTGCAAGTCGTCCACCCCTTCCATCAACTTTCCAAACACCGGCAATTGGGCGATCGGTCCGAGAGCCCCTCCGATAGAAGCGCCGAGTGCTCCCATATCCAGCAGATTGATATCTTTTTGGTTCCACATATACGCGCCAGTCGCCGAAAGTTGAGGAAAATATTTGGTGAAAGCGGCGTTTTTCTCATAGCTGGCCATTTTAATCTTTTCCCCCGAGATCTTCAACTCTTTGTTGTTCTGAATAGCCAATTCACGACATTCCTCCAGCGTCAATGTACGCCCGGCACTTGCATAGCCCGACGAAACCAGTAATGCGACTAATACGACAAATCTCTTCATCTTTATCTTGTTTTATTCGGATTCTTTCCTAAATAGTGCAAAAGTACTGGTTCGCTTTAAATATACAATTGAACTAATTCAATAATTGCTTTCTTATATATCCGAGGAGATATAATTTCACCTTTCTCCAAACAGTGAAAATAAATTTTCCACCGCATGAAAATTTATTTTCCCGCTATAGAAAATTTATTTTCATGCGGTGGAAACTACTTTTTCATTGCCTATTTTAAGTGAATGAAAGAACTTTCCGCTTCAACTTGCAATACCAAGCATTGCTGATTCCCATATAATGGGCGATGTACTTATCAGGAACTCGATTGATCATCCAAGCATAGTTCGTGTAGAGGAACTGAATGAACTCTTCCGCCGTAGAGGAGAGGCGGACGGCCAACAAGACATCCAATTTATAGATGATCGTCAGCATGATATTTTGATAATAGGAAGCGAACAAGGGGTAACGGAACGAAAGGCCCTCGATATGGTCGCGGGAGAAACAGAGCAACTCGCCGGCTTCAAGTGCCTTGATCTCGAATTCGGAAGGCTGCTTGGTAAAATAACCGATGGCGGAAAGGAACGGGAACATATTATCGGCCGCAAAACCGGTGACACATTCAATGCCGTTCTCGTTTACATATAGATTAATGAAAAGGCCTTTATTGATGAAATAAGCGTCCTGGCACAACTCGCCTGTACGCAACAGATAATCTCCTTTTTTCACAGAGATTACTTTTGCGTTTTTTTCCAGTTCGCCGAGAAAAGCTTCATCACGAGCGAGAGCTTCCGGAAGGTCGGCAAGTAGTCGCGCGAAATGGGCATCCGTTTCCATTGCTATTTTTCGAGTGTGAAACTTTTACGGCCGATCAGGTTACCATCAGCAAATATATCGACCCGATATGTGCCTGGAGAAAGGAACTCTTCGATATTCCAGTACATCGTAACCGGCAATTCCTCACCGTCATATTCAACCAGCTTCTTCATAGAGTAATTGATTTCTTTTCCTTCGAAGGTAAAAACATCGGCACGGCTCTTCAACAGGATATCGTCGTCCGGCTTCATGATGCGCACATAGATCGTCTTCTCTCCGACCGGAGCTGTAATGTTTTTGCCGATCCGGAAGTCCACGACAAATTGTTCCATTTTCTTGATCACCTTAGCCTTCTTTCCACGGCCATTGACAGGGGTTACATTGATGCCCGTCGCATCCAGCCGGCTTGCCAGAGTGACACGTTCCGTCAGTTTCTCTTTTTCCTTCTTCAAAGTGGTCGCTGTAGAGGAAGCCTGTTTGTATTTCTTTACCGCTTCGTTCTTCTCCTCTTTCAACTGTTCGTTGGCGCGGTTCAGGGAGTCGATCTGGACTACATAGTTACGCATGATCTTACGCAATGTCTGCAATTCCTTCTTCAGACGGGCAATCTCTTTCGTATTTGTCGCCTTTACGGTACGAAGTTCTTCCTGTAAGCGTTGTACCTTGGCTTGCTCGGTAGACAATAGATTCAGCAACGAGTCGTTACCTATATTAAATTTATATCCTTCATATTGGAGAGACAATTCATTAAATTCATCTTCTAATGATTCTTTATCCAGAACATAAGCTTGTTCCAGCTCTTCCATCTGCTGTTTTTGATTGAATATATAGTAGACAGCACCGGCAATAACCAACAATAATACAACTACTGCCATGATCAGCAGCGACATCTTATTTATTTCTTTTGTTTCTTTCTTTTCAGCATCCATACGGTTACGATTAAAAATGAACACGCAAAGGTAGTAAAAATGATTTAAGTTCCGAATATTTTCCCTACCTTTGCCGCATCAATTAAATAATAATTTGCATGCACGAGAAACTTATTATTCTTGATTTCGGCTCGCAAACAACTCAATTAATCGGGCGTAGAGTCCGCGAGTTGAATATGTATTGCGAGATTGTCCCCTACAACAAATTCCCCCATGATGCTACAGATGTAAAAGGTGTTATCCTTTCCGGAAGTCCCTATTCTGTATATGACGCCAATGCGTTCAAAGCTGACTTAAGTGAAATACGCGGCAAATATCCCGTATTGGGAATCTGTTACGGAGCCCAATTCCTGGCTTATACATCCGGCGGAAATGTCGAACCGGCCAACTCCCGCGAATACGGACGTGCCAACCTGTCGTATATCGCGGGTACGGACGAATTACTGAAAGGTATCAATGTAGGTTCGCAAATCTGGATGTCCCACGGAGACACCATCACAGTCCTCCCCGAAAACTTCAAAGTAATCGCCAGTACGGACGATGTAAAAGCAGCTGCCTATCACGTGGAAGGCGAACAAACTTGGGGCGTACAATTCCACCCGGAAGTGTTCCACTCGACCGATGGGACTAAACTATTAGACAACTTCCTGAATATTTGCGGATGTGCTAAAGACTGGACGCCGGCATCCTTTATCGAATCGACTGTCGCCGAACTGAAAGAACAGTTAGGAGACGACAAAGTAATCTTAGCGCTTTCCGGCGGTGTGGATTCTTCGGTTACAGCCGTTTTACTACACAAGGCTATCGGCAAGAACCTGACTTGCATTTTCGTCGATCACGGCTTGTTGCGTAAGAATGAATTTGAAAACGTGTTGAAAGATTACGAACACCTGGGACTGAACGTGATCGGAGTCGACGCCAAAGAGAAATTCTATAAGGAACTGGCAGGTGTCAGCGAACCTGAAAAGAAACGTAAGATCATCGGCAAAGGCTTTATCGATGTGTTTGACGAAGAGGCCCACAAGTTGAAAGATATAAAATGGTTAGGCCAGGGTACTATTTATCCGGACGTAATCGAGTCGCTATCCATTACCGGGACCGTTATCAAGAGCCATCATAATGTAGGCGGTCTGCCTGCCAAAATGAACCTGAAACTGGTTGAACCGCTACGCCTTCTGTTCAAAGACGAAGTACGTCGTGTCGGTATGGAGTTAGGTATGCAACCACATCTGATCAAACGTCATCCGTTCCCTGGTCCCGGTTTAGGTATTCGTATCTTAGGTGATATCACCCCTGAAAAAGTACGAATCTTGCAAGAGGCTGACGATATCTATATGTCACTGATGCGCGAATGGGGCTTGTACGACAAGATCTGGCAGGCCGGAGTAATCCTCCTTCCGATCCAGTCTGTAGGTGTCATGGGTGACGAACGGACCTATGAAAATACAATTGCCTTGCGTGCCGTAACCTCGACGGATGCCATGACGGCCGACTGGGCACAACTCCCATACGAATTTCTTGCGAAAGTTTCTAACGAAATCATTAACAAGGTCAAAGGCGTAAACCGCGTTGTTTACGACATCAGTTCGAAACCGCCTGCAACGATCGAGTGGGAATAATCGTCCTAATATCTGCATTCAAAGTATAACAAAATTGTAAAATCAATAAAAAATAAAAGTCGTATGAAACAAGATATGATTGTTATTCTGGATTTGGGCAGTCATGAAAATACTGTGCTGGCACGGGCAATCCGCGCATTGGGTGTCTATAGCGAAATCTATCCGCACGACATTACGGTTGAAGAACTCAAAGCACTTCCGAATGTAAAAGGTATCATCATCAACGGTGGTCCTAACAATGTGATCGACGGTGTCGCCATTGATGTGAATCCGGCAATCTATTCGGTTGGAATCCCTGTTATGGCCGCCGGTCACGACAAGGCTCTCTGCGAAGTTAAATTAGGCGAATTTGCCGATGATATGGAAGCGATCAAAGAAGCGGTAAAGCCATTTGTATTCGATACTTGTAAAGCCGAAGCGAACTGGAACATGACAAATTTCGTCAATGACCAGATCGAACTGGTAAGACGCCAGGTTGGCGACAGAAAAGTATTGTTGGCTCTTTCTGGCGGAGTCGACAGTTCTGTTGTTGCCGCATTGCTTCTGAAAGCTATCGGCGACAAGTTGGTTTGCGTACACGTCAATCATGGTTTGATGCGCAAAGGTGAATCGGAAGATGTTGTTGAAGTTTTCAAAAACCAGTTGAATGCAAATCTGATTTATAAAGACGTTACGGACCGTTTCTTAGATAAGTTAGCTGGTGTTGCCGATCCAGAAGAAAAACGAAAAATCATTGGTGGCGAATTTATCCGGGTCTTTGAAGAAGAGGCTCGCAAACTGGACGGCATCGACTTCTTAGCGCAAGGCACTATCTATCCCGATATTGTGGAAAGCGGTACAAAGACAGCCAAGATGGTAAAATCACACCACAACGTAGGCGGTCTGCCCGAAGATTTGAAATTCGAATTGGTCGAACCATTGCGCCAATTGTTCAAGGACGAAGTTCGCGCTTGCGGTCTCGAATTGGGTTTACCCTACGAAATGGTCTTCCGCCAGCCGTTCCCCGGCCCTGGTTTAGGAGTACGTTGCTTAGGTGCTATCACACGTGACAGACTGGAAGCGGTTCGCGAAGCGGATGCCATCCTGCGTGAAGAATTCCAGAAAGCCGGATTGGACAAGAAAGTTTGGCAATATTTCACCGTTGTGCCTGATTTCAAATCCGTAGGTGTACGCGACAATGCCCGTTCTTTCGACTGGCCTGTTATCATACGTGCCGTCAATACGGTAGATGCCATGACGGCTACTATCGAGCCCGTCGATTGGCCTATTTTGATGAAGATCACGGACCGTATCCTGAAAGAAGTCAAAAACGTCAACCGCGTTTGCTACGATATGTCTCCGAAGCCCAATGCGACAATCGAATGGGAATAAGATAAAAAGGAAACATTACAAAAAGTATTATCCGTCTATTCGCTTGATCACCCGGCAAGGGTTTCCGACAGCAAGTGAATAGGCGGGTATATTTTTTGTTACTACGCTACCGGCTCCGATCACCACGTTATTACCTATTGTAACACCAGGAAGGATGATCGCTCCGGCACCGATCCAGACATTATTTCCGATCGTGATCGGGTAAGCATACTCCAAGCCCTTGTTGCGATCGGATGCGTCCAATGGATGTCCTGCCGTATAAATGCCGACATTGGGGGCGATAAAAGCATTATCTCCTATACGAACCTTTGCTCCGTCCAATATAACCAGATTGACATTCGCATAAAAGTTCTCTCCTACTTCTATGTTATACCCGTAGTCACAAGTAAAAGGAGGCTCGACGATCAGGTTCTCCCCAGTCTTTCCCAAAAGCTTTTTCAGAAGTTCCGTCCGCCCGATCTGCTCGGAAGGACGTAAATGGTTATAATCATAAAGCAGCTCTTTTGCACGCTCACGATCCACCAATATTTCAGGATCATAATTAGCATCATACAACAGGCCGAGACGGCATTTTTCTTTTTCGGTCATTGTTTATTATTACTGATTCAACACATGTATCGTATGGCAAGCGACCAATGCCGCCGTTTCCGTACGCAAACGACTTTCGCCTAATGAAATGGGGTCAAATCCACATTTTAAGGCAAGCGCTATTTCTTCGGGACTGAAATCGCCTTCCGGACCGATCAGGACAAGTGCGTTTTCTCCCGGATGATACGTTTGTTTCAAAAGAGGTTTTACCCCTTCCTCGCAATGGGCAATAAACTTACGACCAGCAAAAGGCAGACTAACGAACGTGCGGAAATCGGTCATTCCGTTTAGTTCCGGCAAAGTCGCTTTCTGTGATTGCTTCATTGCACTGACCAAAATCTTTTCCAAGCGGGCAGGCTTAATTTCCTTCCGTTCGGAAAAACGACAGTTCAAACAAGTAATGGCATTAATACCGATCTCGGTCGCTTTCTCCGCAAACCACTCCATACGGTCCATATTCTTGGTCGGAGCCACTGCTATATGAAGATTGAAGTTCCATAAAGCAGGCTGTTCCCACTGTTCCAGAATATTCACTTCGCAATGCTTAGGATGGGCACGGCTGATTGCCGCTTTAAAAAAAGAACCTTTACCATCCGTCAACAAAATCTCGTCACCTTCAGTCAGCCTGAGTACACGAATACAATGCCCAGCCTCTTCTTCCGGAAGCTCTGGGTTCACAGCTATCTCCGGCGTATAAAATATCTGCACTTGAATAAATTAAAAGTTGAAAGTTAAAAATTAAAAGATTTCCTCATTGTCAATTGACAATTAACATCATTCCTATTATCGTAGCCGAAAGTACCGATACCAACGCACCGGCAATCATAGCCGGAAAGCCGAAACGGGTGATCAGTTCCCTCTTTTCGGGAGCCAACACGCCCATCCCTCCCAGCAAAATACCGATAGACGAGATATTTGCAAAACCACATAAGATATAGGTAGACATTAAAATAGATTTCTGATACAGAAACAAACCGGCATCTTTCCATTCCTGTAACTGGAAATAAGCGACAAACTCGTTTAAAATGGTTTTCTGTCCCAACAAAGAACCGACCAGCATCACATCCTGATAAGGAACTCCGATCAGCCACATAAAAGGAGATAGGATCACTCCCAATATAAACTGGAATGTCAGTCCTTGAGCCTTCCCGCCTGTAATGGATACGATCCAGTCATTCAGTCCGGTATAGCGTCCGATCACACCCTCCAAAATATAATTGGCAAGTGCGACCATTGCTATGAATACAAGCAACATCGCTGCGATATTCACCATCAGACGTACCCCCGTCGACGTACCGGCAGCCAACGCATCCAATACAGTGGAATGCTGTCCGACCTTCTCCATCTTCACCAAGCGGTCGTCGACCTTTTCTGTTTGCGGACAAAGAATTTTAGCCAGAACAATAGAACCCGGAGCAGCCATCAGCGAGGCCGAAAGCAAATGTTTCGCAAACAAAACCCTCGACACAGGATCACCTCCCGCCAACATACCGATATAAGTTCCCATCACCGTTCCGGCTATCGTCCCCATCCCGGAAACCATAACCAGAAATATTTCCGACCGGTTCATCGCCGGTAGATAATTCTTGATCAAAACAGGTGACTCCGTCATTCCCAAAAACACATTGCCGGATGTGACCAATCCTTCGGCTCCGGAAATATTCATGAAACGCCGTAGCAGCCAAGAAAAACCTCCTACTACGCGCTGGATAATCCCCCAATAATAAAATAAGGAAACCAAGGCCGAGAAAAAAATCACCACCGGAAGTGAGTTCAACAAAAAGATAAACCCTTCACTTTTAGTTACCAACGGCCCTAAAAGAAAAGTGACCCCAGACTGAGTAAAATCCATCAACTTAATAAAAGCCTTGCCCACCCATTCCAGAGCAATTCCGACTACAGGGACATACAATACGGCAAGAGCAAAGACAAACTGCATAAACAATCCGCCCCCCACCAATTTCCAATCGACCCGTTTCCGATCGTAACTCATCAGGTAAGCAACCCCCAACACCGTAGCAATCCCTACTATACCACGTAAAAAAGACTCAAGACTAAAACCAAGTTGTTGTTCTATCATCTGGACCTGCCCTCCTCTTCACGACGCCGGATTTCATCCTTGTACATCTTTGCATACTCGTAGTTCTCATCGGCGACCGCATCGTCCAAACGGTCCGACAATTCATCGGCATCCAAAAGAGAAAGCCATTTTTTCAGCTTTGTTTCATCGTGTATTTCCTCCGGTTCCAGAGCCAATATAGAATCATCATCATCCTTATCTTTCTCTTCTGTAGCATCTTCAAGCACGACTCCACATTCGCGGACAATCTCAGGTGTCGTATAGATATCGCATTTCACACGCAAAGCGATAGCGATAGCATCGGAAGTACGTGAATCCAAGCGGATCTGTTTTATACCATCCTCAAAAAGCAGTTCGGAATAAAACACACCATCTTCAAACTTATAGATGAAAACCTCACACAAACGAACACCGAATGCCTGTGCAAAGGTAGCAAACAAATCATGCGTCAAAGGGCGAGGAGGCGTGATGCGTTCCAAAGCGATCGCAATCGACTGGGCTTCCGACGTCCCGACAATAATAGGTATGCGGCGAGCCCCATCCTCTTCTGCCAGAATCAAGGCATAAGCACCTGACTGTATCTGGCTGTTCGTTAAACCTTGCACCCGTAGTTTTATTCTTGTATCCACACTATTTAGTTTTTTAGTCAATACACAAAAGTAATATTATTTCGGAATCTTAAAAACTTTCGAAAGAAAAGAAAAGTACAAAGGGCCTAAAAAAAGAAAAGGTTGTCATCACGACAACCAATCTTCATTGCTAACCTTAAATCTAATACCATGAAAAACACAGTGCAAATATATAGGTTTTATGTTATTCAGCATAGTTTTACGGCAGAATATTTAAGTTTTTAGCATTATTTTAACCTGCAAATCACCCGTTTAAAGGTGATTAACAGTTCATTGCTGATTCTTTGTGTATTCATCCGCTTTTTCTTTCATCCTTTCGACACGTTTTTGTGTTTCGGGATGGCTCGAAAACAACTGGCGGAACTTGGATGATTTAGGAGCTTCCGCACTTAGTTCCAAGAGTTTATTAAGCGAATTATACATGCTATAAGGATCGATGCCGTTCGCGATACTGAACTCAAAGCCATAATCGTCCGCCGCATTCTCCTGCTTTTGCGAATACTGTGCACCGGCAAGCGTTTCTGCCAGGCTTCCCAATTGCGAATCAGTCAGCTTGGCTACCGTATTGTTGGCAGCCCCGACGGCATTCTTGGCGGCCGAAGTCAGATAAGCCTGCTTCATGGCATCTTTCGAATCCGTATGTAAAACATGGCCGATCTCATGACCGATAACGGCCAACACTTCATTATCATCCATAATCTTCATCAAGCCTCCACAAACACGCACACTGCCATCTCCACAAGCAAACGCATTCACGTCGATCACATTATACACCTTAAAATTCAAATCAAGACCTTCGACCTTGATATCTTTCGTCAGATTTGCCAAACGCTGCCCCATCTCCGTTTCCGGTCCGGCAACCTCATTATGCGTATCCATCCACTGGATATACTCGCGAGCCATAGCAGCCACGTCCTCGTCCGACAAAGTCACCGCTTTTGCCGCGTCAGATGCGGCATTCACCAACTTTTTAGTATTGATGGATTTACCACCGATCTTAAACTGAGCCGAAGCATTCAGGCTGACTCCGGCTACTAAAGCCATTGATAATAAAATAGTCCTTACTTTCATATCGTTTGTTATTGTTTTAAATAATTCTCGACCTGATTAAATGTCACATCCTTCAATACAACTTTCTTATCCTTGTCCAGCAGATAAAGAGTCGGTATTGCTTTCAGATCATAAATCTCATCATTTTTCAGACTTACCGCACTGTCATAAGAATTGATCCAGCTTGCAGGCATATAAGAAATATGGTTTTTCCAGGCCTCCAGATCCTCATCCGGATAAACAGCCAGGATTTTAAGCTTGTTGTTCCTGATCCACTCCGTCACAAGCGGAGAAGCAGTAAGCTGGTCCGTAATCTCCTTACAGGCATGGCAATCCGGATTATAGAAAAACAAGAGCAGATAATCGGCTTTCGTGTGGTACAAAGTCCCTTTCTTGCCGTCCGCCAACGTGTACGTGAAATCCGTTGCCGGTTCTCCCACCCTGTTTTTAAGAGCCAATTCGAGCAAATGAGCCGGACGTATTTTACTTACCTCATCCAAAACCGGAGCTTCCAATACAGCTTCCAGCACATAGATATACAAAGACTCATCCCTCATGGGAGAATTCGGATCATAGAGATACTTTTCATACAGACCAGAAAAATAGACAAACATCACACTGTCGACCGACGCTTTGTTCATCATCTCCTTGATAGAAGAAGAGGCCACTTTTGCCGGAACATATTTCATCATATCGATATAATTGGAAGTCGCCTGCTCCGTAATCTCCGGGAGATGGATCAGAGCGGTATCCGTAAAATCGAACTTATCCCAATAATGTTTTACCAAATAAGCGGCACGTTCTTCCGGTTCCGTAATGACACTGGGGACAGAAACCATTTGAAAAGTACGTTCTTTCGTGTTTCCAGCTTCCGTTTTCTTCGTCTGCTGGCCGTTGCAAGCGCTAAAGATTAATGTAAAAGATAATAGGAAAAGTATTTTTATCCTCATAGTATCTTGTTTTTATTCCTGCAAAGATATGATTTATTAGCAATTAAAAAACTGGAGAAACAAATAATTAACGGTCTTATTCATAAAAGTAAGAGGTTATCCGAAAACCGGTGGGCTCATTCAGAAAAAATACCGGTGTTCTATGGATAACCTCTTACAGGCTACAGGTTAAAATTCGAGGTACCTTATATCTTTTTTATCTTATCGATAAATCAAAACAAATTATAGTTCGTCCGCAAGACTTTAAATTCCGTCCGGCGGTTTATCTGGTCTGCAATCTCCTGCTGCTCAGGCGTCAGTTTATCAATAAATTCTTCGGTCAGGACATCTCCTTCATTCAAGAAATCATAATTCTTGGCCATCTTCTTATTGATTGTTTTAGGAACGCTTTCGCCATATCCTTTCGCCTCAAGCCGGTCTTGGGCGATCCCCCCGGCAATCAGATAGTCGACGACCGACTGTGCACGCCGCTGCGCCAACCGCTCGTTATACTGCTCCGAACCTTTCCGGTCGGTATGCGCTCCTAACTCGATTGTCACGTTCGGATTGTCGTTCAACATCTTGATCATTTCATCCAACGCCTTCTTTGATTCCGGACGCAACGTCGCCTTATCGAAATCATAGAAAATATTTTCGATCACAACAGGTTTGCTGATCGGGGAAAGGAAAAAATCCACGATATATGTTTCGTTCTTCTCCTCCGGCCCTGTTTTCAACTCAAAATTCTGATTCAAATACCCACGTGCGCTTGCCATCATCACATAACGGATATCACGTTCCAATTCAACCTTGTACTTACCGTCTTTCTTTGCCAACACTTTTTCGTTCAGTCCGTCCCTGCCGACAATACGAACCGTAGCATCTTCTATCGGGTTCTCGTCCACATCGGACACGATACCTTCGATAAAGATAGTGATAACCGGTAATTCGAAAGAATACAAATGATCGTATCCACGCGCATCATTGCGGTTGGAACTAAAAAAGCCGCTTTCCTTATTTCCGGCAAACGTAATTCCAAAATCATCGCCGGCCGAATTGATCGGAGCTTTCATATTCTCGACGTTCCACTTACCCGTACTGTCCAAGGTCGCTTTGAAAATATCTAACCCTCCCATTCCCGGATGCCCGTCGGAAGCAAAATAGAGCGTTACGGAATCCCGCACGTAAGGAAACATCTCGTCACCCGGCGTATTGATATCCGGTCCCAGGTTTTCCATCGGTCCGAAATCACTCCCCATGACACGTGCCCGAAACAGGTCTTTGCCTCCATACCCCCCTACGGCATCCGACACAAAATATAGATACTTGCCGTCCGGCGATATCGAGGGGTGACCGAGAGCCGTCACCGAATCTTTTACGATATTCGCCCTGGTTCCTTTTCCCCATTTGGCACTACTACGGGAAGATATATAGATTTCCGAAGTACGTGGTCCTTCCGGGTCTTGTGCGCAATAGGTGTAATACATCGTATTCCCATCTTTAGAAAAAGAAGGCGTTCCCTCATCGAACTCCGTATTTACCTCATCTTCCAGTTCGACCGGAGCCTGCCAAGCTCCATTTTCATCCTGCTTGACCAAGAAGAAATCATTATTCCGCTGTCCGGTGATCGCACTGTTGGTCTCTTCCTTATCTTTCCCGGCCCCTTTAGGCGTACGGGTAGAAGCAAAATACAACTGGTCGTACTTTTCGCCATACAGCATCGGGCTGAATTCGGAACGGCGGGAGTTAAACTTATCCATCCGCTTCACCGCATAGCGGGTTGGCGACTGTTTCCATTTCACCGCTTCCTCCGAGCCCGTCACACCATTAAAGGCCAACACGCTGCCCGGTTCCGCCAGCAGGTAATCGTTGTAATATTTGATTGCCTCCCCATAACGTCCGCTCTTCTGGTACATCTGCCCCAGACGGAGATTCACGATACTGTCCGGATATTTATACCTGAGTGCATTCATATAGGCGCTGGTCGCACGCGGCGTATTATTGATCAAGCGGTTACACTCCGCCATCCTAAAAGCGATATATCCACGCAGATCACGCTTGGCAGGAGGAGTCTTCGTATATACTTTCCGGTAAATGGCTGCCGCTTCAAAATATTCGCCGATACGCTGCTTTTCTTCCGCATCGCTCAGTTTCGCCGATTTACAGGAATACAAAAAGCCTATTGCTAAAAACAAAAACAGATATGAAATTATTTTTAAATTCATTTTATGCCAAATAAGAGAGACAAATATACAATTATCTACAGTAACTACAACGAATGCGTAATAATCTTATTGCATCAAAAGTTTGAATTAAAAAGAAATGATTATCTTTGACCAAACAATAAAACCAATTGAGCTATGCTAAATGAATTGAACATCTTAAAAGAACCGGCTAACCTTTCATCTCTGAAAGAAGCAAAGGATAAACTACTTTTTCTTGAAAAAATAGAAAAAGGCCGTTTAGAATCTTCATTCATGTTAACCAATACCAAACAAGAAGCCAAAAACAAACTATCAAAATGGTTGAAATAAAATGGACTAATTTTGCAATTCAGAACCTTAATGATATCGGAGATTACATCGAACAGCATAGTTATCGCCAAGCCTCAAAAATGGTAAACTATCTTTTTGATTCAGTTAGTATTTTAGAAACATTTCCCCTATCAGGAAGAATTGTTCCTGAATATGACACATATCATGTGCGGGAATTAATTCGTTCCAACTATAGAATTGTTTATTTAGTCCTGAATGACAAACGCATAGATATTCTTACCATTCATCATTCAGCACAACTACTACCCGATCTACCCGTTCTCTATAACAACAGCGAGCTGTCCCCGTAACTCAAAAAACGGAATTCATGCCCTAAGGCATAATCATAAATATTTTTCCAGTCTCCTTTTACAAAAGCGGATATCAGCAACAGCAACGTGCTTTTCGGCTGATGGAAGTTAGTCACAATACCACATACGATCTTAAACTCATATCCCGGAGCGATAATGATCCGGGTAGCCGTCACCAGTTTATCCGCCTGATGCCTGTCTAAGTAATCAAGAATATTCTGCAAAGCCTCGCCAGCCGTCAGCTTGTTATTCATTTCATCGTAAGGCATCCACTGCTTAACGATCAGTTCCTCGGCAGTGGCATCCGGATTCGAAGCCAATGTGCCCCCCATATAATAGAGGCTTTCAAGCGTACGGACCGAAGTTGTGCCGACTGCAATAATCTTACCGAGGTTATTCTTAATCCGTTCGATCGAACTCCGGCGTACGGAGATAAATTCCGTATGCATCTCATGTCCTTCGATCGTCTCGCTTTTCACAGGCTTGAATGTCCCGGCTCCGACATGAAGCGTCAATTCTTCCCGTCCGATCCCCCGAGCATCAATAGCAGCCAGAACTTCCGGAGTAAAATGCAAACCCGCTGTCGGAGCGGCCACCGAACCTTTTATCTTGGAATAAACCGTCTGATAGGTCTGCAAATCACTTTTCTCGGTTTCACGGTTCAAATAAGGAGGGATCGGCAATACGCCCGCTGCATCCAACAGGTCGGCAAACGTGCAAGTCGGATGATCCCATGTAAACTCGATGAGATGGCTATCCCCGCAGGTCTGTAATTTTTCCGCTTTCAGTATGACAGTCTCGCCGCCAAACTGCACCTCCTTCTTCAAGAACCCCTCTTTCCATTTCTTCAGGTTACCGACCAGGCAAGTCCAGCGGCAGCATTCAGTCTGCTGGAAAACCAAAGCATAATCATGCGGCTCGACCGGTTCCAGACAGAAAATCTCGATCTTCGCACCTGTCTCTTTCTGAAACAGCAGACGTGCCTGGATCACCCGCGTATTGTTGAATACCATCAGAGATCCATCCGGCAAGTAATCCGTAATATGCTTGAATATACTCTCGCTGACTTTTCCTTCCTTATATAATAAGAGTTTCGATTCATCCCGTTTGGATAACGGGAATTTGGCGATCCGCTCGTCAGGCAGCGGATAATCAAAATCTTCGATGCGTATCTGTTGCGTCTGTGTTGTCATGACTTTTGCTATTACAGGCTCTTTTAATCGAACCGGGTTGCAAAAGTACAAATTTATAGGTAAAAAGCATCAGAAAACACGAACAAGAATCCGACCCCGGATTTATCAAAATGTCACTACCACCCCATCTAAATCGGATTAGTTATGCATGTATTTGGAATTAGTATCGCGGGTAATATTTTTTAACACTTCATTTTGCCATGCTTTGCCCTTATAAGTATAGCAAAATGATATGCTGATATTTCCTATAAAAAGCAGGGTTGGCAAATCAACCGTCCGAAACCGGATTAATCGCTGAATTTTACTACTTTTGTGGCAAATAACAAAAGTAAATCGAATTATGAGTAACATAAAAGTAGGAGACAAAGTGCGTTTCCTGAACAGCACCGGTGGAGGTGTCGTTCGTAGTTTCAAAGGAAAAGACCAGGTTTTGGTGGAAGATGAAGACGGATTCGAAGTGCCGGCGCTGATCCGCGAATGTGTAGTCGTAGGAGACAGCGAGATGCAAGTACATAGCTCCCGGCGTTCACCGCTGCCTTCCATGACACAGGATCCTGCCCCACAACCAAAGAAACCGGCGCCTCAACCCGAAATGGAAAAAGTAACGGAGACCGTAGAGGGCGAACGGCTGAATATCTACTTGGCTTACCTCCCGATAGAGCCTGCCAAAGTGATGCAGGGAAGCGGCTACGAAACCTATTTCATCAATGACAGCAATTACTATCTGTTCTTCAATTATATGAATCGCCAAAACAACAGTTGGATCAGCCGCTATAACGGTATCGTGGAGCCGAATACACAGATTTTCCTGGAAGAATTCGGCAAAGAAGAACTGAACGACTTGGAACGTATCTGCGTGCAACTGATCGCGTTCAAAAAAGACAAACCTTATTCATTGAAGAATGCCATTTCGGTAGAACTCCATCTCGATACGGTCAAATTCTATAAGCAACACTGCTTCATGGAAAACGATTTCTTCGACGAAGATGCAATGGTCTACCCGATCGTGCGCCAGGATATCCCCGAAAAAGAGTTGCTGATTTCCGCAGCCGAATTGCAGGAAGCCATGCAGCAGAAGGTACGCGAAGACCGCCGCGCTCCCCAAACAATCGTCAAGAAGAAAGCGACAGACAGCGCTATCCTCGAAGTGGATCTGCATATCACTGAACTACTGGACAACACCAATGGGCTGAGTAACGCTGACATGCTGAACTACCAGTTGGAAAAATTCCATGAAGTGCTCTCCAAATACGCAGCCAACAAAGGACAGAAAATCGTCTTTATCCACGGAAAAGGCGACGGGGTACTGCGCAAGGCAATCGAGAAAGAACTAAAAACAAAATACAAACAACATTATTACCAAGATGCCTCCTTCCGCGAATACGGCTTCGGAGCAACGATGGTAACGATTAAATAAGTTGTCAATTATCCACTGCTCATCATGGCTACCGAAATAGAAAGAAAATTCCTTGTCACCGGTGACTTCAGCCGGCAAGTGATCTCGGCACAACGTATCGTGCAAGGGTATATCTGTTCACAACCCGGACGGACAGTACGGGTGCGCATCCGGGGGGAAGAAGGATTCCTCACGATCAAGGGCGCATCGGATGAGAAAGGGTTGAGCCGCTACGAGTTCGAACAGAAGATACCGTTAGCGGATGCGGAAGAGCTATTGAAACTATGCGAACCCGGCGCCATAGACAAAATGCGCAATCTGGTCCCGGCAGGAAAACACACTTGGGAAATCGACGTTTTTCATGGCGAGAACGAAGGGCTGATCTTAGCGGAAATAGAATTGGCTTCCGAGGACGAACCTTTTGAACGGCCCGACTGGATCGGACAAGAGGTCAGTGGAGATCGTCGTTACTATAACTCGATGTTGACAAAACATCCGTATAAACAATGGTAAGATTTATGATTTCAGATTTATGATTTATGAAGACGATAAAGCCATAAATCTGAAATCATAATTCATAATTCATAAATCATAAATCAATGAAGAGACTCATCATCTCCCTCGCGGCAGCCATCCTGTCGCTACCGGTAACAGCCGATGAAGGCATGTGGCTGTTACCCTTGCTGAAAGGACAAAAATTCCCAGAAATGCAAGCTCTGGGACTTAAATTGCAAGATTATGACATCTATAGCCCCGACTCGGCTTCCCTGAAAGATGCCGTCGTCATCTTCGGAGGCGGTTGTACGGGCGAGATCGTTTCACCGGAAGGATTGCTTCTGACCAACCATCATTGCGGCTACGGCTGCATCCAGCGTCACAGTACGCTGGAGCATGATTACCTGACAGACGGCTTTTGGGCCATGTCGCGCGATCAGGAACTTCCGAATCCCGGCATGACCGTCACTTTCATCGATAAAATAGAGGATGTGACCGACTATGTGAAAAAGGAACTGGAAAAAGACACCGATCCTAACAGCATGAATTTCCTCTCCCCTAAATTTCTGAACGGACTGGCAAAAGCAAAAGCCGGAGAAAAGTTCCTGCAGGACAATCCGGGCACGGAAGTCGAGATAAAGGCGTTCTACGGTGGTAACCAGTATTTCATGTTCACAAAGAAAATCTATTCCGATGTCCGTCTCGTAGGGGCTCCTCCCTCGTCGATCGGGAAGTTCGGCGCTGATACCGACAACTGGATGTGGCCGCGTCATACGGGCGACTTCTCCGTCTTCCGTGTCTATGCCGATGCGAACGGCAACCCGGCTCCCTACTCCGACAAGAATGTCCCGCTTCGCCCGAAACGCTGGTTCAAGATTTCATTGAAAGGCGTCCAGGAAAACGACTATGCCATGATGATGGGATTTCCCGGCCGGACCAATAAATACTATACTTCCTGGGAAGTGGCGGAACGCCGTGATATCGACAACACGGTCCGTATCCACATCCGTGATTTGCGCCAGAAAGTCATGTTAGACGAGATGTTGAAAGACCCGGCTGTCCGAATTCAGTATGCCAGCAAATATGCTGGCTCGACAAATGCTTACAAAAATGCGATCGGTAGCAACTGGGCCATAAAAAAACGTAATTTCGAGCAAGTGAAAAAGGAAGAACAGGACAAACTGATCGCCTGGTCCAACAAAATGTGCGAGCCGAGCTATCCGGATGCTTTGATGGCACTCGAACAGATCGTATCGGATCGTAAAGACCTGCGTTTCCGCAGTTGGATGTTGGACGAAGCGATTCTGAGAGGGATTGAATTTACAAGCGTGCCGACTCAAACGGAGGTCCTCATAGATGCCCTGAAAGGGAAAGACAAAAAAGCCAGACAGGAACAACTCCGGTTGTTAGAACGGGCTTATCATGGATTCGCCAACAACAATTACTCAGCCGACGTAGACAAGAAAATCGCCAAAGTGATGCTGAAAGAATACCGTAGCCAGATCGATCCGAAAGCACAACCGACCTATTTCGAACTGATCGACAAGAAGTTCAAAGGAGACACGGACCGATTCGTCGACTATCTGTTCGAGGAATCCATCTTCGGTAGTGAGGATAATTTCAATAAATTCCTCTCCCGCCCATCTGTCAAAGCGTTGGAAAACGACCCGATGATTCTTTTTGCCAAGTCTGTCCGTGCAGAAGAAACCAATCTGAAGAATGCGTTAAAAGGATTTGAAGATGGGTATGCAATGGCTCACCGTACTTATGTAAAAGGTTTGCTGGCCATGTATGGCGATCGTGCCAATTTCCCCGACGCCAACTTTACCTTACGCCTCACCTACGGACAGATAAAAGGCTACAGCCCGCGTGACTGCGACTACTACGGTCATCAGACAACACTGGACGGTGTGATGGAAAAAGAAGATTCCACCAACTGGGAATTCGTTGTACCCACCCGCCTGAAAGAGCTGTATGCCGCCAAAGATTTCGGACGCTACAAAGCTCCCGGCGGAAAAATGCCTGTTGCTTTCAGTACAACCACTCATTCGACCGGTGGAAACTCCGGCAGCCCTGTGATGAATGCAAACGGTGAACTGATCGGAATCAATTTCGACCGCAACTGGGAAGGAGTCGGTGGCGATATCCAGTATCTCCCCGACTACCAGCGCAGCATCATTGTCGACATCCGCTACGTCCTCTTCATCATGGACAAATATGCCGGAGCGGGATATTTGCTGGATGAGATGGAGATTGAAGAATAACTTTACACCAAGAGATTCGACTGATCGTAACGCTATACGTTATATTTTGCTTTTTATAAAACAAACTGTCGGCAGCATTTTCGAAAGGGTATAGGCTATTTCCAAAAAGTCTATACCCTTTTTGCCATTCCCCTATAGCCTGCCCTCGCATAGGTCATAGGCTGTTTTTTTCGCCTTTAGGCTATCTTTCTGGGGACGGAAACCCAATAAAACGACTCCCGACTACTTTTGAACAAATGTTTTCGACAACTTTATGGTTCACCATTCACCTTTTAACCACACGCTTTGTTTAACAAGGTTTATGTAAGGCAAAGGCAACTTTTTTTACCTTCACCTCTACCACTATAAACGTGATAGGCAAATGTATCTGCGAAAACTATTTGTTCCGATTGAATCATAAATCTGAAATCTTTTTACCTTTGCAATCCATAAAAAGATAAGCAATGATCGATCAACCTACCATAGACCGGATACTGGATGCTGCAAACATTGTGGACGTTGTTTCCGAATTCGTTACCCTTCGGAAACGAGGTATAAACTATGTAGGGTTGTGTCCTTTTCATAGCGACAAGTCACCCTCTTTCTATGTATCGCCGGCAAAGAATATCTGCAAATGCTTTGCTTGCGGCGAAGGAGGTACGGCTGTTCACTTCATTATGAAGCATGAGCAGCTTTCTTATTATGATGCGCTTCGCTATCTTGCCAAGAAATACAACATCGAAATACAAGAGCGAGAACTGTCGGAACGCGAAAAGCAGGTACGCAGCGACCGCGAAAGTATGCTGATCGTCAATAGCTGGGCACAGAAATACTTTACGACCCAGCTCTACGAACACCAGGAAGGCAAAGCTGCCGGCCTGCGTTACTTTGCCGAACGTGGTTTCCGCGAAGATACGATTCGTAAATTCCAGTTAGGCTACAGCCTCGACCAACGGGACGCCTTGTATAAAGCCGCGACAAAGAGCGGCTACAAAAAAGTATTTCTCGAAAAGACAGGTTTGGTGATCACCTACGACAACGGCGGGGTAAACGACCGTTTTCGCGGGCGTGTCATTTTTCCGGTCCATTCGCTCAGTGGAAAAGTCGTCGCTTTCGGAGGACGCGTCCTGAAGAAAGACGAAAAGACGGCCAAATATGTCAACTCGCCCGAAAGTGAGATTTATCATAAGAGCAATGAGCTTTACGGAATCTATTTCGCCAAGCAGGCGATCGTAAAGGCTGATCGCTGCTTCTTGGTGGAAGGCTACACGGATGTGATTTCCATGCATCAGGCAGGAGTCGAGAACGTGGTTGCCTCGTCGGGTACGGCCCTCACACAGGGGCAGATCCGCCTGATACACCGCTTCACCAGCAACATCACGGTCTTGTATGACGGCGACGCAGCCGGTATCAAAGCAGCCTTGCGCGGTATCGATCTGCTATTAGAAGACGGTATGAACGTGAAAGTGGTGCTCCTCCCGGACGGAGAAGACCCGGATTCTTTCGCCCGCAAGCACAACGCAAGCCAGTTTGCCGAGTTTATCCGGCAGAACGAAACCGATTTCATCCGTTTCAAAACGCGCCTGCTATTGGATGATGCGGGAACAGACCCTATCAAACGGTCGGCACTGATCTCCGATATTATCCGGACGGTAGCCATCATCCCCGACAATATCGCCCGCTCCCTTTATATCCGGGAATGCAGTGCGATGATGGAAATAGACGAGATGCTTCTGTTGAACGAAGTAAACAAAATCCGTCTCAACAAGGGAGAAAGGCAGACAAATACTTCACCTTCCTCCATCCCGGTTACTCCTGTCAATCTCCCCGAATATCCGGATATCCCTGGTTACCAGCCTTACCCGGAAGAGGCATTGACGGAACAACCACAGGAAAGTTCCCTGCCTCCTGACAATACGATCCCGCCGCCACCGCCTGAAGAATACAGTCCCGATGACGGAGGAGGCAGCATACCGCCGACAGCACCTTTCACACCGCCGGCACACATTCCGGCCGGACCGAAGCGTTCACCTTACGAGGCATACGAAATCGTCCTGCTGCGGTACATCGTACGTTATGGCGAGCGTATCCTGTTTCAATATACGGATGAAGAGACGAATGAGGAAGTCACAATCCGCGTTTCCGAATATATCCGTTCCGAGCTGGAACGCGATGACCTGACCTTTTATACTCCACTTTTCAAGAGTATGATGGATGAGGCGGCCGACCGTTGCCAGTCCGAAGGGTTCATCGCAAACCGGTATTTCCTCGCCCATCCCGACCCGAACGTGAGCCGCCTTGCCGCCAACCTGATTAGCGAAAAGTATCAGCTTAGCAAGTATCACACCAAATACCGGGAGCTGGAACAGGAAGAAGACAAACTCGACCAGCTGGTAATCCGGGAACTGTATGCTTTCAAAGATGCCTATATCCTCTCGCAAATCAAAGAGATACAGGCGCAGATCAAGAACATGCAAAACAACGAAGACATGGAACAGGTTTTCGAGCTGATGAAAAAGCTCACACGCCTGAATGAAATAAAAAATATATTAAGTAAAGAATTGGGAGAAAGAATCATCTTAAAAATGTAATGCCTATGAACTTTTTAGAAACGGAAGACGTGGTAAAGCAATACGCCAACCACCTCGCCCTCAACAAGGTTAGCATCCAAGTTCCCGAGGGGAAAGTCTTCGGGTTATTAGGGCCGAACGGAGCCGGCAAGACCACACTGATCCGTATCATCAACCGCATCACGGCCCCCGACAGCGGCCTTGTCCGCTTTAACGGACGTGAGTTCCAGCCGGAAGATATCTATCAGATCGGTTACCTGCCGGAAGAACGCGGCCTGTATAAAAAAATGAAAGTCGGTGAACAGGCCATCTACCTGGCACAGCTCAAAGGACTCTCCTACCAGGAAGCCCGCACAAGATTGATACGTTGGTTCGAAAAATTCGATATCATGCCTTGGTGGAATAAGAAACTGGAAGAGCTATCCAAAGGGATGCAACAGAAAATACAGTTTATCATCACCATCATCCACGAACCGAAACTTCTGATCTTCGACGAACCGTTCAGCGGATTCGATCCTGTGAATGCCGAATTGCTGAAAAAAGAAATTCTCGAACTGAAGAATGCTGGACACACGATCATTTTTTCCACGCACAACATGTCGTCTGTTGAAGAGATTTGTGATAATATCGCCTTGATCAACCGTTCGCAAGTTGTACTTTCCGGCAATGTGACAGAAGTGAAAAGTCGTTTCCGGACAAACAATTTCACCATCCGTTTCCATACTGGATCAGGGAAGTTGCAACCCATCCCGGAAATGTTCAGCCTGCTGGCGGAAAAAGACCTGGCCGGAACAAGCGAGGTACGCATCCATAAAGAGCCGGGCATTACCAACTCTGCCCTTCTCTCCGCATTGGCGGGACAGACCGAAATTATTTCTTTTACGGAAGAGATCCCTTCAATGAACGACATATTTATTAACACCGTCTCCGGTACAAATACTACGCAAGCATGAATAAGATAGGACTTATAATAAAAAGAGAATACCTCCGCCGTGTCAGCAAAAAATCGTTTCTGTTGCTGACTTTCCTGACGCCGTTCCTGTTTGCCGCACTGGTATTCGTCCCGCTTTGGCTATCCACCATCAAAGGAGATGATGCCAAGCAGGTGGCGATCATCGATACGACAGGCAAATACGCCTCGCTGTTCAAAGACACAGAAGAATACACTTTCATTACCGAAAAAGGTTCCAGCCTGGAAGAATATCGTAAAAATCCGGATAAGGAAATATTCGCATTCTTGAATATAACAGACGATTTGCTGCAAAATCCGACCGCCGCAACACTCTACTCGCAAAAGCAAATTCCGATAGGATTGAAAAATACGATCGACAAAACGTTGTCTGAATACCTGAAAGACGAGAAACTCGCCTCTTACAATATAGACAACCTGAAACAGATCATCGAAGACAGCAAGATCAACTTCAATATCAAGACCATCAAATGGGACGAAGACGGAAGCGAGAAAAGCACTTCGGCCGAGGTTGCCTCTATCTTGGGTATGATATTGACCTTCATTATCTATATGTTTATCATCATGTACGGTGGGATGGTCATGCAGGGAGTGATGGAAGAAAAGACGAACCGTATCATCGAAGTGATGATTTCGTCCGTCAAGCCATTCGACCTGATGATGGGGAAAATCATCGGCATCGGTTTTGTCGGCCTGACACAAGTATTCCTGTGGGGAATCCTGACAACCGTTTTGGTATCGGGAAGCCTTTTCTTTTTCGGTGGCAACACGTCACCTGAAGATATGGTGGCCGCTCAGATGGCAGCACAGGGCGTAAACAATGTGGCTGCCGGTTCTTCCGATATCAGCATCCAAGTGCAGGAAATTATCAATTCAATCAACTTCGGAATGATCGGCACCAGCTTCGTTCTTTATTTTATCGGAGGCTATCTACTGTATGCAGCTCTATTCGCTGCCATCGGAAGTGCTCTGGAACAGCAGGAAGACACTCAGCAGTTCATGACCCCGATTATGCTTTTAATGGCATTCAGCTTGTATGCCGGAATCTACAGTATGAATAATCCCGATGGCCCGCTGGCATTCTGGTGTTCGATGATTCCGTTTACCTCCCCTATCGTGATGATGGTCCGTTTACCATTCGACATTCCGGTATGGGAATTGGCGCTTTCGTTTGCCTTGCTGTTTGCCACAGCCATACTCATCATCTGGTTCTCGGCCAAAATTTACCGTGTAGGTATTTTAATGTATGGAAAGAAACCGAGCATCAAAGAAATGATCAAATGGGTAAAATATAAATAACACTGTTAGGGCGATTGTAACAATCGCCCTGATATTGTAAAAGATATGTATGAAAAAAGCCTGTCACTCAAAAGAATGACAGGCTTTTTGTTGTTCAACCAGGGCTCGAACCTGGACTAACAGGACCAGAATCTGTTGTGCTACCATTACACCATTGAACAATTTCCGTTCAACAAAAATGACAATCAATTATTTCGTTGTTCAACCAGGGCTCGAACCTGGACTAACAGGACCAGAATCTGTTGTGCTACCATTACACCATTGAACAATTTCAATAAAGCTTGTCAACTCTCTTGTTGTTAGCGAGTGCAAAAGTACATACTTTTTCAAAATAAACAAACGATACTGTAATTTTTTTTCATTAATAAACTTTTTTCTTTTCCTGCTTGTTTTGATTTTGCAAGTATATACATATATTAATAGAGGGAAATCACCCACATAATAAATATAAGAAGTATATTTGCGACTTCGAATATTACTCAATAAAAAATAATGGATCAAACAGAAGAATTAGTTAAAACGATTGTAGAAGGCCTACAGGAAAAAAAAGGCAAAAACATTGTAACCGTAGACTTAACCCAATTATCCGGCTCAATCTGCCAATATATGATAATCTGCGAAGGAAGCACTCCTACCCAGGTTTCCGCATTGTCTGATTCAGCCTGGGATTTTGCCCATCGTAAGGCTGGTGAAAAACCGCTGTCGATAGATGGAGCACAGCGTGCCGAATGGATCGGGATGGACTATGGCACGGTTCTTGTACATATATTTTTACCGGAACTTCGCGAGTTTTATAATCTGGAAAATCTTTGGTCGGATGCCAAAGTGACGCAGATTGCTAACCTCGACTGATGACCGATCTTACATAGTATAGAGATAATCACATATGGAAAATAAAAACGACATTTTTAACAAAAATCCGAAGAATAACAAGCAGAAGATGTTCAAGTTCAACCTATACTGGATGTATGGACTCATCTTTCTTATGCTTTTTGCTTTGTATCTGACGAACGACTCTTCGGCATCTAAAGAATTAGGCTGGACCGAATTCCAGAAATTAGCACAGGAAAACGTATTCGACCGGATGGTCGTCTACAACAAGAAGAATCTGGTTGAAGCAACCGTAAAAGACGGACGAAAAGGTCTGGTGTTCAGAAAAGACAGTGCGACATTGGGTACCAACCCGAAAGTGTATGTCAAAATACCGTCGGCCGATAAATTCTCGGATTTCTATGACAAAGCCGTTGCCGAAAATCATATCACTACGCAAGTCAGCTTCGAAGAAGGCGATGACGCGATCTGGAATTTTCTTGTTTCATTCGGCCCGATCTTGCTGATCATCGTCGTGTGGATCTTCCTGATGCGACGAATGTCCGGTGGTGCGACCGGCGGTCCCGGCGGTGTATTCAGTGTGGGAAAGGCAAAAGCACAACTTTTTGATAAAGACAACGACCGGAAAGTGACATTCAAGGATGTCGCCGGCCTTGCCGAAGCGAAACAGGAGGTGGAAGAGATCGTTTCTTTCTTGAAAAGCCCCGAAAAGTACACGGAATTAGGAGGTAAAATACCTAAAGGCGCTTTACTCGTGGGCCCTCCTGGAACCGGAAAGACATTATTGGCCAAGGCTGTAGCCGGAGAAGCAGATGTTCCGTTCTTCTCCCTATCCGGTTCGGACTTCGTAGAAATGTTCGTCGGCGTAGGTGCTTCCCGCGTACGTGACCTGTTCCGTCAGGCAAAAGAGAAAGCTCCTTGTATCGTATTTATCGACGAGATCGATGCCGTCGGCCGCGCCCGTGGCAAAAATGTAAATATGAACAGCAATGACGAACGCGAGAACACGTTGAACCAGTTGCTTACTGAAATGGACGGTTTCGGTTCCAACAGCGGTGTTATTATCCTGGCAGCTACTAACCGTGCCGATATCTTGGATAAGGCGCTGCTTCGTGCAGGACGTTTCGACCGCCAGATTCACGTGGAATTACCTGACTTGAACGAGCGTAAAGAGATATTTGGAGTGCATCTGCGTCCGATCAAAATCGACGAAAGTGTCGATGCCGAATTTCTGGCACGCCAGACTCCCGGTTTCTCCGGTGCCGACATTGCTAATGTCTGCAATGAAGCAGCTTTGATTGCCGCTCGTAACGGTAAAAAGTTTGTCCAGAAAGAAGACTTCATGAACGCAGTCGACCGTATCGTCGGAGGTTTGGAGAAACGCACTAAAATAACGACTGCGGATGAACGCCAATGTATAGCCAACCACGAAGCTGGTCATGCCACCTTAAGTTGGTTGTTGGAACATGCCAATCCGTTGGTTAAAGTAACGATCGTTCCGAGGGGCAAGGCATTAGGCGCCGCCTGGTACCTGCCGGAAGAACGTCAGATTACCACCCGTGAACAATTGCTGGACGAAATGTGTGCCACCCTCGGCGGTCGCGCTGCCGAAGAACTTTTCTTAGGAAAAATCTCTACCGGAGCATCCAATGACCTCGAGCGGGTAACTAAACAGGCTTATGCGATGGTCGTCTATTTCGGTATGAGCGACCGACTGCCGAACTTGAACTACTACGATTCAAGCGGACAGGACTGGGGCTTCACCAAACCGTACAGTGAGGAAACAGCCAGGATGATCGACCTGGAAGTACAGGCCATTATCAATGAACAGTACGAACGGGCCAAAAGCATTCTGAAAGAACACGCATCAGGCCACAACATGTTGGCTCAGGTATTGCTGGAACGGGAAGTAATCTACACTGAAGATGTCGAACATATCTTCGGTAAGCGTGCCTGGGTTTCCCGCTCGGAAGAGATCCTGGAACTGCAAGAGAAAGCAAACGGCAAGAAGGCCGAAGAAGCGAAAGTTACCGAAGCAAGTAAACAGGAAGATGACACAATTGTCACGACATCCGACAGTAAGGCAGTAAATGCATAACTGTCCGCACAATAAATAATAATTCCATGTCCACTAAATTTGAAACAGATGGGCATGGAATTTATTTTTTAATTATATTTGTACCTGAATAAATCAATAAAAAAACACTATCGTCTTGAAAAATTTGATTATACGGGCGTTAACCGGCATTATATTCGTCGTGGTACTGGTCAGTGCCATTTGTATCCATCCGATTTTTTTCCTTATTCTTTTTTGTATTATAACAGGATTGACCCTTTGGGAATTCGGTGGTCTGGTCAAACATTACGAAAATGCAAATCTGCAACGAGCCGTAAATGTGCTCGGAGGAGTGTATCTGTTTATCGCCACCTTCGTTTATGCAAACGGGTTGACAGACGGAAAGATATTCCTTCCCTACCTGTTATTTATCATGTTGACAATGATAGCCGAACTCTACTATAAGGCGCCGAACCCGATCAACAACTGGGCGTTTACGCTCTTTGCCCAGATTTATTGTGCCGGCACCTTCTCCATGCTGAACTTCATCGGAGCAGAGCCGGGAACACCCGGTGTCATGAGCTACACGCCGCTCTTCATCATGGCAATCTTTATTTTTGTTTGGCTGGACGATACCGGAGCATATCTGGTCGGCTCCCTGATCGGAAAAAGGAAATTATTTGAACGGATTTCTCCCAAGAAATCATGGGAAGGCTTCTTTGGCGGATTGATCCTCGTTTTGGCTTCTTCGCAGGCATTCGCCTGGTTCGCTCCGGAAATAAGCCGGCTGAATTGGTTAGGGCTGGCAACTACAGTCGTCCTGTTCGGAACTTGGGGAGACTTGATCGAATCCCTTCTGAAACGTACACTCGGTGTAAAAGATTCCGGCCATATATTGCCAGGCCACGGAGGAATGCTGGACCGTTTCGACAGCGTTATGCTGGCTGTTCCCGCCAGCTACATCTATATTGAATTATTCATTCGAAATTAAAAGTGAGCGTTACCATCCGGGAAGTTGCTTTGGACAGGGAGTTTGGATATTTGATTAATTCCGGATCTGTCAGGTCACCCCGGTCTTTCTCCAACAGATCTACCAAGCCGAAACTGAACTTAAGTTCCGGACATAATTTGAAAAACGGAAGATAAATATCACATCCGATACCGAACTCGACACCGAAATCCGTTCCTTTCAACAGGATCGGATTTCCTTTTTTACGCCCCAGGTCGAAAGCGCCATAAATACCGCCGATAAGATAAGGACGATAGTTATTCACACGAAAAGCGCTGTACTTCACATCGAGCGGAAACGTCAAATAGTTGGAACGGACAGAAGTGGAATACATACTTACCAGCGGATTTTCATCCGTCCCTTCCACTCCTTCCATTTCAGGACGACGGAACACAAATTTCTTGTCACCGAAGTGGATAGTCGGCGTAAAACGCAGGTTGAAGTATGGATTCAGGTACATATCTCCGATAACCCCGACACTAAAACCGGGCGAATAGCTCGGAATCTCAGCATACCAAGTTTCACCATTTGTTGCCACACCAGTATTAGTCAATATCAAATCCTGCGCATGCAAACCTACATGAAATCCCAGATGAAACCATTTCAAATCCGCATAGGGCTGGTTCTTCACCTTTTCTTTCTGTGCCATTACAGCAGTTACAGACAGAAAGAACACACATATAATAAACAGTAGACGTCTCAATTCTTTTCGTAATTTTGAATCTATAACGGGAAAGAACCCGACTTATTGCAAAAGAACATTTATTTGTAAAAAAAAGGAGGAGTTCTTTTTTTAATTCAAAGAAAGCTCTATTTTTGCACGAACTAATAGTTATCAATTTAAACGTTTAAAAAAATGGCTTACGTAATTAGTGACGATTGTATCGCTTGCGGTACTTGTATTGACGAATGTCCGGTAGGAGCAATTTCAGAAGGTGACAAATACAGCATCGACCCTGAAATGTGTACAGATTGTGGAACTTGCGCAGATGCTTGTCCTACTGAAGCAATTCATCCGGCAGAATAAACCGCAACATCGATAGGTTTCTTTCACAGGACCTATAAAGATAAGGGGCTGTTTCCTTTCGGAACAGCCCCTTATTATTTTCTCATTCTTTGCCGACTTCGTCAAAATTCGATATTCAGTTTGATCTCATCCGAGTCGTCTTCCTGCCGGTCTTCATCCGACACCGACTCCTCCGGCTTTTCACCAGCTCTACATCGCTTAATGTAACTGATTACATCATTCATCCCATCCATGAACTTGTCAAAGTCCTCTTTGTACAGGAAAATCTTATGTTTTTCAAAAGAAACCTGCGTACCATTCTTCGGCTGTACCTTTTTACTCTCCGTCACAGCCAGAAACAAATCGTCTTTCAGATTCTTCTTTACATCCAGATAATAAATCCTTTTTCCTGCTTTAATGGTTTTAGAGTATAAAATCTCTTTGTCACCACCTTCAACCTGTATTTTCTTCACCGAGTCTTCCATTATAGCAAACATTCGTTAAACACCCACCCATTTTATCATAACTTGCTTCAAATATGTGCATTTTTTTTTAAACAACAACTATTTTAACGCATGAAAATGCGTATAAAGAATCGGAATAGTATGAAATAATAAATAACACACATAAAATTAAGCAAAGCGGCGAACTTTTATCAAAAGAATGACTAACTTTGCAGCCAAATTTATAACAAGTAGTTCCTTCAAACGATGATCAACAGAATTTTAATCCGCATTAAAGTTTTACAGATAGTATATTCTTACTATCAAAACGGAAACAACGACCTCAAAGTAGCGGAAAACGAATTGCTTTTCAGTCTTAGAAAGTCTTATGACTTATATCATTATTTTCTTCTCCTAATTGTCGACGTCACAAACTTACAAAGACGCATCCTGGATGCCCGTAAAAACAAGTATATGCCGACTGAAGCCGAGTTGAACCCTAACACCCGACTGATAGACAACCGATTCGCTGCACAAATAGCTGAAAACGAAGCGCTTCGGAAGTATGTGGCCGAGCAGGGGCTTTCATGGGATAACGATGAAGATTTCATCAAAATGGTACTCGACCTGATCTTATCGTCTGAACAGTACAGAGAATATCTGAACAACGAAAACGATTCATACGAGACAGACAAGGAATTCTGGCGCATCGTATTCAAAAAACTGATTTGCGGCAACGAAGCGATCGACGACTACCTACAAGATAAGAGTATTTATTGGAACGACGATATCTCCATCGTCGAAACATTTACGCTGAAAACAATCAAACAATTCGAAGAAACAGCCGGAAGCAAACAAAAATTGTTGCCGATGTTTAAAGATCTCGAAGACCAGTCTTTCGCCATCAAATTATTCCGCCAATCTTTAATGAAAGGTAGTGAATTCCGCGAACGTATCAACAAGCACATGAAGAACTGGGAGACCGAACGCATAGCGAATATGGACCTTATTATCATGCAGGTTGCACTGGCTGAAATCATGACGTTCCCGACAATTCCCATCAATGTGACGCTGAACGAATATATCGACACGGCCAAATACTACAGTACCCCGAAAAGCGGAACGTTTATCAACGGTATTTTAGATTCCGTAGTCAACGAGTTAAAAAAAGAAAAGTTATTGCTCAAAGATTAATTATTATCCTTACATTTGTGTCAGTATCGAATTGATATTAACTTATTAATGTTTATAGTTATATGAGCTTACTTACTATTTTACTTCAGGCCGCCGGTGGAAGCCAGCAATGGTCTGGTATTTTGATGATGGTTGTTATTGTTGCGATCTTCTATTTCTTTATGATCCGTCCGCAACAAAAGAAACAAAAAGAAATTCAGAAAGCCCGCGAAGCTTTGAAAGCGGGAGATAAAGTGATCACTGCCGGAGGTATCTACGGAAAAATCAAAGAAATCGGTGACACCTATATGTTGATTGAAATTTCTGATGGCGTACGTATCCGTGTAGACAAAACATCCGTGTTTGCATCTGCAGAGGACGCACAGCAAAAATAAGCAACGGAACATATGTCACGACTTGGACAAATCAAACAAACATTCAAGTCTGTCCGGATAGAGATTAAGGCTTTTCTTCGCCGTCAACAGTGGAAAGAAGCCTTGATCTTTTTCTGTTTTATACTGTTGGCTTTCGGCTTCTGGCTTCTCCAGAGCCTCCAACAGGAGTATGAAATAGATATCAAGATTCCGGTCAAATACAAGAATGTGCCACCGGATATATCTTTCACGGAAACACCGCCCGAAGCCATTACGGTCAAAGTGAAAGACAAGGGGAGCGTATTGCTGAACTACTCCTTCGGCCGTTCGTTTGCCCCGATTGAGGCCAACATGAAGGCACAGCCGGAAAAAGCCGGTAAACTGGTCATCAGCCGAAAGGATATCGAAAGCGATATAAAGAAACATCTGATTGCGACTACTTCCCTGCTCAGCTTCGAGCCCCAGTATATCGATGCAGCTTATAGCAAACGCATAAAGAAGGAAATACCGGCTGTGTTCGAGGGAACTGTCCAGACGAATGCCGGTTTCAAAGTCTCAGGCGATATATCCATTACCCCCCGCAACATCAGCGTTTATGCCAGCGATGTCGTTCTGGATACCTTGAAAGAGATAAAAACGGTCTATACCGAGATCAAGAAAGGAAACAAGACCGTCACGCGCACTATCCAACTGGAAAAAATAGACGGAGCCACTCTCGAACCGACAAGTGTGACCATCACGGTCCCGATAGAAGAATATACGGAAAAGACACTGGAAATACCGGTTGTCTGTACCAACCTACCGCGCCATTATACCTTGCGCACATTCCCATCTGTCGTGAAAGTGAGCTGTAGTGTTCCCCTTTCACGCTTCAAGGATGTCTCGGCGGATGATTTCGAGATACGGATCTCTTTTGCCGATTTGGAGCAAAGCGCTTCGGGAACATTACCTTTGCAACTGGACAAAAAACCGAGCTGGGTGGATGTCGCCACTATTTCACCAGATCGGATCGAATTTATATTGGAACAAACAAAATCAAATGATTAAGATTGGAATCACCGGAGGAATCGGAAGCGGCAAATCAGTGGTAGCCACTCTGTTGGAGTTATCAGGCATTCCCGTGTATATCGCCGATACGGAAAGCAAGCTCCTGACAGCCACGTCACCCGTTATCCGGGAAAAACTGATTGCCTTATTCGGCGAGCAGCTTTATACAGCCGACGGTTTGGATAAAAAACGGCTTGCCTCTCATATTTTCGGAAATCCGGAACGACTTGAACAAGTGAATGCGATCATTCATCCGGAAGTGAACCGTCATTTTCTTGCTTGGACCGAGAGACAAAATACTCCGGTATGCGCCATCGAATCCGCCATCCTTTTCGAATCGGGCTTTAACCGGATTGTTGATACGACACTGATGGTCTATGCCCCGATGGAGGTACGCATCAAACGGGCACTCGAACGCGACGTCGTTTCTCGCGAAGAAGTCATACGCCGCATCGAAAGCCAATTGCCGGACGAAGTGAAGAAAGAGAAATCGGACTACGTGGTCTTCAATGACGGCAAGCAGGCTTTACTTCCGCAGATAACTGCTTTCCTTACTGGGCTAAATACATGAAAATATTGATTTTCAATTTTATAACAAACAGAACAACGAAGATATCCGGTCAAAAGAGACCTTTTCGCTTAGTGAATAATCATTAGAAACAAGAAAATATGTTCAAAACTGCCGGAAATTCCCGACAGTTATGCTACATTTGCAGCACAAAAGTTAAACACTATTAGAAAAACAAAGTATTATGTTGAAGACGATTTTGTCTATCTCGGGTAAACCGGGATTGTTTAAATTGGTTTCCCACGGGAAAAATATGCTGATTGTTGAGTCGTTAGCAGACAAGAAAAGAGTTCCTGCATACGCAAAAGATAAAGTAATTTCTCTGGGAGACATTGCGATCTACACAGATGAAGCAGAAGTTCCCTTGCATGAAGTTCTGACCAGCGTCAAAAATAAAGAAAACGGACAGCAGGCTTCTATCCCCACATCCGCCAAGCCGGACGAACTGCGTGCTTATTTCGCAGAAATCCTTCCCAATTTCGACCGTGAACGTGTATATCCAAGCGATATCAAGAAATTGATCTCCTGGTATAACATCCTGATCGGCGCCGGCATCACGGAATTCACACCGGAAGAACCCGCATCAGAAGAGGCTCCGGCTGAAGAAACGCAAGAAGAGGCTTAATGATAGAATAGTTAGTAAATGGCATGTGTAAATGACCGTAGTTTTCATTTCACATGCCATCTATTTTTAGAATATTCCTTTCTAATCCAGTTTCAATACAGCCAAGAACGCTTTCTGCGGAACCTCAACCGTACCGATCTGTTTCATTCGTTTCTTTCCTTCTTTCTGCTTTTCAAGTAGCTTACGTTTACGAGAGATATCGCCACCATAACATTTGGCCGTAACATCTTTACGAACCGCCTTTATCGTTTCGCGGGCAATAATCTTGGCTCCGATAGCCGCTTGGATAGCGATATCGAACTGTTGCCGAGGAATCAGCTCTTTCAGTTTTTCACACATACGCCGACCGAAGGTAACACTATTGTCCACATGAGTCAACGTCGAAAGAGCGTCCACAGGTTCTCCATTCAGAAGAATATCCAGTTTAACCAGCTTGCTCGGACGGAAATCATGGATATGATAGTCAAAAGAGGCATACCCTTTAGAAATACTTTTCAGCTTATCATAAAAATCGATTACGATCTCCCCCAAAGGCATATCATAATGAATCTCGACACGATCACCGGAAATGTATTCCTGCTTGATCAATATGCCACGTTTACCCAGACAAAGTGTCATGATCGGACCAATGAAAGTCGTATTGGTAATGACAGATGCACGGATATACGGCTCATCGATATGATCAATCAGCGTGGGATCAGGCAAGCCGCTCGGATTATGTACCTCCGTACAATTGCCTTTTTTATCGTAAACCTTATAAGACACATTAGGAACAGTCGTGATCACATCCATATTGAACTCACGATCCAGACGTTCCTGCACAATCTCCATATGCAACAATCCCAAAAAGCCGCAGCGGAAACCAAAGCCCAATGCAGCCGAGCTTTCCGGCTGGAATGTCAAAGAGGCGTCGTTCAACTGGAGTTTTTCCAAAGAAGCACGCAAATTCTCGAAATCTTCACTATCGATCGGATAAACACCGGCAAAGACCATCGGTTTTACTTCTTCGAACCCGGCAATCGCGTCCTTCGCCGGACGAGCCACATGTGTAATGGTATCTCCTACCCGGACCTCGCGGGAAGTTTTAATACCGGAAATAATATAACCGACATCCCCGGTACGAATCTCATTACGAGGAGACATCGTAAGCTTCAATACCCCAACCTCATCGGCATCATATTCCTTACCGGTTGCAATAAACTTGACATGGTCTCCTTTACGGATCACCCCGTTTACAACTTTGAAATAAGCAATAATACCACGGAAGGAATTAAACACAGAGTCAAAAATCAGGCACTGCAACGGGGCTTCCGGATCACCTTTCGGAGCCGGTACTTTTTCGACAATCGTATTTAAAATGTCGTAAACCCCTTCTCCAGTCTTACCACTGGCCCGGAGAATGTCTTCCCGCGGACATCCCAGCAGTTCAACAATCTGGTCTTCCACCTCATCCGGCATAGCGCTTGGAAGGTCTATCTTGTTCATGATCGGAATAATCTCCAGATCATTCTCTATTGCCATATACAAATTGGAAATAGTCTGTGCCTGAATGCCCTGAGCGGCGTCAATAATCAGCAAAGCACCTTCACAAGCAGCAATCGAGCGGGAAACTTCATATGAAAAGTCGACATGTCCCGGAGTATCGATCAGATTCAGGATATATTCTTCTCCTTTATAATTATACTTCATCTGAATGGCATGACTTTTGATCGTAATGCCTCGTTCACGTTCCAGGTCCATATCGTCCAGAACCTGCGCCTGCAAATCTTTACCTTCTACTGTCTTGGTATACTCAAGCAAACGGTCGGCCAAAGTACTTTTACCATGGTCAATATGAGCAATAATACAGAAATTGCGGATATTCTTCATTTTTATACCGTAATATATTTATTTTCAAAAGCTTATATCATATTCAGAAACTTATTGTAAGATATATGTAAAAAAATATCCAAAGTTTACTGACAGATATTCACTTTCAGTGGTGCAAATATACAGATTTTTTTCATACCTGGAATGAGGATTTTATAGGTTCATAGGGCTACCGTACCAAATTCAGCAGCAACAATTTCTTATTTCTATGGAGAGAAATGAATTTGGTGCGGTTACCTTGAATTTTTATAGAAAATTTAGTCTGGTTTATTATACATTTGGCATACCATTTGTTGTTAATAATATATGACACTACAAGAAATAAACAAATCATACAACCGCATAGTCGGTTCATTGGACAGTAAAGAATTAAAGAACGCTTTCGATTCCTTACAGGCTCTTATTGCAGGAAGCCGTGAATATTCTTTCCAGGACAAGCTGAACGAACTGCAGGATACCTACAAATATATGCTGCGCTACCGGATTGAAGGAGCGAAAGATCCGATGCAGGAACAGATATACAACAATCTACAGGCATCGACCTATGAACTGGCCGATTCAGTCAAGCAAAAAGCATTGGCAGTAGAATCTCCCCTATCCTACTACAGCCGCCGAAGAAGCCTGAACATACAGCCTCCTCTCACTTACAAACAGCTGCACGACCAACTGTTGTTAGAATATGAAGCCGGAAAGCACAAAGAGAGCGATGCATTCAATATTCTCATTTTTAATAAAATATGGGTATCCTCTTTTCTGAAGAGAGAGGAGGCTGAAGACATCCGCGGCATGCTTCGGGATAACGCACTGCCTTTTACAACCGGCAGCCAGATTGTTTCCGCCTTGATGTTAGGATTGCAAGAGGCGTTTGATAAAGAAAAGATTCTTTTATTGTTCGACGCAGCCAGCCATCCGGACGAAGAGATCAAAGTCAGGGCATTGATTTCAATCTTGATCACTTTATATACATATAGAAAACGGACGCAGTTATACCCGCAGATAGCCAACAGACTGGCGGCCTTGGCCGAAACTCCGGGATTCACCAAGACAGTCCGCACAATCATCCTGCGCTTTATCTTAGCTCGCGAGACAGAGAAGATCACCCGCAAACTACAGGATGAGATCATCCCGGAGATGCTAAAATTGAGTCCGAAGCTCAGCAAGAAAATCAACCTCAACGAACTTACCCCTGAGGATTTGACAGGAAATGAGATGAATCCGGAATGGGAAAGCTTCTTTTCCGACAGCACCCTCGGAAAGAAGATGGTAGAATTCGGGGAACTTCAACAGGAAGGGGCCGACATCATGCACTCGACCTTCGTTCATTTAAAAAACTTCCCGTTTTTCCACGAACTAAGCAATTGGCTGCTTCCGTTCACCATCGAGCACTCTTATTTCGACGATCAATTCACTCCGGACAACGAATCTGAAAAACAGATGCTCGACTCTATGACATTCGCAGCTTTCATGTGTAACTCGGACAAATATTCGCTTTATTTCAGCATGATGCAATTGCCGAAAGAGGCCCGAAAGATGATGATGAATCAGTTCGACAGCCAGGCCACGGAAATGATCCAACAGAATAAAGAAGAATTGATCAGCAAACGCGGAAAACAGGACACAATCATCGGACAATACATACAAGACCTGTATCGTTTCTTCAAGCTATATCCGGGCCATCTGGATTTTACGGATATCTTCACAATGCCACTCGATTTTCACAACCTCGCCATTCTGCGTCCTTATATTTCGGATAAAGAAAGCCTTACGACTATCGCTGAATATTACCTCCGCAAAAACTATTTCAACGACGCATTGACCATATTCGACCAATTGGCGGAAACGGATCAAGATAGCGACATTCTTTTCCAGAAAATCGGCTATTGCAAACAAATGGAAGGAGACTTGAAAGGAGCCCTGGAAGCTTATTTGCACGCTGATTTGTTGAATTCCGAAAGCAAATGGGTAATCCGACGAATCGCCGGTTGCTACCGTTCACTAAAACAACCGGAAGAGGCCTTGAAATATTACCGCCGGTACGAGGCTTTAAATCCGGACAATTTGTCGGTTCAAATCAGCATCGGCCATTGCCACCTCGAACTAAAAGATTATAACGAAGCGCTGAAATGCTTCTTCAAAGTCGATTATCTGGATAGCAAAAGCCACAAGGCATGGCGACCTATCGCATGGTGCTCTTTCCTGACAGGAAAATACGACCAGGCCCGGAACTACTATAAAAAGATACTGGACAACCAGCCCAACGCACAAGACCTACTGAATGCCGGGCATACCGAATGGGCGTTACAGAATATCAAAGGTGCACTCTCCTTTTACCAGCAAGCGGTACAAATGGAAAACGGCAACTTCCTCAAGTTCCAGGAACAGTTCAGCCAAGACGTAGCAGACCTGCTGATCGCCGGTATCGAAGAAACCGAAGTAGCCCTGATGCTGGATCAGCTAAGATATAATATAGAAGGAAGTTTTTGAGAATTGAAAATGGAAGTGTGTCAAAACAGCTTTGTTCCTGTGCTTGACGCTGAATCGCATAATACATTTTGACATACTTCCATTTTAATACCCTTTATCCTCTGCTTCCGAGGCTATCCGTATCAGGATTGAGCTCTTTGACGGCATCCTTCACTTCTTTTTCACCTATCGGATAGGTAACGGCAACTTGCTGTACGGGATATTCTTCTTTTTCCCTGTCTGATGCTTTCGATTCGGCATTCTCCGGAATTTTGGTAAAATCTTTGTCCATTTCATTTACTATTTATGTTTCTATAGCTATTCAACAATAAAAATGGCCCGGAAGTTCCGAGCCATTCAATCAACCAAAACAAAAAAACCTAAAAACCTAAACATCAACCATCTTTCTCTTTTTGTTCTACTCTACGTTAAGGTTTCCTATTACTAAACAATCTTTCTAACCTAAAAACTAAACCTATCAAATCGTATATATATATATATTTCCCAAGTTTCCTATTCCTCGTATGCCGGCCACGCCCCCTCTTTCGTGCAAACATAAGCGGCCGTGCGGACAGCAAATTCATGTGCTTCCTTTAGCGAAGCCCCTTTCAATAGTGAGATGATCAACGCACCGGAAAAAGCATCGCCCGCTCCAACCGTATCCGCCACCTGCACTTCCGGAGTCTGCAAAGTCGATTCTTCATTAGCAGTATATATCGTGCTATAAGCACTTCCGGCAGTCAGAACTACCAAACGAAGATTATAGCGTTCTATAAACCAATGTGCCACCTCCTTGTCCGTTCCTTCCAAATGAAACATCTCCCGCAGGACAACCAACTCCCCGTCATTCACCTTCAACACATTGGCCAGATAAAGCGACTCTTCGATCAGCTCTTTCGTATAATAATGCTGGCGCAAATTGATGTCAAAGCAACGATAAGCATCATCCGGGGCAAAAGAAAGAATCGCCTGTATTGTCTCTCTCGACTGCGCGGAACGCTGTCCTAAAGTACCGAAGCAAATGGCATCCGCCCGTTCAGCCAGATCGATCGCATTCGACGTCGGAGAAAGATGATCCCAGGCTACACGTTCGTTGATAATATAATCAGGGACACCATTCTGCAAAGTAACCTGTACCGTTCCGGTCGGATAAGGAACTTTCTCGATCAGATACCGGATCGAATTATTATCCAGCTCGCCGAGTATTTCATGTCCCAGCTCGTCGTCTCCCACGGCGCTGATGGCATATCCTTCCGCACCCAACCGTGAAGCATGGTAGACGAAATTAATAGGAGCACCGCCTGCTTTCTTTCCTGTTGGCAGCATGTCCCACAAGAGTTCTCCTATGCCTACTACGACCGGTTTCTTATTGTTGCTTTGCATTTGTTTCATTATAGTTTATTTGACAAGGATAATTTCGTTTTTCACGATGCAAAGATAGATACCGGGGGCGGATGCGACGATAACAAATGCTACAGGATTGATAACGTTTGTTACATAATGCACTTATTTTCAAGTTACATACACAGATGTTACACAAATGTAACGAGCGTTATCAAAGAGAAGGATATTATTCTTTTTCCAGATACTCCGTCGGAGTTATATTGTAAACGGCCTTAAAGCATTTCGAGAAATAAGCAGGCGAACCGAAGCCTGTCGCATAAGCCACCTCATTCACATTTCCGGCTTTCCGACGGAGCAGGGCGGCGGCTTTCTTCAAACGATAGTTACGCAGGAAATCGGTCGGCGTCACTCCGGCAAGCTCCTTCACTTTCCGGTAAAGGTGTACACGCGACAAGCCCAACTTTTCACTGCCTTTCTCGATGCTGAAATCCGGATCGGCATATGACTCTTCAATCAGTTTCAAGAAACGATTCATAAAAAGATCGTCCATGCTTTCCGCTTTTTCCTCCTTCACGGAGACAGCAGGCGAGGAAGCATCGCGAGCATAAGCCTCACGCAACCGGGCGCGGTCCTCCAGCAGCTTGATGATACGCAATTTCACGACTTCTATGTTAAAAGGCTTCTGGATATACGCATCCGCACCGCTGGCAGCTCCGTACATCTGCTGCTTGTCGTCGGACAAGGCGGTCAACAGCATAACCGGAAGATGGCTCAGGACAATATCCGACTTGATCTTGCGGCAAAGATCAAAACCGTTCATTTCCGGCATCATCACATCGCTGACAACCATCGAAACCTCTTCGCTCATCAGCACCTCCAAAGCCTTCACGCCGTTATCGGCAACCAACACATGGAAGTTCTGTTTTAATTCCGCCTGCAAGTAACCCTGTATATCAGGATCGTCTTCCACGACCAAGACCGTATAATCGTAGGTGCGGTCCAAAGCCTCCTGCAATTCGTCCGTGTTCAGATTGGCGACACCACTGGAAAGCTCGGTTACGGAAAGATCGAACGTACAGGATTCGTCAAAATGAGATTTACCTTTCAAGAGGACAACCGTAAAGACGGTACTTTTATGCGGAACACTCTCCACCCGGATCGTACCTTTGTGCATATGGACGAACTCACGCGTCAGATGCAGGCCGATTCCCGTCCCCGTCACATAGTTCTGGTCGCCGGTAAAGAAGCGGTCAAAAACGGAAGCAATGTTTTCCAACGGAATACCTTTGCCATTATCTTCGACAGAAAGTTCGACCTGATCGCCCTTATCCTTCAGGCGAACCGTGATCGTACCTCCGTCCAGCGTGAACTTGAATGCGTTAGACAAAAGATTGGCCAGAATCTTCTCCATCTTGTCCCTGTCCACCCATATACTGACAGAAGGACAGTCATGTTCGAACGTGAAATGTATCTGCTTGGCGGCAGCCATCGTATCGAAACAAGATTTCACTTCCGCCACAAAAGCGACTAAATCCACCTCGCCGACCCGCATATTCATTTTATTGCTCTCCACCTTGCGGAAATCGAGTAACTGGTCCACTACCCTCTTCAACCTCTCCGCATTTTTCCGGATAATGCGGATATCGTCGGCTAACGAAGAACCTTCGGGCGCCTCCTTCGACAGCTTGCCGAGCGGACCGAGAATAAGCGTCAGCGGTGTCTTGATCTCATGCGTGATATTGGTAAAGAATTGAAGTTTCTGAGCCGTCGACTTCTCTATATAACGATTTGCCTCGGCCAGTTCTTCTTTTTGCTGCTGTACCTGCAAGTTCGTGCGTTTCAGCTCACGGTTCTTCCGCTTCACCGTCCGGTTCACATGAATCACATACAAGGCAGACAAAAGCAACAGCCCCATCAACAAAAGGATGATGCTGACAGAGCTTTGGAGGAACGTATATTTGGAAAGCATGCTCTCCAAATTCTCCCGTTGCAACTCGATCTGGTGCTGATAGTCGACCACCTGTTCGGACTGGATAAACAGCGTCCCGGCATTGTTCTTATCGATCAAGGCGGAAGAAAGTAAGTATTGCCGGGACACATCTTCCCCGTTCAATATCTGCATGGCTACGCGGATAGCTAAGCTCCCACCCGTCGGATACAGGATCGAAGCAGCCAACTCCCCGTGCATGACAGCCTCCAGCCCTGAACCGCGTCCCGAAACAGCATCGATGCCCACAAAGCGAATCTGGTCCGCCAACCCGGGATGCTTCTTTTCGATTGCCCTGCGGGCAGCCATTGCCATCACATCGTTATGGGCGAACACCACGTCCACCTCCTCCAACGAATCCATTTTCGCAATCTCCTTCTCCACCGTTTCCGGCTTCCATTTTCCGTATATTTCCTTCACCTTGGTGCGGGAGTTCAAGACATCCATAAAACCGCGATGGCGATCTTGTGCCGGAGAAGAACCGGATAAGCCCCATACTTCCAGCACGGTAGGATATTTTTCTTTCACCTGGCGGTTCACGAAAAATGCCGCCTGACGACCGATCTCGTAATTATTGCCGCCGATATAAGTCGTATATTCGTCCGAACTGATCTTCCGGTCTACCAGGATAGTCGGGATACCGGCACGGTAGGCCTCAATCGCAATGGGAGTGACAGGTTCCGATTCGTTGGCGGAGATAATCAGCAGATCGACCTTCCGTTTTATCAGGCTGCGTATCTGCTCCACCTGCAACAAACTGCTGTCCGCAGCATCCTCGACCAACAGGGAGACACCCGGATATTCGGAGGCCTGCACCTTCATATCCAGCAACATCGACTTGCGCCAGGAACCCTCAAGTGTACACTGCGAGACGCCAATAACATACTTCTTCTTCTCCGAATCTGTTTTGCAGGAAAAACAGAATGCCAGAAGTAAGACCAGTAGAGCGTAATAAGTTAGAGCAGGTTTCATTCTGTTTTGTTTACAGGTTTCTGCAAATGTACGGAGAAATGGCATACCAGCCAATATTTATTTTGTACATTCGTCCCTCAGAAATCAATTATTCGCATGAAGATCATAAACGAAGCTCTATTGGACGAAACGACCGGACGTGCCAAACAGTCGCCCCGGCTACGCATGAACTACAACTTTCATGAACGTTTGGACGATCCCGTCAACCGCCTGCTCAATGCCCTGGAGCCGGGAACCTACCTCCGTCCGCACCGTCATCTGAACCCTGCAAAGGATGAAATATTCCTTCTGTTACGCGGCCGCATTGCTGTTTTCCTCTTCGACAACAAAGGGGAAATCACCGAAACGCAGATACTTGATCCGAAAGAAGGTGCCTACGGCGCCGAAATAAAAGCGGGAACATGGCACGGCCTGTTAGTCCTGGAATCCGGCTCTGTCATATATGAGATCAAGGAAGGGCCGTTCGCCCCGCTTGCTCCGGAGAATTTCGCTCCCTGGAGTCCGGCTCCGGAAGATACGGAAGGGGTGGAAAAATATATGGAACTATTGGGGAAAGCAATATAACCCCGGCAGGTTTATTATCTCCCCCGCCGCCTATCCCCTATCCCCCAAAAACCTATATCTTTTTCTCCCGAAAGCTATAGCTTTTGAAGGAAAAAGGTATAGCTTTTTTTGGGGTTCGGAGAGCCTTTTTGAGGAAAAGGGCAAAAAAGGGCAAAAAAGGCATCGTGTGTTTTTGGGTGAAGGGGGGACGGTAACCTCTTACGGCTATAACACACTATACGATTGACAGACAATAATATAAATCCATACATATAACATCCTCCCCTCCTTTTCCCCTCCTTTTTATCTCCTTTTTGCCACGTCTTCCCTGCAAGGTAAACTACAAGGTAAACTACAAGCAAAACTACTCCGGAAAATCCTCCAACCGCCAGTATGGGTGGGAATACACCTGCGCATTTGAAATTGTAGCGGATGCCTTTTTTACCCTTTCGTGTCCTTTTATCTCGAAAGGAGGGGTACGCTTCTACATATCACACTAATAATCAATGCATAACAATTTCTCGATACCTGCCAGCACAAAGTCATTTGCCTGCAAGCCGAGTGTGTTCAAATACCAACATCTGACAATGCTTGCAGTCAAACTGCAACCGGAGGCACGTATCTTTATAAAGCAGATAATACGGCTCCTTATAGGGAGACTTGTTCTTCTGATAAGTAGGACACCACCCCATGCTGTAGCGCAGGCAGTGCTTGGTAAACATCAGCGGAACATCTTTCCGGGGAGACAGTTCGAAAGCCGGGTCAACCTGTTCCACCCCGTGGTCCTGGTAGAACGAACGGGCTTTCCCGTTGGCGACATTCCCCAAATACGTCAGGCTGCGTTCAGGGAAAGGTATCGGCTCGGACGGCCGCACACGTTTCACCGTCTCACGAGGATAACGGGCACGGCGAACTTCCAACAACTTCTCCACTCCTCTACGGCGCATATCGGCGAGCAGAGAAGAGGGAACGAACCAGTTTTCAGACAAACCGACCACCACCTCCGAGGCCTCGAAAGGGGTATTCCCCAACTTGGATAGCTGTGTCCGGATATTATCCTGTTGTTCACGGCGAGCCAACTCTTTTGCGAACGGCTCGGCCAGCATGATCCGTGCACCCGTCTCGTCCTCCATGCAAAGCGTAAAGCCGAAAGGATTGTCCAGGAACTCGATTTTCACAGACAGCCTGCGTTCGGCGGAAGGCTTGGCGAGCAGCTTATCAAAGACCTGGTCGAAATTGCGGTAAAGCGGAGTCTTGGGGGCAAGCTGCGGCATATCCAGCGGAAACACCCGGTTCGCCTCCACCCGGTTGACGCGGAAGCCCTCCAACTCGCCTTTCCTATTAAAGAAAACAAGCCCGTCTCCGTTGTTCAACTGCTTCAAGCCGGCCACGGTAAAAGAATTGCCTTTGATCTCTTTGACCGTCCCGACAGGTTCACCCAGCGATTTAGGCGTATTGAAAGCGGTAATATCCGCCGTCCGCCCCTCCAAAAGGAACGGGGTGAAGCCTCGGTTAAAGCTCTTTTCGGCTACCGGCTCGAACGTATAAGTGCTTCGTCCGGCAGAAGCACGGCGATATTCCGGACGGCGGGACAGGAGAGCGTCCAACTTCTTCCGGTAATAAGCTGTGATATTCTTGACATAATCGACATCTTTCAACCGTCCTTCGATCTTAAGGGAAGAGACACCTGCATCCAACAGGGCTTCCAACTGGTCGGAACGGTTCATGTCCTTAAGCGAAAGCAGGTGTTTATGGGTGACGATCTCCGCTCCTGTCGCATCGACCATCGTATAGGGCAAGCGGCAGTATTGGGCGCATTCCCCACGATTGGCACTGCGTCCGCTCAAGGCGGCACTCAGGTAACATTGCCCGCTATAGCTGACGCATAGGGCGCCGTGCACGAATACTTCCAACGGGACGGTAGTCGCTTCCGCTATCCGGCGGATCTCATTCAGCGAGAGTTCACGTGCCAGCACTACCTGCGTAAAGCCGGCAGCCTGGAGAAAGCGAACCTTTTCCGGCGTGCGATTATCCGTCTGCGTGCTGGCGTGAAGCGGGATAGGCGGCAGGTTCAGCCGGGTAATCCCCATATCCTGTACGATCAGGGCATCTGTTCCGGCATGCCAAAGATCCCAGATCATCCGTTCGGCTTCCTCCAACTCCTCTTCTTTCAGGATCGTGTTGAGCGTAACGTAGATACGGGCTCCATACAGGTGGGCATAATCGCAAAGCTCGCGTATATCTTCCAAAGAATTGCCGGCAGCGGCACGCGCACCGAACTTGGGCGCACCGATATAGACCGCATCGGCACCGTGATTAATCGCTTCCATCCCACAATTAAGGTCTTTAGCCGGAGAAAGAAGTTCTATAGGACGGGATTTCGTTTGCATGCTATTATTTCTTATTTCTTGATTACAAATCGCCCAACTTGCTGATATCCTCGATACGGAACGGGGTTTCCTGATAGACATAGTAGTTCAGCCAGTTGGTGAACAGCAAATTGGCATGACCACGCCAACGGACCACCGGACCGAGGGCCGGATTGTTATTACGGTAATAGTTGCGGGGGACGGCAATCGGCAACCCCTTGTTCACGTCGCGCATATACTCGTCGTTCAGCGTATAAGGCGAGTATTCGGAATGCCCGGTGATAAAGAACTCGCGTCCTCCACGTGCCATCGCCATATAGACGCCCGACTCTTCGCTTTCGGACAAGAGCGTCAAATCGGGAACTTTCATCACATCCTCGCGGCGTATCTCCGTATGCCGGCTGTGCGGCACATAGAACTCATCGTCGAAGCCCCGGAAGATCGGCACATAAGGTTCGCGCAACGTATGGCGGAACACGCCGAACATCTTGGCAGGCAGATCATATTTGGGGACACCATAGAAATGGTACAAACCGGCTTGCGCCGCCCAGCATATATATAAGGTAGAAGTCACATGCGTACGTGCCCAATCGAATATCTCGGTCACTTCCTCCCAATAGTTCACTTCCTCGAAAGGCATCTGTTCTACCGGGGCACCTGTGATAATCATGCCGTCGTAGAAATCATCCTGCATCTCGTCGAAGTCTTTATAAAACTCCTGCATATGCTCGATCGGCGTGTTCTTGGGAGTATGGCCTTTTATCTTCATAAAGTCAAGCTCCACTTGCAGGGGTGTATTACTCAGGAGACGAACAAGGTCTGTCTCCGTCGTGATCTTCAGCGGCATCAGGTTCAGCACAACCACACGTAGCGGACGAATGTCCTGCTCGGACGCACGCAACGAGTCCATCACAAAGATGTGCTCTTTCTTCAACAGCTCAACGGCCGGTAAGTTCTTCTGTAGGTTTAAAGGCATCTTCTTTCCTTGATATTATTTATATGAGGCACAAAGATAGTGAGAATTTCTCTTCCTACCCATTGTCAAAATGATAGTATGACTGCATCTATTTCAAAATAATAGGGCATCTATCCGGAATTACACTTGCGGGTAATATTTTTTAACATTCAAATAGACAACAAATATCCTTTTCTACTATCAAATTGCCTTCCTTTGAAAATAAATCATTATTTCCCGCGTTAGTAGATGTATAACTTAAAATGGAATATGAAGATTCGTGCAATAGCTACGCTACTATTTATATTATTTTCGATATCTGCTTTCGGACAGGGACGTGCCAAAATCAGCGGTTACATCCGCGATGCAGACGGCAATCCGCTGGATTTGGTCAATATCCGAGTCAAGAACACGTTAAACGGGACGATGAGTAATGAAAAAGGCCACTACTCGCTTTCGGTCGCTACCGGCGACTCGGTGACGCTGATCTACTCATGCTTAGGCTACAACAAGGCCGAGAGGATCCTGCCTCTGGTAACCAAAGATATGCGGCTCAATGTGCAGATGAACTATACATCACTTGAACTGGGAGAAGTCGTAGCCACCGCCATCCGCAAGCAGACAACCACTCTCGAAACCCTGAATGCCGACCGCGTCAAGCTGCTCCCCGATCCTGCCGGAGGAAGTATTGAAAGCCTGGTCGTTACATTTGCCGGCGTTACTTCCAATAACGAACTGAGTTCGCAATACTCTGTACGCGGCGGCAGCTATGATGAGAACATCGTATATGTGAACGGACTGGAAGTGTTTCGTCCGCTGCTCATCCGTTCCGGACAACAGGAAGGGCTGAGTTTTATCAACCCAGACATGACAGAAGCCGTCAACTTTTCCGCCGGAGGATTTGAAGCCCGTTATGGAGACAAGATGAGTTCCGTACTGGACATCACCTACAAAAAACCGAAAGGATTCGAAGGTTCAGCCTCCGCCAGCCTGTTGGGGGCCAATGCTTATGTGGGAAGTTCTTCCGGCAAGTTCACACAGGTGACCGGTTTCCGTTATAAAACAGGGCGCTCTCTTTTGAAAACAACCGATACGGATGCCGAATATGATCCGAATTTTATTGACTTGCAGACCTATATGACCTACCAGTTTGCCCCAAAATGGGAGATCAACTTCCTCGGGAACCTGGCCATAAACAATTACAAATTCATTCCCCACACCCGCGAAACATCTTTCGGAACGGCTACAAACGCAAAGAAGTTCAAAGTGTTCATGAGCGGCCAGGAACGGGACAAGTTCGAGACGCTATTCGGAGCACTCACTTTAAAGCATAACCTGAATGAGAATACGGAACTCGGCTTGCAGGCATCCGCATTCACCAGCAAGGAAGAGGAAGGATATGATATCGCCGGAGATTACTGGCTGGGAGATGCAGCCGAAGAAGGCGGCGGGGAAATAGAGAATCTATCCATAGCACGCTATAACGAGCACGCCCGCAACCGACTGCACTCCAACATCATGAATGTCGGACACTATGGTATCGCCCGCATGAAAAACAATACGTTGAAATGGGGTGCCACCGTCCAGTTGGAGAAAATCAACGACAAGATCAGTGAATGGGAAAAACGCGATTCTGCCGGCTACTCGCTACCGCAAGGAGGCGGCAATGTCAACGTGATCGCCAACCTTTTCTCAGATAATGAACTGGAAAGCACACGTATTTCCGGCTATTTGCAGGATGTATTCAAGTTCCGTACCAAACAAGGGCTGTTCACGCTGGTCGGTGGTGTACGCGGTAGTTACTGGAGCTATAATAAGGAATTTATATTCAGTCCGCGTGCTTCAATCGGTTTCATTCCGAACTTCGACCAGAACCTGACATTCCGCTTGGCTTCCGGCCTGTATTATCAGTCTCCGTTCTATAAGGAATTGCGTACGACCGTGCAGGACGAACACGGCAACAGTATCATACAACTGAACAAAAATCTTAAATCGCAGCGCTCCATCCATGTCATTGCAGGAGGCGATTATACATTCCGGGCATCCGGCAGGAATTTCAAAGTCAGTGCCGACATGTATTACAAAAAGTTGGATAACCTGAATCCTTATACGGTGGATAATGTCAAAATCCGATATTACGGTGAAAACTGCGCTGAGGGCCATGCGATGGGACTCGATGTCAAATTCTTCGGTGAATTTGTTCCGGGTACGGACTCCTGGATCAGCTTCTCCCTGATGAAAGCGGAGCAGAGCATCCGGGGGAGCGAATATGTCCCGATGCCAAACAGTCAAGGTTATAATGTTTCGCTTTTTTTCCAGGATTATTTTCCCGGTTACAAACGCGTCAAGCTAAACTTGAAAGGCGTCCTGTCCGGCGGCCTTCCCGTCACAGCCCCGCGCACAGGCTATGAGGACGGCTATTTCCGCACTCCGACCTACAAACGTGTAGACCTCGGTTTCTCTTACCAGCTTGCCGGGGGAACGGATGCGATTATGGACCGCGGATTCTTCCGCAATCTCAAGAACATTTGGCTCGGGCTCGACATTTTCAACCTGTTCGACATAAAGAATACAAGTTCCTATTATTGGATTACCAACATAGACAACCACCAGTACGCGATCCCGAATTACTTGACCGGTCGGCAGTTGAATGTCCGTCTGATTGTTGACTTTTAAATTTATGATTTATGATTTATGATTTATGATTTGCGATCGGCACATAAATCATAAATCATAAATCACAATTTTTCTTTCCTAATTCATAAAAAAGTGTACCTTTGTCCACATAGAACAAAAAACAATATTAAATCACTAAATTATTATTGACATGGAACTTACACATATCGAACATTTGGGTATCGCAGTGAAGAGCATCGAAGCTTGTCTGCCGTATTATGAAGAAGTTTTGGGATTGAAATGCTACAACATCGAAGAAGTGGCAGACCAAAAAGTAAAAACCGCCTTCTTTAAAGTTGGCCAGACTAAGATCGAATTATTGGAACCGACAAGCGAAGACAGTACAATCGCTAAATTCATCGAAAAGAAAGGCGAAGGTATCCACCACATCGCATTTGCCGTTCCCGACGTACAGGCAGCATTGAACGAAGCCGAATCAAAAGGTGTCAAGCTGATCGACAAAGCTCCTCGCGGAGGTGCAGAAGGCTTGGACATCGCATTTCTTCACCCGAAATCGACTTGCAGCGTTCTGACCGAACTTTGCATGCCGGGAAAATAAAAAACAATGGACAATTGAAAATGGACAATGGACAATTATTTGATGCTATTTAATTGTCAATTGTCAATTATCAATTGCCAATCAAATAAGTTCATTTCTAACAACAAATCTATAGTACAATGAGTAACCAACTTGAAAAAGTAAAGGAGCTTATCGCCCTTCGCGAAACAGCTCGTTTAGGTGGGGGAGAAAAAAGAATTGAATCTCAGCACAAAAAAGGCAAATACACCGCACGCGAACGTATTGCCATGTTGCTGGATGAAGGAAGTTTTGAAGAATTCGATATGTTCGTACAACACCGTTGTACAAACTTCGGTATTGAAAAAACTAAGTATCTGGGCGACGGTATCGTAACAGGTTACGGTACGATCGACGGACGCCTGGTCTATATTTATGCGCAGGATTTCACCGTGTTCGGTGGTGCTTTGTCTGAAGCGCTGGCCATGAAGATCTGTAAAGTCATGGATCAGGCTATGAAGATGGGAGCTCCCGTTATCGGCTTGAACGACTCGGGTGGCGCACGTATCCAGGAAGGCGTAAACGCTTTGGCCGGTTACGCAGAAATCTTCCAGCGTAATATCTTAGCATCCGGTGTTATTCCTCAGATTTCCGGTATCTTCGGTCCATGTGCCGGTGGTGCGGTTTATTCTCCTGCCCTGACAGACTTCAACATTATGACTCGTGGAACAAGCTATATGTTCCTGACCGGTCCGAAAGTAGTAAAAACAGTTACAGGCGAGGACGTTACACAAGAGCAGTTAGGTGGAGCAAGCGTACACACGACCAAATCCGGTGTGGCCCACTTTGCAGTTGATACGGAAGAAGACGGTTTGCAGTTGATACGCAAATTGATTAGCTTCCTGCCACAGAACAACCTGGAAGAAACCCCGCTGATCGAATGTAAAGATCCGATCGACCGTCTGGATGACAACCTGAACGACATCATCCCTGACAATCCTAACCAGGCTTATGATATGTACGACGTAATCGGAACCATCATCGATAACGGTGAATTCCTGGAAGTACATGCCGACTATGCCAAGAACATTATCGTAGGTTTCGCCCGTTTCAACGGCCAGACTGTCGGTATCGTAGCCAACCAGCCGAAAGTAATGGCAGGCTGTCTGGACAGCAACGCTTCCCGCAAGGCAGGCCGTTTCGTCCGTTTCTGTGACGCTTTCAACATTCCTCTGGTTACATTGGTTGACGTACCGGGATTCTTACCGGGTACAGGCCAGGAATATAACGGCGTTATCCTGCACGGAGCTAAATTGCTTTACGCTTACGGTGAAGCTACAGTGCCCAAAGTTACTGTAACATTGCGCAAATCTTACGGTGGCGCTTACTGTGTGATGAGTTCCAAACATCTGCGTGGCGATATGAACTACGCATGGCCGACAGCCGAAATTGCAGTTATGGGTCCGAGCGGTGCTGTAGAAGTGATCTTCGCAAAAGAAGTGGCTGCCTCGGAAGATCCGAAAGCTTGCGCAGCAGAAAAAGAAGCCGAATACAAAAAAGCATTTGCAAACCCGTATAATGCCGCTCAATATGGCTATATCGACGATGTTATCGAACCTCGTAACACTCGTTTCCGTATTATTCGTGCTTTACAACAATTGCAGACTAAGAAGTTAAGCAATCCTGCTAAGAAACATGACAATCTGCCTCTATAATTCTTAAAACAGGAAATGATTATGATGAATAAGAAAATAGGGGTATTGCTACTGTTTGCTTTGCTCGTTTCATTCGGGGCAAAAGCACAGCTCGCAACCTCCATGCGAATAAATGAAGTGCTGGTCATCAACGAAGATAACTTTGTCGATGACTACGGTAAACGTCACGGCTGGATCGAATTGTATAATTCCTCCGCCGGAACGGTGAACATCGCAGGATGTTTTCTGACGGACGACAAAAACAATCCGAAGAAATATCCGATCCCTAAAGGAGATGTATTGACACAGATTCCTCCGGGACAGCACGTGCTCTTCTGGGCAGACAATGAACCGGACCGGGGTACATTCCATGTCAGTTTTTCTTTGGATCCGACCAAAGAGAACTATGTAGCCTTATATAATGCGGACGGAAAAACCTTGATCGACGAAGTGACTATACCTGCAGGACAGGTAGCAGATGTCAGTTTCGGACGTATTATCGATGGTAAGGAAGAATGGGCACAGTTAACAAAAGTAACTCCCAGCACGAATAACCTGACGCTGGACTCAAATGAAAAGATAGACAATTTCAAGGAAAACGACTCTTGGGGTATCGGTATGACCATTACTGCTATGGCAGTGGTATTCCTTGGATTATTCCTGTTGTATGTTATCTTCAAACAGATTGGAAAAATTTCCATCGCCGTCAGCAAACGAAATGCCAAGAAAGCAGCTGGAACCACACCTATTGCAGACAATGCAGGACAGGAATCCGGAGAAATATTCGCGGCCATCGGTGCTGCCCTTTATGAGATCAGCGACGACAACCACGATATCGAGAATACCGTGCTCACAATCCGTAAGGTGCAACGTGCTTATTCACCCTGGAGTTCCAAAATATACGGTTTGCGTGAAATGCCCAAAAAGTAATCACCCCTAAAAACAAACAAGAATGAAAAGTTTCAAATATACCATCAATGGTAATGTATATAAAGTACATATTAACTCAATTGTAGAAGATGTAGCCGAAGTGGAAGTAAACGGCACTCCTTATCAAGTAAAAATGGAGAAACCGGCTAAAAAACAAATGGTGACATTAAAACGTCCCGCACAAGCTCCTACCACAGCAAGTGGTGAACCTGTTATTTCACGTCCGGCAGCCTCTACAACCAAAGGAGCAGTCAAAACTCCGCTACCAGGCGTAATCCTGCAAATAAAATGTAACGTCGGCGACACAGTGAAGAGAGGACAAACCCTGCTTGTCCTTGAAGCTATGAAGATGGAAAACAACATCAACGCCGATCGTGACGGCAAGATCATCGAAATAAAAGTAAACAAGGGGGATTCAGTGCTGGAAGGTGCCGACCTCGTCGTAATAGGATAATATTATGTTAGGATCAGTATTATTACAAGCAGCAGGAGTTGCTCATGAAAGTTTTCTCCAGTTTCTGGGGAAAAATCTTGAGCTATTCCTTACATATACAGGAGTCTACAACGCGACCCCGGGTCACCTTATCATGATCCTTATCGGTCTGTTGTTCATATTTCTGGCTATTAAATATGAATTTGAACCCATGCTTCTTATCCCGATCGGCTTCGGTATCTTAATCGGTAACATACCTTTTAAAGATGCCGGACTACAAGTCGGTATTTATGAACAAGGTTCCGTACTGAACATCCTTTATCAGGGTGTAACCTCCGGATGGTATCCGCCACTGATCTTCCTCGGTATCGGAGCCATGACAGACTTTTCGGCATTGATCTCCAATCCAAAACTGCTGTTGATCGGTGCTGCTGCCCAATTCGGTATTTTTGGCGCATATATCATCGCTCTCCAGATGGGATTCGAACCGAACCAAGCCGGTGCTATCGGTATCATTGGTGGTGCTGACGGTCCGACGGCCATCTTCTTGTCTTCCAAGTTAGCTCCGAACCTGATGGGTGCTATTGCGGTATCAGCCTACTCTTATATGGCACTGGTCCCTATCATCCAGCCACCGTTCATGCGCTTATTGACAACTAAAAAAGAGCGTCTGATCCGTATGAAACCACCGAGAGCTGTTTCTTCTACAGAAAAGATCGTATTCCCGATCGTAGGTCTGTTGCTGACTTGCTTCCTGGTTCCTTCCGGTCTCCCCCTGTTGGGTATGTTGTTCTTCGGAAACTTATTGAAAGAAAGTGGTGTAACACGTCGTTTGGCTGAAACAGCTCGTGGTCCGCTGATCGATACAATCACAATCCTGTTAGGTATCACGGTAGGGGCTTCCACACAAGCAACCCAATTCTTGACCATCGATTCCGTCAAGATTTTCGGCTTAGGAGCTTTGTCATTTGTGATCGCAACTTGTGCTGGCGTATTGTTCGTTAAGGTATTCAATTTGGTTTTGAAAGAAGGCAACAAAATCAATCCGCTTATCGGTAATGCAGGTGTTTCTGCCGTCCCTGACTCTGCACGTATTTCACAAATCGTAGGTCTGGAATATGATCCGACCAACTACCTGTTGATGCATGCCATGGGTCCGAACGTAGCAGGTGTAATCGGTTCTGCCGTAGCAGCCGGTATCCTGTTAGGATTCTTAGGATAAGTCCTTTATTTTACATAAAAAGCCTCCGCATCGCCTCGATACGGAGGCTTTTTATGTAAAATAAAGTATAAAGTTTCACCTGGTAAGGCTACTAAACAGTGCCACAGCTTATCCAAACTTCACGAGTATCCGGGTCTCTCCATCTCCTACACCCAAGTCTCGAGAGAGTGCTCAAACTGTTTATTTGCAAAAACCTGCCTATCTTCATCAAAAAACGAACCTTTTTAACATATTTGGAATCCGACGAATATAGACAGCATAAAATACGCCCTGTAAAGGTGTGTTCTTTACAGGGCGTATATATAGAAAATTTATTTATCCTCAGAACAGCGGATTAGCCACCTTTTCCTTCAACAAGGCCAGATCGACTACTTGGCGGATATCATCCACATAATGGAAAGTCAGTCCTTTCAGATAGTCGGGCTTGATCTCTTCGATATCTTTCTTATTCTCTTGACAGAGGATCAGTTCCTTGATTCCGGCACGTTTGGCTGCCAATATCTTTTCCTTGATGCCACCTACCGGAAGGACTTTACCCCGCAACGTGATCTCGCCGGTCATAGCCAAATTACTGCGCACCTTACGCTGCGTAAAAGCAGACACCAAAGATGTGACCATCGTGATACCCGCACTCGGACCGTCTTTCGGAATCGCACCCTCAGGTACATGGATATGGACATTCCAGTTTTCGAACATACCTTCGTCAATACCGAATAGCCCGGCATGCGAATGAATATATTCAAGTGCCAACATGGCAGATTCTTTCATCACGTCACCTAAGTTACCTGTCAAAGTGAGCTTTGAACCTTTTCCTTTACTCAAACTCGATTCCACAAACAGGATCTCACCACCGACAGCCGTCCAGGCAAGTCCGGTTACGACACCCGCATAGTCATTTCCCTGATATTTATCACGGGTATATTCGACTGCTCCCAAATAATCGTGCAGATCTTCGGGACGTATCTGTGCGGGAAGCTCCTCGTCGGAAGCCAGCTTACGGGCCAACTTACGCATAATCTTGGCTATCTTTTTATCCAGTTCACGAACGCCGCTCTCACGGGTGTAAGATTCGATGATCGCCTGCAACGTCTTTTTCGGGAATTTCACTTTTCCTTTCGACAGACCGTGAATCTCCAATTGTTTCGGGACCAGATGACGGGCAGCGATTTCCACCTTTTCTTCCATGATATAACCACTCACTTCGATCAACTCCATACGATCCAGCAACGGCTGGGAAATCGTGTTCAAGTTATTGGCAGTCGCGATAAACATAACTTTGCTCAAGTCATAATCTATATCCAGATAATTATCATGGAAAGCATTGTTCTGCTCCGGGTCCAACACCTCAAGCAAAGCGGAAGCTGGATCTCCCTTGAAATCATTCGTTACCTTGTCAATCTCGTCAAGAATAAACACGGGGTTTGAAGTTCCAGCCTTCTGGAGGTTCTGGATGATACGTCCGGACATTGCACCGATATAGGTACGGCGATGACCACGTATCTCCGCCTCGTCATGCAAACCGCCCAACGAAACCCGAACATACTTGCGGTGCAAGGCTTCTGCGACCGATTTTCCCAACGAAGTCTTACCGACTCCCGGAGGCCCGTACAAACAGATGATGGGCGACTTCATATCGCCTTTCAATTTCAGCACCGCCAAATGTTCGATGATGCGCTCTTTCACCTTCTCCAGCCCGTAGTGATCACGATCCAGGACTTTCTGGGCATGGGCAAGATTGAAATTATCCTTGCTGTATTCGTTCCAAGGCAGATTGATGATCGTCTGCACATATTGCGTTTGGATGGAAAAATCAGGAGATTGCGGATGCAGACGTTCCAACTTGCGCACTTCCTTTTCAAACGTTTCGGCTACAGACGGCGACCATTTTTTCTTGGTAGCCTTTTCGCGCAGTTCCTTTATCTCCAACTCGTTGATATTGCCCCCCAACTCTTCCTGGATGGTCTTGATCTGCTGTTGGAGAAAATATTCCTTCTGCTGCTGGTTAATATCCTCGTGCGTCTTCATTTGGATGGATGTTTTCAATTCCACCAACTGATACTCCCGGTTCAGGATGAACAAAAGACGGTACGCTCGGTCTTTCAGGTTACCGATCAACAACAAATCCTGTTTTTCAGACGATCCGTTGGGAACATTGCAACAAGAAAAATTGATCAGGTAAAGAATATTTTTATTATTCCTTATTGAAAATATCAAGTCGCGGGGCGGTTCGGAAGCAGCTCCGAGCATCTTGATCGTCAAATCTTTGATAGTCGAGACAAGCGCCTCGAACTCGCGGTCGGACTTGTCCGGCATGACGTCCTCAAGCAATTTGATCTTTCCGGTTAGGTAAGGATCGTAAGCGGAAAGCTCTTCCAGTTGGAAACGCTTCTTACCCTGCAGGATCACGGTCGTCGTTCCATCAGGCATTTCAAGCACGCGGACAATATCAGCCACGACTCCCGTCGTATACAAATCTTCCATCTTCGGATCTTCCGTATTCATATCCTTCTGGCAAACCACTCCGATCAGACTTTTCTTGTGGGCGGCTTCCTTGATCAGGCGCATGGATTTAGGACGACCGATCATCACCGGCATAGCTACGCCCGGAAACAGAACCATATTCCGAAGCGGAAGAATGGGCAATTCCTCCCCCACCTTTTCCATACCTTCGGTAAAGTCTTCATCAACATCACAATCCGTGAGGATAGGCATTACTATACCAATATTATCATCCAGGTCGTTATACGACTCCTCGGCAAACATCGTTACTTTATCTTTCTTCATATATTCTTTGTCATAGTTGCGGAATATTCTTTTATCGACCGCAATTCTATTTTATACAATAAACGTGCCAAAGTTACTATTTTTAACTCAATTCTGACTACTTTTGCACAAAACAATTGACAATGGACCATTGACAATGAACAATTATTCAGTCAACTCCAATCGTCAATTGTCAACTATTAATTGTCAATTGCTATGTCAAATCCTTTTTTCCAATTCAAACAATTCACCATCCGCCATGATAAATGCGCAATGAAAGTAGGAACTGACGGTGTTCTGCTCGGCGCATGGACCGGAATAGAATCATGCAACCGCATACTGGACATCGGGACAGGGACTGGGCTAATCGCCATGATGCTGGCACAACGCAGCAAGGCGGTTATCGACGCTATCGATATAGATGCCGAGGCCTGTCTTCAGGCACAGGAAAATGCAGAATCCTCTCCTTTCGCCGAACGGATAAAAATCCGGCATTCCGCCCTGTCTGATTTCGCACAAACCGATACGGGCTTATATGACCTGATCGTATCCAATCCCCCTTATTTCGTCGATTCGTTGAAATGTCCTGACCAGAAGCGGAACACGGCTCGCCACACCGACACGCTGACATTGGAAGATTTGTTGCAGGACAGCCGCAAACTACTCGCCCCGCAGGGACGCATCGCTCTCATCCTGCCCTACGACCAAAAAGAACGTCTTACGGATTGTATCCGAACACAAAACCTGTTCCTTTCGAAAGAAACCTCCGTCATACCCGTACCCGGTGCCGAGCCGAAACGACTGTTAGCCGAGCTAACGGCAGAGCCACCCGTTTTTCCCACATTCTCCAGCCAGTTGACCATTGAGATTGCAAGACATCAGTACACTGACGAATATGTCAGCCTGACTAAAGACTTTTATCTAAAGATGTAAGGGAGTTTCTTATCGAAGAAACGAGTCACTTCGCCAAACAGGTTCTGCACCTCCTCCGTAAAGGAAACAGTTTCCGGTGTCAATACGTTCAATGATTTAGGAAGGACGGAGATTTCAATCCGGCTGTCCGCCATGATTGGCTCGCCATCCAGGTGCATGACTCCCGGATTCTGGCGAATGATCGTCACCTCTTTTCCTTTGAATGTTTTGATCTTGCTGTTACGGTCGATCTGCTTCGTAAACAGCTGGATAGCCAACGGCGCTATGTCCAGCGGACCGAAAGGGGAAAGGATTGTAATATCCATTTTACCATCCTGTATATTGGCATGAGGAGCAATAAACGCATTGTTGCCATACTGTGAAGCATTCCCGCAAGCCACCAAAAACGCCTTTTCTTTGACTGTCTGACTGTCGATCAAGAGCTCATAAGGCTCGGGTTGGTAGCTCAGATATTCCTCCACCGTATTCTTTATATAAGTAAGCGACCCGCGGCGTTTCTCCCCTGCAAACTTCTGGCTGACCGCCGCATCAAAACCGACTCCGCAGGTACAGAAAAAAATACGTCCGTTCGCCTTGCAACAATCAATTGTCGAAACGTGCCCCTTTACAATCAGATCGATCGCCCGGCGTACATCCATCGGAATATGCAGCTCACGCGCCAGACCATTGCCGGAACCTTTCGGGATAATCCCCAGCACAGCATCCGAATGGAGCATGGCGCGGGCAATCTCGTTCACAGTCCCGTCTCCCCCGACCGCAATCACGCAATTAGCTCCTTTATCGAGGGCTTGCCGTGTCAGTTCACTGGCATGTCCGGGATATTCCGTAAAAGAAATTTCCACACAACAATTTCCGCCCGCAAAGGCGGTTTCAATCATTTTCGGAATCTTCCTTTTCGAACCGACACCCGAAATCGGATTTATAATAGCCTGTATATTGATTGTCTGTCCCTCCATTCTTGCTGCTACTTACTTTGAGAGGACAAAAATAATGCTTTTGTAAAACTTTTAAAGCATTTCGGCTACTATAAGTTATTTTTTTACTACTTTTGCGGCTGGATTTGCCGAAACATAGATATTATGTAGTAAGCAGATCTGGGTTCTTTTAGAATAACAACGTAGCGAGAAAATCATTCTCTGTTAATTATAATATGAAACTTTTACAAGAGAAACTATCAAAGTACGATGCACCTCAGCGGGCTATGGCCGCAGGAATTTATCCATACTTCAGAATGATTGAAAGTGATCAGGATACAGAAGTAATGATCAGCGGTAAAAAGGTCCTGATGTTTGGTTCTAACGCCTATTTAGGCTTGACAAACCACCCGAAAGTAAAAGAGGCGGCAATTGATGCCATTAAGAAATATGGTACAGGTTGTGCCGGTTCACGCTTCCTGAACGGAACGCTGGATTTGCACATTCAGTTGGAAAAACGTCTGGCCGAATTTGTCGGAAAAGAAGATGCCATTGTTTATTCTACGGGATTTCAGGTAAACTTGGGTGTAGTATCCTGCCTGACAGGACGTGAAGACTATATTATCTGGGACGAGTTGGATCATGCATCCATCATCGAAGGACACCGCCTTTCCTTCTCTACCAAACTGAAATACAAGCATAACGATATGGAGTCTTTAGAAAAGCAACTCCAGAAATGCGAACCCGACAAGGTGAAGCTGATCGTTATCGACGGTGTGTTCAGTATGGAAGGCGACATTGCCAAATTACCAGAAATCGTTGCGTTAGCCAAGAAGTATAATGCAAGCGTGATGGTAGATGAAGCTCACGGTTTGGGGGTTCTGGGCGATCATGGTCGCGGAACCTGTAACCATTTCGGCGTAACTGACGACGTAGACCTGATTATGGGTACATTCAGTAAGTCGCTTGCTTCTATAGGTGGTTTCATCGCTTCGGACAAGGAGACGATCAACTATCTCCGCCACAACTCACGCTCTTACATATTCAGTGCAAGTAATACTCCCGCCGCTACAGCAGCAGCCGGTGCAGCACTTGATATCATGCTGAGTGAACCGGAACGCATCGAGCATCTGTGGAAACTGACTCACTATGCATTGGACGGATTCCGTAACATGGGGTGTGAAATCGGCCATACCTCAACACCGATCATCCCGTTGTTTATCCGCGACAATGACCTGACATTCCTGATCGTAAAAGAATTGTTCGAAGCCGGTATCTTCGTAAATCCAGTAGTCTCTCCGGCTGTTGCACCTGAAGATACGCTGATCCGGTTCTCGCTGATGGCAACTCACACGATCGAACAGCTCGACTACGCATTGGAAGCAATCCACAAAGTATTTAAAAGTCACGGCCTGGTTAAGTAAATCAGTACGGACAATGATATCGAAAAGGGCAAAGCGGAACATTCTGTTTTGCCCTTTCTCTTTATAATTCATTCTTCATTTGCTACGAACCAAATATTTTGACTATTTTTGCGTAATTGTACGCACTATAAATACATTATATATACCAGACAAATGGATTTTAAATTAAATACAGGAAGTTGCTGCATGGGTAAAAAAGGATGCAGCAAGATACAAAATAATAAGCTGAACACCTACGACTGGCTTTGCGACGTGCCCGATGCGGCAAATGCAACCGATTACGTGGAAGTGCAGTTTAAAAACACCCGCAAAGGATATTACCTCAACAGTTCCAAGATACCTCTGGAAAAAGGAGATTTAGTCGCAGTGGAAGCCAGTCCCGGACATGACATCGGGACTGTGACGCTGACCGGCAAGCTCGTCCTTCTCCAAATGAAAAAAAACAATGTCCGTACCGGCGAAGGCAACGAGCCTAAAAAGGTATATCGCAAAGCCAAACCGACCGATATCGAAAAATACGAAGAGGCGAAAGCTAAGGAACACGCCACAATGATCCGTTCGCGACAGATCGCTGCCGACTTGGGACTGAATATGAAGATCGGGGACGTGGAATACCAGGGTGACGGCAATAAGGCGATCTTTTATTACATTGCCGACGAGCGTGTTGACTTCCGCCAGTTGATCAAAGTACTTGCCGAAGCCTTCCGTGTCCGCATCGAGATGAAGCAGATCGGTGCCCGTCAGGAAGCCGGACGCATCGGAGGTATCGGCCCTTGTGGACGTGAATTGTGCTGTTCAAGCTGGATGACGAGTTTCGTATCGGTAGCCACCGGAGCCGCCCGTTATCAGGATATCTCCATGAACCCCCAAAAGTTAGCCGGCCAATGCGCCAAGCTGAAATGTTGCATCAACTATGAAGTGGATGCTTATGTGGAAGCACAAAAACGTTTGCCGTCCCGTGAAGTGGTGCTGGAAACAAAGGACAATACCTACTATCATTTTAAAACGGATATCTTCAAACGGGAAATCACCTACTCTACCGATAAATCGTTCGCGGCCAATTTGGTTACGATCTCCGCCAACCGTGCCTTCGATGTGATCAACATGAACAAGAAAGGTATGAAGCCCGTCACGCTCGAAGCCGATACCAAGCCGCAGCCACCTAAGCGCGATGCCCAGGATATCTTGGGGCAGGACAGCGTTACCCGTTTCGATGCTTCCCTGAAAAAGAAGAAAAAGAAACGCAACGGAAACGGCAACAAGGAAAATCTGCCGAAAGAAACCGTAGCCAACACCGGCAGCGAAGGAAACAGCAAACCTACCAACGGAGAAAAAGCGAACGGCAACAACGGCAACGAAAATAAAAACGGTAAAGGAAACGGTAACAGGAACGGAAACCGCAACCGTAACAACGGGAACCGAGACAACAACCGCGAGCGGGAGAATCGCGAAAACAACCGCGACAACAACCGTAACAGACCGCGTCCGAACCGAGTAAATAACGATAAGCAACCGAATAATGACAAACCTCAGCAACAAGCTAAGCCTGCTGCCAAACCGGACTCCAAGCCGGAAAACAAGCCGGACACAAAGCCGGAAGCTTAAAGGAATCATTGCCGTACTGACTTGTTCCCTGTTCTTTTCCTGCGAAAACCCAGCCTTGTACGACCAGTACCAGGCGATCAACAATATCACGTGGGAAAAGGATAAGGAATACTATTTTACCTTCGAGGTGAAAGATATATCCGTTCCTTACGACCTGACACTGGAAGTAAGGAACAACAACCTGTACCCTTATCAGAACTTATGGCTTTTCTGTAGTGAAGAGCAGCCGATCGGCCCACTTCGCCGGGATACCATTGAATGTATACTTGCCGACGAATTCGGCAAATGGCACGGGCATGGCATTTCCTTATATCAAAGCAGCTTTCCCATCCATTCGCAATATAAGTTTCCGTATGCTGGACAATATACGTTCAGTTTCCGACAGGGAATGCGCGACGATGCTCTGAAAGGAATACAGGAAATCGGTTTCTCGGTCCGCCCCTCCCATTGACGGCCCCTTCATCCGCCCCGAGCACGAGTATTCGCTTGCTACCGTTCCCTTCTGGAGGCATCCAGGCGAAGGAAGATAAAGAGCAAGATCGTGAATCCCCAAAGGGAAGAACCGCCGTAGCTAAAGAAAGGCAATGGAATACCGATCACAGGTGTAAGCCCCGTCACCATCCCGATATTAATAGCCAGATGGAAGAAAAAGATAGAAGCGACACTGTAGCCATACACCCGGTTGAAAGTAGAGCTTTGCCGCTCTGCCAACACGATCAGCCGCAGGATCAGAAACCCGAACAACAACAGGACTATCGAGGCTCCGATAAACCCCTGCTCTTCACCTACCGTACAAAAGATAAAGTCGGTATCCTGCTCAGGAACATACTTCAACTTGGTCTGCGTACCGTTCAGAAAGCCTTTTCCGGTGAGTCCACCCGAACCAATCGCGATCTTCGACTGGTTCACATTATAGCCGGCACCGCTCGGATCGTCTTCCAATCCCAATGAAACCTTGATGCGTATCTGTTGGTGCGGTTCCAAGATATCGGTAAACACATAATCCACCGAATACATAAAAGCCAGTGATCCCAATGCAAAAACAGCGATCAGCACATAATGCCATACCCAGTTGCGGATAGAAAGGAAAATCAGATAGCAGACTACCAGCAAAACCAATCCGATCGATATCAGGGAATAATCGACCGGCATAAAGAATGAGGCAGCATATCCCCCTAAACAGGCAATCCCCACAGCACCTAATATCGCCTGTATCGCACGGGTATCTTTCTTTTCTATTTGTATCAGGATAACCGTGATCAACAAGATCAAAGAAGATACAAGCAACTCTCCCACTGCCGTAGCTCCCGCCGTCACATCCGAGAACTTCATGCTGGTGACAAAAAAGACAACCGCACAGACTCCCGACAGAAGAATATATCCCGACATCCCCTCCCGGTATAACATCAGGAAGAAAGCCAGGTAAACCAACGCCGAACCTGTCTCTTGCTGCAATAGAATGCAAATCATCGGCAGGAATATAAGCGACAAGACGAGTATGAAATTTTTAGGTACAGTCAACTTGAAACCATACGTATTCATCAGCTTCGCGACAGCAAGTGCCGTCGCAAACTTGGCGAACTCAGCCGGTTGCAACCTGACAGGTCCCAAAACGAGCCACGAATGGGAACCTTTTATGTTCGGAGCCAGAAAGATCGTAGCAATCAGCAACACGATGACACCGGCATATATCAGATAGGCGAAAACATCAAAAAACTCACTCTCCAGCATCAGGATCACAAAGATCAACCCTACCGATAACCCCATCCACATCAACTGCGAACCAGGACGCCCCGACGGGTCGAACAGCCCCACGTTATCGAATTCATAACTGGCACCGCAGATACTAAACCAACCGGCGACGACCAAAACTACATAAAGGATGATCGTCAACCAGTCAACCGTCTTCCATATTTCTGTCTTCCTATAACTCACGATTCGGTAAAGATAAAACGTTTGGCGATACAACCGCATTCGACATTGTCTCTTCCAGCAACTTGTTCTCTTCCGAGATCTCGCCTTTCAGATACTTCTCCATCATCAACTTACCGATCGGCACACCGTAAGTCGCACCAAAACCACCATTCTCCACATATACGCAAATGGCCACCTTCGGATTCCGATAAGGAGCAAAACCGATAAAAGCCGAATGATCTTTCCCATGCGGATTCTCAGCTGTACCAGTCTTGCCGCAGACCTCAATATCCGGAATAGCCGCCCCTCGGCAAGTGCCACCTATAACGGCATTCCGCATACCTTCAGCAACGATTTCATAATTTTCGCGATTCACCATCGTGTACCGTTTATCTGTGTAAAGGGAATCCAACGGGGTGTCCTGCACCTCCTTCACGACATGCGGAGTAATAAAATATCCCCGGTTAGCGATGGTCGCCGCCAGATTACAAATCTGCAATGGCGTAGCCAACACTTCACCCTGCCCGATCGCAATGGAGATGACAGTACTGGAACTCCAACGTTTACCATGATATTTGTCATAATATTCACTGTTCGGCAAAAAACCTCTATTTTCCCCAGGCAGGTCAATGCCCAACTTATAGCCGTATCCCATAGATACCAGGTAGTTCTTCCAGACTTCAAACGCCTCTCCCACGCTCGGATAACGCCGGCGGCTATCGATCATATCCCGCAACCCCCAACAAAAAAAAGAGTTACAGGAAGTAGCCAGCGCATAGGTCACATTTAGAGGAGATGCATGGCCATGACAGGCCGGTTTACCATTTCGGGCTCCTGTATATCCATGTGCACAAGTGTACATGGTTTCAGTCGTAATCACTCCTTCTTGAAGGAAAGTCAACGCCTGTGTCGGCTTGAATGTCGATCCTGGCGGATAACGTCCCATGATGGCACGATCCAACAAAGGCTTGTCTGAATTTTTCGAAAGCATGATATGATTCTTTCCCCGCTGACGGCCGACTAACAAGTTCGGGTCGTAAGAAGGCGAAGAAACCATGCACAGTACCTCTCCCGTTTCCGGCTCGATCATGACAATGCTGCCTCTCTTGTTCTGCATCAGCTTCTCACCCAAAGCTTGCAAATCCATATCAATCGAAAGCGTCAGGTTCTTACCGGACACGGGAGCCACATCGTGACGGCCTTCTTCATACCTTCCTTTTATACGTCCATGCGCATCACGCAACAAGATCTCCACTCCTTTCACACCGCGTAAAGCCTCTTCGTAAGACAATTCCACGCCTGAACGTCCGGCATTATCTCCCTGCACATAATAGGGATCTTTTTCGATATCCCCCCGGTTAACCTCCCCGATATTACCCAACAGATGGGCTCCATAAGGATATTCATATTCCCGGATCGTACGGTTCTGAATATAAAAACCGGGAAATTTATACAACTTTTCCTGCAAAACGCCGCATTCCTGTGCGGAGAGGTGATTCATAAACACCTGCGGGACATAGGATGAATATCCAGGATTCAATCGCCTGTTCTTAATTTCGGATATACGTTTTACAAACAATTCTTTTGTAATACCAAGGATATTGCAGAAATCAAGTGTATCGAACGGTTGAATCTCACGCATGATCAGCATGACTTCATAAGAAGGCTGGTTATAGACCAGCAATTTCCCGTTGCGGTCATAAATGATCCCCCTGGAAGGGATCAGTGTCTTTTTCTGAAACGCATTGCTGTCCGCCCATGCTTTATAGTCGCTATCCACCACTTGCAGGAAGAACAGACGAATGATAAAGATGAGAACCAGCAGAACGACGGCGCCACCAATCACGAAACGCCTGTTCTCAAGAGTATACTTCGTATTAATCTCCACTTTTCTGGGACTCTATATTGAATGCTTCTATTGTACAAATTAACAAGGTTGTCGTCAGCACACTCGCCGCGATGCGGATCACCAGGAACAACGGATCGAATAATGTCAACGACTCAATTAAAAACAACGCCACATGATGAATCACGACAAACAACAGCGTGTAGCGGAAGAAACCGCCATATCCGAACGTTTTGTAAGAAGGGTTAATCCCTTCCGGCAAGTCTTTCCCCATCAACAACTGAATCAACGGGTGACGGATAAAACCGGCCAGCGTACAGGCAAACGCATGCATTCCGGGCGTATTTGAAAAGATATCGATCACCAACCCAATCAGAAAAGAGAAAAACACCACATTCGTCCGTGAACTCCCCACAGGCATTTTCAGTATGAAATAAAGATACAAAAACGGCGTGGCCACACGCAGGAAATGGATATTGTTCAGAATCAAGACCTGGACCAACACCAGCACCACAAAATAGATGAAGCCCCGCAGTATATTGTTAATCATTCTTTTTCGCCTCCCGCTCTGTATTTTTTTGCTCCGCCTGACGGTAGTTCTTTATGATACGCACATTGTTCAAGGCCTGAAAATCAGTAGCCAGTTCCACTTCAAGCGAATAGAAGTTATCATCATGCTGTTTCTCGAAATTCACGACTTTACCCACAACAACCCCAGACGGAAAAATAGCAGAATAACCGCTCGTCACGATCGTATCTCCTTTCTCAAACTCCACGTGACGCGGCAATTCGTCCAAATTGGCAAAACGCGCATTACGCCCGTTCCAGCTCAACGTTCCGAAATAGCTACTTCCCAACACTTTACAACTCAGTTTGAACTTTGGGTTCAACAGAGGGATTACAACGGAAAAATGGTCGGAAACCGTCGACACGATTCCTACGACCCCCCGTTCGGACACAACTCCCATGTCCGGCTCAACTCCATCCTTACGACCTTTGTTCACCGTGATATAATTGGATAAATGCGTAACACTGTTATTCACGACATCCGCCGTCACAAAACTATATGGAAACTGTTCGGTCGAGTCGGATGCAAAACCGGCAAACAAAGCAGTGTCGGCCCGCATCATCTCCAACTGGTCCTGCAATTCGAGCAACTCCATCTCAAGTTGCCCGTTACGCTCCAAGAGCTCCCGGTTTATGTCACGCAGGTTCAGGTAGGAAGTCACAAAGCCGGAGACAGAAGCAATATGTCCGGTTATCACATTTGCCGAACTGAACATGATGTTCCGTTGATACGCATTATTACGATAAATCAGCGTTAACGATATGATCTCAAGCAAAATGAATAAGAACCAATGCCTCTTTCTGACTAAAAAATCCAGGAGTTTATGCATAATCAGTTGAAAATTGAAAGTTGAAAGTTGAAAGTTGAATATTCAGCAAGTGTACCACTCATTTACTTTCAACTCTCAACTCTCAACTTTCAACTTGTATTTACCGGATAAGGAAATTAAATTTGTCGATATTCTTCAACGCAATCCCCGTACCTCTTGCTACTGCATGCAAAGGATCGTCTGCCACATGGAATTCAATCCCCATCTTGTCACGCAAACGTTTGTCGATACCACGCAGCAAAGCGCCACCACCAGCCAGATAGATACCGTTTTTCACAATATCGGCATACAATTCAGGAGGCGTCTGTTCCAAAGCGCTCAGAACGGCTGCTTCAATCTTGGAGATCGACTTATCCAGACAATGTGCGATCTCCTGGTAGGAAACAGGCACCTTCATCGGTAGAGCCGTCATCTGGTTCGGACCGCATACTTCAAAATCTTCGGGAGCATCTTCGAGGATACTCAAAGCAGAGCCGACATTGATCTTGATACGTTCCGCCATACGTTCGCTGACACGTATATTATGCTGGCGACGCATATATTCCACGATATCGTTCGTCAGGTCGTCTCCTGCCATCTTGATAGACTTATTGGAAACGATACCACCCAGCGAAATCACCGCGATCTCGGTCGTACCGCCCCCTATATCGACAATCATGTTTCCTTCGGGCGCAAGCACATCCATGCCGACCCCGATAGCAGCAGCCATCGGTTCGAAAACCATATACACTTCACGGCCACCGGCATGTTCGGCAGAGTCGCGTACGGCACGGATTTCTACTTCCGTACTACCCGACGGGATACCGATCACCATGCGGAGCGAAGGCGCGAACCAGCGTTTGCGTCCGCTGGCCATTTTAATCAGTCCACGCATCATCTGCTCGGCAGCGTAGAAGTCAGCAATGACACCTTCGCGGAGCGGACGGATCGTACGAATATTCGGATTGGTCTTTTCGTACATCTCACGTGCCTGGCGTCCTACCGCCAGCACCTTTTCCGAACGAGCATCCAAAGCGATCACGGAAGGCTCATCCACTACCATCTTATCGTTGCAGGTAATAATGGTATTGGCAGTCCCCAGGTCCATTGCCAATTCTTGTGTGAAAGAAAATAATCCCATTTTTTTGATTTCTGATTTATCATTTATGATTTATAACCTATAAACTTATGATTCACAAACAGACCGAAACCCCAATCAACTATAAATCATAAATCATAAATATTTCAATTAGTGTTTAAAGTGACGAATACCCGTCTTAACCATAGACAAACCATGTTCGTTGCAATAATCGACAGACAGCTTGTCGTTAATAGAACCTCCCGGCTGGATAACGGCACTGATACCGGCCTTGTCGGCAATTTCCACGCAGTCGGCAAAAGGGAAAAACGCATCCGAAGCCATAACGGCACCATTCAGGTCGAAATTAAACGAAGTTGCCTTCTCAATAGCTTGTTTCAGAGAGTCCACACGCGAAGTCTGTCCAATACCGCTTGCACAAAGTTGTTTGTTCTTCACCAGCGTGATAGCGTTAGACTTACTGTTCTTCACGATCTTGTTGGCGAACAACAGATCTTCTACTTCCGAAGCCGTCGGTTTCTTTTCCGTCATCGGTTCCAAATCAGCTTCCCCCTGAATACTAAGGTCTTTTTCCTGCATCAGCACGCCGTTCAACAATGAACGGAACTGCATCGGACAAGTCTTGCATTCCTTGCGGACCAATATGATACGATTTTTCTTTTGTTTCAATACTTCAAGGGCATCAGCATCATAAGCCGGAGCGATAATCACTTCGAAGAAAATCTTATTGATCTCTTCCGCCACTTCCTTGTTTACAGTCGTGTTCGTGATCAGGATTCCCCCGAAAGCGGACACCGGATCGCCGGCCAAAGCATCTTTCCATGCTTCCACCACGTTACCGCGGGATGCGATACCACAGGCATTGTTATGTTTCAGAATAGCGAACGTCAGTTCGTCGAACTCGTCAATCAGGTTTACAGCAGAGTCGATGTCGAGCAAATTGTTGTAAGAGATTTCCTTACCATGCAACTGGTCGAACATATTATCGAACTTGCCATAGAACTTAGCAGCCTGGTGCGGGTTTTCACCATAGCGCAGGTGCATCGGATCATCTACGGTAGCACGAAAATGAGAACCTTGGCGATCGTCGAAGTAATTGAAGATTGCAGAATCGTAGCCTGAAGAAACAGCAAACGCTTCTTTGGCAAACCATTTACGGTCTTCGATAGAAGTTTCCGCACCTTTTTCGTTCAGCAATTGCATCAACGGCTGATACTGAGCTTTGGATGCTACGATCACAACATCTTTGAAGTTCTTTGCAGCGGCACGGATAAGAGAAATACCGCCTATATCTATTTTTTCAATAATTGCCTGCTCTTCCGCACCGGAAGCGACTGTTTCCTCGAACGGATACAGGTCGACAATCACCAAGTCTATTTCAGGAATTTCATATTGGGCGATCTGTGCCTGGTCGCCTTCGTTGTCACGACGGTTCAAAATGCCGCCGAACACTTTCGGGTGAAGCGTCTTCACACGTCCGCCCAGGATAGAAGGATAGCCGGTCAGGTCCTCTACCGCATCACACGGGAGTCCCAACTCTTCTATAAACTTCTGAGTACCACCTGTCGACACAAAACTAACACCTTCACGGTGGAGCTTCTTTAAAATTTCATCTAATCCATCTTTATGGTATACCGATACCAATGCACGTTTAATACGTTTTGTTGCAGCCATCTTCGTTGGGTTTATTTTAATGTTTTAGAGCACAAAAGTAGGGATTTATTTTCAATATGTATATAAGGTATGATAATAATTTCCTATCACCAACTATTAAAGAGTGCTACATAAAGCGAAAAACCCGGCCGTCCGCAAACTTGCGAAACAGCCGGGAGCAAATTACTTATCCTGAGACGTTTTCAATGACTCTTCGATAATCTTGTCATTTTCGTCTGCATCTTCAATCGTTTCATCCAATTTTGTCACATCATGAGTCGTGTAATCATCGGACAAAACCGGACGCGGAGTAAGGATTTCATCCTCCAATTCGGAACTTTCGTCCCACAAAGTGTTCATTATTCCAGCCATAATTATCTGTGTTTTATTTGTTAATATGGAGATAGAACAAGCAGGAAGCCTAAATTGTTGAATCCGAACACGCCAAGTCTTTCTTTTCATATATGCAGTTGTAATCCCAGCGAAACAGGGTGAACTTTCGGACCTTTATCTTTTTCAAACAAACCGAAAGGAGAATATTTGGCATAGAAACCGATACAACCGACACCTGCCTGAAAAAGAAAATCCATGGTTACCGGACGAAGGTTCATGCCCCGGTCCATCTTCTTCTTACGTTTTTCACCATCCGCATCATGATAGACGATTTTGGAAGAAGAAATAGTTTTGATCACACCTACGACACCACCAGAGACAAAGAAACGCGGAGATTTGCGACGATGCTTCGGCGACTGCCATTCAAGCAGGACCGGAATCGTCAGGCTGGTGATATTCAATTTACTGGCATTATAGACGATACCATCGGGGGCAGGAATCAACTGCGTCACACCGTCCACTTCCTGGAAATGTGCATTCATATCCAACCGATAACGACTCCAGCGCATACCGGCACCGGTCACAACCGCCCATCTATGACGGGAGAAAGGGAAACTGAACTCCATAAAATTCAAATTATACTCCAACGAACTACCACTACGGAGCGAAACACCATCCACATCATTAACCCCTTCACTACCTGAAAGGTTGGCGAACCCCATGCCGAAGCCGGCCCAGTGCGGATCGAAGTCTTTGTCCCAAGAAGGGATCGGGATGTTGATCGACTTGATATGCTTGCGCCGCTCGTAACTCTGTCCGTCCCGGTAATGTCCCTCAAAAATCATTTCACTGTCTATAGAATCGCCTTCTTCGGTCAGTTCATACACCTTCACCTTCATCCGTTCACTGTTGTCCTTCACTACGATACGTTTGTTTTCCAACCGAATAACCGTATCGGTCGACATCGGTTCGACATCTGCAGCCAGCAATCCGATAGCAGGAAAGCATGCGGCTATGATTAGTAAAAATCTTTTCATCTCTTTTCTTGTTTATCAGTTTATAAATCTTTTTTGGTAAATAAAAGGGTGATCAGGTCGTCACTGTCCAACTCGCCTTCGATGTAAACCAGCGTGATCGTCCCTTTGGAGTTGACTTTGAACAAGACAAAACGGTTCACATCGGATTCCTTACCCGGAAGCTGGTAATAAGCGGAAACCACTCCCCCGTCGTCCGTCACTTCCTTGATCTTGCGTGCTCCCCGTTGATCGGTTTCGAGGCATTGTCGGGTAAAACGAAGAGCTTCCGGATCATTCTTGATCGTAATGCTCTTGTAGCGTGTCATACCGTATGTTTCCAACATTTCATTGGAAAGCTCCACCATCGTGACATTCTTCTTTTTCCCGTAACGGGTAAAGACATCCTGTATCTTCAAATCTTTTTGCGTTTCGGCAGCTCCCACACCGGTCGGCAACAACACCAAGGCTGCCAACATTATTAATAATGTATATCTCAATTGTTTCATCTTAATACTCTTTTATTCGTCCTCACTAAAAAGGCTACCTAATTCTTTTAATTGATTATCTATTATTTGGCGGTCTGCCTCCTCCTTATCCATCTCCGGGAAGTAGTCATCGGCAGAAGTGGCCACCTCCTGCAACGCTTCAATCGCCAGTGAACGGACTTTATGGATGTCGGTATAGCAACGGCCGTTTATCACGACATAGTTATCGGAACAGAAACAGGGATCGGCAGGATACAGCAAACGGGTAAGACTCAACAGAGCCAACACGCAGGCTGCCACGCCGGAAAGGATGTAAAGGGCAGAGCGTTTCCTATTCTCTGGGCGTAGCGGAACGGATACCGGTTCGGGATTCGAATCCGTTTTGCCATCTTGTACTTCCGCGTTACGTTCTATTTCTTCATCGAAATAAGCAAACAGAGGGATATAGGCGGCCAAATGCTCCGGCACTTCTCCCGAAGCGAAAAAGGCACGGATCAACTTTTCTTCCGCAGCAGAAGTCTCACCTTCGAAATATCGTTCCAGCAACTCTTCCATCATATGTAGATTCCTCTTTTCCATAAATCATAAATTATAAATCCTTCATCAACCATTCCCGTATCTTTTTTCGAGCTCTCGAAAGGTTCACCCGGACCGCTTCGACCTGGGTTCCTGTTATCTCCGCTATTTCCGCCAACTCATACCCTTCAACGTCTTTCATCCGGATAATGGTTTGTTGAAGCGAAGGCAGCTTGCTTATCAGCCAGCGGATACGGGCCACCGTATCGTGCTGTTCCAGTTCTTCCGCCGGGTTTCTTGTTCCCGAATCGAGCGAAAGCAAGGCGATATCCATCCCTTCCGGCCGGTGCTGTTTCAGCTTGTCCAGCGCCAGGTTCTTAGCCACTTGTACAGCCAGCGCCTCGACACTGTTATAGCCGTCCAACTTCTCGCGAATCTGCCACAATTTCAGAAAAGTCTCCTGCACGATATCTTCTGCATCCGACCTGTCCTCCATCATCCGCCAGGAAATATTAATCAACTTCTCCCGGAGCGGCAGCACGGTTATTTTAAACGTTTCGAGTTCCATTTCTACTATTATGACGACAAAGAAACAAAAACATAACATAAGAAAACCGGGAAAAATAAAAAAGGCCGGAAAAATGAAATTGATAGGCTCAAAAATCAGCAGGAAAGATAAAAATGAACTCCCGGAGAATCGAATATTTGGAAGGATACGGGATTACGGTAAAAGTATTTGGCTTACAATTGGCGGATATTCCAAGAGGTTCCGGCACTTCTTTTCCGTGAAGACGGTCTTTATCGCCGTGACGACCGTCTTCGTTGCTCCGGGTTGCCGTATTCACTCATGAATCATTTTTTACAATAAGCCCCCTTATTTGAAGTGGAACTTTTCCCAGGTATAAACCTTTGGAGTGCTCTTCAGGAAAGGTTCCACCTGCTTGCGTTCAGCTTTCGTCAGATATTGGGGAGTCGTATACTCGACCGTCAACGTCTGGTCATCAGGGCTGAGCGAATATTTCCGTAAGTCCATGTCCAAACGGGCGGTTGCTTCGCTAAAGGCGGTACGGTTCTTATCGGCATCGTCTTTAATAAACCATTCTGCCGAAACCGGAGTATACAGATCGGCGGGGTTCAACGGCTTCCAGTCTGTCGTGAAAAACTCGACCTGGCTGTCGGGAACGGGACCGTATACGGTCGTAATCATACAAACGACATAGGTATCGTTGACCAGCGGCAATAGCTTCATCTCTACCGTGCTACGCTCCGTCACCTGCAACAACAGGTAGTCATCCGTCAGCTTCTTCAGGGTGGAAAAACCGTTCATGGTGTTTTTCAGCTTCGCTTCCTTCCCTGAATTATACAAATCTATCAAATCCTTACGCCAGGCATTTTCCAGCTGAGGAACATATTGGTCAGGCATGGCGACAAAAACCGCATCCATGTCCTGCGCCTTCATCCCACACACAAATACACAAAGCAATATAGAAAGAAATAATCGTTTCATATCTTAAATTACAATTTTCCTCTACAAAAGTAATAGAATATGCCTTAGCGCGTACCGAGATACAGGAATATCATTCCTAATAATACTAAAAACAGATCGATTGCCTTACTTTTCAGGTTCTTTTCATGGAAGAACAAAGCACCGGCAAGGAAGGTCACCAGGACATTGCTGCGACGGACCATCGAGACGATAGAGATCATCGAACCGGGAATAGTCAGGGCATAAAAGTAAATCCAGTCCGCCACGCAAAGGAAGACGGATATAAAGATAATATTCCAGTGCCAAACAAAAGGCGTCGTGCTTTTCCGTCGCGGATACCAAAGGAACAGAAGGATCGGTAACATCATCAGGCACTGATAGACATTAAACCAGACCTGCACCGTCATCACATCCAAACTTCCCATCAGATGTTTGTCATACAAGCCGCTCGCCGCTCCGGTAAGGATAGACAAGACGGTAAAGAAGATCCATTTATTATGTGTGAAACGGATTCCCTCTTTTTTTCCGGATGAGGAAAGAAGATAGAAAGAGGCAATGGAAAGGATCACCCCGATCCACTGATACAGATTCAGCCGTTCTCCAAAGACAAGCATGGCACCCACCAGTGTCACGACCGGTTGGGTCGCCTTAATAGGTCCGGTAATGGTCAGCGGCAAATGTTTCAGGGCAAAGTAACCGAATATCCACGACGACAAGACGATCACTGCCTTGATAAACACTGCCACATGCGTCTCAAAGGAGACACGCGGCACATACAACATCGTCCCGTCAAGCATATCCGTAAAAAACGAAAGAAAAATGAAAGGAACGAAGATAAGACTACCTATCAATGTATTGAAAAACAAAACCGGAATAACGGCATTGCCATCCAGCGAAATCTTTTTGTTTACTTCATAACACCCTAAAAGAAAGGCGGAGATAAAAGCTAATCCAATCCACATGGAAATTAAGAATTAAAAAATTAAAGGAAAATACTTTCGGGGTAAGTGACATCGACCAGATAGAGGGCATGTCCGGGAGCGGATGTTCCGGCACGGCCACGATCTTTGGCCTCGATCACCTGGCGGAAGCCGTCGACCGTCAGTTTTCCTCTACCTACTTCGAGTAAAGTACCGACAATAGCACGTACCATATTACGCAGGAAACGGTCCGCTTGTATGGTAAAAACCCATACATCGCCATCCTTTTCCCAACCGGCCTTATAGATACGACAGTTGTTCGTCTTCACGTCCGTGTGCAGCTTGCTGAAACTGGTGAAATCTATATAATCGAACAGAACCGGGCAAGCCTTGTTCATTGCCTCGAAGTCGAGTTTTCCCGGAATCTTATAGACCAGTTCATAGTTGAACGGATCTTTTCGTGTCGTGATATAATATTTATAGGTACGCGAAGTGGCATCGAACCGAGCATGCGTATCGGTACGAACAGGTACGATACGGTAGACCGCGATATCTTTGGGAAGCAAACGGTTCAACTTCTCCACCAGAAAAACGAGGTCGTCAATCGGTTCTTTCCAATCGAAATGAGCCACCATCAGGCGGGCATGTACGCCGGCATCCGTCCGCCCCGCTCCCACAATGGGGACCGGCTGGCGCAATAAGGTTGCCAAGGCCTCTTCGATAGATTGCTGCACTGTGATTCCATTCGGCTGTATTTGCCAGCCACAAAACTTTTTGCCGTTATAACCTAAATATATAAAATATCTGTTCACGTCCGGATGTCCTTGCTTCTGTTTAAATTCGGATGCAAAGGTAACAGAAATCTTGCCAAGGGATTGCCTATGCGGACAGAAAAGTGTAATTTTGCAAACATAAATCTTCACAACAAAACTATTTGACATGTTTGAAACATTGCTTCAATCGTCTTATTTTGCCTTGTTCCTGATTATCGCCTTAGGGTTCATGTTAGGCAGAATACAGATCAAAGGCCTTTCTCTTGATGTATCAGCCGTTATCTTTATCGCTCTCCTGTTTGGGCATTTCGGGGTAATCATTCCTAAGGAACTGGGAAATTTCGGTTTGGTATTGTTTATCTTCACCATCGGCATACAAGCGGGTCCGGGATTCTTCGACTCCTTCCGTTCGAAAGGGAAAACACTGATCATACTGACGCTCCTGATCGTCGGCTCCGCCAGCCTTACCGGTTTGATACTTAAATATGTTGTCGGAATCGATACACCAAGCCTCGTGGGACTGATCGCTGGGGCGCTAACCAGTACACCGGGTCTTGCCGTCGCGATCGACAGCACGCACTCCTCCTCCGCTTCCATCGCCTACGGTATCGCCTATCCGTTCGGAGTGATCGGTGTAATACTTTTCATAAAATTACTGCCGAAATTGCTACGCAAGGACCTTGTCGCCGAAGCCAAAGCACTCGAAGCACAACGGAAAGGGAAATATCCCCCATTGCACACAGCGACTTTCCGCATCACCCATGCCAATATATTCGGAAAAACACTGGCTCAGTTACAACTCCGTTCTATGACAGGCGCCGTTATTTCCCGTGTAAAACATAAAGACCGGACAAGCATACCGGTAGCGCAAACCATCCTGCATGAAGGAGATATGATCAAGGCTGTCGGCAACGACAAGTCTTTGGAACAACTGGCACTTCTTGTCGGCGAACGTGTAGAAAACGATCTTCCCTTCGGCAGTACGCAAGAATTACAATCCCTGTTAGTAACGAACAAGAACGTCATCAATAAAAGTTTAGGATACCTAAACTTGCAACGCACGTTTAACTGCACCGTCACCCGCGTACGCCGAAGTGGTATCGACCTTCCGCCTGAACCGGAATTGTTGCTGAAATTCGGTGACAAACTGATGGTCGCCGGAGAAAAAGAAGACATAAAGGAATTGGGACAGGTATTCGGAAATGACGAAAAGAAACTTTCCGACACGGACTTTTTCCCGATTGCTGCCGGTATTGTCCTTGGGGTATTGTTCGGGAAGCTGAACATTTCGTTTTCGGATTCCTTCTCTTTCTCGCCCGGACTGACAGGTGGCATCCTGATTGTCGCACTTATCCTGAGCGCAATCGGCAAGACGGGACCGATCATCTGGTCTATGTCAGGTTCCGCCAACCAGTTGCTTCGCCAGATCGGCCTACTTCTGTTCCTCGCCGAGGTCGGAACATCCGCCGGAGTCAACCTGGTATCAACATTCCAGGAAAGCGGCTGGACACTGTTCGGAATCGGTATGGCGATCACAATGGTACCGATGATCGTGGCTGTCCTGTTCGGCTATTTCGTATTCAAGATCCATATTCTGGACCTGATCGGGACGATTGCAGGAGGAATGACCAGTACGCCGGGACTTGCCGCCGCCGACTCGATGAGCGACAGTTCCGCTCCCAGCATCGCCTATGCGACGGTCTATCCAATCGCGATGGTGTTCCTGATTCTCTTTATCCAGTTCATCGCAGCTCTGATTGCATAAAAAGCAAATCTCTCCGGCATGAAAAAAAGGTTTCCATACCATGAAAATTTATTTTCATGCCGGTGGAAATAAATTTTCATGCCAGAGAAAATAAATTTTCACCTAAATGGATAAACTGAAAATATTCAGTCGCCAGTCCTTTTCACCGCACAAAACGAACGTTTTCCCTTTTATGTATTGAAGATTCTAATTATTTTCCCTAATTTTGTAAGGATTAACAATATTACAAATTCGCCATGCAAACAAACCAACAGTTTGACCTCGCCTTCAACTTACTGCAAAACACCGGAACCAACCTCTTTCTGACAGGAAAAGCCGGAACGGGAAAAACAACCTTTTTAAAAAGGCTCAAAGAGGTTTCGCCTAAAAGAATGATCGTTGTTGCGCCAACCGGAGTAGCAGCAATCAATGCAGGAGGCGTCACTATCCATTCCTTTTTCCAATTGCCGTTTGGCCCTTATATTCCGTCTTCACCGGAATATCGGGGAGGAAAAACAGATTTCAAAAACCAATTCCGCAAGGATAAAATCAATATCATCCGCAGCATGGACCTATTGGTGATCGATGAAGTCAGTATGGTACGTGCAGACCTGCTGGACGCTATCAGCGACGTTCTGCGTCGTTATAAAGATCATAGTAAACCTTTCGGAGGTGTCCAGTTATTGCTCATCGGAGACTTGCAACAATTAGCACCTGTTGCCAAAGACGATGAATGGAATCTACTGAAAGAGCACTATCCGTCCACCTTCTTTTTCGATAGCAAAGCACTGTCAGAAAGCAATTATTTCTGTATTGAACTAACGCATGTCTATCGCCAAAGCGACACGAATTTTATCAACCTACTGAACAATATCCGTGAGAACCGCTTCGACGACGAGACCTTGCAACAACTGAATCAGCGGTACATTCCCAACTTCAGACCGGACGAACAATCGGGCTATATCACGCTCACGACGCATAACTACCAGGCACAGCAGATCAACAACCGGAAACTGGCGGAGCTTCCCGGCCAGCCTTACACCTTCTCGGCCGAGATCAACAACGACTTCCCCGAATATTCTTATCCGACCGACGACAAGCTGATCTTGAAATGCGGCGCGCAAGTCATGTTCGTCAAAAACGACTCGTCTTCCGAAAAACGGTACTATAACGGGAAGATCGGAAAGATCGTATTTATTAATTCCAACAAGATAACCGTAGTCGACCGTGAAGGAAATGAGATCGTCGTCGAAAAGGAAACCTGGAACAATGTAAAATATACGATCGATCCCGAAACACAAGAAATCACCGAAACCATTTCCGGCACCTTCAGCCAGTATCCGCTGAAAACCGCTTGGGCGATCACCATCCACAAGAGCCAGGGATTGACTTTCGAACATGCCATCATTGACGCTTCGGCTGCTTTTTCGCACGGACAGGTGTATGTCGCACTCAGCCGTTGCAAAACATTAGAGGGCCTTGTGCTGAGCAGCCAGATCACCCGCAACGCCATGATCAATGATTACCGGATACAGGAATTCACTTCATCGGTCGACAGCCGACAACCGCGCGAAGAGCAGATGCAGGCCGCACAGCAGCTCTATTTCACGGAACTGATATGTGAACTGTTCGACTTCAATAATCTCCAGCAGCGCATACAATATGCCGCCTTTGTCGTGTACGGGAACCTGCAAAAACTATATCCGGAACTGAGCGTGCAGTATTCCAACACTCGCGATGCATTCCGTTCCACAGTCACAGATGTCGGAGAACGATTCATCCAGCAATTGAAACGGTTGATAGCAGGCAATACCAATTACCTGAAAGACGAAACAATCCAGGAACGTGTCCGGAAAGGCGTAGCTTACTTTCTGGAGCAAATAGACCGCCTTTGCAGCCCATTGCAGGATGCGTCGGATGTGGAAATCGACAATAAAGAAACGCGCAAAACAGTCAAGAATGCGTTGGACAAGTGGAACGAAGACCTTCGTATCAAACTGTCAACCCTGCAGGGCTGTCAAGAGGGATTCACGATTTCCAGCTATCTGTCGGCTAAAGCCAAAGCAAGCATCGAACAACCGTCTGCTCCGACCGCACGCAAACGTTCCGAAAAATCATCAGAGCCGGCCAAACTGGAAATATCGACAGACATCAAACATCCGGAACTATATGCCAACCTGAAACACTGGCGCTATGAAGTGGCAACCGAAAAAGGACTTCCTACTTATACCATCCTGCAACAAAAGGCTCTGATCGGTGTGGCCAACACCTTACCCGTCAGCGGACGCGATCTCCTCAAAATCCCAGGTATCGGGAAAAAGATCGTCGAAAACTATGGTGCAAAGCTACTGGAAATCGTAGACGAATACAGGAAAGGGCAATAATGTGCCGACACACTTATGCCAATGTGCCAATGATGTGATATGAGCATTCTCTCATTGGCATATTAGCACATTATCAAATTGGCACATTGTTTATTTTTTCAACTCGAAGCCCATCATCATCCCGTCATACTGGCTCGCCAGCTTATTGAGTGTTTGCAAGGTCGTGCTTTTGGAGACAGCAGACAACTTCGTCAGAAAGTCCAGTAATTTATCGGCATTGAAGAGCAAAGAGAGTTGGTCATTGGTAACAACGACATGAGCCGTCATCGTCGTCAACTTCGATTTTCCAATCTTGCCATAGTGCAGTTCCATCGTCTTATCGTCCGCATTAAAAGAATAAGTACCTTTCAATGTTCGACCTTTCAGGACACTGGTGAACGTGCTGTCGGTATTAAACGTATAATTGAATGCTCCTTCAATGATTCCTACTTTCGCACAATAATCCTTCAGCTTCTTTTCCATCTCCGAAGAGGCCACACTTGCCGCCACATTCTTCAAAGCATTATCGCCTTCCAACTGAATGGCAGGATTCACATACGTCCATGTACCGGCCAGATTTTCCACCGTCAGCTTTTTTCCTCCGGTCACGGCTGTTACAGCGTCTTTTACGGCAGCAGAATTCAAAATGTCTTTAATTGATTGTCCATACACCGAATCCGACACGGACAATATGCCACAAACGGCAACCCCCAAAATCCAATTCTTTCTCATTTTCATCTATTCTTACTCATGTTTATACGTTACAAAGATACAAATAAAAAGGGGTACCTGTCGGTACCCCTTCCTATATCTCGTTCTGTAAACAGAGATTAGAGTTTATCATTAGAACCAAGTACATTGATAATTTTGTGCTTGTACAGCTTTTCCATATTATCACGAGCCGGGCCCAGATACTTACGCGGGTCAAATTCAGCCGGTTTTTCTGCAAATGTCTGACGGATCGCAGCAGTCATGGCCAAACGAGAGTCAGAGTCGATATTGATCTTACAAACAGAAGATGTAGCAGCTTTACGCAACCATTCTTCAGGAATACCGATAGCAGCTTTCAATGCACCACCGAATTTGTTGATCGTTTCAACTTCGTCCTGAGGAACAGAAGAAGAACCGTGAAGAACGATAGGGAATCCCGGAAGTTTTTCCATTACGGCGTCCAAAACATCGAATGCCAATGGAGGAGGAACCATTTTACCTGTTACCGGGTCGATAGTGCACTGTTCCGGAGTAAATTTGTAGGCACCGTGAGAAGTACCGATTGAGATAGCCAAAGAATCACAGCCTGTGCGAGTAGCGAAATCGATTACTTCTTCAGGGTTTGTATAAGTGTGGTGATCAGAAGAAACTTCGTCTTCAACACCTGCCAATACACCTAATTCACCTTCTACAGTCACATCAAACTGGTGAGCATATTCAACCACTTTCTTAGTCAAAGCTACGTTTTCTTCATATGGAAGATGAGAACCGTCGATCATGACAGAAGAGAAACCTGAGTCGATACAGCTTTTGCAAGTTTCGAACGTATCGCCGTGATCCAAGTGCAGTACAATCTGAGGATTCGGACAACCTAATTCCTTAGCATATTCGACAGCTCCCTGAGCCATGTAGCGCAACAGAGTAGCATTTGCATATTGACGAGCACCTTTAGATACCTGCAGGATTACCGGAGACTTTGTTTCAACAGCAGCCTTAATAATAGCCTGCATCTGTTCCATGTTGTTAAAGTTGAAAGCCGGAATTGCGTATCCGCCTTTGATGGCTTTTGCGAACATTTCTTTTGTGTTCACCAAACCTAAATCTTTGTAATTTACCATTGTTGTATATGTTATTACGTTAATGATTAGAAATCTTCCACAAAGATAATAACTATCCGGTAACATTATGCTTTTAAGCATATAAAATAACACAAAAGTAGATCAGATTGAAAAAATAGTCCAAAATTCTTTGTTTGTTCAACCCAAATCCATACCTTTGCAACCCAAAATACCGGTTACCAAACTCAAGTATAAGAGAATATAAATTAAAAATAAGATAACAAAGCAATGAAAAAAGGAATTCATCCTGACAACTATCGTCCTGTAGTATTCAAGGACATGTCAAACGAGGACGTATTTATCACTCGTTCTACTATCAATGCAAAAGAAACGATCGAGATCGACGGTGTTACTTATCCGCTGGTAAAGGTCGAAATCTCAAGCACTTCTCACCCGTTCTACACAGGTAAGGCTAAATTGGTCGATACTGCCGGACGTGTTGATAAGTTCATGAGCCGCTACGGTAACCGTAACAAAAAATAAAACCGATTGACAATTGGTTTAGATAAAAAATAGAGAAAGGCTGTTCTGAAAAGGACGGCCTTTTCCTATTTTATTAGGAGACATCCATAAAGAAAGCAACTTCCGTTTTTTATTTACAAAGATATTCTTACTTTTGTACGTAACTGATGATTGGAGTGAATCCATACCCTTATTTCATTGTCAATCGTCAATTATCAATTATCAATTAAATAATGCCATGGCAAAAACGAAAGAACAATTACTAAACATCCTGGACCAGTTCCAGCTCACAGAGAAAGTAGTTTCCGCCGAACCATTCGGAAACGGACACATTAACGATACGCTGAAAGTAACAAACGAAAAAGGTGAAATCAAATACGTGCTGCAACGCATCAACCACCTGATCTTTACAAATGTGGATATGTTGCAGAACAATATCCAGATAGTTACTTCTCATATCCGTAAGAAACTGGAAGAAAAAGGTGAAAGCAACATCGACCGCAAAGTCTTGACTTTCCTTCCGACAAAAGATAACAAACTGTATTATTTCGACGGAGACAGCTATTGGCGTGTTTGTCTGTTCATCCCGAACAGCAAGAGCTACGAAGAGGTTAACCCGGAACTTTCCTACGAAGCTGGCAAGGCTTTCGGCGATTTCCAATCCATGCTGGCCGACATTCCGGAAGGCACGCTGGGTGAAACCATCCCGAACTTCCATAACATGGAATTCCGTCTGGAGCAGTTCCACGATGCAGTAAAGAGCAATGCTGCCGGCCGTCTGGACGAAGTGAAAGATTTGATCGAGGAAATCGAAAAACGCGCCGAAGCCATGTGTATCCAGGAACGCCTCTATCGTGAAGGCAAACTGAAAAAACGCACAAACCATTGCGACACGAAGGTCAACAATATGATGTTCGATGCCAAAACCGACAAGGTCTTATGCGTGATTGACCTCGACACTGTCATGCCGGGTTTCGTCCTGTCAGATATCGGTGATTTCATCCGCACAGGAGCCAATACCGGTGCCGAAGATGACGAGAATCTGGATAATGTCAATGTCAACATGGATATCTTCAAAGCTTACACACGCGGTTATATGGAGAAAGCCAAGTCTTTCCTGACTCCGACAGAAATCAAGCTGCTCCCGTACGGCGGTCGTTTGCTGACCTACATGCAGACAGTCCGTTTCCTGACCGACTACATCAACGGTGACACATACTACAAGATACACAGCCCGAAGCATAACCTGATCCGCACAAAGGCTCAGTTCAAACTGCTCCAAAGTCTCGAAGCACACGCTGACGAAATGGATGCGTTCATGAGCGAATGGCTGTAAAAACATTGCAATAACTCAATTGGCGGTTGGCAATCAGACGGTAAGATAATTACTGCCCGGTTGCCAATTGTCTTTTACCGGTTTTTCGTATCTTTGTGATTGACAGACAATGCCAAAGTAACATCATGACAAATATATTAAATAAAATAAACTCCTTGTTTCCTATCTCTGATGATACCGTTCAAGTATTGAAAGAGAACGTGACCTGCTGCCACTTTCCTAAAAAGTATCAGTTGATAAAAGCAGACACCTATTGCAAATCTGCCTTTTTCATCGAGAAGGGAATAACGCGTTCCTTCTGGCTGGTAGACGGCGAAGAGGTTACGACATCATTTGCCGGAGAAGGAAGCATTGTGTTCAGTATGGATGAACTGTATTATGGAAAGATAAGCGAAGAATTCGTCGAAACCCTGGAAGAGGTAGAAGCCTATCGGATACCGCTGGCCACTCTGACACATCTTTTCGAGACAAACATCGAACTGTGCAACTGGGGAAGAATCATCCATCAAAACGAATACAGGCGTTTACATCGCAGTCACAAAGACCATTTGACCTTGTCGGCGAGGGAGCGATATGAAGCGTTCAAGGAACAGTTTCCGGACGCATACCGGCGAGTAAACTTAGGATATATCGCGTCCTATCTGGGTATCAGACTTTCCACACTCAGCCGGCTCCGGGCAAACGGATAGCCGAATTTGACATAGGACAAATTTTTTACCTCAAAAAACGAATACTTTTGTCGCATATTACAAATATCTAATTCAATATCAATGTCAGACACAACAATCTCTTCAGCCGCATTTGCGGATACCAAACCCCATTACGAACTCCTTGACGGATTGCGAGGGGTGGCAGCCTTGCTGGTTGTCTTTTATCACATATTCGAAGGCCTTTCGTTTGCTGCCGGAGGAACTCCTATCACAACGATCAATCACGGCTACCTGGCCGTCGATTTTTTCTTCATCCTTTCAGGTTTCGTGATCGGTTACGCCTATGACGACCGTTTGGGAAAGACCATGACTACCGGTAACTTTTTCAAACGCCGCCTAATCCGCCTCCATCCGATGATTATCATGGGAGTGATATTGGGAACGATCGCTTTCCTCATACAAGGCAGTGTCCAATGGGACGGTAAACATGTGGCAATCTCAGCAGTGATGCTATCCACGCTCTGTGCGATGTTTTTCATTCCCGCCCTGCCCGGTGCGAGATATGAAGTACGCGGCAATGGCGAGATGTTCCCGCTCAACGGTCCAAGCTGGTCGCTCTTTTTCGAATATATCGGCAACATCCTTTACGCTGTTTTCATTCACCGCCTTTCCACTAAAGCCCTGACCATACTCGTCGTCCTTTTAGGAGTAGGACTGGCCGGATTCACGCTATTCGATGTTTCGGGATATGACATGATCGGTGTGGGCTGGACACTCGACGGCGTGAATTTCCTCGGAGGTTCCTTGCGTATGCTCTTTCCCTTCTCGTTAGGAATGTTATTATCCCGCAACTTCAAACCGTTCCAAATGAAAGGGGCTTTCTGGATTTGTTCGATCGTTCTGCTGATCCTCTTCTGTGTGCCTTACATAAAGGCAGATGCAGCTCCTATCAGTCTCAACGGGCTATTCGAAGCAGTTTGTATCATCTTCATTTTTCCCGTCCTTGTCTGGCTCGGTGCCTCCGGCAAGACTACGGACAAACGTTCGACACAGATATGTAAATTCTTAGGCGACATATCCTATCCGCTCTACGCCGTCCACTACCCGATTATGTACCTATTCTATGCTTGGCTGATCGACAACGAACTCTATACCTTCGCAGAAATCTGGCCTATGGCAATAGTGGTCTACGCCGGCAGTATCGCCTTGGCTTACCTCTGCCTGAAACTTTATGACGAACCGGTAAGAAAGTGGTTAGGCAAAAAGTTCTTGAGAAAAAAATAAATTTCCTGAGGGTGAATTCTAAGTCCTCTCCAAACAATATCTCTCAAATCTTACCCAAGTTTACG